>Ga0102589_1000148_pt1 | contig 194243 bp, 193 predicted proteins | sample AraplaMF_Col_mLB_FD_76858 | JGI IMG/M metagenome (GOLD analysis project Ga0102589, IMG submission 76858) | Arabidopsis root microbial communities from the University of North Carolina, USA - plate scrape MF_Col_mLB | ecosystem: Host-associated > Plants > Roots > Endosphere | place: USA... | reverse complement strand
CCTTGTCCGGAAACCGCGTTCCGCACTTTCCGGGGGCATGGGCTGCCATCCTGCCTGCATGGCGGACCCAAACCGACCCCGCGACCCGGGGACGGGGGAAGCCCCGCACGGCGAAGGGCGTCACCCCCTCGTCGCTCCAAACCTCTCTCGCCCCCGCCGCACGTTACGACAGACAACGAAAGCGCCTCCTCCCGCCCGCATCGACACGTTACGCGATCCGTCCGGCGGCGGAAGGACGTTCAGGATAGGCGATGTGCGGAAGGCGGGGATGATTTGCGGGTGAGAAGGGTGGCTGGGATTGGAATGATTGGGTTTTTCCGGGGGCAGCGTCCCCGTGTTTTGCGGGTGGTTGCGGTCGTCATTACACCGAGCGCCATCATTCCCGCTGTTGCCATACTCGCCGTGGCCACGTCACCGTTGCCGCACTCGCTGTGGCCACGCGCACCGTCGCCGCATTCGTCGTGGCCACACCCACGGTTGCCACAGCCACCGACGTCATCCTCGGGCTTGACCCGAGGATCCATGCCACAAACTCAAGGCGTGCCGTGAGGTGTGGATCCTCGGGTCAAGCCCGAGAATGACGGAGGAGAGGGCGGTAGCTCAGCAGAGGCGTAACGCGGAAGGCATGGCGCGGAAGGCGCGGCGCGGAGAGGCGGCGCGGCAGAGGGAGGGCCGCGCGGTAGGCGGAGGCGCGGCGCCGTGGAGACGTAGCGCAAAGGGGGGCGAGGGTGCGGTGCGGACAGGTATGGTGCGGATGAGAGCGGTGCGAAACGTGGGGTGGCGGAACGGTGCGGTGCGGATGAGAGCGGTGGCATACCGAGAGGGTGGTTCGCCGCGGGTGGGGTGAACGGTATGCCCGCTAGGCTCACACCGCCTTTGGCAAGGCGGCAAGTATCCAGTCGCGGAAGGCCTTGATCTTGCGGATGTTGCGGCGGTTTTCGGGGTAGGCGAGCCAGTAGTCGCGGCCGTCGTTGCAGGTGAGGTCGAAGGGCTGGTAGAGCTGGCCGGCGGCGACTTCCTCGCGGAAATGGCCGGGGTTGAGGATGGCAACGCCCTGGCCTGCCATGGCGACCTGCGCGTCGATGGTCTGGACGCCCAGCTCGTTGGCCGGAAAGCGCTCCAGGCCCGGATCATCGATCCCCGCGGCGGCAAACCAGGTGCGCCACCAAATGTCCAGCGGGCTGATGATAGGCAGTTTGAGGAGGTCGGCGGGCGCGCGGATGCCGCCGATCGTCTCGGCAAGCTTCGGGCTGAGCATCGGCGCGAAATCCATGCGCATGACGCGGTGGCAGGCAAGACCCGGCCAGTCGCCCTTGCCCCAGCGGATCGAGACATCGGCGTCCTCGCGTGAGAAATCGATCAGGTCCTGCGAGGTGGACAGCCGCACCGCGATGGCCGGGTGCTTGAGCTGGAAATCGCCGAGCGTCCGGCTCAGCCACTGCGTGGCGAAGGTGGGCGTCGAATTGATGTGCAGCTTTTCCTCGCTTGCGCCTTTCAGGTCCGCGATGGCTTCGGCGAGCTTGGCGAGACCTTCCGCCACCTTGGGCCGCAGACGCTCGCCCGCCTCGCTCAGCACGACCTGGCGCGGCTGGCGCAGGAAGAGCGTCACGCCAAGCATCTCCTCCAGAAGCTTGATCTGGTAGCTGACCGCCGTCTGGGTCATGCCGAGCTCGTCGCCGGCGCGAGTGAAGCTGCCGTGGCGCGCGGCGGCTTCGAAGACGCGCAGCGCGTTGAGCGGAAGCGACCGGGACATCTTCAAGGCCAAGTTCTCTTTATGGATACAGATGAAGGTTCGATTGGAATTCCAACATTTTCCGGCGCATCGTGCAATCCATCATTGGAATTTTCGAGGCTTCATCATGTCCTATGCTGTTCAAAGGGAGCCCGCCGGCGTCCTGCCGTTTCGTGAACTCACCGTCTGGCAAAGGCTGTCCTATGGCATTTTTCGCCGGCGGCGGGCGGCCGTTGCGCGGCTCGACATAGCTGCGCTGTCGGATCACCTGAAGCGGGATCTCGGATTTCTTGACGGGCGGTGCTAGAGCCGCCGCGCGGTGCCGTGGTCCGGCTCGGGTTCTTTCACGGCTTCGCGGCGAAGGCGACGAGCAGTTCGGCGGCGGTCATGGCGGCGATGACCTCCGGGCGCTTGTCGTTGACGGTCGTTCCGCCGATCGGCAGCACGAGCCTGTCGGCCACGCTGCGGTCGATACCGTCCTCATCCAGCGTGTGCAGGAAGCTGGCGCGCTTCGACTTGGAGCCGACCATGCCGATATAGGCGAGGTCGGTGCGGGCGAGCGCTTCGCGCGCGATCAGGAAATCGAGCGCGTGATCATGCGTGACGATGACGACGGCCGAGCCCGGCGGAATGTCGGCGATGAGCGATTCCGGCATGGCGCTCAGCCTGTGATGCACCTCCGAGGTCATATGGTCGAGTTCGGTCTCCCGGGCTTCCACGACGAAGACCTTGAACGGCAGGGGCGTGAGCGCATCGGCCAGCGCGCGCCCGACATGACCGGCGCCGAAGACCCAGACCTGCGGCTTGCGCCGCTCGTCCTCGGCCAGCCGCGCATCCAATGCGGCGCGGGCGGGCTCGTCCGCAAAGGTGAAGGACAGCGTGACGCGCCCGCCGCAGCACTGGCCGATTTCGGGGCCGAGCGGGATATCCAGCACAGGCTCGCCGCCGGCGCCCGCCAGCAGCTTGCGCGCGTTCTCGATGGCTTCATATTCCAGCTGCCCGCCGCCGATGGTGCCGTGGATATCGGTTGGCGCCACCAGCATGAAGGCGCCCGCGTCGCGCGGGGCCGAGCCCTTGACCTCGGTGATGTCGACGATGACGACGCGGTGTTCCCGGGCGAGAAAACCCTCCAGGCTGTCCTGCAGAAAATTCATTGTTGTCTTCTTGTTTCTTTGTTTCTTCTTACTGGGCGGTCCAGCCGCCATCGACGGAGATGTGGGTGCCGTTGATCGATTTCGCCGCATCGGAGGCAAGGAACAGCGCGATGGCCGCGACCTCGTCCGTACCGACGAATTCCTTGGTGGGCTGGAATTTCAGCATGACATCCGATTTCACCTCGGCCTCGCTGATGCCGCGGGCCTTGGCCGTGTCGGGGATCTGCTTTTCGACGAGGGGTGTCAGCACATAGCCGGGGCAGATGGTGTTGGCGGTGATGCGGTTCTCGGCGACTTCCAGCGCCACGGTTTTCGTGAGACCCATGACGCCGTGCTTGGCGGCGACATAGGCGGACTTGAAGGGGGAGGCGACCAGGCCGTGCGCGGAGGCGATGTTGATGATGCGGCCCCAGCCCTTGCGCTTCATGTGCGGCACCGCGTTGCGGATGGTGTGGAAGGAGCTGGACAGGTTGATCGCGATGATCTGGTCCCACTTCTCGACGGGGAAGTCCTCGATCTTCTCGACATGCTGGATGCCGGCATTGTTGACGAGGATATCCACACCGTCGAATTGTTCGACCGTCGTCTGGATGAGGTCGGAAATCTCGTGCGGCTTGGTCATGTCGGCGGGATGGTAGAGCACCTTGCCCGTGCCGAGCCCGTCGAGCTTCGCGCGGATCGCCTCGATCTCATCGGCCGCGCCGAAGCCGTTGATGACGACATTGGCGTTGTTTTCGGCAAAGGCGGTGGCGATGGCGAGACCGATGCCGCTGGTCGAGCCGGTGACGACGACGCTTTTCATGAAGGCAATCTCCAGTTCATGCTCTGATGTCGGCAGCCTACGCCCAAAATTCAAGCAATGACAATTGCGTTTTATGCGCGGTACAGTCCCGCTGGAAGCGGAGCGGAAAGTGCGTTTTATTTTCCTTTGACATTCGTTTTTCTATCGTATTGAAGATGTCGAAGGGTCCTGGAGAGGCCCGCAACGGGAGGGCGGAATGAGCGGATATGTTCTCGCGATCGATCAGGGCACGACATCGAGCCGGGCGATCGTTTTCGACGGCAAGCAGAAGGTCGTCGGTTCGGGACAGAAGGAATTCACGCAGATCTTTCCGCAGTCCGGCTGGGTGGAGCACGATCCCGAGGAGATCTGGGAGAGCGTCGTCTGGTCGGTGAAGGCCGCGTTGAAAAAGGCCGACGTCAAGGCCTCCGATATTTCCGCCATCGGCATCACCAACCAGCGCGAGACGGTCGTGGTGTGGGAGCGCGCGAGCGGAAAGGCGATCCACAACGCCATCGTCTGGCAGGACCGCCGCACGGCCTCCTATTGCGAGAAGCTGAAGCGGCAGGACCTGGAAAAGACTTTCACGAAGAAGACCGGCCTGCTGCTCGATCCCTATTTCTCCGGCACCAAGCTGTCGTGGCTGCTCTCCAACGTGAAGGGTGCGCGGGCGCGTGCGGCCAAGGGCGACCTGTGCTTCGGCACCATCGATTCGTTCCTGATCTGGCGGCTGACGGGCGGCAAGGCCCATGTCACCGACGCCACCAATGCCAGCCGCACGCTGATGTACAACATCGCCGACAACAGCTGGGACGACGACCTCCTCGACATCCTGCGCGTGCCCGAGGCCATGCTGCCCGAGGTGCTGGACTGCGCGGCGGATTTCGGCGTGACGGAGAAAAGCCTGTTCGGCGCGGAAATCCCGATCCTCGGTGTGGCCGGCGACCAGCAGGCGGCAACCATCGGCCAGGCTTGCTTCGAACCGGGCATGATGAAATCCACCTACGGCACCGGCTGCTTTGCGCTGCTCAACACCGGAACCGACATGGTGCGTTCGAAGAACCGTCTGCTCACCACCATCGCCTACCGGCTCGATGGCGAGACGACCTATGCGCTGGAAGGATCGATCTTCATTGCGGGCGCGGCCGTGCAATGGCTGCGCGACGGGCTGAAGGTCATCAAGGCCGCGCCCGATACAGGCGATCTCGCGGCCAAGGCCGACCCGACTCAGAACGTCTATCTCGTGCCGGCCTTCACGGGGCTCGGCGCGCCGCATTGGGACCCGGATGCGCGCGCGGCGATCTATGGCATGACGCGCAATACGGGGCCGGCCGAATTCGCCCGCGCGGCGCTCGAGGCCGTCTGTTACCAGACGCGCGACCTGCTCGACGCCATGCACAAGGACTGGAAGGCGAACGGCAAGGAAACGGTGCTGCGCGTCGATGGCGGCATGGTCGCCTCCGACTGGACGATGCAGCGCCTTGCCGACATTCTCGACGCACCCGTCGACCGCCCGACGATTCTGGAGACGACGGCGCTGGGGGCCGCCTGGCTTGCCGGCCAGCGCGCCGGCGTGTGGCCGGACCGCAAGGGCTTCGCCAAGTCCTGGGCGCGCGATACGTGCTTCGAGCCCAAGATGGACGAGAAGACCCGTGCCGTGAAGATCAAGGGCTGGAAGGATGCGGTGCGCCGCACGCTGAGCGCCGGCTGACATTCGCCTCGGAAGGGAGGGCGGTCAGCCGCCCTTCCAGTCCGCGCGGTTCAGTTCGTACCACACCTCGCCCTGTTCGCAGCCCGGGAAGATGTCCGGTCCGGAGACGGCGACGGTGCGCGTGTGGCGCATGCCGAGCTTTTCCATGACGCGGCGCGAGGGATGGTTCACCGCCATGGTGCAGGCGGTGATGGTGTCGTAGCCGGCGCGTTCGAACCCCCAGTTTACCAGCGCCGAAGCACTCTCCGATGCGAAACCGTGGCCCCATTCGGCCTGTCGCAGGCGGTAGCCGAGTTCGGCCAGCCTTGCCGTTTCCGGCCACAGGCAGATCCAGCCGACGAAGGTTTGGCTGGCCGTGCGGCGCACCGTCCAGACGTAGGGCTCGGCGCCGCGCGGCATGAGGAAGGTCGCATCCGGGTCGCTCTCCTCCTTTCCGACCGCCTGGCCGCCATTCAGGAAGCGCATGACGGCGGGATCGCTTTCGAGCGCGATGAAATCGGCGCGGTCGTCGGGCGTGCACGGGGTGAGTGTCAGTTGTTTCGTGTGCAACACGGTCATCGGTGCGGTCCTCTTTCTGGCTGCGACTATGCCCCGGTTTTTCCGCTTGGCCAGTCCGTTATGACGGATCCATGCAGAAAATCGGTGCATGGTGGTGGGCGGGGCTGTATGGATCGGCCGTTTCGTCGAGGGAGATCGCCATGCCGCAGGCCGAAGACCGGTGCGCGCCGCCGACGCCCGCCACCGTGCCGGGCCGGGCTTGCGGCAGTTGTACGCTCTGTTGCCGGCTGCCGGATATCGACCTGTTCGACAAGCCGGCCAATGCCTGGTGCCGGCATTGCATTGCTGGCACGGGCTGTTCGATCTACGTGGCGCGGCCGTCCGTCTGCCGGGATTTCCTCTGTCTGTGGATGACGGACGCGGCACTCGGCGCCGACTGGGACCCGTCGCGTTCCCACATGATGATCTACCGCCAGGGACCGCAGATGACCGTTCTGGTCGACCCTGACCACGCGGATATCTGGCGGCGGGAACCCTATCGCGCGCAGTTGCAGACGTGGGCTGACCAGGGGGCATCGACAGGCGCCTATGTCATCGTGTTCCAGCAGGACGACGTCTTCAAGATCTGACCCGGTGAAAATAATCCGGTGCGGCCTGTCGGCAGACGCGCTACCTCTACGTCTTCCAGCCAACGGGAGGTTTCCATGCTGTATGCCGTTCTCTGCTACGATTCCGAAAGCGAAGTCTGTGCCTGGTCGAAGGAACAGGACGACAAGGTCATGGCCGATCTCGGCGCCGTCAACCAGCGTTATGCCGAGGCCGGCAAGCTGGGGCCCGTCGCCCGCCTGATGCCGACGACGGCGGCCGTGACGGTGCGCAAGGGCGCGACCGACGCCATCGTGATGGACGGGCCGTTTGCCGAGACCAAGGAGCAGTTCCTCGGCTTCTTCGTGGTGCAGGCCGAGACGCTGGAGGAGGCGATCACCTTCGCGCGCGAGCTGTCCGCCGCCAATCCGGCCCATGGCACCTATGAAATCCGTCCGCTGCAATATTTCATGCCGGGAGTGCCCATCGCATGACGGACCCCGGCTGGATCGATCTTGCGCTCACATCGGCGCGGCCGCAGGCCATGGGCGCGCTTCTGCGCTATTTCCGTGACCTCGACCTTGCGCAGGAGGCCTTTCAGGAGGCCTGTCTCCGGGCGCTGAAGTCCTGGCCGGGGAAGGGACCGCCGCGCGACCCGGCGGCCTGGCTGATCTTCGTCGGCCGCAACAGCGGCATCGACCAGGTGCGCAAGCGGGCGAAAACCCAGCCGCTGCCGTCCGAAGAGGTGCTGTCCGACCTTGAGGACCGGGAGGCCGACATGGCCGACCGGCTGGACGGCGCGCATTACCGCGATGATATCCTGCGGCTGCTCTTCGTGTGCTGCCATCCCGAATTGCCGGACACGCAGCAGATCGCGCTGGCGCTGCGCATCGTGTCCGGGCTTTCCGTGCGGCAGATCGCGCGCGCCTTCCTCGTCTCGGAAGCGGCGATGGAACAGCGCATCACGCGCGCCAAGGCGCGGATCGGCGCGGCGGGCGTCGCCTTCGAGACGCCGGATGCGGTGGCGCGGGCAGAACGGCTCGGGCGCGTCGCCGCGATGATCTATCTCGTCTTCAACGAGGGCTATTCGGCCGGCGCGCCGGAGAAGCTCGACACGCCGTTCTGCTCCGAAGCGATCCGGCTGGCGCGGCTTCTGCTCATGCTGTTTCCGGCCGAGCCGGAGATCATGGGCCTGACGGCGCTGCTGCTCCTCCAGCACGCGCGGCGCAAGGCGCGTTTCGACGGCGACGGGCAGATCGTGCTGCTGGAGGACCAGGACCGGTCGCTCTGGGATCGCGGCATGATCGACGAGGCGCTGGTGCTGATCGACAAGGCGCTGCGCCACCGCGCGCCCGGACCGTTCCAGATCCAGGCGGCGATCGCCGCGCTGCATGCCCGCGCGCCGACGGCGGCGCAAACCGACTGGCTGGAGATCGACCTTCTGTACCAGACGCTGGAACGGCTTCAGCCGTCTCCCGTCGTCACGCTCAACCGCGCGGTGGCGGTGTCCAAGCGGGCAGGACCGGAGGCCGCACTGGCGCTCGTGGAACCGCTTGCCGATACGCTTTCGGGCTATTTCTATTTCCACGGCCTGCGCGGCGGGCTCCTGAAGCAGCTCGGCCTCTATGCCGAGGCCCGCGACGCTTTCGGCAAGGCGATCGCGCTGGCCACGAGCACGGCGGAAGCGGCCCATATCCGCCAGCATCTCGACAGCCTGCAACGCGAGATGGCGGACGGCCTTACCCCATCTCCGTGACCGTGCACTTGGCGGCGACCCGTGCCCTGTGGTATGAATAAGTCATACTTCGACATGGAGATCATCCGATGGCGCCCGCCGCGAAACGCACGTTCAGCCTCCCGCGCGAGCAGTCCGACTATATCGACGAACTGGTCGAAAGCGGCGCGTTTGCCAGCGGCAGTGAAGTCGTGCGTGCGGGGCTGAGGGCCTTGCGGGAGCGCGATCTCGCAGTCGATCGTTGGCTCAGGCAGGATGTCGTTCCCGTCGCCGCTGCGATGCAGGCCGATCCGCAGCGGGCGATCCCGCTGGCTGACGTCTTCGATGAGGTCCGGCGTCATCATCGATCCCGGCCAAAGTCTTGAACATGCTTTACGAAGTTCGCTTTGCGCCTGATGCGCGGGACGATCTTCTCAAGCTCTATGACTTCGTGGCCGAGCAATCCGGTGGCTCCCGTGCGATTGCCTACATCGGGCGCATCGAAACCTTCTGTCGCGGTTTCGCAACCTTTCCTCACAGGGGCATCGCGCGCGACGATATCCTGCCGGGGCTGCGGCTGGTGGGATTTGAAAAACGGGTAACACTCGCTTTCCATATCTCCGGCGACACCGTGATCTTCGACCGTATTCTCTATGGCGGGCGCCTGCTGCCACAGCCTGAGAGCCCGCCCGGCTGAACACACTGTTTCCAGCGGGGGGCTTTCAACCGCGTTGTCGACGCCATATTTCAGGGAAATCCTCTCATCTGGAACATCCCATGGAACTTGGTCTCTATACCTTCGCCGATGTCGATCCCAATGCCGCCGACAAGGGGCGGGAAGGGGAGCGGCGGCTGAAAGAGCTGCTGGAAGAGATCGAGCTTGCCGATCAGGTCGGGCTCGACGTGTTCGGGCTTGGCGAGCATCACCGTCCGGATTATGCGGCGTCGGCGCCTGCAGTCGTGCTGGCGGCGGCTGCGGCGCGCACGAGGAACATCCGGCTTTCCAGCGCGGTGACGGTTCTGTCGTCGGACGATCCGGTGCGGGTGTTTCAGCAGTTTTCGACCATCGATCTCATCTCAGGCGGACGGGCCGAGATCATGGCGGGGCGCGGCTCCTTCATCGAATCCTTCCCGCTGTTCGGCTATGCGCTCGACGATTACGACAAGCTCTTCGAGGAGAAGCTGGACCTGCTCCTGGCGCTCAACGAGAGCGAGACGGTCTCGTGGAACGGCACCACGCGCGCGCCGCTGCCGGGGCTCGGCGTTTATCCGCGGCCGGTCCATGGCCGGCTGCCGATCTGGATCGCCGTCGGCGGCACGCCGCAATCGGTGGCGCGGGCAGGCGCTTATGGCCTGCCGCTGGCGCTCGCCATCATCGGTGGCACGCCGGCGCGCTATGCACCGCTCTTCGACCTCTACCGCGAGGCCGCGCGCCGCGCGGGCCAGGATGCCGCGGGGCTGAAGACGAGCATCAACGTTCACGGCTTCATCGCCGACACGACGCAGGAGGCGGCCGACACGTTCTACGGCCCGCAGGCCGCTGTGATGAACCGCATCGGCGGCGAGCGGGGCTGGGGGCCGACCAGCCGCGCGCAGTTCGACCAGTCGATCGGGCCGGAGGGCCATCTGTTCCTGGGCGACCCGGAGACGGTTGCGCGCAAGATCGTGGCGCATCAGCGGATCTTCCGCAACGACCGCTTCCTGTTGCAGATGGCGATCGGGCTGATGCCGCATGACCGGCTTTTGCGCGGGATCGAACTCTACGGCACGAAGGTCGCGCCGCTGGTTCGCGAGATGCTGGCCGAGGAGAAGACGGCGGAGGCGCCTGCTTCCGCCTGACAGCGGCGCGCGGTTGTGCTAGGACGCCCGCGAAAGAGAGATGCGATGACCCTGGAGAATGACGAAGACCTGGAGGGCCTGAAAGCCATCGGGCGGATCTGCGCCAATGTGCTGCAGCATATGTCGACGGCCGCGCGGCCGGGCATGACCACCGGTGAACTCGACCTGATCGGCCGGCGCATGCTGGAGGAGGCGGGCGCCACCTCCGCACCGGAGAGCTGCTACAAGTTTCCGGGCGCGACCTGCATCAGCATCAACGAGGAAGTGGCGCACGGCATTCCCGGCGACCGCGTGATCCGGAACGGCGACCTCATCAATATCGACGTTTCGGCGGTGCGGGACGGCTATTTCGCCGACACGGGCGCGTCCTTCACCATGGGCCGGTCGTCGCCGGCCGTGGAGCGCTTGTGCCGTGACGGCAAGCGGGCGCTCTGGGTGGGGCTGAAGGAGGTCAAGACCGGAAAGCCTTTCGCGCAGGTGGGCAACGCCATCGGCGAATTCGCCCGCAAGAACCGCTATACGCTGATCGCCAATCTTGCGAGCCACGGCGTCGGCCGGTCGCTGCACGAGGAGCCGGCGGAAATCGCGACCTGGCCCGACCCGCAGGAAAAGCGCCGCATGACCGAAGGGCTGGTCTTCACCGTGGAGCCGTTCCTGTCGCTCGGCGCCAACTGGGCGGGCAGCGGTGAGAAGGACGAGTGGACGCTTTACAGCGAGCCCAGCGCGCCGACGGTGCAGTTCGAGCATACGGTGGTGGCCACCCGCAACGGGCCGCTCGTCGTCACGCTGCCGGGCTGAGCCTTCAACGACGCTGATCGACGGATCAATTTATCTCGTTTGTTCGCCTGCTGCCGCGGTGCCATGGTCGCATCATGACGCAGTGCACAAAATTCCTGTCCCGGGAGCCGGTCCGCGCCGCGCTATCCGGCGCGGTGGCGATGGCCGTTGCGATGGGCATCGGCCGGTTCTTCTATACACCCGTGCTGCCGGGCATGATGGCGGGGCTCGGCCTCGACGCGGCCCAAGCGGGCGTGATCGCCGCGGCGAATTTCGCGGGCTACCTGCTGGGGGCGCTGCTGGCCGCGCAAGGCTGGGCCGCGGGGCGCGAGAGGCATCTGGCAATCGGCGCGCTTGCCGCCACCGTGCTGTTGCTCTTTGCCATGGCGCTGGCGTCCGATGTCATCGTGCTCTCCACCATTCGGTTCCTGGCGGGGCTCGCCAGCGCCTTCGCCATGATCTTCACCTCCGGCATCGTGCTCTCTATCGGCCTCAGCCATGGCGATCCGCGTGTGCAGCGGGCGCATTTTTCCGGCGTCGGCTTTGGCATCGCGGTTTCGGCGCTGCTGGTTTATGTTCTGTCGCTGATTCCGCCGACGGCGATTTCGCCGTGGCGCATCGACTGGCTCGCCGGCGGGCTTCTGGGTGCTGCCGGCCTTGCTTTGGTCGTGCTGCTTCTGCCCCGTCCGGCCGCGCAGAGCGGCATCGGGCGCGAGCCGCCTATCCGATGGACGCGGCCGCTCGTCGCGTTGACGGCAAGCTATGGCTTGTTCGGCATCGGCTATGTCGTCACCGCCACCTTCATCGTGGCCATTGCGCGCGAGGGCGCGCATGATCCGCTGCTGGAATGCCTCACCTGGCTGGTGACCGGGGCGACGGCGGCGATCTCCCTCTTTGCCTGGCGCCCGGCCGAGCGCCGTCTCGGTATCGCGGCGACCTATGTGGCGGCACTTCTGCTGGAGGTCGTCGGTGTCGCGGCGACCGTCGTGCTGCCGTTTCCGGCATCGGCCCTCATTGGCGGCGCGCTGCTCGGCTTCACCTTCATGATCGTGACGGCTTACGGGCTGCAACTCGGCCGCAGGCTGGCGAGCGACAGCCCGCGCCAGGCGCTGGCGCTGATGACGGCCGCCTTCGGCGTCGGCCAGATCGTCGGCCCGCTCGGCGCCGGCGTGCTGGCCGCGCACACCGGCAGCTACGTGCTGCCCAGCCTCGTTGCAGCCGGCATCCTGCTGATCGCCGCGGTGACGGCCGCCGCCGGCGGAACGCTTTCCATTAAATCTCCGTAATGCCGGCGCACGGGAATTGTTGCGGCGCGCAAACTCCTCTAGATTCAGGGTGAATTGGCGGTGCCGCTGCCGCTGAACGATCGAGAGTCTCGCCCTTGTTCCATTCCTTCTTTCCGCAGCCCAAGCTGTTCTTCTCGTCCTTCGTCGTCTGGTCGATCATCTGCATGGTGGTCTGGTATACGGTGGGGCCGCAAATGGGGGCGGCGATCGGCTTGCCGCCGCTGGCGCCCGGTGAGGCCGCGCCGCTCGGCTTCGCCTACTTCATCTCGCCCGACAATCTCTGGTTCTACCTGTATTTCGCAATCTTCGTCGCGATCTTCGGCGGAGCCTGGAAGCTGATCGCGCGCGATCATCCCTGGACGAACTGGTCGATCTGGGGCACCGCGTTCCTCATCTTCATCGCCTATTTCACGGTGCAGGCCTATGTCGCCATCAACAATTGGCGCGGCCCGTTCTTCGACCTCTTCCAGAAAGGCCTGACCGGGCCCGGAAACGTCACCGCCACCGAACTGTGGGACATGCAGATCTACTTCCTGCAGATCGGTGCCGTCGCCGTCGTCATCAATGTCGTCACGGCCTTCTTCACCAACCACTACGTCTTCCGCTGGCGTACCGCGATGAACGACTATTACATGTCGCTCTGGCCGAAGCTGCGCCACATCGAAGGCGCCTCGCAGCGTGTGCAGGAAGACACGATGCGCTTCGCCAATATCGTCGAAGGCCTCGGCGTCGTCTTCATCAACTCCATCATGACGCTCGTCGTGTTCCTGCCGCTGCTCTTCAAGCTGTCGGAGCATATGGCGGATGTGCCTGTGCTCGGCGCCATTCCGCATTCGCTGTTCTGGCTCGCCATCGGCTGGTCGATCTTCGGCACCGCGCTGCTGGCGCTCGCCGGCATCAAGCTGCCCGGCCTGCAGTTCCGCAACCAGCGCGTTGAGGCCGCCTACCGTAAGGAACTCGTCTATGGCGAGGACGATGCGGACCGGGCACAGCCGGTCACGGTGCGGGAGCTGTTCAACAATGTGCGCAAGAACTACTTCCGCATGTACTGGCACTATTGCTACTTCAACATTGCGCGCTTCGGCTACAACCAGCTCGACGGCAGCTTCCTCACCTTCATCCTGATCCCGACCGTTGCGGCGGGCAAGATCACGATGGGCCTGTGGCAGCAGATCAGCACGGCCTTCGGGCAGGTGACGGATTCCTTCCAGTACCTCGTCAGCTATTGGTCGACGATCATCGAGCTGCTGTCCATCTACAAGCGTCTGAAAGCCTTCGAGGCTGCCATCGACGACAAGCCGCTGCCGGAAATCGACCAGCGTTACCTGGAGCGGGAAGCCGCCGAAGGCGAGCTTGCGGCCAACCGGCCGTAAGCTTCGGCTTCAGACTGTCAGGGAAACGATCAGAGGGTGGCTCCGGCCGCCCTCTTTTCCTTCGCGAGGATGTCGAGTGCCTGTGCATAGCTGACGCAGGCGACATCCGGCTTGCCGCAGGTCTCCGTCAGGAAACGGTCGAGCGCCCGCCAGTAGGCGCCGGCATTCATCTCGACGAAGTGGAAGCCGAGCTGGAGGGGGATGCGTGCGCCGTCATATTGCCGATTGAAGGCGTCGCGGTAGGCCTTCAGCGTGCTGTCCTCGAAGGCTGCACTCTTGTCCGGGTTCTCCTTGCCCTTGGAGTGGCGGACATAGAGATTGTAATCCATCGCGATGACCGGGCGCTGCGAGGCGCCTTCGGGAATGAGCGGCAGACCGAAGCGGGCGATATCGCCGCTCGTCACCGGCATGGCCGGTCCCTTGGTCACGAGGCTTGCATCATAGGTGAAGCCCTTCGCCTCCAGCGCCTTGACGAGGCCGGGACCAGCGGAAAGATAGGGCGCACGGAAGCCTTTGATGTCCTCCTTCGCGAAGCGCTGCCAGTCGGCGGGCTCGCGCTCGGGCGCACCGGCATTGCGCCAGCCGTTCTTCAAAGCATCGGCGAAGAAGGTGAATTCGGCCGTCCAGTCCTTCTCGCTCCATTTGCCGCCATCGAAATGGCCGCAGGCGTGGCTGCCGATATCGTGGCCTTCCTCCTTCGCCATCCAGATTTCGCTCAGCCTGAGCAGCGTATCCTGACTGTCGGGCGAGAAGCCCACATTCGAGCGGCCGCGCTTTTCATGCGGCGCCTGGTAGGTCGCGCGGTCCTCCCGCGGAAAGAGGAAGGTGCAGGAGAGGAAATAGGTGAAATGTGCGCCGGTACGCTTGGCCATGGCGCGGCTCTTTTCCCAGAGCGCATTGTCGTGCGCGCCGTCGAAGGAGACGATGACGAGCTGCTTGCGCTTGACCGTTTCGCCGGCCTTGTCCTCGGCGAGCGCCGGCGTGGCCGCCATGGCTGCTGAAAGGCAAAGAAGGACGAAACGAGACGAAAACAACGACAAGAGGACCACCCGCGACAATTTGCAAAGGGTTGGTCTTCGATTGTGAATGCGGCAATCCTTTGATCGGGCTGGCATTATCGCTCCGCGACGGATATTCCTGCGCAAACGGCCCTGCGGCCGCAGGTTCATCAAGGGGCATTATCATGACGCTGCTCGTCGCCGGTCTCGTTCTCTTCATCGCCACGCATCTGCTGCGGCCCATCGCGCCCGGGCTGCGCAATTCCGCCATTGCCGCGCTCGGCAAGGCGGGCTGGATGGCGCTGCACGGCATCGCCTCGCTCGTAAGCCTTGCGCTCATCGCCTACGGCTTCGTTCTGGCGCGCGAGAATGGCGGCGAGATGCTCTATTACCCGCCGGCATTCCTGTCGCATATCGCGCTGACACTGATGCTGGTCGCCTCGATCTGTCTCGTCGCCGGGTTCCTCCCGGCCGGCCATATCCGCACGAAACTGAAGTTCCCCATCCTCGTGGCGATCAAGATCTGGGCGCTGGCGCATCTCCTGGCCAACGGCGAGAGCTATTCCGTGCTGCTCTTCGTGACCATCCTCGCCTGGGCGGTGATCCTGCGCATCACGTTGAAGAAGCGCATCGCCACCGGCGAGACGAAACTGCCGGTCTTCGTGTCGGCGAAATACGATGCGATTTCCGTCGTCATCGGCCTCGTGCTTTACGTCGCGATCGTCTTCAAGCTTCACGAGTGGGTGATCGGCGTCTCTCCGCTGCCGTGATTGCGGGCTGAACCGGCGCTTTTCGCGCCTGCCCCCTTACAATGCGGCCAAAATGGAGTAGAAGGCGCGAACTCCAATCGTCAGCAAGAGCCGGGCAGGGAATGGTAAATCAGGACGACAGCTTTATCCGCGAGGTGAATGAGGAACTGCGCTCGGATCAGATGCGTCTGGTCTGGAAGCGTTTCGGACGCATCCTCATCGGCATTGCCGTGCTCGTCGTTCTCGGCACGATCGGCAAGGTGAGCTATGAATACTGGCGGGATTCGCAAGCATCCGCCGCCGGCGACGAGTTCCTGGCCGCGCTGACTCTCGCCCGCGACGGCAAGAAGGACGAGGCGCTGACAGCGCTCGGCAAGCTGGAGCAGGAAGGCTTCGGCTCCTATCCCGTGCTCGCCCGCATGCGCTCGGCCTCGCTGCTCGCCGAGACGGATACGCAGGGCGCCGTCAACGCCTTCACCGCCATCGCCAAGGACACGTCCGTACCGCAGCCGGTGCGCGACGCCGCCCGCCTGCGTGCCGCCTATCTTCTGGTCGATACCGGAACCTACGAGCAGGTTTCCGCCGAAGTCGAGCAGTTGACCACGCCGCAGAGCGCCACGCGCCACTCCGCGCGCGAGGTTCTCGGCCTCTCCGCCTACAAGCATGGGGACTACGCGCGCGCCAAGGAATGGTTCGACGCGATCCTCAACGACAACGAGACGCCGCGCAACGTCGCCAACCGCGCGCAGATGCTGCTTGACCTGATTGCGGCAAGCGGCAAGCTGTCCTCCTGATCCGGCGTTTACCGGACACCGAAACGGAATCGATCCATGAGCTTCACCGTCGCCATTGTCGGACGCCCGAATGTCGGCAAGTCCACCCTGTTCAACAGGCTCGTGGGCAAGAAGCTTGCGCTGGTCGACGACACGCCCGGCGTGACGCGTGACCGCCGGCCGGGCGATGCGCGCCTCATCGACCTGAAATTCCGCATCGTCGACACGGCGGGCCTCGAAGAGGCCGCGCCTGACACCTTGCAGGGCCGCATGCGCGCCCAGACGGAAGCCGCCATCGACGAGGCCGACCTGTCGCTCTTCGTCGTGGATGCCAAGATGGGCCTGACACCCGTCGACCAGGCGCTTGCCGAAATGCTGCGCAAGAAGGGCAAGCCGGTCGTGCTCGTCGCTAACAAGTCGGAAGCCCGCGGCTCCGACGGCGGCTTCTATGACGCCTTCACGCTCGGGCTTGGCGAGCCGACACCCATTTCGGCCGAACACGGCCAGGGCATGCTCGACCTGCGCGACGCCATCGTCGCCGCCATCGGCGAAGAGCGCGCCTATCCGGAAGACGACGAGGCCGTCACCAATATCGACCTGCGCGCGGAAGCCGCCGAGCAGGGCATCGAGCGCGACGACGATTACGAGCCGGAATATGACGAGACGAAGCCGCTGCGCGTGGCCATCGTCGGCCGGCCGAATGCCGGCAAGTCGACCCTGATCAACCGTTTCCTCGGTGAGGACCGGCTGCTCACCGGCCCGGAGGCGGGCATCACGCGCGATTCCATCTCCGTCGACTGGAGCTGGAACGGCCGCACGATCAAGATGTTCGACACGGCCGGCATGCGGCGCAAGGCGCGTGTGCAGGAGAAGCTGGAAAAGCTTTCCGTCGCCGATGGCCTGCGCGCCATCCGCTTCGCCGAGACCGTCGTCATCGTCTTCGATTCCACCATTCCCTTCGAAAAGCAGGATCTCCAGATCGTCGACCTCGTATTGCGCGAGGGCCGCGCTGCCGTGCTCGCCTTCAACAAGTGGGACCTGATCGACGATCCGCAGGCGGTGCTGGCGGATCTGCGCGAGAAGACGGACCGGCTGCTGCCGCAAGCGCGCGGTATCCGCGCCGTTCCCGTTTCCGGCCAGACCGGCCGCGGCCTCGACAAGCTGATGCAGGCCGTGATCGACACGGACCGCACCTGGAACCGTCGCATCTCCACCGCCAAGCTCAACCGCTGGCTGGATGCGCAGCAGACCCAGCATCCGCCGCCGGCCGTCTCCGGCCGCCGCCTGAAGCTGAAATACATGACGCAGGTGAAGGCCCGCCCGCCGGGCTTCATGATCTCCTGCACGCGTCCCGATGCCGTGCCGGAATCCTATATCCGCTACCTCACCAACGGCCTGCGCAACGACTTCAATATGCCGGGCGTGCCGATCCGCATCCACTTCAGGGCAACGGACAATCCGTATGCCTCGAAGGCGAAGAAGAAGCGCTGATTTTCGGATCGGGCCTGATGTGTCCGCGGATCGCGCTTGGCGCAAAGCCGAAGCGCGCGCGAAACCGCGCGGCAAAACGGGATTGCGAGTCGTAGCCGACCGCCTCCGCGATGCGCAGGATCGATAGATCGGTCGACTGCAGGAGCTGCATGGCGATGGACATGCGCACATCGATCAGCAGCGACTGGAGCGACCACTTTTCCGCCGCGAGCTTGCGCCGCAAGGTCGCCTCGCTGGCGCCGATGAGGCGGCAGAGCCGCGCGCTCGTCCAGTCCCCGTCCGGTTCATTCGAGATGAGGTCGCGGACGCGGTCGCTGAAGCCGGGCGGTCTCGGCGGGGCGAAGCGCCCACCGGCCAGGTCGAGCCAGAGCAGCAGTTCGCCGAGGCGGTGGCGGGCAATCTCGACCGGGATGCTGCCCGGCTTGGTAATCGCCTGCGCGCAATCGGCGAAGGCGTCATGGAACCCCTTGTGGGGGTTGTGGACCGGGAAAGCGCGGGGGAAGGGCCGACCTTGTCCAGCGTTGGCGGTGAAGGCGGCCACGGTCTCTGGCTCGAAAGCGATCCAGCGCGCCTCATAGGCGTGCTCGCCCTCGGCGGCGTTCACCACATCGAAGGTCTCGCCTTGGGCAAGGGCAATGCACCCGCCGGCCGGCACCACCCATTCCTCCTCGCCGCTGCGCAGGATCTTCGTGCCGCGCTCGACGAGGATAAGGACCGGGCGATTGATCAGGATATTGGCATAGCGCAGACGGTTGTACTGCACGATGCGCGCGGAAGCGCCAATATCGGGGCGTATCGATATGCTCATCTGGTCCTTCCTCTTCTTGCCCGAGCCTAGCCTTCTGCGGCCGCGCCGGGCAAGGCGTCGGCCGTCACCGCTTGCCCGTGGCGGAAATGGTCGCGGTGGCAAGCGCATTCATGTTGCTCACGAAGCCGACCATGGCGGGTGTCGCATTGTCGGGCACCGGCAGCTTGTCGATGCCGAGCGCTTTCACGGTGATGGTGTAGTCGTGCTCCGGTCCCTCCGGCGGGCAGGCGCCGAGGAAACCGGGTGTCCCCATATCCGTCGGCGTCATGCGTGCGCCATCCGGCATCCTGGCTTTGCCGCTGCCCGCGCCGGCAGGGAGCGAGGTTGCGTCCGCCGGCAGGTCCACCACCACCCAGTGCCACCAGCCGGAGCCCGTCGGGGCATCCTTGTCATAGATCGTCACCACGAAACTCTTCGTGCCCTCGGGCGCGTTGGACCAGCGGATATCGGGTGAGAGATTTTGCCCCGTGCAGCCCATGATGTCGGAGAACTGTGCCGGCTGGACCCGGCCGGAGGCAAAGGCCTCGCTGGTGACGGTGAAATCGGCCGCCTGCACGGCGAGGGGGCACAAGGCGAGGGCGGCGGCGAAGGTCGCCGTGCAGCGGGATATGGTCATGGTCTTTTCCTGAGTACCGTGGAGACAGGAAAAGTGTAGGCGCAGGCTGCACCCGCGTCGGTGCGCGGCCGATCGATTTTGGTGCCGATCCGATCAATCGGCTGCCGGCAGCTTGTCCCTGGCCACCAATGCGCCGTGGTGCTGGATGACGGCGGCGGCGACGTTTGCGGCGAAACGCGCGGCGTCCTGCGGGCCTGCGCCCGTGGCGAGGCGGGCGAGGAAGGCGCCGTTGAAACTGTCGCCGGCGCTGGTGGTGTCGACGATCGTCTCGACCTTCGCCGATGGGGCATGGCTGCGCTCTTCCCCGAAGACCAGTGTCGCGCCCTCGGCGCCATCCTTCACCACGAGATCGGCCACGCCGAGCGCGCGGTAGCGGGCGATGGTCTCTTCCAGCCCGGCATCGCCAAAATGGGTCGTTTCGTCGTCGAGGCTCGGCATGACAAGCGTGGCGGCGCGTGCGCCTTCGGTGATCGTAGCGCGCATGCGCGCGGCATCGTCCCACAGGCGTGGGCGGATGTTGGGATCGAAGGCGATGCGCTTGCCGGCGGCGCGTGCGCGGCGCAGTTCGGCCAGCAGCGTTTCCACATCTTCCGGCGGCAGGATCGCCAGCGTGATGCCCGAGAAGACGATGAGGTCGGCGGCTTCCATCGCCGCGCGCAGACGGTTGCCGTCACGCGCCAGCAGCCGGGCGGCGGAGGCGGAGCGCCAATAGGAGAAGCTGCGCTCGCCATCCTTCAGGTGGATCATGTAGAGGCCGGGCGAACGGCCCTCGATGCGGGCGACATGCGCCGTTCCGATGCCATGACCCTGCATGAAGGCAAGCATCTCGTCCGAAATCGTGTCCATCCCGACGGCGGAGAGGTAGTCGACGCTCCACGCGGAGGGCAGGTATTGGCGGGCATAGTAGGCGGTGTTGAAGGTATCGCCGGCATAGCCCTTGCGCAGGAGCCCGCCGTCGGCCTGCATCAATTCCACCATGCATTCGCCGATTGCAAGCAACCGCCCTGCCATGCCCTGTCCCTCCCGCCTAATTGCGTCGGAAAGAGGAAATACTGTCAAAGAGTTGGCGCGGCAAGACGATGCCTGTGCTTTCGGCGGCCTGTTGCCGCGAAAGGCGATTGAGACCAGGCACATGGACACCGTAATCGCGGGAAAGCCGTTCCACCTGCGCCTCGAGCCGGGCGGTGAAATCGTCGGCGAGAAGCTGCGGCGACAGGGCCAGCACGAAGAGGCCGGCGCCGGGCGATGCATCTCCCGCCTGGAAATCCGGCGCATCGAGCGACCAGTTCGCGCCGGTCAGGCCTGCCGCAAGGATTTCGACCATCAAGGCGATGTTGGCGCCGCGCGTGCCGCCGAAGGCGAGAAGCGCGCCCTGCATGGCGGCGAAGGGATCGGTGGTCGGCCGGCCGTCCTGGTCCAGCGCCCAATCGCCCGGGATCGGCTCGCCGCGCGCTGCGGCCTCGCGCACCTTCACGAAGGCGGTGGCGCTGGAGGACTGGTCCATCAGCACGAACCGGCCGTCGGCGAGCGGAGCGGCGAAGGCGAGCGGATTGGTGGAATAGACCGGCTGGGTAGCGCCGGCGCCGGCGAGCAAAGCTGGCCCGTTCGTCGCGGCGATGGCGACGAGGCCTTCCGTCGCAAGGCGTGCGGCATACCAGCCGAGTTCGCCCGTCGTGTAGTTGTTGTGCGCGGTGAAGATGGAGACGCCGAGCGCTCTGGCCTTCGTGACGAGCTCCTCTGACGCGATGTCGAAGCCATATTGCGCCACGCCGCCCATGACGTCGCATTTCAGGATGGCCGGCACGGGGGACGTGATGAGAGGCTCGGCGCGCCCGTCGATACGGCCATCGACGAGGGCGTGGAGATAATCGGTGAGGTGGGCAAAGCCGACCGCACCCTTGCCGGCGGCTTCGGCCTCCACCGTCGCGCGGGCAAGCGCAGTCGCCGCCGTCTCGACCATGCCGACGCGCATCAGCGCGGTTTTTGCAAGCGCGAGGGCTTCATCTGGCAAAAGGGTGACGTCAGCTGTCATGCGGTCAACCTGTCTTGGAAAATCGGGGGCATCATCCAGACCCGCCGCTGCTTCGTCAACCTGCGAAAAATCCCGCCGCGCGCCGTTTACCCTCCACCGGGCGCGCGCTACATCTTGGCCGAAAGCAAACCAAGCCGGAGCGAGAACGCATGACGAAGTCCCCTGTGAAGGCCGACGACTGGTGGCGCGGCGCGGTGATCTATCAGGTCTATCCTCGCTCGTTCCAGGACACGACCGGGGATGGCATGGGGGACCTGCGCGGCATCACCCGGCGGCTCGGGCACATCGCCTCGCTCGGCGTCGACGCCATCTGGCTGTCGCCGTTCTTCAAGTCGCCGATGGCGGATATGGGCTATGACGTCTCGGATTACTGCGACGTCGATCCGATGTTCGGCACGCTCGCCGATTTCGACGCCATGCTGGCGGAGGCGCATCGCCTTGGCATGAAGGTCGTCATCGACCAGGTGATCTCGCACACGTCGGACCAGCATCCGTGGTTCATCGAGAGCCGCGCGAGCCGGGACAATCCGAAGGCGGACTGGTATGTCTGGGCAGACCCCAAGCGCGACGGCACGGCGCCCAACAACTGGCTGTCGATCTTCGGCGGGCCGGGCTGGGAGTGGGACGGTGTGCGCAAGCAATATTACATGCACAACTTCCTGACCTCGCAGCCGGACCTCAACTTCCACAATCCGGATGTGCAGGATGCGCTCTTGAAGACCGTGCGCTTCTGGCTCGACCGCGGCGTGGACGGCTTCCGGCTCGATACCGTGAACTTCTATTTCCACGACAGGAAGCTGCGCGACAACCCACCGCACGAGCCCGACCCTGAAGAGATCGGCCTGGATGCGCCCGACGTGAACCCCTACGGCATGCAATCGCACCGCTATGACAAGACGCAGCCGGAGAACATCGACTTTCTCAAGCGCTTTCGCGCGCTGCTCGACGAGTATGAGGGGCGCATGACGGTGGGCGAGGTCGGCGACGGCGCGCGCTCGCTCAAGACGGTGGCCGATTACACAAGCGGCGGCGACAAGCTCAACATGTGCTACACCTTCGACCTGCTCGGCCCGGATTTCACCGCCGAGCACATCCGCAAATGCGTGCAGGCCTTCCAGCGCGCGGTGACGGACGGCTGGGTCTGCTGGGCCTTCTCCAATCACGACGTCAACCGCCATGTCAGCCGCTTCATCAAGGGGCTGGAGGAGCGCGAGCGGGTGGCCAAGCTTGCGATCACGCTGCTGTCGACCTTGCGCGGTTCGATCTGCCTCTACCAGGGCGAAGAGCTTGGGCTGACGGAAGCGGAGCTTGCCTTCGAGGACCTGCGCGATCCCTACGGCATCCGCTTCTGGCCCGCCTTCAAGGGGCGGGACGGATGCCGCACGCCGATGCCCTGGCAGCACGGCGAGGCGCATGCCGGCTTCAGCACGGCCAAGCCGTGGCTTCCCGTGCCGGAGGACCACGCGCGCCACGCCGTCGATACGCAGGAAAAGATTGCTGGCTCGGTGCTCAACCACTATCGCGCAACGCTCGCCTTCCGCAAGGCGCACGACCTGTTGCATGACGGCGACATGGCCTTCGTGCATTCCAACCAGGACATCCTCGCCTTCACGCGCGAGAAGGGCGGCGAGAAGCTGCTGTTCGTCTTCAACCTGACGCGCGAGAAAGCCGAATTCGTGCCGGCAAAATCGCTGAAGCTCGGCGAGCCGGTCCCCGTTCCCGGCTTCGGCGCGAAGCTGAAGGACGGCACGATCGAACTGGACGGGCTGGATATGGCGTGTGTGCGGGTTTAGCTTGCGAGTATGCCAGCGCAATAGTATCATAAAGTGATACTTTGGAGATGCACATGGCTTCCAGTTACACGCTCGGCACTCACTATGAAACCTTCGTTCGTGAGCTTCTGGCCAGTGGCCGTTATGCCAGCGCGAGCGAGGTCGTTCGCGATGGCCTGCGCCTTCTCGAGGATCGCGAGATGCAGCGCGAGGCCAGGATTACGGCACTGCGGGAGGCTATTCAGGAAGGTTTGGAAAGCGGGCCCGCAACAGCGCTCGACATGAATGCGATAAAGGCGCGCGCTCGCATCGGCCGGCGAACCACGCGCAATGCTTGAGGTCTTTCATCTTCCGCGTGCGGAGGAAGACCTGTTCGACATCTGGCGCTACATTGCGCATGACAGCGAAAGCGCCGCCGATCGACTGCTTGACAGGTTTGCCGATGCCGCAGAAAAGCTCGCGGCCCATCCGGACGCCGGCCGCCCGCGACCGGAATTGGCGGAAGGTCTGCGCAGCCTTTCTGTCGGAAACTACGTGTTGTTCTATACGGTGACGTCGCCCCGCCTGATCCTCGTGCGCATTCTAAGTCGCTATCTCGACATCGACGATGCGGATTTTCAGCCCTAAGGCAAACATCACCCGATCAGCATGAACCGGTCCACATCCACCATGCCGCGGTCCGAGATCTTCAGGTGGGGGATGACGGGGAGCGGCAGGAAGGCGAGCTGGAGGAAGGGTTCTTCCAGCGTGGCGCCGAGCGCGAAGGCGGCCTGGCGGAGGTGGTGCAGGGTATCGCGCACGCTCTCATAGGGCTCCAGGCTCATCAGGCCTGCAACGGGCAGGGCGATCTCGCCGGTGACCACGCCATTCTCGACCACGACGAAGCCGCCCTTGATCTCGCTCAGCCGGTTTGCGGCGCGGGCCATGTCGTCTTCATCGACGCCGACCACGCAGATATTGTGGCTGTCATGGCCGACGGTGGAGGCGATGGCGCCCTTCTTCAGGCCGAAGCCCTGCACGAAGCCATTGGCATGGTTGCCGTTCTTGCCGTGCCGTTCAATGACGGCGACCTTGATGATGTCCTGCGCGAGATCGACGGTCGTCTGGTTGCCCCTGGCGGGCAGGCGGTAGCGCCGGTGTTCGGTGATGATCTTGCCCGGCAGCACGCCGATGACGGGGGCCTCGGCATCGGTGGCCGGCACAGCGAAATGGGCTGCCTCCACGGCGCGCGCCTTGACGCTGTCCAGCCCGACGGGCTCCACGGCGGCGCGCGTGGCGAAGAGGGCGTCGTCCACACGCCTGCCGGCAGAAAAGACCATCCCGGCCTTGCAGTTCTCCAGCGTGTCGATGACGACGAGGTCGGCGCGCCAGCCGGGGGCGACGAGGCCGCGGTCGCTGAGGCCGAAGGCCTTCGCGGCGGAGATGGACGCGGCGCGGTAGACGGCGAGCGGCGCCCGGCCATGGGCGATCGCGGTGCGGATCATGTAATCGAGATGGCCCTGCTCGGCGATGTCGAGCGGGTTGCGGTCGTCCGTGCAGAGCGCAAGGAAGGGCGAAAGGCGTTCCGTCATGATGGGCAGCAACGCCAGAAGGTCCTTGGATACGGAGCCTTCGCGAATGAGGATATGCATGCCCTTGCGGATCTTCTCCAGCGCCTCCTCGGCGGTGGTGCATTCATGCTCGGTGCGGATGCCGGTGGAAAGATAGCCGTTGAGGTCGTTGCCCAGAAGAAGCGGGGCGTGCCCGTCGATATGCCCGCCCTGGAAGGCCTCCAGCTTGGCAAGGCAGACCGGGTCCTTATGGATGACGCCAGGGAAATTCATGAACTCGGCGAGGCCGATGACCTTCGGGTGATCACGGAACGGCAGGAGCCGTTCGACGGGCAGATCGGCGCCCGATGTTTCCAGATGCGTGGCGGGCACGCAGCTCGACAGCTGCACGCGGATATCCATGATCGTCTGCATGGCGCTGTCGAGGAAGAACTGGATGCCCTCCGTTCCGAGCACATTGGCGATTTCGTGCGGATCGCAGATTACCGTCGTGACGCCGTAGGGCAGGACGCAGCGGTCGAATTCGTGCGGCGTCACCAGGGAGGATTCGATGTGCAGATGCGTGTCGATGAAGCCCGGCACGACGATGCGGCCGGTAATGTCGATTTCCGTCCTGCCCGTGTAGGTGCCGCAGGTGCCGACGATGCGGTCGCCGCAGATCGCGATGTCCGACGCCACGAGTTCGCCCGTCACCAGATCGAAGAACTGCCCGCCCTTCAGGACGATATCGGCCGGCTCGCGGCCGGTTCCCTGGTCGATGAGGCGTTCCAAGTCGGTCATGGCGGGTCTCCCGAATCCTTTTCTGCGACTCTAGCGGGGTGCGCGCCGGAGGGAAGGGCTGTGCCGGGAAAACCTCAGGCCGGAAAGGTCACGGAGAAGGCGAAGCGTTCCGTTTCGCCGCCGTCCAGCACGCTGGTATAGGGCCGTTCCTTCAGTTCGGGCGACGCGCCGTACTCGGCCGCCGTGCCATGCCAGGGTTCGATGCACAGGAAGGGCGCGCCGGGCTTCGTCCACAGCGCGAGGTTGGGCAGGTTCTCGAAACGAAAAGCGAGGGACGGACCGTCCTCGGCGGCGTAGACGAGGCTGTCGCCGGCCCCTTGCGGGAAGACCAGGGCGTCGTTGGCGAACAGGTCGTGCGCGAGCACGAGGCGGCCGTGGTCGAAGGGTGATGGCGTGCGGCTCGTGGAGAGAAGGCCGTTTTCCAAGGGCTGGCGCAGCGGCTCGCCGCCGTTTGCAAGCGTCACCATATGCGGTTTGCCCGCGGCGCCCGGCAGCGGCCAGGAGAAGGCGGGATGGTAGCCGAAGCCGAAGGGCATCGGCTCTTCGCCCCGGTTTTCGACCATGCTGGCCACCGTCAACGTGCGCTCATCGAGGCTGTGTTCGACGGTGAGACGGAAATCGAAAGGGTAGACGGCGCGGGTTTCGTCGGAGGCCTCCAGCGCATAGCGGCAGGCCGTGGCCGACGTGGTCTCAATGGTGAACTCGCGTCGCCGGGCAAAGCCATGCTGGGCCATGGGATAGGGCCTGCCGTCGATCAGCAGCGTATCGTCCGGCGCCTTGCCGACGATGGGAAACAGCACCGGCGAGCGGCCGGTCCAGAAGGCGGCGTCGCCGTTCCAGAGCCAGTTGCCGCCGTCTCCAGATGTTATGGACTGCATCTCGGCGCCGAGGGACGAGACCTCGACGGTCAGGAAGGCGTTCTCGATACGGGTGGTCGTCGGCATCGAATCTCCTTTTGCGGAAAGCCGGCCACACTTTAGCGCAAATCTTAGCGCCGCGTCTCGCGAAGGGCACGTTGCCGGCCGATCTGCAGCATCGCGATGCTGGCGAGCACGAGGACGATGGCAGCGATTTCCAGCATGCCGACCGTTTCTCCGGCTGCCCAGCCGATCAGCAGGGCGACGTTCGGCGTGATATAGGTCGCGCCGGAGGCGGCAACGGCGCCCAGTTCCTGCAACAGGTAATAATAGATCAGGAAGGCCATGCCCGTGCCGAGGATGCCGAGCCCCACGGCCACGCCAGCCGCCGCATGCCAGTCGGTCAGGATGGCCGTGATGCCGGTGCGGTCGGTGAGCGCCAGAAGCACGAGAAGGGCAAGCCCCGTCTGCCACGTGGCGAGTGCCAGCGGCGGCAGGTTATGGGGCGAGAGAAAGCGGCGCACATAGACATAGGAGAGGCCGAGGATGCTCGTGGCGGCAAGCATCCACAGCACGCCGTCGATATCGATGCTGCCGCCCGACCGCTCCCACGGGCGGGCGATCAGGACGATGCCGGCAAAGCCCGTCACCACGCCGGCGAGCATCAGGGCATTGGGCCGTTCGGTGCGCAGGACGAGAAGCGTGGCGAGCGTGGTGAAGAGCGAGATCGAGCCGCCGAGAACGCCTGCGATGCCGGACGGCAGGCGCGCGGTGCCTTCGGCGATGGCGAAATAGTAGAAGGCTGTCGCCAGCACCGCCATGACGAGGAAATGCGGAAGGTGCCGTATCTGCTCCCTGTGGATCACCCCGTTCCGCCAGGCGACCACGGCAAGCGGCAGGAAGCCGAAGAAAACCCGCAGAAGCGTGATCTGCGCGGGCGTGATCAGCGCGGACGCCCATTTCATGTAGATGAAGTTCGATCCCCAGAAGAGGCCGAGCAGGACAAAAGCCAGATAGATCGATCGCATGGACGTGCTCCCACCATGCGGGCCTCCGCCGCCAAGGCGGAGCCGACCCGGATCACGGTACGGAGATGATGCGGCCCGCCGCGCCATCCCTGTGGGACCGGCGCGACGGGAAGTCGCCTGTATACGACCTACTGTCGGCTCAGATGTTGTTCTGGAGCACGTTGCGCAGCTTGCCGAACAGCTCGTCGATATGGTGCTTTTCGATGATCAGCGGCGGCGAGAGCGCGATGATGTCACCCGTCGTGCGGATGAGCAGGCCCTGCTCATAGGCCTTGAGGAAGGCATTGAAGGCGCGCTTGGTGGGCTCGCCGGCAATGGGCGAAAGCTCGATGGCGCCGATCAGGCCGACATTTCTGATATCGATGACGTTGGGGCAATCCTTGAGCGAATGCAGGCCGTCTTCCCAGTAGGAGGCGAGTTCGCTGGCGCGGGTCAGCAGGCCCTCTTCCTTGTAGGTGTCGAGCGTGCCGAGGGCCGCCGCACACGCGATCGGGTTGCCGGAATAGGTGTAGCCGTGGAAGAACTCGATCATGTGCTCCGGACCGTTCATGAACGTGTCATGGATCTCGGAGGTCACGAAGACAGCGCCCATCGGGATGACGCCGTTGGTGAGGCCCTTGGCGGTGGTGATGATATCGGGCTTCACGTCGAAATACTGGGCGGCGAAGGGCGCGCCGAGGCGGCCGAAACCGGTGATGACCTCGTCGAAGATCAAGAGGATGCCATGCTGCGTGCAGATTTCGCGCAGCTTCTGGAGGTAACCCTTCGGCGGTATGAGAACGCCGGTGGAGCCGGCGACCGGCTCGACGATGACGGCCGCGATGGTGGAGGCGTCATGCAGGGTGATGATGCGCTGCAATTCGCTGGCGATATCACCGCCATGCTCCGGCTCGCCGCGCGAAAACGCGTTCTTGTCGGGGAAATGGGTGTGCGGCATGTGGTCGACGCCGGTCAGCAGCGTGCCGAACATCTTGCGGTTGGAGACGATGCCGCCAACGGAGATGCCGCCGAAATTGACGCCGTGATAGCCGCGTTCCCGGCCGACAAGGCGGAAGCGCGAGCCGTCGCCCTTGGCTCGGTGATAGGCCAGGGCCACTTTCAGCGCCGTTTCCACCGATTCGGAACCGGAATTGGTGTAGAGCACGTGGTTCATGCCCTCGGGCGCGATGTCCACCAGACGGTTGGCGAGTTCGAACGCCTTGGGATGGCCGAGCTGGAAGGCGGGCGCATAGTCGAGTTCGCCCGCCTGTTCGCGGATCGCCTCGGTGATCTTGGGCCGGCAGTGGCCGGCATTCACGCACCACAGGCCGGCGGTGCCATCCAGCATCTGACGGCCGTCATGGGTCGTGTAGTACATGTCCTTGGCGCCGACGAACAGGCGCGGCTCCTTCTTGAACTGCCGGTTTGCCGTGAACGGCATCCAGAAGGCACGCAGATCGTTGGGGGTATTCAGGCGGTTGGACATGCGGTTCTCCATGGTCCCTAAAGTGCCGGGCCCCGCAGGGCGGTGCCGGCCGGCAGATGCTTGGCGATTTTTACCCGATGGTCAAACTATCAACGCGCCGGCCACCGTCAAGGCGTCGTGCGGAGGAGCGCATAAGCAAAGCGCCCCGGACTTTCGGCCGGGGCGCGGAGAGGCGGATATCGGGTATATCAGGCGATGCGCAGTTTCTTTTCCGCACCCGGTGCGGCGTAGATGCGGTCCAGCGAATCGAGGATCGTCAGAACGGCTGCGGACTTGCTGGAATAGTAGATGGTCTGGGCGTCGCGACGGGTGGTGACGAGGTTCTGCGCGCGCAGCTTCGACAGGTGCTGCGAGAGCGCCGACTGGCTGAGTCCGACCTTGGCGGCCAGCGCGCCGACGGCAATTTCGCCGCCGACCAGGACCCGCAGGATCAATAACCGTTTGGGGTTGGCCATCGCGGACAGGAAGTCGGATGCAACTTCGGCCTGCGTGTGCTCAGCCTCTGAAATCTTATCCATCTGAAAACTCCTTCAGGCGTTTCCGCTTCAAATCATGACGTTTTAAGTTAATGCGCTTGTAAGCATATAAACAAAACCTCCTGCATCAAGGGCAAGAAATGGGGGTAGGAGTACACGCATAGCGCTAATATGAATGCGATATTCAAGTCTTGATGCCGGGAGGTCGAGGTCGCTGGAAAGGCTGCGGCGCTGCTCAGCCGGATGCGCGCGCCTCCCGCAGCAGGCGGGCCAGCTCACCGCGCAGCGCACCGGCATCCGTCAGCTCTTGCGGGAATTCGAGGCGCTTCAGCCGGTCGCCGCTGGCGAGATCGATACCGGCCGCATCCAGGCCGACGATGCTCCAGTTCCCGTCTTTCGCGCCGCAATAGTGGGCTGCGTAGACGCCGGCGGCCTCTGCATGGTCGCTGTTCATGTGGTCGATCGCGCCTTGCTCCATGGCTGCGAGCGCGTCGCGGGCCGGCGAACGAATCAGGAGATCGTCCGCCGTCAGCACGAAGGCCTTGCCGAAACCGCCGTTGAGATGGGCGCGCAGCGGCACGAGCCGGAAGAAGGCGAAATCGGGAAAATCGACATAGAGTTTCGCCTTTGGGTGGCGGCGGATGAAGCGCTCGCGAAGTGCCGTGCGGGCTTCACTTTCGCGTGATACTTCCTCGGCCTCGCACAGCACGGTGAGGCGGGGATGGGCGAGCGGATCGCCCTTGCCGGGTTCGCCCGCCAGCAGGGAAGCGCGCGGATCGGCGCGCAGTGCCGTGGTGTGCACGGAGAGCGCCGAGACCAGGATGACAGGTGTTCCGTCCGTATCGGTGCCCGTCAGCGTGCGGCTTGCGAAGGGCGCGCCCGTTTCCGGCTCGAGCACGGCCAGTGCGCAGGAGCGGGCGGAACGCAGCAGCGTGCGGGCGAGGTTGCGCGCCTCGTCGTCGGTGTCGCGCAGAACGCCGGGTTTGTCCTTCTCGGTCATGGTGGGCTCCGTATCGGCAGAAAAAGGCGGCGCCCCGGAGAGCGCCGCCCTGTCTAGACCGAAGCGGGCGGGTTGTCAGCCGCGCCGACGGTGGCGCGTCAATCCGCCTATGACGTCCTGCGCGCTGATCGTGCCGACGACGGTGCCGTTTTCGACGACGCCGACATTGCCGGGCGTGCGCGCCATGGCGTCGAGCACGTCGACCAGCGGCGTTTCCGGCGCGGTGGTGGCCGTGACGGTGCCGCTGTGCGAGGCGCCGGGCTGCATGACATCGTGCGCCGTCAGCATGTTGATCGGGTTCATGTTCTGCACGAAGTCCGCGACATACTGGTTGGCCGGGTTCTTCACGATCTCCTGCGGCGTGCCGCACTGGATGATGCGCCCGCCCTCCATGATGGCGATGCGGTTGCCGATGCGGAAGGCCTCGTCCAGGTCATGGCTGACGAAGATGATGGTCTTCTTCAGCCGGCGCTGAAACTCCAGGAGTTCGTCCTGCAAGCGGGTGCGGATCAGCGGATCGAGCGCGGAGAACGGCTCGTCCATGAGCAGGATCGGCGCGCCCGTCGCAAAGGCCCGGGCGAGACCGACACGCTGCTGCATGCCGCCCGAGAGCTCGTTGACCTTGCGGTTCGCCCATTTGGTGAGGTTGACGAGTTCGAGCTGCTCGGCGACGCGCGCCTTGCGCTCGCTATCAGGCACGCCGGCAAGCTCCAGGCCGAAGCCGACATTGTCGGCGACGGTACGCCACGGCAGGAGCGCGAACTGCTGGAACACCATGGACACGGTGTGCATGCGGAAATCGCGCAGCGCCTTTGGCGTTGCCTTGTAGGGGTTCACCGCGCCGTTGCCGGCCTTGACCGCCACATCGCCGCGCACGACGGGTGCGAGCCCATTGACGGCGCGCAGCAGCGTCGACTTGCCCGAGCCGGACAGGCCCATCAGCACGAGGATCTCGCCCTCGTTGATCGACAGCGTCGCATCGGCCACGCCGAGCACGAGGCCCGTTTCGGCGCCGATCTCGTCACGCGACTTGCCGGCATCGGCCAGCGCGAGCGCTCTCTGCGGATTGTCGCCGAAGATGATGGATACGTTGTTGAAGACGACAGCGTCGGTCATTTGCCGTCTCCTTCGTCAGCGGCACGGAAGAGGCGATCGAGAATGATCGCGAGGATGACGATACACAGGCCCGCCTCGAAACCCATGGAGATGTTGACGGTGTTGAGCGCGCGCACCACGGGAACGCCGAGGCCCTTGGCGCCGACGAGGGCCGCGATGACCACCATCGACAGCGACAGCATGATCGTCTGGGTGAGGCCCGCCATGATCTGCGGCGTGGCGAAGGGCAGCTCGACCTTGCGCAGCACCTGGCCCGGCGTCGCACCGAAGGCCTGGGCGGCTTCGACCAGCGCGGGCGGCGTGGAGATGATGCCGAGGCGGGTGAGGCGGATCGGCGCGGGTATGGCGAAGATCACCGTCGCGATCAGGCCGGGCACCATGCCGAGCCCGAAGAGGATGAGGGCCGGGATCAGATAGACGAAGGTCGGGATCGTCTGCATGAGATCGAGGATCGGCCGCAGGATGGAATAGAACCAGGGCCGGCGGGCGGCCGCGATGCCGAGCGGCACGCCGACGATCATGCTGACGCCGGTCGCCGCCAGGACGAGGGCCAGCGTTTCCGTGGTTTCTTTCCAGTAGCCCTGGTTCACGATCAGCAGCAGGCCGAGGAAGGTGAAGAGCGCCACCCCGACGGACCGGCGGAAATACCAGCTTGCGGCCGAGACGAGCAGGATGAGGGCGATAGAATAGCCGAATTTGCCGCCGGCGCTGGCGAACGGGCCCTGCAGCACATAGAGCACCGCATCGATGCCGGCCTGCAGGAAGACTTTCAGGAAATCAAACAGTCCCTTGCCGTTCGTCGTCAGCCAGCTGACGGCCTCTTTGGCGATGGGTCCGATCGGAATTTTGGAAACGGTAAGCCAATCCACGAGAATAGGTCCCTGGCTGGAGTGCGAATATTGGCAGCAAGGCGTCCGCAGGGCGCAGGCGCAAAGCCGCTCGGATATGTCTGAAGCGCCAGCAGTATCCGGCGGCAAGAAGGGCGGGAAAGTTTCCTCCCCGCCCGATTCTTGTCTGTTAGAGACCAAGTGCGGTTTTCACCGCCGGCAGGGCCTCGCCGCTGCCGTCCTTCGTCGTGACGCCGGCGAGCCACGGCTCGATGGCGGCGGGGTTGGCCTTCAGCCACTCGGTCGCTGCGGCTTCCGGATCCTGACCGTCGTTCAGGATCTTGCCCATGATCTGGTTTTCCATCTCCAGCGAGAACTTGAGGTTCTGCAGGAACTTGCCGACGTTCGGGCACTCGGCCGTGTAGCCCTTGCGCACGTTGGTGTAGATCGTCGCGCCGCCGAAGTTGGGGCCGAAGACGTCGTCACCGCCGGTGAGGTAGGTCAGCTTGAAGTTGGCGTTCATCGGGTGCGGCTCCCAGCCCAGGAAGACGACCGGCGTGCCTTCCTGCTCGGCGCGGGCGACTTCGGCCAGCATGCCCTGCTCGGAGGATTCGACCACTTCGAAGCCCGAAAGATCGAACTTGTTGCCCGACACCATGTCGATGATCAGGCGGTTGCCGTCATTGCCCGGCTCGATGCCGTAGATCTTGGAGCCGAGCTCGTCCTTGTGCTTGGCGATGTCGGCGAAATCCTTGATGCCGAGTTCCGCACCCTTGGCATTGGTCGCCAGCGTGTACTTGGCGCCCTCGAGGTTTTCGCGAACGGTCTCGACCGAGCCGTCCTCGCGGAAGGGCTTGATGTCGGCTTCCATCGTCGGCATCCAGTTGCCGAGGAACACGTCGATGTCCTTGTTCGACAGCGAGGTATAGGTAACGGGAACGGACAGCACGGTGACTTCCGTCTCGTAGCCGAGGTTCTTGAGGATGGTCGTGGCAGTCGCGGTTGTGGCGGTGATGTCCGTCCAGCCGACATCCGAAAAGCGGACCTTGCCACAGCTTTCGGCCTCGGCGGCGGATGCGCCGGCCACGCCAAGCGCGATGACCGAGACGGCGGCGGCAAGCAGTGTCTTGAATGGTGATGCAGAGTTCATTTTATGGCTCCCCTTATAACTGGTGTATTAGACAATCATCAAAACAATGGGCTTTCAAGCCGTCTGAACTAGCCGGAAGCCCCTGAAAGGTCCAATAAATTTCGGGCCTGTTCGCAATTAAACACATTGATGTCGCACCGGATGGGCCCCGGTGTTTTCTGTGGTTTTCAGCCGTTTGCGGCTGGAAAATCGCCCCCTGACGGGCCATGAGGCGAGGACGGAGAAAATCATGGCCAAACTCTATTTCAGCTATGCGACGATGAATGCGGGCAAGTCGACGCTCCTGCTTCAGGCGTCCTACAATTACCGCGAACGCGGCATGCGCACGGCGATCTTCATCGCCTCCTTCGACGACCGCGCCGGCGCCGGCCGCATCTCCTCGCGCATCGGCCTCTCCGCGGATGCCATCGCCTTCGACCAGAGCGACGATCTCTATCGCCATATCGAGGACCTGAACGGCAACGGCGAGGGGCCGATCGCCTGTGTCTTCGTCGACGAGGCGCAGTTCCTGACGGAGGAACAGGTCTGGCAGCTCGCCCGCGTGGCCGACCGGCTGCATATTCCCGTCATGGCCTATGGCCTGCGCACGGATTTCCAGGGCAAGCTGTTTCCCGGTTCGAGGGCGCTGCTCGCCATTGCCGACGAGATGCGCGAGGTGCGCACCATCTGCCATTGCGGGCGCAAGGCCACGATGGTGGTGCGGCTCGGCGCCGATGGCAAGGTGGCAAAGCACGGCGCGCAGGTGGAAATCGGCGGCAATGACAAATATGTATCCTACTGCCGCCGGCACTGGGACGACATCATGAACGCCGACTGACATCGGCGCCGGCAAAGGAGCCCTCCGATGAAGCCGCTTGCCGCACTGGCCGCCTTGCTCTGTCTTGCCACCCCGGCGCGCGCCGACGGGGACGCTGCCGCGGGTGCCGTGGTTTTCCGCAAATGCCAGGCCTGCCACTCCACCGAACCGGTCAATCGCGTGGGGCCGACCCTTGCCGGGATCGTCGGCCGGCCCGTTGCGTCCGTGGCAGATTACACATATTCGCCCGCCATGGCAGGCTTTGCCGAAGGCGGCAAAGTTTGGGACGAAGCGCTTCTTGCCGAATATCTCCTGTCGCCCAAGGCGATGGTGCCCGGCACGCGCATGACGTTTGCCGGATTGCGCAGGGCGGAGGATATCGCAGATCTCATCGCGTTTCTGAAAGCGCCGCTGGCTCCCTAGCGGGCGCGGAAAAATTTGCCGTGCAGCCTTGCGGCGCGTCCGGCCCGTCCCACATGTTCTGCGGGAAAACCCGCAGGCAGGTTCCTATCTGTCTGAAATCGTATAGTGTTGCGATGGAATAAATCGGGGGGCGAGGACGTCTGCCGTGGAGAGCTCAAGGGGATAGAGGCATATGGCCACACTTCAGAACTTCGATACGGAAATCGAGAAAACCCGCTCGGTCGTCGACCAGATGCGCGGCAAGCTGGAGCAGTCCGGCATCGTGCTGGAGCAGTTCGCCAAGGCGGATACCAAGCTCGGCGACGTGAATTTCGATATCGAGAACGCCCGTATCCAGGACGTCATCAACCAGCAGAAGGTGATGGAGGGCAATATCGCCGACCTCATCATCGGGCTGGAGGATGCGACCAACATCTTCGGCACCGAATTCGAGAGCATGAAGAGTTATACGGGCTACGAAAAGTTCATCGGCATGTTCTCCAAGCAGAAGATGCAACGCATGCGCACCGACCGTGTGCGCAATATGTCGCTTGCCGGCAACCTGCAGGAACTGCTCGCCAAGTCCGACACGATCGTCGGCATCCTCAAGGAGCAGAAGTCGATCCTCGAACAGCGCTACAAGACTTCCGAGGCGAGCCTCATCAGCGTGATCGAGCGCCGCAAGGGCACGATGACCAATCTGGAGGCCACGCAAAAGCGCATCGAGGAATTGAACCCGCTCCTGATGGACCTCGAAAACCGTATCGCCGCCTCCACCGACCAGCGCGCCCGCACCGACCTCGAAGGCGAGCGCTCGGCGCTGGCGACCGAATACAACCAGATGCAGGCGAAGGAACAGGAGCTTCTGGCCGAGAGCCAGACGCTGGAGCGCTATACCTCGATGTTCCAGACCTTCGTGGATTCGCTCAACAACCAGATCGCCGCCCAGAACACGCTGATCAACAAGCTGACCATCGATACCGAGCAGCGCATCGTGCTCTACAAGGCGCTGGAAGACTCGCTGAAGACGGCAGCCCAGCAGGACGTGGCGCACAAGATCAACACGCTCGGTTCGCAGGTCGATACCGCGGCCGAGGAAACGATGGCCGGCATCGGCTCGGCCTCGCAGCGCCATATCGGCGACCTCCTGGAGATGCACGAGAAGAACATGCTGGCGACGCAGGACATCCAGCGCCGCAAGAAACTCGCCGACGACGCCTTCGCCCGCCGGTTCCAGGCCGTCATGGACAAGCACAACGCTGCGAATTACGTGAAGTCGTGATGGTTTCAGGCATGGGATCGCGGGGCGCGGCGACACCCCCCTCTGCCCTGCCGGGCATCTCCCCCACAAGGGGGGAGATCGGCAGTTCGCGCGGTCAGCACCTCGATCGCGACGGCAAAAAAGTGTCAGCGGTTGACGTGAGGCAAGGGCAGGTCGTCCGCCCCACCCAATCTCCCCCCTTGTGGGGGAGATGCCCGGCAGGGCAGAGGGGGGTATACGCCTTCACACACCATGGGGCACACCCCCAATGAACGCGCCAGCCGACAGCGCCATCGCGCAGTATTTCTCCACTATCCGGTCCGCCCTCGGCGGTCTCGAGATCTTCCTGGGCGACCGCAACTCCCCGCTCTACCGCAATTCCGTGGTGGGCGAGGTGATCATGCCCTATCTCGCGCGGCTGAAGGCGTCCTTCGCCTGCTGGGAGAACCGCATCGGTTTCGTCGACCAGTTCCGCGTGTCGCGGGCCGAAAGCGGATTTCCGGTGTTCCAGAACGTGCTGGAGCTGGAAAACGACCGGCAGAGCGCGGAAAAGCGGCTTGCCGCCATGCCGAACGCCGACCAGCTGCGCACGGAAATGGCGGATTTCATTCTTCGCCAGAAGGCATTCCCGAGCGATTTGCAGGCCCGCATGGCCGAACGGCTCTATCTGGAGCAGATCGGCAAGGGTGACATCTTCTCGCCCTTCGTGCTGCCCGAGACCATTCGCGTCGCGGTCAATCCCAAGACCATGCGGCCCTATTACGTGGTGTGCTGGGGGGCTTTCGACGGCTCGGCGACACTGCCGATGGTCTATATGGCGATGATCGAGGATTCGAGCGACAACGTCGTGAAGATGCTCGTGACGAAGGACGGCAAGCTCAATCCGGATGTCGACATTCCGCTGCCCGTCGGCGGGCTGCTCAACCCGGAACTCGCCAGCCGCTTCGACGATTTCGCGCTGAAGAACAGCGCCTATTCGCTGACGCCGGTGACGATCGCCACCAACCTCGACAAGGATTTTCCTACGCTGCATCCCAAGCAGCTGCGCCGCATCGTGCTGGGGCCGTTCTATTCGGCCGGCATCACCGAGAACAATGCGCGTATCAACGACATCCTCTCCAAGGTGCGCCGGCCGGAAAATGCCTGGCTCCTGACCTGGACGGTGCAGGAGGTGTTCTCCAAGGCGGAGCGCCCCGCCCAGAAGGGGTTCTGGAGTTCGACGCCGGCGCAGGAGGAATTCCACATCGAGACCAGCGATCTCGAAGCCACGCGTATGGGCGTCAGCGCCTATGAGAAACATGCGCTGGTGCCGCACGATGCCTACCAGGCGCTCTACGCCGCGGGCGAGACCGAAGGCATTTTCGGCGCCTACAAGGTGCATGTGATTTCAGGAAACCAGGTGATCAGCGAGGTTTGAGGCCGACGTTCCCGGCCCGCTGTTCCCGGATTTTGCATAAGGATTCCCGATGAGCCTCAACGCCGGACTGACGACGATCCACGAAGACGACATCGCCAAACACCAGGCCGCCGCGCAGAGCCTCGTGTCCAAGCTCGTCATTCTCGAAAGCGACGACGGCCAGAACGGAACCGCCCTTGCCGGCACCGGCCGCCGTTTCGTTTCCACCGTCTCGACCGCCGGCGCGCGGCGCACGCGCGAGGTGGAACTGGCAAAGACCATCCAGGCGGTGCGGGCCGGCGATCCGCTGCTGTCGCCGCAGCAGCACGCCGTGCTGTACCGTGCGCGGCGCGGGCTGCAGGTGGCGCTTGCCGTGACGGACGCCTTTTCGCGCCAGACCAACCTCGAAGGGCTGCAATCGCGCAATCTTGCCGCGCCGCTGTCCGGTGACGAGGCCAACCAGTTCAAGGCGCTGCTTGCCGCCTCCGCCTATATCGCCGCCTTCACCTTCGCCGCCTATCTCGGCGCGACGCTGCCGGGCGAGGGCGAGCCCGTCGAGGATGGCGGGGAGCCGGACTATCTGTTCGACACGCCGCAGGACGCGCTGAAGAGCATGGTCTCGGGGCTTGACCGCACGCTTGCCGGCGCACCCGACGATGCCGCGCTCGTGAGCCGTGCGCGCGCCTTTTCGCGCGTCGCCATCGAGGGGTTGATTTCGCGCCGCGCCCGTTTCACCGGGCTTGCCGGCTTCGAGAACGCGCATATCCGTATCGAGCAGGACGATTTCACGCTCTCCGGTTTCGACGTGGCGCCGGGCCAGAAGCGCAAGCCGCTGTCCATGACCTTCAAGAAACCGAACGAGATCATCGGGAACCACATCGCCAAGTACCAGGCGATGAAGCTTGCCAAGATGCTGGTCGCCTACGACTTCGAACGGCAGATGAACCCGTTCGTGGAACTCGGCGGCTTCCTCTTCACCTTCATTGGCGATGGCATGCCGGGCACGGGCAAGACCATCCTGATCCAGATGCTGGCCGGCCTCGTCAACGATTACTGCCAGACTGCCGGCTATGCTTTCCATTACGAGAATTTCGGCGTCGACCAGATCTCGTCCTACCAGGGCAAGTCCGGCCAGAACTGCAAGGAGTTCGTGACCAACGTCATGAACCCGAAGGCGATCGGTTTCGGGACCATCGACGATGTCGACCAGGTGGCCGCCAAGCGCTCCGATGACCGGGCGTCCGCCGGCCAGCATGAAGTGACGGCTGTGCTGATGGAAAGCTTTGCCGGCGCCTCCACGGTGGTGCGCGGCAATTGCACGTTCGGGATGTTCTCCAACTATCCGGAGAATGTCGATGACGCGCTGCGCCAGCGCGCCGGCGCCCGCTGGCTGGTGGACGGGCCGCAGACCGAGGACGATTATATCGACATCTTCGCCATGCTGGTCGGCAAGAACCATTCGATCCCGCTCGGCGAGCACACCTTGTTCGAGGGGCAGGAGATCAAGCGCGCCGTCTCGACCTCCTACGGGCAGCACGCGAAGCCGCAGGAGGAGGGGCTGCTTGCCGTGTGGGAGGCGCACGAGAAGGAGCATGGCGCGATCCGCTCGCTTGCCGATATCGGCGCCTATCTTCACCGCATCAAGCTCGCCGAGCCGCGCTTCACCGGCCGCGCGATCAAGAACATCACCGACGCGATCAAGATGCGCGCCATGGATGTGGACCTGCCGGACGACTGGTTCGTGGACGCGGGCACCTTCATGCACAAGAGCTACGACGAGAAGAAGGCCATGATCGAGGAGCTGCGCGGGCCGATCTCGATGGACATGGTGCTGCAGGAGATCAACCGCTACGCCGACTCGGAATTCCGCTACACCGACAAATCCGACGACGCCGCCGTCTCCGAGATCATCCGCCGCGAACGCCAGCGCGAGAAGGCCATCCGCGAAATGGAGAAGATGAAGGCGGAGGGGCGGTGGTAGGATTGAAGAAAATTCGCTATCCGCTATATTTGCAACATGAAACACGTCGCCTACAGCAAAGCCGCTTCTCGCGTGCTGTTGAGGATGCCACGAAACGACGCGGCGCGTGTTCGTAGCAAGGTCGATCAATACGCGGCTAATCCAGCCACGCTCGCAAACCAAGTCAAAAAACTACAGGGACGCCCGGGTTACAGGTTAAGAGTTGGAGATTGGCGCGTGATCTTCGATGAAGATGACAGGGTTGTATTCATCGAGGAAATCGGTAGCCGCGGCAGCATTTATGATTGAGGACCTGAAATGGGACATCTGACGCAGTTCAAGTCGCCGAGCGGTGACGAAATGGTCGTTCTGTCGCGGGCCGAATATGATGCCCTCGTCGAGGCGGCGGAGATGCTTGCCGACGTGGCCGCTTACGACCGTGCCAAAGCCAGGATTGCGGCGGGTGAGGACGAAATGATTCCCGCCGAGTTCGTCTATCGTATGATGGACGGCGAAAGCCCGTTGCGCGTCTGGCGTGATTTCCGCAACCTCTCCGCCAAGGAGTTGGCGGCTCAGGTTGGCATCAGCACGGCCTATTTGTCGGAGATTGAGACCGGAAAAAAGGAGGGCAGCCTTTCCGTGCTGAAGGGAATTGCGAAAGCTCTCAATGTTGACCTCGACGACCTCTTCTGGGGTGAAGACAACAAGCCGCCGGCCAGCGAGTGATCTGCGACGCATGAAACTCCTCCTCGAAGCCGAACTGATCTATGGGCGTTTGCTGCCGATCGATGAGCCGCATCTTGTCGAGCGCTACAACAAGGCGCTGGACGGGTTCGGGATGCGGCGCACACAGCTTTCCCGTTTCCGCATCGACATGACGGGCTTTTCGCCTGAAATCGCGGATGAACTGGGCGACCGGGATTACCTCGATCCGAACCGCGTCAACCGCCGCTTCATCATCATGACGCCGGAGCAGGTGAACCTGCCGGTGGTGCATACCAGCTTTTCCAACACCGCCGCGCTGATGCACGAGTTCTTCTCGGCCAATGCACGCGCGATCAACGCGATCACCATCCGCGATGCGCTCTATGGCGAGATCGAGGACTCGGTGTCTGTCGTCAACGATATCGACGACCTGCTGTCGATCAACGAGGTGCGCTTCAAGGTGCTGTCGGCGGAGGACATGCTCGGCAAGGCGGCGGAGCTGCGCGGGCTGGTCGACCGGCTGAAGACGGTGCCGAACGCTTGGTCGGACGATGCGATGCTCAACCGCATGGTGGACCTCGCCAAGCAGACCGGCGACATCAGGCAGAACGCGCTGGTGCCCGACCAGCTTGTGTTTCGCCATGATGCCTATTGGGCGAACCATTTCGGCGGCGTCTATGTCTTTCTCGACGACAAGACGACGACGGTCATCTGCGATCCGACCGTGCCGGGCTTCCGCCGTTCGCGCCCGTGGCAGGTCAGCTATATCGCGCTCGACGACCACAAGCGCATCTTCGATTTCCTTGCCTCCACCGGGAGGCTGGAACTGCCGCGTGCCTCCTGGGTCGAGCCGTCCGGGCTCTTCCAGCACCGGGCGGACATGACGATCGTGAACCTCGTCAACCAGACCGATCCCACGACCGATCTGGAGAAGATGGATCGGATCTGGCTACAGACCTGGATGCACCGCAATGCCGCTCTCGTGGCGCGCGACGGAACCTATCCCTTCCTGCAGGAAGCAATCCGCACGGTGGCGGCGACAGGCGAGATCAAGATTGCCGACATCGCGCCGGAGCGACGGTTCATGCTGGTGCGGGCGGCCCCTGCGCACCCCGATCAGTGGCTGGTCAACCGTCTGATTTCACAGATGGTTCCCTACGATTTCGTGTCCCGCTTCGTGTTCGATAAGCAGGGTTTCTACACCGCCTATGATCAATACAGCGAAAAGTTCCGCGCCTATGTTGTTGCGACGTTGACGCGGACCTATCTGCAAGACAAGGCTGCCTTCCGCAGGAAACTTTACGGCATCAGAGAGGATGACCCCTATGCTTGATCCGGTCGTCGCGTTCTTCCAGCGCATCTTTTCGGCCATCGGCCGGGGCATCGGCACGGCGGTCGCCTGGCTGCTCTGGCCCTTCGTGGCGGCGACGAACTGGTGCCGGGAGCGCAGCTGGATCATCAAGGGACCGATCGGTATCGGCGTGCTGCTGCTCGTCGGTTTCTATGCCTATTTCATCTGGCAGACGCAGGTGTGGAGCGGGTTCAATCCCGACTACGTCAACGCCTACAACCTCGCGCAGCGCAAGCAGGATGCCGGGGTCGCATCGGGTACCGACGCCACCACGCCGGCGGCCGGTGAAGCCGCAGAACCGGCGCCGAAGACCTGCGTGCGCTCGGCCATCGTGGACGTGACGGCCGATCTCATCGACTACAACGTCAACCAGAACGCCTGGATATCCTCCATGCTGCTCTACAAGCTCGGCCTGTTCGGGCTCGACTGGGACAGGACGCCGTGGTTCGACAACAAGGCGGCCTTCCAGCGCGGGGTCAACCAGACCGTCCGCCGGACCGCCGTCGAGCTCGTGGATGCGCTCGGCCGCGTTCGTGGTACCTCCGGCATCAATGCCGATCTGCAGCGCGCCCGCGGCAATCTGCAGTTCGACGAGGAAACCTGGTATTTCGGCTCGGATTCGCTTCTGCCCAAGACCCCGACGCCGAACTATTACCGCACCGCCATGGCGGACCTGCGCAAGTTCAACGCGTCGCTTGAAGCCTGCGACGCGATCTTCGACGGCCGTTCCGACAACCTGATCGAATTCCTCGACCGCATTTCGAACGACATCGGTTCCACCTCGGCCATCATCCGCGAGCGCTCCGAGTTTCACAATGGCGGCTGGTTCGATACGCGGGCCGACGATCGCTTCTGGTTCGCCTACGGCCAGCTCTACGGCTATTACGGCATTCTTTCCGCCGCCGGTGCGGATTTCGACGCCGTGATCAAGGCGCGCGGCATCGAGCCGCTGTGGACGGAAAGCATCAAGCAGCTGCGTTCGGCGCTCAACATCCAGCCGGCGATCATCTCCAACGGCCGTGAGGACGGCTGGATCATGCCGACGCATCTGGCCACCATCGGCTTCTATATCCTGCGCGTGCGCTCCAACCTCGTGGAAATGCGCGACGTCCTGGCACGCTGATCGCCGATCCATTCCGGACGGCACGCATCGGAGGATGCGTGCCGTTTTCGTTTGGGCGCAATTTAAAAGCCGCATGTCGTTTCTGGCGTATCGGGCGGCAAATTCCGGCGTGGCATCGCGCACGGCTTCACGATGAAATGACGCGCCAGGACAAGAATGTGCCGCTGCGGGAGAGGAGCCCGTGGTAGCTAGAACGCTGAAGAGGGAGCGACACCGTATGGCCGATGTGAAGTCCGATATCGAAATTGCCCGCGCCGCGAAAAAGAAGCCGATCGTCGAGATCGGTGCGAAACTCGGCATCCCGTCCGAACACCTGATCCCCTATGGCCACGACAAGGCGAAGATCGACGCCGCGTTCATCGCCGCGCAGAAGGGCCGCAAGAACGGCAAGCTGATCCTCGTCACCGCCATCAATCCCACACCGGCCGGCGAGGGCAAGACGACGACGACGGTCGGCCTCGGCGATGGCCTCAACCGCATCGGCAGGAAGGCGATCACCTGTATCCGTGAGGCTTCGCTCGGGCCATGCTTCGGCGTGAAGGGCGGGGCGGCCGGCGGCGGCTATGCGCAGGTCGTGCCGATGGAGGACATGAACCTCCATTTCACCGGCGATTTCCATGCCATCACCTCGGCGCACAACCTTTTGTCCGCGCTCATCGACAACCACATCTACTGGGGCAACGAGCAGAATATCGATACCCGCCGCATCGCCTGGCGTCGCGTGATGGACATGAACGACCGGGCGTTGCGCCATATCGTCGGCTCGCTCGGCGGTGTCGCCAACGGCTATCCGCGCGAGACGGGCTTCGACATCACGGTCGCCTCCGAGGTCATGGCGATCCTGTGTCTTTCGGTCGATCTCAAGGACCTCGAAAAGCGCCTCGGCAACATCATCGTCGGCTACCGGCGCGACAAGTCGCCGGTTTTCGCGCGTGATATCAAGGCCGATGGCGCGATGACGGTGCTGTTGAAGGATGCCATGCAGCCGAACCTCGTGCAGACGCTGGAGAACAATCCCGCCTTCGTGCACGGTGGTCCCTTCGCCAATATCGCGCATGGCTGCAACTCCGTCATCGCCACGACGACGGCCCTGAAGCTGGCCGACTATGTCGTGACAGAAGCCGGCTTCGGCGCCGATCTCGGTGCGGAGAAGTTCTTCGATATCAAGTGCCGCAAGGCCGGGTTGAAGCCCGACGCGGCCGTCATCGTCGCCACCGTGCGCGCCATGAAGATGAACGGCGGGGTGAGGAAGGACGATCTCGGCCGTGAGAATATCGAGGCGGTCAACAAGGGCTGCGCCAATCTCGGCCGGCATGTGCAGAACGTCAAGAAATTCGGCGTGCCCGTCGTGGTGGCGATCAACCACTTCACCACCGACACGGATGCGGAAATCCAGGCGGTGAAGGACTATGTGGCGACGCTGGGTGCAGAAGCCGTCCTGTGCAAGCATTGGGCGGAGGGTTCGGCCGGTATCGAGGAACTGGCGCACAAGGTGGTGGAACTCGCCGAGTCGGGCCTCGCGCAGTTTTCCCCGCTCTACCCCGACGAGATGTCGCTTTTCGAGAAGATCGACACCATCGCCCGCGAAATCTACCACGCGTCTGAGGTCACCGCCGACAAGAGTGTGCGCGACCAGTTGCGGGCGTGGGAGGAGCAGGGCTACGGGCACCTGCCGGTCTGCATGGCCAAGACGCAATATTCGTTCTCGACCGATCCGAACCTGCGCGGTGCGCCCTCCGGCCATGTCGTGCCGGTGCGCGAGGTGCGGCTGTCGGCCGGCGCCGGTTTCGTCGTCGTCATCACCGGCGAGATCATGACCATGCCCGGCCTGCCGAAATCGCCATCGTCGGAGCGGATCCGCCTCAACGAGCAGGGGCAAATCGAAGGCCTGTTCTAAAACTGGAGGGGCGCCGCAGGGCGCGCCTGACGTTTCCGACTATGCCCGGCCGAGATAATCCAGTTTGCCCACCGGCACGCCATTGTGCCGCAAGATCGCGTAGGCGGTCGTGAGGTGGAAGTAGAAGTTCGGCAGCGCGAAGGTGAGGAGGTATTCCTTGCCGGTCGACGTGTTCTCGCCGCCGCGCGATTTCACCGTGACCATGCGCTCCATCGCGCCCTCGAAAGCGGCCTGCGGCACGGACGCGAGGTAATCGGTGGTCCTGGCGATGCGGGTGCGCAGGTCGGCAAGCGTCTTCTCGTCGTCCGCGAAGCTCGGCGCTTCCGTGCCGGTGAGGCGTGCGGCGGCGAACTTCGCCGTGTCGCTCATGCGCTGGACCTGGCCGGCCAGCGACAGCATGTCGGGTGCCAGCCGCGCTTCGACCAGGACCTCCGGCTTGATCTTGCGCTCCGCTGCAAAGGCCTCCGCCTTGTCGAGCAATTTGGAGAGCACGGTAAAGCCGCGCTGGAAGGCGGGCACGGAGATTTCATAGGGCGTGATCGACATGGGGGGGGACCTTTGCGGATAAAGCGGGTCCGGGACAGATAGGTGGCGTGACCGGTCTTTTCAGGGGGACCGCGCGATTAATCCGCGCCTACCAGCAATAGCGATAGCCGCCGCGCCGTTCCTTCACGTCGAGATGCAGGTGGTTCTCGTGGGCGGCGTCGCTGCCGGGATCGAGCACCGTCGTGAAATAGAGGCAGGCGGCCTCCGTGATGGCGCGCTGGAACGCGCCTTCGAGGGATGGGTCCTTGTCGGCCGGGCGTATGGTGATGGTCTTGCCGCTTTTCAGCGTGAAGCCCGCGATATCGATGGCGTTGCCGAAAGCATGTTCTGAAATCCGCCCCGTCTCGGCATTGTTGCGGTTGCGGCAAACATAGGCGGATGCCTGGGAAAGTTGGCTGACTGTCTCGCCCGGCATGGCCGTCGACAGCGCGGGCGCCACCGAGCCTTCCATCCAGCGCGCAAGCTGGAGGGCCGTGTCGCAGCGCACGGTGGCGGGCGGCTCGATCTTCACGCCGTCCTTCAGCGCACTGAGGAGGAGCGGCTTGTCGATGCCGCAAGCCTTGCCGTCCTCGATGGCCGGCGCCTCCGTGAAAACGGCGCCGATCTTCTGCAAGGCAACCCGGCACGCCGCCTCGTCGGCAGCGCTCTCCTTCGGCCGCTCCGCAGCCTTCTCCTCCTCTTCAGCGCTCTCCTTGTCCTTTTGTGCCGCCTTGTCCTGTTCGGTAGGCTTGTCCTTGTCCTTGCCCTTGTCGGCCTCGGCGGCAGCACCCTCCGGCGCGGCCTTTTCCGTCTCAGGCGTCACCGTTTCCTCCGGCCGCGGAACCGGTCGAGGCCCGTTCTCCGGCAGCTCGGCGGCGCCTGTGAGGGTGAGGATGGCCGCAAGAAGCGCGATGCGAGAAATGGTAGCGATCGGACCCGTCTCCTACGAAAGAGCAGGTTGAAAACGCGGTAGGACCGATTTGGTTGCCGCAACCAGCCCCATAAATGCAAAAGCCCGCCGTCAGGCGGGCTTTCTCAGGTTCGGCTATCGATCAGAACTTCTTCGTAATCGAGACCTTGAACGTCCGGCCCGGTTCGCTGAAATAGTCTCGGGCGGCAAGCGCCGTGTCCGCCGGCACATCGAGAGCATTCCAGTACCGCTTGTTGAAGACGTTGAAGACGCCCGCCTGGACGCGCAGGCCGCTCAGATCGGTGTCGCCGATCTTTTCCGGCTGCCACCACACGGTCGCATCAACGATGCCGTAACCGGGAGCCTCGAAGCCCTTGCCCGTGACCTGACCGTTGCTGGTTTCGCCGCGGCTGACCTTGTTGCGAGCTGACGCCATGCTGAGCGAGAGATCGCCGCCCCATGTCTCCGTTGCGTAACCGAGACCGACAATGGCGCGCAGCGGAGCGACGGAGTTGAGGTAGTCGTCCTTCTGCGTGTCCTTGCCATGCGACCAGGCGACCGAACCCCATGTGCGCCAGTTCTCATGGAAGCGCCATTCGCCGCCGAGCTCGACACCGTAGATCCGCACCTTGTTGCGGTTTTCATAACCGGTGATGCCGCCGACCGGATAATCGCCGCCCGGGGGAGCGATGACGACGGTGTCGATGAAGTTGCGGTAGTAGTTGTTGAAGACCGTGGCGGACAGCGTGTAGTCGTCGCTCTCGTACCGGGCACCGGCTTCAAAGCCGTTGCTGGTTTCCGTATCCAGATCCGGGTTGCCCAGGCGGGCATACGAGCCGGGTGCGCCGTAGTTCTGATAGAGTTCGGTCACTGTCGGCGCACGGAAGCCGCGGGCGTACTGGGTGAAGAGTTCCAGTTCCTCGGTTGCCTGCCATGCAAGGCGCAGCTTGGGCGAGATGCCGAAGTCATCGGCCTTTTTCATATAAGCCGGGTCATAGTTCGGGCTGCTTTCGAAGGTCGCCGTCCGCTGAGGCGAATGGCTGTACCAGTCCAGGCGCACGCCGGGCGTAACGGTCAGGCGGTTATCGAAGAACTTGATGTCGTCCTCGAGAAACAGGCCTGCCACGCTGCTGTCCACATCCGGCATGTCGGACGCGTTGGTGTGCAGCATGCGGCATGATTGCGGGCCGAATGGCTGAGGAATGCCGTTCCAGTTGATCGTCGGGCAATTGTCCTTGCCTGCGGAATACTGATGGGTGTCCTGCCAGTAGATTTCGCCGCCGAAGCGGAAATTATGAGTGACGCCGCCGAGTACCAATTCCTTGGAGGCATTCCCGGTCAGGCCGTAGGAGGACTGCTCGAGCATGTTGTCGCGCATGTAGTCGCCGGTTGGGAAACCGTACCGGAAGGGGTCTCCGGGGATGATGTCGGCGCGTGCGTCGCGGAGACGGAAGCCGTTCGTCGTGCGGTTGAGGGTTTCCTTTTGCCAATAGGCGGTGAGGCTTGCCTTGTCGACGATGTCCGAACCATCGGGGGATTCGAAGTCGTAGCTTGCGGAGAGACGCTTGCGATCGACTTCATCGCCGGTCTTCAGCGTGCCCGGCCGATAGCTGGCTGTCGTGCCACGCCGATCGTCGATGTCCTCGTCGCGGTTGTATAGGTCTGCCGTCAGGCCGAGACGGTGACCGCCCTCGAGATACTGATGGAATTTGACGAGGAGGTTTCTCTGTACGAAGTCGGACGGGTTGGCTTCCGTGCGGGTGTTGCCGTAACCACCGATTTCACCGCGGTTCTTCGTTTCGTGGCCTTTCTTGTAACCACCCTGCACGAGAACCCAGGTATCGTCATAACGCGCGGCGACAGCGGCATTGCCTCCCGTGCTGCGGTCGGTGCTGTCATATCCGCTCTTCACGAGGCCGCCAAACGCCTTGCCGTCTTCGATGAGGTCTTCCGGATTGAGCGTGCGCAGTTCGACGACGCCACCGAGCGCACCCGAACCGTACTTGCTCGAATCCGCTCCCTTCGTGATGTCGAGCGACGACAGGCTGTCGAAATCGAAGGCGTTGACGCCGCCCCTGGCGCTGTCGCGCGGGTCGGTCAGCCATGGCAACCGGATGCCGTCGATCGTCGTCAGGACGCGGTTATCCTGAAGGCCGCGCAGGTTGACGCTCTTGCTGGTGCTGTTGAAGTTCACACCGGCGTCGACACGGCGGGAGAAGTCGTTGAAGTCGGTGACCATCCGTTGGTCGAGTGTGGACCGTTCAGTCGTCTTCGTCAGGGGCGACTGTGCGACGCGCGCCTGCTTCTTTCCCTGGACCGTGATGGTTTCGAGTTGCGTCTCGGTGGTCGTCGCCTGCTGGGCGAGGGCGACCGTGGGAATGCAGAAGATGAGGGCGACCGATCCACTCAACAAACGTAGACGCGGCGATTGAGACCAGCGCATGAAGGCTCCTTGGCATTTTGCAATTGGGCGGAAATGTGGCTACTAAATGTTTCCTCAATGAGTCAAGTTTGAATATGATTTTTTTAATCATGTTTTTGACGTTGCGCTTTTGCGACATGTGAGGAAATGCCCCGCCGGCGCACGCGGTGGTCTTGCGCTGTCGCGCATCTCGCGCTAACAATCCCGCCATGACCAATATGAACATCATCGCTGGCTGGTGGTGGGCTCGCTGAGGCGGCCTTGACCAGTCATGCGTGATTGAGACGACAAGCCGCCCGGAAAATTCGAGGCGGCTTTTTTGTGTTTTGGGCCGCCTTCTCGAAGACCGGGCCTGAAAACGGAGTGGGGAATGGCGACGAAAGTTCTGGATGACGGCAGCGAGGCCTATGAGACCAAGGGCGGGGTGACCGTCACGCGGCGGCGTCGCGCGGCAGATTACGCCAATGCGATCTCGACCTATGTCGACAAGCTCGACGAGCGGCGCGGCGCGGTGTTCTCGTCAAACTACGAATATCCGGGGCGCTACACCCGCTGGGATACGGCCGTCGTCGATCCGCCGATCGGCATTTCCTCTTTCGGCCGCGCCGTCTGGATCGAGGCCTATAATGCCCGCGGCGAGGTGCTGCTCGCCTTCATCGCCGGCCGTCTTGCCGCTGTGCCGGAACTGGCGCTTGGGGGGCGCACCGCAAGCCGTCTCGATCTCGATGTGAAGATGCCCGACCGGGTATTCACCGAGGAAGAGCGCTCGAAGATGCCGACGGTCTTCACGGTGCTGCGCGCCGTGACCGATCTCTTCCATTCCGACCAGGACGCCAATCTCGGTCTTTATGGCGCCTTCGGCTACGATCTTGCCTTCCAGTTCGACGCCATCGACCTGAAGCTCAAGCGGCCGGACGACCAGCGCGACATGGTGCTGTTTCTGCCGGACGAAATCCTCGTCGTGGATCACTATGCCGCCAAGGCCTGGATCGACCGCTACGACTTCGCAAAGGATGGACAATCGACCGAGGGCAAGGCCGAGACGATCGCCGCCGAGCCGTTCCAGACCGTCAATGTCATCCCGCCGCATGGCGACCATCGCCCCGGCGAATATGCCGAACTCGTTGTCAAGGCGAAGGAAAGCTTCCGGCGCGGCGACCTTTTCGAAGTGGTGCCCGGCCAGAAATTCTTCGAGCGCTGCGAAAGCAAGCCCTCGGAAATCTCGCGCCGTCTCAAGGCGATCAATCCGTCGCCCTATTCCTTCTTCATCAATCTCGGCAACCAGGAATATCTCGTCGGCGCCTCGCCGGAAATGTTCGTTCGCGTGTCGGGCCGCCGCATCGAGACCTGCCCGATCTCCGGCACGATCAAGCGCGGCGATGACCCGATTGCCGATTCGGAGCAGATCCTGAAGCTGCTCAACTCCAAGAAGGACGAGTCCGAGCTCACCATGTGCTCGGATGTCGACCGCAACGACAAGAGCCGCGTCTGCGAGCCCGGTTCGGTGAAGGTCATCGGCCGCCGGCAGATCGAGATGTATTCGCGCCTCATCCACACGGTCGACCATATCGAGGGCCGGCTGCGCGACGACATGGACGCTTTCGACGGCTTCCTGTCGCATGCCTGGGCCGTGACGGTGACGGGTGCGCCGAAGCTCTGGGCGATGCGCTTCATCGAGGCGCATGAGAAGAGCCCGCGTGCCTGGTATGGCGGGGCGATCGGCATGGTCGGCTTCAACGGCGACATGAACACGGGTCTGACGCTGCGCACCATCCGCATCAAGGACGGCATTGCGGAAGTGCGCGCCGGCGCCACGCTGCTCTACGATTCCAACCCGGACGAAGAAGAAGCCGAAACCGAACTGAAGGCCTCCGCCATGATCGCAGCCATTCGTGACGCAAAGTCTGGCAATGCCGCCAAGGTCCAGCGCGATGTCGCGTCGGTCGGGGCGGGGGTGAAGATCCTGCTCGTCGACCACGAGGACAGCTTCGTGCACACGCTCGCCAACTACTTCCGCCAGACCGGCGCGGAGGTGACCACCGTGCGCACGCCGGTGCCGGAAGAGGTGTTGGACCGCATCAAGCCCGATCTCGTCGTGCTGTCGCCCGGTCCGGGCAACCCGAAGGATTTCGACTGCAAGGCGACGATCAAGAAGGCGCGCGCGCGCAGCCTGCCGATCTTCGGCGTCTGCCTGGGCCTGCAGGCGCTGGCCGAGGCCTATGGCGGGGAGTTGCGGCAGCTCGCCATTCCCATGCACGGCAAGCCCTCGCGCATCCGCGTGCTGGAGCCGGGCGTCGTGTTTTCCGGGTTGGGCCGCGAAGTCACGGTTGGCCGCTACCATTCGATCTTCGCCGATCCCTCCACCCTGCCGCGTGATTTCATCATCACGGCCGAGAGCGAGGACGGCACGATCATGGGCATCGAGCATGCCAGCGAACCCGTCGCCGCGGTGCAGTTCCACCCGGAATCGATCATGACGCTCGGGCAGGATGCCGGCATGCGCATGATCGAAAACGTGGTGGCGCATCTTTCCAAGAAGAAGGACGCCAAAAGCAAGGTGGCCTGACCGACCGTTTGCCGCGCCTGCCCACGGGACAGGCGCGGCGCAGCCGGAGACAATGGAATGATAATGATGCAGTCAAAGCGAATGATCGCCGGAATTTTTGTGGCTCTCAGCCTGTCGGCGGCAGGGGCCCATGCGGCGGACGAGCGGGAGGCGGCGGCCAGGACCCTCGTTACGGCCAGCCTGCCGGTCTGGCTGGCGCAGGCCGGCGCCTTCACCGCCGATACGGCGGCGATCAAGACGGCGACCGAACGTTCCGCGCATGGTCTCGCATCCACGCTCCCCGAGACCTGCGACGTGGCGCGCATGAACCGCGACCTCTGCGGCGTGAAGCTGGTGCGCATTCCGTCCCTGTCGATGGCGCCGGGGCTGCTCGAAAAAGACACCGTCGCCGTGCTGCAAAAGGATTTCGGCGTCGTCCGCCGGGGCGATGTCCTCGTGCACGATGCGACATACCAAGGCGCTGCCTCGCTGGGCATAACGCGGGTCATCGGCATGCCGGGCGATACGGTCGAGATCCGGGCGGGGGACGTGCTTGTCAACGGCACGCCGTTTGCCCGCGAGGCGACCGACGAGACCTATGGCGACGACATCTTTTCCGCTGCCGTCGTGCGCGAGACGACGCCGGAAGGGCGCAGCTACACGATCGCCATGCCGGACCCGCGGCCACAGACCCAGGCGGACAATTTCGGGCCCGTGACGGTGCCGGAAGGCAAATATTTCGTCATGGGCGACAACCGGTACAACTCGCTCGACAGCCGGTTTCCCGACATGTTCAACGAAGACGGCTTCGTCGCGCAGTCCGACGTCGTCGGCGTCGCCGCCTCGGTTCTTGCGGCCAACGACCACGCGCGCATAGGTCTAACGCTCCGCTGAGACGCCGAAGGCCGTTTGCGGTTTTGACAAACCCGCCCGTCTGCTCTAAACGCCATCATTAACAAACCGCCTGCGCGACACACCGCGCGGGCGGTTTTGCGTTGATGGGCCAGGCTTTTTGCAACTCGGTTGCATGCGCATGGAGAGCGGCATGGAAAAATCGGATATCAGGACGGTCCAGCGGCTGGCGCTGTGGGGCATTCCGTTCGCATTCTTCGTGATGGGCCTGAAGCTCGTCGCCTGGTGGGTGACCGGTTCGGTCGCGCTCCTGTCGGATGCGATGGAATCGAGCGTCAACGTGATCGCCGCCATCGTGGCCTTCGCAGCGATCAGCTATGCGGCGAAACCGGCAGACAAGACGCATCCCTTCGGGCATCACAAGGCGGAATATCTTTCGGCGGTGCTGGAGGGCGTTCTGATCGTCGTCGCGGCACTCCTTATCGTGAAGGAGGCGCTGCCGGCGGTCTTTGCGCCCACGCCAATGGAAGCGCCGGCGCTCGGCCTCGCCATCAACTTCGCGGCCGCAGTTTGCAATGCGATCTGGGCGACGATGCTCATTCGCGCCGGCAAGCGCTACCGCTCGCCGGCACTGGCGGCTGACGGGCAGCATATCCTTTCGGATGTGGTGACGTCCGTCGGCGTGCTTGTCGGTCTCGTGCTGGCGATCCTCACCGGCTATGCGGTTCTCGATCCCTTACTCGCCGTGCTCGTCGCGCTCAACATTCTCTATCAGGGCTGGAAGGTCATCACGCATTCGGTCGATGGGTTGATGGACCATGCGGTGGAGCCGGAGGAGGCCGAGGCGATCAAGGCGGCGATTGCCGCCAATGCCACGGGCTCGCTCGGCGCGCACGACCTGAAGACCCGGCGTGCGGGCGCGGCGACGTTTGTGGATTTCCATCTGGTCGTTCCCGCCACGATGCCGGTCGGGCAGGCGCATGATATCTGCGATCGCCTTGAAGATGCCATCCGTGAGGTGCAGCCCGGTGCGCAGATCGCCATCCATGTCGAGCCGGAAACGGAGCAGGCGCATGGCATCAAAGTCAAGATCGAAAGGATCACACGATGAGCAAGACGGACGTTTCAGGCCTTTCCCAACTGGGCCAGAAGGTCGATCTTCCCGCAGATCCGGACGCGGCGGTGCTGGAAAGGGTGCCGAGCAGCCACGCCGGCACGGATTTCGTGGTGCGGTTCACCGCGCCCGAGTTCACCTCGCTCTGCCCGATGACCGGTCAGCCGGACTTCGCGCATATCGTCATCGACTATATTCCCAACGGCTGGTTGGTCGAATCGAAGTCGCTGAAGCTCTACCTGCATTCCTTCCGCAACCACGGCGCCTTCCATGAGGACTGCACCATCGACATCGCCAAGCAGCTGGTCGATCTCCTGGAGCCGAAATGGCTGCGCATCGGCGCATACTGGTATCCGCGCGGCGGCATTCCGATCGACGTTTTCTGGCAGACCGGAGATGCGCCGCAGGGCGTGTGGATCCCTGAACAGGGCGTGCAGCCCTATCGCGGACGCGGCTGAAGCGGTTCAGCCGAAGGCAAGCGCAAGGCCGGCCAGCGCCGTCAGGCCGCCGATGATGCGGGCCACGATGCCGTTGCCCGAAAGCCGCGCAATGCCGAGACCGAGCCCGATGCCGGCGGCATGCAGCAGGGCCGTCGCGATGACGAAGCCGACGCCGAAGGGCAGGGCGCCCGCAGCACCAAGCTCGCCGCCATGAGCGTGGCCATGGAACAGTGCGAAGACCGCGACGATCGCCATCGACATCGCCGTATCCAGCCGGACGGCCATGGCGACAAGGAGGCCGAGCGCCACGACGGAGGCGAGGATGGCCGGCTCGACGAAGGGCAGGTCGATGCCGGCGATGGCGAGGCCGAAGCCCACGGCCATGGTCGCGACGAAGGCGAGCGGCACGCGCCACAGGGCATTCCCACCGATCTGCGCGGCCCAGAGGCCGACGGCGACCATCACGAGAATGTGGTCGAGACCGAAGAGCGGATGCGAGAAGCCGGCCATGAAGGAGCCGTGTTCGGCCGGGTTGAGATGGGCGAAGGCGGGTGCGGTGGTGGCGGCGAAGGCGAGGGCCGCCAGCGCAAGGATCCTGATCATGATGTCCCCTGTCTTCCGGCCCCGGGAGCGGGCCGGGCATCGATTTATCACCGTGCCATCCTAGGGGCAGCGCGGCGGCCAAGTCCATACGCAATTCATGCAGGGTCTGGTCATGCGGGGTCGGGCGTGCGCGTCGTCCGCCCGCACGGCGTTTACCCTGTTTTCCGGTGTCGCGGCGAGGCTCTATCGCGCCTTATCCGTTTTGTTGCATTGTCTTGGCGGGTGAGTCGCATTATCTGACAGCGACACGACTATTGACGAGCAATCCGGAGACTTTGGATGAGCGACGAGGACGACAAGAAGACGGAACTGCCCCTGGGCAAGGAAACGGAGGCGAACCTTTTCAAGTCGCGTTCGATCTTCATCTACGGGCCGATCAATCAGGAACTGGCGCAGAAGGTCTGCTCGCAGCTCGTGGCGCTTGCCGCCGCCAGCGACGAGGATATCCGCATCTACGTCAATTCGCCGGGCGGCCATGTCGAATCGGGCGATTCGATCCACGACATGATCAAGTTCATCAAGCCGAAGGTCTGGATGATCGGGACGGGCTGGGTGGCCTCCGCCGGCGCGCTGATCTATGTCGCCGCTCCCAAGGAGCAGCGCCTTTGCCTGCCCAACACCCGCTTCCTGCTGCATCAACCGTCGGGCGGCACCCGCGGCATGGCGTCGGATATCGAGATCCAGGCCCGCGAAATCATCAAGATGAACGAGCGCCTGAACAAGATCTTCGCCGACGCTACCGGCCAGCCGATCGAGAAGATCGCCAAGGACACGGACCGCGACTACTGGCTCTCGGCTGAAGAGGCCAAGGGTTACGGCCTCGTCTCGCGCATCGTGACGTCTCAGGCCGATATCTGAGCGGCCTGACCCCTCATCCCCTGCCGGGACCTTCTCCCCGCAGGCGGGGAGAAGGGGCAGAATGGTTAAGCCCATCGCTCCTCTCCCCGCTTGCGGGGGGAGGATGCCGGCAGGCACGTGAGGGGCATCTGCTAAAAATTTCATCTCCCGCTTGCCCTTTTATCATTCAAAAGTTATAGACGCCTCATGTTGAAGACCGGCGCACAGATCATCGAACGAGTTTCCCGCGGCAGCGCAGCTGTACGCGAGCGTTCGCGCGGCTTCTCCTCGCTTCTTCTTCTCGGCCTTACGCGCGGTTGCCGGGTTCGTTGAGGAGCGCCCGGCGGCCGAAAAGCCCGCCCAGGCCATAGCTCCTCGTTTCACCCTATGCATTCATTCCGGTTCTGGCCGCCATGGCCACATTCGCCGTCGCAAAATGCGCATGGTCCTTGCTACAGCGGCCTTTGCACGTCATGAAATGACGTGCGGCGCCGGAGAGCTTGCGCTAAGACGCTTTCGCGAATGCCGGGACGACGAAGAGACGAAGACGATGATTTTGAAGACCCATACGCCCAAGCAGGGCATGCCCGAAGCCGCCGCCAAGTATCAGCCCTATCCTGCCATCAACATTCCCGACCGCACCTGGCCGGGCAAGGTGATCGACAAGGCGCCGATCTGGTGTTCGGTGGATCTGCGCGACGGCAACCAGTCGCTGGTCAACCCGATGGGCCACGACCGCAAGGCCCGCATGTTCCAGCTGTTGCTGGACATGGGCTTCAAGGAAATCGAGATCGGTTTCCCCTCGGCATCGCAGACAGACTTCGATTTCGCCCGCTGGTGCGTCGAGCAGGGCAATGTGCCGGAAGATGTGTCGCTGCAGGTGCTGGTGCAGTGCCGTCCGGAGCTGATCACCCGCACCTTCGAGGCGCTGGAAGGCGCGCATAACCCGATCATCCACTTCTACAACTCAACGAGCGAGTTGCAGCGCCGCGTGGTGTTCGGCAAGGACGTCCATGGCATCAAGCAGATCGCGACCGATGCCGCCAAGATGATCACCGATATGGCCGCCAAGGCCGGCGGCGGCTACCGTTTCGAATATTCGCCGGAAAGCTTCACCGGCACCGAGCTGGAGGTCGCGCTGGAGATCTGCAACGCGGTCGTCGAGATCGTGAAGCCGACGGCCGACAACAAGCTGATCCTGAACCTGCCCTCGACCGTCGAGATGGCGACGCCGAACGTCTATGCCGACCAGATCGAGTGGATGTGCCGCAACATCGACAATCGCGAGAACGTCATCATTTCGCTGCATCCGCACAACGACCGCGGCACGGGTATTGCAGCCACCGAACTGGGCCTGATGGCCGGCGCCGACCGCGTCGAAGGCACGCTGTTCGGCAATGGCGAGCGCACCGGCAATGTCGACGTGGTGACGCTGGCGCTCAACATGTACACGCAGGGCGTCGATCCCAAGCTGGACTGCTCGGATATCGAGCGGATCAAGTCGGTCTATGAATATTCCAACGAGATGGTCATTCCCGAGCGTCACCCCTATGTCGGCGAACTGGTCTATACCGCCTTCTCCGGCTCGCACCAGGATGCGATCAACAAGGGCATGAAGGCCATCAAGAAGGCCAACAAGCCGCTGTGGGAAGTGCCCTACCTGCCGATCGATCCGCAGGATGTCGGCCGTTCCTACGAGGCGATCATCCGTATCAACTCGCAGTCCGGCAAGGGCGGCATCGCCTATATCCTGCAGGAAGACTACGGCATCAACCTGCCGCGCAACCTGCAGGTCGAGTTCCGCGACGAGATCCAGCGCATCACCGACGAGGAGGGCGTGGAGCTTCCGGCCAAGCGCATCCACGAAGAGTTCATGCGCACCTATGTCACGCAGCCCGACACGCGCCTGCGCTTTGTCGACCATCACACCTATCCTGATACGAACGGCAAGGGTGGCCGCATCGTTGCCGCCGAGATCACAGACGGCGGCGAGACGAAGCGCATCGAGGGCAAGGGCACCGGACCGATCGACGGCTTCATCCATGCCCTGTCGATCTATCTCGGCATCGACATGTCGGTCGCCGACTATTCCGAACACTCGCTGCAGCAGGGTTCGAATGCCGCGGCCATCGCCTATGTCGAGGTCGTGCATCCCGGCGGCAAGCTGTTCGGCGTTGGCATCAACACGAATATCGTGACCGCCTCGCTCGAGGCGATCGTATCTGCCGCCAACCGCGTGCTCACGACACGCCGCTGATTCCACGTCATTAGACATAAAAACCCGGCAATCGCACTGCCGGGTTTTTTGTTTTGGGCATGTCTGTCTGGCCGAACGTCGTTCGTCTTCCAGATATCGATCAACCAGACCACCGAAGAGAGGATCATGTCATGGCGAAGAACACCATCTGCATCTGGTACGACAAGGATGCCGAGGCGGCGGCACGCTTCTACGCGCAAACCTTTCCCGATAGCTCTGTCGGCGCGGTCACGCGTGCGCCGGGCGACTATCCCAGCGGCAAGGAGGGGGAGGTGATCGTGGTCGCCTTCACCGTGGCGGGTGTTGAATGCATCGGCCTCAACGGCGGCCCGATCTTCAAGCACAACGAGGCCTTCTCCTTCCAGATCTCCACGGAGGACCAGGAGGAGACCGACCGTTACTGGAACGCCATCGTCGGCAATGGCGGACAGGAGAGCGAATGCGGCTGGTGCAAGGACCGCTGGGGCATTTCCTGGCAGATCACGCCGCGTGTGCTGACCGAAGCGCTTGCTGTCGGCGGTGAGGAAGCCAAGCGTGCTTTCAGCGCGATGATGACGATGAAGAAGATCGACGTGGCGGCGATCGAGGCGGCACGGCGCGGCTGAGGCCGGAGCCTCCCCATCCGGCGCGGGATTAGTCCCGCGTCGGACGATTCGGCAGACCGAAAAAACTCAGATCGTCGTGGAGACAGCCTCGGCGATACGCTCCAGATCCGGGTCGGCGGACGGGCCGACGACCACGAAGGAGGCATCGCCCTTCTGCCAGGAGATGAGCCCGACATCGTTGCGCATGCTTTCCACCATCGCGGTGGTCCCCTCGACCGGGTCGCTCTTCAGGAAACAGATCGCGAAGATCTCGTTTTCGGCGTCCCGGTAGAGCAGTTGCGCCGTCGGCTTGCCGTTGGCGACCAGCAGGCGTGCACCCTCGAAGGTCAGCTTCTGGGCCGTCAGGTCGGGCACGGAGAAGGCCACGCCGGTGCTGGCCGAAAGCCACTCCGCGATATGGTCCTTCTCGCTTGCCGGCACTTCCACGAGATGACGCGCCTGCCGCGCATAGATGCGGTGATAATCGGCGATATCGTCCAGCCAGGTGCGGGCGGGCGTGAACTCGTTTGCGGCGGACTGGAACGAGGTCTGCTTCTGCTCCGAAATCAGGTAGCCCACGGCGCCGCCGGCGAGAAAGATCACCAGAGAGGCGGCCAGCGCCTGCGGCCAGAAGGCACTGCGGCGCGGGGCGCGGGTTTCCGAAATCGGGATGGCGGCAAAGCCGAGCGAGGACGACGTGTCGTCATCGCCGCCGCGGGCTTCCTTGATGTTGCGCACCAGATCGAGCGGGATAGGCTCCTGCAGCATCCTCTCGAAGGCGCGGGCGCCGAATTCGCTGCCGAGCTTGAGCTTTTCGTAGACGGCGCGTGCGGCGGCATCCTCGGCGAGGATCGCGTCGATTTCGGCCACTTCATCCGCCGGCAACTGGCCGTCGAGATAGGCGGACAGGCGGACTTCCAACGGGAGACCCTGCGTACTTCCAACCATCAGGCCCTCCTTTCCGTCTGCTCGGAGATCATGGCCGACAGCCTGATGCGCGCCGCCGAAAGCCGGCTCATCACGGTGCCGATCGGTATGCCGAGAATATCGGCCGCCTCGCGGTAGCTGTGGCCTTCGACATTCACCAGAAGGAAGACGCTGGACAGGCCTTCGGGCATCGTCATGATCAATTTGTGCAACTGCTTGGCATAGACCGCCTTGTCGGCCGATGCCTCGATATGCAGGCTATCCTGCTCGGCCACGTCTACCGTGCCGGACCCTGTGCGGACCTTTCGCTTGCGGATTTCGTCCACCCAGAGATTGCGCGTCATTGCATAAACCCAGCTTTCGAGCCGGCCTTCACCGTTCCAGAGATGGCACCGCGTGATCGCTCTTTCGCACGCCTCCTGCACGAGATCGTCTGCATCGCTGCCGTTGCGCGTCAGTGTCATGGCGAAACGACGCAGCTTCGGCAGCAAATTGACCAGTTCTCGCCGGAACTCATTCGATTCAGCCGTCGGACGCATTGCTTTTCCAGGGAAACGTTTGGGATCAAAGCTCTATTCGCCGCCGCGATGACGGCGAATGCCTGATATGAAACATTCTTCCACTGGTCTGCAAGCATGAACGGCACCCGGATGAGCAGTTTCCTGCGTTCCCGTCTGGATTGTTTGTCGGTTTCCGGCGTCGTCAGCGTTCCAAGGCACGCATCGCCGATGTCAGTAGGCGGTGCGTTCGCCGCCGAGCGATTGCAGGAGCGCGCGATAGGCCCAGGTGTTTTCGCCGCCGCGGTCGCGAATCTCGACGAGCTGCACGCGGGCACCCTCGACATCGCCCTGCTCGAGCAGCGCTTGGCCCATATAGGAGCGGGCGAGAATGTAGTTCTCGTCCTTCTGGAGCGCGCGCTTGTAGTAGGTCATGCCGAGCTCGATGTTACCGAGCTTGCGGGTGTTGTAGCCCATATAGTTGAGGATGCGCGGATCCTCCTGGTCATAGGCGGCGCGCAGCGCGCGAAGCGCATTTTCATGCTGGCCGGCATAGGCGAATTCGCGCGCGGCTTCATAGAGCTTGTCGTCGATGCGGCGCTCGCTCTTTTTCTGTTCCTCTTCCGTCGGCTTCTTCTCCACGGGCTTCAAGTCTTCCGGCGCGATGCATTCCTTCTTCTCGTCGCTCCAGATCTTGCCGTCGGTGCAGGTCGTCGTGGTCTCGGTGGTGACAGGGGGCGTCGTCGTATCGGACTCTGCGGCCCGCGCCGGCGAGAAGGCCGCAAGCGAGACGGCGGCGCAGAGTGAGAGCAGCAGTTTATGGCGGTGAATGGTCATGGTTCCCTCCGAACGTGTCGACTGCCGGGCGCTGGCCGTCAGGGAAGCGGGCCCGTCCGATGTCGTCGCATCCGCCGGGGCTGTCCAAGAAATCATGACGGATCAAAGGTGTGATCTATTCGGAGGTTTCTAGAATTTTGTCATTTCCGCAAGTGCCAGACTTTGGGCGTCCGGCGTCAGGGCGTAACGTTCGCGCAGGATGTTCCAATCGCCCGGCGAACCGGAGATCGAAAACAGATTGTAGCCCGCCGGCGGTTTGTGCCCGCCCGGCCCCTGCGAGGCGGAGGCGATGCCGACGACCGGCACGGGCTTCGTCTGGCCGGGCAGCCAGTGCACAGTGTCGAGATGGGTGTGGCCGTGCAGCACGAGCTCGGCGCCGCCGCTGGTGATGGTCGCGGCGAAGCGGCGGATGCCGATCATGCGCTTGTGGAAGGCGGTGGCGCCGCGGATGGGCGGGTGGTGGATGAGCACGACACGGAACAGGCCGGCTTCGCCCGCCGCCCGCAGCATGTTGACGGTCTCGCGCGCCTGCCGCCTGCCGAAATAGCCGGAGGCCGAAAAGGGCGGCGTCGCGACCGCCGTCGAGCAGCCGATGATGGCGACCGGTCCGCGCACGCGCAGATAGGGGAAGACGTGCATGTCCTCTTGCCATTCCACCGGGGCAGCGTCGCCGCGCATATACGGATACCAGGCGCGCGTCGATTTCTCGTAGGCGCCGCGCACATAGGCATCGTGATTGCCCGGCACGACCGAGACGTTTTCCGGTTGGCCCGCCTCGGCGAGCCAGTGGCGCACGGCCGCGATCTCCAGCCGCGAAGCGAGGTTCACGAGGTCGCCGGTGATCGCCAGGTGATCGGGCGCCTTTTGCTCGATATCGTCGAGCACGAGGTCGAGCGTGTTGGTGAAGAGATGCCGGCGGCGATTGCGATGCCAGTTGACGAAGCCCGTGATGCGCTTGGAAAACAGTTCCACGAAGGTGAGGGCGGGCAACGGCCCCAGATGGACATCCGAGATATGGGCAAGTCTGAACATACCCTTCCTTAGAGCATAAGGTCGTTAAGGGAAACGCAAGGCGTGGATATTCCGGCCCGTGCGATCACGCAGGCTTGATTTGCGGACGGCGTTGCTGCGAAGTGCCGGAATGGAACAGGACACGCTGCCCGATTTTCCGACGCGAAGCCTTCAGGCGCGGCTCCTGACATGGGTGCTGCACCGCTATTTCGCATGGTCGCGCGGCATGACGATGGGCGTGCGTGCGGTCTGTTTCGATGCTGATGGCCGCGTCTTCCTCGTGCGCCACAGCTATGTGCCCGGCTGGCATTTGCCCGGCGGCGGGATCGAACGCGGCGAGACCGCGCTTCAGGCGCTGGCCAAGGAGATGCGCGAGGAGGGCAACCTTCAAATCGGTGCCGCGCCGCGCCTGCTTCATGTCTATTTCAACCGGCGGACCAGCAAGCGCGACCATGTGCTGTTCTATCGCTGCGACGGCGTGACCCAGACCGGCCCGCGGCTCAAGGACCGGGAGATCGTCGAGGCGGGGTTCTTTTCCCCCGATGCGCTGCCGGCCGGAACGACCGTGGCCACCCGCCGGCGGCTGGAGGAAATCGCCGGCCGGGCGCCGTTCGCGGATATCTGGTAGGTCAGGCGGCTTTCAGCTTTTCCCTTCCGTGCGGCGCGCTCAGGTCGATGGCCGGTCCGACCGGGACGATGCCCGTCGGGTTGATCATGGTGTGGGAGCGGTAATAGTGCTCCTTGATGTGGCGCATGTTGACGGTCTCGGCGACGCCCGGCACCTGGTAGAGCTCGCGCAGGTAGCCGTAGAGATTGGGATAATCGGCGATCCGGCGGATGTTGCACTTGAAGTGGCCGACATAGACCGGATCAAAGCGCACCAGCGTCGTGAAGAGCCGCCAGTCGGCCTCGGTGATGCGGCCGCCCGTCAGGTAGCGGTTCTTTTGGAGCCGGTCCTCCAGGCTGTCGAGCGTTTCGAACAGTGTGGTGACGCTGCCCTCATAGGCGTCCTGGGTGGTGGCGAAGCCGGCCTTGTAGACGCCGTTGTTGACGGTGTCGTAGATTCGGTCGTTCAGCGCGTCGATTTCGGCGCGCAGGATTTCAGGGTAGAAATCGTCGGTCGAGCCGGTCAGGTGGTCGAAGGCGGAGTTGAACATGCGGATGATCTCGGCGGATTCGTTTGAGACCATGCGGTTCTGCTTCTTGTCCCACAGGACCGGGACGGTGACGCGGCCGGAATAGTGCGGATCGGCCTTCAGATAGACCTCGTAGAGCGCGGAGGCGCCGAACAGGGGATCGAGCGTGCCGACGTTCTCGCCCTTGAATTCCCAGCCCCTCGACAGCATCAGCGGATCGACGACGGAGACGGTGATGAGGTCTTCCAGCTTCTTCAGCGTGCGGAAGATCAGCGTGCGGTGCGCCCACGGGCAGGCATAGGAGACGTAGAGATGATAGCGGTCGGCCTCGGCCGCAAAGCCGCCTTCGCCGCTCGGGCCCGGCGCGCCATCCGGCGTGATCCAGTTGCGGAACTGCGAGGCGGAGCGCTTGAAATGACCCTTGGTGGCCTTCGTGTCGTACCAGACGTCGTGCCAGACGCCGTCAACCAGCATGCCCATGATCTTCTCCTTCTGATCGGCCCGGCGGCCGTGAACTTGGGGTCATAGATAGCGCATGGGTCCGCACTGGATAGGCGCAATTTCGTGAACAGTGCGTTTTGCCCTTTGACGGAAGCAAATTTTCTGCTATCGGCGCAGTCCAGCACCGGCACTCAAGCCGGCGAGGAAGACGAACGCATGTTCCATACGGGAAACCCACGACGACGCTGATGCTCCTGCTGCGCCCCCTTCGGCGGCGGCGCGATAACCCGCATCCCCAAGCTTCGTATCCGGTTTCCTATCGCCATGAACATGCTCAAGCACGATCTCGTCTACCTGACGGAAGATGTCTCCCACGACGCCGCCATCGAACTGATCAATGAAGAAGCCTTCGGTCCCGGCCGGCATGTGCGCGCTGCCGCGCGCATCCGCGAGCAGGGCCCGCACGACCTGTCTCTCTCCTTCGTCTGCACGGATGACGGCGAGACGATCGCTTCGGTGCGCATGACACCGGTTCTGGCCGGCGGCGTGAAGGGCCATCTGCTCGGTCCGCTCGCCGTGCGGCCCTCGCATAAGAACCAGGGTATCGGCCGCGAACTGCTGCGCATCGCCTGCGCCTCCGCCCGGCGGAAGGGCTCCGAAGCCGTCATCCTGGTCGGCGACCCGCCCTATTACGGCCCGCTCGGCTTCGAGAAGGTCGCCTGGAACGCGCTTTCCTTTCCCGGACCGGTCGATCCGGCACGGGTGCTGGTCATGCCGTTTGCGGCGGATACGCACGAGCGGCTGAAGGGTGTGATCGCCTGGCGGGGGTGACGAGGGGCGCTAACCCCCTCATCCGCCTGCCGGCACCTTCTCCCCGCAGGGGAGAAGGAGAAGATTGCGAACGTTCCGTTTTCCCTTCTCCCCCGCGGGAAGAAGGTGGCCCGAAGGGTCGGATGAGGGGGCTTCTCGACGCCCTCAATCCTTCACTTCCATGAAGCGGATGCGGTTCTGGAACGGATCCGTCACCGTCACCTCCAGGCGCGAGCCTTCATCCTCCAGCCCGGGCTTCATGTAGCGATAATCCTTGTCGATCAGCTCCTTCTGGAAGGCGCGGATGCCCTTCATGTAGACGACCATGTTGCCGCCGGGTGTGGCGTCGCCTGCATGCTCGGAAAGGTGCAGCCTGAGGCCGCCGCGCGAGACCTGCGTGTAGAGCGGGAAGTTCTCGCCATAGCGATGCTCCCAATCGACGGAGAAACCCAGGAAGCCGAGATAGAATTCATGCGCCTTCGCGACATCGAAGATGCGCACGATCGGCACCGCCTGCTCGAAGGCGATGCCGCGCTCGGTGGGCTTTGCCTCGATCCTGGCGGACAGGATGTTCCAGGTGTCCGCTCCGAACTGGCGGGCGACGATTTCGAGCGCTTCGCTGTGGGTGATCTCGATCTTGCGGGCGGCCAGCATGTCCCGCATGGCTTTCGCCATGGCCTTGGCATCGCGAAAATCGCGCATGTCCGTTCCTCATCTTCCGGCGAAGTCCCCGTCAGTGCCCGCATTGCCGACGCCTTCGCCCAACGATGAACGGTGGAGAAAGGTTCTGGTGGAGGCGTTCGCCATACCTTGGGGAAAGGCGCGGGTCTGCCGGCCGCCTCCGGCCGTACGGCAAGTCTAGCTCAGGCCGGCGTGGCCCGCCAGCGCTATTCGCGCTAGCGGCCTTCGCGATACCACATGGCGGAGAAGGCGAGCAGCAGCAGCCCGGCACCGGCAAAACCGGCGAACAGCGGCAGGGAATTGATGCCCTTCAGCACGGTCTCGTCCGTCATGCGCAACGACAGGCGGCCTTCGTCGACGGTGCGGACCTGTCCGGAGACCGGCAGCAGGGGCGGCAGCGAAACCGCGTCGCCCTCGGCGTCCACCAGCCGGCGCACGGTGCCCTTCGTGGCATCGGCAAGCGGCTTCAGCGTCTGCGTGGTGGAAATCGTCGCCTTGAACTCCGGCGCATCGACCGCGCCGACATGGACGAGGGCGTTGAGATCGCCGTTGGTGATCTCGTAGAGGCCGGTTTCCGTGGTCTGGACCTCGGCGCGGTAGAGGCCGGGTTCGGCCTCCGTCAGCGCGACCTGCTGCGTTGCGCCGGATGGCAGCTTGAGCGTGGCCTCGCCGGGCGCATCGCCGATGGTCTGGCGGTTGATCTGCAAGGTGCGACCGAAGGTGCGCGCCGTCAGCGCCTCCTCCTCCAGCGCCGGCTCCTGCATCAGCCAGTGCGCGGTGCGCCGGTAAAGCGAGACATGCGGGCCGCCGCCTTCGAAGCCACGTGCCCACAGCCAGCCCTGGTCGGAGAGCAGCATGGCGACGCGGCCCTTGCCGGCGCGGTTGAGCACGAGCAGCGGCTTGCCGTCATTGGCTTCCATCACGACATTGCCCTCGGGGCGCTGGACGTCCACCGTGCGGAACCATCGGCCCCAGTGCGGCGGCTCGTCGTTGGCGCCTTCCAGGCCGCGCGTCACAGGGTGTTTCCTGCCCTGGTCGGACAGCCGCGGATAGAACGGCGTATCGTTCATCGCGCCGGTCGGGGCGGCGGGCAGCACGACCGAGAGCGGCGTCAAGGCGATGGAGTCGCTGCCGGCATGTTCGGGCCCGGCGGCAATCAGCAGGGCCCCGCCATTTTCCACATATTGCGCGATGTTGTCATAATAGAGGATCGGCAGCACGCCGCGGTGCTGGTAGCGGTCGAAGATGATGAGGTCGAACTCGTTGATCTTGTCCACGAACAGTTCACGCGTCGGGAAGGCGATGAGCGAGAGTTCGTTGATCGGCGTGCCGTCCTGCTTTTCCGGCGGGCGCAGGATGGTGAAGTGCACGAGGTCGATGGCGGTGTCCGACTTCAACAGGTTGCGCCAGGCGCGTTCGCCGGCATGCGGCTCGCCTGACACCAGGAGCACGCGCAGGTTCTCGCGGATGCCCTCGATGACGTGGACGGCGCGGTTGTTGGCCGTCGTTATCTCGCCCTCGACCGGGGCCACCTCGAATTCGAGGATGTTGTTGCCGCCGCGCGGCACGGTGAATTCGAGCGGCTGTTCGGTGCCGGGCGTGGCATTTTCGGCCGCGATCTCGTTGCCGTTGAGGCGCACGGTGACGCGCGCCGTGCCGCCGGGACCGGCGCCGTCATCCACCACACGGAACTTCAGTTCCTGTTTTTCGCCGACAATGCCGAAGCGCGGGGCGCTGACCACCTCGATCCGGCGGTCGAATTCGTCGGGACGCCCCGTCACGAGCGCATGCAGCGGCGCGTCGAAGCCGGTGAAGGCGGCGGCGTCGGGAATGTCGTGCACCTGGCCGTCGGTGATCATTATCGCGCCGCCGACCCGCGAACGCGGCACGTCGGCGATGGCGGCGTTGAGCGCGTCGAACAGGCGCGTCGAGGGCGTGTCCGAGGTGCCGTCGTCGCGGGCTTCGACGATGCGCGGCTCGATGCGCGGATAGCGGGCGAAGCGCTCCTTCAGGCCCTCCAGCGCCGCATCGGTCTGAGCGGTGCGGGTCTCGTTGTCCTGGCTCTGGCTGCGGTCGACGATGACGGGGACGATGGTGGACAGCGCCTCGCGGTCCTCCTGAAGGAAGACGGGATTGGCGAGCGCCAGAACCAGAAGCGCGAGCGCCAGCGCCCGGATGACGGAGCCGCGCAGGCCGCGCCAGAAACCGAGGGCGGCAAGCGCAAGCCCGACGAGGCCGATGGCGGCGATCGCGATCCAGGGCAGGAAGGGAGAAAATTGGAGCGTCATGTCACTGCCCCAGCCGTTCGAGGAGGGCGGGCACGTGCACCTGGTCCGCCTTGTAGTTGCCGGTCAGCATATACATCATGATGTTGACGCCGGAGCGGAAGGCGTGTTCGCGCTGCATCTCATCCGGCGGCACCGTCGGCAGCAGCGCCATGCCGTTGGTGTCGATGGCCCAGGCGCCGGCGAAATCGTTGCCGGTGATCATGATCGGCGAAACGCCGTCGCCCGCGCGCGCCGGCCGCGCCGGGTCTTCCGCGCGGTCGAGTTCCGCTTCGATCCACAACGGGCTTCCGGCATAGCGTCCCGGGAAATTCGCCAGCAGATAGAAGGATTTGGTGAGCACATGGTCCGCCGGCACGGGTTCCAGCGGCGGAATGTCGAGATTGGCGAGGATCGCCTGCAGGCGCTCCGTATTGGGGCTCGTCGCATTGCCGTCGAGCGTCACGAACTGGTCGCGCGTGTCGAACAGCACCGTGCCGCCATTGCGCATATAGGCGTCGATGCGGCTGATCGCGGCGTTGGACGGCATCGGCGCGGTGGCGCTGACCGGCCAGTAGATGATCGGGTAGAGCGCCAGCTCGTCCTTCTCGATGTCGATGCCGACAGGCTCGCCGGGTTCCAGCGTCGTGCGGTAGGTCAGGAACTCCGTGAGGCCGGCAAGGCCGCGTTCGGAGATGCGGTCCACCTCGCTTTCACCGGTCACGACATAGGCGAGATGCGTGGTGTCGAGCCGTGACAGGATGGTTTCGTCGCCGGGCTTGCTGTCGGCCGCATGACCTTGCTGCGGCACTGCCATCAGTGCACCCGCGCAGAGGGCGAGCAGGACCGCGGCCGTCGCACCGCGGCGCGGCACGCGGCGGGCGGCAGCGGCAAAGGCGCCGCCGATCAGAAGCACGATGGCGCAATCGAGGATCAGCAGCAGGGCCGCGAGCGTGAAGAGATAGGGTTTCAGCGACCAGGTCTCCTTGCCGGCAAGCGGCTCGCGCAGGATGCTTGCGCCCTCGGGCAGGACAAGCGGGCGGATGGCGTGTTCCGGCGGGAAGAGGTTGTGCGCGACATAGCCGTCCTCCGAGCCGTAGAGGCCGGGAGGATTGTCGAAGCTCGCGACGACCTTCGATCCATCGCCGGCCGCGAGCGGCTTGGCCTCGCCGGTTGCGGCGGCGAGCGTGCCGCTTGCCGTCATCAGTCGGTAGGGGGGAAGGCCCGCCGCCGCCTGGCCGCCTTCGGCCGAAACACCGCCGCCGCGCGACAGCTGCACGGTGCGGCGGAGCATTTCCACGAAATCACCCGACAGCGGCAGGTTCGACCAGCCGGTTTCCGCACTGATATGGAAAAGCACGATGCGGCCGGAGCCGAGCGGGCCCGTCGTGACCAGCGGCGTGCCGTCGGCAAGGCTCGCCCAGGTGCGTTCGGCGAGGTCGGGCGTCGGCTCGGCAAGCACCTGCCGCTTGATCAGGATGTCCTGCGGCGCGCGCATGCCGAAGAACGGGCTGTTTGCCGGATAGGCCGACAGCGGCTGCGGCTCGGACCAGGACAGCGCACCGCCGAGCGCGCGTTCGCCCTTGCGCAGCACGACGGGCACGAGCGGATCGTCGCCCGGAGCGGCTGCAAGGCGCGGGCCCGCGAAGCGGATGAGCATGCCGCCGGCCTCGATCCAGCGCTGGACTTCGCCTTGCACGTCTTCCGGGAGGCGGCCGATATCGGCCATGATCAGGACGGAGGGGTTCTGCTCAAGAATCTGGGGAATGGCGACGGAAAGGTCCGCCACATCAGGCTCGATGAGATCGGCATAGGGCGCAAGCGCCCGGTTGATGTAGTGCAGCGGCGACAGCAGCGGCTGGCTCGCATCCACCACCTCGCCGGACAGGAAGGCGACGCGCCGACGGCGGAAGCCGTCATCGAGCAGGTAGGCACCGCCGGCATTGGCGAGGCCGTCGATGCCGATGCGGGCAAAGTCGTTGCGCAGCTCGAAGGGGGCCGTGATGGTCCCGGTCGTCGTCGTCGCGCCCGCCGCGAAGCTCGCGGTGCCGGTGGCGATGGGGCGGCTGCGCGAATCGAATGCCGTCAGCGGCAGGCTGCGCGCCGGGCCGCCATCGAGGCGGGTCAGGGTGACGGTCAGCGCATCCGCGCCATTCACCGCCGAGGTGATGGCGACGGCGGCTGCGCCGTCTCCCTCGATCAGGCGGAAATCGGCGGGCGAGAGCCCTTGCAGGGCGGTGACGGTTTCGTCCGTCTCGCCGCTGGCCATGCCGTCGCTGATGAAGGCGAGCGTGCCGGGTGCGGTGCCATCGAGCGCGGTGCGCAGCGAGGCGATCGCGGCGGTGCGGTCGGCGGGCAACGGGCGCGGTTCGGCGGCGGCAAGGCGGGTGCGCGCGGTCGCGGCATCGACCGGCACCGCGTCATGTTGGCGGTCGGCGGTCAGCACCAGCGCGATCGGCACGTTGCGGCTTTCGGCATCGTCGATCAGCGTTGCGGCGGTATCGACGCGGTTTTGCCAGTCGGTGGCGGAGGCCCAGGTGTTGTCGATGACGAGCGCAAGCGGGCCGCTCGATGCGAGCGTGTTGGTGCGCGGGTTGAAGACAGGATCGGCGATGGCGAAAATGACCGCGGCCGCCATCAGCATGCGCAGCAGCGTGAGCCACCAGGGGCTCTGCGCCGGCGTCTCCTCGCGCTTCAGGATCGAGGCGAGGATGGCGAAGGGCGGAAAGACCTCGGCCTGCGGCTTGGGCGGCGTGAGGCGCAGCAGCCACCAGATGACGGGCAGCAGCACGAGCGTGGTCAGCACGGCGGGAAAGGCGAAAGCGAAGGCGCTCATCGGCCGCCCTCCGCCCGCATCGCCGGCATGCCGGAGAGATACATGTGCACCGCGACCAGCGCTTCGGAGGCGAGACGATCGGTCCTGTGCGGCACGAAGCTCCAGCCGAGATGGCGCAGGCTTTCGGCCAGCGTCTGACGGCGCGCGACATAGGCGCGGGCATAGTCGTCCTTCAGCGTCTCGGCGCGGCCGGCGGTGATCTTCTGGCCGCTTTCGGGATCGGTGAATTCGGTGCGGCCCGTATAGGGGAAGGTCTCTTCCGCCGGGTCCGCGACTTCGATGACGTGGCCCTTGAGGCCGCGGCGGGCAAGCGGGCCGAGACGCGCCATGATGTTTTCGACCGGATCGAGGAAATCGCCGATCAGCACCACATCGCTGTTGCCGCGGATCATGCCGGTGTCCGGCAGGCCGCCGGTGGCCGGGTTGTGCATGAGCGCGGTGGCAAGGCGCTCGGCGGCGTTGCGCGCGGCGATCGGTTCCATGATTCCGGGGCAGCCGATGCGTTCGCCTGAGCGCGCGAGGATTTCGGCCAGCGCCAGCATGATCACGAGTGCGCGGCTCTCCTTCGATACGGTGCCGAAGGTCGACTTGTACATCATGGAGGGGGAAAGGTCGGCCCAGACCCAGACGGTGTGCGCGGCCTCCCATTCACGGTCGCGCACATAGGTATGGTCGTCGCGGGCCGAGCGCCGCCAGTCGATGCGCGACAGGCTTTCGCCGTCGACATAGGGACGGAACTGCCAGAAATTCTCGCCGATGCCGCGCTTGCGGCGGCCGTGCCAGCCGGCGATCACCGTGTTGGCGAGGCGCTGGGCCTCCACCATGCAATCGGGAATGAGGGCGGCGCGCGCCTGCGCGCGCGAAAGCACGTCGCGGGTCGGTGTTGGCTCGACGATCTGCCCGACGGAAGCCATGCGCTTTCTCCGCTCAGCCGCCCGCCTGCCGGACGAGATCGGCAATCACATCCCGAACCGACATGCCTTCGGCACGGGCGGCGAAGGTCAGCGCCATGCGGTGCTGGAGCACGGGTTCGGCGAGCGCCAGCACGTCATCGACCGAAGGCGCGAGGCGGCCTTCATAGAGCGCGCGGGCGCGGGCGCACAGCATCATCGCCTGGCCGGCGCGCGGGCCGGGGCCCCAGGCGACATGCTTGTCCGTCGAGGCGATGCCGTTGCCGGGGCGGGCGGAGCGCACGAGCGAAAGGATCGCATCGAGCACCTTTTCGCTGACCGGCATCTGGCGGATGAGGGTCTGGATTTCCACCAGCCGCTCGGCCGAGATGGCGGCCTCGGCCAGCGTCTCGCTGACGCCGGTCGTCTCCAACAGGATCTGCCGTTCGGCGGCAAGCTCGGGATAGTCTACATCGACCTGCAGCAGGAAGCGGTCGAGCTGCGCCTCGGGCAGGGGGTAGGTGCCTTCCTGCTCCAGCGGGTTCTGGGTCGCCAGAACGTGGAAGGGCTTTGGAAGGTCGTTGCGGGCGCCGGCCACGGTCACATGGTATTCCTGCATGGCCTGGAGCAGGGCGGACTGGGTGCGCGGCGAGGCGCGGTTGATCTCGTCGGCCATCAGGAGCTGGGTGAAGATCGGCCCGGGCACGAAGCGGAAGGAGCGCTTGCCGTTCTCGTCCTGGTCCATCACCTCCGAGCCGAGGATATCCGACGGCATGAGGTCGGGCGTGAACTGGATGCGGCTGGACGCCAGCCCGAGCACGGTGCCGAGCGTGACCACCAGCTTCGTCTTGGCGAGGCCCGGCACGCCGACGAGCAGCGCGTGGCCGCCGGAGAGCACGGCAAGCATGGTCTGCTCGACCACGCTTTCCTGGCCGAAGATCACCTTTGAGACTTCCTTGCGGATGACGGCGATATCCGAAAGCGCTCGTTCCGCCGCCGCAATCACCGCCTTTTCGTCCAGGCCTGCCTCGTGGGAATTCTGAACGCCCATGCTCATCTCCAGTGCCGGTAAAGGATATCCGCGAATCGTGGTCCTGCCGCGCCCGCGTCCTACATAAAGACCTTATTAGCGTAGCCGTGGCTGACAAGCGGCCACGAAATGACTATCTCGTGAGTGTATCCACCCTTTCCTCGCGGGAAGGACGGTCTCTTGTCGAGATAGGGGTGAACCGGGACGGAACAATGGCAACGGGTGAAATTCGCGAAAGCACGGATGCGGCGGGACTGGCCGCCCTGATCGCGCGCGCCGGCGCGGAGACGGGCGGACGCGGCCTGCCGCCGGTCGAGCGCTGGAATCCGCCGTTCTGCGGCGATATCGACATGGAAATCCGCGCCGACGGAACGTGGTTCTATCTGGGTACGCCGATCGGCCGTGCGCCGCTGGTGCGCCTTTTCTCCACCGTCCTGCGCAAGGACGAGGACGGCCGGACCTATCTGGTGACGCCGGTCGAGAAGGTCGGCATCCGCGTCGTCGATGCGCCCTTCCTGGCGGTGGAGATGAATGCGAGCGGCAAGGGCGAGGCGCAGACGCTGACCTTCCGCACCAATGTCGGCGACGTGGTCGAGGCCGGGCCGGAGCATCCGCTGCGTTTCGTGATCGAGGGCGAAAACAGCGAGTTGAAGCCCTATCTGCTCGTGCGCGGCCGGCTGGAGGCGCTCGTCTCGCGCGCCGTGATGTACGATCTGGTGGCGCTTGGCGAAACCATCGCCATCGACGGTGTCGACATGTTTGCCGTGCGCTCGGGCGGCAGGGTCTTTCCCGTCATGCCGGCCGCCGAGCTGGATGCGCTTTCACGATGAGTTCTGCGCCATACAGTGCCGCGGAGTTCCGCCGCCGCGCGGGGGAGCAGATGCTCACCATCGGCGACGAGACCTGGCGCGAGCATGGCGACAGCCTGCTCAATCCCGCCGTCATTCCCCATCTGGAAGGCATGAAGCTGCGTGACGCCGCGGTCCTCATTCCCGTCGTCGACGATGGCGAGGAGGCGCGGGTGATCTTCACCCAGCGCACGGCGACCCTGCGCAAGCATTCCGGCCAGATCGCCTTTCCGGGCGGGGCCGTGGATGACGAGGACGCGGATGTGGAAGCGGCCGCCCTGCGCGAGGCGGAGGAGGAAATCAGCCTCGACCGCCGTTTCGTGGAGCCGGTCGGCCGCCTGCCGCAATACAAGGCGCTGTCCGGTTTCTCCATCACGCCGGTGCTGGCGGTGGTGCAGCCGGGTTTCGAGCTCATTCCCAACCCGTCGGAAGTCGACAAGGTCTTCGATGTGCCGCTGTCCTTCCTGATGGATCCGCGCAATCACGAGCGGGGCAGCGGCGTCTGGCTCGGCAGCGAGCGCCATTATTATCGCATGCCCTATGAGGGGCATAACATCTGGGGCATCACCGCCGGCATCGTGCGGGTGATCTATGAAAGGCTTTATGCATGAGTTCGGTTGCGGGCGAGGCGTGGTTTTCCGATCCGGCGCTCGTGCGGGTGCTGTCGCTGCTGAACAGCGACGGCGGCGAGGCGCGCGTGGCGGGCGGCGCGGTGCGCAACAGCCTGATGGGCCTGCCGGTCGCCGATATCGACATCGCCACCACCCTGCCGCCGCAGGACGTCGTGGAGCGGGCGAAAGCGGCGGATATCAAGGCGGTGCCGACCGGCATCGAGCACGGCACGGTCACGCTCGTCATCGGCGGCAAGCCCTTCGAGGTGACGACCCTGCGCCGTGACGTGGCGACAGACGGACGCCATGCCGAAGTCATGTTCGGCACCGACTGGCAGACCGATGCAGGGCGGCGCGACCTGACCATCAACGCGCTTTATGCGACGCAGGACGGCACGGTGATCGACCTCGTGAACGGCCTGCCGGATATCGAAAGCCGCACCGTGCGCTTCATCGGCGACGCAGCAAAGCGCATCGCCGAGGATCATTTGCGCATCCTGCGCTTCTTCCGCTTCTTTGCACTCTATGGCAGCGGCCGGCCGGATGCCGAGGGGCTGAAGGCCTGCGCGCGGGCAAAGGACAAGCTCGGGCGGCTGTCGGCCGAGCGGGTCTGGTCGGAGACGAAGAAGCTGCTGGGCGCGCCCGATCCGGGCCGCGCGCTGTTGTGGATGCGGCAGGCCGGCGTGCTGAGCGAGATCCTGCCCGAGACGGAGAAATGGGGCATCGACGCCATCCCCGGGCTGATCGAGGCCGAGAAGGCGTTCGGCTGGCAGCCGGATGCGCTGCTCAGGCTGGCGGCCATCGTGCCGCCGGATCGTGAAAGGCTGAGGGCGCTTGCCGAGCGGCTGCGTCTTTCCAAGGCGGAGGCCGCGGTTCTCGACGGTTGGGCGGCCGCGCCCGAAATCGCGCCGAAACTGGCGGAAACCGCCTTCGACCGGCTGCTCTACCGCAATGGCCCGAAGGGACTTTCGATGCGATTGCGGCTTGCGCTCGCTTCGGCCCGCGCGCGCGGCCTTGGCGATACGGATGCACTTGCCTTCGCCGGACTTTGCCAGCGGCTGTTGGCGCGGGCTGAAAAATGGCAGAAGCCCGCTTTCCCGCTGACGGGGGTGGACGTGCTTGCCGCCGGTGTGCCGGCCGGACCGGACGTCGGTACGTTGCTCGCGCGCATCGAGGATGAATGGGTGGGTGGGAATTTCCATGATGACCGGGCAAGGCTGCTTGCCCGGCTGAAGGCGCTCGCCGGGGAGGGCTGACCCTCCCGTCATTCCGCTTCCGCCGTCAGGCGGCGTCGGCGGCGTTTTCGTCAACGATGCGCTGCTTGATGTTTTCCACCATGTTTTCACGGATCGTGGTTTCGCCATGGGCTGTACGCATGTGCTCGACCGCGCGGCGCACGACTTCGGCGTCGTCGCTGGCGCGTGTGTGCCATTCGCATCCCGGGACAAGTGAACCGCATTCAAAAAGTCTCATGACTATCTCCTGTCGTTTCAACGGGGGCAGTTTAGCAGACAAGGCCCCGAAGACCAAATCCGCAGAAGCGGGGCAGGGTTCCGCCCGAGGCTTCGAAATCAGCCGTTGTGGCCGGCCTTCGCCCAGGCGTCGAAGCAGGCCGAGGTCTCCGGTTTGGCCGGTCTGGCGGCCTCGCCGGACAGATGGTGGATGCCACCGGACAGGCGCATCCGGGCTTCCGCGACGAAATAGTCGTGCGGAAGATCCACGCCGCTTTCGGCGCGCATGGTTTCGGCGAACTGATTGATAAAGTCGACGGACTGCGGGCCGTTGCCCGGCAGCAATCCGGTCTTTGCGGAATTGCTCATGACTGTCTCCTCCACGAGTACGTCAATGGAGGTAGTGTACCATGCAAAAGGATCAAGTCCCGATCACAACACCGCTAGCGGTGCAGATGGTGTGCAGGCGAACGGTGAGACGTCAGGGCCAGCGCACCACGGGCGGGAGCGACGACAGGATGGAATCCACATTGCCACCGGTCTTCAGGCCGAACAGCGTGCCACGGTCGTAGAGCAGGTTGAACTCGACATAGCGGCCGCGGCGCACGAGCTGTTCGTCGCGATCCTCTTCCGTCCAACCCTTGTTGAAATTGGAGCGCACGATACGGGGATAGACCATGGCAAAGGCGCGGCCGACATCCTGCGTGAAGGCGAAATCCGCGTCCCAGCCGCCGAGCTCTTCCGGCGAATGCAGCCAGTCGAAGAAAATGCCGCCGGTGCCGCGCGGCTCGTTGCGGTGCTTCAGGAAAAAGTATTCGTCGCACCATTCCTTGAACTTCGCGTGATCGGCGACCGCGTGGCGGTTGCAGGTGATCTCCATCGCCTTGTGGAACAGCGCGGTATCAGGGTCGCTCATCACCCGGCGACGGTCGAGCACGGGGGTCAGGTCCGCGCCGCCGCCGAACCAGCGGCTGGTGGTGACGACCATGCGCGTGTTCATGTGAACGGCGGGGACATTGGGGTTGACCGGATGGGCGATCAGCGAAATGCCCGAGGCCCAGAAGCGCGGGTCTTCGGCCGCGCCCGGAATCTGCTCGCGGAACTCGGGCGAGAATTCGCCATAGACGGTGGATGTGTGGACGCCGACCTTCTCGAAGACGCGGCCTTCCATCATCGACATGCGGCCGCCGCCGCCTTCGCCACCCTCGCGAAGCCAGTCCTTGCCCACGAAACGGCCGGGCTGCATGTCGGAGAGGGGGCCTTCCAGGTCGTCCTCGATGGCTTCGAAGCTCGCGCAGATCGCGTCGCGCAGATGCTCGAACCACGCGCGGGCGGCGGCCTTCTTGTCCTCGATGTCGTCGGGCAGGCCTTTCGGCAGGTCTGGTCGTTCCATGATGTTTCCCGCTGACGGCCGCGCCGCCGAATCGCATTTCGGTCACACTCCTTAACTTTGCACCATTTGGCAACAAAGCGGGGCATTTCCGCTGGGGACGGCGGGACTCGCAAAACGGGCGGAGCCGGCCTATATTGAGCGTATAGAATGTGCTGCCAGGAGGAAACCTGCATGGCGCGTGTTCCAGGACCGCCGCCCCTCGACGGGCTCCGCCGCCGTATCGAGCGCAGCAGGCTCGCAAAAGGCGCGAGCGGAGGGCATTTCGTGCGCGAGACCTTCTGCATGGAGCGCCAGGACGCCCGGGAGAAAGCCCGGGAATGGTTCGACCAGTGGCCGAAGGCCGCCTACTGGACAGAGGTGGAAAGCTGGCGGGCGCTGGACGGCGACCGTATCGAGTTCACCATGCGCCGGCTGCCGAGCGCCGATTGAGGCGCTGCTGCAGGGCGTGATGGAGCGCCATATGTGCAAGCTCGATTGACGGCGGACCGCGGCCCCCCTATTTTACCGCCATCGTCATCAACAGAAAGGCGCCGTTGCGGTTCTCAAGCACGGCTCATAGTCCTTGTTCGAACTCGCGATTGCTGTCTTCCTTATCCTCTTCAACGGGGTTTTTGCCCTTTCCGAACTTTCCATCGTTTCCGCCCGCAAGCCCCGCCTGAAAACCATGGCGGCGCAGGGCGTGCGCGGCGCGGCGACAGCGCTGCGACTGGCGGAAGACCCCGGCAAGTTCCTCTCCACCGTCCAGATCGGCATCACGCTCATCGGCATTCTTGCCGGTGCGTTTTCGGGTGCCGCACTCGGTGGCCGCCTTCGCGACATCCTCGCCGCCGAAGGCGTGCCGGACTGGCTGGCCGACCCGCTCGGCTTCGGTATCGTCATCTTCATCATCACCTACCTCTCCGTCGTCGTCGGCGAGCTGGTGCCCAAGCAGATCGCGCTGCGCAATCCCGAGCGCTTCGCATCGATGGTCGCGCCCTCCATGTCGCTTCTGTCGAAGATCGGTGCGCCGGCCGTCTGGGCGCTCGATGCCTCCACGCGGCTGATCTTCCGCCTCATGGGCCAGCACGCGGCGTCCGAAACGGTCGTGACGGACGAGGAAATCAAGACCATCGTCGCCGAGGCAGAAGCCGCCGGCGTCATCGAGGGCGGCGAGAAGCTGATGATCGCCGGCGTCATGCGCTTTTCGGACCGCGAGGCGCGTGGCCTCATGACCCCGCGCAACGATGTCGACTGGGTTGACCTCGGCGACACCATCGAGGAGATCCACCAGCAGCTCGTCGAAAGCCAGCATTCGCGCCTGCCGGTCGCCGATGGCGGACCCGAAACCATCGTGGGCGTTGTGCAGAAGCGCGAACTGCTGTCCGCCCTGCTGAGCGGCCAGCCGCTCGACATCCGCTCCTTCGTGCGCCCCGCGCCGATCGTGCCGGATACGATGGATGCGATGCGCGTTCTGGAAACGCTGCGCAATTCGGAAGTGCCGATCCTGCTCATCCACGACGAGTACGGCCACTTCGAAGGCGTCATCACGCCCGCCGACGTGCTGGAGGCGATCGCCGGTGTGTTCCGCTCCGATATCGAGGAGGGGGACGACGAGTACGCGGTCCAGCGCGACGACGGTTCGTGGCTCATTTCCGGCGCCATGCCGATCGACGAGATGGCCGACCGGCTCGGCCTGTCGCTGCCGGCCCGCCGCAGTTACCAGACGGCCGCCGGCCTGGTGATCGAATCGCTGCAGAAGCTGCCGAAGACAGGTGAGGTCGCCGAAACCCAGGGCTGGCGCTTCGAGGTGGTCGACATGGACGGCCGCCGCGTCGACAAGCTGCTGGTCACCCGCCTGGACTGATTTGGGCTAAACGGCATCGGGCTCGAGCAGTCTCGGGCCCGGGCCTTCCGCGCCAAGCGTATCCAGCGGGTTGCGCAGCGGGCATTCCTGCATGGACAGGCATCCGCAGCCGATGCAGCCGTCGAGCTGGTCGCGCAGCCGCGTCAGTCGCTCGATACGCTCGTCGAGCGTCCGGCGCCAGGTCCTGGAGAGCGCGCTCCAGTCCTTCACCGTCAATGGCCGGTCGTGCGGCAGCACGGCCAGAGCTTCTGCAATTTCGGCGAGCGGTATGCCGGTGCGTTGCGCCACCTTGATCACCGCGACGCGCCGCAGGATGCCGCGCGGGTAGCGCCGCTGGTTGCCGCGGTTGCGCTGGCTGCGGATCAGCCCCTTTTCCTCATAGAAATGCAGGGTGGAAACCGCCACCCCGCTGCGTTCGGCGACCTCGCCGACGCTGAGTTCCCGGGACATCGCGCCGTTGGGACATTTTTCCATCATGATGTTGACCTCAAGTTTGGTTGAGGTTTTATACCACGCGCTCCCAGTTTTCAAACGGAGCCCAAAACACATGACGACACGACTGACCATCGCCCTCATCTATGGCAGTGGCCGTGAGGGGCGTTTCGCCGATACGGTCGCGGGGTGGCTGGAACCGGAGCTCGCCGGCTTTTCGCACTATGATATCGTGCGCATCGACGCCGCCGAGCTGGTCTTCACGCCCGGCGGTCTCGACGAGGCGTCGGCGGCGCTGGTGGAAAGCCGCATTTCGCAGGCGGACGCCTTCCTCATCGTCACGCCCGAGTATAACCACGCCTATCCGGCGGCGCTGAAGGCGATCATCGACAGCTGCTTCCGCCCCTGGCATGCCAAGCCCGTCGCCTTCATCTCCTATGGCGGCATCTCGGGCGGCCTGCGTGCCGTCGAGCAGCTGCGGCTGGTCTTTGCGGAACTGCATGCGGTGACGATCCGTGAAACGGTGAGCCTCGCCCACGCCTGGACGCAGTTCGACCCCGCCGGAAATCCGTTCCGCCCCGGCATATTGAACGGACAGCTCGCCATGCTGATGTCGCGGCTTGCCTGGTGGGCGCATGCCTTGAAGACGGCGCGGATCGCGACGCGCTATGACGAGGTGGCGGCATGAAACCGGCCAAAGCCGCGCAGATCGCGCATTCGCCGCAGGACTATCGGCGCAACACGACGATGCTCCTGGTCAGCACGCTCACCATCATGTCGGGCGCGACGATTTCCGCCTCCCTGCCGGGCATTGCCGCGCGTTTCGCCGATGTCGATAACGTGGCGCTGCTCAGCCGGCTGGTGCTGACCCTGCCGGCGGCGTTCATCGCGCTCTTTTCGCCAGCCGCCGGTTTTCTGGTCGATCGTTTCGGCCGCAAGCCGCTCCTGCTCGCCTCGCTTCTCCTCTTCGCGCTGGCCGGGGCGTCCGGTCTCTTTGCCGACACCCTGCCGGCATTGCTGGCGGGGCGTGCCTTACTCGGTATCGCGGTCGGCGGCATCATGACGGCGACGACGGCGCTCGTCGGCGACTTCTTCCAGGGCGCGGCACGCGATCGCTACATGGGCTTGCAGCAGGCTTTCGTGGGAATCGGCGGCACGATCTTCCTGACAGGCGGCGGCCTGCTGGCGGAGGTCCACTGGCGGGGGCCGTTCCTCATCTACACGGCGGCGATCCTGCTTCTGCCGGCGGCCGTCGCCTTTCTGCCGGAGCCGCGTCGCACGCCGGCGAAGGAGCCGATCGAAGGCGCGGAGCGGCTTGGCGGGCGCGAGGTGGCGTTGCTCGCGCTGCTGTTTGGAGCGGCGATCATCAACATGATCGCGTTCTACATGATCCCGACGCAGCTGCCGTTCTATCTGGCGCATCTCGGTTTTGCGGCGCCGAGCCTTGCGGGGACGGCGATCGGCGCCGGCCAGCTTGTCGGCGTGGTCTGTGCGCTCGCCTTCGCGCCCGTCCGGCGCGGGCTCGGTATCATGGGCGTCTTCGGCCTCGGCTTCGTTTCGGCGGGGCTCGCCTTTCTTCTGCTGTCGAATGCCGAAAGCTATGCCGGCGTGCTCATCGCCATGGCCGTCTCGGGCGTGTGCATGGGCACGATCATGCCGAATTTCGCGGCCGCCGCGATGGTTCTGGCGCCGCCTGCACTGCGCGGTCGCATCTCCGGCCTACTGGTCGCGAGCATCTTCGCCGGCCAGTTCCTTTCTCCTGTGGTTTCGCAACCGCTCATTTCCGCCTCGGGTTTCGAGGGGGCCTATGCCGTTGTCGGAACCATTGTTCTGGTCATCGGCATCGCGGCCTTCGCGGCCCGGCTTCTGCTTCGGAGACAGGACGATAGGAGTGCGCGGGCAGACGGCGAGCATGCCTAGCGATCTGCCGGAACGCGCGTCAGGCAAACCCGGTCTGGCGCAGCGCCTCGCCGCAGATCATCGCGGCGGAGAGGGCGACGTTGATGGAGCGCTGCCCCTCGACCATGGGGATGAGGACGCGCCCGTCGGCGATGTCGTGCACATGGTCCGGCACGCCCGCGCTTTCGCGGCCGAAAAGCAGGATGTCGTCGGGGCGGTAGGCGAAGTCGGTGTAGAGGCCTGCGGCCTTTGTGGAGGCGAGGATCAGGCGGCGGCCAGTCTCATTGCGCCAGTCCTCGAACCGGTCCCAGCTGACATGGCGCGTCAGCGTCACCGCGGCGAGATAATCCATGCCGGCCCGCTTCAGGCTGCGGTCGGATATGTCGAAGCCGGCCGGCTCGATGATGTCGACGGAAAGACCCATGCATGCGGCGAAACGCAGCATCGTGCCGGTGTTGCCGGCGATGTCGGGCTGGTAGAGGGCGATGCGCAGTGCGGACATGCCGCTTGGCTACAGCAATTCACGATCCGATGCGATGCCGTTCTGCAAGCCGCGCGGCGAAATGGTGGGAGACACAGCGCCTGGGGGAGGCGGGGCGGGTGGATGTGGCGGCAAGGCAACAGGATTGGTCGCAGATGGGAAATCGCGTGGAAGCGTCTGGAAAATTGCATCGTTTCGGGTTAACCACGGCACATCTGAAACGCGAGAAAGGGAGGAACATGATGATTAATGCCCATCGGCTGCGCCTCCCGGCTGGAATCACGCCTCTTCTCGCTTAGGCATTTCGCCGCCCCCATTTCCTTCGTGCCTGCATATCAATTCGCCGTGTGACGCTTTCGTCGCCCCGCGGCACACCAAGCGGAATCCCGCTCCCGACTGCGCCCCTTTGCGCCGTCCGTGCCGGTTCCGTCCTATATTACGGAGAAAGCCATGTTCGGCTGGTTCGAAAGACGTTTGAATCCCTACCCCTCGGCTGCACCCTCGCTGCCGCCCAAGGGGATCATCCCCTTCGTGTGGCATTATACGCGCCCGGCCGCACCCTGGCTTGCCGTGCTGGGCTTCTGCTCCATGGCGCTCGGTATCGCCGAAGTGCTGCTGTTCCAGTTCCTCGGCAATATCGTCGACTGGCTCTCGGCTGGTGATCCGGGCACGTTCCTCGCCCGCGAGGGCGGCACGTTGATCTGGATGGCCGTGCTTCTGCTCGTGCTCATTCCGCTTTTCGGCGCGCTGCACACGATGACCATGCACCAGGCGCTCGCGGGCAATTTCCCGATGATCGCCCGCTCGCAGATGCATCGTTATCTCATCCGCCAGAGCATGACCTTCTTCTCCAACGAGTTCGCCGGCCGCGTCTCGACGAAGGTGATGCAGACCTCGCTTGCCGTGCGCGAAACGGTGATGAAGATCATCGACGTCTTCATCTATGTGGTGAGCTACTTCATCTCGATGATCGCGATCATCGCGTCGGCGGACCTGCGCCTCGTGGTGCCGCTGCTCGTATGGTTCGTCGTCTATATCTGCATCCTGCGCTACTTCGTGCCGAAGCTCATGCGGGTTTCGCGCGAGCAGGCGGATGCGCGCTCCATGATGACGGGCCGGATCGTCGACAGCTACACGAACATCGCGACCGTGAAGCTTTTCTCGCATGCTGGCCGCGAGGAAACCTATGCCCGCGAAGGCATGGACGAGTTCCTGCAGACGGTGCACAAGCAGATGCGCTTCATCACGGCCTTCAATATCGCCATCGACGTCAACAACGTCATCGCGATGTTCTTCACCACGGCCATCGGCATCTATTTCTGGATGTCGGGCGATGTGACGGTCGGTGCCGTCGCGGTGGCGGCCGGCCTTGCCATGCGCATCAACGGCATGTCGCAGTGGGTGATGTGGGAAGTGACCGCGTTGTTCGAGAATATCGGCACGGTCTATGACGGTATGGGCATGATGACCAAGCCCCACGACATCAAGGATGCGCCCCAGGCGCCGGCGCTGCCGGCGGCAAAGGGCGCCATCACCTTCGATCACGTCCGCTTCCACTACGGCAAGAACAAGGGCGCGATCGAGGACCTGTCGCTCGACATCGCCGCCGGCGAGAAGGTCGGTCTTGTCGGCCGGTCCGGCGCGGGCAAGACGACGCTGATGAACGTGCTCCTGCGCTTCTATGACCTGGAGGCCGGCCGGATCACGATCGACGGCAAGGACATCGCCACGGTCACGCAGGACAGCCTGCGCTCGCAGATTGGCGTGGTGACGCAGGACACGTCCCTGCTGCACCGCTCCATCCGCGACAACATCGCCTATGGCAAGCCGGAAGCGACCGATGCCGAGATCATCGAGGCGGCGAAGCGGGCCAATGCCTGGGACTTCATCGAAAGCCTGAGCGACCACCAGGGCCGCAGCGGCCTCGATGCCCAGGTCGGCGAGCGCGGCGTAAAACTCTCCGGCGGCCAGCGCCAGCGTATCGCGATTGCCCGCGTCTTCCTGAAGGATGCGCCGATCCTCGTGCTGGACGAAGCGACCTCGGCGCTCGATTCGGAAGTCGAGGCGGCGATCCAGGAAAACCTCTTCGCCCTCATGCAGGGCAAGACGGTGATCGCGATCGCCCACCGCCTGTCGACGCTGACGGAGATGGACCGTCTCGTCGTGCTCGACAAGGGCCGCATCAGCGAGATGGGCACGCATGCCGAACTGGTCGCCCGGGGCGGCATCTACGCCGACCTCTGGACCCGCCAATCCGGCGGCTTCATCGCCGACGACGCAGCCGAGACCGAGGCGGCGGCACAGTAAAAACAGGTGCCCCCGGTTGCCGCCGGGGGCACTCGTCATGTGCCGGATCGCTTGGACGTCAGTTCCAGTCCGAGCGCTTGCATGACGGTGAGCATGGATTTGAGCGTCGGATTGCCATCACTGGCGAGTGAACGGTAAAGCGCTTCACGGGCAAGGCCCGTTTCCTCCGCCACTTTACTCATGCCTCTTGCACGCGCCACAACACCAAGCGCATGCGCGATATAACCCGCATCCCGGGTTTCGAAGGCGTCTTTCATGAAGACATCCACGGCCTCATCGGATGTGAGTGCTTCCGCAGGATCGTAGTTGCGTAGTGATTCGTTCATTTCAGTCGTCCAACTTCGCCGCTAACGTCTTTGCGGCCGCTATGTCTCGTTTCTGGCTGCCCTTGTCGCCGCCGCAGAGCAGCACGATGATCTCGTTGCCCCTGCGGGTGAAGTAAATGCGATATCCGGGGCCACGATGGATGCGGATTTCGCTGACGCCGTCCCCCAGGGATTTGACATCGCCAAGCAATCCATAGGCGATACGGGTCAGTCGCGCCGCGATCAGCGCACGTGCTTTGCGATCGCCTGCTCCCAGTTCCGGAAAGTCTCGGTCTGTTTGATCTGCAGCGCCATGGCGTGTAACTTTAACATTACAGTTTCGAAAAAATCAAGATTCGCGCACGATGCCTCGACGGGGTCGCTTCCTTTCCGAACTTTAATTTGCCGCCCGGCCAAAACGGCCTATATCGGGGGCATGATCTTCCGGCCGCTTTTCTCCTTCTTCGAGACCTGGATAAAGCCATTCGAGCGGCGCGATGACCTGCGGCCGCCGGCGGGGCTGTTTGCCTTCGTGTGGTTCTACGTGCGGCAGGCGAAGGCGCCGTTTGCGGCGCTCCTGGTGCTGGGCGGCATCACGGCTGGGATCGAGGCGGCGACCTTCTGGTTCGTCGGGCGTCTCGTCGACATGCTGGCGACGGTCAGGCCGGGCGAGGGGTGGGGCGGCCTGCTTGCCGCCCATGGAACCGAACTGCTGCTGATGCTCGGCCTCATCGGCATCGTGCGCTTCGTCGTGGCGTTTCTCACCGCGCTGGTCGACCAGCAGGTCATCACGCCGGGCTTCTACAATCTCGTGCGCTGGCAGTCCTATGTGCATGTCGCGCGCCAGTCGCTGTCGTTCTTCCAGAACGACTTCTCCGGCCGCATCGTCACCAAGGTCTGGTCGGCAGGGCAGGCGACGGGCGACGTCATCACCTCCTTCATGGAAAGCATCTGGTTCGTGTCGATCTACACGGTCTCGACGCTCGTGCTGCTCGGCCAGCTCGACTGGCGGCTGGCGGCCGTGCTGTTGGCCTGGCTTGCCATCTTCGCCGTGCTGGCGCGCCATTTCGTGCCGCGCATCCGCGAGCATGCCCGCCAGTCGGCCGAGGCCGGGTCGATGATCAGCGGCCGCATGGTCGATGCCTATTCCAATATCCAGACGCTCAAGCTCTTCGGCCGCGACGATGCGAACGACCGCTACATGCGCGACGGATTCGATATCTTCCAGGCGACGATCCTGACATTCACGCGGCTGCTGACGTCGCTACGCGCTTCGCTCGCCTTCCTGTCGGGCCTGATGATCGCGGGCATGGCGGTGCTGTGCATTCACCTCTGGCTGACCGCCGTGATCAGCTCGGGTGCCGTCGCTTTCACCATGGCGCTGGTGCTGCGCCTGAACTTCCTGCTCAACCGCCTGATGACGCAGCTCAACAGCATCATGCGCAATGTCGGCACGATCCAGAATTCCGCAGACCTGATTTCCCAGCCCATCGGCCTCGTCGACCGGCCGGATGCGACGGCGCTCAAGGTCGTGAGCCCCGATATCCGGTTCGAGAACGTGCGCTTCCATTATGGCCGCCAGTCCGGCGTCATCGACGACCTGACGCTGTCCATCCGGCCGGGCGAGAAGGTCGGTATCGTCGGGCGCTCGGGTGCGGGCAAGTCGACGCTCGTCAACCTTCTCCTGCGGTTCTACGACCTGGAGGGCGGCCGCATCCTGGTGGGCGGGCAGGATATTGCCGCCGTCACGCAGGAAAGCCTGCGCGCCAGCATTGGCATGGTCAGCCAGGATACGGCGCTGCTGCACCGCTCGCTGCGCGACAACATCCTCTTCGGCAACCCGGATGCCAGCGAAGAGCAGATGATCGAGGCTGCCAGGAAGGCGGAGGCGCACGATTTCATCCTCCAGCTGGAAGACCAGCGCGGGCGCCGGGGCTATGACGCCCATGTCGGCGAGCGCGGCGTGAAGCTCTCGGGCGGCCAGCGCCAGCGCATCGCGATTGCCCGCGTCATGCTGAAGGACGCGCCCATCCTCGTGCTGGACGAGGCGACCTCGGCCCTCGATTCGGAGGTCGAGGCGGCCATCCAGTCCAATCTCGAGCGGCTGATGCGCGGCAAGACCGTGCTGGCGATCGCCCACCGCCTCTCGACCATCGCCGCCCTCGACCGCCTGATCGTGATGGATCGCGGCCGGATCGTGGAGGAGGGCACGCATGGCGAGCTCGTCGCGCGCGGCGGGCTTTATGCGGACCTCTGGTCACGCCAGTCGGGCGGTTTTCTCGGGCAGGCGGAAGCGGCGCAATAGGGCTGCCGCGCGGTCGTAAACAGGCACGCCTTTGTGCCTTGAAAGGGCTGGGCTTTCCGGTGCCGTCCTGATCGATGTCAAGCCCTTACGGTTTTCCCGCGACAATGTGCCCACCTCCCCTTGCCAAGGCTGGACATAATTTGCGATCAAGCATAGAACGCGCCGGATTGACGGGGAATCTATGGCCGTATTGTGTCCGGATATTGCCGGTTCCCAGGGGGCGTTGCGGTTTTCCGCAGACTTTGCGTGAGAGGATGGTTTAGCCGTGAGCGAACACGAGACAACAAGCGAATCCCATGGCGAGCCCACTCGCCGCGATTTTCTTTACCTGACCACCGGTATGGCGGGCGTCGTGGGCGGCGTTGCCGTCGCTTGGCCGTTCATCGACCAGATGCGTCCGGACGCGTCCACGCTGGCGCTCGCTTCCATCGAGGTCGACGTCTCCAGCCTGACGCCGGGCATGTCCCTGACTGCCAAGTGGCGCGGCAAACCGGTCTTCATCCGCAACCGCACGGACCAGGAAGTCGAGGAAGCCAAGGCCGTTGCGCTCGCTGACCTGAAGGACCCGGTCGCGCGCAACGCAAACATCGCGCCCGACGCCCAGGCGACGGATATCGACCGCTCCGCCGGCGAAGGCAAGGAGAACTGGATCGTCATGATCGGTTCGTGCACGCATCTCGGCTGTGTTCCGCTCGGCCAGGCCGGCGATTTCGGCGGCTGGTTCTGTCCCTGCCATGGTTCTCACTACGATACGGCCGGCCGTATCCGTAAGGGTCCCGCCCCTGAGAACCTGGCTGTGCCGACCTTCTCGTTCGTATCCGACACAGTCATCAAGATCGGTTGAGGGGACACCTGATAATGAGTGCTGAACATTCCACCTACCAGCCGACGACTGGCATCGAAAAATGGGTCGATTCGCGCCTGCCTCTGCCGCGCATGATCCATGACAGCTTCGTTTCCTACCCGGTACCGCGCAACCTGAACTATGCCTACACCTTCGGCGCCATGCTGTCGGTGATGCTGATCGTGCAGATCGCCACCGGCATCGTGCTGGCCATGCACTACGCCGCCGAAACCACCGTCGCGTTCAACTCGGTCGAAAAGATCATGCGCGACGTGAACCACGGCTGGCTCTTGCGCTACATGCACGCCAACGGCGCGTCCTTCTTCTTCATCGCGGTCTACCTGCACATTGCCCGCGGCCTCTACTACGGCTCCTACAAGGCGCCGCGCGAAATCCTCTGGATCCTCGGCGTCGTCATCTACCTCCTGATGATGGCGACGGGCTTCATGGGCTACGTTCTGCCCTGGGGCCAGATGTCTTTCTGGGGTGCGACCGTTATCACCGGCTTCTTCTCGGCCTTCCCCTGGGTCGGCGAGTGGATCCAGCAGTTCCTGCTCGGTGGCTTCGCCGTTGACAACCCGACGCTGAACCGCTTCTTCGCGCTGCACTACCTGCTGCCCTTCATGATCGCGGGCGTCGTCGTCCTGCACATCTGGGCGCTGCACGTCACCGGCCAGACGAACCCGACCGGCGTCGAGGTGAAGTCCAAGACGGACACGGTTCCCTTCACGCCCTATGCGACGCTGAAGGATGCGCTTGGCGTATCGGTCTTCCTGATCGTCTTCGCCTGGTTCATCTTCTACATGCCGAACTATCTCGGCCACCCGGACAACTACATCCCGGCTGACCCGCTGAAGACCCCGGCCCACATCGTTCCGGAATGGTACTACCTGCCGTTCTACGCGATGCTGCGCGCCATCACCTTCAACATCGGCCCGATCGACTCCAAGCTCGGTGGCGTTCTGGTGATGTTCGGCTCGATCATCATCCTGTTCTTCCTGCCGTGGCTCGACACCTCCAAGGTTCGTTCCGCCGTCTACCGTCCGTGGTACAAGCTGTTCTTCTGGATCTTCGTGGCCAATGCCATCATGCTCGGCTGGCTGGGCGCCATGCCTGCCGAAGGCATCTACGTCATCCTCTCGCAGCTCGGCACGGTCTATTACTTTGGCTTCTTCATCATCCTCATGCCGTTGCTCGGCCTGATCGAGACCCCGAAGCGCATTCCGAATTCGATCACGGAAGCGGTTCTGGAAAAGAAGAACGCCAAGGCGGCCAAGGCCTGAGACGGGCGACGAAAGGAACCATGACAATGAAAAAGCTTGTTGCAGGCATTCTGTCGCTCGCCCTCGTCGCCGGTCTGGGCGTCTCCTTCGCTACGGCGGAAGAGGCAGCGCCCGCAGCCGGTGCGGAGGCCGAACACGCCACGCCGCACTATCCGTTGCATAAGCCCAAGCAGCAGGACTGGTCCTTTGCCGGTCCGTTCGGGAAGTACGACAAGGGCCAGCTTCAGCGCGGCCTGAAGGTCTACACCGAAGTCTGTTCGGCCTGCCACTCGATGAACCTCGTCTCCTTCCGCACGCTGGAAGGGCTTGGCTACTCGGAGGCCCAGGTCAAGGCCTTCGCGGCGAACTACGAAGTCCAGGACGGTCCGAACAGCGACGGCGAGATGTATATGCGGAAGGCCGTGCCCTCCGACCACTTCCCGTCGCCCTACGCCAACCACGAGGCGGCTGCCGCTTCGAACAACGGTGCGGCTCCGCCGGACTTCTCGCTGATCGCCAAGGCGCGCGGCATCACCCGCGGCTTCCCGCAGTTCATCTTCGACATCTTCACCCAGTACCAGGAAGGTGGCCCGGACTATATCTACTCGCTTCTGACGGGTTATGATGAAGAGAAGCCGGCGCATCTCGAAGTCGCCGAAGGCACGCACTACAATCCGTACTTCGCCAATGCCGCGGCACTCGCCATGGCAAAGCCGATCTCCGACGACCAGGTCACCTATGACGACGGCTCGCCGCAGACGGTCGACCAGTATGCGCACGACGTCGCCGCCTTCCTGATGTGGGCTGCCGAGCCGCACCTCGAGGAGCGCAAGCGCACCGGCTTCATGGTCATGGTCTTCCTGCTGATCTTCACGGGCCTGATCTATCTGACGAAGAAGTCGGTCTACGCGAACAAGGAACACTGAGCGATCTTATCGCCCGGTTCGAAAGGCGGCCTTCGGGCCGCCTTTTTTGTTGTGGGGCGGTGCCGCACCTGCAATAACCGGTCCGTCTTCCGCAGCCGGGAAATTCCATGTCTACCGTTGAACAAGAACTCGTCGCCGCGATCCGCAACATTCCGGACTATCCCAAGCCCGGCATCATGTTCCGCGACATCACCACGCTGCTCGGCAATCCGCGTGCCTTCCGCCGCGCCGTGGACGAGCTGGTGCACCCATACGCGGGCATCGGCATCGCGAAGGTCGCCGGCATCGAGGCGCGCGGCTTCATCCTCGGCGGCGCCATGGCGCATCAGCTGTCGACCGGCTTCGTTCCCATCCGCAAGAAGGGCAAGCTGCCGCACGAAACCGTACGCATCGCCTACAGCCTGGAATACGGCGTGGACGAGATGGAGATGCACAAGGATGCCATCAAGCCGGGGGAGAAGGTGATCCTCGTCGATGACCTGATCGCCACCGGCGGCACGGCGGAAGCCGCGGTGAAGCTGCTGCGCCAGATGGGCGCCGACATCGTCGCCGCCTGCTTCGTCATCGACCTGCCGGAAATCGGCGGCCGCAAGAAGCTGGAAGCGCTCGGTGTGGAAGTGCGAACGCTGGTGGCCTTCGACGGGCATTGAGGCGGGGGTTTCTCAACTTGTCGGCGGAGGTGGTATACCCCCCTCTGCCCTGCCGGGCATCTCCCCCACAAGGGGGGAGATTGGATGGGGCAATGGTTTCCTGCCTCTCTATCGCCGTTGTCTGAGCGCTATTGCCGTTGATTGGGCCGGTCTCGCCTCTTGCCGATCTCCCCCCTTGTGGGGGAGATGGCCGGCAGGCCAGAGGGGGGTAAACTCCAGGCCCCTTCTTAGATGAACTCCAGCACTGTGCTTTCAAACCGGATGACCGGCTCGCCGCTCTGGTTTTCTCCCGCGCAACGGATCGTGTTGAGCACCCGGTCCTTGCGCGTTGCCAGTTCGCGTGAGGCGAGCAGCGTGACGGAGTAGCTGATCGTATCATCGGCGAAGACGGGCCTGAGCCACCCGAGCTTGGTGAAGCCGGGCGAGGGGCCGAGCTTCGGCGGCGCGATGCCCTCGGCGGCCAGCCGCCGGCATTCGGCGGTCCAGAAGGCGACGAAGCATTTCATCCAGCCGGCGCTGGTGTGCCAGCCCGAGGCGCACAGGCCGCCGAACAGGCTTTGCCGGGCGAGCTCGGCATCCAAGTGAAAGGGCTGGGGATCGAAATCCCGGGCGAAGCGGATGATGTCTTCCGCCGTGAAGGTGTTCGAGCCGATCGCGACGGTCTCGCCGAACGGATAAAGCTCAGTCATCCGCATGGGCGGCATCCTTTCCGGCAAGGCGCATCATGTTAACATATTCCGAGATGGCGACGATTTCGCCGCGCTGGTTGGTCACTTCGGCGCGCAGCCGTACGATGCCGATGTCCGGCCGAGAGCGCGAGACGCGCGCTTCCAGCACCTCGCAGTGGCCGCCGAGCGCGTCACCGGCCAGCACCGGGCGCTTCCATTCCATCAGGTCGACGCCGGGCGAGCCCTCGGAGGTGGAACCGTCGATATAGGCCTCGCAGAGCATGCGCATCATCACCGCGCTGGTGTGCCAGCCGGAGGCGGCCAGGCCGCCGAGAATACTGGCGCGGCCCGCCGCTTCGTCGAGATGCATGGGCTGCGGGTCGAATTCCCGGGCGAAGGCGATGATCTCGTCGGCCGTCAGCGTGCGCTCTTTAAAAGTGAAACGGCGTCCGGGTGTGAAATCTTCAAAGCTTCTGTCGGCCACGATCCGTTTGTCCTGTTGCGGGCAGGAGAATGGCGGTCATGACTGCGTTTTGCAAGCTTGTCAGGCGCAGGCGCGGCGCTATGGTGCGCGGGCAACAGGAGACGACGCGCGATGCAGACTTTGAAATCCGTTCTCGACGGCGCGGCCGGCGAGGGCATCATTTCCGGCGAACAGGCCGGGGCGCTCCTGCCCTATATGGAAGCGCGCGGCGTCGGCCTCAATGTGCCGGCGCGGGCCGATGCGCTCGATATCGGCGGGCCGGCGGAGGATCGCGCCATCGCGCCGGTCGAGGATACCGAAGCGCCACGCTTCATTCGCGGCTTCCACGATGTGCTGATCACCATCGGCGTTGCCATCGTCATGGCGGGTGTCTGGGGCATCGGCGCGTTTCTCCTGGCGTTGCCGGCCATCATCATCCTTGCGGAAATTCTCGTGAAGCGGCAGCGGCTTGCGCTTCCCGCCGTGCTGCTGACGGCGCTCTACGTGCACTGGATCCTCACGACATCGCTCCTGATGCAGGATGAGGCGATCGGCCAACAGGATGCGATCGTCGGCTTCCTGCTGACGGTGGCGCCGCTATGCGGGCTCCTGCCGCCGTTCTACTGGCGCTACCGTATCCCGCTCTCATTGAGCCTCTGGTATCTGTCGCTTGCGGCTCTGGCGCTCGGCATCGTCTTCCTCGGGCTCGGGCGGATGCTTGGTAGCGCCGACCTTTTCACCGAGCATTCGACGCTATGCGCCGGCATTTTCCTTGTCACGGCACTTGCGCTGTTTGCCGTGGCGATGCGTTATGATCTGTCGGATCGTTTCCGTGTCACGCGCCGCTCCGATATCGCCTTCTGGCTGCATCTCGTCACCGCACCGGCGCTGCTCTATTCGACGCTCAGCTTCGTCTTTCTCGGCGACTTCGCGAACAACACGCTGTTCAGCAGCGGCAAGGGCCTGCCGGATGCGCTGGTCATCGTTGCGATCGTCGTCGTGCTCATGGGCATCGGGCTTGCCATCGATCGCCGCGCCTTCGTGACCTCGGGCCTGCTGTCGCTCGGCCTTGCCACGGCAAGCCTGCTCCAGCGCACCACCGCTGCCCCGGAAACCTATATCTTCCTGTCCCTGCTGATCGTCGGGATCGTCGTTTTGACCATCGGTATCGGCTGGCCGCATTTCCGGCGCTGGGTTTTGACGCCGCTGCCGCTTGCGCTCAAAGAAAAACTGCCGCCTCTCCGGTGAGGGACGGCAGTTCGAAAATCGTCGGTCCGGCGCGACCTTACGTGTTGAAGCGGAAGTGGATGACGTCGCCGTCCTGCACCACATATTCCTTGCCTTCGTCGCGGCCCTTGCCGGCTTCCTTGGCGCCGACCTCGCCCTTGTAGGCGATGTAGTCGTCATAGGCGATGGTGAAGGCGCGGATGAAGCCGCGTTCGAAATCCGTATGGATGACGCCGGCGGCCTGGGGCGCCTTGGTGCCGCGCACGATCGTCCAGGCACGCGTTTCCTTGGGGCCGACGGTAAAGTAGGTGATCAGGTCGAGCAGGTGGTAACCGGCGCGGATCAGGCGGTCGAGGCCGGCTTCGTCGAGGCCGAGGGCGGAAAGGAATTCCGTCGCTTCCTCTTCCGGCAGCTGCGCGACCTCGGCCTCGATCGCAGCCGAGATGATCACGCATTCCGCACCCTGTTCCTTCGCCATGGCGGCGACGGCTTCGGTATGCGCGTTGCCGTTCACCGCATCGCCTTCCGCGACGTTGCAGACATAGAGGACCGGGTGGGAGGTGAGCAGGTTCAGGCCCTTGAGGATTTCGATCTCCTCCGGCGCCAGCGTCTTGAGGAGAAGACGCGCCGGCTTGCCCTCGTTGAGCAGCTTCACCACGGCTTCCATGATCGGCAGCTGGGCAAGCGATTCCTTGTCCTTGCCGGTGGCGCGCTTGCGGGTCTGTTCGACGCGGCGCTCGAGGCTCTCGAGGTCGGCGAGCATCAGCTCGGTCTCGATGGTCTCGGCATCGCCGACCGGATTGATGCGGCCTTCGACATGGGTGATGTCGTCGTCCTCGAAGCAGCGCAGCACATGCACGACGGCATCGACTTCGCGGATATTGGCGAGGAACTTGTTGCCGAGGCCTTCACCCTTCGATGCGCCGCGCACGAGGCCGGCGATATCGACGAAGGAGATGCGCGTCGGGATGATCTCTTTCGAGCCCGCGACGGTGGCGAGCGCCTTCATGCGCGGATCCGGCACGGCGACTTCGCCGGTGTTCGGCTCGATGGTGCAGAAGGGATAGTTCGCCGCCTGGGCGGCAGCCGTCTTGGTGAGTGCGTTGAAGAGGGTCGACTTGCCGACATTCGGCAGGCCGACGATACCGCATTTGAAGCCCATGGAGATGGTCCATTCGTCTTGATAAAATCGTTGCCACCGCTATGGGGGAAGGACGGGGCAGGGTCAAGACCCGGACGGCGCGGGGCCTTGAACTCCATCCGCCTGCGGTGCACAATGAGCGCACACTGCTCGAAGCCAATGTCGTGAGGAGCTTCCGATGAGCAATGGCGACACCATCCTCGACCCGAAAACCACCACCAAGCCCAAGCTCGAAAGGCCGAAGCTCTACAAGGTGCTTCTCGTCAACGACGACTATACGCCGCGCGAATTCGTCGTGCTGGTGCTGAAGGCCGTGTTCGGCATGGCGGAGGAGACGAGCTACCGCGTGATGATGACGGCGCACAAGATGGGGACCTGCGTGGTCGTTATCTGCGCCCGCGATATCGCGGAGACCAAGGCCAAGGAGGCGACGGACCTTGCCAAGGAGGCGGGCTTTCCACTGCTCTTCCAGACCGAGCCGGAAGAGTAGGTTTTCGCGTCTGGGCGGCGGGGACATCAGTCGCCCTTGTTGCCGAACAGTTTCTTCAGCATGTCGGCCATCGGGCCGCTCGTCGGCAGCGCCTTCGGCTGGGCATGGTTGCGCGCGGCGCGGATATGGGACTGGGCGGCCGGTTTCTTGGCAGGCTTCTCCTCCTCCGGCTTGCTGCCGGTGGCGAGCGCCAGCTTGTTCATGAGCTGCGAGTCCTCGCCGCGCACCAGCATGTCGGCATGGATCGCAAGCTCGTCGAGCAGCGGATCGAGCCAGGCGTGATCGGCCTTGGCGAAATCGCCGAGCACATGGTTGGTCACGAGTTCCTTCGCGCCGGGATGGCCGATGCCGAGACGCAGGCGGCGATAATCCTTGCCGCAATGGGCATCGATCGACTTGATGCCGTTGTGCCCGCCATGGCCGCCGCCGACCTTGATGCGAGCCTTGCCGGGCAGGAGGTCCAGCTCGTCGTAGATGGCGACGATATCCTTGGGCGCGAGCTTGTAGAAGCGCATGGCTTCGCCGACGGATTCGCCTGACAGGTTCATGAAGGTCTGCGGCTTGACCAAAAGGACCTTGTCGCCGGCAAGCTCGCCCTCGGAGATTTCCGCCTTGAACTTCTTCGACCAGGGCGAGAACGGGTTCTTGCGATGGATGGCATCCAGCGCCATGAAACCGATATTGTGGCGGTTGCCCGCATATTTCGCGCCCGGATTGCCGAGGCCTGCGATGATCAGCATGGATTGCTCCGCCAAAGCATGTCGTTTCGCCTTCACCACCGCGAATGCGCGCGGAAGTCAACCATGAGCGCGCATTATTTGTGCGCGCGGGTCTGGGAGGTCCGCGGGTTCGGCGGCAGGCCGTAGGCCGTAAAGATGCGGTCCTGCTCGCCGCTGACGATCAGCTTGTCGAGCTCGGCCTGCATGCGTTCGACAAGATCGAGGGGCGTGTCCTTGTTGCAGGCGACGCCGTAGACCTGGCCGGCCAGCATCATGGCCTTTTCCACGGGAACGCCATCCAGCCGCATCTTCTCATAGGTCTTGACCGAGGTCGGCATCAGGTCGATGCGGCCGCTCAACAGCTTCCGCAGGGTGACGTCGATATCGGCGGCAAGATCGATGTCATGGAAACCGATTTGCTCCAGCGCTTCCACCGCGAAGTCGCCGCGCTGCGAACCGACCCTGAGCTCCCGTGCCTTGACGATGGTGAGGTCGTCATAGACGGCATCCTGCCGTTTCAGCATGACCATCTGGTCCTTCAGCAGCGGCTTGATCCAGAGGAAACGGGCGGCACGGTCGCGGTTGTATCCCGTCGTGAAGACACAATGCATCGGCTGTTTTTCGGCGAGGGTCAAAGCGCGTGCCCAGGGCATGATCTCCAGCGTGTAGTCGATGCCGGCGCGCTCTGCGACGAGCGTCATCTGGTCGACCGAGATGCCGGTGATCGCGCCGGCTTTCGTATAGTTGAAGGGCGCATATTCCTCGGTGAGGAGATGGATGGTCTGGCCGCATGCGGAGGAGAGCGGTGCGAGTGAGAGGCCGAGCAGCAGAAAGAGTTTCTTCATCATCCTGTTCCCGGCTGGTTCCTCAGGAGGCCACTTTTTGCGTGTGTGCGTCCGATGGCGGCAGTTCGTCCAGTTTGGCGAGAAGCACTTCGAGCGGCAAGGGCCGGCTGAAAAGGTAGCCTTGGCCGAACTCGACATTCATGGCCTGGAGCATGGACCACTGTTCCTCGGTCTCGATGCCCTCGGCGACGACGGCGCAGCCCATCTGGTGCGATATGGTGCGGATGCCCTCCACGAGCATGCGGCTCTTGCGGCGCACGTCCTGCTGCTCGCTTGTCAGCGAGCGCGTGAAGGACTGGTCGATCTTCACGATGTCGACCGGGAAGCGGTTGAGATAGCTCAGCGACGAGAAGCCGGTGCCGAAATCGTCGAGCGCGATGCGGCAGCCCAGGCCGGAGAGCGCATCGAGCACCGAGCGCACGACGGGATTGTCGAGCATCAACACCGCCTCGGTGATTTCGACGACGATGCGCGAGGGCGGGAGGCCGGCTTCCATCAGGAGTGCTGCGACGCGCGAGGGCAGGGCCGTTTCGAACTGCAGCGGAGAGAAGTTCACCGCGAGATAGCTTTCGCCCAGTCCTTCCAGCTTCGAGATGGCGGACAGATGGGCAATGGCCCTGGAAAGAATGCAGTCACCGATACGGCCGATCGAGCCGTTTTCCTCGGCGATGCCGATGATGTCGGCGGGGGAGAGCAGGCCGCGTTCGGGATGGTTGAGGCGCATCAGCGCCTCGAAGCCGGCGACGCGACCGTCCGACAGCGCGACAATGGGCTGGAGATAGGCGTCGAACCAGTCCTCGCGCAGGCCCTGCTCGATGAACTGCTCGGTTTCCAGCCGCTTGCGGGCGATATCCACCATGTCGTTGTCGAAGAGCTGGACGCCGTTCTTGCCGCCGCGCTTGCGGGCATACATGGCCATGTCCGACTTCTGCAGGAGGCAGGCGGCCGTCGTGGCGTGATCGGGGTAGACGGCGATGCCGACGCTCGCGCTGACATTCAGCTCCGCGCCGTTGATGATGAGCGGCGCGCGCATGCCCTCGACCAGCCCCTCGCTGATCTCGGTGGCGAGCCGGCAGGCGTCGGGCGCGCAGAGCAGGATGGCGAACTCGTCGCCGCCGAGGCGGGCGATGACGTCGTTGCCGTGCAACTGGCCCCGCAGGCGCTCCGCCATTTCGCGCAGCACCGCATCGCCGGTCGCATGGCCGAGATTGTCGTTGATCCACTTGAAGCGGTCGAGATCGATGAAGATGCAGGCGAGTTGCTGGCCCAGCCTGTCGGCATCGCCGATCAGGTCGTCCAGTACGAGTTCGAAGCCCTGGCGGTTGAGCAGGCCCGTCAGATGGTCCGTGATGGCCTGCCGGTGGTTGCGGTTTTCGGCGTCCTTGAGACTGGTCACATCGGTCATGACGGAAAGCGACAGCGACGGCCGTTCGTCGCCTGTCGCCATGTCCGTTTCTAGGATGAGAACGTCGATCACGCTGCCGTCGGCGCGCCGGAAGCGCAGGGTGACCTCGCAGATGCCATTCCCTTCCGTCTGCGCGAGATGGCGATGGTTATAGGTGTCGCGGCAATCCTCTACGAGAAAATCAGTGAAGGCGCGGCCGATCACATCGTCGCGGGTATAACCGGTGGCCGTCAGCCAATAGTCGCTCACGGCGGTGATGCGGCCTGTCGCATCGATGGAGAACAGCATGGCCGGGGTGAGATTGTAGATTTCCGTCGTCCGTGCGTGGGCAAGCTTCAGCTCGGCCTCCTCGCGTTCGAGCTGGCTCTGCATCTCGTTGAAGTTATGCGCGAGCGCGCCCATCTCGTCCTTCGAGGTCCAGTCGACATGATGGCGCGAGCCCAGGCGGCGCGTCGCCTCGATTGCCGCCGTCAGGCGCATGAGCGGGCGTATGATGGTGATCCGGTTGCCGATGATGGCGGCGGTGAAGAGCGTCGCGACGGCGAAGAAGAAGATGGCGAAGATCGCCATCTCGTCCTTGCTGAAGCGGGAAAGCAGGCCCTGCTTTTCCAGCCAGATTTCCGCCGTGCCGACCTTCTTGATGCCGTCGCTGGCCCGGTAGAGGATGTCCGCATTGACGACGGAGCGGGCGTCCTCGATGGCGGGTCGGTCCGCGGGCCGGCTGATGTCGATCATCTCGGCGGTGTCGCGCACGCGCACGAAGCTGATGTCGGCGTTGCCTTCCAGGGATGCGATGATCTGGGCAACGCTGTCGAGGTCGAAATCCCACACCGGCTTTCCGAGGGTTTCGACATTGGCCCTGAGCAGGGCTTCGGTGCTTTCCGTTCGTTCGCGGGCGACGCGGTCCGACGACAGAATGAGAAAGAGGACGAAAAGCGGTGCGACGAAAACCAGGAGCGCACCGATAACGATGGCAATGAACCGGCTCTCCACCGAATGCATCTTCATGCCGGTTGCTCCCCCGCCGGTCCGCGAAGCCCGCCCGTTATGTCTTTGGCTTTCGTCATGCCGATCAGCGTTTCACCAAAAACTTAAAGGTTGCTGAAATATCCGTCCGTAAAAGTGCCGATAATTCAAACTTGCCAGATGTTTGGGCCAAAGAAAAACCCCGCCTCCTGAGGAGACGGGGTTTCTATAGAGGCTGCTTCCGAGAAAAGCTTATTCCTCGGTCGCTTCCACTTCTTCTTCTTCTTCAACACCGGCAGCCGGGACAGCGATCGTCGCGATCGTGAAGTCACGGTCGGTGATGACGGGGCTCGTGCCCTTCGGCAGCTTGATGTTGGAGATGTGGATGCCCTCGCCGACCTTGAGGCCGGTGAGGTCTGCCGTCAGCGAATCCGGAATGTCGCCGGCCAGAGCGTGCAGCTCGACAGCGTGGCGAACGATGTTCAGGACGCCGCCGGCCTTGATGCCCGGGGACTTCTCTTCGTTGATGAAGTGAACCGGAACTTCAACGACGACGTGGGTGTTGCCCGAGACGCGCAGGAAGTCGACATGCATGGTGAAGTCGCGGACCGGATCGAGCTGGTAGTCCTTCGGGAGAACCTTGATCTTCTCGCCGTTGACGTCGATCGTGGCGACGGTCGTCTTGAAGCCGCCGGCGTAGATGCGCTGGGTGACGTCCTTCGTGGAGATGGCGATAGCGAGGGGGGCCTGCTTCTCACCATAGATGACTGCCGGAATGAGACCGTTGCGGCGAAGTTCACGGGAGGACCCCTTACCAACCCGTTCGCGCGTTTCGGCCTTAAGCTCGTAGGTATCGTTGCTCATGGCAAAACCTTTCATGTGTTACTGGAGAGTTTTCCCCGGCAGGCGTCTTCGCCGGCCGCGCAAAACTTGAGGATTTCGTGAAAGCCTCATCCGCGTTGCCTCCAAGGGTGTCTACGCGGACGGGGGCTCGATAAACGAGAATCCCCGGAAATGCAAGGCCGCGACCGGATTGACACATCCCCGCAGTATATGGAAGTTCCGCCCAGTTCGTTTTTGGCAAGGAGACCATGATGATAAGACAGACCCTGATGGCTTCGGCCGCTGTTGCGCTCGTTTGTGCAGGCACGGTCCATGCCCAGGAGGTTTCGGTGTCCGAGGCCGCAAACATCCAGAAGCGCCTGACGCATTACCTGCCGAAGGACCTGGTCGATGCCGGCATGGTCACGGTCCGGGCCGCGACGTCTTTCTATGAATTGCGCTTCGATCCCGCGCCGCTTTTGGCAAAGGCGAAGGACGGAGCGCTCAGTGTCGAAGGCCTGAAGCCGATGGTTTCCCATCTGCGGCCGATGCCCGAGGGGACCTACCGCATCGAGTCGAACGACAGCCTCGACATCAAGGGCACGATCGACACGCCGACGGACCCCATGTCCTTTTCCTACGTGATCGACTCCATGAAGCTCGACGGGATCTATGACCCGGAGATCCTCTACTTCACCTCGGCCGACTGGTCGGCCAACAAGATCGCCTTCTCCAGCGTCACGCCCAAGGAAAGCGTCTCGGCGACCTTCGGCCAGTCGGTGATGTCGGTCGCGGCGGAGAAGAAGGGTGCCGACACGCTCGACATTTCCACGAAGGGCGTCATGCAGGCCTTTGCGGAGACCATCACCAGCAAGGAGTCCGGCAAGGTGGATATCAGCGCCGACAAGGTCGATATCGACGTCAGCATGGACGGCGCACGCTACAAGACGGTGCAGGACATTGTCTTCTTCATCCTCGACAACATCGACAAGCCCCTGCTCGACCCGCCTGAAACCGCGCATCTCAAGCAGCTCCTTCGCGATTCCCTTCCGGTCTTCGACAATCTGAAGGAGACGATCCACGCCTCGAACGTCACCATCGGCACGGACAAGGGGAATTTCGGTGCCGATGGCCTCGTCTATAACATCGACATGAACGGCATCGCCCATTCGACGCGTGTCGGCTTCGGCATCGATATCGACAAGCCGCGGCTTCCCGCCGGTGTGGTGCCCGCGGCCTTCGAGAGCGCGGTGCCGGAACACGCGACCTTCAAGATGGCCGTCGCCAATCTCGACCTTGCCGGCGCCGTCACCTACATGCTCGACCATGGCGACTTCTCCAAGAAAGAGCCGTTCACCCCTGAGCAAAATGCCGAACTCGGCCGCATCGTGCTGCCCGACGGCATGATGACGTTCGAGCTTGAGGATGTCTCGGCCGTTTCGCCGATCTACGACGTGCGCCTCACCGGCACGATGCAGGTCCATATCGAGGACAAGGACCGCCGCAAGGCCGACCTGACGCTGACGATGCGCAAGTTCGACGAGACGGTTGCCTACCTCCAGAAGAATGCGGCGATCGTTCCGGAATTCGGCCAGGCCTCCTTCGGGCTGCTGATGATGAAGGGCCTGGCGCGCGATGCGGGCGACGGGGCGCAGGCCTGGGATGTCACGGTCGGCGAGGACGGCAAGGTGCTGATCAACGGCCGCCCGTTGCCGTTCCAGCCGTAATCAGCGCCGGCGCAGGGCCATGATATGGGCGAGGCCGAGCATTAGCCCGCCCGCGAGCAGGCCCCAAAAGGCGCCGGAAATGCCGAGAAACGAAACGCCGGAGGCGGTGACGAGGAACGTCACCGCCGCGGCTTCGCGGCCCTCGGGCTCGCGGAAGGCGTTGAGCGCGGAAGCCGCAAAGGCGCTGATCAGCGCAAGGCCGGCGACGGCCTGGATGAGGATCGGCGGGGCCAGCGCGACGAAGGCCGTGACGGCACCGGCCGCCAGCCCGAAGATCACATAGAAGACACCGGCATTGATCGCCGCCCAGTAGCGTTTCGCCGGGTCGGGATGCGCATCGCTGCCCGCGCACATGGCGGCAGTGATGGCGGCGAGATTGACGGCATGGCCGCCGAAGGGGGCGGAAAGCAGCGAGAACGCGCCCGTCACGGCAAAGAGCGGCCCGGGCTTCGGCTCGTAGCCGTTGACCTTCAGCACGGCGATACCGGGAATGTTCTGCGAGGCCATGGTGACGATGAAGAGCGGCAACGCGATGCCGACCAGCCCGGCCATGGTGAAGGATGGCGCGACGAGTTCGGGCTTCGGCAGAAGCGATGCGGCAAGGCCGCTCAAGGCGCCGTCCGGGATGTCGACGCCGAAGGCCAGCACCGCGATGAAGGCGACGAGCGCGGCCGGCACGGCGTAAAGCCGGTTGATGCTGCCGACGATCGCCCAGGCGAGCACGATCGGCAGGCCGAGCAGCGGGTCGAAGGCGATGGCTTTCACCGGCGCGAAGCACAGGCCGATCAGCACGCCTGCCAGCATCGCGTTGGCGAGCGTTGCGGGAATGGCGGCGACCATGCGGCCGAGCGGCTTCCACAGGCCGGCGATGACGATCAGCAACGCACAGATGATGAAGCCGCCCACCGCCGTCGAGAAACCGCCTTCGATGGCGCCTGACGTCGCGAGCAATGCGGCGCCGGGCGTCGACCAGGCGATGGATACGGGCAGCCTCGTCGCGACGCTGAGTACGATGGCGCACAGGCCCATCGAGACGGAGAGCGCCATCAGGCCGGAGGCGGCTTGCGCCTCGGTGGCGCCGACCCCGATGAGACCATGCAAAACGACGGCGAAGGAACTGGCGAAACCGACAAAGGCAGTGAGTAGACCCATGAAAAGGGCTTGGGCGGAAAAATCGCGAAACATGGCAGGATCGATGCTGGAAAAGGATATGCACTGGTAACAGGCGGCGGGACGGTTGGAAACAGCCTTGTTGTGCGGCGCCCCGCTGCCCATATCCGTGTTGAACCTTCGTTCCGCTGGACCTTTCGCTGCAAACGGTTCTATAGTTTACGGCATTGTATTCCAGTGCGACGGTCGGTCGGAAGCTTTCGGGAGGAGAGCCGATGCCTGTGCGTTTCGATCACGCGGATCATGTCCAGACCGTGGTGGCCCATGCCTCGGCGGCTGCGAATTCACCCGTTGCGGCGTCCTGGCGGCGTTGTTTGACGCTGCATGGGCTGTCGCCGGAAGAGGCGCGCGTGCCGTGGCGGCTGACCGAGAGCGAGTTCCGGCAGGCCCGGTCGCGCTCAAGCGATCTCATCGAGGAAGCGCGCGGCGAAATCGACCGCCTGTTCGCCACCGTCGGCAAGGCCGGCTGCTGCCTGCTCCTGACCGACGAGAACGGCATTGCGCTGGAACGCCGCGGCGCCGCCGGGGACGACCGCGATTTCCGCGGCGTCGGCCTCTGGTCGGGTACGGTGTGGAGCGAGGCGAGCGTCGGAACCAACGGCATCGGCACCGCCCTTGCCGACGAGCGCGCGGTCCTCATCCTGCGCGACCAGCATTTCCTGTCGCAGAACACCCGGCTTTCCTGCACCACGGCGCCGATCCGCGACCATACGGGCCGCATTGCGGCCGCCATCGATATTTCCACCTGCCGCGACGACGCCAACGAGATGACCATGTCGATCCTCTCGCAGGCCGTGCGCGATGCCGCCGCACGCATCGAGGCCGGGCTGTTCCGCCGGGCTTTCTCCGCGGCCCGCATCCTGCTCGTGCCCGTGGAGGGCAGGGCCTCGCCGGCGCTCCTGGCCGTTGACCGGGACGATCTGGTGCTCGGCGCGACACGCGCGGCCCGCCAGGTGCTGGGGCTCGACGACCGGCGCATCGCCACCGGCATTGCCGCCTCCGACCTTCTGAAAGAGGATCGCGTGGAGGAGGGCCGGGATCTCGACGATGCCGAGCGCGCGGCGCTGCGCCGCGTGCTGACGCGGGCCGGCGGCAATGTCAGCCATGCGGCCGACCTGCTCGGCATCAGCCGGGCGACGCTCTACCGGAAGATGAAGAAGCTCGCGATCAACTGATGCTGCGGCGCAGCACAGCCTGTCGCATTGTCCTGTCTCAATTCTGAAACAGTCGCGCCGGCCATCGGCGCCGTCGACCTATCGCGAAAGGGCAAAGCACCGCACCATTCCTCCCACGGCCCATCCGGGCCCTTCATGGGAGGAATGACAATGCTGCATCAGAAGATCGTCGAGAATCCGTACAAGGCGAAGTACGGCAATTTCATCGGTGGTGAGTGGAAGGAGCCCGTCGCGGGCCGCTACTTCGACAACATCACGCCGATCACCGGCGGCAAGCTCTGCGAAGTCGCCCGTTCCGACGCTGCCGATATCGAGCTGGCGCTCGACGCCGCCCACGCCGTCAAGGACAAGTGGGGCCGCACCTCTTCGACGGAGCGCGCCAATATCCTGATGAAGATCGCGCAGCGCATGGAGGACAACCTCGATCTGCTTGCCCGCGCCGAGACCTGGGACAACGGCAAGCCGCTGCGTGAAACCATGGCCGCCGACATTCCGCTCGCCATCGACCACTTCCGCTATTTCGCCTCGTGTGTGCGCGCGCAGGAAGGCACGATCGGCGAAGTCGACCACGATACGATCGCCTATCACTTCCACGAGCCGCTCGGCGTTGTCGGCCAGATCATTCCCTGGAACTTCCCGATCCTGATGGCCGCCTGGAAGCTTGCGCCGGCGCTTGCCGCGGGCAACTGCGTGGTGCTGAAGCCTGCCGAGCAGACGCCGTCCTCGATCCTCGTCTGGGCCGAGCTGATCGGCGATCTCCTGCCGGCCGGCGTGCTCAACATCGTCAACGGCTTCGGCCTTGAGGCCGGCAAGCCGCTCGCCTCCAACCCGCGCATTGCCAAGATCGCCTTTACCGGCGAGACGACGACCGGCCGCCTGATCATGCAATATGCCAGCCAGAACCTCATTCCGGTCACGCTGGAGCTGGGCGGCAAGTCGCCGAACATCTTCTTCGCCGACGTGATGAACGAAGACGACGACTACCTCGACAAGGCGCTGGAAGGCTTTGCGATGTTCGCGCTCAACCAGGGCGAGGTCTGCACCTGCCCGAGCCGCGCGCTCGTGCATGAGAAGATCTACGACCGCTTCATGGAAAAGGCGATCCAGCGCGTCGAGAAGATCGTGCAGGGCAACCCCCTCGACACGGCGACGATGATCGGTGCGCAGGCGTCGTCCGAGCAGCTGGAAAAGATCCTGTCCTATATCGACATCGGCCGGCAGGAAGGCGCGGAAGTGCTGACCGGCGGCGGCCGCAACGATCTCGGCGGCGATCTGGCCGGCGGCTATTACGTCAAGCCGACAGTCTTCCGCGGCAACAACAAGATGCGCATCTTCCAGGAGGAAATCTTCGGGCCGGTCGTATCGGTCACGACCTTCAAGGACGACGCGGACGCGCTCGCCATCGCCAACGACACGCTCTACGGCCTCGGCGCCGGCGTGTGGAGCCGCGATGCCAACCGTTGCTACCATTTCGGCCGTGACATCCAGGCGGGCCGCGTGTGGACCAACTGCTACCACGCCTATCCGGCGCATGCCGCGTTCGGCGGCTACAAGCAGTCGGGCATCGGCCGCGAGACGCACAAGATGATGCTCGACCACTACCAGCAGACCAAGAACATGCTGGTCAGCTATTCTCCCAAGGCGCTCGGCTTCTTCTGAGCCGCCGCCGGCTTTCTCCTACCCCCCGGGGAAGGCAATCGCAGGGCAGGGCGCTTTCTCCGTGACCTGCCTCCTCCCTCCCTCCGGGTTTCCGGAGGGAGGGAAACCTGTTTCGGGAGGCCACGATGACAGACATGCCAGAAGCGATCACGCAGCCGCGGGTCGTCGCGACCGATGCGGCGCTTGCGCTCATCCGGGAAATCCAGGCGGATTATCCCGATATCCTCTTCCACCAGTCGGGCGGCTGCTGCGACGGCTCGTCCCCCATGTGTTATCCGGCGGACGATTACATCGTCGGCGACCGCGACGTGAAGCTGGGGGAGATCGGCGGCGTGCCCGTCTATATCAGCGAGAGCCAGTTCGACGTGTGGAAGCACACGCAGCTCATCATCGATGTCGTACCCGGCCGCGGCGGCATGTTCTCGCTCGATAACGGACGGGAGAAACGCTTCCTCACCCGCTCGCGCCTGTTCGGCGGTGGCGAGGCCTGCCCGCTGCCGCAGCGCTGAGCGAAAAAAAGCCCCGCCTTGCGGGCGGGGCGTGCTGTCGCGTCAGGCGGTGATCAGTAAGCCTGGCATTCGCCGGGCCGGACGACGCGATAGCCGGCGGCATCGGCCGAGCAGGAATTGCCGAAGGTCTTCAGGTCGCGGCCGCGCTGGGCGCAGACCGGATTGTATTCCATCGTGCACATGCGCTGGCCGCCGTCGCTGCCGCCGCCGACATTGCCACCGCCCCAGTCGTTGTCACGGTCACGATCGCGGCCCGGGCGGTCGCGTCCGCCGCCGTCGCCCCACTGGTCGCCCGGCCGGCCGAACTGGCACTCGCCGCGGCCCATGATGTCATAGCCGCTCTTGCGCGCCTCGCAGGCGTTGGCGAAGGTCTGGCGATCGCGTCCGCGCGCGCCGCAGACCGGTGCATATTCGCGCGTGCAGGCCCGGTCCGGATCGGGATAGGGCTCCGGACGGCCGCCATCGCGACGGCACTCGCCGGGGCCGGCGACACGGTAGCCGCTTTCGCGTGCCTCGCAGGCATTGGCGAAGGTCTGGAGATCGCCGCCGCGTGCGCCGCAGACCGGGCGGTACTCCCGCGTGCAGGCCTGCGGGCCGGGGCGGTAACCCCCGCCGCCCTGATCGACGTCGACCTGGCAGGCTGCGAGCGTGCCGGCCGCAAGAAGAATGGCGATGCGTCCGGCAAGCCGGCGAAGGAAAGGCGACGTCACGGTCATGGACTCCTCCTGTGAGACTGATGGAACCTAGCGCAGATTCGGCGGACGCAAAATCGGGTTCTGCGCGCAAAGACGCCGGAGACGAAAAGGCCCGCGCAACCGGGTGCCGGTGCGCAGGCCTGAAGGGGAGAGGGGAACCGTATCAGTCGAAGAGGCTGGAAACGGATTCTTCCGCGCTCGTGCGGTTGATCGCCTCGCCAAGCAGGTTGGCGGTCGAGATGACGCGGATATTGTGCGCGGACTGCACGGCCGTGGTCGGCTGGATCGAGTCGGTGATCACGAGCTCCTTGAGCTTCGACGAGGTGACGCGGGCAACCGCGCCGCCCGAGAGCACGCCATGCGTGATATAGGCGGTGACGCTGGTCGCACCGTTCTTCAGCAGCGCTTCGGCCGCGTTGCAGAGCGTGCCGCCGGAATCGACGATATCGTCGATCAGCAGACAGTCCTTGCCGGTCACGTCGCCGATCACGTTCATGACCTCGGACTCACCGGCGCGCTCGCGACGCTTGTCGACGATCGCCAGCTGGCAATCGAGCCGCTTGGCGAGCGCACGGGCGCGCACCACGCCGCCGACGTCGGGCGAGACGACCATGACGTTTTCGAGATTGTAGTTTTCCTTCACGTCGCGCGCGAGGATCGGCACGGCGTAGAGGTTGTCGGTCGGAATATCGAAGAAGCCCTGGATCTGGCCGGCATGCAAGTCAAGCGTGAGCACGCGGTCGGCGCCGGCTTCGGTGATCAGGTTGGCGACGAGCTTGGCGGAGATCGGCGTGCGCGGACCCGGCTTGCGGTCCTGGCGGGCATAGCCGAAATAGGGGATCACGGCCGTGATGCGGCGCGCCGAGGAGCGGCGCATGGCATCGATCATGATCAGCAGTTCCATCAGGTGGTCGTTGGTCGGGAAGGACGTGGACTGGACGACGAAGACATCCTCGCCGCGCACATTCTCCTGGATTTCAACAAAGATTTCCTGGTCTGCGAAGCGTCTGACCGTGGCGCGGCCAAGCGGAACATTCAGATAATTGCAGATCGCTTCGGCCAGAAGCCGGTTCGAATTGCCCGCGAAAACCTTCATTTATGGTCCGCCTGTTATTCTGCTGATGGGGGGCCTTTAAGCGGCAAAAACTGCGAATGCAAGGCCCCAAGGGGCTCGAAAAAGCGATTCTTCGCATTTCGCTGTGATTTACCGTTTCGAGGGTCTTAACCGGGCGCGGCGTCGCGCCAGTCGAGATACTGGCGAATGGTTTTCTGCGCGATGGCCTCCATCGTCCGCGGGGGGACAGCCGCCCAGGGATCGGATTCCGTGCCGTCGACGCTTTCCTGGCCCTGGATGCGATGCAGCCGCGCGCCGGAGCCGTCCAGCACGTCCCAGACATAGATGACGGTGGTCTTGCCGGCGTCGTTCATCGCCGAGAAATAACCCTTGAGGATATGGTTTGCCGAAGTGTCGGAGGCGCTGCGGATCGTCAGCCCGCTCGAGCGGGCTTCCGCCCCCAGCCTTTTCGAGAGCGGTGTCACTGCCTGCACCGGCGCGCCGATGATCGGCAGGAAACGGATCGTCTCGCCGCCCGCGGCCTTGGCCGGCGGAAGCGCCGCAAGCTCTTCGGCGCCTTCGGATGTCTCCGCCGCAAGCGAACGCTGCGCAGCCGTGCGGCTCAGTTCCGCTTCCGTCGTCGAGACGCTTGCGCCGCCCTGGTTGCGCGCGAGTGCATCGGCCTGGCCCTGAAGGGTGCCGGCCGTATCCGCGCCGGTCGAGCCGCCGCCGATGCCGGGCGAGGCGAAAGCCGTTTCCGCGGATGTGCCCGCCACCGGGCCGGTATCGGCGCTCATCCGGTCGAGATCGCTCTGGGTAACCGGCGGCGAATTGAAATTTCCCCCGACATCGGCGCGCGGGATCAGCGCATCGGTGCTGTTGCAGCCGGCCAGGATTGCCATGAGGCCGATCAGTGCCAGCCGCTTGTTCAGCTTCTGCATCGTCATCGTCCGTGTCCTGCGGAGGTGGTGCCCTCCGTTCCCCGCATCGAGTTATGCGGGATGGCTCCGGGCCCTGTCAATTACAGGATGTTGCCGGTGAAAACCCCGTCAGACCTCGATGAAGTCGAGCCCGTAGCGCGACAAGGCCTTCGGCGTGTCGGTCGTCGTCAGGTATGTCTGGCCGAGCGTCATCGCGGTGCCGCTGTCGGAATCGAACAGCAGCGTGTGCACGAACAGCGACATGTTCGGCTCGATCTCCTGCGGATTGCCGAGCAGGAAGGCCTGATGGTCCATCCAGGAGGGAGCAAAACGCGCGCCGACGGAGTAGCCGCATGTGTTGAGCCTGTGGCGCGCAAGGCCGCGCCCGTCGATGAGCCGGGTGAAGGTTTCGAAGACCGTGCCGAAGGTGTTGCCGGGCCGGAGCACCATTTCCATCGCCTGCAAGGCTTCGCGGCAGGCGCTGTAGAGTTCGCGGTGGCGGCTGGTAGGCTCGCCGACAATGGCGGTGCGCATCATCGGCGCATGGTAGCGTGCGCTCACACCGGACCATTCGAGCGTCAGCTGATCCTGCGCATCCAGCCGGCGCCGGCCGGATTTCGATCGGCAGAGCAGGGCGTCGGCGCCCGAGCCGATGACGAATTCGTTGGCGGCGTAATCGCCGCCGCCGGCCAGCACCGCATTCTGCAGGGCGGCGAGGATCGCCGCCTCGTCGGCGCCGGCGGCGATCAGCGGGCGCGCGGCATCGAGCGCATCGTCGGACAGGGCTGCGGCGCGCTCGACATAGGCGATCTCCGCCGGGCTCTTGATGAGACGCAGGCGGCTGACGAGGCCGGACGCATCGACGATCTCGCCGAAGCTCTGGAGCTGGTTGTCGAGCAGGCGGGTGTTGCGGCCCGTCAGCCCGTGCGTGTCGTATTCGATGCCGATGCGGCAGCCGAGCAGGTCGAGATCCGAAAGCAGGTTCTTCAGGTCCATCGTCGGGTCCGCATTGACGCGGTCGACCCAGATCTCGATCTTTTCGATATTGGAGGTGTGGCGGGCCTGGCGCAGGTCGGCCGAGCGCGTGAGCAGCACCATGCTGCCATCGGCCTTCACGACGAGCGTCTGGAAGAAGCAATAGCCGAAGGTGTCGTAGCCCGTCAGCCAGTACATGCTCTCCTGCGCAAAAAGCAGGACGGCGTCGAGCTTGTCCTCCCGCATGCGTGCGGTGAGCCGCTGGAGCCGGTTGGCGTATTCCTCGCTGTCGAAGTGAAGTGCCATGGCGGTGTCTCCCTCGTCTTCGTCTGTTGTTTGCGCTTCAGCCCGCGATCATGATCGCCGAAATCTGGCGGCCGTAATCGGGCTCCTGCCGGTGCGTGGTGCGCCGATAGGAGAAGAAGCGATCTTCGTCGGGATAGGTGCAGATGTCGAGATTTTCGGCCGTCACGCCGGCGTCGTTGAGCCGCTGCGTGGTGAAGGCCGGCAGATCGAACATGCTGTGGCCGGGTTTCTCCGAAGGCGTGAAGTAGCGGGCGTAAGCCGGATCGACGGCCAGGAAACGCTCCACGAATTCCGGGCCGACCTCGTAGTTTTGCCGGCCGATCGACGGGCCGAGGCAGGCGACGATGGCGTCACGGCGTGCGCCGAGCGCCTCCATGGCGGCGATGGTGTTTTCCAGCACGCCGAAGAGCGCGCCCTTCCAGCCCGCATGCGCCGCACCCACGATGCGGGCCTGCGGGTCGCAGAACAGGATCGGGCCGCAATCAGCCGCGAGAACGCCGAGCACGACGCCGGGCGTGGCCGTGACGAGCGCATCCGCTTGCGGGCGGCTGCCGTCATAGCCGGCATCGACGGTCACGACGTCCGGCGAGTGGATCTGGTGCACCGTCGCGAGCCGGTCCGGTTCGACGCCGAACCAGCGGGCGACACGGGCGCGATTCTCCTGGACGTTCTCTCGTGCGTCGTTCGAGCCGAGGCCGACATTGAGGCCGCGATAGATGCCTTCCGAGACGCCGCCGGCGCGCGTGAAGAAACCGTGGCGCACCAGGTCTCCGGCGCGTTCGGCGATCAGCGGGCTCTGGATCGGGGAGGGAAGCGCTTGGTCCTTCATGGTCTCTCGGCTGGGCTTGGAGGGGCCGCCAGGCAAGGAACTCGGCCGGGGCATGCGGGGTGCAAATCGGGCGGGATGTTGTCCGCCCCAGGCCGGCCTGTCAATCCGGCTGGCGGAACGGATACAGCGCAAGCGGTTCGCTGCCCACCGCCAGGACCTTGAAAAGATCGCCCATTCGGCCTGCGCCGGAACCGGCGAGACGGGCAACATCGTTCAGAATCTGCTGCTGCGCCGCCTCGTCGCGATTGCGCCCGAGCGCGGAGGCGCGCTCGCCGATGCCGAGGCCGACGAGGAAATCCCCCTGATGCAACATGCCGTGAATATGGAGGCCGGAGGCCGCCGCGGCAGCCGCCAGTCGCTCGAAATCGACGTGGCTCGTCAGGTCCGCCTCGCCGGGATGGGCAAGCGGCGGATCGAAATCGTGCTTGAGGACAGCCTGAAGCGTATCGCCGAAGCCGCTGACGAAGTGACCGTAGTCGATGATGAGGGCGGTGCCGCCGAAGCGGGCGATGCGCTCGCCGATCGTCGCCATCACCGCTTCGCGCGCCGGGGCGATCTCGAAGATCGTGCCGTTCGCGACCGTCTTGTGATTGTCCGGCAGCAGCGCGGGGTCGATACCCGCGACCCCTGCGGCGAATGTGAGCTCGTCTTCGGCATCGAGCCCGACCAGGCGTTCGCGGAAGCCAGTGGGCGTCTTGACGAACTGGCGGATGGGAACGGCGTCGAACAGCTCGTTGGCCGCGAGCAGAACGAAGCCGTCGGGTAACTCTTCGAAACTGTCGTGCCAGCTGACGCGTCCGGCATGAAGCCCGAGCGTCTCCTGCTGGATTTCGCGCAGCCTGGGGCTCGTTTCCACGAGGTGGAAGGTCGCGCTCTCGTAGAGTTGCGGCGCCAGCTTGGCGACGACGCGCAGCATGTCGGACATCATGGTGCCGCGGCCGGGGCCGATCTCGGCTATGCGCACCCGTTCCGGCCCGCCATGCTTCTGCCAGGCATGCACGAGGAAGATGCCCAGCATTTCGCCGAAGAGCTGGCTGATTTCAGGCGCGGTGACGAAATCGCCGGCGCGGCCGAACGGGTCCCGGGTGCGATAATAGCCATATTCTGGATCGGCGAGGCACAGCGCGAAATAGTCCGTGATGCTGATCGGACCGTTGGTGTGGATCAGCGCCTTGATCTTGCGGGCGAGCGGTGTCGGCATGGCGTCGATCCGTTCAGGCGCTGGCCGGCTCGGCCGGGCGCGCGCGCAGGATGGCCCAGATACCGAGTGCCAGCATGGGCAGCGACAACACCATGCCCATGGTCAGCCAACCGCCGAAGAGATAGCCGAGCTGCGGATCCGGCTCGCGGAAGAATTCGACCGTGATGCGCGACAGGGCATAGCCCGCGACGAAGATGCCGGTCACGAGGCCCGGCCGCTTCAGCGCGCCGAAGCGATAGATCGCAACGGCGATCACGGTAAGCAGCACGATGCCCTCGAGCCCGGCTTCGTAAAGCTGGCTCGGATGGCGTGCGAAGGGGCCGGCTTCCGGGAAGATCACCGCCCAGGGCGCATCCGACAGCCGCCCCCACAGCTCGCCGTTGACGAAGTTTGCGATGCGGCCGAAGAACAGGCCGATCGGCACGACGGCAGCGACGATATCGAACAGGCTCCACAGCGGGATCTTGTGACGCCATGCGAAGAGGATCATGGCAAGCGTCGTGCCGGCGAAGCCGCCATGGAACGACATGCCGCCTTTCCACACCTGAAGGGCACGCAGAGGGTCGGCCGCGACATTCGGGAAATCGTAGAACACGATATAGCCGATGCGCCCGCCCAGAATGATGCCGACGGCGGCCCATACGAGGAAGTCGTCGAGCTGGGCGCGGGTGATCGGCGCTTCGCCGGCCCACAGGCGCGGCGTTTCGATCAGCCTGCGCGCGTAAAGCCAGCCCAGCATGATGCCCGCGACATAGGCGATGCCGTACCAGTGCACGTCGACCGGGCCTATGGAGAAGGCGATCGGGTCGATTTCGGGATAGGGCATGATGGCAAAGAGCTGCGCGATATTGGTCAAGCGTGGAACGTCCTCGTTTCGGGCGGAAGATGGCGAGGCGTTGCGGCAGGGTCAAGGCGGGAAGTGGCGATTGCCGGCGCCCGGCATGTCCCTGACAGGACGATCCACCGGAATCCGCTTGCAAGCGGCGGTCCAAGACCCTACCTCAAGGACAGAATGCGGGCGTGAGCGCCTGCCGCAACCATCGACACCCGAGGAGGGAAGGCCCATGACCACCGGTGCGAACCGCATTTTCGACGATTTCGCCAAGCTGATGACCGATGCCGCGGGAGCCGCCCAGGGCGTGCGCAAGGAAGCCGAAACGATGTTCCGCGCGCAGGCCGAACGCTTCATCAACGGGCTCGACCTCGTCAAGCGTGAGGAGTTCGAGGCGGTGCGCGAAATGGCCATCAAGGCGCGCGATGAAAACGACGCACTTTTGAAGCGGCTCGAAGCCCTGGAAGCGCGCCTCAACGCGGGCAACTGAACCGTTTCGCGACAGGTTTCGACAGCACGGACTCGGTTGGCGTGATTCACATCGCGCCAACCGTTTTTTTTAATAAAATTTTTACCCCTGTGGACACTTGCGAAAAGCCCTTTTGGCAGAGTCTCTTAAGCGCTCGACCTGAATCTTTTTCGGAGCGGCTTTCCACAACCGTCCGGGGAAAACAGGTGCTCAGGGGCTGGCGTCGTGACTCCGCCGTTATACACTGATTTTAAATGATGATTCGAAACAGGCGGCGCAAGCTTCGGACAGGGTAAGTCGTCCAGTCTGCGTGCAGTGCCTAGCAATCATTCAGTGTTGTATCCGGAGTATGGTTTGCCGCGTCGTGTGTGTGAGCGCGATGATGCATGCCTGCCGGCCTTGAAGGTGACGCATGAGCCTTATGGAATTGGATATCGGGCGCCAGTCCAACCCGGTCGACATGATCGAATTCGTCGCGGCGAACAACGACTGGACGTTCGAGCGGTCGGGCGAAGACGAGATCGCGATGACCGTCGAAGGCAAGTGGACGGACTACCACGTCTCCTTCTCCTGGATGGAGGAATTCGAGGCGCTGCACCTGGCCTGCGCCTTCGACATCAAGGTTCCCGAGAGCCGAGTCAACGAGGTCATGTGCCTTCTCTCCCATGTCAACGGACAGGTGCTGATGGGGCATTTCGACCTCTGGCGCCGCGAGGACGTGGTGATCTTCCGCCAGTCGCTGCTGCTTGCCGGCGGCGCGGAGCCGACCAATCAGCAGGTCGAGGTGCTGCTCTCCAGCGCGCTCGAATCCTGCGAGGCCTATTTCCAGGCCTTCCAGTTCGTCGTGTGGTCGGGCATGGATGCCCAGTCCGCCGTCGACGCCGTGCTGTTCGAGACGGTCGGGGAGGCCTGATCATGAGCGTGGCCGCGAGCGGACCGATCGTTCTCATCGGCGCCGGCAATATGGGCGGCGCCATGCTCGCCGGCTGGCTGAAGAGCGGTATTTCCGGCGCGTCGGTCATCGTCATCGATCCCGGCCCGCAGCCTGCCATGGCCAAGCTGATTGCCGATAACGGCGTGCGCCACGAGACCGTTGCACCCGAGGGCGTCAAGGCCGGCGTCATCTTCGTCGCGGTCAAGCCGCAGGTCATCGATCAGGTGCTGCCGCCGCTCAAGGGATTGGTCGGCCCCGAGACGGTCATCGTCTCCGTGGCCGCTGGCAAGACCATCGCCAATCTCGAAAGCCATCTCGGCGAGGCCGCCACCGTGCGCGCCATGCCGAACACGCCGGCCATGATCGGCCGCGGCGTGACGGGCGCCTACGCCAATGCCCGCGTGACCGATGCGCAGCGCGATTTCGTGCATGCCCTGCTCAAGGTCAGCGGCCCGGTCGAATGGGTCGCCACTGAGGGCGATATCGACGCCGTCACGGCGGTTTCGGGCAGTGGCCCGGCTTATGTCTTTTATCTCGTCGAGTGCATGGCAGAGGCAGGCCGCAAGGCGGGCCTGCCGGCGGACCTCGCCATGCGCCTCGCACGGGAAACGGTCGCGGGGGCTGGTGAACTGCTTCACCAGTCCCCCGACGACGCCAGCCGCCTGCGCCAGAACGTGACCTCGCCGGGCGGCACCACGGCTGCCGCCCTTTCGGTGCTCATGGCCGACGACGGCATGCAGCCGCTGTTCGACAAGGCGATTGCGGCAGCGCGCAGCCGCGCGGAGGAACTGGCGGGTTAAGCCGTTTTCCTGAATCGCGGGAATCGGTTAATCCGTTCTTTTCATCCGGTTCCTTGCGGACTTCATGTTCCCCGGGAATTGTTCTGAACGATTGCAGGATCTTCCTTCGTGACCGAAACCATTGCCTATGCCGATTTCGAACGGGTCGATATTCGTGTCGGCACCATCATCGAGGCGCTGCCGTTTCCCGAGGCGCGCAAGCCCGCCTACAAGCTGACCATCGACTTCGGCCCTGAGATCGGCACGAAGAAATCATCGGCCCAGATCACCGTCCACTACACGCTGGAACAGCTGGTCGGGCGGCAGGTGCTTGCCGTGGTCAATTTCCCGCCGCGCCAGATCGGGCCCGTCCGTTCGGAAGTCCTGACGCTCGGTTTCGAGGATGAAGCCGGCGCGATCGTTCTGGCGGGCGTGGACCAGCCGGTGCCGAACGGCAAGAAGATGTGCTGACACCGTTCTAGTGAATGTCGCGTGAGAGCGGCGGGCCGAGCCGGAAATCCGTGAACTCGGCCTCGAAGCCCTCGCGCTGCGGCGAGCAGGCCATGACGCCGACCGAGAGATCGGCATATTCCACCGGGAAATAGGCGAGGCGGGCCATCCGCCATTCCACCATGGCGTCGGTCCTGTACTGGATGAAGAGCGCATCGCCATTGCGCGTGACGCGGACGGAGATCAGGTCGAAATCATCTTCGATGCGGAAGGCCGACCAGTCGGAGTGGCCGCGCGTGACGACGACGCTGAAATGCTTCGCGCCATCGGTGAACTCGATTCCGCATTTCACCCAGGCCGTTTCATCGTGGCGGATCATCAGGCCGGCCTGGTCGTAGAGCGTTTCGTAGCGGCCGCGAAAGGTCGTCTCCAGCGTGAAGTCGCCGGACCATCGGCGGTGCAGGAAATGGCCGCTGTCGGGCTGGAATCCGTAATAGGTGCGTTGCCAGAAATCCGTCTTGAGGCCGGTGCGCACATGCAGGCCGCCCTGCCGCACGTCTGCGGCGGGCGGCGGATTGAGCCAGACGAGATCATCGAACGGGGCTTTGCTCATCGGGTCTTCCTGTCAAACGGGAACGCGGATCGTCACGCGCAGCCCACCCAACGGGCTATCCGAAAGCGTGACATTGCCGCCGTGGCTGCGGGCGATATCGAGCGCGATGGCAAGGCCGAGGCCGGTGCCGGAGGCATCGAGGTTGCGGGCCTCATCGAGGCGGAAGAACGGCTTGAAGACGTCCTCGCGGACGTTTTCCGGAATCCCGGGGCCATCGTCGTCGACGGTGATGGTCAGCCATTTGGCGCGATGGCGCGCCTCGACATGCACGGTCTTCGCATAGCGCAGCGCGTTGGAAACGACGTTGCCGACGAGGCGCGTGAAGGCGTTGGGCCGCACCATGATCTCGTCGTCGCCGTCGATTTCGCTGGAGAAGGCGCGCTCGTGCAGTTCCGCTTCGAGGGACAGCCGGTCTATGAGGTCGGAGAGGCGCAGTTTGCCGACATCCTCCTCCGCGTCGCCGCGCGCGAAGGAGAGGTAGCCCTCCAGCATGGTCTGCATGTCTTCCACATCCTTGCCCATGCCCTGAAGCTCGGGTTTGTCGCCGGCCAGCGCCAGCTGCAGCTTGAAGCGCGTGAGGATCGTGCGCAGGTCGTGGCTGACGCCCGTCAGCATGGCGGTGCGCTGTTCGATCTGGCGCTCGATGCGTTCGCGCATGAGAATGAAGGCGAGGCCGGCGCGGCGCACTTCGTCGGCGCCGCGGGGTGCGAAACTCTCCGGCATCCTCTGCCCCTTGCCAAAGCTTTCGGCCGCCTGCGCCAGGGCGAGAATGGGCCGGATCTGGCCGCGCAGGAAGAGGATGGAGATGAGGATCAGCACCAGCGAGGCCCCGACCATCCACAGAAGGAAGATATGGGTGTTCGACGCGTAGGCCTGGTTTCGCCGCGCATAGACGCGCAGGATCTTGTTGTCGAGCAGGATGCGGATCTCGACGACCTTGCTTTCGCCGACGGTGTCGATCCAGAACGGACGCCGGATCTGGCGGACGATCTCTTCGCTCAGGATCTCGTCGAGGATGTTGAAGAAGGGCTTGCTGCGCGGCGGCGGCAGCGTCGTGCCCTGCTCGACGGAGATGATCAGCTCCAGCCGCTCGCGGGCGATGCGGGTGATCTCCGCATAGTCGTCGTCCTGCGGATAGGTCTCAATCAGGTCGATGATCGCGGCGATGTCGCGGGTGACGGCCATGGAGAGGCGCTGGGTGACGAGCTGCCAGTGGCGTTCCATGAACACGAAGGCGACGACCGCCTGGAGAAGCACCATCGGCAGGATGATGATGAGCAGCGAGCGGGCGTAGAGGCCGGTCGGCATCTGGTGACGCAGCCAGCGCGTGAAGCGCTTCCAGCCGGCGGACGGCGCACGCTCGATATCCCGCCGGAAAGCCGAAAACAGGGTCATGTGGCCACACTCCCCGACGGACCGCGCACGGTCAAGCCTGCTCCACGCTCAGGCGGTAGCCGATACCGCGCACGGTCTGGAGCCAGACCGGATTGGACGGGTCTTCCTCGATCTTGCGGCGCAGGCGGTTGATCTGCACGTCGATGGTGCGCTCGCCCACCTCCGTCTCCTCGCCGATCAGCTCGTGGCGCGGGATCGTTTCGCCGGCACGCTGGGCAAAGAGCAGCATGATGTCCTGCTCACGGTCGGTGAGGCGGATGGGGTCGCCGCCGCGCTTCAGCTCCTTGCGCACGATGGAGAAGGTGTAGGGGCCGAACATGACCTGCTCGATCTTTGGCCCGGCGGGGGCTGCATTTCGCTTGAGAATGTTGTTGATGCGCAGCACGAGTTCGCGCGGCTCGAAGGGTTTGGACAGGTAGTCGTCCGCACCGGCTTCCAGACCCTCGATGCGCGCGCGGGATTCGGCGAGCGCCGTCAGCATGAGGATCGGTACGGGCCGGATTTCCCGCAGGCTCTTGGTGAGCGACAGGCCGCTTTCGCCGGGCATCATCACGTCCATGATGATGAGGTCGAAGTCGAGGCCGCGCAGCTTGCGCCGCGCCTCGTCGGCATCTGCCGCCACGGTCACGCGAAAACCCTGTTCCACGAGGTAGCGGCCGAGAAGGTCGCGGATGCGGGTGTCGTCATCGACGACGAGAAGGTGGGAAGCATCGTCGGAAGGCGCGCCGGCAGCCGTCATCGTCTTCAATCTCCTGAAACCGGTCAGTCGCTCTTGGCATTCTGCATGCCGGCGAGGAACCGGATTACGGTGCGCCGATCGTCCGGCCCCATTTTCTCGAATGCACGGGCGATGCGGCGGGATTGCGGCTCGGCCAGTGCCAGCGCCAGTTCCCGCCCGGTGCGGGTGGGATAGAGCTTGCGCTGGCGGCGGTCCTCGGGGCCTGCCACCTGGTGGATATAGCCGGAATCCACGAGCTGCTTCAAGACGCGGGCCAGGCTCTGCTTGGTGATCTTCAGCGTATCGAGGAGATCGGCGACGGTCATGCCGGGCTCGCGGTTGACGAAGTGCACGACGCGGTGATGGGCGCGCCCGAAGCCGCTCTTCTCGAGAATGGCGTCGGGATCGGAAACGAAGTCGCGATAGGCGAAGAACAGACCCTCGATGATCTCCATGTCGATGCGGCCGTCGCCGGTCATCGCGTCCTCGTGCAGCTCGTTCTTGCCGTCTTTGTCCGGCATCTGTCGGGCCACGGTGTCATTTCCTTTCATGTCGCCTCACCCTTGCGTAATATTCGGCAAGATATGTCAGCTTTGTTGACATATTTTTCCGCGATTGCTAAGGGTTCCCATCGTTTTTGCGGTCCCTGGGGCACCGTTGCGCGGTGTTTGCCCGATTCTCAATCTGGACTACCTTTCCACTCAGGTAATCCCGCCGTTTCTGGTTAGACCGCAATTGGCGAAACAATCAACAGAAAGAATGGCGTGAGAGCGCCGGAGGATGACACGATGGCAGTTCCCTTCGATCAACTGGATGGACAAATCTGGTTCAACGGTGAGTTCGTCGACTGGAAGGATGCAAAGATCCATGTGCTGACGCATGGCCTGCACTATGCAAGCGCCGTGTTCGAGGGCGAGCGCGCCTATGGCGGGCGCATCTTCAAGCTGACCGAGCATAACCAGCGCCTGCACGCCTCCGCCGAAATTCTCGGCTTCAAGATTCCCTATTCCGTCGAGGAGCTGGATGCTGCAAGCGTGGAACTCCTGAAGCGCCAAGGCTTCTCCGAGGCCTATGTCCGCCCGATCGCCTGGCGCGGATCGGAGATGATGGGCGTTTCGGCGCAGAACAACCGCATCAACGTCGCCATCGCCATCTGGCAGTGGGGCAGCTACTTCAATCCGGCTGAAAAGCTGAAGGGCATCCGTCTGGACATCGCCGAATATCGCCGTCCCGACCCGCAGACCGCGCCGTCGAAGTCCAAGGCGGCCGGCCTCTACATGATCTGCACCATCTCCAAGCATGCCGCCGAGGCCAAGGGCTATGCGGATGCGATGATGCTGGATTATCGCGGTCAGGTGGCCGAGGCGACCGGAGCCAATATCTTCTTCGTCAAGGATGGCGTCATACACACGCCGACACCGGACTGCTTCCTCGACGGTATCACGCGGCGCACGGTCATCGGACTGGCCAAGCGCAGGGGCTATCAGGTCGTCGAGCGGGCCATCCTGCCGGAAGAGCTGTCGGACTTCTCCGAATGCTTCCTGACCGGCTCGGCCGCCGAAGTGACGCCGGTTTCCGAAATCGGCCCCTATCGCTTCACGCCGGGCACGATCTGCGAAACGCTGATGAACGACTACATGAAGGAAGTCTATCCGGTCGCTGCGGCTGCCGAGTAGCCTTCGGCCAAATCACCTCATCCAAGTCGGCGGCCCCTGCGGGCCGCCGTTTTTCGTTCCGCGTTCAGGCGGATTTCTTGCCGAGGACGGCACCGGCAATCGCCGTCAGCACGCCGCCGCCGACCAGGCCGCCGATGCCGTTTGCGACGAGGCCGCTCAGGCCCGCTTCGCCGCCGAGCAGCTGCAGCAGCATGCCGCCGCCCACGCCGCCGATGGCGCCGACGATCGTGCGGACGATGACGCTGACGGCCGCCTGCTTGAGGGCCGCGCCGGCAACATTGCCGCCGACGGCGCCGGCAATGAGTTGCGTGATGATGGGCATCAATGCTTCCATGACATTCCCCTCCTGGTCGTCCGCTGAAGGTTCCCCCCAAAGGCGGACAGGTTGCGCTCGGACCACAGCGCCCTCGGGCCCGCGACCCGCGCCGACAGACTCGGCATTCGAAGGGTGCGGCCAAATTCGAGGACTGTCAATTTATCCGTGTGGTCCGCATGGCGCATTCGCCGTCTGGTGCAGACAGAAGCGCTGTTTCCGCGGAAACAGACGCGTTTTGCGCTTCGTCGTAAAAGACGGTGGAACAAAGATGCCGCACGGCTATTTCCCGAGCACAATCAAGGAGACGGACAATGCTTTCCAAGACGACGACGCCGCACGATACGGTTGCCCGGGGGCTTCGGCCGGTGGTTTTCCTCTATGCAATGCTCAATATCGTCGTCGCCACGGTTCTGCTCTCGACCGTCTCGCTTTCGCCCGTCGCCGGCCCTGCCGAAGAAATGGCAAGCCTGCGCTGATGTCCCGCTTGGTGTGAAGCGCCCCTTCCAGCTATAGGTGGGGCAAGCGGCAACCAAGCGAGGACCCCATGGGTATGCTTCAGGCGGGCATCATTCCCGTCACCCCCTTTCAGCAAAACTGCACCATCCTGTTCGATACGGAGACCAAGCAGGGCGTCGTCGTCGATCCGGGCGGCGATGTCGATGCCATCATGCGAACGGTCGAGGAGAACGGCATCACGTTGACGGCGATCTGGCTGACGCATGGCCATATCGACCATGCGGGTGGTGCGAAGGAACTCAAGGAAGTGCTCGGCCTCGACATCATCGGGCCGCACAAGGACGACCTGCCGTTGTTGCAGGCGCTCGAGACGCAGGCGCAGCGCTTCGGTGTGGAAATGAAGGTCTCGAACGTCGTTCCCGACCGCTGGCTGGAAGACGGCGATACCGTTTCCTTCGGGGAACACGAGTTCGAGGTGTCCCACACGCCCGGCCATGCTCCGGGTCACGTCATCTACTTCAACCGCAAGCAGGGCTTCGCCCATCTCGGCGACGTGCTGTTCCACGGATCGATCGGCCGGACGGACCTGCCGGGCGGCAACCATGAGCAGCTGCTTCAGTCGATCCGCGACAAGGTGCTCCCGCTTGGAGACGACGTCGGGTTTCTGTGCGGACACGGGCCGGGCGGCCGCATCGGCGAGGAACGACGAACCAATCCGTTTCTGCGCGGGCTCTGAAACGAAAACGGGCGCCGTCAGGCGCCCGTTTTTCTTCATTTGGTGATGTCAGCCCGCGGTGCAGAAATGCTCGCGGCCGTCATAGCCGACGAAGGTGCCGCTCTGCGGGTCGAACGAGCGATAGCGGCGTGCGCAGTAATCGTACCAGGACTGGGTCCAGGGCTCGTAGCTCGGGGCCGGACGGTAGATCACGCGGCGCTCGGGTTCCGGATAGTACTCCGGCTCGACATAGCGGCGTTCGACATAACGCGGTTCGTCGTAACGGGGCTGGGAAGCAAGCGCGCCGCCGATGATGACGCCGGTGGCAAGACCGAGCGCGCCGCCGATCAGGGCGTCGCGGTCACGGTGGCGGCGGTGTTCACGATAGCCGCCGTCGCGCCAGTAGCCGTCGCGGTCGCGCGCCTGGGAAACGCCGGCAGTTGCGGTCAGCGCCGTCGCGGCGACGGCTACGGACAGGACCAGGGCCTTCATTGTGTTCTTCATGGCATCGTTCCTTTGGACGCCGGCTTTTGCCGGTCGATGACAATACCAAACTAGACGATTTTGGCTGAACGCAGGCTGAACGAAAAAACCCGGCATCACTGCCGGGCTCCAACTCAAAATCCTGAAATAACCGGTTCAGCCGGCAATCTCGAGGTTGACCGCCTTCGGGCCTTTGCCGCGGCGATCAGGTTCCGTGTCGAAGCTTACCTTCTGGTTTTCGGAAAGGCCGTTCAGGCCGGAAGCCTGTACAGCAGAGATGTGTACGAAAATATCCGCACCACCATTGTCGGGCTTGATGAAACCAAAGCCCTTCTCAGTGTTGAAGAATTTTACAATGCCAGTTTCGGCCATGCGTCAGGTCCTTTTCTCTCTGCCCGTATATTGGCGGCGGGCAGAACGTCAGTTTTGCCCCGAAGGGCGTTAGGCAGGCAGTTCTCGAGGTTGAGGAAAGGGTCCTGTTTTCACCGCAGCCAGCCAACCATATGACCCTGGGATCATCCAGATGTTGACTGCCCGGAATTATTTCGCGTCTCCGGCGCGCTTTTATTAAAGGTCTTCCCGTGTCCGCAAATTGCCCGAACAAAGGAAGATTGATGTGTTTGTGGCAAATTGGCAAGCAAAAGTTTTGGCGGGCGTTTGACATGCCTCACTTTGGTCAAATTGCGGGCGATTGCCGAAAAAGTCGCCGCCTTCCATGAAGGGGCAGGTTCCCGGCCCAATCTATATTGTGCGGCTGCGGGAAACGGCCGCCTCATACTTCGGCGTGCGTGTTTCCGCGACGGTCGCGCAGAAGTTCCGGTACCAGTTCCACAGCAAGCATGGCGAGGAAGATGATGCCGCAGCCAATATAACCCGCCGTGCTGATGGTCTCGCCGAGCAACAGCACACCGAAGAGCGCGGCGAAGAGCGCCTCGCTGGACAGGAAGATCGCCGCCTGCGGCGCGGTCGTGTAGCGCTGGGCAATGTTCTGCACGATGAAGGCGAGGCCGCTGGAGAACAGGCCGGCATAGAGGATTTCCGGCAGCGCACCCGTGATGGCGGCGAGGCTGATGGGCTCGAACAGCGCACCCACCGCGCAGCCCAGCGCCCCGCAGATGGCGAATTGGACGAGCGATAGCGCGAGCGGCCGCCCGGAGCGCCCGGCGAAGACGCCCACGCAGATCATCTGGACCGACCAGAGAACCGCACACAGGATGGTCAGCATGTCGCCGACCGTCAATGCCGCAAGGGTGCCTCCCGATAACAGGAAGATGCCGACGGACGCCATGACAGCGGCCGGCCAGATGACCCAGTGCGGCCGGCGGCGCAGTATCAGCACGGTGAGAATGGGCGTGAAGACCACATAGAGCCCGGTCAGGAAGCCGGAATTGGTGACGGTCGTCGTGAGCAGCCCGACCTGCTGCGAACTGGCGGCGGCGAAGAGCGCAAGGCCCGTTAGCACGAAGCCGGCCATGTCCCTGCGGCTGACGGGGGTTTCGGCGCGCATCTGCTCCCATCGGGCGAAGGGCAGGGCGACGAGGGTCGCCACCGCAAAGCGCAGGCCGATGAACCAGATCGGCCCCAGCGTCTGCATCGCGGTCGACTGGGCGATGAAGCCCGCGCCCCAGATGGCGCCGGCCAGCAACAGGAGAAGGTTCGCCTGAACGCGCGTCATGTCATTCCACCCTGATGGAGGTAACCGGCGCGGAAGGCGCCCTTCATCCTGCTAGCAGGCGCCCGTTTTTTGGGCAAGGGTGGTGGCTTAGTCCGTCGCTGCGGCCCGCGACACGCGCAGCAGGGCGCCGTTATCCTCGTCGGTCAGAAGGAGAAGCGCTCCATCCGGCGCGACGACGATATCGCGGATGCGGCCGAACTCCCCGTCGAACATGCGCTCCTCCGAGAGGATCGCGCCGTTTTCGTCGCGCTCCAGCCGGGCGACCAGCTGATAGGCGAGGGCGGCGACGATCAGGTTGCCGTCCCATTCGGGGAACATCGCGCCGCGATAGACGGCAATGGCGCCGGGTGCGATGGACGGGTCCCAGTAATAGAGGGGAGGCTCGTAGCCCTTGGACGTCGAGCCGAGCTCGAATTCCGCGCCGGAATAGTGCCGGCCGTAGGAGACGCGCGGCCAGCCATAGTTGCGTCCGGGCTGCGGATTGTTGATCTCGTCACCGCCGCGCGCGCCATGCTCGGCGGTCAGCAGCGTGCCGTCCTTGGGGTCGACGGCGATGCCCTGCGGGTTACGATGGCCCTTTGACCAGATCTCGGCCAGCCCGTTCGAACTTCCGAGGAAAGGATTGTTCGCGTGGGGCGTGCCATCGGGATTGATATGCAGGATGGCGCCGGCATGGTCACGCGGATCCTGGGCGCGTTCACCTTCGCCGCGGTCTCCGATGCCGAAGAAGAGGCTGCCGTCGCCGGCAACCGCGATGCGCGAGCCGAAATGCTGGCCGCGCGTCGTCAGGCGGTTCATCTGGAAGATGCGGGTCGTGCCTTCGAGCCGGGTTGCGTCTTCCGACAGCCGCGCCCGGGCAACCGCTGTACCGGTGCCGCCATCGCCGCGCGCACTATAGGTCAGGAAGAGAATGCGGCTGGTCTCGAAATCGCGCGCAAGGGCAATATCCAGCAGCCCGCCCTGGCCGTTCGCCGCCACGTCCGGCACGCCGGATATGGGAGGGGAAATCTTGCCGGACTGCACCCGCCGCAGCGCGCCGCCCTTTTCGGAAACCAGATAGCTGCCGTCCGGCAGCACTTCGACGGACCAGGGATGATTGAGGCCGCTTGCGACGGTTTCGACGGCAAGCGGCGCCTTCTTGCTGGGAATGATGCGAGGCTCGGCCGAGGCCGGCGCGAAAGACAAGGGCAGCGCGGCCACAAGGGCGAAGGCCGCCCCGCTCCATATGCCTATCCTGCGTCCTTGCCGTGCCTGCATAGCCATCTCCCGCGTCCCGCTGTTACCTGACCCAGAGCCGTGCGGCTTGCAAGAGCGGTGGCAGCCGGCGTGTCACTTTTGCGCGGGCTGAACCTGCTGCGAGGCTGCATTGCCGATGCCCGAGGTCTTGATCGTGTCGAGGGCGACGGCGGGCGGCGACATCAGGCTAACCACCATGAGCACGCATGCGGCCAGTGCCGTCATGGCGATGAGAAACATGGCGCGCGATTCACGAAGCTTTGGCGACTTGGCCGGCTTGTCTTCATCCAGAAACATGGTTGTCCCCTGTCTTTGCTTTTTCCTTGAACGGCGTCCAAAAGGCCTGCCGAAATCGGCGCGACAAGGACCGAATTGCGGCAAGGCCCGACATTTATTGTGGCGGAAAAAAGGCATGGTAAAAATGTCACGTTTCCAAATGCTTCAGGCGAATAGAAGGACTGTCCGGACCGTCTTAGACACCCCTTCTGCCGAAGTGCCGCACGGGTCTTGCAATACGGTTTTCAACGGGCATGACGGCGTCGGAAATGGCGGCGGGTTGGTCCGCTGCGGGGCGGTCCTCGCCGATGTCGGGAAAGGTCGTGTTGAAGTGCGTCGGGGCCAGCTCCGGCCGGGCGAGCAGGAAGCCCTGCATCAGCGGGCCGCCCATCTCGCGGCAGAGCGCCATGGTCTCCGGCGTCTCGATGCCGCCGACGATGGCCTCGATGCTCCTGTCGGCGAACTGGCTTATCATGACGCGCAGGAGCGCCAGGCCGGCGGAGTTTTCCGCGAATTCGTGGAGCCACGACGTGTCGAAGGCCACGAATTGCGGCTTCAGCCGTTCGAGACGGGCAAGATCACGGTCATCGCCGGTATATTCGTCGATGGCGATGGAAAAGCCGGCCTCGTGCAGCCGGTCGGCAAAAAGCGCAAGGGCCTCGGCATCGTCGCCGGGCAGCTGGCGGATCTCGCAGGCGATCCGTTCGGGTGCGATGCCCGCCTCATGGGCGGCAAGCCGCAGCCACTCCACCTCCTGGCGCATGGCGTGCGGCGCACGATAGAGCCCGGAATGGACGCTCATGATGAGGGCGGCATCACGCCGGCCGATCAGGCCGGCATTGAGAATGTGGAGGCTGCGGCACAGACCGTCGACGGCGGTGCGCTCGTCCTCCGGCACGCTCTGGAAGAATTCGCCGGGAGACGTCGGCATGTCGCCGGCACTGGCGCGGATCAGCCCCTTGAAGGCCGCGATCTGCAGCCGCCCGTCCGCATGTTCGCGGAAGATCGGTTGGAGCGCCGATTGCAGGAGATAGGGGCCGTAGACGGCGCTGTAAGCACCGTCGGCCTGCCGCACGAGATTGGTGAAGATGCTTCTTTCGCCCATGCAGAGCACCATCAACAGGAGGACCATCGACCGGCGGAGGATAGGGCCAATCCGTTAAGGCCTGCTTAATCCTTCGCGTAAAAATCTCATCCTTCTCCTTCGCTTCAACCTTTTGGTGTTTGCGCTTTCCCGCTTGCGGGCGATCCATTCGCTTTTGTGATGAGGTGCATGAAATTTTACGCGGAAGCCCGGTTTTCCTGCTTTTTTTCGATCGCGTGCTTGCAAGACCGGCGCAGTTTCGACATAGACCTAACCGCTATGGAGCCCGGCGCTCCGGGTCCATGGCGTCAAGCCGTCTTTGAACCCGATGAGGACATCTCCATCATGGCCTTTCTTGCCGACGCCCTTTCCCGTGTGAAGCCCTCCGCCACCATCGCCGTTTCCCAGAAAGCGCGCGAGCTGAAAGCGAAAGGCCGCGATGTCATCGGGCTTGGCGCAGGCGAGCCGGATTTCGACACGCCTGACAATATCAAGCAGGCCGCCATCGACGCGATCAACCGCGGCGAGACGAAGTACACGCCGGTTTCCGGCATCCCGGAACTGCGCGACGCCATCGCAAAGAAGTTCAAGCGCGAAAACAACCTCGACTACACCGCCGCGCAGACGATCGTCGGCACCGGTGGAAAGCAGATTCTTTTCAACGCCTTCATGGCCACCATGAATGCGGGCGATGAAGTCGTTATCCCAACACCTTACTGGGTTTCCTACCCGGAAATGGTGTCGCTTTGCGGCGGCACGCCGGTCTTCGTCGCGACGACCCAGGAAAACAAGTTCAAGCTGAAGGCGGAAGACCTGGAAAAGGCGATCACGCCCAAGACCAAGTGGTTCATCTTCAACTCGCCGTCCAACCCGTCGGGCGCCGCCTACAGCCACGATGAGCTGAAGGCGCTGACCGACGTGCTGATGCGCCACCCGCATGTCTGGGTGCTAACCGACGACATGTACGAGCACCTGACCTATGGCGACTTCAAGTTCGCCACACCGGTCGAGGTCGAGCCCGGCCTTTATGACCGCACGCTCACCATGAACGGCGTCTCGAAGGCCTATGCGATGACCGGCTGGCGTATCGGCTATGCGGCCGGCCCGCTCAACCTCATCAAGGCCATGGACATGATCCAGGGCCAGCAGACCTCCGGCGCGTGCTCGATTGCACAGTGGGCGGCTGTCGAGGCGCTGAACGGCACGCAGGACTTCATTCCCGAGAACAAGAAGATCTTCGAAGGCCGCCGCGATCTCATCGTCTCCATGCTCAACCAGGCCACGGGCATCGAGTGCCCGTCGCCGGAAGGCGCCTTCTATGTCTATCCGTCCTGCAAGGGGCTGATCGGCAAGACCGCGCCGTCGGGCAAGGTCATCGAGACGGACGAAGACTTCGTGTCCGAGCTGCTGGAAGCGGAAGGCGTCGCCGTCGTGCACGGTTCGGCCTTCGGCCTCGGCCCGAACTTCCGCATCTCCTATGCGACGTCGGAAGCCCTGCTGGAGGAAGCCGGCAAGCGCATCCAGCGCTTCTGCGCAGCCTGCAAGTAAGGCCTGCCGCCTTTCCTGATTGAAGAACCCGCCGGAGACGGCGGGTTTTTTCATAACCCGATCAGCGTCAGCATGACGAAGGTGGCGAAGAGGATGAAATGCGTCATCCCCTCGATGGCGTTGGTCTCGCCGTCATTGAGGTTGATGGCGGCGGCGATGAGCGTGATGGTCACCATCACCGTCTGGACTGGCGACATCGCCATGATGAAGGGTTGGCCGGTATAGAGCGCGATGGCCTCCATGACGGGCACCGTGAGGATGACCGTCGACAGCGAGGCGCCCATGGCGATGTTGACGACGGACTGCATGCGATTGGCCAGTGCCGCGCGCAGCGCCGTCAGGATTTCCGGCGCGGCAGAAATCGCCGCGACGATCACCGCCATCAGCGCCGGCGGCGCACCGGTGCCCTTGAGCCCGGCGCCGAGCAGCACGGACATCACTTCCGCCATCGCGCCGATCAGCACCACGCCCGCGATGATGACAAGGATGGAGACGGTCGCGGCTTCCTCTTCCTCCGGCGGGCTGCTTTCGGGGTGCTCCTTACGCTCGGCGCGCGGATAGGCGTAGCTGAAGAAATAGCTGTGCGCGCCCACCTGCATGCGCAGGAACACGGCATAGAGGGTGATCATCGCGCCGATGGTGAAGAGGGAATAGAGGTGCCAGCTTTCGCGCGGCACGAATTCCGGCACCACCATGGAGATGCCCATGGCCGTCAGGATCATCACGCCGTAGGTCTTGCCGGAATCGTCATTATAGGGCTGCTCGCCGTGGCGGATGCCGCCGAGCAGGGCGGCAAGCCCGAGAATACCGTTGATGTCGAGCATCACGGCGGCATAGATCGTATCGCGCACGAGCGTGGGCGACGTCTCGCCCTGCATCATGATGGCGAGGATCACCACCTCCACCAGAACCGCCGACAGCGTCAGGATCATCGTGCCGTAGGGATCGCCCACCTTCGAGGCGAGGATTTCTGCGTGGTGGGCCACGCGGGTGGAGACCAGCACGATGACCGCGATCAGCGCGAAGGCCGCCGCCAGCATCGCCGGACGCCCCATCTCCAGCAGGCTGTGTTCGGTCGCATAGGCAAGGACCGCCGCGGCGAGGCCGGCAAAGAGGAAACGTTCCTTGGTGAGGCTGGAAAGCATGGGCGGACGGCTCCGTGGCAGATGATCCATCGGTAGATGTAGCCGCGCCGCGCGAAAAGAAAACGCCCGCGTGCTGCGACGCGGGCGTTTTATCGTGGGTAAATGACGGGCCGGAGGACTTTGGCCCTCCGGTTAAGCCTCAACCGCTCAGGCGACGTTTTCCAGCGCCGGGTAGTCGGTGTAGCCCTTCGCGCAGCCACCGTAGAAGGTATCCTTGTCCGGCGCGTTGAGAACTGTGTCGTTCTTCAGGCGCGCCACGAGGTCGGGGTTGGAGATGAAGAGCTTGCCGAAAGCGACGAGGTCTGCTTTGCCTTCCTCGATCGCATCGATGGCCATCTCGCGGTTATAGCCGTTGTTCACCATCCAGGCCGCCGTGCCGCCTGCGGCCCGGTAGGCGGCGCGCAGCGCGTCGTAATCGAACGGGGCGTCGCGCTGCTGGAAATCGCGCGGACCGCCCGTGGCACCCTCGATGACGTGGATATAGGCGAGGCCGTGGCGCGCAAGGCCTTCGACGACATGGTTAAAGAGCGGCTGCGGCGCCGGATCGAAGACGTCGTTGGCGGGCGTCACCGGCGAGATGCGGATGGCGGTGCGCCCCGCGCCGATTTCGGAGGCGATGGCATCGACCACCTCGAAGAGGAAGCGGGCACGGTTTTCGATCGAGCCGCCGTAGTCGTCGTCGCGCTGGTTGCTGCCCGAGCGCAGGAACTGATCGATGAGGTAGCCGTTGGCGGCGTGGATTTCGACGCCGTCGAAGCCGGCCTCGATCGAGGCGCGGGCGGCGCGGCGATAGTCTTCCACGATGCCGGCGATTTCCTCGCGGGCAAGCGCCCGGGGCTCGGACGTCTCGGCGAAGGAGCCGCTGCCGTCGGCATCGATGAGATATGTCTTCGACTTGGCCTGGATGGCGGAGGGCGCGACCGGCTTGCCGCCGTTCGGCTGCAGGCTGTCATGGGAAACGCGACCGACATGCCACATCTGTACGACGATCTTGCCGCCGGACTTGTGTACGGCATCCGTGACCTGGCGCCAGCCGGCAAGCGCTTCCGGCGTGTAGAGGCCCGGCACGTCGGCATAACCCTGGCCCTGCTGGCTGATCGGCGTGCCTTCGGTGATGATGAGGCCTGCCGATGCGCGCTGTTCGTAATAGGCGGCATTCAGCGTGTTCGGCACCGCGCCCGGAGAGCGGTTGCGCGTCAGCGGTGCCATGACGATACGGTTGGCAAGCTGGATATCGCCGATCTTTATGGGGTCGAAGAGCGAGGTCATGGAGTATCCTTTTTCTGGCTGGATGCCGGCTCGAGGGTGCTGTTGATGTGGTGGAGAAAGGCCGCGATCTTGTCTTCGTCGCGTCTGAAGAACACCCATTGGCCGACCTTGCGCGTCGTCACGAGACCGGCGCGCTGCAATGTGGCGAGATGGGCGGAAACGGTGGACTGCGAAAGATCGCAGCGTTTTTCGATCTGTCCGGCGCAGACGCCGAAATCCAGAGGATGCTCCTGGCCGGCGAAATAGGCCTGCGGCTCCTTCAGCCAGGCAAGGATCTCCAGCCGCGTGGGATGGGCCAGCGCCTTCAGGATCTCGTCTGTGTCGGTTTCGGGGGCGGTCATGCCTGTTGCGTCCGATCGGTGTATATCGCTTATATCCGATATTGGGATCGTGTTTGCGCGATACAAGGGTCAGGGCAAAAAAAGAGGGCCACAAGCGTAAGCTCGGGCCCTGCGAAGTTTGAAGGTCAAGAACCTCCAGAGGGGAACAGCCAGCGCGCGGTACTGGGAGGAGAAAGACCGCATGTGCGTTGGCTGAGATAAATATGGGGCAGCGCTTGCGTTTCTTCAAGGCAAACGCGTGCCAAGTTTTGCGAGAAACTTGGAAATTCCAACTTCGTTAACGAAAGGCAAAAAAAGAGGGCCACAAGATCAACTTGGGCCCTTTATAGTTTTGAAGGTAATAAAACCTCCAGAGGGGAACAGCTGGTGCGGTGGCACTGGGAGGAAAAAGCCACCGAAATGCATCAGCTGGGCGCGATATGATGGTTTTTTGAGCAAGCGGCAACCATTTTATGTGCATGCCAGCCATGCATGAGGCGCAGGCCTTGCTCAGAAGTTCCAGTTGCGCGCCTTTGCGACGATGAAATCCCTGAAAACCTTGAGTTTCGCCGAGTTTTTCATTTCACTTGGATAGCAGAAATAGGTGTCGAAGGAGGGAATATCCGCGCTCAGCGGAAGCTGAAGCAGGCCCGGGTCGCGTCCGACGATGTAATCGGGAAGCATTGCGACACCTATACCCAGCAGGCAGGCGCGCTTGATCGAGGTCTGGCTGTTGATCTGCAGGATGGAGGGGCGGGGATTGTCCGAATCACGCCCGGCGATCTCCAGCCAGTTGACGTCGAGCAGGTAGTTGGGCGCCGGCTCGCCGAAGGTGATGATCTTGTGGTTGTCGAGGTCGTCGATCGACTGCGGTTCGCCATAGCGGTTGATGTAAGACGGTGCGGCATAGATGTGCATGTGCACCGTGAAGAGCCGCCGCTGGATGAGGTCCGACTGCTGCGGTTCGCGCAGGCGGATGGCGCAGTCGGCATGGCGCATGTTCACGTCCAGCTCCTCGTTGTCGAGGATGAGCTGAACCTGCATATCGGGGTAGAGCGCGAGGAATTCCTGCACCTTGTCGGTCAGCCAGCCCTGACCGAGGCCGACGGTCGTGGTGATGCGCAGCTTGCCGCTCGGCTTTTCGGTGTTTTCCGTCAGCTGGACGCGCACGCCTTCCAGCTTCATCAGCACGTCATGCGCGGTGCGATAGAGGATTTCGCCCTGCTCGGTGAGGATCAGCCCGCGCGCATGGCGGTGGAACAGCTTGATGCCGACATCCTGCTCCAGCGCACTGACCTGCCGGCTGATGGCCGATTGAGACAGGTGCAGCTTGTCCGCCGCATGCGTGAACGAGCCGGCCTCGGCCGCGGCGTGAAATATCCGCAGCTTGTCCCAATCGAGCGGCATTCTATCCCCCATAAGTCCCTCCTGCGGGCAGACGACGTCTCCCGCTCGGTCGCTGATTCAACTGTTCCCACGTGGGAGGTCGGATGGAATCCGCCTCCCTTGGTTGGCGGCTTCTACTCGGCCGCAATTGCGACAGGCATATGACCTGCAAGGTACTTTTCGGTTTCCAGGGCGGCCATGCAGCCCATCCCGGCGGCCGTCACGGCCTGGCGATAGATGTCGTCGGTGACGTCGCCTGCGGCAAAAACGCCCGGCACGTCCGTCGCCGTCGAATCGGGTGCGGTCCACAGGTAGCCGTGCGGCTTGAGGCGCAGCTTGCCCTTGAAGAGTTCGACGGCCGGCGCATGGCCGATCGCGACGAAGACGCCGTCGGTCGCCATGTCGCTGATGTCGCCCGTCTTGACGTTGCGCAGGCGCACGCCGTTGACGGAGGCCGGCATCGGCGGCTTGGGGTCCGCGCCGAGATATTCCAGAACCTCGTGGTCCCAGACGATCTTGACGTTCTCCTTGGCGAAGAGGCGCTCCTGCAGGATGCGCTCTGCCCGGAAGGTGTCGCGGCGGTGCACGACGGTCACGGTTTTCGCGAGGTTGGCGAGATAGAGCGCTTCTTCCACGGCCGAGTTGCCGCCGCCCACGACGATGACGTCCTTGTTGCGGTAGAAGAAGCCGTCGCAGGTCGCGCAGGCCGAAACGCCGAAGCCCATGAACTTGTGCTCGGTCTCGATGCCCAGCCACTTGGCCTTGGCGCCGGTGGCGATGATCAGCGCGTCGGCGGTCCATTGGGTGCCGCTGTCGGTGGAGATGCGGAAGGGGCGCACGTCGAGGTCGACATTGGTCACGAGGTCATTGACGATCTCGGCGCCGACATGCTGGGCCTGCTTGAGCATCTGCTCCATCATCCACGGGCCCTGCACCGGATCGGCATAGCCCGGATAGTTTTCCACATCCGTGGTGATCATCAGCTGGCCGCCCTGTTCCATGCCGGCGATCAGCACGGGTTCCAGCATGGCGCGGGCCGTGTAGATGGCGGCGGTGTAGCCGGCTGGGCCGGAGCCGATGATCAGCACCTTGACGTGGCGCGAATTCGCGGAGGCGGCGGACATGGTCGTTCCTTCCGGGGCATTCTGCCCCAATCGGCCCGCCGCGCGGCGTCGTCGCGCAGGCCAAGGCCAGCATTATCGATGTTCAGCTCTCATTTATGAGGGGACTGCCACGAGTTTCAAGTGCGCGCGGGCCGTTGCCAACAAGCAAGCGGACCCCCGTGACATATTTGTGCCTCTTGCAGTAACAATGTTGCGCTGTTGCGCCGATTCGGATCACTTCCGGTCGCCCTCCCGAAAGGTCTGTAAATTTCCATGTTTCGTGCCGAACTCGATGCCATCGACATCCGTATCCTGAAGGAGCTTCAGGCGGATGGCCGGATGACCAATGTGGAGCTTGCCGCGCGCGCCGGCATTTCCGCGCCACCCTGCCTGCGCCGCGTGCGCAAGCTGGAGGAGGCGGGCATCATCGAGGGCTATACGGCGCTCCTGAACGCGCCGGCGCTCGGCTACGATCTCGTCGCCTTCTGCATGGTCGGGCTCAAGCACCAGTCCGAAGCCAACCTCAAGGCCTTCGCGGCGGCCACCGGCGAATGGCCGATGGTGCGGCAGGCCTGGATGGTCTCCGGCGACAGCGATTACCTGCTGCATTGCGTGGCGGAAAACCTCACCCGCTTCCAGGATTTCGTCATCGAGGAACTGACCGCCAATGCGCAGGTCGATACGGTGCGCACCATGCTGACGATCCGCCAGGTCAAGAAGGTCGGGCTGGTCGAGCTTTAAGCCGGCTCAGCGGCCCACCGCGCGGGCATAGACCTCGCCCAGCCGCCGGGCTTCGTTCTCGATCGCAAAATGGGTCGCGACATGGCGCCGTGCCCGGTCGCCGGCGGTCTCACGGCGGGCATCGTCGTCCAGCAGGGCCGCCGCCGCCGAGATCATCGCCGTCAGGTCATTTGCGGCGATGAGCATGCCGGTCTCTTCCGCGCCGCGCACGATCTGCTCGCTGAACGCCCCCACATCCGTCGCGACGACCGGAACGCCGCTTGCCATCGCCTCGAGCGGGGTGAGGCCGAAACCTTCCCATCGCTGTGGTGCGACGAACAGATCCAGCGCCCGATACCATTCATTGATATTGGTGTGCTCGCCGACGAAGAGGATGCGGTCGGACAGGCCCGCATTCTCGACCTTGCGCTTCAGTTCTGCCTCGAAGGCGGCGTGCTGCGGCGTGGTCCGGCCTGCGACGATGGCCGACCAGGCCGGCCGTTGCGACAAGAGCGCGATCATCGCATCGACGAAAAGGTCCGTGCCCTTCTGGTGGCGGACGCGGCCGAAGCAGCCGACGAATTTCCGGCTCGCATCCAGCCCGCAGGCCTTCTTTGCCGCGACCTTGTCGGCCGGCGGCGAGAAACGGGCGATATCGATACCGTGCAGGACGACGGTATTGGGAACGCGCAGGTAGGACGCCGTCTTTTCGCTGGTCGCGACGACCGCATCCATCTTCGAGACGAGGAAACGGGTCCATCCGCTATGGGCGCGCTGCGAGGCGGAGGTGAAGACCAGCCTGAGCTTCATGCGCAACAGATCGCGCATCAGGATGCCCGGCAGCATTTCGAGATTGCGCCGGGCGTGCCAGACGCGGAACGGCTTCTGCGCCGGTGCCTTCCAAAGGGAAAGAAGGTGGCGCCAGCGCATCGACGGCAGGCTGGCGGGCAGGCCCGGCCCGAGGGTGGAAACCTTCTGGCCGAGCCGGTTCTGTACGGGGACAAGCTGGATGATCGTGGACGTCACGCCGGACAGCCGCCGCTTGAAATTCGGCGCGATGACCTCGACGTCCTGCATGTCCTTTATGTATGCCATGGAGGGAGGGTTCAGCCCCAGGTCACGGCGAGGATTTCGTAGGCCTTGGCGCCGCCGGGAGCGTTCACCTCGATCGAGTCGCCGACTTCCTTGCCGATGAGGGCGCGGGCGATGGGCGAGGAGATGGAAATGCGGCCCTGCTTCACATCGGCTTCCTGGTCGCCGACGATCTGGTAGACCTTCTCCTCCTCGGTGTCCTCGTCGACAAGCTTCACCCGCGCGCCGAACTTGATTTTGTCGCCGGACATCTTGGAGAGGTCGATGACCTCGGCGCGGGCGACGAAATCCTCCAGCTCCGTGATGCGGCCTTCATTGTGGCTCTGGGCTTCCTTGGCCGCGTGGTACTCGGCGTTTTCCGACAGGTCGCCATGGGCGCGCGCCTCGGCAATCGCTTCAATGATTCGCGGACGCTCTTCCTGCTGACGCCAGCGCAGTTCCTCCTGCAGCTTGACGAAACCGCCCTGAGTCATCGGCACCTTTTCAACCATTTTATCCCGTCCTTCAGACTGCGTCCCGCGGATTTCGACCCGCGTGAACGCAAAAGAAAACGGTCTCCGGAGAAGAATCCCCGGAACCGTCTGAAACATTCGAACGCCCCTTATAACAGATTGCCTGTTCCGAAAGCCAGTTTTTTCGCCGCAGGGGGAAGCCGTTCACCGGTCGGAACATTCGCGCAGGGCTTCCGTTAGCCGTTCAGGCAGGAGGCGACAATGGCCATTGACGACACGATTCATCTGGAAGGCAGGATCAACGCACACAGGCGCCTGCTGGTGGAACTCATCTCCGTCATGGCCGCCATTCCCGCGGCGCGCGAGGCGCTTGTCGCCATGGCGCGCGACAATGAAACGGTCATCGACCACGAGGAGGATCCGGGCAGCGACCCCGATCCGGCCTTCGCCGCCCAGCAGATCGCCGACGACGAACTGCGCGCGATCCTCAAGGCGGCGATGGCGCGTCTCGAAACCAGATTATGAGGAAAGACCATGAGCGTGATGCACAAGATATCCGGTTATTTCAAGCAGCTCGCCGGCGAGGTTTCCGGCAGCCAGGCGCTGCATGACGAGGGCCGCCGCGAAGCGGGTTATCAGGAAAAGGACGAGCAGGTGGTTCCCGTGGTGCCCGTTGCCGGTTCCGGCGATGTGGTATCCGCGCAGACAGGGCGCAGGACGACGGTCGAGGCCGATGCCGTTCCGCAGTTCGCCGTTTCGCAGGCGGGCAGCACCAATGACGGCGTTGTGAGCGCCAAGCCGCGCGTCATCACCGGCAGCGACGATGCGACGGCGCATCGCACGCCGCCCGGAACGCGTGGGCCGGATGCGGATTGGTCGGCCGGCTTCGACGAAAACGCACCGCGGCAGGATAGGGAAACACCGGTTGCGGATTATTCCGATGTCGAGCAGCTGAAGCTCTACCGGCTCGTTCCGGTCGCGGCGGCTTCCGATACCAACTGGGACAACGCGCCCAACCAGGGTGAAGTCGTGGTGCGCGCCCGTTCCAGCGGCGACGCGCGTGTCGTGGCGGCGGAAGCGGAGCTGGATTTCACCGAAATCGATGCGCTTCCCGGCGACGGCAATTCCACGACGTCGTCGAGCGCCTTCCGCAACGAGAAGCTCTACACCGTCATCGACGAGACGAACCCGTCCTATTCGGCGGACGGTCCGCGTGGGGTCGTCGACGGCACCGTTCGCGTCGACAATATCCGCCCCACCCAGCTTTGAGGAGGTTGTCATGACGCCCCACCAATCCGCAAGAACGGCTGCCAAGCAGCGCGATATCCAGGAGGATGTGGCAAAGGCCGACCGCAAGGGCGACAGCCAGGAGCCGGAAGCCATGCAGGCCGGTGCGCGCCTTTATCCCGTGCCGCCTTTTCCCAGGCAGCACCAGCCGAAACCCGGCCTGGAGGCGGAGCTCGATCCGCCACCGATGTATGACGCGCCCTTCTACAAGGGATCGGGCAAGCTGGAAGGGAAGGTCGCGCTCATTACGGGCGGTGATTCCGGCATCGGCCGGTCGGTCGCGGTGCTCTATGCGCGGGAAGGGGCTGATATCGCCATCTGCCATCTCGCCGAGGGCCGGGATGCGAAAGATACCATCGCCGCCGTGGAAGCCGAAGGGCGCCGTTGCATCGCCTTTGCCGGCGACGTCAAGGACAAGGCGTTCTGCGTCCAGACGGTGAAATGCGTGGTGCGCGATCTCGGCCGGCTCGATGTGCTCGTCAACAATGCCGCGTTCCAGGTCCACAGCAAGGATATCCTCGACCTCACCGAGGAGCATTTCGACGAAACCCTGAAGACCAATCTCTACGGCTACTTCTATATGGCGCAGGCCGCCATTCCCCATATGGAGCCGGGCTCGGCGATCATCAACACGGGCTCCGTCACCGGGCTCGAAGGGTCGAAGGACCTTATCGACTACTCGACGACGAAGGGCGGTATTCACGCCTTCACCCGTTCGCTTGCCAGCCAGTTGGTGCCGCGCGGCATTCGCGTGAACGCGGTTGCGCCGGGGCCGGTCTGGACGCCGCTCAATCCCTCCGACAAGGAGGCCGAGGATGTCTCGAAGTTCGGTGCGCAGACGCCGATGAAGCGGCCCGCCCAGCCGGAGGAGCTTGCGCCTGCCTATGTCTTCCTCGCCTCGCCGCAGTGTTCCAGTTACATCACCGGCGAGGTGCTTCCCATCGTCGGCGGCTATTGAGCCGCCGACCCCGCCGTTTTTCGTTGACTCACTTTCATGGAACATATAGTGAACAAATATGAAGAAATCGCTGCAGGAACGTTTGGCCATTCTTTCGGATGCCGCCAAATACGATGCCTCTTGCGCATCGAGCGGAACGGAAAAACGCGACTCCGTGAAGTCGGGAGGCCTCGGCTCCACGGAGGGGGCGGGCATCTGCCATGCCTATGCGCCGGACGGGCGGTGCATTTCGCTCTTGAAGATCCTGCTCACCAATTTCTGCGTTTTCGATTGCGCCTATTGCATCAACCGCTCCTCCAGCAATGTGGAGCGCGCGCGCTTCACGCCGGACGAGGTGGTCTGGCTGACGCTGGAATTCTACCGGCGCAATTATATCGAGGGGCTGTTCCTGTCGTCGGGCATCATCCGCTCGCCCGATCATACGATGGGGGAAATGGTGCGGGTGGTGCGCGACCTGCGCACCGTGCACGGCTTTCGCGGTTACATCCACCTCAAGTCCATTCCCGATGCCGCGCCTGAGCTTATCGAGGAGGCAGGGCTCTATGCCGATCGTCTGTCGCTCAATATCGAGCTGCCGACGGATGCCGGGATCGGGCGTTTCGCCCCGGAAAAGCGGCCGGATGGCATTCGGCGCGCCATGGGCGACCTGCGCCGCAAGATCGAGGCGGCCGGCGAACCGACGCTGCGCACGAAGCAGCGCAAGCGTTTCGTGCCCGGCGGCCAGAGCACGCAGATGATCGTCGGTGCCGACGGCGCCGATGATGCGACCATTCTCAAGACCAGCGCGCGGCTTTATGGCAGCTATGGGCTGAAACGGGTCTATTATTCCGCCTTCAGCCCCATTCCCGATGCCTCGCGCGCGCTGCCGCTGATCAAGCCGCCGCTGGTGCGCGAGCACCGGCTGTACCAGGCGGACTGGCTTTATCGCTTCTACGGCTTCGGGGTAGACGAGATCACCTTGGCAACCGGCGGCATGCTCGACCTCGATATGGATCCCAAGCTCGCCTGGGCGCTTGCCAACCGTGCGCGCTTTCCCGTCGATGTGAACCGGGCGGAGCGCGAGATGCTGCTGCGGGTTCCGGGCATGGGCACCAAGACGGTGACGGCCATCCTGTCCAGCCGGCGTTTCCGGCGCCTGCGGCTGGAGGACCTGGCGCGGCTCGGCGTTTCGCTGCGCAAGGTGCGCGCCTTCATCGAGGCGGAAGGCTGGACGCCGCGGCACCTTGCCGACCGTGCGGACCTGAAGACGCTGTTTGCGCGCAAACCGGAACAGCTTTCGTTGCTCTGATGCACACGATCCCTCTCCTTGGCCGGGGTGATTTTTCCGAATGGCGCGATGCCGCGCGCGCACTCGCTGCCGCCGGCATCTCGCCGCGCGAGGTCGATTGGCGGGTCAACGGATCGGAAGAGCTGTTCGAGGTCGAGACCCCCGAATTGCCTGCGCCTTCCGCCACGGCGCCGCCGCTCACCGTGCCGCCGGCCTTCCTGCCGCTGGCCGAGGCCGTGGTCTGCCATACCGAGCCGGGCCGGTTCCATCTGCTCTACCGGCTGCTCTGGCGGCTGCAATCCGACAAGCGCCTGCTGGAGCTTTCGGCCGACAAGGATGTCGCCTGGGCGCGGATCCTGGCCAAGAACATCCATCGCGACAGCCACAAGATGACGGCCTTCGTGCGTTTCAAGGAAATCCCCGGCGAGGTGAAGGGGCGGCGGCGCTTCTTCGCCTGGTTTGAACCGTCGCATTTCGTCGTGGCCCGCACCGCCCCCTTCTTCCGGCGGCGCTTTGCCGACATGGACTGGATCATCGCGACGCCCAAGGGTACGGCGAGCTGGGATGGCGAGAGCCTGATCTTTGATACACGTCCCGGCGACAATCCCGGCCACGGCGACCCGACAGACGATCTGTGGCGCACCTATTATGCCAGCATCTTCAATCCGGCGCGCCTGAAGCTGAAGGCCATGCAGGCGGAGATGCCGAAGAAATACTGGCGTCATCTGCCGGAAGCCGACCTGATCCCGGAACTCATCGCCAATGCCGAGGCGAATGTGCGCGCCATGGCCGAGCGCGCGGCGAGCGACCCGCCGCTCTTCCACTATCGCCTGCGCGAGAATGCGCCGGCGCTGCCGCAGATCATGCCGGCCGGGGCCGACACCATCGAGGGGCTTCGTGAGGAGGCGCGCCGCTGCCAGCGCTGTCCATTGCATTGCACGGCCACCCAGACCGTGTTCGGGGAGGGGCCGCCCGATGCCCGCATCATGATGGTCGGCGAGCAGCCGGGCGACCAGGAGGACCTGGCCGGCCGGCCCTTCGTCGGCCCGGCGGGCAAGGTGTTCGATGCCGTGCTGAAAGAGGCCGATATCGCGCGCGATACGCTTTACCTCACCAATGCGGTGAAGCACTTCAAATACGAGCCGCGGGGCAAGCGCCGTATCCACCAGAAGCCCGACCGCAACGAAATCGAACATTGCCGCTGGTGGCTGGCCAAGGAGGTGGAACTCGTCAAGCCGAAGCTCATCGTGGCGCTCGGCGCGACCGCCGTCTTTGCGCTCAGCGGCGAACGCAAGCCGCTCAGCCAGTTGCGCGGCAAGCCGATCACCATGCAGGGCGATGTCGTGCTCTACCCGACCATCCACCCGTCCTTCCTGCTGCGCCTGCCTGACGAGGCCGAACGCAAACGACAGCACACCCTCTTCATCGAGGACATGCAGATGGTGCGGCATCTCGCGGAGACGATGGCGGCCTAGGTGGCCTCAGGCGGCTTGAGACAGCAGGTCTTTGGGCAGATGTGTGCGGGCATCCAGCACTTCCAGCCCGACGATACGGCCGTCCTTGTCGTAGTCAAGCATGATGCCCTGCGACACTTCTTCGGTCTCGATAATGTCTTCGTGCGAGAACCGGATATAGGCAGCATCCGCGACGGGGTCGTACTCGACTTTTACGGTCATGCCGGTTTCCTCGCGCCTCTGTCGATAAATGCCGAGACTATTCGTATCTCATCGGCCGTTTCAACACAAACGACGCGCAAGATTCGTCCCTCAAGGGCGGGAATGGACCGATACCGTCTCTGCGCTCCCGACCCTGCCGGGTCGGGCATGATCCATTCCGGCGAGCGCACGGCAGCGGCGATCCATGCCGGATCCAGCTTGCGCTCCCGCATCACGGTCTCGGCGTGAAGCGAGTAGCGCAAGGGCTTGTCCATTGCCGACCCTCAGAAATACGCCTGCAACGGACGCACTTCCAGCTGGCCCTGCTTGAGGGCCTGGATGGCCTGGGCGGCGGCGAGCGCGCCGGCCATGGTCGTGTAGTAGGGCACCTTCTGCATCAGCGCGGCGCGGCGCAGCGATTTCGAATCGGAGATCGCCTTGTTGCCGTCGGTCGTGTTGATGACCAGCTGGACCTGACGGTTGCGGATGGCGTCCTCGATATGCGGACGGCCTTCCTGCACCTTGTTGATCTTGATGGCTTCGATGCCCTTTTCGGCGAGGAAGCGGGCGGTGCCCGAGGTTGCCATCACCTTGAAGCCGATACCCGTCAGGATGTTGATGGCGGCGAGCACGCGGTCCTTGTCCTCGTCGCGCACCGACACGAAGACCGTGCCTTCGCGCGGCAGGTCGACGCCGGCGCCGAGCTGCGACTTGGCGAAGGCCAGCGCGAAGTCGGTGTCGAGGCCGATGACCTCGCCGGTCGAGCGCATTTCCGGGCCGAGCAGCGTGTCGACGCCCGGGAAGCGGGCGAACGGGAACACGGCTTCCTTGACGGCGATGTGCTTGAGGTTGCGCGGGTCGGGCTTCTTTCCATAGGCGGAAATCGCCGCGTCGAGGCCTTCACCCGCCATGACGCGGGCGGCGATCTTGGCGATCGGCGCACCGATGGTCTTGGCGACGAAAGGCACGGTGCGCGAGGCGCGCGGATTGACTTCCAGAACGTAGATCGTGCCGTCCTTGATGGCGTATTGCACGTTCATCAGGCCGCCGACATTGAGCGCCTTTGCAAGGGCTTTCGTCTGGCGCTCCAGCTCGTCGACGATCTCGTTGGAGAGCGTGTGGACCGGCAGCGAGCAGGCCGAGTCGCCCGAATGGATGCCGGCTTCCTCGATATGCTCCATGATGCCGGAGACGAAGACGTCCTTGCCGTCGCAGAGCGCGTCGACGTCGACTTCCACGGCATTCGACAGGTAGCTGTCGAAGAGCAGCGGGTTCTTGCCGAGCAGGGTGTTGATCTGGCCGGTCTTGTCGTTCGGGTAGCGCTGCTTGATGTCTTCAGGGACGAGTTCCGGCACCGTGTCGAGCAGGTAGGTCTGCAGCATCGATTCCGAATGGATGATCTGCATGGCGCGGCCGCCGAGCACGTAGGACGGGCGCACGACCAGCGGGAAGCCGATTTCGCCTGCGATCAGGCGGGCCTGCTCGACGGAGTAGGCGATGCCGTTGTTCGGCTGGGTCAGGTCGAGCTTCTGGAGCAGCTTCTGGAAGCGGTCGCGGTCTTCGGCAAGGTCGATCATGTCGGGCGCGGTGCCGAGGATCGGGATGCCGTTCTTTTCCAGCGCTTCGGCGAGCTTCAGCGGGGTCTGGCCACCGAACTGCACGATGACGCCGACGAGTTCGCCATTGGTCTGCTCGGCCTTCAGGATCTCGATCACGTCTTCGGCCGTCAGCGGCTCGAAGTAGAGACGGTCCGACGTGTCGTAGTCGGTCGAGACGGTTTCCGGGTTGCAGTTGACCATGATCGCTTCATAGCCGGCATCCTTCAGCGCGAAGGCGGCGTGGCAGCAGCAATAGTCGAACTCGATGCCCTGGCCGATGCGGTTCGGGCCGCCGCCGAGGATGACGACCTTCTTGCGGTCGGAAATGCCGGCTTCCGAGCGTGTGGCGCCGGCGAACGGCGTCTCGTAGGTCGAGTACATATAGGCGGTCGGCGAGGCGAATTCGGCGGCGCAGGTGTCGATGCGCTTGAAGACCGGGCGCACGTCGAGGCCGTTGCGGAGTTCCGCGACTTCCTTCGGGCGCTTGCCGGAGAGCGTGGCGAGGCGGGCGTCGGAGAAGCCCATGGCCTTCAGCATGCGCAGGTTCTCAGCGTCAGCGGGCAGGCCGTGCTCGCGGATGCGCGCTTCCATGTCGACGATGGCCTTGAACTGCTCGAGGAACCACGGATCGATCTTGGAGCCTTCGTGCACTTCTTCCAGCGACAGGCCGAGGCGCAGCGCCTGGGCGACCATGCGCAGGCGGTCCGGCGTCGGCGTGGAGATGGCGGCGCGGATGGCGTTCTTGTCGTTGCCGTCGCCGAGGCCGGGGATTTCGATCTCGTCGAGGCCGGTCAGGCCGGTTTCGAGACCGCGCAGCGCCTTCTGCAGCGATTCGGCGAAGGTACGGCCGATGGCCATGACCTCACCGACCGACTTCATGGCGGTGGTCAGCGTGGGCTCGGCGCCGGGGAATTTTTCGAAGGCGAAGCGCGGGATCTTCGTCACGACATAGTCGATCGACGGTTCGAAGGAGGCCGGCGTCGCGCCGCCGGTGATGTCGTTCTCCAATTCGTCGAGCGTGTAGCCGATGGCGAGCTTGGCCGCGATCTTGGCGATGGGGAAGCCGGTCGCCTTGGAGGCCAGCGCTGACGAGCGCGAAACGCGCGGGTTCATTTCGATGACGACGAGGCGGCCGTTCTTCGGGTTGACGGCGAACTGCACATTCGAGCCGCCGGTCTCCACGCCGATCTCGCGCAGCACCGCAATCGAGGCGTTGCGCATGATCTGGTATTCCTTGTCCGTCAGGGTCAAGGCCGGCGCGACGGTGATCGAGTCACCCGTATGAACGCCCATCGGGTCGATGTTCTCGATGGAGCAGATGATGATGCAGTTGTCCGCCTTGTCGCGGACGACTTCCATCTCGTATTCCTTCCAGCCGAGCACGGATTCTTCGATCAGCACTTCGGTGGTCGGCGAGGCGTCGAGGCCGGAATTGACGATCTCGAAGAATTCCGAGCGGTTGTAGGCGATGCCGCCGCCGGTGCCGCCGAGCGTGAAGGACGGGCGGATGATGGCGGGCAGGCCGATTTCGTCGAGCGCCTGCGCGCCGATCGCCATGGCGTGGCTCATATAGCGCTGCTTGCGGTCGGTCTCGCCGAGGTTCCACTGGTTTTCCAGCTCGTCCAGCGCCTTGTCGAGCGCTTCGCCCGACAGTTCGGCCTTCAGCTTGGCGCGCTGGGCCTCATGAACCTTGCGGTCCTGGTCCTTGATCTCGGTGGCGTTGGCGAGCAGCGACTTCGGCGTTTCCAGGCCGATGCGGGCCATGGCTTCGCGGAAGAGGGCGCGGTCCTCGGCCATGTCGATGGCGGCGGGCTTAGCGCCGATCATCTCGACATTGTAGCGGTCGAGAACGCCCATGCGCTTCAAGGAGAGCGCGGTGTTGAGCGCCGTCTGGCCGCCCATGGTGGGCAACAGCGCGTCCGGGCGTTCCTTGGCGATGATCTTGGCGACGACCTCAGGCGTGATCGGCTCGACGTAAGTGGCGTCGGCCAGGCCCGGATCGGTCATGATCGTCGCCGGGTTGGAGTTCACGAGGATGACCCGGTAGCCTTCCTCTTTCAGCGCCTTGCAGGCCTGCGTGCCGGAATAATCGAATTCACAGGCCTGACCGATGACGATCGGCCCCGCGCCGATGATGAGGATCGATTTCAAATCTTGGCGCTTGGGCATATCTCTATCCGTTCTTCCGCTTTGCCGCGTGCGCGAAAAACCGGCATGGCGATGGGTTCACCGGGCCGGGCGCGCAAAAGTGGTCTTTCAAGGCTAGAAGCGGCTTATAGGCAAATGCAGGGGCGAGCGGAACCCCGAAAATTGCCCCGTCGACAGGAAAAATGCAGCGCGCCGGATCAGCCGCTCGGGGAGGCGGCGGTAGGGCGCACGCTCCCCGCGCCGCAGCGGGGAGCGGCAGGCCTCAATTCTTCGCCAGAATGGCCGGCAGGTCGGCAAGGATGCCGTCGCGGGCGCGCAGGCTGGTGCGCGGCTCCTCCTTCTTCTCGTCCTGCAACAGACGGGCGAAAACGACGGTGCGATCGTCGCGCCGTGCCCAGCCGACATACCAGCCCCAGGGCCTGGCATAATCGAAATTGCCGTCCGCCTTGCGGGGATAGGCCATGCCGGTCTTGCCCTGCACGCGCCAGCCGTCGGCAATGTCCTTTCGTTCGACGATTTCCATGGCCGCGTCCATGGCGTCGGCGGAGACGGGCAGTTCGTGGTTCACGAGCTTGGCCAGGAACGCGACCTGCTCGCGCGGCGATATTTTCAAAGAGGACGCGATCCAGGCCCGCTCCAGCCCGTTGTCCTTGCCGGGATCGCCCATCATGTCGCCATTGCCGTAGCCGAAGGCATCCGCATAGTCGCGCAGCTGCTCGTAGCCGAGGAATTCGGTGATGCGCTGCGAATACCAGACGACCGAAAACTCCATCCAGCGCTTCGGCGTGGTCGGCTGGCGCCAGTTGTCTCCGCCCCAATCCGGATAGCCCTTCATGAAGGGCAGGACCGGTTCCTCCGCATTTTCCAGAAAGCCGGCATCGTAGCCCATCACGGCGAGCGGCACCTTGAAGGTCGAGGCCGGCGTCACGCGCGTCTTGCAGTCGCCCTTCTCCAGAATCACCGTGCCGTCGGCGGCGTCCGTGACGATGGTACAAATAATGCGGGCTTCGGCTGGCGTGCAGAGGCTTGCAGCCAGCAGGGCGCCGGCCGCGAAAAGACGGATATCCATCACGGTTTCCTTGAATTCTGAATGACTTGCGCATTGTGGATAGCAATGATCTGATGCCGGGACAAAAGATCAATACTGGTCTCAGCCATTAGGAAAATTAGGGCATTGCCATGGTTCGGCCCTATCTGCCGCTGAACGCCTTCCGCGCCTTCGAGGCGTCGGCACGTCATCTCTCCTTCACGCGCGCCGCCATCGAGCTGAACGTGACCCAGGCGGCGGTCAGCCACCAGGTGAAGAGCCTGGAGGAGCAGTTGAACGTCGTGCTCTTCAAGCGGCTGCCGCGCGGGCTGATGATCACCGCGGAGGGCGAGAGTCTTTTGCCGGTGTTGCGCGACAGTTTCGATCGCATGGCCGATGTCGTGGAGCGGTTCCGTGGCGGTCATGTGCGCGAAATCCTGACGGTCGGTGCGGTCGGCACCTTCGCCGTCGGCTGGCTTCTGCCGCGCCTTGCTGCATTTCGCGAGCGCCATCCCTTCGTGGAAATCAGGCTTTCGACCAACAACAACCGTGTCGACCTCGCGGCCGAAGGGCTCGATTTCGCCATCCGCTTCGGGGCCGGCGCATGGCACGGCACGGATGCCGTCAGGCTGTTCGATGCGCCGCTTTCCGTGCTCGCCATCCCCGCCATCGCGCGCGGGCTGAAGACGCCGGAGGACCTGCTCGGCCTGACGCTCCTGCGCTCCTATCGGCGGGACGAGTGGACGCGCTGGTTCGAGGCCGCCGGCTTGCCGCGCACCCCGCCGCCGCAGAACGCCATCGTCTTCGACACCTCGCTCGCCATGATGGAAGCGGTGCTGCAGGGGGAGGGCGTGGGCCTCGCTCCGCCGCTGATGTTTTCCCGGCTGCTTTCGGCCGGCACCGTCGTCCAGCCCTTCGAGACCAGCGTCGCGCTCGGCAGCTACTGGCTGACCCGCCTGCAATCGCGCAGCCTCACCCCTGCCATGTCGGCCTTCGCGGCATGGCTGGAGGAGACCGTGGCGTCGGAGGCACTTGCCTAGTCTCGACGTCCTGGCATGACCAGGACCTTCACCTCTCCCGGCCGGGGCGGGTTCGCCAGCGCGTCCGGCAGGGCATCGAGGCCGATGCGGCGCGAGATCAGCGGCTCGACCCGGATCGTCCCCTCCGCAATCAGGGCGGCGGCGCGGGCATGGGTATCGGGGTTGAGGAAAGCGGTCAGCACACGCACTTCCCGGAACAGCAGGTCGAAAGGCTCGATGGCGACCGTCTCGCCCTGCGGCATCACGCCGAGAATGACGACGGTGCCGCCGTTGCGGGCCAGTTTCGGCGCATCCGCCATGGTCTCCGCCACGCCGGCGCATTCGATGACGACATCCGCGCCGCCGGGAAGCAGGCCATCGGGACCGCTGATACCCTCGATGACATTGCCGCTGCCGGGATCGAAGGACGCAGTTGCGCCCGTCGCTTCCGCCAGCTGACGGCGTGCGGCCTGGCGGGTAGCGAGGACGACGGATGTCGCGCCCGCCAGCCTCGCGAGCTGCACCACGAGCATGCCGATGACGCCGCCGCCCAGCACCACGACGGAACTGCCCGGCTGGATGCCGGCCATGTCGATGCCGTGCAGGCAGCAGGCCAGCGGCTCGCAGAACGCGCCATGTTCCGGCGGCAGCGACAGGGGCAGTTGATGGGCCTGCCTTTGCGGCACCAGCACATAGTCCGCAAAGCCGCCGTCGCGGTGGATGCCGATGGCCTCCAGGTTCTCGCACAGATTGATGCGGCCGCGCCGGCACTGGGCGCATCGCCCGCAATGGATGTTGGGATTACCGGTGATGCGCATGCCGGGGCGGAAATCGATCACGGCATCGCCGACGGCCTCCACGATGCCGGAGAATTCGTGGCCGAGCGTCACCGGAGGCCTGCAGGGGAATGTGCCGTGCAGGAGGTGGCGGTCGGTGCCGCAGATGCCGGCGGCCTCGACCCGCACGAGCAGTTCGTCCGGGCCGGGCGACGGCGTTTCCACCGCACGCACGTAAAATTCGCCGATCGCTTCGAGCCGCGCCGCCTTCATATCTTCCTCCACTTTTCCTCGCCGCGGATTGGATCGGGGAAGGCGCGCGCGGTCAAGTCATGTCAGGTTGCGGCGGCGCTCCAGTTCGGCATCGGTCGGTGTGTCGAACTCGAAGGAGCCGGTCGCGACATCGCCGGCGCGGACATAGCGGCTGATGACGATGCCGTTCTGGCTCGTCTTGGAGCTTTCAAGGGTGAGGGCGCGCGGGAAGGAGGCATCGCCGAACAGGCGCTTGCCCTTGCCGAGGATGACGGGGAAGACGAAGACGTTGATCTCGTCGACAAGGTCGTTTTCGAACAGGGTCCTGAGGAAATCGGGCGAGCCCTGCGTGAGGAGATCCGGCCCGTCGCCGCCCTTCAGCGCCTTCACGGCCGCGACGGCATCGGCGCCGAGCGTCTGGCTGTTCTGCCAGGTCGTGCGGAAGGCCGGGTTGCGGGTCGCGACATATTTGGTCACACGGTCGAAGAGCGGGCCGATAGGGTCGTTCGCATCCGCATAGGGCCAATGGGCCGCGAAGATGTCGTAGGTCTTGCGGCCGAGCAGCAGGTCGAAGGGGCGGGCGAACAGCTCGCCGATGACGGCGCCCGCCGTCTCGTCGAAATAGGGCGCGACCCAGCCCCCGAAGCGGAAGCCGCCGATGGGATCTTCCTGCGGCCCGCCCGGCGCCTGCATGACGCCGTCGAGACTGATGAATGCACTGACGATGAGCTTTCGCATGGGGTTACTCCTGGCCCTGATCGATTGATGATATCCAAAGACGATCGATGCGGCGACCGGCCGACAGGGTGGACGAAAAATCTTTGCAACGCCGCTTCCGAGACGGCGCCGGGCCCGCTTTTCGTTTTGCAAGCAGGCCCGGCACGCCCTATAAGCTGTTGCTGAGGAACGAATTCGTGTCGTGAACGTTCGTCGGCAATTCAATGCGGGGAAATGCGCCATGGAATGGAAAGGTCGTCGCCAGTCGGACAATATCGAGGACCAGCGCGGAGCCGGGCCTTCCATGGGTGGCGGCAACCCGTTCGGCCGCGGCGGCGGGTTCCGCATTCCCATGGGCGGCGGGCGTCGTGCCGGCGGCGGCATGAGCATCGGCACGATCATCTTCCTCGTGGTGATCTATTTCATCTTCAAGGCCATGGGCATCGACCTGCTGCAGGTCATGGGCAATGGCGGCCAGGTCAGCGTGCCCGGTGTCGAGCAGACGGAAAGCGCCAACCGGCGCACCTCGCCGCAGGAAGAGGAAACCAAGGCCTTCATGGCGACGGTTCTGGCCGAGACGGAAGACACCTGGAACGGCATCTTCCAGGCGGCCGGCGAGCGCTACGAGGAGCCCAAGATGGTGCTCTTCTCCGGTTCGGTCCAATCCGCCTGCGGCTTCGCGTCGGCGGCATCCGGCCCGTTCTATTGCCCCGGCGACCGCAAGGTCTACCTCGACATGAGCTTCTTCGATGAGCTCGCCGGCAAGTTCGATGCGGCCGGCGATTTCGCCCAGGCCTATGTCGTCGCCCATGAGGTCGGCCATCACGTGCAGAACCTCACCGGCGTTCTGCCGCGCTTCAACCAGCAGCGCCAGCGCATGAGCCAGGAGGAAGCCAACCAGATGTCGGTTCGCGTCGAGCTTCAGGCGGATTGCTACGCCGGCATCTGGGGCAAGTACACGCAGCAGAAGGGCCTTCTGGATGCGGGCGACCTCGATGAGGCGCTGAACGCCGCCACCCAGATCGGCGACGATACGATCCAGAAGCGCATGCAGGGCTATGTCGTGCCCGAGAGCTTCAACCACGGCACGTCCGAACAGCGCCGCCGCTGGTTCAAGCGCGGCTTCGACACCGGCCGCGTCGATCAGTGCGACACGTTCAAGGGCGACGTCTGATCCCGTCGATCCATCGTCAACGAAAACCCTCCGGTCTGCCTGGCCGGAGGGTTTTTTCGTTGGAATGGCCGGCGATTTGCGATGTTCATGGATTGTTTCGCCCGGAAAACTGAAATAGAAGTCGCGGCCTGACATTTCCGTGCCCGATGGCGGGTGTTTTCGTTCGAGGTCTCTTCATGGTCGATGCCAGGTCCACCCGGCGCGGGCTCTTTCTCGTCTTCATGATCATGTTCCTCGACGTGATCGGCATCGCCATCGTCGTGCCGGTGCTGCCCACCTACCTGCACGAACTGACCGGCGACGATATCAGCCAGGCGGCCATCGACGGCGGGTGGCTGCTGCTCGTCTATGCCGGCATGCAGTTCCTCTTCGCGCCGCTCATCGGCAATCTCTCGGATCGCTTCGGGCGCCGGCCGGTCCTGCTGGCCTGCATCCTCACTTTCGCCATCGACAACCTGATCTGCGCGCTGGCGACGAGCTACTGGATGTTGTTTGCCGGCCGCGTGCTGGCGGGCATCAGCGGTGCGAGTTTCTCCACGGCCGCCGCCTTCATCGCCGATGTCTCCGACGACGAGACGCGGGCGAAGAATTTCGGCCTGATGGGCATCGCGTTCGGAACCGGCTTCGTGATCGGACCCGTCATTGGCGGCGTGCTCGGGGAATTCGGCCCGCGCATCCCCTTCTACGGCGCCGCCGCGATCGCCTTCCTCAATTTCGTCGCCGCCTGCATCCTGCTGCCGGAAAGCCTCGCGCCGAAGAACCGCCGCCGGTTCGAACTCGCCCGCGCCAATCCGCTCGGCGCGCTGCTTCAGATGCGCAACCATCCCGGCGTGCTGTGGGTGGGCGTCGTGCTGTTCTGCTACGGGCTGGCGCATGCCGTCTATCCGGCGGTCTGGCCCTTCGTCGCCGCCCTACGCTACGGCTGGAGCGAAGGCCAGATCGGCCTGTCGCTCGGCGTCTTCGGCATCGGCGGGGCGCTGGTCATGGGCTTCGTGCTGCCGCGCATCGTGCCGAGGATTGGCGAATACCGCACGGCGGTCGTCGGCATCTGCTTTTCCGTCCTCGGCCTTTGCGGCTATGCCGCGGCCTGGCAGGGCTGGATGGTCTATGTGGTGATCGTTCTGACGGCGCTCGAAAGCCTTGCCGATCCGCCGCTACGCTCGATTGCGGCCGCACGCGTTCCGCCATCCGCGCAGGGCGAGTTGCAGGGCGCGCTCACCAGCATATCCAGCATCACAACCGTCATCGGTCCGCTGCTCTTCACCCAGGCCTTCAGCTACTTCACCGGCCCGAAGGCGCCGATCACCTTTGCCGGTGCGCCCTATGCGCTCGCGGCGGCGATCCTGTTCATCGGGCTCATCGTCTTCATGACGACGTTGCGCGGCGCGGGTGCGGGCCCGAAGGCGAAAACAGCGCCGGAAACGGCTTGAAGGCGCTTTCAATCGTGACATCTCGACGAAAAACCGTGCGGAAGCGGCCAGTTTCGGGCCGCTTTTCGTCTTTTTGATCAAAGCATCAATTCTATTCGATTGATCGCGGGCGGGACTTGTGATCGGAAGCGATGCGAAAGTGAGAACCATCATGGACACCGCATCGCATCACGCCGACAACAGCTGGCGCGCGCATTTCCGCGCAACCTTGACGCTCGGCGTGCCGCTGATCGGCGCCCAGCTCGCGCAGCTCGGCATCCACACGACGGATGTGGTGATCCTCGGCCGGCTGGGTGCTGCGCATCTTGCGGCCATCGTGCTGGGAAGCCAGTTCTTCTTCACGCTGTTCATTCTGGGTTCGGGCTTCGCCAATGCTGTCATGCCCATGGTGGCGCAGGCCTATGGACGGGGCGACACCGTGTCGGTGCGCCGTTCCGTGCGCATGGGCATGTGGGTGGTGCTGATCTATGCCGCACTGATGATACCCATCTTCTACAATGCGGAGCGCATCCTGCTCTATGCCGGCCAGAAGCCGGAGGTGGCGGCGCTCGCCGGCAGCTACCTGAAGATCGCCCATTGGGGCATGGCGCCGGCACTGCTTTTCATGACGCTGCGCGGGCTTGTCAGCGCGCATGGCCGCGCCGGCATCGTGCTCTATGTCACGATCGTCATCCTGACGGTCAACGCCTTCTTCGCCTATGCGCTGGTGCTCGGGCATTTCGGCTTTCCGGCCTGGGGCATCGAGGGAGCGGCCGTGGTCTCCTTCGGCGTCAACCTTCTCAGCTTCGTGCTGATCACCGCCTATATCCAGTCGCGGCCCGCCATGCGGCGCTACGAGCTCTTCGTGCGCTTCTGGCGGCCGGACTGGGCCGCGTTCCGGGAGGTCGTGCAACTGGGGTTGCCGATCGGCCTGACCATGCTGGCGGAAGTCAGCCTCTTTACCGGCGCCTCGCTGCTGATGGGCCGTCTCGGCACGCTGGAGCTTGCGGCCCACGGCATCGCGCTGCAGCTCGCCTCGCTCGCCTTCATGATCCCGCTCGGACTGGCGCAGGCCGGCACGGTGCGTGTCGGCGTGGCGCATGGGCGCGGCGATCGTCTGGGTGTGGTGCGTGCGTCCTGGGCGGTGCTCGCCGTCGCCGCGACCATCGCGGTCTTCGGCGGCCTGCTCTTTGCGCTCGTTCCGCGCGAACTCGCCGCTGTCTTCCTCGACAAAGCCGGCAAGGATTCGGCGGCGGTGCTGGCGATCGCCGGTCCCTTCGTGGTGGTCGCGGGTCTTTTCCAGCTGGTCGATGGCCTCCAGGCCATTGCCGCCGGCCTGCTGCGCGGTCTCAAGGACACGCGCATACCGATGGTGCTGGCGCTCATTTCCTACTGGCCGATCGGCTTCTTCTGCGCGTGGTTCCTGGCCTTCCCGGCGGGCTTCGGCGGGGTCGGCATCTGGTTCGGCTTCGTCAGCGGGCTGGCCGCCGCAGCCGTCCTGCTCAACTGGCGCTTCTACCGCCTCGTGCGGCAGCGGGTCTGATGGACGCCGCGCACTGACGTGTATTCACAAACTGAAAAGGCCCCGGACATGTCCGGGGCCTTCCTATTTCGGTGGTTTGAGCTTTACGCGCGTTCCGGCAGGGCTTCCTCGCCCTTCTTCGCGCGCACCAGGTTGATGAAGCGGCGGAAGAGGTAGTGGCTGTCCTGCGGGCCGGGGGAGGCTTCCGGGTGGTGCTGCACGGAGAAGACCGGCTTGCCGACGAGGCGCAGGCCGCAATTCGTGCCGTCGAACAGCGAGATGTGGGTTTCCTCCACGCCCTCGGGCAGCGACGACGAGGCGACGGCGAAGCCGTGGTTCATCGAGACGATCTCCACCTTGCCGGTCGTGTGGTCCTTGACCGGGTGGTTTGCGCCATGGTGGCCCTGGTGCATCTTCTCGGTGGTGGCGCCGACGGCGAGGCCGAGCATCTGGTGGCCGAGGCAGATGCCGAAGATCGGCAGGCCGGTTTCGATCAGTTTCTTGATGACCGGCACGGCGTATTCGCCCGTCGCGGCCGGGTCGCCCGGGCCGTTGGACAGGAAGATGCCGTCGGGCTTCTGCGCCAGCACGTCATCTGCGCTGGAGGTGGCCGGCATGACCGTGACCTTGCATCCGAGGCCGGCGAAGAGGCGCAGGATGTTGCGCTTCACGCCGTAGTCGAGGGCGACGATGTGGTATTTCACGTCGCTGTCGGCGAGGTCTTCATAGCCTTCGTTCCAGACCCAGGGCTTTTCGCTCCAGCGCGAGGACTGGCCGGAGGAGGCGACCTTGGCGAGGTCGAGGCCGACGAGGCCGCCCCAGGCCTTGGCTTCCGCCTTCAGCGTCTCGATGTCGAAGACGCCGTTCGGGTCATGGGCGATGACGGCGTTCGGCGCGCCGTTCTCGCGGATCCAGGCCGTCAGCGCGCGGGTGTCGATGCCCAACAGGCCGATGATGCCGCGGGCCTTCAGCCAGGCGTCGAGGTCCTTGGCCGAGCGGTAGTTCGAGGGATCGGTGATGTCGGCCTTGAAGATGGTGCCGACGGCGCCGTGGCGGGCGGCCGGCGTCAGGTCTTCGATATCCTCGTCATTGGCGCCGATATTGCCGATATGCGGGAAGGTGAAGGTGACGATCTGCCCGAGATAGGAAGGATCGGTCAGGATTTCCTGGTAGCCCGTCAGCGCCGTGTTGAAGCAGACTTCCGCGGTCACCTTGCCGGTGGCGCCGATGCCCTTGCCTTCGATGACGGTGCCGTCGGCCAGCACGAGCAGGGCGGTCGGCTTTTCAGAGGTCCATGCGGGGGTCGAGGTCATGTTCATCCCGTTTCCGGCACCGGGCGCCGCCGGCTTGAAAGCCGCGGGGCCAGGCACCATTTGAGGTCGCAGGCAAGGGCGCGCGGAAACCCGCGTTGGTTCGCCCTGATTGCCAAATTTCGTGCAGGTGCCGGAAAATAGACAAAGCGGATGGCGGGGTCAACCGCCGCCTGTGGATTGCGTGGAATTATAAAGCGTTTTGAATCATGCGCTTACGCAATCCGTTTGCGGTCGGGCCCGTTGCCGGTCTATGAGCATGCACAATCGAACGACGACAAGGGCCTGTCGCGCATCCGGCGCCGGCGGCCTTTCATGGAGAAAATGATGCGCGAAATCTTCGCAAACGACCTGAAGGAAGCCCTCAAGGCAAAGGACGCCTGCCGTGTCTCCACGCTGCGCCTGATCCAGGCGACGCTGAAGGACCGCGACATTGCCAACCGCGGCGCGGGCAAGGGCCCCGTCGAGGACGACGAAGTGTTGCAGATCCTCGCCAAGATGATCAAGCAGCGCGAGGAATCGTCCAGGATCTTCGCCGATAACGGCCGCCCCGAACTCGCCGCCCAGGAGCAGCAGGAAATCGCCGTCATCAAGGGCTTCCTGCCCGAGCAGCTTTCCGACGAGAAGGTGCGCGAACTGATATCGGGCGTGATCACCGAGATCGGCGCGCAGGGCCTGCGCGACATGGGCAAGGTCATGGCCGTGCTCAAGGAGCGCTATCCGGGCCAGATGGACTTCGCCAAGGCCTCCGGCGTGGTGAAGGACCTGCTGAAGTAAGACGGGAAGGGCGGCTTCGGCCGCCCTTTTCCTTTGTGCCGGCGCCTGTGGATTGCTGTGGGTGACGGACTATCGCTGGCGGCGGGGCGTCCGCGTGGTTATATGAACCTCGACCGAGGTAACCATGCGCTTTTCCAATGCCTTCCTAGACGAGATCCGTGACCGCGTTCCCATTTCGGACGTGATCGGCCGTCGCGTGACCTGGGATCGCAAGAAGACCAATGTTTCGCGCGGCGATTACTGGGCCTGCTGCCCGTTCCACGGCGAGAAGTCGCCGAGTTTCCACTGCGAGGATCGCAAGGGCCGCTATCATTGCTTCGGCTGCGGCGTGTCGGGCGATCATTTCCGCTTTCTCACCGATCTCGACGGGCTGTCCTTCCCGGAGGCCGTCCAGCAGATCGCCGACCTCGCCGGCATGGCCATGCCCCAGCCCGACCCGCAGGCCGAGCAGCGCGAAAAGGAGCGCATGGGCCTCGTCGAGGTCATGGAGATGGCGACGCGCTTCTTCGAGGATCAGTTGCAGACCCCGGCCGGCGCCAAGGCGCGCGCCTATCTGCGCGACCGCGGCCTGACGGGGCGCACCATCGAGACGTTCCGCCTCGGCTATGCACCCGAAAGCCGCAATGCGCTGAAGGAGCATCTGGCGCGCAAGGGCGTGCCGAAGGAGGCGATCGAGGCCTGCGGGCTCGTTGTGCACGGGCCCGAAATCCCTGTTTCCTACGACCGTTTCCGCGACCGCATCATGTTTCCCATCCATTCGGTGCGCGAGAAGGTCATCGCCTTCGGCGGCCGCGCCATGTCGCCGGATGCGCCGGCCAAGTATCTCAATTCCAACGAGACCGAGCTCTTCCACAAGGGCAGCGTGCTCTACAACCATGCCCGCGCCCGAAAGGCTGTGCAGGGGGCCGGCCGCGCCGGCAATGGCGGTCAGGACGACAGGGCGACCGGCACGATCATCGCCGTCGAAGGCTATATGGATGTGATCGCGCTCCATCAGGTCGGCATCGAGAATGCCGTGGCGCCGCTCGGGACGGCGCTGACCGAAAACCAGCTCGACCTTCTGTGGCGCATGACGCCGGAGCCCGTGCTGTGCTTCGATGGCGACGGGGCGGGCATCCGTGCGGCCAACCGCGCCGCCGATCTCGCGCTACCGCTCATCAAACCGGAGCGCACCGTGCGCTTCGCGCTTCTGCCCGACGGCAAGGACCCGGACGATCTGGTGCGCCACGAAGGCCGCGCGCCGTTCGACAAGGTCATGGCCAGCGCACGGCCGCTCGCCGACATGATCTGGAACCGCGAAGTGCAGGGTGCGAATTTCGACACGCCGGAAAGCCGCGCGGCACTCGAGGCGCGGCTGCGCCAGGTCACGGCCGTCATTGCCGACGAGGACGTGCGCCGCCATTACCAGCAGGCGATGCGCGATCGGCTGAACAGCTTCTTCCGTCCCGTGCCGCGGCAGGGCGGCGGCAATTTCGGCGGCAACCGCCAGCAGAGGGGCGGCGGGCGTGGCGGCCAGCAGGGCAATGCGGTTGCGACGGGTATTTCCGACCGGCTTGCCCGCTCGGCACTGGTGCGCGGCGCGCAGGAACTGCCGGCGTTGCGCGAGAGCGTTCTGGCGCTCACCGTCGTCAACCATCCCGGCCTGCTGTTCAGCGATTACGACGACATCGCCAGCATCGAGTACGACAACCGCGATCTCCAGCGCCTGTGGTCGGCGCTGCTCGGCATTGCCGGCTCCGTCGGTGCGCGGCTGGAGCGCGACCGGCTGATCGAGGAGCTCGAAACGGCCGGTTTCGAGACGCTGCTCAAGGGGCTGGAACAGCAGATCCGCAATTCGCGCCTGTGGACCGCGACCGCGGAGGCCGCGCCGGAAGATGCGCGCGAAGGCTATCTCCAGGCGCTCGCCCTGCACAAGCGCACCCGCGCGCTGCTCTGGCAGCGCCGCGAACTGGAACGGGAACTGGCCGTTTCTACGGAGGAGGGTGACGACGAGCGCGTGCCCCAGATCCTGCGCGCCCTTCAGGAGGTGCAGCTGGAGACCGTGCGCATGGAGAACCAGGAAGCCATCATCGAAGGCTTCGGCGTGCTCTCCGGGCGCGTGAAGGGGCCTGCCGGCAAGTAGGGGTAAACGACCTCGCAAAGGTTGCCTCCCCACGCTGCAAACCCCATAGTCCGCCGTGAACGAAACGGGATTCGCATGCTCGACACCTCCACCGCAACCGCCCGCCCATCCCCCCTCGACGTGTTGAAGCGCGTCTATGGCTATGATGCCTTCCGCGGCAAGCAGCAGGCGGTGGTCGAGCATGTCACGGATGGCGGCGACGCGGTCGTGCTCTTCCCCACGGGTGCCGGCAAGTCCCTGTGTTTCCAGATCCCGGCGCTGTGCCGCGATGGTGTGGGCATCGTCATCTCGCCGCTGATCGCCCTGATGCGCGATCAGGTGGAGGCGCTGAAGCAGCTTGGCGTCAGGGCGGCGGCGCTCAATTCCTCGCTGTCGCGCGAGGAGTTTTTCGCCGTGCGCGATGCCATGCGTGCCGGCGAGCTCGACATGCTCTACGTGACGCCGGAGCGCATCGTCACCGATGGTTTCAGCGATCTCGTGGCGGGCGCTCGCATCGCGCTCTTCGCCATCGACGAGGCGCATTGCGTTTCGCAGTGGGGGCATGACTTCCGGCCGGAATACCGCACGCTCGGCATGCTCGGCGAACGCTATCCCGGCGTGCCGCGCATCGCGCTGACGGCCACCGCCGATCCGCATACGCGCGAGGACATCATCGAGCGCCTGGGCCTCGACGGCGCGGAGGTCTTCACCACCAGCTTCGACCGGCCGAACATCTCCTACGAGATCGCCGAGCGCGACCAGCCGCGCCAGCAGCTCCTGCGGTTTCTTTCCAAGCATCAGGGCGAGAGCGGCATCGTCTATTGCCTGTCGCGCGCCAAGGTCGAGGACACGGCGGAGTGGCTGAACACGCAGGGTGTTCGGGCGCTACCCTATCATGCGGGCTTCGACCGGGCGGTGCGCGATGCCAACCAGGATGCGTTCCTGAAGGAAGAGAACCTCTGCCTCGTGGCGACCGTCGCCTTCGGTATGGGCATCGACAAGCCGGATGTGCGCTATGTCGCGCATCTCGACCTGCCGGGTTCGGTGGAGGCTTATTACCAGGAGACCGGCCGTGCGGGGCGTGACGGCCTGCCGTCGGATGTCTGGATGGCCTATGGCATGGCCGATGTCGTGCAGCGCCGGAAGATGATCGACGAGGGCGGGGCGGCCGAGGAGATCAAGCGCATCGAGCGCGCCAAGCTGATGTCGCTGCTGGCGATCTGCGAGACGGCCGGTTGCCGCCGGCAGGCGATCCTCGCGCATTTCGGCGAGAGCCATGCCGGCCGCTGCGGCAATTGCGATACCTGCCGCAATCCGGTCGAGACCTGGGACGGCACCGAGGCGGCCATCAAGGCGCTGGCCGCGGTCTACCGCACCGGCGAGCGTTTCGGCGCCGCCCATGTCATCGATGTGCTGGTGGGCGCGGTCAACGAAAAGACGGAGCGTTTCGGCCATACCGAAATGCCGGTCTTCGGCGCGGGCAAGGACATTGCGAAAAGCGTCTGGCAATCGATCTTCCGCCAGCTCATGGCCATGGGGCTGGTCAGCGTCGACCATTCGGCCTTCGGCGCGCTGAAGCTGGAACCGGAGGCGCGCGCCGTCTTCCGCCGGGAGCGGGAGGTGCTTTTGCGCAAGGACCGGCCGCAGACCGGCCGCAAGGCCCGGGCGGGCGGATCGCCCGCGTCGCGCGAACGCTCCAACCTCAGCGGTTCCGACCTGGCGCTGTTCGAGGCGCTGCGCGCCGAGCGCCTGGCCATCGCCAAGGACCTCGACGTGCCGCCTTACGTCGTCTTCCCCGATACGACGCTGATCGCGCTCGCCCGCGAACGTCCCGCCGATCTGGAGGAGCTGCTGGATATTCCCGGCATCGGCGTCTCCAAGCGCGACCGCTTCGGCGAGGCCTTTCTTGCCGTCATCGAGGATTTCGACGGCTAGCAGCTACATCCTGACGGTCATGCCGCCATCCACAACGAGCACATGCCCGTTGACGAAGGAGGCGGCGTCGCTGGCAAGGAACAGGGCGGCGCCGGCAATCTCGTCGGGGCGGGCCCAGCGCTGGACGGGAATGCGCTGGCGCACGAAGGGCATCAGCTCCTCGTTGGCGGCCATCGCCGCGTTGGTCTCGGTGGCGAACCAGCCGGGCGCGATGGCATTGCTGGTGATGCCCAAGGGGCCGTAATCCACGGCCATGCTGCGCATGAGGCCGGTCAGTCCCTGCTTGGCGGCGGGATAGACCCCGTCATTGGGCATGGCGACATGCCCGCCGATGGAGGTGACGGCGATGAGCCGGCCGTGGCCGTTCTTCTTCATCAAAGCGGCGGCGTCGCGCGAAAGGCTGATGGCGGCCGAGAGGTCGGTGAGGATGAGGTCGTCGATCGCGGCGTCGTCCATGTCCGCGAGTGGGCGCCGGTCGCGCGCGCCGACATTGTTGACCAGCACGTCCAGCCGGCCATGGCTCGCCTCGATATCCGCAAGCGCCCTGCGCTGCGCCGCCCGGTCGGCGATGTCGAAGGCCGCGGCGGAGGCCTGGCCGCCGCCGGCGGCGATCCGGGCGACGGCCTCCTCCAGTGTCGCGGCGGTGCGTCCGCTCACGACGACATGGGCGCCCGCCTGCGCCAGCCCCAGCGCGATCTCGAAGCCGAGCCCGCGACCGCCGCCGGTCACGAGCGCCACACGACCTTTCTGGGAAAACCTGTCCAGTATCGTCATTGCCCCAACCCCCGTTGTTCCCGCCACCGGACAATGGGAATGCCGGGCTGTCAAGCCTGCTTTGGTCACCGGTCCGTCATGGTGACTGCCGTCACCCCTCGCTTTTCCGCATGTGGAAAACGCGTTATGTCCTGTTCATTCGCATGTCGAGAACGGACGCCTGAGGCAAGCCGGCATGCATCGGCCGACATTCATCGGCCGACAATCACTGGGAAGGGAGCCAAGCCCATGACCTCCGCGTTCATCGCCCATCTGCAATCCGAGATCGAGGGCCTCAAGGCCGGCGGCCTTTACAAGTCCGAACGTGTCATCACTTCCAAGCAGGCCGGCGAGATCGCGGTCCAGTCGGGCGAGCGGGTGCTGAATTTCTGCGCCAACAACTATCTCGGCCTCGCCGACAACGCGGAACTGGCCGAAGCCGGCAAGGCGGCGCTCGACCGCTACGGCTACGGCATGGCCTCGGTGCGCTTCATCTGCGGCACGCAGGAAGAGCACAAGCAGCTGGAAGCACGCATCTCCGCCTTCCTCGGGCTGGAAGACACGATCCTCTATTCCTCCTGCTTCGATGCCAATGGCGGCCTGTTCGAAACCCTGCTCGGTGAAGAGGACGCGATCATCTCCGATGCGCTGAACCACGCCTCGATCATCGATGGCGTGCGGCTCTCCAAGGCCAAGCGCTTCCGTTACGCCAACAACGACATGGCGGCGCTGGAAGAGGAACTGAAGAAGGCGGAGGGCAGCCGCTTCAAGATGATCGCCACCGACGGCGTCTTCTCCATGGACGGCATCATCGCCAATCTGCAGGGTGTCTGCGACCTCGCCGAAAAATACGGCGCGATGGTCATGGTGGATGACAGCCATGCCGTCGGTTTCGTCGGCAAGCATGGGCGCGGCTCGGCCGAACATTGCGGTGTCGAAGGCCGCGTCGATATCATTACGGGCACGCTCGGCAAGGCGCTGGGCGGCGCCTCGGGTGGCTATACGTCCGGCAAGCGCGAAGTGGTCGAATGGCTGCGCCAGCGCTCGCGGCCCTATCTCTTTTCCAACACGCTCGCCCCGGTCATCGCGGCCGCCTCGCTCAAGGTCTTCGACCTCATCGACCATGGCGATGCGCTGCGCGCGCGCCTCTATGCCAATGCGGACCTCTTCCGCAGCGAGATGACGAAGCTCGGCTTCCGGCTCGCGGGCGAGGGGCATCCCATCATTCCCGTCATGCTGGGCGATGCCGCGCTGGCGCAGGAAATGGCAAGCCGCATGCTGGCGAAGGGCGTCTACGTCATCGGCTTCTCCTTCCCCGTCGTGCCGCGCGGGCAGGCGCGCATCCGCACCCAGATGTCGGCCGCGCACAGCGAGGCGGATGTCCGCAAGGCCATCGACGTCTTCGCTGAAGTGGGACGCGAACTCGGCGTTATTTGAACTGTCTTCTGAATCCCTTGCGGAGGTTTCGTCATGTCGAACATGATGCGTGCGCTGGTTAAGGCAAAGCCCGAGGTCGGCCTGTGGATGGAGCACGTGCCCGTGCCCGAAGTCGGCCCGAACGATGTGCTGATCCGGGTCAAGAAGTCGGCGATCTGCGGCACGGACGTGCATATCTGGAACTGGGATCACTGGGCGCAGAAGACCATTCCCGTTCCCATGGTCGTCGGCCATGAGTTCGTCGGCGAGATCGCCGAGATCGGTTCGTCGGTCACCAAGTACAAGGTCGGCGAGCGCGTCTCGGGCGAGGGGCATATCGTCTGCGGCAAGTGCCGCAACTGCCGCGCCGGGCGCGGGCATCTGTGCCATTACACGAAAGGCGTGGGCGTCAACCGGCCGGGCTCGTTCGGCGAATTCGTCTGCCTGCCGGAATACAATGTCGTGCCGATCCCCGATGACGTTCCCGACGAGGTGGCGGCGATCTTCGATCCGTTCGGCAATGCCGTGCACACCGCGCTTTCCTTCGATCTCGTCGGCGAGGACGTGCTCGTCACCGGCGCCGGCCCGATCGGCATCATGGGGGCGATGGTCGCCAAGCGGTCGGGCGCGCGCAAGGTCGTCATCACCGACATCAATCCCGTCCGCCTCGAACTCGCCCGCAAGGTCGGCATCGATTACGTCGTGGATGCTTCCAGCCAGGACCTCGCGGATGTCATGACGCAGATCGGCATGACCGAGGGCTTCGACGTCGGGCTTGAAATGTCGGGCGCGCCGCCGGCCTTCCGCTCCATGATCGACACGATGAACAATGGCGGCAAGATCGCCATCCTCGGCATCGCGCCTGACGGTTTCGGTATCGACTGGAACAAGGTCATCTTCAAGATGCTGACGCTCAAGGGCATCTATGGCCGCGAAATGTTCGAGACGTGGTACAAGATGATCGCTTTCGTGCAGGGCGGCCTCGACCTTGCCCCGATCATCACGCACAGGATCGGGATCGACGACTTCCGCGACGGCTTCGAGGCGATGCGCTCGGGCAATTCCGGCAAGGTCGTCATGGACTGGTATTGAGGCTTGCCGCGCGGGCGGCGGACACGGGCAGGGAGGAGACGCGATGATGTATGAGGGAAGCTGCCATTGCGGCAACATCGCCTTCGAGGTGGAGGGCACGTTCGACAGCGGGCTCGACTGCAACTGTTCCCTGTGCCGGCGGCGCGGCGGGCTTCTGGCCTTCGTTCCGGCGGAAAACCTGAAGCTGACGACGCCGCGCGAGAACCTGTCGACCTACACCTTCAACCACCACGTCATCCGGCATCATTTCTGTGCCAATTGCGGGATCGCGCCCTATGGCGAGGGCACCGACCCCAAGGGTAACCGCATGGCGGCGATCAATCTGCGCTGTCTTCCGGCAATCGATATCGAGGCACTGACGATCACCAAGGTGGATGGGCGTTCCTTCTGACCTCCTGAAGCGAATCGCCTGGGCCGGCTCGCCGGACATCAGGCATTGGCAGGCCCTTGTCTTTGGGCGAAGAGCGCCTACATGAGGGACAATCACCCTGCTATGCCGGCTTTCCCGCCTAGAAACCCGAATCGTAGGCTTTTACGGGTTTTTTGCCGGAAAAGCTTGACGCAACCGAAAATTCTGGGAATCACCATTGTTGGCGAGCAAGGAATGGGTACGGCTATCGGGAAGTCATGCAGTCGTGTCGCCTCGGCGGCGCGTTCACAAGCCCGCAGGCCGGGCGTGGTTAATCGGGATTTAATTGTCCATCCGTTAGGTCAGGGATGCTGATTCGCGGTAACGCACGCCGAAGGGCGATCGGCTGCGGACCCCCAACCGCTTGGAAACGGATATTCAGGAAAGCGACAGAGTAAATGGCGACGAAGGTCAAAGAGAACGAGGAAGTCGAAAACGAACGCGAAGGCGCATCCGACGGCCCTCTTCTCGATCTTTCCGATGATGCCGTCAAGAAGATGATCAAGGCCGCCAAGAAGCGCGGCTATGTCACGATGGATGAGCTGAATTCCGTTCTGCCCTCCGAGGAAGTCACCTCGGAGCAGATCGAGGACACCATGTCCATGCTCTCCGACATGGGCATCAACGTCATCGAGGATGAGGACGCCGAAGAGGCGGCCCAGGGCGGCGACGACGAAAGCAGCGACGACGACAACGACGGCGAGGGCGGCGAGCTTGCCCCTTCCGGCGGCACCGCGCTTGCGACCGCCAAGAAGAAGGAACCGACGGACCGTACCGACGACCCGGTGCGCATGTATCTGCGCGAGATGGGTTCGGTGGAGCTCCTGTCGCGCGAGGGCGAAATCGCCATCGCCAAGCGCATCGAAGCCGGCCGCGAGACCATGATCGCCGGCCTCTGTGAGAGCCCGCTGACATTCCAGGCCATCATCATCTGGCGGGATGAACTCAACGAAGGCCAGACGCTGCTGCGCGAGATCATCGATCTCGAAACCACCTATTCCGGTCCCGAGGCCAAGGCCGCCCCGCAGTTCCAGTCTCCTGAAAAGATCGAGGCAGACCGCAAGGCCGCCGAGGAGAAGGAAAAGAACCGCAAGCCGCGCGCGGCAAATGACGACGACATCACCAATGTCGGCGGCGAGGGCCAGCCGGCGGAAGAAGAGGAAGAGGACGACGACGAGTCGAACCTTTCGCTCGCCGCCATGGAAGCGGAACTGCGTCCGCAGGTCATGGAAACGCTCGACACGATCGCCGAGACCTACAAGAAGCTGCGCAAGCTGCAGGACCAGCAGGTGGAAGCCCGCCTGCAGGCCACCGGCACGCTTTCGCCCGCCCAGGAGCGCCGCTACAAGGAGCTCAAGGACGAACTGATCACGGCCGTCAAGTCGCTGTCGCTCAACCAGAACCGCGTCGACAGCCTCGTCGAGCAGCTCTACGACATCTCCAAGCGCCTGATGCAGAACGAGGGCCGCCTGCTGCGTCTCGCCGAAAGCTACGGCGTCAAGCGTGACTCGTTCCTCGAGCAGTATTCCGGCGCGGAACTCGATCCGAACTGGATGAAGTCGATCGCCAACCTGTCGGCCCGCGGCTGGAAGGAATTCGCCAAGAGCGAGAACACGACGATCCGCGACATTCGCCAGGAGATCCAGAACCTCGCGACCGAAACCGGCATTTCGATCGCCGAATTCCGCCGCATCGTCTCGATGGTGCAGAAGGGCGAGCGCGAAGCCCGCATCGCCAAGAAGGAGATGGTGGAAGCCAACCTCCGTCTCGTGATCTCGATCGCCAAGAAGTACACGAACCGCGGCCTGCAGTTCCTTGATCTCATCCAGGAAGGCAATATCGGCCTCATGAAGGCGGTCGACAAGTTCGAGTATCGCCGCGGCTACAAGTTCTCCACCTATGCGACGTGGTGGATCCGTCAGGCGATCACCCGTTCGATCGCCGACCAGGCCCGCACGATCCGCATCCCGGTGCACATGATCGAGACGATCAACAAGATCGTCCGCACCTCGCGCCAGATGCTGCACGAGATCGGCCGCGAGCCGACGCCGGAAGAACTGGCCGAGAAGCTCGCCATGCCGCTCGAAAAGGTCCGCAAGGTCCTGAAGATCGCCAAGGAGCCGATTTCGCTGGAAACGCCTGTCGGCGACGAAGAAGACAGCCATCTCGGCGACTTCATCGAGGACAAGAACGCGCTGCTTCCGATCGACGCTGCCATCCAGGCGAACCTGCGCGAGACGACGACCCGCGTGCTGGCCTCGCTCACGCCGCGCGAAGAGCGCGTGCTGCGCATGCGCTTCGGCATCGGCATGAACACCGACCACACGCTGGAAGAAGTCGGCCAGCAGTTCTCGGTGACGCGCGAACGTATCCGCCAGATCGAGGCGAAGGCGCTGCGCAAGCTCAAGCACCCGAGCCGCTCCAGGAAGCTCCGCTCGTTCCTCGACAGCTGAGCCAGTCCTGAACCGTTCAAGGGCCCGGTCGTTCTCGCGACCGGGCCTTTTTCGTTTCCGGATCGGGCCGGGCGGGCAAGAGGCAAGCGTTCATGCCCAAAGCATGGGCAAAAAGCCCGCCTGCGGTTGCCTCGCCGCGGTCGCCGTGCAAGGTTCCCTGTGACTGCGAAGGAGGTGCGGATGCGGGATCGGTTGTGGTCTTTTCTCTTGTCGTTCTCCGTGGTCGGCCTCCTGCTCGGCACGCTGTTCTTCGCGGTCTCGCTGACACCGAGCCTTTTGCCGCGCACCTATGTCACGCAGGGCATTCTTTCCGGCGTCGCCATGGCCTGCGGCTATGGACTGGGCGTCGCGCTTGCCGCGCTCTGGCGCTGGTTCGAGCTGCCGGTGATGCGGGGGCCGGTGCGGCTGTGGCTTCGGGTCGTGGCCGGCGCGCTCTGCGCCATCGTCGTGCTCGTCTTCCTCTGGCGGGCGGCCGAGTGGCAGAATTCCATCCGCACGCTGATGGATCTGCCGCCGATCGAGACGGCGCATCCGTTCTATGTCGGCGCCATCGCACTCGGCATCTTCCTGCTCCTGCTTGCCGTCGGCAAGCTCTTCGCCCTCGTCGTGCGGCTCATTGCCAGCACGTCGCGTGTCGCCGCGCCGCGGCGGCTCTCCTACGTCATCGGCACGGCGCTCGCCGCCACGCTGTTCTGGACCATGGCCGACGGGCTGCTGCTGCGCTTCGTGCTGCATACGGCGGATTCGTCCTTCCGGCGGCTCGATCAGGTCATCGAGCCCGACACGGAAGAGCCGTCCGATCCTCTAAAATCTGGAAGTGCCGCCTCGCTGGTGCGCTGGGACGAGCTTGGCCGCATGGGGCGCTCCTTCGTGGCCAGCGGCCCCTCGGCGCAGGACATCGCCTCCTTCACCGGCAAGCCGGCCGTCGAGCCGCTGCGCGTCTATGCCGGGCTCAATGCAGCGGAAACGCCGGAGGCGCGCGCGAAGATCGCCCTCGACGAGCTGATCCGCGTCGGCGGCTTCGAGCGTTCCACGCTGCTGGTCGTGATGCCGACCGGCACCGGCTGGATCGATCCCGAGGCTCTGGATACGGTCGAATACCTGCATCACGGCGATATCGCGAGCGTCGCCATCCAGTACTCCTATCTCGCAAGCTGGCTGTCGCTGATCGCCGAGCCGGACTATGGCGCGGAGGCGGCCCGCGCGCTGTTCCGCGCCGTCTACAATCACTGGACGACGCTGCCGAAGGACAGCCGGCCGAAGCTCTATCTCTATGGTCTCAGCCTCGGTGCGCTTTCCTCGGAGCAGTCGGCCGAACTGTTCGAGGTGATCGGCGATCCCTATCAGGGGGCGCTATGGGCCGGCCCGCCGTTCCCCAGCCGCATCTGGCGCAAGATGACCGCAGACCGCAATCCCGGCACGCCTGCCTGGCTGCCGCGCTTCCGCGACGGTTCCTATGTGCGCTTCACCAGCCAGAAGAACGTGCTGCCCGAGGCCGGCGACCATTGGGGGCCGATGCGCATCGTCTACCTGCAATATGCTAGCGATCCCGTGACCTTCTACGATCCCTATTCGCTCTACCGCCAGCCCGCCTGGATGACCGTGCCGCGCGGGCCGGATGTCTCGCCCGACTTCCAGTGGTACCCCGTCGTCACCTTCCTGCAACTGACGCTCGACATGGCGATGGCCACCACCGCGCCGATGGGCCTGGGCCATGTCTATGCCGGCGAGCACTATATCGACCCATGGATCGCCGTCACCGATGTGCAGGACTGGAGCGATGCCGATATCGCACGCCTGAAGGAGAAGTTCCGCGCCGGGCGATAAACCTTCAAGGGATGAGGGGCGCATCCCCTCCACAAACAAAAACGCCGGGGCAGGGCCCCAGCGTTCGCATCTCCAGATCGCGCCGCTTACTCGGCGGAGACGATCTTGCCGTCTTCCCACTTGAAGAGCGAGAAGCTCTGCGAGGTGAGGTCGCCGGTTTCGCCGTAGGTCAGCTTGCCGATGGCGGTGGGGATCTCTTCGCCCGACTTCAGCGCGGTCGCGACAGCGGCCGGGTCATCGGCGCTGCCGGCCTTCTCGATGCCGGCCTTCAGCACTTCCACGGCGGCATAGGCATTGAGCGTGAAGGCCTCCGGCGGGATGCCCTTTTCCTTGAGCGCGGCGACGGCGGCCGAGGAATCGGGGTTCTTCAGCGCGTCGGATGCGTTGGTGAAGATCGTGCCGGCAGCCGCTTCGTTGCCGATCGCCCAGTATTCGCTGTTCGACAGGCCTTCGCCGCCGATGATGGTGGCGTTGACCGAGAGGTCCTTCAGCTGGCGTGCGAGCAGGCCGCCTTCCGGGTGGTAGCCGCCGAAATAGATGACTTCGACGCCATCGGCCTTGAGGCGGGTGAGCAGCGAGGAGAAGTCCTTCTCGCCCGGCGTGACGGAATCATAGAGCGCCTCGGTGATGCCGCCGGCATTGATCGCCGCCTTGAACGCATCGGCAAGGCCCTTGCCGTAGGCGCCCTTGTCGTGGATCACGGCGACCTTCTTGTCCTTCAGGTTCTTCAGGACATAGGCGGCGGCGACTTCGGCCTGCTGGTCATCGCGGCCGCAGGTGCGCAGCACGTTGGTGAGGCCGCGGGCCGTGAGATCCGGAGCGGTCGCGGTCGGCGTGACCATCAGGATACCGTTTTCGGCCAGGACGTCGGAGGCAGGGATGGCGACGCCCGAGGTGACCGGGCCGACCACGAAGCGGATGCCTTCGCCGACGATCTGGTTGGCAGCCGAAACGCCCTGCTTGGGCTCGCCGCCGTCATCGGCCAGTTTCAGCACGACCTGTTCGCCGAGGATGCCGCCGTTCTTGTTGATCTCGGCGACGGCTGCTTCCGCACCGTTCTTGACCTGGTCGCCATAAGCCGCGACGGGCCCCGTCAGCGGGGCGATGAGGCCGATGACGATATCGGCGTGCGCAAGCGGGGCGAAGGCGACGGAAGCGGCGAGCAGGGCTCCGGCGAAAATGGGCTTCTTCATGATTTTCTCCTCAACGGGGGCCATCGAGGGCCCGGTTGCAAGCGCCCATGCGAACGGATGGCGTTGGCCGAAAAATCCGGTTGCAGGGCCGTGTTCAGCGGTCCGGAACAATCGTGCGCGAGAGGCCGGCTAGCTATGGATTGATTAGGCCGCGAGGGCAAAAAGAGCAACAAAATAATGCATTTGCATCTTTGATGGGCGGATCAGCCGCATAGATGGAACGAATATGCAGCAATTGAATCAAAACGAATTGTTAAGATTTACGATTTATAAATATCCGCGATTTTTGAGGAACTGCGATGCGTTGCGTATTGATCGTCGTTCTCCTGCTGCTTGCCGGTTGTGCGTCTGTCCCCAGGCAGACACAGAATGCCTGCGCGATCTTCGAGCAGCGCGATGGACTTTTCGATAACTGGCGGAAAGCCGCCTATGGCGCCCAGCGGGAATACGGCGTGCCCGTGCCCGTGCTGATGGCGACGATCTATGCCGAATCGGGTTTCCGGCACAATGCGCGTCCGCCGCGCACCAAGCTCTTCGGCTTCATTCCGTGGAAACGCCAGTCGACGGCGCTCGGCTTCTCGCAGGCGCTGGACGGCACCTGGAAGCGCTACCAGCGCGAGACGGGCCGCTGGTCGGCCAAGCGCACCAACTTCAACGACGCGATCCGCTTCATCGGCTGGTATCACACCGAGAGCAACCGCCGGAACGGCATTGCGCTCAACGACACCTACCGCCTCTACATCGCCTATTACCACGGCCATGCCGGCTATCAGCGCGGCAATTGGAGCGGCACGGCGAAGGCCGGCGCGAAGCGCGCCTCGACCATGGCGTCGAACTACGCCCGTCAGCTGCGGTCCTGCGGCGGCTGTTAGGCCGCCGCCGCGAGGCGCCCAGAAAAAGTTCGTCCCCTTGTCGGATCGGGCCTCGGCCCCGCGTCCTTGTTCTGTGTGAACAGAAGGAGAGACGCTCATGACCTATGTTGACGGTTTCGTGCTGGCCGTGCCGAAGGCCAATATCGAGGCATACAAGGAGATGGCCCGCACCGCCGGCGATGTCTGGAAGGAACTCGGCGCCGTCGACTATGTGGAATGCATCGGCGACGACGTGCCCTATGGCGAGCTGACCTCGTTTCCCCGCGCCGTGCAGGCGCGCGACGACGAGGTGGTGATCTTCTCGTGGATCACCTACGCCTCCCGGGAAAAGCGCGATGAGATCAATGCGAAGGTGATGAAGGATCCGCGCATGCAGGGAGACGCATGGAAGGAGGTCTTCGACGGCAAGCGCATGATCTATGGCGGCTTCCGGCCTTTCCTCGAATTGTGAAGACCTGCGGGCTGCGCTACTATTGTGCCAACAGGCAGAAAGGACGCAGCATGAACCTCTATTATGCGATCGTCGGCGAGACGACGGATACAAATATGGGTCTCGCCCGCTTCATGGGCGTGATCGTGGTGTTCATCCTGCTGGGCGGCGGGCTGTCCTGGCTCATCGGCTGAGGCGGGTCTCCTCGTGCCGCAACGGCTGATCGAGATATCCACGCGCGGGCAGGGGCTCTACGAGTTCACCCGCGAGGTCGAGGCTTTCGTTCGTGAAGCCGGCGCGAGGGAGGGTCTTCTGACCGTCTTCGTGCGCCACACCTCCTGCTCCCTGCTGGTCCAGGAGAATGCCGAGCCCGACGTGCGGCACGATCTCGACCGGTTCTTCCGCCGGCTCGTGCCCCCGTCCGACGATCCCTCCATGCGCTGGGTCGTTCATACGATGGAAGGGCCGGACGACATGCCGGCGCATATCAAGGCGGCGCTCACGCAGGTCTCCATCGGCATCCCCGTCATGGCCGGCAGGCTTGCGCTCGGCACCTGGCAGGGGCTTTATCTCTTCGAGCACCGTGACCGCCCGCACCGGCGCGAGATCGTGCTGCATCTGAGCGCCTGACGGGAACCCTTTTCGGGCTCGTCCGTTTGGCGCCTTGCCCACCGGAGAGGAGACCCCCATGGCCGATACGACCGACCTTGCCCGCAGCGTGATCGCTGCGCTGAACGCCCGCGATTTCGCCACGCTGTCCGCCCGCGTGCACGAGGATGTCGTGCTCTCCGGCATCGGCGAGGGCAGCGACAACGGCCGCGAGGCGCTGCGCGACCGTTTCGCCCGCTATTTCCAGTCATCGGACGAGACCTATGCCGATGCGCTCGTCATGAGCGATGCCGGCGGCCAGGCCGTGGCCATCCGCGTGACGGCGCATGGCAAGACGGCGGGCGGCGGCGCCTATTCGCGCGAAAAGATCGTATTGCTGGAAGTCGATGAGGGCGCGATCAGCCGCATTGCCCTGTTCAACGGTTCATGAAGTTGAACGCAAGCTGAACGGACGATTCCATTTGCGTTCAGCATCGCCGCCATAAGGTGTTCTCAATCGCCGGCGAGAAAAGGTTCTGCCGGAGCCAACAGGAGCCTCTCATGAAGACCTTTCTGACCAAGACCATTGTCGCCGCCGTCCTCGGCCTCGGTGCGCTGACCGCTTCTGTTCCGGCCGCCTCGGCTGCCGGCCTCAGCGTGACCATCGACACCGTCGGCTACCGCAACGGTTTCCTTCAGGTCCAGCAGGGCTGGGGCGATGATGGCGGCTGGGATCGCCGCGAGCGTCGGGGCGATCGTTGGGATCGCCGCGAAGACCGCCGTCATGGCGATGGCTGGGGCCGTGGCCGCGGCCGCTGCGCACCGGGCCTTGCAATCGAGAAGGCGCGTGATTTCGGTATGCGTCGCGCCAGCATTGCCGACATGTCGCCGCGCCGCGTCGTGGTCGAAGGCTTCCGCCGTGGCGAATACACCCGCATGGTCTTTGCCAACGAGCGCGGTTGCCCCGCCATGTGGCGCCGCTGAACAGCTGCGGGGCCGGCGTGACGCCAGCTCCCGCGAGGAAAGCTGTTCGCCTCGTCACCCCCGGCCGGCGGACGGCCTGCCCTCCCGACATCGTCGGGAGGGCTTTTGCGTTTGCACGCATCGAATAAGCGACCCGATCCTTCCGACAACGAAAAAGGGCCGGTTTCCCGGCCCTTTCGTCATATCTGAAAGGCAGCAAGGCCTCAGTTGTTCAGCGCGAAGGTCACGTTGACGGTCACCGAGTAGCTGTTTTCGCCGGCCGCGATCGGCACGGCGCCGGCGGCGGCGAAATCCTTGGCCATGGTGCGGGCGATCGGCATCGCCTCGGCGCGGTAGGAGGTTTCGGAAATCTCGATCACGCGGCCAAGGCCCACGCCGGCGGCTTCCGTCAGTTCCTTCGCCTTGGCGACGGCGTTTTCGACGGCCTTCTTGCGGGCGGCGCTCACGGTTGCTTCCGGCTTGTCGTTGACGAAGCGGATGCCGCTGCCCTGGTTGGCGCCGAGCGTCACGGTCTTGTCGACGATCTCGCCGAGCTTGGACAGGTCGCGCACGCGCAACGTCACCGTGTTGGTGACTTGGAAGCCGATGAGCACCGGCGGCGGGTTTTCGCCCGTCGAGCTCTGCGGATACTGGTACTGCGGATTGATCATGAAGCCGGAGGTCTGCACGTCGCGTTCCTCGATGCCGGCTTCCTTCAGCGCGGCGAGAATCTCGGCCATCGCCTTGTTGTTGGCATCGAGTGCCTCGCGCGCCGTCTTGGCGTCCTTGACGACGCCGAGATCGACCACGGCCATGTCAGGGGCCACTTCCGCGCTGCCTTCGCCCGTTACGATGATCGTCGCCTCGCGTGGCTTCGCGGCGGCGGCGTCCTGGGCCTGTGCGGCGAGCGGGAGCGCGGTGGCGGCGGCAAGCGAAAGGGCGAACAGGCTGGCAGCCGTGCGACGGCCGGTGATTGCATGGAACATGCGCGAATATCTCCTGATGATTGTGTCCCTTGCCGTGTTCATCGTCGTTCATTGTGTAGAGATTACGGCAGTGCTTGTGAGAAAAGACTATTTCGTCTAGACGGTTAACACCGTCGGCCGCCATTGACCGACGAACCCCCGCCCACACGGCCGGGAAGGGCCTGTAGCTCAATGGTTAGAGCCGGCGGCTCATAACCGCTTGGTTGGGGGTTCGAGTCCCTCCGGGCCCACCATTTCTTCTCTTCACGATGAAAACCACATGACGGTCCAGGCCCCTCTCACCGGGCTGGGAATCGAGTTCGCCATTCCGCAGGCCTTCTACGAGCGCAATTGAGCCCATTTGTGAACCCTACAATTCCCGGGAACTTATCGCCGTCGTCTCGGTTCGCATCCTACTGTTTAAAGAGTAGGAGAACTCAATGGTCACTATGGTTGGCAATGAATCGACGATCGACAAGCTCGTCACGAACCTCATCTATCTCGAACACGACGCGATCGCCGCTTACGATTCCGTCATCGAACGCCTCGACGACAGGCGCTTGAGCGCCCAGGTCGCCGATTTCCGTGACGATCACCTCCAGCATCTGCAGGTGCTCAACGAGATCGCCCGCGAAGTCGGAACGGAAGCGCCCACCGAAGGCGACATGAAGCAGATGCTCACGACCGGCAAGATCGCGCTTGCCGACCTGATGGGCGACGCCGCCATTTTGAAGGCGATGAAGACCAACGAAGACGACACGGTCACCGCATATGAGCGGGCCTCACGACATGAAGACGCCATCCCGCAATCGAAAGCCTTCTTCCTGAAGGCGCTTCATGACGAACAGCGTCATCGTGAATGGTTCGACACAACGGCGAAGAATATGTGACCTTGAAATCGGGCCATCGGGTTCGCATCTAAGGATCACACCCCGATTGATAGCCGCCTGCTGTGACGACGACGTCGCGCGTTCGTGGCTGTCCGGGTTCGAAGGGCGCTCCCCTGTTAAGGGTCGAGCGCCCTTCGCATGTCCAGCAGATGACGGAAAACCTGCCGCCATTGCGCGGCCTCACCAGGACCCACTATTCCCGCCTCAGTCACCTTGCCCGTAGAGACGGAAGAACGCCCGGCAGTCCGCTTCCTCCGTCAGCGCGCCTGGGCCAGTGCGACGGCGTCGGCTCCTGCGGGGAATCGAAGCCGGTTGCCGGTCTCGTGGACGGCCTGCCAGATCGCTTCTGCAACATCGTTTTCCGTCGTGGTCAGGGACGGATTGGCGAATGCCTCGAGGATCGGCCGGGCGAAATCTGCGTAGCCGCCGGGAAGGAGGTCCGAGACGGGAACGATGGCATTCGCCCCGAACCGGGTGGTCGGCGCATAGCCGGGTTCGACGAGCTTCACCCGCACGCCGAAATAACCGAGCTCATGCGCAAGCGAAGCCGAGAAGCCTTCGATGGCCTGTTTCGTTGCGGTATAGGCCGCCGCGAGCGGGAATTCGCCCAAAGCGACGCTCGACGTGACGTTGATGATGGTGCCGGCCCGGCGCTCGCGCATCTGCGGGATGACCGCCTGGCACATGGCCATGACGCCGATCGTGTTGGTCTCGATGAGCTGCCGGATGAGGGACATCGGCATCGCCTCGAATGCCCCCACACCGCCAAGCCCGGCATTGTTCACGAGAACGTCGATTGGACCGGCGGATTCGAAGAGGCTGGCGATGCTGTCGGGGCACGTCACATCGAGCGGCAGCACGCGCAGCCGTTCGGCTGCGGCAAAAAGCGATGGGTCCGGACGCCGCATGGTCGCCAGGACATTCCACCCGCGGGACAGGAAGTGTTCGGCGGTGACCTTGCCGTAGCCGGATGATGTGCCGGTAATGAGGATTGTCTTTGTCATGTCGGTCTCCTTGGTTTCGGTGAGACAGGAATAGACAATCGGGGTAAGACGATCTATAATTCTACGTCCAGGAAATTTTATGGATCGTCCAAATGGACCCGCTCAGTGATATCGTCGCTCTCCTGCGGCCCAGGGCCGCGATCGCGAAGCCCATCTCCGGGCGCGGCCGATGGGGCGTTCGTTACAGGGCCTACGACGCGCCCGGCTTCACGCTCGTCCTCACCGGGGAAGCCTGGGTCGCGTTGGGCGACCGGGAGCCGCTTCGCCTTGGCGAAGGCGACTTTCTGCTTTTGCCGACGACGCCGGCGTTCTCCCTGTGCAGTGAACCCGGCGTCGCCTGCATTCCAGCCGAACCTCTGGCGGAAGCTGTCCGCCATGGCGAGCAGGACGGTGCGCCAGACTTCGCGGCGCTGGGCGGGAGCTTTTCGATCGAGAGCGTCAACGCGCAGCTGCTGCTCACGTTGCTGCCCGACGCGATCTTTATCCCTGCTTCGGCGGGGCGGGGGACGCGGTTCGGCCGCATGATCGACCTCTTGTCCGAGGAGTGCATGGCTGATCATCCGGGCAAGGAACTGGTTATTCAGCGCCTGCTGGAAATGCTGCTGGTCGAGGCGCTGCGGTGGGATGCCGGCGGCAACACCGCGGCATCGGCGAACCTCTTGAACGGGCTGCGCGATCCCGCCATGGCCCGTGCCCTGCGCGCCATCCACGAGGATGTCCGCACGCGGTGGACGGTCGCCGAACTCGCTGGAGTAGCCGGCATGTCGAGATCGGGTTTCGCCGCGCGATTCAACGAGGTTGTCGGCTGCGCGCCCATTGAATATCTCGCGCGCTGGCGCATCGCTATCGCCAAGCAGGCACTTCTGAACGGTGCAAAGTCGCTCGACAGGATCGCGGATGAAATAGGTTACGAATCCGCCAGCGCGTTCAGCACGGCGTTCAGCAAGCGGCTCGGCTGCTCCCCGGGCCGGTTCGCGAGACGCCATGCCGTCAACGCGGGTGGCGGCGTGCGCGCGGCCTCATAACGCCTCCGCCCGCTGATGGCGGAGAGGGACCACCGGTTGTTGCCGGTGGTCGAGAGCTGACAGGCAATCTGAAAAGCGATGGCTGTCGCCGGTTTTATCGTACCGAAAGCCAGTACCGGTGAAGATCATCGATCCGTTCGCTGGTCATGATCGGCATCGCGTCCTTCAGGCGGCTCTCCGGCCAGTCCCACCACCGCATCTCCAGGAGCAGCGCGATCTCCCATTCGGCAAAACGCTTTCGGATTACCTTGGCGGGATTTCCGCCGACGATGGCGTAGGGTTCCACATCCTTCGTCACGAGGGCCCGTGTCCCGATCACCGCACCGTCGCCGACCTTGACGCCGGGCATGATGATCGCTTCGGAGCCGATCCAGACATCGTTGCCGATAACGGTGTCCCCGGTGGGAAGATAACCATTCGCCGCGCCTTCGAACGCCGCCACCTCCGACATGAAGAAGAAGGGGAAGGTGCTGATCCATTCGTGTCGGTGGCCCTGATTGCCCGCCATGATGAAGGCGGCACCGGAACCGATCGAGCAGAAGCTTCCGATGATCAGCTTGTCCGCGCCCTCGTCAGGCAGGAGAAAGCGTGCGCAGTCATCGAAGCTGTGGCCGTGGTAGTAGCCGGAATAGTAGCTGTACCGTCCGACGATCAGGTTGGGATGGGTGATCTGCTTGTCGAGCGTCACGCCTCGAAAGGGGCTTTCGAAAAAGTTTTCCATCTGTGTATCTCTGCATATGAACCTTCGTTTCCGCGTGCTGAGGCAAGCGGATGCGAGACGCGGAACCTGTAGGGTTCGCGTCGAGGCTCCTCGCGTTCAGCGGGAGCTAGATGCAGGGAATACTCGCGGCCTTGATCATGGGGTTTTCTACCGCACATTCCCATGCCAGCCAAGGGCGCTCGGGCCGTGACCGGTCAAGGACCCAGTTGATCTTGTCTGCCATTCGCGAAGTCCCGTGCAGCCTTGATGAAAGCCGTGAAAGCAGCCGGCGGATTCTTCCTTCCGGGATAGTAAAGGGCCAGAGGCGCCAGCGCCGGGGTCCAGTCCTCAAGCACGCGGACAAGCCGCCCGGCCGCGATGTCCTCGCGCACGTCCGCCTCCATCATATATCCAAGGCCGATCCCGTTCTGGGCCGCGATCCTGACGAGGCTCGGCTCGTCGAGGGTTATCGCGCCCTGCACATCGATCTGGACGGCTTCCCCATCCTTCTCAAATCTCCATCGGAACAAGGCGTTGTTCGGCAGGCGCGCCCGGATGCAGCGAAACCGGTACAGGTCCGCTGGAACGGTCGGTGCGCCGTGTGCGCGGAGGAACGCGGGGGACGCCACGACCGCATTGCTGCGCTTCAATCCGAGCGGCACGGCGATCATGTCGTTCGGCACCAGGTCGGCGGGCCTCAGTCCGAGGTCGAACCCGGCCGCGACGATGTCGATCAGCCGCCCCTCCGTGACCAGGTCGATATGCACCTGGGGATGGCGTTGCAGGAACGAGAGGATAAGCGGCTCCATCACCTCCCGGGCTGCCGTTGCGAACGCATTGATGCGCAGTGTCCCGGTCGGAACCTCCTGGAGCGACTGGGCCGCCAGCATGGCGTCGTGAATGTCGGTCATCGCCGGACCGACCCGCTCGACGAAGGTCTTCCCCGCCTCTGTCAGCGAGACACTTCTGGTCGTTCGGTTGAAGAGGCGGATGCCAAGGCGCTGCTCCAGTTTTGCGATGGAGTTGCTGAGAGCCGTCGTGGATAGGCCAAGGTCCAGGGCGGCGGCCCGAAACGAACCCAGGCGGGCGATGCTGAGAACGGCATCGAGTTCGGCAAGAACGGATCGGGTCATTGTCCCTCTTTTCGCAACGGCTCATCCTCCTTTGTCCCGCTTATTCTGTCAATGATGGTGATCTACCTTTGGGCCAGTCGATCCCGGACGGAGGTCGAAACAGCAGCCAAGAGGCTCAGCCAGGACTGGAGAAACCGAATGACGATCAAACTACCGAAAGCCATCGAGGACTACTTCGATGCCGACAGGACAGGCGATCCGGATGCGATAGCGGCCACATTCACCGAGGCCGGCGTCGTCAAGGACAAGGGCAAGACCCATCGCGGACGCGATGCCATCCGCGCGTGGATGGTCGAAGCCGGGCAGCTTTACACCTACACGGTGGAGCCCTTCTTCATCGGCATCGAAAACGGGAAGACCCAGGTGACCGCCCACGTCGCCGGCAGCTTCCCCGGCAGCCCGATCGACTTGCGGTTCTTCTTCGTCCTCGCGGGCGACAAGGTATCGGAACTGGAGATCACCGTATGAGCGATTTTCTTTCCCTGGAGGGCCGCAGGGCCCTCATCTCCCACGTCCCGACGGAATGACGCCGGACCAGCAGCGATCGGGGAGGGCACTCCGCCCCGGCCGCTTATCCGACGCCCGTACTCGCGGCGGCGCTAAAAAGGATGGCTGCGCAGTGGAACCCCGATTGGTTTATGCGATAAGGTGCCGACAGCGGCCGGCAGGCCGGTGTTATGAGGAGAGCATTGCATGAAGGATAGACAGTTCGGGCGCACGGGCCGTGTGGTCTCGGAGATCGGCTTCGGGGCCTGGGCCATCGGTGGCGCCTGGGGGGATGTTTCGGAGGAGGAGGCGCGGGGCGCGTTGCATGCGGCGCTCGATGCCGGCACGACCTTCATCGATACGGCCGACGTCTACGGCGACGGCCGCTCGGAGCGCATCATCGCGGACGTGCTGAAGGCGCGCGGCGGCGAGCGCCCCTATGTGGCGACCAAGGCCGGGCGCCGCGCCGTGCCGCATGTCGCGGACGAGTATAACCGCAAGAACCTGACCGCCTTTATCGACCGTTCGCTGCAGAACCTTTCGACGGATTGCCTCGATCTCGTGCAGCTGCATTGCCCGCCGACCGAGGTCTATTACCGTCCCGAGGTGTTCGGCATCCTCGACGACCTCGTGCAGGCGGGCAAGATCCGCAACTACGGCGTCTCGGTCGAAAAGGTCGAGGAAGCGCTGAAGGCGATCGAATATCCCGGCGTCGTCTCCGTTCAGATCATCTACAACATCTTCCGCCAGCGCCCGGCCGGCCTGTTCTTCCGCGAGGCGAAGGCGAAGGACGTCGCCGTTATCGTGCGCGTGCCGCTCGCCTCGGGCCTGCTGACGGGCAAGATGAACGCCGCCACGCAGTTCGCAGCCGACGACCACCGCGCCTTCAACCGGAACGGCGAGGCCTTCGACAAGGGCGAGACCTTCTCGGGCGTGCCCTATGATGTTGCGCTGGACGCCGTCGAGGCGGTGCGCAAGCTGGTGCCGGGCAATGTCACGATGGCGCAGTTCGCGTTGCGCTGGATCCTCATGGAGGAGGCGGTGAGCGTGGTCATCCCGGGCGCGAAGAATGCCGCCCAGGCGAAGGCGAACAGTGCGGCCAGCGATGTGGCGGCGCTGCCGGCCGAGACGATGGAGGCGCTGCGTGCGCTCTATCGCGAGCGGATTGCGCCGCACGTGCACCAGCTCTGGTAGGCATCGAGCAAATCGGGCGGCGGCGGGAGAGCGCCGCTGCCTGATCCGCTCCGCCGATCCTGTTGCGGCTCAGAAGTTGAGGAACTGCCTGGGATCCTGCCGCGCGCGCATCAGAAGGTCGAGCTCCCGCTTGGACGGGCCGAACTTTTCGAAAAGCCGCTCGGCTTCCTTGTGCGAAAGCCCGTAGGCCGTTCGAAAACTGTCGAGTGTGTAGCGTTCTCCCGAAAGCCGCCGGTGATCGGGAAAGAGTTTAGACTGTTCCTGCATTTGCCATCGTGCCCAAACAAGGTTGCGTGCCCTTTCAACCGGTTGGGGCAGCGATTGTTCCGGGCGTCCTCCGCAAAATCGCGGGCCGATACGGAGCGCGTGGCCAGACGGCGAAAGGCTGCCGCGCCGCATCGCGATTCGGCCGCAATCGGACCGGAGAATTGCCGCTTGAACCGTCTCGTCGTGACGGGCCCCGACCGCCGCCGAGCGGCGCCATTGCCCGCCGCTTTAGGCGCAGCGAGCCGGATTTTTCGCTGAACGGACGCCGTGTAAGGCCCCTTCAGGGTGATTTCGCGTGAACGAATATGCTCGCGAAAGTAGGCTTGTCCCCGTTGTCTGTTCCATGTGCCGGGTCTTTCGCGATGCGGCTTTTGCCCTATCCCGGCTGAAAGGGAACCGGTTTTGCAAACGTGTCGAGCATTGTTGACTAACTCTAGTAATTCCCTAGGCTTTTGGCAGAAACGCACAGGAGGTTGGACATGTCTATTTTGGTGAAACGGGTAGGGGCCTTGCTCCTGGGTGTCGGGCTGGCCTTTGGCAGCGTCACGGCGACATGGGCGCAGACGACGCTGCTCAATGTGTCCTACGATCCGACCCGCGAACTCTACAAGGATTACAACGAGGCGTTCGCCAAGCACTGGAAGGCCGAGACCGGCGAGGATGTCACCATCCAGCAGTCGCATGGCGGTTCGGGCAAGCAGGCCCGCGCGGTGATCGACGGCCTGGAGGCCGATGTCGTGACGCTGGCGCTCGAGAGCGACATCAACGCCATCGTGGAAAAGACCGGCAAGATCAACAAGGACTGGCGCACGCGCCTGCCCAACAATTCTTCGCCCTATACCTCCACGATCGTCTTCCTGGTGCGCAAGGGCAATCCCAAGGGCATCAAGAACTGGGGCGACCTGGTGAAGGGTGACGTGCAGATCGTGACGCCGAACCCGAAGACCTCGGGCGGCGCGCGCTGGAACTACCTCGCCGCCTGGGCTTGGGCGAATGAGGAATTCGGCGGCGATCAGGACAAGATCAAGGCCTATATCGCCGACCTCTACAAGCGGGCGCCGGTTCTCGACACGGGTGCGCGCGGCGCGCTGACGACCTTCGCCCAGCGCCAGATCGGCGACGTTCTGCTCGCCTGGGAAAACGAGGCCTATCTGGCCGGTGCCGAATTCGGCGCTGACGCCTTCGACATCGTCGCCCCGCCGATCTCGATCCTCGCGGAGCCGCCCGTCGCCGTGGTCGACGGCAATGTGGATGCCAAGGGCACGCGCAAGCAGGCCGAGGCCTATCTGAACTACCTCTATTCCGAGGAAGGCCAGAACATCGCGGCCAAGCACTTCTATCGCCCGTCCAAGCGCGACGTGGTGAAGCCGGAGTTGCTGCAACAGCTTCCCGAGATTAAGCTGGTCACCATCGACGACCCGATCTTCGGCGGATGGGCCAAGGCGCAGCCCGAGCACTTCGGCGATGGCGGCGTCTTCGACCAGATCTACAAGCCGGGGAACTGAGAACCTTGACGACGACTGCTGCTGCTTCCGGGCGGTGGCGACTGAGACAACCGAGCGTCATTCCGGGTTTCGGACTGACGCTCGGTTTTTCGCTCGCCTATCTCACGCTCATCATCCTTATTCCGCTTGCCGGCCTCGTCTGGCGTTCGGCGTCCCTGTCGGGTGCTGAATTCCTCGGCATCCTTTCCGATCCCCGCACGGTCAATGCGCTGAAGGTCTCCTTCGGCACCGCCTTCATCGCGGCCATCGTCAATGTGGTCTTCGGCGTCATCGTCGCCTGGGTCATCGTGCGCTACGAGTTCCCCGGCCGGCGCATCGTCGATGCGGTCGTGGACCTGCCCTTCGCGCTGCCCACGGCGGTTGCCGGCATCGCGCTTGCCGCGCTCTACGCGCCGAACGGCTGGATCGGCCAGATCCTCAACCTCGTCGGCATCAAGGCGGCCTTCAACCCGACGGGCATCGTGATCGCGCTGGTGTTCATCGGCCTGCCCTTCGTGGTGCGCACGGTTCAGCCGGTCATGGAGGAGATCGACAGCGAAATCGAGGAAGCCGCGGCGACGCTCGGCGCCAACCGTTTCCAGACGGTGTTCCGTGTGCTGCTGCCGGGCCTGGCGCCGGCCATCCTCACGGGTTTCGCGCTCGCCTTCGCGCGCGGCGTCGGCGAATACGGGTCCGTCATCTTCATTGCCGGCAACATTCCCTATGTGTCGGAAATCGCGCCGCTGCTCATCGTGATCCGGCTCGAGGAGTTCAGCTACGGGGCTGCGACCGCCATCGCCACGATCATGCTCGCACTGTCCTTCGCCATGCTGCTGGTCATCAACCTCATCCAGGCGTGGAGCCGCAGGAGATACGGTCATGGCGCATAAGTCTTCCCGCCGCCTGCGCTCGCCCACGACGGAGGCGCCCGCCGCCCGCTACACGCTGATGGCGCTGGCCTTCCTCTTCCTGACGCTCTTCCTGCTGTTGCCGCTGGTGGCCGTGTTCATCGAGGCGTTCCGCAAGGGAACCGCGGAGTTCCTGGCGGCCTTCGGCGATCCCGATACGCTGGCCGCCATCCGGCTGACGCTGCTGGTGGCCGTCATCGCCGTACCGCTCAACCTGGTGTTCGGCGTGGCGGCGGCCTGGGCCATCGCCAAGTTCGAGTTCAAGGGCAAGGCGTTCCTGACGACGCTGATCGATCTTCCCTTCTCGGTCTCGCCGGTCATTTCCGGCCTCGTCTATGTGCTGCTGTTCGGCGCGGGCAGCGTGCTCGGGCCCTGGCTGAAGAGCTACGGCATCGAAATCCTCTTCGCGGTGCCGGGCATCGTGCTTGCCACCATCTTTGTGACCTTCCCCTTCGTGGCGCGCGAGCTTATCCCGCTCATGCAGGAGCAGGGCACGGGCGACGAGGAGGCGGCATTGTCGCTCGGCGCGAGCGGCTGGCAGACCTTCTGGTATGTCACGCTGCCCAACATCAAGTGGGGCCTGCTCTACGGCGTGCTGCTCTGCAATGCGCGCGCGATGGGCGAGTTCGGCGCGGTCTCGGTGGTTTCGGGCCATATCCGCGGCCTCACCAACACGATGCCGCTGCATGTGGAGATCCTCTACAACGAGTACAATTTCGTCGCCGCCTTCGCGGTGGCGTCGCTGCTCGCCGCACTCGCGCTCGTCACGCTGATCGTCAAGACGGCGCTCGAACTTCACTACGGCGCGGAAATCGCCGCCGGTCGCAAGCATTGATCTGAAAGGCACGCCCGCAATGGACGTCAGTGTAAAAAACCTTCGCAAGGAATTCGACCGCTACCCGGCGCTGCACGATGTCTCGCTCGACATCCGCTCCGGCGAGCTGATCGCGCTTCTGGGGCCGTCCGGCTCCGGCAAGACCACCTTGCTGCGCCTCATCGCCGGCCTTGAGCAGCCCACGCTCGGCAGCATCCATTTCGGCGACGAGGATGCCTCGCACAAGACCGTGCAGGAGCGCAATATCGGCTTCGTGTTCCAGCATTACGCCCTGTTCCGCCACATGACGGTGGCCGACAACATCGCTTTCGGGCTGACGGTGCGTCCGCGCGGCGAGCGGCCGCCCAAGGCGGAAATCCGTCGCCGCGCCAGCGAGCTTCTGGAGATGGTGCAGCTTTCTGGGCTTGAGAAACGCTATCCCAATCAGCTGTCCGGCGGCCAGCGCCAGCGCGTGGCGCTTGCCCGCGCCATGGCGATCGAGCCGCGCGTGCTGCTGCTCGACGAGCCGTTCGGCGCGCTCGATGCCAAGGTGCGCAAGGAGCTGCGCCGCTGGCTGCGCGAGTTCCATGACCGCACCGGCCACACCACCGTCTTCGTCACCCATGACCAGGAGGAAGCGCTGGAGCTGGCCGACCGTGTCGTGGTGATGAGCCAGGGCAAGATCGAGCAGGTCGGCTCCTCGGACGATGTCTACGACCGGCCGAATTCGCCCTTCGTCTTCTCCTTCATCGGCGACAGCGCGAGTGTGCCGGTGAGCATCGTCGATGGCTCGGTGCGGTTCCGGGGCAACGAGATCGGGGTTGCCACCCCTGCGGGCGATATCGCGAGCGGCGAGGCGACGCTTTTCTTCCGCCCGCAGGACGTGGCCGTCGTCACCGATCCGTCCGCACCGGCGCTGGAAGGGCGCGTCGTGACCTCCCGGCGGCTTGCCGGCACACGCATCGCGGATCTGGATATCGGCGGGGCGGACGACCCGCTCCATGTGGAGATCGAGTTGCCGCTGGATGCGCAGGCGGCCAATGGCACGTCGATCCGCTTCCGTCCGCTCCGCTTCAAGCTGTTTGCGAAATAAAGGGCGGGGCCGGCCTCAGTCGGTCCCCGTTCCGAAGGCCTGCCGCAGCGCCTCGTCATGCGAGCGCAGGGATGGACCCTGCGCGAGCGGTATGATCAGGACGAGCACGACCAGTGTCGTGATGAAAAGCGCCCCTGGCAGCAAGAACCTCGATTTCACGCATCACCTCATATCTGCACGCGCCCCTTCTTCCCGCTCAACCTGACAGAGGGCTGAATGGGCGGGGCGGCATTCGTTCAGCCGTCTGTCAGCTTGCATGGGCAGGGAAGGCGCCAGGATGGCGGAGCGCGCATGCGCGTTTGCCGGATGGACGCGAAAGGATAGACCATGCGCGAAGGAAGCGGCCGCTTCACCCTGTGGCGGCCCGAATTGGGAAGCGTCACCGTCAGCATTCTGACGGCGATTTACCTGCTGGCCCTGACGAACTGGAGCTTCTGGTCGAAGGGCTGGCTCTACCTGCAAGGCCGGCCGACAACCTTCGCCTCCATCGCCATCGGCATCGCCTGCCTCTACATCGCGCTCTGCGTCGCCGTTTCGGTAAAATATGCGATGAAGCCGATCTTCATCGTGCTCATTCTCGGCGCGGCGTCCGGCGCGTGGTTCATGGACCGCTTCGGCGTCGTCATCGACATCGAGATGATCCGCAACGCCGCGCAGACCAACAGCTCGGAGGCGGGCCACCTCGTCACGCCGGGCTTCCTGCTGCACATGTTCGTCTACGGCGTCCTGCCGTCGCTTCTCCTGATCTGGGTTCGGGTGCGCCACAGGACCTTCCTTGCGAAGGTGCGCGGCAACCTCGCCGTCATCGCGCCGGCCCTGGTCATCGCGCTCGTCGCCGGCCTGTCGCATGGCCGCATCTATGCCGCCACCGTCCGCGCCCATCACGACTGGTTCGAGACGCTCAATCCCTTCGTGCCGCTCGTCACGGCCATCCAGTATGCTGCCGGCGAGACGAGCGACAGCAACATCGTCGCCGCCCCGCTGGGTGAGGACGCCCATGTCGCCGACAGCCCGCTTGCCGAACGCAAGCCGCGCCTGATGATCGTGATTGCCGGCGAGACGGCGCGTGCGGAGAATTTCTCGCTTGGCGGATATGGCCGCAACACCAATCCCGAGCTTGCCAAACAGGATATCGTGTACTTCCCGCAGACGACGAGCTGCGGCACGGCGACCGCCGTTTCGCTGCCCTGCATGTTCTCCGTCTATACGCGGGCGGAATATACCCATCGCAAGGGGCTGGAGACGCAGAACCTCGTCGACGTGCTCGGCCATGCCGGCGTCAACGTCGAATGGTGGGACAACAACACCGGCAGCAAGCAGATCGCCAGCCGCATCAAGGAGCTCGAGCTGTTCAAGAGCGGCATTCCGGGCCTGTGCTCCGGCGAGGAGTGCCGCGATCAGGTGCTGCTTGATAATCTCGATGCGTTCATCGGGTCGGTGAAGTCGGACACGGTTCTCGTCCTGCACCAGATCGGCAGCCACGGGCCGGCCTATTACCAGCGTTATCCGGAGGAATTCCGCCGCTTCACGCCCGAGTGCCGCGCCGCCGATTTCTCCGAATGCAGCCGCGACGAGATCGTCAACGCCTATGACAATTCCATCGCCTATACGGACCATATCCTGTCGACCGTCATCGACAAGCTGCGCGGGCAGGAGGATCGCCTCGACGTCTCCATGATCTACATGTCGGACCACGGTGAATCGCTTGGCGAACTCGGCCTCTACCTGCACGGCACGCCCTACATGATCGCGCCGAGCCAGCAGACCCACGTTCCGTTCGTGCTGTGGCTCGGCAAGGATGAGAAGGCCGCCTATTCCGCGGATTGCCTCAAGGCGGAGACGGAGAAGCCGCAGTCGCACGACAACCTGTTCCACACGGTGCTCGGCATGATGCGGGTGCAGACCAAGGTCCGCGACCCCGCGCTCGACCTCATGTCGGCGTGCCGGCTCGGGGCGCTCAGCTGAAACGGAGGCGATGGCGAGGTGCGCCGCATCCATGTATTCTCCGGATTCGGAAGGCGGGCGAAAACGCGCCGCTCACAGACGGAGAGCGCGGCGCTTGAGGGTTCTGCTGATGGAAGACGATGCCGTCCTGGGCGAGGCGGTGCGCGATTACGTCGCCGGCCTCGGTCATGCGGTGGACTGGATGCAGACGCTGGAGGACGCGCGATCGGCGGCGGACGCCGTGGCCTACGATCTCCTCCTGCTCGATCTCAGGCTGCCCGACGGCAGCGGGCTGTCGCTGCTGACGGCGCTGCGCCGTTCAGGCGCGACCATGCCGATCATCATCCTCACCGCGCATGACCAGATTTCCGACCGCATCGAGGGACTGAACAGCGGCGCGGACGATTATCTCGTGAAACCGTTCAATCTCGGCGAGCTCGGCGCGCGCATGCTGGCCGTCACGCGGCGCTATTCGGGCGCTGCCGTGCCGGTCGTGGCGGCCGGCCCTCTGACGATCCAGCTCGCCGACCGGCGCGTGCTGCGCGAAGGCGAAGCCATCGATCTTTCCAGCCGCGAATGGGCCGTGCTTGCACGCCTTGCGGCGCGCCCGGAGGCGATCGTCTCCAAGGGGCAGATCGAGGAAGCGCTTTATGCCTTCGGTTCGGAGATCGAGAGCAATACGGTCGAGGTCTATGTCAGCCGGCTGCGCAAGAAGCTCGGCAAGGATTGCGTCGAGACGCTGCGCGGCATCGGTTACAGGCTCGGCCGATGAGGGGGATCAACAGCCTTGCCGGCCAGCTCATGCTGTGGATCGCCGGCACCATTACCCTTCTCTGGCTGGTCGCCGTGGCCTTCGGCGCCTTCGTCATGCGCGAGGAATTCGGCGAAATCTTCGACGGCGTCCTGCAGGAGACGGCCGAACGGCTCGTGCCGCTCGCGCTGGACGATCTTCTGGCGCAGGCCAAGGCGGGTGCGGCGCTGCGCCGGGGCTCGCTGCCGGCCGAGCCGGGCGAGGGCAACCTGACCTATCAGGTCCGCGACGGTGCCGGAAACGTGCTGCTCCACTCCCATGCCGCGGCCGAAAAGCCTTTTGACGCGCCGCTGGAGACGGGGTTCTCCGAGGGCAGGGACGGGCGCGTCTATACCGCCTCGGATGAGGACGGCACGATCTTCGTGCAGGTGGTCTATTCCGCGGACGAGCGGCAGGAGGCGGTGATGGAGGGCTCGCTTGCGCTTCTCCTGCCGGTCTTGCTCATCGTTCCGGTCACGCTTCTGGCCGTATGGTTCGTGGTGCGGCGCGTGCTGTCGCCGGTGGAGGCGCTGCGCGCGGCGATCGGCGAGAAGGACGGCGGCAACCTCGCGCCCATCGAGGAGGTGACGCTTCCGCGCGAGCTGAAGCCGATCCAGCGCTCGGTCAACCTGCTGCTTGCCCGCCTGCGCGCCGTCATCGACGCCGAGCGCGAATTCACCTCCAACAGCGCGCATGAACTGCGCACGCCGCTTGCCGGCGCGCTCGCCCAGACGCAGCTCCTCCTCTCCGAACTGAAGGACGGCCCCGCGCAGACCCGTGCCCGCCAGATCGAGGCTGCGCTGCAAAGGCTGACGAAGCTCACCGAGAAACTTTTGCAGCTTGCCCGCGCCGAAGCCGGCGTTGGCGTGACCGAAGCCACATTCGACGTCGCCGATGTCGTCCATCTCGTCGTCACCGATTTCCAGCGCGCTTCCGAAGACGCCACGCGCATCCGCCTGCACGGCAATGTTTCGGCCGCTCTCCTGCGCGCCGGCAATGCTGACACTTTCGCCATCGTGTTGCGCAACCTCGTGGAAAACGCGCTTCTGCACGGACGCGAAGGCGAGCCGGTCGATATCCACATCGCGCCGACGGGCAATGTGCGCATTGTCAACGCCGCACCGGTCATGAGCGCCACGGAGCTTGCGGCCCTGCGCAAGCGCTTTTCCCGCGGCAAGACGCTCGCCGCCGGCTCGGGGCTCGGGCTTTCCATCGCCGAGCGGCTTCTGTCGCAGATGCGCGCCAGCCTTGTGCTCTCCTCGCCTGCACCGTGCAAGTCGGATGGCTTCCAGGCGGAGATCGTGTTTCCCGTCCCGGATTGATGCCCGGTTTGCCCGGTTCTGTTTTCTTTTCGAACATCCTCGTTTCCCGGCGTTCTCTCCTGGAGCACCGGCGCGGCCCTGTGAGATATTTTCGCGTCTTATGTGAGAAAAATGTGGCTTTGTGCCATATTTTGTGGTTTTCTGTTTTCATAATCAAAAATGGTGGGGAACATGGGACGCAAACCGGAAGACTATGCGCGCCTGCTTGCCAGCGCGCTTTGCAAACTGCATGCAGCAGAGAGCGGCGGGGCACTCCCTCTGATTTCTGAAAACAGTATCCGCGTCATCAGCGAAACCTTCGCGGCAGCCATCGATGAAGCGCGAAAAATCTATATAGAACAGGATCTTGTGGCGCGGCGTGAACGCCACGAGCGCATTCATCTCCATTCCTGATCCCGTGCCGGTCGCCCACGGCCGTCATGTCCACGATGACTTTCCCGTCGCCCTGCGCTAGGTGTTTGCGCATCGAGCACGGCGATTGCGGGGAGAACGGATATGACGAACTGGGGCAACACGGGCGGGGGCAGGGTCGCGCTGGTCACGGGCGGCGGCACGGGGATCGGCCTTGCCATCGCGCGCGGGCTGAGCGCGGAGGGCTATGCCGTGATCATCACCGGCCGGCGCGCTGCCGTGCTGGAAAAGGCGGCGGCGGAGATCGGCGCGGAGACCGGCCATGCCGTGCGGGCTATCGTCTGCGATGTCGGCGATCCCGTGCAGGTCAAGGCGACCTTCACCGAGGTGAAGCAGGATTTCGGGCGGCTCGACCTGCTCGTCAACAATGCCGGCTCCAATGTCTCGCCCGCACTTCTGGAGGACATTCCCTTCGAGGAGTGGACGAGCATCCTTGCCGCCAACCTCACCGGCGCGTTTCTCTGCACGCAGCAGGCGTTCCGCCTGATGAAGGACCAGAGCCCGCGCGGCGGGCGCATCATCAACAACGGCTCGATCTCCGCCACCACGCCCCGACCGAACTCGGCGCCCTATACCGCGACCAAGCACGCCATCGCCGGCCTCACAAAGTCTACGGCGCTCGACGGGCGCAAATACGACATCGCCTGCGGCCAGATCGATATCGGCAATGCCGCCACCGACATGACGGCGCGCATGAGCACCGGCGTCTTGCAGCCCAATGGCGAGACGGTGAGCGAGCCGACCATGTCGGTCAAGCACGTCGCCGATGCGGTGATCTACATGGCGAGCCTGCCGCTCGACGCCAATGTGCTCAACATGACCGTCATGGCGACCAACATGCCCTTCGTTGGTCGCGGATAGCCAGGCGTTAGCGCCGCGGCTCTCCGCCTGCGGCATAGACCGTCTTCTGCTGGAACTTGAAGACGTGGCCGCAGCGGCAGCGGATCATGTGCTTGTCGGGATATTTCGATGCCCGCTCGGTGAGAAAGCCGCGCGGCAGCTCATCCACTCTGAAATCGGGGTCCTTGCGTGTCGGCATGTCGTCTTCCGACACTTCCGCATAGCCGGAATGGCCGCACATGGCGCATTCGAGTTTGCGCGAATAGCGGTCGCGGGCGGCCATGGGAACTCCTTCGTCGGATCTGATTTGCCGTTAATAGGCAGCGCGCGGGTCCGTTTCAATGCTTCATGCCGCAAGAAGCGCCTGAAGGATGGAGATGATGCGCCGGTGCTGGTGCGCATGGCGGGTGCGCACGTTCACCGCGGCATAGACCGGCTGGAGGATGGGCTCGGCGCCCTCCACACGCTGCACCGTGCCGGCGCGCACCAGCCGTTCGGCATCGGCCCGCGTCACGAAGGCGGAGCCGCCGAGCTTTTGCATCAGGGCGAGGATCGCCGTGGTCTCGCCGCTGGCGATCGGCGCCGTCGAGAGATCGGGATAGGCCTGCCGGTGCATCCGGTCGAAGGCAGGGGAATAGACGGCCTGGATGTAATCGTCCGGCCGCACGTCTTCGATGCGGTGCACCCGGTTGCTCACCATCTCGTAATGCATGTCGCCGATGCGCTCATAGTGCAGGTCGGGCAGGTAGTGCGGGGTGAAGAGGATGGCGAGGTCGAGGTCGCCGGCACCGAGGTCGCGGTTCATCTGGCTGGAATAATCCACCTCCAGGTAGATGGAGGTGGCGGGCAGTTCGCGGCGCACCGCAGACAGCCATTCGCCGGCGTAATGGGCGGCAAGATCGTGCTGCAGGCCGATGCGCATGGAGCGCTCGTAGGCACCTGCCGTCTCCACCGCACGCGTGGCTTCATGCCATTGATGTTGCAGGGCTTTCGCATGGTCGAGAAAGCGCAGGCCCGCGGCCGTCGGCTGCGTCCCGCCCTTGTTGCGGGCAAAGAGCTTGCGCGCGAAGAGCGCCTCCAGCGCATTGATGCGATGCGTGACCGTGGATTGCGTGACGTTCAGCCGCTCCGCCGTGCGGTTGAAGTTGCGGGTTTCCATCAGATCCAGGAATGTCTCGATCAGAACGATTTGCATGAAGGCGCCGTCTTTTCCCGAATGTTTCGGGGAAATGTAATCGGTGCTTTCGATTAATAAAGCAAAATCCGCCGGGTTGCCGCCCTTCGCTTTGATTGCCAAAAATCAAGCGCAAAGAAGGGGAACGAGAATGTCCGCACTGCCAAGCCATGCCCGCGTCGTCATCATCGGCGGAGGCGCCGTCGGGGCGTCCGCGCTCTATCATCTGGCCAGGGCCGGTTGGACGGATTGCGTGCTGCTCGAAAAGAACGAGCTGACCGCCGGCTCCACCTGGCATGCCGCCGGCAACGTGCCGACCTTCTCGTCCTCCTGGTCGATCATGAACATGCAGCGCTATTCCGCTTCGCTCTATCGCGAGCTGGGCGCGCTGGTCGATTATCCCATGAACTACCACGTCACCGGCTCCATCCGGCTCGGCCATTCGAAGGAGCGCTTGCAGGAGTTCAAGCGCGTCGTCGGCATGGGGCGCTATCAGGGCATGGACCTCGATATCCTCTCGCCCGACGAGATGCGGGGAAAATATCCCTTCCTCGAAAGGCACGACCTGACCGGCGCGCTTTACGATCCCTATGACGGCGACATCGACCCCGCGCAGTTGACGCAGGCGCTTGCCAAGGGCGCGCGCGACATGGGCGCGAAGATCTTCCGCTTTTGTCCCGCCACCGGCGCGCGCCGCGACGGCGACGAATGGGTGATCTCCACGCCGCAGGGCGAAATCCGCTGCGAGAAGGTCGTCAACGCCGCCGGCTATTATGCCCGCGAGGTGGGAAAATGGTTCGGCCGCGACGTGCCGATGATGGTGATGAGCCATCAATATATCCTGTTCGAAGAAATTCCCGAGCTTGCGGCCTGGTCGAAGGAAGCCGGCCACAAGCTGCCGCTGCTGCGCGACGTTGATTCGTCCTACTATCTCCGGCAGGAGAAGACGGGCATGAATCTCGGCCCCTATGAGCGCAACTGCAAGGCACATTGGGTGACGCCGGACGATCCGATGCCGGACGATTTCTCCTTCCAGCTCTTCCCCGACGATCTCGACCGGCTGGAATGGTATCTCAACGATGCCGTCGAGCGCGTGCCGATCCTCGGCACGGCCGGCCTGTCGCGCATGATCAACGGTCCCATTCCCTACGCGCCCGATGGCAATCCGCTGATCGGCCCCATGCCCGGCGTGCCGAACGCCTATGAGGCCTGCGTGTTCACCTTCGGCATCTGCCAGGCCGGCGGCGCGGGCAAGGTGCTGGCCGAGTGGGTGACGGAAGGCGAGACGGAGTGGGACATGTGGTCGTGCGATCCGCGCCGCTACACCAGCTTCGCCGCGGACAAGGATTATTGCATCGCCAAGGGCATGGAAATCTACGGCCACGAATATGCCATGCACTTTCCCAAGCATGCCTGGCCGGCCGGGCGCGACCAAAAATTGTCGCCGATCCATGATCGCATCGCGGCGCTCGGCGCGCAGTTCAAGCCCTATAACGGCTGGGAACGCGCCATGTGGTACGCCCAGCCCGGCGACGACACATCGGAAGAATCGACGCAGACCTGGAACCGCGAGGGGCCGTGGCGGCCGCGCATCGAGGCGGAGTGCCGCGCTGTCACCGAGGCCGCCGGCATTCTCGACCTTCCCGGCTTCTCGCGCTTCCGCGTGAAGGGCGAGGGGGCGGCGGCCTGGCTTTCCACGCTCACCACCGGCAAGCTGCCGAAGCCCGGCCGCATCGGCCTTGCCTATTTCGCCGACGACAAGGGGCGCATCGTCACGGAAATGTCGGTCATGATGCTGGCGGAGGATTTCTTCTTCCTCATCACGGCTGCGGCCGCCCAGTGGCACGATCTCGAATGGCTGCAAAAGCATCTGCCCGGCGATGCCGCCTTCACCATCGACGACGTGACCGACGCCTTCTCCTGTCAGATCCTGTCCGGTCCCAATTCCCGCGCCATCCTTGCGGATGTTTCGGACGCCGATCTTTCCAAGGGCTGGCTGACGCATCAGAGCTGCCAGATCGCCGGCCGCTGGTGCCAGCTGGTGCGCGTCTCCTTTGCCGGCGAGCTCGGCTGGGAAATCCACACGAAGATCGAGGATACCGCCGCCATCTTCGACGCGGTGTGGGAAGCCGGCCAAAAGCACGGTCTCAAACCCTTCGGCATGGAGGCGTTGGACAGCCTGCGCATCGAGAAGGGCTACCGCGCCTGGAAGGGGGATCTTTCGACCGATTACACCGTCCTGCAAGGCGGCCTCGACCGCTTCGTCGACTGGAGCAAGCCCGATTTCAAGGGCAAGGCGGCGCTGGAGCGCGAGAAGCAGCAGGGCGTCACCAAGCGTTTCGTGCTGCTGACGGTGGAGGCCGGCGACTGCGACGCGCCTTACATGTCGACGCTCTGGCATGGCGGACAGGTGGTTGGCGAGACCACGTCCGGCAACTGGGGTTACCGTGTCGGCAAATCCATCGCGCTCGGCATGCTGCGCGCCGACCTCGCTATAGCCGGCACCGAAATCGAGGTGGAAATCTACGGCGACCGCTTCAAGGCGGTGGTCCAGCCCGACGGGCCGCTTTTCGATCCCAACAATGAAAGACTGCGTGCATGAGCAAAGCCATTCCCTCCAAGGCGCGCGCCGTCATCATCGGCGGCGGCGTGTCCGGCTGTTCCGTCGCCTACCATCTCGCCAAGCTCGGCTGGACGGATGTGGTTCTGCTGGAGCGCAAGCAGCTGACATCGGGCACGACGTGGCATGCCGCCGGTCTCATCGGCCAGCTGCGCGCCTCGCAGAACATGACGCGGCTCGCCAAGTATTCCGCAGACCTCTACACCAAGCTCGAGGCCGAGACCGGCATCGGCACGGGCATGCGCCAGTGCGGCTCGATGACGGTGGCGCTCACCGAGGAGCGCAAGGAGGAAATCTACCGCCAGGCCTCTCTTGCCCGCGCCTTCGATGTGGACGTGCGCGAGATCACCGTCGACGAGGTGAAGGCGATGTATCCGCACCTCAACACGGCGGATATCAAGGCGGCCGTGCATCTGCCGCTCGACGGCCAGTGCGATCCGGCCAATATCGCGATGGCGCTGGCCAAGGGCGCGCGGCAGAACGGGGCGACCGTTCTCGAAGGCGTCAAGGTCACGTCCGTCGAGACGAAAGACGGCCGCGTGACGGGCGTCACCTGCGAGCAGAACGGCGAGACGTTCACCATCGAGACTGAAAACGTCGTCAATGCCGCCGGAATGTGGGGCCGCACGCTCGCCGATATGTCCGGCGTCACCCTGCCGCTGCATGCCTGCGAACATTTCTACATCGTCACCGAGCCGATCCCGAACCTGCAAAGGTTGCCGGTGCTGCGCGTGCCGGACGAGTGCACCTATTACAAAGAAGACGCCGGCAAGATGCTGATCGGCGCTTTCGAGCTGAAGGCCAAGCCCTGGGGCATGGACGGCATTTCGGAAGATTTCTGCTTCGATCAGCTGCCGGAGGATTTCGATCACTTCCAGCCGATCCTCGAAAACGCCATCAACCGCATGCCGATGCTGGAAACGGCAGGCATCCACACCTTCTTCAACGGTCCGGAAAGCTTTACGCCCGACGACCGCTACTATCTCGGCGAGGCCCCGCAGCTGAAGGGCTACTGGGTCGCGGCCGGTTACAATTCCATCGGCATCGTCTCCTCCGGCGGCGCCGGTATGGCGCTGGCGCAGTGGATGAACGACGGCGAGCCGCCCTTCGATCTCTGGGAGGTCGATATCCGCCGCGCCCAGCCGTTCCAGAAGAACCGTGCCTATCTCAAGGATCGCGTTTCCGAAACGCTCGGCCTGCTCTATGCCGACCACTTCCCCTATCGCCAGATGGCGACCGCCCGCGGCGTTCGCCGTTCGCCCATCCACGAACATCTGAAGGCCCGCGGCGCCGTCTTCGGCGAGGTCGCCGGGTGGGAGCGCGCCAACTGGTTCGCGAAAGAGGGCCAGGAGCGTGAATACCGCTATTCCTGGAAGCGGCAGAACTGGTTCGAGAATCAGAAGGAAGAACACCTGGCGGTCCGCAACGGCGTCGGCCTGTTCGACATGACCTCCTTCGGCAAGATCCGCGTCGAGGGCCGCGATGCGCTGGCTTTCCTCCAGAAACTCTGCGCCAACCAGATGGATGTCGCCCCCGGCAGGATCGTCTACACCCAGATGCTGAACGCCCGCGGCGGCATCGAGAGCGACCTGACGGTGACGCGCCTTTCGGAGACAGCCTTTTTCCTTGTCGTGCCCGGCGCCACCTTGCAGCGCGACCTCGCCTGGCTGCGCAAGCATCTGCAGGACGAGTTCGTCGTCATCACCGATGTCACGGCCGCCGAGAGCGTGCTCTGCGTCATGGGGCCGAAGGCGCGCGATCTCATGCAGAAGGTCAGCCCGAACGACTTTTCCAATGCCGCACACCCCTTCGCCACCGCGCGGGAGATCGAGATCGGCATGGGTCTCGCCCGCGCGCACCGCGTCACCTATGTCGGCGAGCTTGGCTGGGAGCTCTATGTCTCCACCGACCAGACCGCCCATGTCTTCGAGGCGCTGGAGGAAGCGGGCGCGGATGTCGGCCTGAAACTTTGCGGCCTGCACACGCTGGATTCGTGTCGCATCGAAAAGGCATTCCGCCATTTCGGCCACGATATCACCGACGAGGACCATGTGCTGGAAGCCGGTCTCGGCTTTGCGGTGCGCACGAAGAAGGGCGAGTTCATCGGCCGCGATTCGGTTCTGCGCAAGCAGGAGGAGGGCCTGAAGCGCCGCATGGTGCAGTTCCGCCTGACGGATCCCGAGCCGCTGCTCTTCCACAACGAGGCGCTGGTGCGTGACAGCAGGATCGTCTCGACCATCACGTCGGGCAATTACGGTCACTATCTCGGCGGCGCCATCGGCATGGGCTATGTGCCCTGTGCAGGCGAGAGCGAAGCCGATATGCTCGCCTCCCGTTATGAAGTCGAGATCGCGGGCGTGCGGGTTGAGGCGGAAGCCTCGCTCGTGCCGCTCTACGATCCGAAAGCCGAGAGAGTGCGCGCGTGACCAGCCTTGCCGACCGTCATCGCCGTTTCCACGATCTTCACCAGTCGGGCTGCTTCGTCATCCCCAATCCCTGGGATATCGGCTCTGCGCGTTTGATGGCGGCATCCGGCGCCGTGGCGCTCGCCACGACCTCGGCGGGCTTTGCCTTCACGCTCGGCCGGCCGGATATGGGCCGCGTCAGCCGCGAGGAATCGCTCAGGCATGCCGAGGAGATCGTGCGCGCCACGCCGCTGCCGGTGTCGGGCGATTTCGAGAACGGCTTTGCCGAAGCCCCTGACGATGTCGCCGAGACGATCCGGCTTGCGGCCGAAGTCGGCCTGTCCGGCTGCTCCATCGAGGACACGCAGATGGTGGAGGGCAACCCGGCCTACGCGTTCGAGCTTGCCGTCGAACGCATCCGCGCCGCTGCGGACGCCGCCCGGTCGCTTGGCCGGCCCTTCATCCTGTGTGCCCGCGCCGATGGCGTGATGAACGGCGTCTACGATCTCGACGAAGCGATCCGCCGCATCCAGGCCTTCGAGAAGGCGGGTGCCGATCTCGTCTATGTGCCGGTGCCGCCGGGCGAGGCGGAACTGCGCCGCGTCGTCGGCGCCGTGTCCATCCCCGTCAATGCGCTGGCCGCCGGGCCTTTGCGCGCGCTCACGGTGCCCGACTTCGCCGCGATCGGCGTGCGTCGCATCTCGCTCGGCTCGATGATCGCGCGCGTCACCCATGCGGCGATTGCCGAGCAGATGGAGGCGATCGTTCGGGATGGCAGCTTCGCCAAACTCTCGGCCGCCGCCTCGGGCGACCGCATCAACGCCATGCTGATCGCCGGCGCGGGCTGAACCCTATCGGGCCACCGCACGCACATCGCGCACGCCGAAATCCCATTCGGGCGCCGTCACGGGCGTCAGGTCGCTGCCAGGGAACACCGCGAAGGTGGTGAAGTCCTGGGTTTCCCCGGGCAGCACGCGCAGCACGACGAGCGCATCGTCGCGGCCGACCTCCCGGCAGGTGCCACCGGGGCAATCCGACAGCACCATGTCGAGCCGGAAGGACTGCATGGGGCTCGTGCCTTTGTTGGCGACGCGGCCCGTGACACGATAGCTGGTTTTCGTCTGGCCCATGGTGGCCTGCATGTCGGAAAGCTCGATCATATCGGCGACGGGGACGGACGTCGCCACGTTTCCGGAAACTGGCTCGCCGGCCGGAATGCGGTCCTCGCGCAGCCAGATCAGCAGGGCCGAGACGAGGCCGATGGCGACCACGATGGTCAGTGCGGGTTCGACCCAGCTTTGGAAGCGCCGGAAGCGCAGCGCGAGATAGAGAATTGTCGCCGCTGCGACCGCAAATGCCCAGATCATTCAAGTCCTCCTGGACCTGATATAGCCTCTGCCACCCGGTCCCGAAAGGGCGCGCGTGGTCAATTCGGCTTGAGGTCGATCCAGTAAGCGCCGTCGAAGGGCACGGCGGCGAAGCGTGCATTGATCTCCTTCAGGGTGGCGGCCGGATCGACGTCCGGAAAAACGTCCGGCCGCAATCGCTGCGCGAAGAATTCGGCGGCGACGATGTTGAGCGGCACGGCGTTGAAGAAGTTCCACAGCGCATGCACCCGCCCTTCGCGCACCGCGCGCAGGCTTGCGAGATGCGGCGCTTCCACCAGTCGGACCAGCGTCTCGCGCGCCCGCTCGGGATCGACGCCCGGGCCGACCGTCAGCGACGTATAGGCGCCGTCGGGCAGGGCGGTTGCGATATAGACGTCGGGATCGGCGCCGATGACGAACTCCGCGCTCACCGTGCCACCCTGCCGCGGCAGGTCGGCGGCGATGTTGCGGCTGCCGGTGATGGCGAGGAATTCGCCAAGGCCGCCGGTGCCGAAGGCAAAGCAGCACTTGTCCGGGTTTGGCAGCCCATCCATGAAGACGGTGGGACCGGGCTCTGAACTTGCCGCAGCCAGGTCGCGGATGCGTTTGACCCGCGCCTCGTAGAAGTCGGCGAAGGCGTTGGCCTGGTCCTCACGGTTCAGCACCCGGCCGAGAAAGCGCATGTTGCGTGCGGTGTTCTCCAGCGCATTGCTGTTGAAATCCACGACGATGACGGGGACGCCTGCCTGTTCGAGAAAGCCGATCGCCTGCCGTCCCGCATCCGTGTCGGCCTGCCAGTTGGCGAGGATGGCGAGGTCGGCGTTCAGCGACAGCAGCGCCTCGAAGGATACCGATATGCCGTCGCCGATGACGGGCACGGTCTCGATAGCGGGGAATTTCGCCTTGAATTGGGCATAGAGCCCCGACTTGTCGCCCTTCATGTCGCCAGCCCAGCCGGCGAGCAGGCTGACGGGATCGGGATGGATGAGCGACAGCGCCACGAGATCGAGCCCGGTGCCGAGCAGGATCGCCTTTGGCGCGGCGGGGATCGTGACCTCCCGGCCGAAGGAATCCGTCACCGCCAGCGGGTACTGCACCTCCGCGCGGACGGGCAGGGCGGCGAGCAGGAGGAAGGCCAGAAGGGCAAGGGCGCGTTTCGTCATTGTTTTCTCAGTTCCGGCAGGGCGCAGAGTTCGCCGCAGGCCGGAATGCCCGGCAGCATGTAGCGCAGGCAGCAGACCTTGCGGCGGCAGTGGATCGCCTCGGCTTCCACGTCGTGGCGCAGGCATCCGTAAAAGGGATTGCGGCTGCCGTCGGCAAGGTGCTGGCAGGCGAAGAGCGGGCGCGACGGCCAGTGGTCGTCGCCCTCGGGCTGCGAGCGGTCCGTCGTGTTGAAGGCATAGTCGATGTAGACGGCGGCGTTGGTCCAGGCGAGCCGCGCGGCGATGCCGGCCTTTTCCTTCAGCGCGTTGACGACCGGCGCCAGATGCGTCTCCACCAGCGGCGCGACGACATCGAGCAGATCGCCGTCCTCACTCCATTCGCCTTCGTCCGGCAGGCCGAAGGCGCGCGGCAGGCCGTCTTCGGCAAGCGCGATGGTCATGGTGTCGATGGAAACGGGCAGCCGGGTTTCCGCGCGCCGCGCCACCACATAGGGAATGTTGAGCGCCGAGAAATAGTAGAGCGACCAGTACGATGCGACCGCGCGGCGGTCTGCGGCCGGGTGGTGCGCCGCATAGCGTTCGAGCGCGTCGCGCAATCCGTCGCCGCCCAGGAAGTCGCGAAGCGGTATCGCGCCCTCAAGCTCCGACGACAGCATCATCTTCTCGCCGCACCAGGCTTGCTCGCCCGAAAAGATCGCCTTCAAGCCGGGCGCGAACGCACCGTCACCCTGCATCGTCGTCCCCGCCGTCATGCCGCCTCTCCGGCGGCCGGGCGCGGCCGTGTCACGGCGCGGAATATGTGGGGCTGGGGCATGGGGATGACAGGCGATCGCGGGTTATAAGGTGATCGCTTTTATCATCTTTATTGCCTCCGTCACACCCCGGAGCGCGGAAAATCGCGCTCCGGGGTCGCGGGGTTCGTCAGACCACAGCACTGCCGGCCATCAGCGCCAGCACGATGAAGATGAGGAAGATCACGAGGGCGATGGCGAAGAGGACCTTCGAGATCGTCGCGGTCGCCGACGACACGCCCGAAAAGCCGAGGAAGCCGGTGATCAGCGAGATGACGAGAAAAATCAGAGCCCATTTCAGCATGGAAGTACCTCCTGTCAGGTCTCGCAAAGACGCGCCAGAGGCGAAAAGGTTCCAGGGGCGGGGGCACCCCCCTCTGCCCTGCCGGGCATCTCCCCCACAAGGGGGGAGATCGGCAAGAGGCGCGACCTTCGCTCAAGTAACGGCAATAGCACTCAAGCAACGGCGAAGGAGAGGAAGGACAGCATTGCCCCATCCAATCTCCCCCCTTGTGGGGGAGATGGCCGGCAGGCCAGAGGGGGGGGCCCCGCCCCGACCACCCTCAACGAAACTCACCCGTG
>Ga0102589_1000146_pt1 | contig 197652 bp, 158 predicted proteins | sample AraplaMF_Col_mLB_FD_76858 | JGI IMG/M metagenome (GOLD analysis project Ga0102589, IMG submission 76858) | Arabidopsis root microbial communities from the University of North Carolina, USA - plate scrape MF_Col_mLB | ecosystem: Host-associated > Plants > Roots > Endosphere | place: USA... | reverse complement strand
CCGGCCGGCTGATGCCGGACTTCAAGACCATCGCCGACTTCCGCCGCGACAACGGACCGGCGATCCAGGCGACCTGCCGGCAGTTCGTGCTGCTGTGCCGGAGATTGAAGCTGTTCTCCGAGGCCGTGGTCGCGATCGACGGCAGCAAGTTCAAGGCGGTCAACAACCGCGACAAGAACTATACACCGGCCAAGCTGCAGAGCCGGATCAAGCAGGTCGAGGCCAGTATCGCACGCTACCTGTCGGCGATGGATGCCGCCGACCGGCAGGAGGGCGAGGTGGCTCAGGCGAAGTCGGCGCGACTGAAGGAGAAGATCGCGGCGCTGCGGACGCAGGTGCAGGAGTTCCGGGCGATGGAGGCGGTGGTCCTGGCCGCCCCCGACCAGCAGGTCTCGCTGACCGACCCGGATGCGCGCGCGATGGCGACCAGTGGCAAGGGCACCGGCGTGGTCGGCTACAACGTGCAGGCCGCAGTCGATGCCAAGCACCACCTGATCGTCGCCCACGAGGTGACCAATGTTGGCAACGATCGGGCCCAGCTCTCGACGATGGCGCAGCAGGCGCGGGAGGCCGGGGGCTATGAGGCGCTCACCGTGATCGCCGACCGCGGCTACTTCAAGGGCGAGGAGATCCTGGCCTGCGAGCAGGCCGGCATGACGCCGCTCGTGCCCAAGCCGCTGACCTCCGGCGCCAAGGCCAAAGGACGGTTCGGCAAGCAGGACTTCGTCTACATCCCCGAAGACGATGTCTATCGTTGCCCGGCCGGGGAGCGGCTGACCTGGCGGTTCAACCGGGTCGAGGACGGCCAACTCCTGCGGCATTACTGGACCACGGCCTGCCAACGCTGCGCCATCAAGGCCAGGTGCACCACCGGCAAGGAACGCCGCGTCAAGCGCTGGGAGCATGAGGCCGTCATTGACGCCATGCAGCAGCGGCTGGACCGGGCGCCGGATGCCATGCGCATCCGCCGGCAGACGGTGGAGCACCCGTTCGGCACCCTCAAGGCCTGGATGGGAGCCACCCACTTCCTGACCCGAGGACTGAAACGGGTCAGCACCGAGATGAGCCTCCAGGTCCTGGCCTACAACCTCAAGCGCGTGATCTCCATCCTGGGTGTGGCGGGCCTGCTGCAGGCCATCCGAGCCTGACATCCGATCTGCCGAACCTGCTTCGACGGTACCACCCCGACGAAGCCCAGCACCCGCTCAACAAACACGCGCGTTTCCACACAGCCTCGGTCGCGACCGGCCAGGTCCGCTCTCCGGCGTGGACCAGGGCGGCCGCTTTGGGACGTCGCTGGTCGGCTTGGCCGACCGGGTTGGGCGGAAAGCGGAAGTAACAGGTAGTCTGATCGTGCCTTAGAGGTGCTAACATTAACTTGATTCGACCCATACGATAACGTCCAATGAGCCCTCTAAAAGCCAAGCTGAGCCAAATAACTGACGCCCGGCTCTTTGACGGCGCGGGCAGAGAAGATATCGACCTTCTCTTGAGCCGCAACATAGCTCTACCGGCCGATCATCTCGAAGCCCTTCTGGAAAGCAATGGGGCAACGGTGTATGGCGGATATGCACGATTTTTTGGCGTCAATTCGGAAAATTTTATTGATATATTGAGATGGAATCAATTTAATTATTGGAAATTTGCATGGAAGAACCGCTGTCAGGATTATGTTTGCATTGCTGAGACCGCTTGGGGAGATCAGTATGCCTATCATATTGAGGGGCTCAAGAAGGGGGATGCGCGGATCTACCTCTTGGACGGTCTTTCGATGACGCCACAGATTATATGGTCATCTTTCACTGATTTTTTGCAGTCGGAGTTCCTCAGAATAGCAACTGCACCATATGACGCAATGATGGTACAGGCGAGAAATAAATTTGGCGATATATATCCCGAAAATCACCTGGTATATTCTCCATCTTTGCTCATCGGTGGACCGGAAGACGTTAACAATATCATGATAATCCAGAGCAGAGCGGCGATGATATTTAACGGTGACATAGCTTCGCAGCTCGATGCCGCTCCTGTGTCTAGCATTATCACGGCCGTTGTTCCCTATGATGATGACATGGGACGGCCGCGCCTCAAGCTCGTTTGGTCTTGAACCAACGCATCGGCCGGAAAGGGTCGCGTCCAGTCATGTCCGCTGTGGAGAGTCCGGCCGGGTGGCCGCTCCTCACCCTTTCCGGTCAGAAGGCGCGCCGACCCGCGCCTGATCCTCAGGGTCCGCTTTCCGCCCCGAACCGACTCACCAGGCGGGTGCCAAGCGTCGGATTGTGACCACTCGATCCGGCCCGGACCGCGCGGCCCGCCTTGCGGATCTCCGCCTTCGTGGCCGGAATCGGATCAGCCTTTCCGTCGCGACGCGGCGATGGCCCGCCCCAGCCGCTCCGCCAGGGCCGAGCCCGGCGTGCCCAGGGCCGTGGCGATGCTCATATGGTTCTCGCCCGGGAGGGTGGCGAAGCTGCTGTCGACACCGGCCGCGGCCAGGCGCTCGGCGAAGGCGCGGCCCTGGGCCAGGAAGGGCGGCGTCTCGCCGGCGCCGACCACGACATCGACGACCGGCCCCGGCACCGGGGTCGCGGTCAGCGGCGACCAGGCCGCCACCTCCGCAGCCGTCACCCCGATCTCCGGCTGCAGGAAGCTGCGCGTGATCGGGTCGAGGTCGTAGATGCCGCTGACCAGCAGCAGCGACCGCACCGGCAGGGCCGGCACCGCCGCCTCCCCCGCCCCGCGGCAGGCCAGCAGGCTGGCGAGGTGGGCGCCGGCCGAGGCGCCGCTGGCGCTGAGCGCCGCCGGGTCGCCGCCCCAGCGCCCGGCGTTTGCGGCCAGCCAGGCCACCGCCCGCCGCACCTGGCCGACCAGCGTCGCCATCCGCGCCTTCGGCATCAGCGAATAGTCGATGATCGCGGCGATCGCGCCATGGTCGGTGACCGCATCGGCGACGAAGGCGAAGTCGAGCTTGGAGAAGGCGCGCCAATAGCCGCCATGGACGAAGACATGGACCGGGAACGGCCCCTCCCCCTCCGGCGGCAGGTACAGGTCGAGCGTCTCGTCCGGATGGTCGCCATAGGCGAGGTCGCGGACCCCGCGCAGCGACTGTCGGGTGCGCTCGCTGGCCTGGCGATAGGCGGCGAGATGGGTCTCGAACTCCGGCACATGGGCGCGGATCATGAAGGGGTCGGTCATGGCAGGGCGGCCTGGGTGATGGGAGGGGGATCGGTCGCGCGGACGGGCGCGGCGGTGTCCGGCAGGTCGAGGGCTTCCAGTGCCGCCCGGGCCGCCGGCAGGTCGGCGGCCGGCACGCGCAGCAGCAGCACGGCACGGACCTGGCTGTCGGCGCCGCGGATCGGTCGCGCCGCCTCGCCGATGTCGGGGCCAGCCTCGCCCGCGAGCGCAGCGACACGCTGCCCGCCTTCGGCCCGGATCGCCGCCACCAGCTCCGGCAGCGTCAGCGAGGCGTCGCGCCGCGGCCGGGCATGGGCGGCCAGCAGCCAGCGCAGCCGGCGCTCCGGCAGCTCGGCCACCAGCAGGCGCCCGGCCAGGGTCCAGTTCACCGGCGTGCGGCCGCCGACCGCGATCGGCGGCACCGCGGGTGCGGCCCCGGGCGCGGCGCGGCCGAGGGCGATGGTGCAGCGCTCGCCATGCAGCACCACCAGCGCCGCGGCGCCGCCGGTCGAGCGCGCCAGCCGCTCCAGCATAGGCTCGGCCGCGGCGGCCAGGTCGGCGATGCCGATCGCGGCGAAGCCGGCGGCCCGGGCCCGCGGCCCGGCGCGGATCCGGCCGCGGCCGCCGCGCTGCAGCAGCCCATGCGCCACCAGCGGCCCCAGCAGATCGTGCAATGAGGAGCGCGGCATCGCCACCGCCTCCAGCAGGTCGGCGATCCCGGCCTCGCCGCCATGCGCCTTGAGCCAGACCAGGATGTCGAGGGTGCGCAGGATCGAGCGGGCGCCGCCATCGGCCGCCGCCCCCTTCCCCACGGCAAAGGTCGTCGGGTCGTAATCCTCGCCCATGCCGTGGCCGAGGATCAGGCTGGGCGGCCGGTCCCAGCGCACATGGTCCTCGACGAAGACATCGGCGCGGACCGAGGCGGTCTCGCAGCCGCGGCTGATCACCAAAGGCGTGTGCACCTCGATCCGCCGCGGCAGGGTGCGGCCGGCGAGGATGTCGAGCCCCGCCTCGACCGCGCGGATGCCCATGGCCGGCGGGAAGTCCATCGCCGCCAGCTTCACCCCGTGCAGGATGGCCAGCTGATAGACCGCGTTCTGGTCGCCGCCGGTGTGCGGCGGCACGCGGCCGTCGCGGCCGGCATCGACCCAGGCCTGGATCGACCCGGCGCCGTGCAGGCCGCTGTCGCACCAGACGCCGTCGATGGCGTCGCCCCAGCGCTCGATCAGCCCGGCCATGGCGCGGCGGCCGGCCGCGACCGTCATCTCGGTGTGCACCGTCTCGAGGATGCGGATGCCGGGCGCCAGGGCGAAGACCTCGCGCGCCGCCCGGGCCCGGCGCAGCAGCGGCCCGATCTCCGGGTCACCGACCATCATCACCACCGCGCCGCGGCCGCCCAGCGTCTCGACCAGCCATTGCGCCGGCAGCCGGCCGATCGCGGTGTCCGGGCCGACGACCTGGACCAGCGAATGCGACGCGTCGCCCACCAGCCGGTCGACCATGATCACCGGCAGACCGGCGGCGCGGGCCCGGGCCAAAGCCGGCAGCAGCGCCTCGGTCTCCAGCGGGCTGACGATCAGCGCGTCGACGCCCATGGCCAGGAAGGCATCGATGTCGCGCGCCTCGGCCGCCGCATCCTCGTCGGCATGGGCGATGCGCAGCGCGGCGATGCGGTCGGCATGCTCGGAAGCGGCGAACTGGACGCCGTGGATCAGCCCCTGGCGCCAGAGATTGGCGCGGGAGCCGTTGGAGAAGCCGAAGACATAGGGCGGCGGCCGGACGAAGGGCGCCGCGTCGACCAGCTCGGTGAAGCCCGGATTCCACAGGAAGGAGCGGGCCGGGCCGGTCATGCCCTGCAGTCGTGGCCGGGATGGCGCGGCCGGTTGCGCCGCGTCGGCCTCCAGCGCCACCGCCAGGTCGAACCAGGCGGCGCCGAGCCGGATCGTGCCGCGCCGCGGCGCCTCGAGCCAGCCGGCCGCCAGCATCGGCCGCAGCACGGCGTAGAGGCTGGAGCGCGGCACGGCGAGGCCCTCGGCCAGGACGGCGACCGCCGCCCCGCCGGGCGCCTCGATCAGCCGGTCGACGACCCCGAGCAGGATCTCGACGCCCGACTGGTGCACAGCCGACTGGCGCTGCCCCGCCACAACGTCACTCGGCGGCGGCCCGCATCGCCCGCCGCGGCGACAGGCGGTGCATCGCGCCGTCCTTCATCACCATGCGGATGGCGCCATGGTCGTGGATCAGGGCGATGTCCTTCAGCGGGTCGCCGTCGACCAGGATCAGGTCGGCCAGGAAGCCCTCGCGCACCTGGCCCAGCCGGTCGCCCATGCCCATGATCTCGCCGCCGATCCGGGTGGCGCATTGCAGCGCCTCGGACGCGGTGTAGCCGAACAGCTTGACGAAATGCTCGACGTCGCGGGCATTGGTGCCCTGCGGCGTCCAGGCGAAGCCATAGTCGCCGCCGATGACGACACGGATGCCGCGCTTCCGCATCTCGGCATAGGTGCGCTGGCTGGCCTCCATGCACAGATGCATGCCCAGCTTGCGCGCCTTGGCCTCGTCGATGCCCCAGGGCCCGGCCTCGTGGATGGTGTTGTAGATCAGACCGATGGCGGGGCCGACGAAGATCTCGTCCTTCTTCGCCTCCAGCATGTCCAGCGCCTCGCTGTCGGCATGCTCGCAATGGTAGATCACGTCGACGCCGGCGCGGATGGCGCGCTTCACCGCCTCGCTGGCCCGGGCATGGCAGTTCACGCGCCGGCCGAAATCATGCGCCGCCTCGACCGCGGCGGTGACCTCGGCCTGCGACATCACCGACATGCCGCCCTTGGCCGGGTCGACGAAATCGTCGCCGGAGATGTTGATCTTGATGTTGTCGACATCCTCGCGGATGCAGATGCGGACGGCGCGGCGGACCTCCTCCGGCCCGTCGCAGACCATGCCGAAGCTGGCGCGGGCCAGATGCAGCCGGGTCTCGTCGCCGAGGCCGCCGGTCACCGTGATCTCCGGGCTGGCCGCCTTGATCCGCGGGCCCTTCAGCCGGCCCTGGTTGACCTTGTCGCGGATCACCACGTCCAGCCGGGTCTTGGCGCTGGCCGCCGAGTAGCAGCTGGTGAAGCCGTGGTCGAGCAGCAGCTCGGCGTTCCACATCGTCTCCAGCACATGCTCCTCGGTCGGGATGTCGCCGAGATCGGTGTTGCGCGCCGCGCCGCAGAAGGACAGGTGGGCGTGGCCCTCGACCAGCCCCGGCATCAACGTGGCGCCGCCGCCGTCGACCGCCTCGCAGCCGCCAGCGTCCAGCCGCTCCGCCGCCGGGGCCACGGCATGGATGCGGTCGCCGCGGACCACGACCTGGCCGGGATACGGGTCGCGGCCGCTACCGTCCCAGATCATCGCGCCGGTGATGTGATAGTCGCCCATGGGATCCTCCGGTGGCTGAGGGGCGGGCCGAGCCCGCCCCCACGCGCGTTGCCTATTTGCCGATCCACCGCTGCGGGTAGTCCGGCATCCCTTCGCAGCCGCACATCGCGTAATGCAGCGGCGGCATCTTGTCGTTCACGTATTTGTCGAGGTTCTCGGCCGTGATCGTCGGCTGGGGCAGCGACCAGGCCGGGCCCGGCACCGGCTCGCCCTTCAGCACCCGCACGGCGGCGATCACCGCGGTGCGCCACTGATAGGTCGGGTAGGTCGGCGCCACCGCCTTCATGCCCGACTGCTTCCATTTCTGCAGGAAGTCCTGCTGGTCCTCGCCGGTGACGATCGGCACGTCCATGCCCTGGTCCTCGAACGCCTCGATGGCGGCGACACTGGTGGCGCCGGCGTCCATCCACACGGCGTCGAGCTTGCCGACCCGGGTCAGCGTGTCCTCGACGATCGACTTGGTCTTGGCCCGGTCACCGTCGGTGAATTCGGCGCCGACCACCTCGATGCCCTTTTCGTCGAAGATCCGCTTGGCCGCGGCCCAGCGGTTCTCCAGCACGTCGACGCCGGGCAGGATGCGCAGCGCCAGCACCTTGCCGCCCTTCGGCACATTGGCGGCGATGTACTCCGCCGCGGCGATGCCGAAGGCGTAGCCGCCGATCGGCTTGACCACGGTGACCGGGCAGTTCGTCAGCACGCCGCGGTCGAAGACGATCACCGGCACCTGCTTGCACGCCTCCTCCACCGCCGGGGTCAGCGCCGCGGTGGTGTTGGGCGAGACGATCAGCGCGTCGCAATTGCCGCTGGCCAGCATCGCCTTGATGTCGGAGATCTGCTTGTCGTCCTTGCCCTCGGCATCGGCCACGGTGAAGGAGGCGATGTCGGCCTTGTGCAGGTCGACCTCGGCCTGCATCGTGGTGAAGCCGACCACGCGCCAGGGGTTGCCGACCCCGGCGTTGGAGAAGCACAGCTTGTACGGCCCGGCCTTCTTGTACTTGGCGGTGTCGACCATCTGGCTGCCGTAGTGCTGCTCCCACGGCTTGTCGGCCGGGCCCTCGGCCTTGGCCGACATCAGCGCCCGCTGGGCCTCGAACTCCTTCGGATCATCGAAGCTCTGCGCCTGAACCGTACCGGCCGCCAGGGCCAGCACGGCCGCAGTGCCGATCATCATCCCGATATTCATGGGCGTTCCTCCCCTATCGTTCTGGTTCTTGGAATGGTCGACGGAGCTAGGCACCTCCCCTGCGGCGCCGCCAGACGCTCCAGCCGACGGCGCCGATCAGGATCAGCCCCTGGGCCGCGTCGCGCAGCGGCTTGGGCAGGCCGATCAGGTTGAGCAGGGTGAACAGGGCCGACAGGCTGAGCGCCCCGGCCACCGCGCCAGGCACGGTGCCGCGGCCGCCGAGCAGCTGGGCGCCGCCGATCACGATCGCGGCGATCGCCTGCAGCTCGTAGCCGTCGCCGACATTGGTCGAGACCCCGGCGAAGCCGCCGAGCAGGATGCCGGCGGTGACGGCCGACAGGGCGGAGACGACGAAGGCGATGCTGCGCACCAGCCGCACCCGCGTCCCCGCCAGCTCCGCCGCCCGCGGATTGTCGCCGACCGCGAGCAGCAGCCGCCCCAGCACGGTGCCGTGCATCAGCCACCACAGCAGGGCGACCGCCACCACCGCGACCACGACCGCCAGCGGCAGCAGGTCGATCCCCGGCAGGCCGCGCCAGGTCAGCCGGCCGAAATCGCGGAAATTGTCGGGCAGGTAGCCCTGCGGCGACCCGCCGGACCAGGCCAGGGCGATGCCCTTCAGCGCCAGCAGCATGCCCAGCGTGGTGATGATCGACGGCACCTTGAGCCAGGACACCACCAGCCCGTTGAACAGCCCGACGGCGAGGCCGATGCCGTAGACCAGCGCGATCACCCACCAGGTCTGAGCAGGATCGCCCTGGATCAGCAGCGACGACGCCATCACCACCAGGGTGATCAGCGACCCGACCGAGAGGTCGAAGCCGCCGACGACGATGACGAACAGCTGACCGGCTGCCAGGATCACGAGCGGCGCCGCCCGGCGCAGGAAGTTCATATAGCCTTGCGGCTCCAGAAAGGCCGGGCTGGCCAGGGCGATCGCGACCAGCAGCGCGATCAGCACCCAGTACGCCGGGCGGATCGCGGCCAGGCGGCGCAGCGGCGATGGCACGGTCTTGGTCATCGGATGCGGCTCCGTGGTCTCGATCATGCCACGTGCCCCCGGGTGCGGTAGGCATAGACCGCGACCGCGGCGATGACGATGCCGCCGCGCAGCACCTGCTTCACGAAGGCGTCGATACCGACCATGGTGAAGATCGCGTCGAGCGTACCGAACAGGATCACCCCGGCCAGCGTGCCCCAGACGCCGCCGCGGCCGCCGGCCAGGATGGTGCCGCCGATCACCACCACGGCGATGGATTCGAGGTCGTAGAGCCCGTCGCGCCCGACCCAGGGCGCTCCGGAGCGCAGCCGGCTGGCGAGGTAGAGCCCGGTCAGCCCGGCACCGAGGCTGCAGATCACATGCGCCGCCAGCGTCACCCGATGGGTGTGGATGCCGGCCAGGCGAGCCCCGTCCGGGTTGCCGCCGGTGGCATAGAGATGGGCGCCGAAGCGGGTCGAGCGCAGCACGAAGGCAGCACAGCCGGTCAGCACGAACAGGCCGATCACCGGATAGGGCACCGGCCCGACCTGGCCGTAGGCGAGGACTTGGAAGCTCTCCGGCACCGCCCCCGCAAAATTCTGGAACGAGGCGCTGAGCAGCCCCTGCAGCACCAGCCCGACGCCGAGCGTGGCGATCAGCGGGTTGATCTCGAGCTTGGTCACCAGCAGGCCGTTGACCACGCCGACCAAAGCCGAGATGGCGAGCACCGCTGCCACCGCCGGCAGCATCATCGCCGGGTCGCCCTGCATCATCCAGGACGCCATCACCGCGGCGACGCTGACCAGGTTGGCGACCGACAGGTCGATCGACCGCGCCAGGATGACGAAGGTCTGGCCCAGCGCCACCAGGCCCAGCGCCACCACCCGCTCCAAGACCGCGATCACGCCGTCGGCCGACAGCTGCGCCGACTGGCCGGTGGCCAGGGCGGTGGCGGCGAAACCCACGGCCGAGGCTGCGATCAGGATCGCCGGCACCGGCAGATCGGCGCGGCGGCGGGGGCGCCCGGCGGTGGCGACCGCGCTCATGCCGCCCCCATCGCCGCGACGGCGTCGAAGCGGTGGCCGGTGGCCAGCGCCATGACCTCCTCCTCGGTCGCGCCGCCCGGCCGCTCGCCGACGATGCGGCCGGCGCGCATCACCAGGATGCGGTCGGCCAGGCCCAGCGCCTCGGGCAGGTCGGAGGTGGCGACCAGGATGCCCCGGCCGCGGCCGGCGAAGTCGCGCATCAGCCGGTAGATCGCGGCCTTGGCGGCGACGTCGACGCCGCGGGTCGGCTCGGCGAACACCAGAAGCTGCGGGTCGCAGGCCAGCCAACGCGCCAGGATCGCCTTCTGCTGGTTGCCGCCGGACAACAGCCGGATCTCCTGCTCCCAGCTCACCGCCCGGACATCGACGGCGGCGAGGATGCCGTCGATCGCCGCCGCTCCCACCGCCTTGCCGTTCGGCCGGGCGAACAGCCCCGCGAGGCCACGGCGGGCCAGCAGGCCGTTGTCCCGCACCGACTGCATCAGCGCCAGCCCGTCGCGCTTGCGGTCCTCGGGCACCAGACCGAGCCCCTGCGACAGCGCCGCCCGCACGGAGCCGGGCCTCGCCTCCTTCGCCCCGATCCACATCCGGCCGCTCAGGAACGGCTCGGCCCCGACCACGGCCCGCGCCAGCGCCGTCTTGCCGGAGCCTTCCAGCCCGGCGACGGCGACGATCTCGCCGCGGCGCACCACCAGGTCGATCCCGGCCAGCGCCGCATTGCCGCCGCCCTCGACCCGCAGCACCGGCTCGCCCGGCGGGTCCGCCGGGCGAGCCGGGTAATAGTCGCTGAGCGGCCGGCCGACCATCAGCCGCACCACCTCGTCCGCCCCAATCTCCGCCCGCGTCCGGGTGGCGATATGGCGCCCGTCCTTCAGCACGGTGACGGTGTCGGCGATGGCGAACACCTCCGGCATCCGGTGCGAGATGTAGACCACGGCGACGCCGGCCGCCTTGAGGCCGCGCACCAGTTGCAGCAGCCGCGCCGCCTCGACGTCGTCCAGCGCCGCGGTCGGCTCGTCCATCACCAGGATACGGGCGTCGATGGCCAGCGCCTTGGCGATCTCCACCGTCTGCTGCTCGGCGATGGTCAGGTCGCGCGCCGGGGTGTCGGGATCGATGTCGGAGGACAGGCGGGCCAGCAGCGACCGGGCGCCGGCGCGCATCGCCGCGCGATCCAGCCGGAAGCGGCGCACCGGCTCGATGCCGAGATGGATGTTCTCCGCCACATTCCGGTCGGGCAGCAGACTCAGCTCCTGGTGGATGATGCTGATGCCGGCGGCGCGGGCCGCGGCGGGATGGGCGAAGCGCGTCGCCGCGCCGCCGACCAGGATCTCGCCGCCATCCGGCGCGTAGACGCCGCCCAGCACCTTCATCAGGGTCGACTTGCCGGCGCCGTTCTCGCCGCACAGCGCGTGGATCTCGCCGGCCCGGCAGGCGAAGGACACGCCGTCCAGCGCGACCACGCCGGGGAAGGCCTTGCGGATGCCGCGCATCTCGAAGCGTGGCGCGGCGCTGCTCATGCCGCTTCCTCCCACTCCCGCCGGATCAGGGCGATGGACTCCGCGAACAGCGTGTCGAGATCGGGGAACAGGTCGCGCCACACCCGGGTGGCGGCGGCGAGGTCCGGCAGCGCCCGACCGAAGGCCTCGACCGTCAGCCAGCCGTCATAGCCGATGCCGCGCAGGGCCCGCAGGGTCGCCGCGAATGGCACATGGCCGCGGCCCGGGATGCCGCGGTCGTTCTCCGACAGATGGACATGGGTGATACCGGCGGCATGGGCGCCGATCACGCCGACCGGGTCGCGCTCCTCGATGTTGGCGTGGAAGGTGTCGTACATGAAGCCGAAATTCGGGTGGCCGACCCGGGCGCGCAGGGCTTCCGCCTGCGCCATCGTGTTCAGGGCGTAGCATTCGAAGCGGTTCACCGCCTCGATCGAGAGATGGATTCCCGCCTCCTGCGCCCGGCCGGCGGCCCAATGCAGAGCGTCTGCCAGATTGGCCAGCTCGTCCTCGGTCGGCCCCGCGCCGGAGAACACGCCGAGCGGCGAGTGGTACGGGCCGCCCATCACCGTGGCGCCGAGCGCGTGGCCGCAATCGATCGCCCAGGCCAGCCGGTCGCGGGCGCGGCGGCGGATCGCGGGATCGCCGCTCATCGGGCTATGGTCGGGGTCGGGGATGATGGTGGTGTAGGTCCGGGCCAGGCCGAGATCGTCCAGCACGCGGCCCAGCGCGGCGCCATCGGCCTCGGTGCCGCCCATGACCGGCACCTCGACGCCGTCATAGCCCTGGCGCTTCAGGGATTCGAGCACCGGGCGGTCGGCGGGCGAGATCGCCCCTCCGACCACCAGCAGGTTGAAGCCGATTTGCAAGCATTCCTCCCAGTTCCGGGCCCGTGGCCATCGCCCGCGCCCTGGATCTGTTTTCCCGAAGGATGAGGTTCGCCCACCGTCGGCGTCAACGCAGCGGCACGGACCGATGTCCGACATTCTGGACAATCCGCGCCTGGGCAATCGATCAGGCATAGTGTCCTAGTCGAATGACATGTCGACCGGCATCCGGTAACGCACCTCATTCATTCATCGTCAGTCGAAAGCAATCCCTTCCAGATTCACCATTGAAGCCGAAAATCGGAATCGGTAACGTACCTCAAAATACGCCAGGGAGGCCGCCATGTCCGTGCCGTCGGGTTTCGCGCCCGATCCCGAGATCCGTTGCCGCGACCATCGCATCGGCGCAATCGGGGCCGGGTTCATCATGGCGGATGTGCATCTGGCGGCGTATCGCGAGGCCGGCTTCCCAGTCGTCGCCATCGCCAGCCGCAGCCCGGACAAGGCGCGCGCGGTGGCGGAGCGGTGGGGCATCCCCGGTGTGCACGACACGCCGGCGGCACTGATCGAGGACCGCGAGGTCGAGATTCTGGACATCGCCTTCCCGCCCGACCAGCAGCCGGCCCTGATCCGGCACGCGCTGCGCCAGCCGCATATCCGGGCGATCCTGGCGCAGAAACCGTTGGCGATGGACCATGCCGAGGCGCAGCGCCTGGCCGCGGAGGCCGCGACCGCCGGCAAGGTGCTATCGGTCAACCAGAACATGCGCTTCGACCAGTCGATGCGGGTGCTGAAGCAGCTGCTCGACCGCAACGCCCTGGGCACGCCGGTGCTGGCGACGATCGAGATGCGGGCGATCCCGCACTGGCAGCCCTTCCTCGAGGCCTATGGCCGGCTGACCCTGCTCAATATGAGCATCCACCATCTCGACGTGCTGCGCTTCCTGTTCGGCGACCCGGTCGAGATCTATACGGCCGCACGGACCGACCCGCGCACCCGCTTCCCGCATCGCGACGGCGTCTGCTGCTCCACCCTGTCCTTCCCGGGCGGGCTGATGGCGGTCAGCCTGGAGGATGTCTGGTCCGGCCCGCGCGCCGAGGGCTTCGACAGCGACATCTACATCAAGTGGCGGGTCGAGGGCACCGAGGGCCTGGCCCAGGGCACCATCGGCTGGCCGGACTATCCGAAGGGCAGCCCCAGCACGCTCGCCTATTGCGCGCCGGAGACCGGCGGCACCTGGGTGCAGCCGCGCTGGGACACGATGTGGTTCCCGCACGCCTTCAAGAGTGTGATGGAGCAGCTGCAATACGCGGTGCAGACCGGCGAGCCGCCGCTGCTGAGCGGCGCCGACAACGTCCGCACCATGGCGCTGGTCGAGGCCGCCTACCGCTCGCTCACCGAAAAGCGCGCCGTCCGCCTGGCGGAATTCGGCGCCTGACAACAAGCACAATCAGAAAACACGGAGGAACGCGTCATGATCCAGGTCGGCATCTTCACCGGATACTTCCCCTATTCGCTGCCGGAGACGGCGAAGAAGATCCGCTCGCTGGGCTTCAACACCGTCCAGCTCGACCTCGCCTTCAAGGACATGGACCTGTCGACCAGCGCGATCACGCGCGACAAGTGCCGGACCATCCGGGAGACCTTCCGCGACCACGACCTGCCGGTCTGCGCCATCAGCGGCTACACCAACATCGTCCACCCCGACCCGGCGGCGCGGCAGGCCAAGCTGGAGCATCTGCGGACGTTGATCCGCCACGCCCGCGACCTGGGCAGCCCCTATGTCATCAGCGAGACCGGCACCTTCGCCACCGACAGCGACTGGGTGCATCACCCGAAGAACAAGACCGAGGAAGGCTACGAGGAGTGCCGCGCGGTGGTCGAGGACCTGGCCCGCACCGCCTATGACCACGGCGCCGTCTTCCTGCTCGAGACCTATGTCAACAACGTCATCGGCTCGGTCGACGAGACGCTGCGCCTGTTCGCCGACGTGCCGAGCCCGGGCCTCGGGCTGCTGATGGACCCAACCAACTATTTCGAATCCCACAACATCGACCGCATGGACCGGGAGCTGAACCGGATCTTCGACGCGCTGGACGACCGCATCCGCATCAGCCACGCCAAGGACGTGAAGCGGTCCGGCACCGACAAGTCGGAGAAGCATGCCGACATCGACGCGTCGGAGGCGCACAGCTTCCGCGGCGTCGGCGAGATCGAGCTGCCGGCGCCGGGGCTGGGGTCGCTGAACTACGACCTGTACCTGCAGCGCCTGTCCCGCCGCCACCCGAACATCCCGCTGATCATCGAGCATCTGGAGGAGGCCGACGTCCCCCGCGCCAAGGCCTTCATCGATGGCAAGCTGCGGGCGTTGGGGGTCTAGGCACGGCATGAGGCACGACACCACCGCCACGGACGCCGGCACGCGCAAGGCCCGCATGGTCGACATCGCCCGCGAGGCCGGGGTCAGCCTGGCCACGGTCGACCGGGTGCTGAACGGCCGCGACGGCGTCAACGCCGACACCGCGAGCCGGGTCCAGGCAGTGGTGCAGCGGCTGAATTACGCCCCCAACCTGGCCGCCAGCCTGCTGTCGCGCGGCAGGATCCTGCAGTTCGACATCGTGCTGCCGGCCGGCAGCAACACCTTCATCCGCGACCTCGGCGAGGCGGTGCTGGCGGCGGAGCGCGACTTCACCGCCTTCGGCGTCAAGCCGCGGCTGCACCTGATCGAGGGCTTCGACCCCGACGCCCTGGCCGAGGCGCTGCGCCGGGTCGGCCGGGGCAGCGACGGTATCGGCTTCATCGCCCTCGACCACCCGGCGGTGCGCGAGGCGGTGGCGGAGCTGGCGGCGGCCGGCGTACCGGTGGCGACCATGGTGTCGGACCTGCCGCAATCGGCCCGCATCGGCTATGTCGGCGTCGACAACCGCGCCGCCGGCCGCACCGCTGGCGACCTGATGGGCCGCTTCCTGGCCGGGCGCAGCGGCGAGGTCGGGCTGATCGCCGGCAGCCTGGCCTATCGCGGCCATGAGGAGCGCGAGGCCGGCTTCCGCAACGTGCTGCGCGAGCGCTTTCCGAACCTGAGCGTCCCGGCCCTGGTCGAGGGCCATGACAGCGTTGAGCAGAGCGCCGCGGTGACCGCGCGGCTCCTCGACACTCTTCCCGGGCTGATCGGCCTCTACAACATCGGCGGCGGCAACCGCGGCGTCGCCGAGGTGCTCGCCCGCAGGCCGGCCGACGTGCCGCACCTGGTCTATATCGGCCACGAGCTGACGCCGCACACCCGCCGCTTCCTGATCGACGGCGTGATGGACGCCGCGATCAACCAGAACCCGCGGGCCGAGGCGGCGGAGACGCTGCGGCTGCTGCTGGGCCACCACACCCGCCCGGGCCCGGGCGAACCCGCCGCCCCGGTGCGGATCGAGATCTTCACCCGCGAGAACCTGCCTTGACGACCAGGAGGACACCATGCCCTTTCCCCAGCTGACCGAGGCCGACCACGCCGCCTTCTGGCGCGACGGCTATGTGGTCAAGCGCAGCTTCTTCGACGCCGAGGAGATCGGCCTGCTGCAGCAGGCGATCGCGCAGGACGAGGGCATCCGCAGCCATGTCGTGGCGCTGAAGGACAGCCTGGGCGGGTCGACCGAGCTGGCGCTGTGGAACCACCCGGGCGACGACCTGTTCGGCGCCTTCGCCCGCTGCGAGCGCATGGTCGGCGGCGCCGAAAAGCTGCTGGGCGGCGAGGTCTACCACTACCATTCCAAGCTGACGATGAAGCGGCCGCGGGCCGGCGGCGCCTGGGATTGGCACCAGGATTACGGCTACTGGTACAACAATGGCTGCCTGTACCCCGACATGCTGTCGGTCGCCATCGCGGTCGACCGGGCGACGAAGGAGAATGGCTGCCTGCAGATGATCCGCGGCAGCCACAAGCTGGGCCGGATCGACCATGGCCGGGTCGGCGGCCAGACCGGCGCCGACATGGAGCGGGTGAACCAGGCGCTGGAGCGGATGCCGCGCGACTACATGGAGATGGCGCCGGGCGACGTCTGCTTCTTCCACGCCAACACGCTGCACGCGTCGGAGCAGAACAAGTCCGAGCATTCGCGCAACGTCATGCTGTGCTGCTACAACGCCGCCTGGAACGATCCGTACAAGGCGCACCACCACCCCGGCTACACCCGGCTGGAGAAGGTGCCGGACGAGCGGATCAAGGGGCTGGGCCTGACGCTCGACGCCGGCCACCGCGCCTTCTTCGATCCGGAGCGCGACGAGACCGTCGAGGCGAAGACGCAGCCGGACAGCACCGCGATGGGCTGAAGCCCAGGCGATCTCGCCGGGCCGCCCGCACTGTGTCAGTCTCGATCCATGCCGCCCATCGACAGTAAAGGCGGCGATCACAGGGGAGGAAACGCATGTTCAGGCGATTGTCGCTGCTGCTTTGCGGCGTCCTGCTGGCGCTGGCCGCGCCGGCCTTGGCCCAGGCCAAGACCTTCTACTGGATCTCGCACGGGTCGCCGGCCGATCCGGTCTGGACCTATTTCCTGGCCGGCGCCAAGCAATGGGCCGCCGACACCGGCCAGACGGTCAACACCTCGTTCCACAACGGCGACGTGCCGTCGCACCAGGAAGCGGTGCGCGCGGCCATCGCGGCCAAGGCCGACGGCATCGTCACCACCAGCCCCGACCCGGGCAGCCTGGTCGCGGTGGTGAAGGAGGCCAAGGCCGCCGGCATCCCGATCATCAACTTCAACACCCCCGACCCGACGGCCGGATTCGACGCCTATGTCGGCGGCGACAACACAACCTTCGGCCGGAACTGGGCGCAGTACCTGGTCGACAAGGGCCTGGTGAAGTCCGGCGACTTCGTCTGGCTGCCGGTCGAGGTGCCTGGCGCGACCTATGGCGTGCAGGAGGAGGAAGGCATCTCCAGCGTGCTCAAGCCGCTCGGCGTCACCTGGGAGGTCACCGACAACACGCTGGACCAGGCCGAGGTGATCAGCCGGATGGTCGACTATCTGACAGCCAACCGGACCAAGATCAAAGCCATCATCGGCCTCGGCGACCTGGTGACCGGCAGCATCAAGCGCGTCTTCGACCAGGTCGGCGTCAAGCCGGGCGAGATCCCGGTGGTCGGCTGGGGCAATTCGCTCGACACCACCCAGGAGGTGCTGACCGGCTACGTCAACGCAGCGCAGTGGCAGGACCCGCAGGCGACCAGCTACGTCGCCCTGTCGCTGGCGGCGATGGCGTCCGGCGGCGTCCCGCCGGGGTTCAACGTCATCACCGGCGCGCTGTATGAGAAGGACAAGGCCGAGATCTATGACAAGATCCTCTCCGGCAAGTGACATTGCGCCGGAGGCATCCGCGGCGGGCCGTGCCGCCGCGGATGTGGCGCTCCCGGGCCGCCCGTCCCTCCACCACCGGCCGATGATCCATCGCCTGGTGGCCAAGCCCGAATTCGGCCCCCTCGTCCTGCTCGTGGTCGAGCTCGCCGCCTTCTGGGCGATCAACCCCGAATTCCTGTCACCCCAGAACATCAGCAACACCCTGGCCTTCACCGTCGAGCTCGGCCTGATCGCGCTGGCGATGACGCTGCTGATGACCTCCGGCGAGTTCGACCTCTCGGTCGGATCGGTCTTCGGCTTTGCCCCGGTCTTGATGTGGACGCTGTTCAACAGCGGCACGGCACCGCTGGAGGCCGGCTTTGTCGCCGCGATCGCCGTCGCCGCCCTGGTCGGGCTGGTGAATGGCTGGTTCGTGACCCGGCTGCGGATCCCGTCCTTCCTGGTCACGCTCGGCATGCTGCTGGTGGTGCGCGGCACCGCCCTGTTCATCACCGACGGCTTCCCGCAGCGGACCTGGAACACCGGCGGCAACTGGCTCGCCTGGCTCCTGGCCGGCGACTTCTTCATCGGCAGCTTCCGCATCTACATGTCGCTGTTCTGGTTCATCGCCGCCGCCCTGGCGATGGGCTATGTGCTGACCCAGACCAAGGCCGGCAACTGGATCCAGGCCTCGGGCGGCAACCCCGGCGCGGCCCGGGCCCGCGGCGTGCGCGTCGGCCGCACCAAGATCGCGCTGTTCGTGCTGTCGGCCACCATGGCCGCCCTGGCCGGGGTGATCAGCTCGATCCGCACCTCGGCCGCCAACCCGAACAGCGGCACCGGCTACGAGCTCGAGGTCATCGCAATGGTGGTGATCGGCGGCACGGCGCTGAGCGGCGGGCGCGGCACCATCCTCGGCACCGTGCTCGGCATCTTCATCCTGCGGGTGATGCGCAACGGCATCGTGCTGATCGGCGTACCCGGCCTCGCCTACAACATCTTCATCGGCGCGATCATCCTGGGGATGATGGCGCTGCACTCCTGGCTCGACCGCCGGCACCAGGCAGGGAGTTGACCGAGATGGCCGAACCCCTGATCCGCATGGCTCATATCAGCAAGTTCTACGGCCGGGTGCGGGCGCTGGAGGATGTCAGCGTCACGGTCGGCGAGCGCGAGATCGTCGGCCTGCTCGGCGACAACGGCGCCGGCAAGTCGACACTGATCAAAATCCTGTCGGGCGCCGTGCCGCCCACCGGCGGCGACATCTTCATCCGCGGCCGCAAGGTCGAGATCGGCAGCACCACCGACGCCATCGCCCATGGCATCGAGACGATCTACCAGGATTCGGCGCTGGTGACGCAGCTGTCGATCGCCCGCAACCTGTTCCTGGGGCGTGAGCCGATCCGCGGGCCGCGGCTGCTGAACCGCATGGACCACGCCGCCATGGACGCGGTCGCACGCGACCTGTTGAAGAAGGTCGGTATCAGCAAGGACATCCCGCCCGACACGCCGATCGGCTCGCTGTCCGGCGGCGAGCGCCAGGCCGTGGCGATCGCCCGCGCCATGCATTTCGACAGCGACCTGATCATCCTCGACGAGCCGACCAACAATCTCGGCGTGGCGGAGACGCAGGGGGTGCTGCGCTTCGTCCGCAACGCCCGGGATTCGGGGCATTCCTGCATCTTCATCGCCCACAACATCCACCACGTCTTCCAGGTGGTCGACCGCATCGTGGTGATGCGCCGCGGCCGCGTGGTGGCGGACGACATCGACCCCCGGCACACCAGCGTCGAGGAGGTGGAGCGGGTGATCACGGGAATGACGGAAGAGGGTGTCGCGATCGCGCCGGCCTCGTAGCGCTGTCGTGGTCAGCCGGCCTCGCCCCGGTCCGGCAGCAGGAAGGTCAGCGTGTGGGTGCCGGGCGGCAGGATCGCCTCGCCGCGGACCGGGATGTCGCCGAGCCGCGGATCGCCGTGGCGCGGGCCGGGACGGAAGCGTCCCTCGCAGCCCTCCGGCAGCGTGACCGTGTAGGCCACCCGCCGGCCCTCGCAGGACCAGCGGGCCTCGATCCGCCCCTGCCGGACGTCGTGGAAGGCCGAGACCGGTGACAGGGCCGGGATCGGCGCCGGATCGACGATGACGCGGGCGAAGCCCGGCGCCTCGGGGTCGGGCGCCAGGCCGGCGACGCTCTCGAACAGCCATTGGCACACGGCGCCATAGGCGTAGTGGTTGTAGCTGTTCATGCTGGGCTCGTAGATCGTGCCGTCGGGCGCCATCGCGTCCCAGCGCTCCCAGATCGTCGTCGCCCCCTGGGCCACCTGGTACAGCCAGCCCGGCACCTCCTGCTGCAGGAACACCTTCGCCGCCAGCTCGTCGAGCCCCAGCTTGGTCAGGGCCGGCAGCAGCGCCGGCGTGCCGATGAAGCCGGTGCCGATCCTGTAATCGGCGTCGATGACGACCTGCCGGAAATAGCCCTTCGCCGCCTCGCGCCGCCCCTCCGGCAGCAGGTCGTACAGGAAGGCGAGCGCGTAGGAGGTCTGGTCGTTGTGCGCCAGCCGGCCCGAGGGGGCGACGAACTCCTGCGCGAAAGCGGCCCGGATCGCCTCCGCCCGCTGCCGCATCCGCGCCGCGAGATCGCGGTCACCCAGCACGCCGGCGATGCGAGCCAGCAGGTCGGTCGAGATGAAATGGTAGATCGTCGCCGCGCAGTCGTCGGCGATGGTCGGCCGCGGCTTGCGGTTGTCGCCGACCGGCTGCAGCCAGTCGCCGAAGGTGAAGCCGCGAGCGCCCCAATGCGGCGGCGGGCGCACCACCGGGCCGTCGGAGATCGACCACACGAAATCGACCCACTTCACCATCGCGGGCAGGCATTCGGCCAGCACGTCGCGGTCGGCGTAATGGGTGTACAGCACCCACGGGATGACCACGATGGCATCGCCCCAGCCGGTCGACCCGAAGAAGCCGGGAAAATGGTCCGGATGCAGCCGCGTCGGGTCGGGCGAGACATGCGGCACCGCGCCGTCCGCGCGCTGGTCCGCCATGACGTCGCGCAGGTATTTGCGCAGGAAGGCATGGCTGTCGGCGAGCCAGCAGGCCGTGCCGGCAAAGACCTGGGCGTCGCCGGTCCAGCCCAGCCGCTCGTCGCGCTGCGGGCAGTCGGTCGGGACCTCGATGAAGTTCGCCCGCTGCGACCAGATCGTGTTCTGCACCAGCCGATCGACCAGCGGATGGCCCGAGGTGAAGCCGCCCGCGGGGTCGGGCACCGAGGAGATCGGGATCGACCGGATCGCCTCGACCACCGCCTCGCCCGTGATCGTCACCCGCGCATAGCGGAAGCCGTGGAAGGTGAAGTGCGGCGCGTAGGTCTCGGCGTCGCCGCCCTTGAGCGTGTAGAGGGTCTCGGCCTCCGCCCGGCGATAGTTGCGGTTGTCGAAGTACCGGTCCGGGCCGAGCACCTCGGAATGCTCCACCCGCAGCTCCGTCCCGGCACGGCCGCGGACGGTGATACGCACATAGCCGGCGACGTTCTGGCCGAAATCATAGACGGTGCGGCCCTCGGCGTCGGTCCAGGAGGCCACCGGCGCCAGCGGCGGCAGCTCGCTCACCGGCGCCGTCTCATGGGCGACGAGGAGCGCCTTGTCGAAGGCCAGCACCTCGACGCCGTGGCTGTCGGCCAGGGCCTCGCGGCGGGCGTCGTAGATCTCGCCGAAATAGATGCCGGATTTCCGGATCGGCAGCTCGCCGCTAGTCCAAGCCGCGTCGGTGCGCAGGACTGTCCCCTGCGGCCCGACCAGCTCGGCGATCGCCGCGATCCGGTCGCCCCAGCAGTTCCGGATCGGCTTCTCCCCCCACATGATCGGCGAGCGATACCAGCCATCGGCGAGCCAGATCTCGATCCGGTTCGCGCCGGGCCGCAGCAGCGGCGCCACGTCATAGGCCTGGTACGCGATGCGGTCGTCATAGCAGGTCCAGCCCGGCGTCAGCAGGTCGTGCCTCACGCGCGTGCCGTTGATAACGCAGCGATAGAGGCCGAGCGCCGAGATGAACAGGGTGGCCCCGGCCGGGACGGCGGCGAGGTCGAAGCCGCGCGCCACGAAGCTCGCCGGCCCGCCCTCTCCCCGGTCCGCCCGGGGCGCGATCATCTCGGCATCCCAGCGCCGACGCCGAAGGGCTGCCGCCTCTGTCGTCATCTCGCGCTCCTCCCCCGATCCGGTCGCGTGCAGGCGCGGCCGGTCAGGCCGGCGCCAGGATCTCCGCGTGCTGGGCCAGCAGGTCGCGCAGCTGCGCCATCTCCTCCGGCTTCAGGTCGGTCAGCGGCGGGCGCACCGGGCCGGCCGGGCGGCCCATCACGGCCAGGCCGGCCTTGATGATCGACACGGCGTAGCCCTTGCCGCGGTTCCGGATCTCCAGCAGCGGATAATAGAAGTCCTGCAGCAGCGCGTCGGTCGTTGCCGTGTCACCGTCGCGCAGGGCACGGTAGAAGCGCTGCGCCAGCTCCGGCACGAAGTTGAACACGGCGGAGGAATAGGTGGTGACGCCGGCGCTGAAATAGGGCGCGGCGAAGACCTCATGCGTCGGCATGCCGCCGATATAGGCCAGGCGGCCGCCCATCCGGCGGGTGATCTCCAGCACCAGGTCGACTTGGCCATGGCCGTCCTTGAAGCCGACCAGGTTCGGGCAGGCATCGCACAGCCGGGCGATGGTGTCGGCCGACAGCACCGCATTGTCTCGGTTGTACACGATGACACCGATGCCGACCGCGTCGCACACCGCCTTGACATGGGCATACAGCCCCGCCTGCTCGGCCGTCATCAGATAGGGTGGCAGCAGCAGGATGCCATCGGCCCCCGCCGCCTCGGCGTCCCGCGCGATCCCGACCGCGATATGGGTGCCGTAGCCGCAGCCCGAGACGATCGGCGTGGCCTCGGCGGCGGCCTTCGCCGCGCGCACCACCTGCGGCACTTCGGCCGGGGTCAACGAGAAGAACTCGCCGGTACCGCCGGCGGCGAACAGCACCGCGGCGTCGAAGCCGCCGAGCCAGCCGACATGCGCCTCGTAGCCGGCGCGGTCGAAGCGGAAATCGGCATCGAAATGGGTCACGGGGAAGGACAGGAGCCCGGCGGACAGGGCACCCTTCAGCGTCTGGGGATCCATGAAGGCCTCGTTGTCGGATCGGCGGGCGGTCGGATCAGCGGGTCACGGACCCCGGATACAGCTGGCCCACCGCTTCGAGCTGGGCGGCGATGTAGCCGTAGCAGAAGGCGAAGGCGACGGCTTCCGGATCGCGGCCGCTGATGGTCGGCACATGGTCCGGCATCACCATGTAGGGGTAGCCGAGCTCGGCGTAGAGCTTGATCGACCGCCACATGTCCATGTCGCCCTCTTCCGGGAACGCCTCCATGAAGGACAGCTTGCGGCCGCGGATGTTGCGGAAATGGACGTTGAAGATCTTGCCGCGGCTGCCGAACCAGCGGATCACGTCGTCGATCTCGTTCCTCGGGTCGTCCAGCATCTCGCCGACCGTGCCCTGGCAGAAATTGAGGCCGTGATAGGGGCTCTCGCGCATCTGCACGAACTTCTTCAGCCCCTCGACCGTGCCCAGCACCCGGGTGACGCCGCGATAGCCGGGCGGGGTGTAGGGGTCGTGCGGGTGGCAGGCCAGCCGGATCCGGTTCGCCTCGGCGACCGGGATGACGCGCTCGAGGAAATAGTCGATGCGTTCCCAGTTCTCGTCCTCGGACAGGGTGCCGACCAGGGTCGGCGGCGCGTCGTGGTCGGCCTTGTCCCAGCGGAAGGAGGCGTTCATCGACCCGCCGCGGCCCGGCTCGTCCGGCGTGCGCGGGATGCCGATGATGTTGAGGTTGTACTTGGCGGCCGGGATCCCGGCCTTGGCCAGGTTCTCGATCAGCCGACAGATCGAGTCGATCTGGCGGTCGCGGTTCGGGCCGGCCGACAGGATGTCGGGGCTGTCGGACTGCTCGATCGGGCGCGAGCCGAGCGGCAGTTGCACCATGTCCAGCACCAGGCCGAAGCCCTCGACCTTCTCGCGGTGGCGCAGCAGCACGTCCAGCGACCAGTCATGGGGGTTGCCGGGCGGGTTGTCGTTGAGGTGACGGACGCCGAGCTGGGCCATGACCCGGTAATCGTCGTCGTCCCGAATCCCGTTCTGCGTTCCGAGATACATGCCCGCACCCTCCCTCAGATCAGGTTTGTTGGCTGAGGTAATATGACATCATATGACTGATGACAAGCCGGAACGCGGCGGCGCCGGTCAGGATTCGGCGTCGCCCGTCAGCCCGCCCAGGGCGCGGTAGCGGCGCTGGCTTTCGGTCAGGTGGTGGCGCATCGCCAGGCGGGCGCCGTCCGGATCCTGGCGCTCGATCGCCGCGATGATCCGGGCATGCTCGACGATCACCTTGCGCAGATAGCCGGTCGTCGCCTCGGCCGATTCGCCGAGCCGGCTGCGCGGGATGGTGCGCTTGCCGAGATAGGTCAGGACGTCGCTGTAGAAGTGGTTGTTGGTGGCCGCGGCGATCGCCAGGTGCAGCCCGAAATCGGCGTCTACGGCGCTGCCGCCGATATCGACGGCTGCGATCATGCGGTCATGCGCCAGCAGGATCTCGGCCTCCTGCCGCGACGACCGGCGCAGCGCCGCCAGGCCCGCCGCCTCGATCTCCACCCCCATGCGGAACTCGAGCAGCTCCAGCACTTCCGACAGCCGGGTGAAGTCGCCGGACAGGAGGCCCGGCTCGGCCTCCGTCCCCGGCGTCACGAACACCCCGACCCCCTGGCGCGGCTCGACCAGCCCCCTGGCCCGCAGTTCGGCGATCGCTTCGCGCACCACGGTGCGACTGACGTTGAATTCCTCGATCAGACGCTGCTCGGTCGGCAGCCGGGCGCCGACCGGCAGCACGCCGTTGGCGATCCGGTGGCGCAGGGCGTCGGCAACCGCAACAGCCAGCTTCTCGCGGCGTCGCGGCGGCCCCGCGTCAATTCCGATTGGGTTCGGCACCGCTCCTCCTGATCGCTTCGTCGTGGGGGCGTGCCCTCCGCCCGTATCCGTCATCGGCAGTCACACATTTGACTCTTGCGAAGTCAAGTTCGACGATGATAGTCGTCAGACAACAGACATCATATCAAAAACAGGGAGGACCGTATGGGATCCTGGAAAAAGAGGCTGCTGGCCCTGGCCGTCGCGCTGGTGCCGATCTGCGGCCCGGCAGCGGCCAAGACGCCGGCCAACCAGCTGGTGATCGGCGCGTCGCTGGCGCAGGTGCTGTCGCTGGACCCCGGCCAGGCCACCGAATCCGGATCCTGGCTGATCACCTCCAACATCTACGACCGGCTGGTCTCGACCGATCCGAACGACGCCACCAAGCTGGTGCCGCAGCTGGCCGAGAGCTGGGAGGTCGACGGCCGGTCGATCGTCTTCCATCTGCGCGACGCCAAATTCGCCTCCGGCAACCCGGTCACGGCCGAGGATGCGGCGTGGTCGCTGCGGCGGATGCTGAAGCTGAACCAGGCCGCTGCGTCGCTGTGGAAGCCCTACGGCTATGACGAAAAGAACATCGACGACTTCCTCGAGGTGGTCGACCCCAAGACCTTCCGCCTGAAGCTGCCCGAGGGCACGATCGCCGAATTCGTGCTGTTCGCCCTGTCGGGCAACAACGGCGCCGTGATCGACAAGGCCGAGGCCACCAAGCACGAGGCCAACAACGATTTCGGCAATGCCTGGCTGCGCGCCAATTCGGCCGGGTCCGGCCCGTTCGTGCTGAAGCGCTGGTCGCCGAACGAGATCATCCTGATGGACCGCAACGACGCCTTCTGGGGCGGCGCGCCGGCGATGAAGCGGGTGGTGATGCGCCATGTCGCGGAAAGCCAGGTGCAGCGCCTGCTGCTGGAGCGCGGCGACATCGACGTCGCGACCGCGCTGGCGGCTTCGGACATCGCCGCCTTCGACGGCAAGGCCGGCTTCGTCACCCAGCGCGTGCCGACCGGCGGCTTCTACGTGCTGGCGATGAACACCCAGAACAAGTACCTGGCCAACCCGGATGTCCGCCGCGCCATCGCCTGGGGCCTGGACTATGCCGGCATGCAGAAGACGATCATGGGGCCCTACGGCCGGGTCCGCCAGGTGCCGGTGCCGGAGAACTACCCGACCGCCCTGCCCGACCCGGGCTATACGCTGGACGTCGCCAAGGCCAAGGAGCTGCTGGCCAAGGCCGGCTTCCCGGACGGCTTCCCGCTGACCCTGAAGACGATCGCCGAGACCCCGCGCGTCGACCTGGCCACCGCGATCCAGGCCTCGCTGGCCCAGATCGGCATCAAGGTGTCGATCGAGCAGGGCAATGGCAGCCAGATCATCGCCGCCCACCGCGCCCGGGAGTTCGACCTGCTGATGCCGCTGACCGGCGGCGGCAACATGGCCGATCCGATCGGGTCGCTGCAGAACTTCACCTACAATCCGGACAACAGCCCGACCGGCAATTCCGGCTATTTCACCTGGCGGTCCGCCTGGGACATCCCGGAGCTGACCAAGCTGACGGTCGAGGCCCGCGGCGAGGAGGACCGCGCCAAGCGCGAGGCCCTCTACACCGAGATCCAGAAGCAGTTCCTGGCCAGCGGCCCGGCGATCCTGCCGATGTTCGAGCGGTTCTCGCCGGTGGTGGTGTCGGCCGATGTCGAGAACTTCATCGGCCAGGGCTTCCGCGGCGTCCGGCTGGACATCGTCAAGAAGAAGGCCGAGTGACCCATGCTTCCAGGCGACGAGGGCTGACATGACCCGCGACCTGCCGCTCAAGCTGCTGCGCCGCCTCTTCAGCCTGGCTCTCAGCCTGCTCGTCCTCTTGTGCCTCACCTTCGTGATCGGGCGGCTGATGCCGTCCGATCCGGTGGGCGCCATCGTCGGCGAGCTGGCGGACCCGGCGGCCTATGCGGCGATGCGGGCCAAGATGGGCCTCGACCTGCCGATCCCGGAGCAGTTCTGGGTCTATCTGACCAACATGCTGCATGGCGACCTGGGCACCGCGGTCCTGACCGGCAACCCGGTGGTGTCGGACCTGGCCGCCGCCTTCCCGGCGACGCTGGAGCTGGCGACGCTGGCCATCATCCTCAGCGTCGCCGTCGGCGTGCCGCTGGGCCTGCTGGCGGCGCTGTACCGCGACACGCTGCTGGACCAGATCGCCCGGGTGCTGGCCCTGCTGGGCCATTCCCTGCCGGTGTTCTGGTTCGGCATCGTCGGGCTGATCGTGTTCTACGCCGGGCTGCAATGGGTCGACGGGCCGGGCCGGATCGACGTGTTCTACGAGGGCATCGTCGAGCCGCGGACCGGCGCCATCCTGATCGACAGCCTGCTGGCCGGCGAGCATGAGATCTTCTGGAACGCGCTGGGCCACCTGATCCTGCCTGCCTGCATCCTGGCCTATGCCGCGATGGCTTACATCGTCCGCATGACCCGCAGCTTCACCCTGGAGCAGCTGGGCCAGGACTACATCATCGCCGCCCGGGCCAAGGGCCTGCGGCTTCCGGCCGTGGTCTGGGGCCACATCCTGCCGAACATCGCGGTGCAGCTGGTCACCATCCTGGCGATCTCCTACGGCCATCTGCTGGAGGGGGCGGTGCTGGTGGAGATCGTGTTCTCCTGGCCCGGCATCGGCCAGTACATGACCAACGCGCTGATGATCGGCGACATGAACGCCATCCTGGCCTGCACCCTGTTGATCGGCCTGATCTTCATGATCCTCAACGTCCTTGCCGACGCCGCCTATCTGGCGCTCGACCCCCGCACCCGGGAGGCCCGCTGATGTCGTCGATGCAGGCGCAGCAGCCGATGGTGCCGGCCGCGGCGGAACCGGCGGCCGGCGGCGCCTGGTCCGCCCAGATCCGCCGCTTCCGGCGCGAGAAGCTGGGCATGGCCGGGCTGGCCGTCATCGGCGTCCTCGTCGTGATCGCCCTGCTGGCCCCCTGGATCGCGCCTTACGACCCGGCCGTGCAGAACCTGAACAACGTGCTGCAGCCGCCCGGCTGGGCCCATCTCGCCGGCACCGACGAGCTCGGCCGCGACATCTTCAGCCGGCTGGTCTGGGGCAGCCGGATCACGCTGCAGATCGTCGGCACGGTCACGCTGATCATCGGCCCGATCGGCCTCCTGATCGGCGTTGTCGCCGGCTATTGCGGCGGGCGCGTTGACGCCGTGCTGATGCGGGCTACCGACATCGTCCTGTCCTTCCCGTCGCTGGTGCTGGCGCTGGCCTTCGCCGCGGCGCTCGGCGCCGGGCTGGGCACCGCGATCGTCGCCATCTCACTGACCGCCTGGCCGTCGATCGCCCGGCTGGCGCGGGCCGAGACCCTGGTGGTGCGGCAGGCCGAATACATCGCCGCGGCGCGTCTGTACGGCGCCTCGCATCTGCGCCTGATCGGCCTCTATGTCATGCCGATGTGCATCCCGTCGGTGATCGTGCGCCTGACCCTGTCGATGGCCGGCGTGATCCTGACCGCGGCGGGCCTCGGCTTCCTCGGCCTCGGCGCCCAGCCGCCGGCGCCGGAATGGGGCGCGATGATCTCCAGCGGCCGCAAGTTCATGCTCGACGCCTGGTGGGTCTCGGTGATGCCCGGCCTGGCGATCCTGGCGACCAGCCTGGCCTTCAACCTGCTGGGCGACGCGCTGCGCGACGTGCTGGATCCCCGCCATGCCCGCTGAAGTCCTGAACAATGGGCCCATGCTCCAGGTCGAGAACCTGTCGGTGACCTTCGGCCACGGGGCGTATACCACCCGGGCGGTGCGCGACGTCAGCTTCGCGCTGGGCCGCGAACGGCTGGGCATCGTCGGCGAATCCGGGTCCGGCAAGTCGACCGCCGGCCGCGCCATCATGCGGCTGCAGCCCAAGGGCGCGCAGGTGCAGGCCGACGCCCTGCGCTTCATGGGCCGCGACCTGCTGGCCCTGCGCGAGCGCGAGCTGACCCGGATCCGCGGCCGCGACATGGCCCTGATCCTGCAGGACCCGCGCTATTCGCTGAACCCGGTGAAGCCGATCGGGGTGCAGATCGCGGAATCGGCGCGGGTGCATCTGAAGCTGGGCGGCCGGGCGGCGCGGAAGGCGGCCTTGGAGATGCTCGCCCATGTCCGGATCCGCGATCCGGAGCGGACCATGGCGCTGTACCCGCACGAGATCTCCGGCGGCATGGGCCAGCGCGCCATGATCGCCATGATGCTGCTGAACAAGCCGAAGCTGGTGATTGCCGACGAGCCGACCTCGGCGCTGGACGTCAGCGTGCGCCAGGACGTGCTGACCCTGCTGGACGGGCTGGTGCGCGAGAACGGCTCCGGCCTGATCCTGATCAGCCACGACATCCGCATGGTCGCCCGCTTCTGCGACCGCATTCTCGTCATGTATGCCGGACGGGTGGTCGAGGAGTTGCGCTCGCTCGACGAGGCGGCGCATCCCTACACCAGGGGCCTGATCGCCTCGATGCCGGGCTTCGACGGCCCGCGGCCGCACCGGCTGCCGGTGATCGACCGGGCCAGCCTCGCTGCCTTCGAGGAGACCGCCCGATGACCGCGCCCACTGCCGACGCCATGGTCCGGGCCGCGGAGCTCGACGTGCGCTTCCAGTCCCGCCACGGCACGGCGCATGCGGTGAAGAGCGTGTCCTTCGCGGTCGAGCCCGGCGGCGCGCTGGGCATCGTCGGCGAATCCGGCTGCGGCAAGTCGACCGTGCTGCGCTCCCTCGCCGGGCTGGAGCAGCGCTGGACCGGCCGGATCGAGCTGGCGGGCCGTCCGGTCGGGCCGCGGCGCAACCGCGACGAGCTGGCCCGGGTGCAGATGGTGTTCCAGGACCCCTACGGGTCGCTGCATCCGCGGCACCGCATCGGCCGCGCTTTGGCCGAGCCGCTGATCGCCATGGGCCTGCCGGACCCGTGGGACCATGTGCCCGGGGCGCTGGCGCGCGTCGGCCTGCCGGCACGTTTCGCCGATCGCTATCCGCATGAGCTGTCGGGCGGCCAGCGCCAGCGCGTCGCCATCGCCCGGGCGCTGGCCCTGCGGCCGTCGATCGTGCTGCTGGACGAGCCGACCTCCGCTCTCGACGTCTCGATCCAGGCGGAGATCCTGAACCTGCTGATGGCCCTGCGCGAAGAGCATCGGCTGACCTATGTCTTCGTCAGCCACGACCTCGCCGTGGTCGGCCAGATGTGCGACCGGGTGCTGGTGATGAAGGACGGGGCCTGCGTCGAGGAACTGTCCTCCGACGCGCTGCGCGCCCGCACCGTCGCCGCGCCCTACACGCAGGAACTGATCGCCAACAGCTTCCTCTGACCCGGGTCACTTGCGGCCGTAGATCCGGTCGCCCGGCACGGTCGCGCCAAAGGCATGGCGCGGGGTCAGCATCGTCGCGTGCAGCTGTGGCGGGCGACGGGCGCGTCCTCGGCGGTTCCTTGCAATCGGCCGTCCACGAGGCCTTCGCGCTGGATTGACGCCTCTCCAGCGACCAGCGGTGCCCCGCAACCATCAGGCTTCGAGGCCCGCGCCGACCTCATAGGATTGCAGCAGCCAGTTCGCGCCCTGCAGCCCCAAAGCGTGGTTCTCACCGCCCTGGATCAGGCAGACGTCGAGATCCCGCAGCAGCCTCTCGACGACGGCGTCTCTCGCCAGCCCCTTCGCCCCGAAGATCTGCTGCGCGTCCAGGACGATCTCATGCGCGGTCTGCGTCGCGGTCGTCTTCGCGGCGATCGACGACAGGATGTGGGGGCCCTGCGCCGAAAAATTATAGGCCGCCGCACGGCGGACAGCGGCCCGGCAGATCTCGAGCTTCCGCCACATCTCCCACAGGCGCCATCGGACGAGCTGGTGGCGGATCAGCGGCACGCCGCCCTGCTCGCGCTCCCTGGCATAGCCGAACGCCCGGTCGAAGGCGGCCCGCGCGATGCCCGTCGCGACCGCCGCGACATTCATGGCTCCGGATGTGTGGGTCGCGAACATCGACGCGTAGAAATCCTCGCGGCCCTTGACGATGTAGCTCCCGGGAACCCGGACATGGTCGAACCGCACATGCCCGGTCGGCAGCGATCGCTGCCCGATCTTCTCGACCGCCGGCCCGCGTTCGACGCCCGGCAGGTCGAACGGCACCAGCAGGACGACGCCGTTGACCCCGCCATCGGGCCGTCCGACGCCGTCGCCATGGTCGGCCGGGCAATGGATCAGGGCGCATTCCGCGATCGGGGCACAGGAGATCCAGTCCGACGAGACCCCGGTCAGGACGACCTCGGTCGGCCCCATGACGGCCTGCAGGCTGCCCTCGGACTGCCGCGATCCCGCCGCCAGCTCGAAGCCCTCATGGTCGATCGCATCGGAGCCTCGATCCGCCAGGATCGCGATCCAGCAGCCGCGCAGGCCGCCGAACCGCTCGATCAGCTCCGCATTGCCCGTCGCCAGGGCCGCGGATGCCGGCATCTTGGACGTGAACGCCGCGACGGCCAGGCCGGCATCGCCATAGGCCAACTCCTCGAACAGGAGGGGCAGCGTCCGCCGCAGCCGGTCCGGGCCAAGCGTCGCCAGGGTCGAAGGGCCGATGCCCAGCCGCTCGAAATCGTCGAGATACCGCCACAGGGGCGATGACGGCGCCGTCACATCCGCGGCCGGCATCGGGTCGAGCCTGTCGGCGAGGGGACGCATCACCTCCAGCGCGAAGGTCCTGAGCCGGCGTTGAAGCTGCCGCTCCTCGTCGGTGACATCGGCATCGAGCCCGCCGAATTCGAGGCGGGGCCCCGCGACGCCTCCGGCACTCCGCATCCTGGCCTCCGTGCCCCGAAACTGCGACCTCGACGGCTGGCCCGGTCGCCGCGAAGCCGAATCAGCCGCTGCTCGCGATGGTACCGCGGGACGGCACGAGGATCACGGCCTCGCCGTCGATCACGAGCCTGTCTCCGACATAGCATCGGGTCTGTAGCACGACCCGGTTCCGCTCGGGCATCATTCCGGCCACCGAGACGCGTGCCGTCACGGTATCCCCCGGCCGCACCGGTGCCTTGAACTGCAGGGTCTGCGAGACGTAGATCGAACCCGGCCCGGGCATCCTCGTGCCGATGACCGCCGAGATGAAACCGGCGCTGAGCAGGCCGTGAGAGATCCGTCCCCGGAAGCGCGTGCCTTCGGCGTAGACCTGGTTGAGATGCACCGGGTTGGTGTCGCCGGATACGCCCGAGAACAGCAGAATGTCGGCTTCGGTCACCGTCTTGCCGAAATTGGCCGACATGCCGACGGCAAGATCCTCAAAACAATACCCCTCCGCATCGTCGCGCCGGGGCGTCACATCGTCCATTCTGACTCTCCACCCATTACCAGCGGACCAGGGCGGCGCCCCAGGTCAGGCCGCCGCCCATCGCTTCGATCAGGACCAGGTCGCCCTCGCGGATGCGGCCGTCGGAGACGGCGTCGTCCAGGGCCAGGGGGATCGAGGCGGCGGCGGTGTTGGCGTGCCGATCGACCGTCAGCACGATCTTCTCCGGCGGCAGATCCAGCTTGCGCGCCGTGGCCTCGATGATCCGCCGGTTGGCCTGGTGCGGCACCAGCCAGTCGATATCCGCGGCGGTCAGCCCGTTTGCCGTCAGGGCTTCCTCCGCCACCGCCGCCAGGTTGGTCACGGCGTGCTTGAACACCTCGCGCCCATCCATGCGGACATGCCCGACCGTGCGGGTCGAGGACGGGCCGCCATCGACATAGAGCTTGTCCTCATGGCGGCCGTCGGAGTGGAGATGCGTCGACAGGATGCCGCGCCCCCGCGTGCCGGCCTCGGCAAGCCCGGCCTGCAGGACGATGGCGCCGGCGCCGTCGCCGAACAGCACGCAGGTGCCCCGGTCCGACCAATCGAGCAGGCGCGAGAACGTCTCGGCGCCGATCACCAGGGCGGTCCGCACCTGGCCTTGGCGGATCATGGCGTCCGCGATCGACAGCGCATAGACGAAGCCGGAGCACACCGCCTGCACGTCGAAGGCGGCGCCCCCGGTCATGCCCAGCGCCGCCTGCACCCGCACGGCGGTGGCCGGGAAGGTGCGGTCCGGCGTGGTCGTCGCCAGGATGATCAGGTCGAGCTCCGCCCCGGCGATCCCGGCCCGGCCCAGGGCGGCGCGGGCGGCTGCCAGAGCGAGGTCGGACGTCGTCTCGCCCTCCGCGGCGACCCGGCGTTCCCGGATGCCCGACCGCTGCACGATCCATTCATCCGAGGTGTCGACCAGCCCCGCCAGCTCTTCATTCGTCATGCGGCGGCGGGGCAAGGCCGAGCCGCAGCCGATCACCCGGGCACGGCGCACCAGGGCAGGCCCGGCCTCGCTTCCCGGAGAGATGCCGGCGACCGGCGCCGGGGCGCTGGCTTCGTCGATGCGGTCACGGACCAGGGTGTCGAGCTCGTCCATCATCTCCGTCCACTCACTCGGCCACCAGGGGCACGGGCTGCACGATCTGCTTCGCCGCCGCGCCGAGAAAGCCGGCCACGGCCTCGACCGCAGGGGATCGCATGATCGAGAAGTGATCGCTGTCGAAGCCGAGGATCCGCAGCGGCCCGGTGCAGAGCGCCGCCAGGGGGCCGGCGGCCTCCTCGGAGGTGCGGGCATTCCCGGCGCGCTGGGCCAGCGCATAGGAGAGGGTGGTCCGGACGGGCCTCGGCCGGTGCCCGGCCAGCGCCGCGACGTTCGCGGCATGGATCCGGAACACGCGCTGCACGGTGGCGGGATCGGCAACGGCGCGCAGGCGGCCCAGGCCGTGCTGCTCGTCGAAGACTGCCTGGAACTCGGGATGGGCGATCATCCGGTCCAGGATGCCGTCATCCCCGCCCACGGCGTCGGCCAGGCGCCGAAACCGGCGCGCGTATGCACCGTCGGGAAGGGGGCTGTCGATGGCCAGCAGCCCCGCGATATACGCGCCCTCCTCCTCCCACTGGGCCGTCATCTCCTGGGCGACGGCCCCGCCGAAGGACCACCCGCCGACAACGTCCGGGACCTTGCCCGCGGCGTCGAGCACGGCCCGGCGATACAGCTGTGCCAATTGCGGAAGGGACCGGTCCCGGACATCGCCCGCCTCGACCTCCGGGTGCCGGACGCCGACGATCCGGGCGTCGCCGGGCCATGCGGCCGCCAGATCGCCGTAGCACAGGACGTCGCCCCCGACCGGATGGACCAGCGCCACCAGCGGGCCCCGGCCGTCCCGCAGCGTCAGCACGTGATCGGAGGAATTGATCGGCCGGGCCGACGGCATCGGCACGACGGCGGCGGGCGCCGCCCGGGCCGGTGCGCCCTCCGCTCCGTCCGAGTAGAAGGCGGCGAGGCTTCGCAGCGAGGCCCCGGCGGCGAACCACGCCATGGGGACGGCTCGCCCGAAGGCCTGCTGCAGCCGGCCCCGGATCGCGGTCAGCGCCAGGGAGTCGAGGCCGAGGGTCACCAGGGCGGCGTCGGCATCCCCATCCACCGCGTCGCCGACGACGGGACGGACGAGCTCGACGACCGCGGCCAGCACGTCGGCGGCCGGCGCATTCGCCGAGGCGGCAACCGCATCCTCGTCCACCCGCGCGCCCAGGGTCTCGGCGCCCGGTCCCGGCGGCGGACTGCCGGCGAGCGGCTGCGGCCCCACCGCCGGCAGCTCGATATGCTTCAGGTCGAAGGCGTAGGTCGGCGCCTCGACGGGGGAGGGCGGGGTGCCATAGAGGCGCCGCCAGTCCGGGGAATGGCCGGCGCAGTACAGCCGGGCGCAGGCATGGGCCAGGCCGTCGGGCTCCGGGTCCTCGTCGCCGCCGGGGCCGTCGCAGAGCGAGGAGATCGCCCGGGTCCAATCGCCGGAGGCCGCTTTTGCCAGGTTGGACAGGGCCTTGCCCGGCCCGACCTCGAGGAAGGCGACGCCGTCTTTGGCGATGCTGTCGAGGGCCGTCCGGAACCGGACCGGCCGCTCGACCATGTCGACCCAGTAGTCCACCGTGGCGATGTCGTCGCCGGCGCGGCGCCCGGTGACCGTCGAGATCAGCTCGATCTCGGGCGGCTGGAGCCGGATCGGGTCCAGGGCGTCGCGGAACGGCGCCAGGATCGGCGCCAGCAGCGGCGAGTGCCCGGGGGTGTCGTAGGTCGGCACCCGCGACACCCGGATGCCCTGCTCTGCCAGCGTCCGCTCGGCCTCGGCGACGGCCGCGGCCGTGCCGCTGAGCACCGTCTGCTCCGGCCCGTTGATCGCGGCGATGAACAGCTCCGTGCCGAGCGGGAACACCGTCTCGAGCCATTCGGCGCCGGCGGCCACCGCCAGCATCGCGCCGTGCGGCCGCAGCGTCTCGAACAGCCGGCCGCGCGCCTCCACGGCCTTGAGGCCGTCATCGAGCGACATGACACCGGCGACGACCGCAGCGACGTGCTCGCCCAGCGAATGCCCGATCACCGCATCGGGGCTGACGCCGAGCCTGATCCAGGTGCGGGCCAGGGAATGCAGCACGACGAAATGCGCCAGCTGCCCGGGATCGTGCCGGGCGCGGCCGGGGTCGCGGTCGAGGATGGCCCGCTGCACCTCGGTCGCCACGCCCGGCGCGAGGCGCGCCAGGCAATCGTCGACGGCCGACCGGAAGATCGGGTTGTCGCGGTACAGGCCGCCGCCCACGCCGGGCCGCCAGCCGCCCTGGCCGGGGAACAGGAAGACCAGCCGGCTCTTTGGCGCCGCCTTGGCGGCATGCCATCGGCCGGACGGTATGCCGGCCGCGTGCTCGCGCAGCGCCGACGCCATCTCCTCGGGCGAGGCACCGACCAGGGCCAGCCGGTGGTCCCAATGCTCGCGCCGGACGCTCGCGGTGTAGCAGAGGTCGCGCAGCCCCGCTCCGGACGGACCCAGGGGCTCCGCATAGGCGGAGGCGAGCTTGCCCAGGACGACCTGCGACCGCGCCGAGACGGTCAGGACCCGCATCCGGTCCGGCTGCTGTGCCGGCCTGGCGTCCGGGGGCGGGGCCAGCACGGCATGGGCGTTGGTGCCGCTGATGCCGAAGGAGCTGACCGCCACCAGGCCGGCCGGCAGGTCGCGCCCGGTCAGCGGCACCTCCATCCCGGCGCCGTCCCAGCGGAACCGCGGGTTGGGGGTGTCGAACCCGGCCTGGGCCGGCGCATGGCGGTGGCGCAGCACCAGGATCGCCTTGACCAGCCCGGCGATGCCCGCCGCACCCTCGAGATGGCCGAGCTGGGACTTCAGCCCGCCCAGCAGCAGCGGCGACCGCCGCGCCACGCCGCTGGTGTAGGCGTTCCGCAGGGCCGAAAGCTCGATCGGGTCGCCCAGCGGCGTGCCGGTGCCGTGGGCCTCGACATAGGCGACATCCTCCGGGCCGGCGCCGGCCTGGGCCAGCGCCTGGCGGATCACGGCCTCCTGCGCCGCGCCGTTCGGGGCCGTCAGCCCGTTGCTGGCGCCGTCGTTGTTCACGGCCGATCCGACCAGCAGCGCCTCGATCCGGTCCTTGTCGGCCGTCGCCTCGCCGGCCCGCTTCAGCACGACCACGGCGCCGCCCTCGCCGCGGATGTAGCCGTCGGCCTTGGCGTCGAAGGTGCGGCAGGTGTCGGTCCGCGACATCGCCTGCAGCCGGGCGAAGCCGATCGTCTCCTCGGGACCGAGGATCAGGTTGGTGCCGCCGGCGATCGCCAGGTCGCAGTCACCGCAGCGCAGGCTCTGCGCCGCCAGATGCACCGCCACCAGCGAGGCGGAGCAGGTCGAATCCAGGAAGATCGCCGGGCCCTGCAGCCCGAGCGTGTAGGCGACCCGGCCGACGCCGACCGCGCGGTTGGCGCCGAGCTTGCCCCAGGCGGTGATGCGGTGCGGGTCGCCGGAGGCGACGGTCCGGCGCGCATAGTCGACGTCGCCGGCCGTCAGGAACAGCCCGACGCGCTTCCCGCGCAGGCTCGACGGCACGATTCCGGCATGCTCCAGCGCGCTCCAGCACAGCTGCAGCATCCAGCGCTGCTGCGGGTCCATCTCCAGCGCCTCGGCCCGGGAGATGCGGAAGAACTCCGGGTCGAAGCCGTAGGGATCGCCGACATAGCCGGCCCGCCGCGAATAGGTCGTCCCCGACTGGTCGGGATCGGGCGAATGCCATGCCTCGATGTCGAAGCGGTCCGCCGGCGTGTCGCGGATGGCGACCGCAGCGGAGGTGATGAACCGCCAGAAGGCGGAGGGCGTGTCGTTGTCGCCCGGCAGCCGGAACGACATGCCGATGATCGCGACCGGGTCGACCGGGCCGCCCTGGAACTGACCTTGCATCAGACCTGCTCCCTCAGTTGAGCAAGCGCCTCGGGAAGAACGCGCGGCTGTCGATCGCGGAGGGCCTCGTCGAGCCACGCCATCGCCTGCCGCGTGGCGCCGGCGCCGGCATAGGGCAGGAGCTGAAGGACGGCCTCGATGACCTCCTCCCGCTCCGCCCCCGCGCGCAAGGCGGCGCTGACGTGGCGCTTGAAGGGTTCTGCATCGACAACCCGGCCGGCCATCGCCAGCGCCGCGACCGTGACAAGCTCTCGCGTCTTGGCGTCGAGCCCGGGTCGCACGAAGATGCCGCGCGTGGCGATGCTCGTGTACTGGCGCACCAGGGCCGGGGCGATGTCCGCGATCTCGGAGAGAAAGGACTGGTCGGGCGGGTATTCCCTCGCCTGCCAGACCCGGGGCCATTTCTCGAAACGCGAACCTTCCTCGATCAGGGTCGGGGCGGCGCTGCCGGGGCGATCCTCCTCCTGACCGCTTTGGGCAGGCGGCTCGACCTCGCAGCGTTCGAAGACGTCCAGGAACGTGCCGACCAATGCCAGGACGCGCGGCCAGCCGATATAGCCCGTCATCTGGATGAGGATCTCGGTCAGCTCGATCCTTGTCCATCCGCACTGCAGGCAGGATTCGAGATGGTCGCGCACATCAGCGACGCTGGTGCCCCGCGCGACGACCATCCCGAGGGTCGCCAGCTGTCGGTCTCTCGGCTCCAATCCCGGCCGGGCCCACAACTTGGTGTTCGCGAATTCGGCGATCAGGCGGGCCGAGTCCGGGCAGATGTCGGCGTCCGGGTTCGGCTTCCGCGGGCGAGGGGTTGGGCCGCGGGCCTCGGGGGCGGGAGATGCCGGATCGCAGTCCGCAGCCTCGAGATCGACCGCTCGCTCGCGCAGCACCTCTCGAACCAGCCCGAGGCCGCCAAATGCCGCCTGAAACCCGCCATGGGCGGAGGACTGGATGACCGTCTCGATCAGCTGACGGGGCGTCCACCCCGTGTTCAGCATTCCCGCGCAATGGAATTTCAGGGCCGACGGCGCGTCGCCCAGCACACAAAGCACGCCGACGGTGACGAGTTCGCGGATCTTCAGCGACAGTCCCGGCCGCCCAACAAGCTCGCCATAGCCGTGCTCGATCAGCAGCCGGTGGAACTCCGGCGAAAGCCGGAGAAGCGGCCGCACCATTCGATCGTAGTCGTCGCCGCCGACCGCCTTGATCGTGGCGATGCCGGCGTCCCATCGGGAGTGCGTTGGCCCTCGCACGATATCCGCATGGACGACTGCGGGGCCGGTCGCGTCACTCTCGGACATCGTGGGTTGAACCTCCTGGTGCGGCCGCGCGAGGCGGTCCAGCCGGAAATAAGGGGACGCAAGGGACGACCGGTGCTGCTGGGAGTGCCGCGAACATCCGGCTCCGCTGCGCGCAGACGCCGTTACCAGTTGGCAGCCTCCGCGATCGGCGCCTCGCGGGCTGGAGCTGCACCGGTCCCTTGGTAGCCGAGCCGGTCCGCGAGGTAGCGCGAGAGCGTGCCGAAGTTCGTGTAGGTCCAGAGCAAGGCCTGGTCGAGCTCGAGACGGAGCTCGGATTCGAGGAAATGCGTCAGCTCGACCGAGCTGACGGAATCGAACCCGATCTCGGCGAAGCTCTGGCCGGGGTGCGACGGCGCCCCATGTCCGCGCGACACGGACCAGTTCGTGATCAGAGCCATCATCGCGTCGACCGTGCCGTCACCAGAGGCCGGATGCGGCGCGGGCGAGGCGGCGGGCACCGCTGCGGCCTCGGACGGCTTTTCCGTCGCCGGCACCTTGATCGCGATGGGCACCACCTTCGACGAGCGACCCTGGATGGCGCGCTCGAGCTCCCCGCCCTGGTAGAGCGTCCGGCAGAGGACGCGCTGGATCTTGCCGGCGGAGGTCTTCGGCACCGTCTCCGGCTTCGTCAGGACCACGTCGGACACCGCGATGTCGTGCTCGCGGAACACGGCTTCGCTGATCCGCGAGACCAGCTCGTCGCGATCCACGGTCGCGAGCCATGACCGCTCGATCTCCTGGACCACGACGATCGCTTCGCCATCCTCGCGGTCGATCGAGAACACCGCCCCGCCCGCCGGCTTCAGGGCGTCATGGGCCCGCTGCACCGTCGCCTCGATGTCCTGCGGGTACAGGTTGCGGCCGCGGACGATCATCACCTCCTTGATCCGGCCGGTGACGTAGAGCTGATCGTCGATGACGATGCCGAGATCGCCGGTCCTGAGGAACGGGCCTTGCCCGTCGGTCGTCCTGGCGCCGAAGGTCTGTTCGGTCACCTCCGGGCGCCGCCAATAGCCGCTGGCGACGCAAGCGCCGGAGACCCAGATTTCGCCGATCGCGCCGGCTTCGCAGATCTCGCGCGTCTCGGGATTGACGATCGCGACGTTCTGGGGCGCCCGGACCCGGCCCGAGCTGACGACGGCTCGCGATCCTGGCCCGGAGGCGGGAACGATGCGGCCGGCATCGAGAGCATCCGGATCGACCGACAGCATCGCCGGCGCCTGGCCGGGATCACCGACGGAGACCATCAGCGTCGCTTCCGCCAGGCCATACACCGGCTGGTGGGTTCCGGCGCGGAAGCCGAAGCTGCGATAGGCTTCGGTGAAGCTCTCGATCGTCGACGCCCTGATCGGTTCCGCCGCATTGACCGCGTAAGCCCAGCTCGACAGGTCGAGGCCCTCGCGCTTCTCAGCCGGGATCCGACGGACGCAAAGCTCATAGGCGAAGTTCGGCGCCATGCTGATCGTCGCCTTGTATCGGCTGATCGTCTCGAGCCAGCGCCTGGGGTTCTGGATCAGGGACACCGGCGGCAGCAGGACGCAGAGCGCGCCGTCGAACACCGATTGCAGAATATTCCCGATCAGCCCGAGGTCATGATAGGGCGGCAGCCAGCAGACGGCGACCGCGTCGAAGTCGAAGCCGCACCAAGGTCCGATCACGCCGGCATTGGCGAAGATGTTGCCGAATGTGACAACCGTTCCCTTCGGAACACCAGTCGACCCCGACGTGTATTGCAGGAACGCCGGCGTGTCGGCCGACGGTCGCGGCCCCCATGCGATGCCCGTCGGGTCCGCGTCCAGATCCTCCGGCGAGAGCATCGGCAGTGACGACAGCTCGGAATTTTCCGCGAACCAGCCGGCGAGCTTCGGCACCGAGGCCGCCTCGGTGAGGATGCAGGCCGAATCGGAGTCACGCACGATCGCGACGAGGCGGTCCCAGGTCGAGCGCCCCGGCTTGGCCAGATGGCAGGGCAAGGCGACGACGCCGGCTCGCAGGCAGGCGAGGAAGGACACGACGAACCCCGCGCCGGGTTCGAACAGCATCAGGGCACGCGATCCGCGGAGGCCCTGCGCGACGAGGCCGGCGGCGTAGCGTTCCACCTGGTCGTGAAGCTCGCCATAGGTCAGCCGGAGCTTCTCGGTTCCGTCGGTGCCGACGACCACGAATGCATCCTTCGCCGGATGGGCCATCGCCCTCTGCGAGAGAATGTCCGAGAACCAGCGATTGGCATGAAGCAGCGGGTCAGTCGCCATCGGGACCTCTTGGAGATGCGCCTCGCGGCGCTGGTGGCGTGTGATGGGAGTGGCGAACGGCCTTGGCCGCTCGAGCTAGGCTGCGGTGAAGCCGCCGTCGACCGCGAGAGTCGCGCCCGTGATGAACGATGCCGCGTCGCTGGCCAGGAACAGGGCCGCCTCCGCCACCTCCGCCGCCTCGCCGAAACGTCCGATCGGGTGAATGGCCAGCAGCGCTTCCCTGGCCCCAGGCGGCGCGATCAACCGGTCCAGCATGTCGCTTTTCGTGCCGCCGGGGCAGATCGTGTTCACCCGGACATTCTGGCCACCATATTCGAGCGCGGCGCATTTCCCCAGCCCGATCAGGCCGTGCTTCGCCGTCTCATACGCCGCGAGCCCCGGCATCCCGACCAGCCCCAGCACCGAGGAGGTGTTCACGATCGCCCCTCCTCCGGTCTTCAGCATCTCCGGGATCTCATACTTCATGCTGAGGAAGACGCCCTTGAGATTGATCCCCATCAGGCGGTCCCAGTCCTCCTCGTCATGCTCGACCAGCGTCTTGCCGAGAATCTCGATTCCGGCGTTGTTAAAGGCGATGTCGAGCCGGCCGAAGGCTTCGACTGTGTGGGCCACGGCGTTGCGGCAGTCCTGCGCCTTGGACACATCGGTCTTGATGAAGATCGCGTCGCCACCCGCTTCCCGGACCCGCGCGACGACCCGTTCACCCTCCTCGACGCGGCGAGCCGCGACCGCGACTTTCGCCCCTTCCCTCGCGAAGAGCTCCACGGCTGCTTCGCCGATACCCGAACTGCCGCCGGTGATCAGGGCGACCTTGTTTTTAAGTCTGGACATGACTTGCTCCGTCCGCATCGCCTGGTCAGGCCTGGGCGTTGTCGCCGCGACGGCCCGATGGCGACTTCAGCCAATTCATTGAGAATCCGAGGCTTCGCGCCCTTGGCCGGCGCCAGCCGATCAATCCAGGCGCGCTCCCTCACCCGGACGAGCGGCATGGATCAGGACGGCCATGTTTCCTGGAAGGTGCTGGTTCCGCAGCATCTTGGCATGGGCCGCCGGCAGCTGGTCCCAGGTGAACAGCTCCGACAGGCACGGATCGATCCGGCCCGCCATGACCAGGCGGTTGGCTTCAGCCGCCTGCTTCAGATTGGCGAAATGGCTGCCCTGGATCCGCTTTTGCCGCATCCACACATAGCGGGCATCGAAGGTCAGGTCGTAGCCGCTGGTCGCCGCGCAGAACACCACCATGCCGCCGCGCTTCACCAGGAAGCTCGAGACCGCGAAGGTGTCCCGCCCCGGATGCTCGAAGACGATGTCGACCTCGCCGCCGGGACCGGCCGCCTGGCGCACGGCACGGCCGAAGGCCTTGACCTTGTCGAGATAGGCCGCGTGGCCGGGCGACCCGATCGTCGGGGGCGTCCCCCAGCAATCGAACTGGGACCGGTTGATCGTCGCCGCAGCGCCGAGCTTCCGGGCGTGCGCGGCCTTCGCCTCGTCGGAAACCACGGCGATCGGCCGGGCGCCGACGATCGCCGCGAGCTGGATCGCCATCGAGCCGAGGCCGCCCGCCGCGCCCCAGATCAGCACGGACTTGCCGGGGGCGAGGACATGCGGCGCGTGCCCGAACAGCATCCGGTACGCGGTGGCAAGGACCAGCGTATAGCAGGCGCTGGCCTCCCAGCTCAGATGCCTGGGCTTGGGCAGAAGCTGGGATGCCTGGACGCGGGTGAACTGGGCGAAGGCCCCGTAGGACGTCTCGTAGCCCCAGATGCGCTGGGACGGCGACAGCATCGGGTCGCCGCCATTGCATTCCTCGTCGTCGCCGGCGACCTGGCAGCAATGGGCCACGACCTCGTCGCCGACACGCCAGTTGCGGACATTCGATCCAACCGCCCAGACGATCCCGGACGCATCCGATCCGGCGACGTGGAACAGGCCGTCATGAAAATCCAGCGGCGACACGGGATGGCCAAGAGCCGCCCAGACGCCGTTGTAGTTGACGCCCGCGGCCATCACCAGGACGAGGACTTCGTCCGGCCCGATCTGGGGGACATCGATGATTTCTCGTTGGAACGCGGTCGACGGATCGCCATGGCGGTCTCGCCGAATGACCCAGGCGTGCATCTGCTTGGGAATGACGCCGGGCGGGATCGGCTGACCAAGGTCGAACGAAATTGGATTGTGCAGTGGACGCGCGTCTCTGTCGCCCCCGATCTGGACCAGGACCATGAACCCCCTCATACGATCGTGGATTGCGCAAGGCGACGCCGCACGCCGCCGCTTTCGATGGCAAATGGCACAATAATTAAGCAGGCAGTTTCTTGATTATTGAGCCTTTGTGACTACTAGAAGGTCAACACTTCTGTCATACGAGAGATGTGCCATTTGGTCTGGCAATTGGCAAGTCCAAAATATTCCGAGATGGGAAATTTTTCCGAATCACTTTACTTCAATGACTCAATTAAATTTAACGCAATTTGTTGTTTTGTTGATTAAGACGATCGATGAAAAGGAGTCGCAAGACTTTCCCTATCCGACTGCGCCGACGGCGTCGGACATCCATGGCATCGGCGTTGCCTGAAATTCACTTTTGATATGTTTCGGGCGTCCGTCAATCGGCCAAGCTTGCCGCGATCACGGCCCTTAAAGTTGCGACAACAGCTTTGAACTTTTGCTCACGCTCTTATCTTATTAAAATAAAATTGATTGCATTTTTTGACATAAAGATTCTTTTGACTCCGCAAAACGCACGCAGCTAAATAGCGACTAATAAACGAGCAAGCCACTCCCAACTGTATTCGCATATTTGCGAATACGTCGAAGAACACTGCCCCCACAATCCATCTGCTGTGCCCATGCAACTCCACTCCGAGAATGAAGACGGCTGGGCGAAGCAATTCACGCCTCCTCAATCAGACCCCGAAGTCCCGCGGGGAAAGTGATGGCGACCTGATTGGAGATCAGACATGCCGACTGTTTCTAGTCACCGGCCGTTGACGATTTTCGATACCAGCCTGCGTGATGGCGAGCAGGCGCCCGGGAATGCCATGTCGCTGCAGCAGAAGCTGCGCATCGCCCGCGAGCTCGAGGCGCTCGGGGTGAACACGATCGAGGCGGGATTTCCGGCGGCCTCCGACAGCGACCTCGCCGCCGTCCGCGCCATCGCCGAGGCGGTGCGGGACAGCCGGATCTGCGCCTTCGCCAGGGCCAGCCGCACCGACATCGAGGCCGCCGCCAAGGCCGTGGAGCCGGCCCGGTCGGCGCAGATCGAGATCCTCGGCGTCGCCTCCGAGATCCACCTCCGCCACAAGCGCCAGATCACGCATCAGCAGGCGCTCGACGAGATCGAGAGCGCGGTCCAGCTCGCCCGGCGGGTCGGCTTCGACGACATCTGCGTCGCCCCCGAGGACGCGACCCGGGCAGACCCGGACTTCCTGGGCAAGATGTGCGAGGCCGCCGCCCGGGCTGGCGCGACGATGATCCTGATCCCGGACACGGTCGGCTGCCTGCTGCCCGGCCGCGTGCCGGCCCTGGTCGAGACCGTGCGGGCGCATGTGCCGGCGGCGGTCAAGGTCGCCATGCACGCCCATGACGATCTCGGCCTGGCGGTCGCCAACACCCTCGCCGCCATCGAGGCGGGGATCGACGAGATCCAGGTGACGCTGTGCGGCATCGGCGAGCGCGCCGGGAATTGCGCCCTGGAAGAGGTGGTCGCCGCTCTGACCGCCCATCCGACGCATTTCAACCGGTCGACGACCATCGACATCCGACGGGTCTACACCGCCTGCCGACTGCTGATCGACAGCATCCAGCTGCCGATGGCGCGCGGCAAGGCCATCATCGGCGAGAACGCCTTCGCCACCGCCGCGGGCATCCATCAGGCCGCCATCATCCGCAACCCGCAGACCTACGAGTTCCTGGAGCCGGACATGTTCGGCGCCGAGCGCCGCATGGTGATCAGCCGTCATTCCGGCCGGCACGCGCTGAAGGCCAAGATCGAAGCCTTCGGCCTGTCGCCGACCCCCGGCCTCGTCGAATCCCTCTATCGCGAGCTGACGGCGTCGGAAGAACCCATCTGCAGCGACAGCAAGCTGCGCTCCCTGGTCCTGCAGAACGCGACGGAAGCCGCAGTGCCGGCCTGACCGAAGCCCAGCCCGGCTCGTCGCATCACACTCCCGTGAACTCGAGGCGTTCGCATGGATATTCATGTTGCGGAAACCGTGACCGGTTACGAGGCCCTGGTGGCGACGCTGGAATCCTGGGGCATCGAATTCTGTGCCGGCGTCACCGGCGGCGGCACGATCCGCTTCCTGGAAACTCTCCCGCCGCTCCAGCCGGCAGACGATGCGGCCGGCGCCGACAAGCCGGACGGGATGCGCTTTCTGTCGCTCGGCGAATATGCCGCCGGCTTCGTTCCGCTCGGCAGCTGGCTGGCATCCGGCCGGATCGGCGCCTGCGTCGCGACGACGGGTGCCGCGACCAAGCTGCTGGGCTGCGGCCTCAGCGACGCCAAGCTGCACGACATCCCGGCGGTCTACATCATCCCGGCCTCGCCGGCCTCGACCGAAGGGCTGAGCCCGCTGCAGGACACCAGCCGCCACGGCAGCCACATGCTGGCGCAGCTGCGGGCGGAGCTGCCGGACGGCGTCTTCGTGCTGGACGACGCCGCTGCCATGCGGCGGCAGCTGCAGCAGGCCCATGCCCAGCTCAAGCGCTGCAAGCCGGTCGTCCTGGTCCTCGACCACGGGGCGCTCAGGACCGAGATGGCGGCGGACCCGTATCGCGCGCCCTCGCCGCCCGATCCGGCTGCCGCACCGGCCGGCACCGACGCCTTCATGGACGCGTTCGGTCGCAGCATCCGCGGCCGGCGCGTCATCATCCTCGCCGGCGAGGAGCTGGCCCGGGTCCCCGACGCGCCGCAGTTGACCTCCCGCCTGTGCGAGCGGCTCGGCGCCCCCATCGTCTGGAGCATCAACGGCGCCAACGGGGTCGAGCGCGGCAATCCCCGCGGCTACGGCTATATTTCCTTCGGCGGCAACGACGCGGCGATCCGGCTCTGGCAAAGCATCGGGGCGGAGGACGTGCTGCTGGTCCTCGGCGCCTGCCCGGACGAGTACACGGTCAACCACGCGCCCTATGCGGCCGGCGACACCTTCGTCCTGACCGGTCTGCCGGAGGGCTACGGCCAGGTCGATGGCGGGTTCGCGCATCGCGCCGTGGGCGCCTACCGGCAGCTCGTCGCCCCGCTGGACATGACGCTCCGGTCCCTGCTCGACCGGCTCGACTGGCAGCAGCCGGAGACCCTTCGGGTCGATCCGGCGCCGGACGACCTCAACACGCGCCGGCTTGGGGCGCCGAGGTCGGGCCATGTCGACATGGTCGCGCTGTTCCAGACGCTGGATGCGCGCTGGCGGCCGAACACCATCGGCTTCGACGATGTGTGCCTGGCCTATAAGGACCGGCAATACGTCGTCCAGCGGCCTCACCCGCAGGCCCGCTTCTTCTCGCTCTACCGCGGCTCGGCCATGGGCAACGTGCTGGGCCTGGCCATCGGCGCCAAGCTGGCCGCGCCGGACAGCGATGTCGTCGGCTTCACCGGCGACGGCTGCTTCCGCCTGTTCGCCGGATATCTGGCGGAGGCGAGCGAGCTGGGCCTCCTGCTGTTCGTGCTCGACAACGCCAGCTACGGCATCATCGAGCAGGGGGTGCACACCATCATTCCGGACGCGCCGGCGTCGCGCCGCCACTTCCGGCTGACCCGGATGGAATTCGGCGCCATGGCCGGCGCCTGCGGCTGGCGCGCGGCGGCGCTTCGCCCCGACCTCGTCAATCTGGACGACATCCTCGACGCCCATCGCGCCGGCCCGGCCTCGACGCTGGTCACGGTGCCGGTCGATTCCGGCCACATCCTCGGCATCAACCCTCGGGCCGGCAACCTGTGACCATGCAGTCCCGCCCCGCCCCGCGAGCCGACCTCTATGCCGTGAGCCTCGCCCGCGATCCCGATTTCCTCCGCCTCCTGGCCGGCAGCCATGCCCGGCTGGTCGGCGCGCCGCTGCTGCCGGGAGACGCCGGCGGCGACGACGAGGCCCGGGCGCGCTGGCTGTACGAGGTGGCGCCGTTCTGCGTCCTGGCCCACAACACCGAGGCCGATCCCCGCTTCGTCTACGCCAACAAGGCGGCCCAGGCCCGCTTCGAATATGGCTGGGACGAGTTCACCGGCCTGCCGTCCCGCCTCTCCGCCGAGGCGCCGGACCGGGCCGAGCGGCAGCGCCTGCTGGACGCTGTCGCCCGCGACGGCTTCATCGGCGACTACCGCGGCCTGCGCATCGCCAAGTCCGGCCGCCGCTTCTGGATCGAGAGCGCCACCGTCTGGCAGCTGATCGACGAGGCCGGCGCGCTGCACGGCCAGGCCGCGGCCTTCCGGGAGTGGCGGGAGATGTAGAATCGACAGGCATGCCTGCAACGATCTGCCCAAGGACGCAGGCCGGGGAGAATCGGCCAATTTAATAGGTCGGCTGTCCCCTTTTGTAACAAAACAGCCATAGATGCCGGCTTCCGAACATAACGGGATTCCTGACTCCGACTGCGATCCTATATCCCGGCTTGCCAAAGCCGCCCGATCTGGCGACAAGTTGATCGGATTTCGATGCAGTCGGGATTGTCGCTATGGGGGGATACGATTACGTCGGGTCGTTGACGCAGGCCGGTCGGCTGCTGACGATCGACACGCCGCTGGGCCGGGACGTCCTGCTGCTGGAGAGGATGCAGGGGCAGGAGACGCTGTGCGACCTGTTCGAGTTCCGGCTGCATGTGCGCTCCAAGCGCCAGGACATCGCGCCGGACGAGGTGGTCGGCCTGCCGCTGTCCTGGACCCTGGAACTGCCCGGCGGATCGCGACGCAGCTGGTCCGGCGTGGTCGGCGCGATCGAGGCGGGACATGCGGTCGGCGACGGCATGCGCGCCTACACCGTCACCGCCAGGCCCTGGCTGTGGCTGTTCTCGCACACCTCCGACTGCCGCATCTTCCAGCACAGGACGACGCAGCAGATCCTCGAGACCATCTTCGGCGAGGCCGGCATCCGGGACTACGACTTCGGCGCCGTCACCGGGCCGAAGGAGCCGCGCGGCTACTGCGTCCAGTACAACGAGACCGACCTGAACTTCGCCTTCCGGTTACTGGAGGAGGAGGGCTGGTGCTGGTGGTTCCGCCATGAGGCCGGCAAGGACGGCGGCGCGGCCCGCCATGTGCTGGTCGTCGCCGACAGCCCGCGCGCCTTCGCCCCGGGCGAGGAGCCGCGGCTGCGCTACACCACGACCAATGTCGACCTGAACGACGTCACGGTCTGGACCCGGCGCTGGGCCTTCAAGCCCGGCGCGGTGGCCGAATCGGACTGGAACTTCGAGACGCCGCGGCAGGACCTGACCCGGGCGCAGCCGACGGTCAACCCGATCAAGACCTCCAAGCCGTTCGAGATGTATCGCTGGGGCGGGCGGTTCCTGGAGAAGGGCCGCGCCGACCACATCACAAGGCGCCGCATGGAGGTGCATGAGGCCGCCTTCGACACGATCGCGGCCGACAGCGGCAACCGCCGCATCGCCCCGGGCCAGGGCTTCACCCTGTATGGCCACCCGATCGCGGCCGAGAACGGCGACTACACCGTGATCTCGGTCGACCACGAGGCCAAGGATCCGACCTACGCCCCGGACGCCGGCACCGAAGGGCCGAGCTACGCCAACCGCTTCGCCGCCATGCCGGCGAACAAGCCTTTCGTGCCCGAGCAGAAGACCCCGCATCCGAAGATCGAGGGGGTGCAGACCGCGACCGTGGTCGGCCCGCCGGGCGAGGAGATCTGGATCGACCAGTACGGCCGCATCCAGGTGGCCTTCCACTGGGACCGCTATGCCAGGAAGCGCGATGGCGACAGCTGCTGGATCCAGGTCTGCCACGCCGTCTCCGGCGGCAATCACGGACTGCAGGTCAAGCCGCGGATCGGCATGACCGCCTTCATCACCTATGTCGACGGCGATCCGGACAAGCCGCTGTGCATCGGCACCGCGCCGAACCCGGACAACATGGTCTCCTACGCCTTCCCCGACAACAAGACGCGCTCGACCTGGCGCTCGCTGTCGCACAAGGCCCAGGGCTATGTCGGCAACAACGAGATCTCGATGGAGGACGACACCGGTCGGGAGAACCTGTTCCTCCACGCCCAGAAGGACCACACGCTCAAGGTCCGCAACAACCATGTGAAGCGGGTCGACAACGACAAGGTCGAGAGCATCGGCGCCAGCAAGGCGATCAACGTCGCCGCCAACCACAAGGAGGAGATCGGCGGCAGCATGAACCTGACGGTCGGCGGCGCCGGCGGCGGCGCCCCCAGCCTCCTGGCCAATGTCGCCGGGCTCGCCGGCTCCTCGGCCGGGCTGATCGCCCAGGCGACCAGCATCGCCCAGCGCGGCGGCGCCTTCTCGGGCGGCGACGGCGGCTCGGGCGGCGGGGGGATTGCCGGGCTCGCCGGCAGCCTGGCCGCCGGCGCCCTGTCCGCGACCCCGGCGCTGATGCAGAGCTTCGCCGGCCAGATCGGCGGCTCGGCGCTCGGCTTCCTCGCCGGCCCGGCCCTCAACGCGCTCTCCGGGCTGGTGGCCGGCCCGAGCACGCGCCAGGACGCCGGCGCCGCACTGCAGGCCTCCGGCACCGGCCTCGGCGACTCGGTCAACCAGCTGTTCTCGCTGCCCGGCATGATGAACACGGTGGTCGGCAGCTTCAAATCCGACACCGTCGGTATCGCCCGCCACGAACAGATCGGCGTCGCCAAGACCGTCAATGTCGGACAGGCCTATGTCGTCAATGTCGGCACCGAGATGCAGATCACCGTCGGCAAGTCGTCGCTGACGATGAAGGAGGACGGCACGGTCATCCTCAAAGGCGTGAAATTCCATTTCGATGCGGACACGCACATCCAGGCCGCCAGCAAGATCATCGACCTGAACTGACGGTGGATCGGTCGCATGGAGATGCGGAATCTCACCCCCTTCCCCAATCTGCGCTTCTATGGTGCGGACAACCGGGGACAAGAGTTCGGCGTCTTCTTTGCCAAGGGGACTTATGCCGTCGCGCCCGGCGGTGCCCTGGTCCTGGCAGACGAGCAGGCGCCGCCGGTGTTCACCGACACCTGTCACGGCGCGCTCAACACCTCGTCCCTCCGGCTGCCGTCGGACATCGTGCCGCGGAAGCCGCGCAGCGATGTGATCGTCAACGCCGTCGCCCGGGCGCCGGGCGGAGCCCCCTGCCCGTCCTGGCTGTGCGGCATCCGGGTCGACGGGCGGCAGCGCCTGGAAAAGCGGCTGCGGGTGACCGGGCCGCGCTGGTGGGAGCCGGTCTTCGAGGGGCACGAAGGGGAAGACCGCCGCTTCCGGCATTGGCGGCTGACCGAGCCGCAACCGGCGGCGGAGGTCCCGATCCGCTACGAGTTGGCCTATGGCGGCCTTCTCGCCCGGCCCGGCGCGGACGGCGAGCCGTTCCTCGAGGCCTATGAGCTCAACCCGATCGGCCGCGGCTGGCTGGACGAGGCCCTGACGCCGCGCGACCGGCCCGTGCCGGCGCCGCAGATCGAGGCCGCCGACGATCCCGTCGCCAAGCCGATGCGCCACCACAGGCCGCAGGGGCTGGGCCCGATCCCGCCGGCCTGGCTGCCGCGCCGCCCGCTGGGCGGCACCTTCGACGCGCGCTGGCAGGCCGAGACCTGGCCGAACTGGCCCGAGGACTACGACTTCGCCTACCACAACTCCGCCCATCCCGAGCTGATCTATCCGGGCTTCCTCGACGGCGACGAGGAGATCCGGCTCCTCGGCCTGGACGGCGGCACGGGCCCGCGCCGGCTGCGCCTGCCCGGCCATCGGCTGCAGTTGGCCCTGGACGGCGGCGACGGCAGCCGGCTCGTTCCCATGGTGCTGGACACGCTCGTCATCGACGTCGCCGATCCCGAGCCGGAGGAGCATCGGGTCTTCCTGTCCTGGCGGGCGAACTTTCCGGCGACCGGCATCTCCGGGCTGACGCTGCTGTTCCGGGACACCGCGGCCGCCGCCGCAGCCGATGACGGCGCACGGACCGGCGAGCCGGTCGACGAAGCGATGGAGGCCTGACGGATGGCGAAGGAGGTTTCGGGCCGGCAGCAGGGCGGCCAGTACATGATCGCCTCGACCGGGCCGGATGTGTGCCTGACGCCGATGGGGTCGAGCATGGTGCCGGTGGCCTATTGCTCGGTCGCCTTCCTCGATCCGGCGGTCCGGGTCTCGACCAGCGTCCGCAACAATGGCGGCCGCGACTTCCAGCTCAACAGCCGGACCGCGACCAGCACCGGGCATGAGCCCGGAACCGGCCGCGGCGTGCAGGAGCCCGGCTACAAGGGCATGGCCCATGCCAAGACCGCCTCCGCGACGGTCTTCTCCGAAGGCTGGGCCGTGGTCCGCGACAGTGATCCGGCCTGGATCAACCATCCGGGACCCGGCCCGACCGAGGACCACCGCACGATGACCGAGGAGACCTGTCTGCGGCGCATGGCGCAGCGCGGGACGCCGTTCGTGAGGACCGGCTGATGTCGACGGCGGAGGGGATCGACGTCCCGGCGCTCGGCCGGCCCATGCCCGCGGCGGTCGCGGTGACGCTGGCGGCGGCCGTGGACCGGCTGCCGCCACCCCGCTTCGCGGTGCTGGACGGCGGCCTGTTCGACGACCTGCCGGGCGATCTGGCGCGCCAGGGCATCGCCTGCCGGTCGTTGTTCCGCCCCCACGCCGATCCGGAGGTGGGGCTGGCCGGCCCCTGGCTGGTGGCGCTGGCGGAGGAGCGGATTCGGGCGCATGTCGAACGCTTGGCGGCCGAGCGGCCCTGCGCGGTCTTCTGGTCCTGCGCCGCGGGCGAGCCGGCCCTGTGGCGCCATCTGCGCACCGTCAACCAGGTGCTGATTCCGGCCGAGGAAGCGCCGGAGAGCGGCCGTCGGCCGCCGTCGGAGCGCGTGCTGTTCCGGCATTGGGACCCGAACGTCCTGGCGAGCGTGTTGCCGCTCCTGGACCCGGCCCAGTTCGCTCGCGTGCTCGGCCCGGCGCAGGCGATGGCGATGCATGCACCCGATTACGGCGGGATCCGCCGGGTGCCGCGCCCGCCGGACCTGCCCGCCCCGCCCCGCGGCCCGCTCCGCCTGAGCCCCGCCCAGATGGAGGAGTTGCGCGCCGCGATGGTGCACGCGTCGCGGCTGCGGATCGCACGCTTCCTCAAGGGCCGGATGCCGCCCGACGCCGTCGGCATCACCGATGAGTTCCTGTGGCGGGCCACTCTCGCCAGCGAGCGGTCCGCGGCTGAGCTGGGCATCCGCACCGAGCAGGGCCGGGCGCGCTGGGCCTATGTCATGGTCCTGTCCGGAGGCAAGGCGGCGACCCTGCCGGAGGTGCGCGGCTTCGTCCGCAGCGGCGAGGCCTCCCCCGACCGGCAGGTGAGGGCGCTGATCCAGCACACGGCGGACGCGCTGCGCGTCTATGGCGCCCGGGGAGAGGCGGCATGACCGCCCTGGAGACGGCGGGCGGTGTGGTCGGCGGGACCGCCGGGCGCTGGGTCGGCGCTGCCGCGGGGACGGCGCTGTGCGGCCCGATCTGCGGCTGGGTCGGCGGCGTCGTCGGCGGCCGGGCGGGCGCCATGGCGGGCCGGGCCCTGGCCGGCAGCATCGCCAACATGATGGAGGACACCAACGAGGCGGCCGAGACCGAGACCAAGCCCACCGAGGCGACCCAGCCCTGCGAAGCCTGCGGCGAGATCGACTGCTTCAAGCCGCCCAAGGACCCGAAGAAGCTGGATGAGTTCCGGCGTCAGCTCGACGAACAGCAAGAGACCATCAATAACATGAAGCCGGATGACTTGATCCGGAACATAGACAACTATCGCCGCCCGCCTAACGACGCCGCGGATCGCCGCCTAGCGCGCGAAAATTACAGGCGGGATCGGACAGAAGAACTGGCACAACAATATGAAATGCAGGGCGAAAGTGATCCGGAAGGCATGGCGGCCAGCGAAGTCGCGAAAGAGTTGGCCAAGTTGAACGCCACCCATACATTGGATCTGATCGCTGGTGGGGACGGGTCAATCTCCGGTCTCGGGGACGCGAGCGTCAACAAATCACTGGGAGCACAATGGAAGGGTCGGCGCGCCGGCCAGTTGCGCGCACACGCGGATGAGGCGCGGAAACAGGGCAAGAAAATGAATGTCAAGCTAAAGGAATGCCCGCCCGAGAATGAAGGAAGCAGTCCCACGGACGGCCAGGATGGCACGGGCGCGCCCGGGTCGGGGCCGGGTGACCCCGGCATACCGATTAGCTAAGGTCGACGAGCCGCCCTACTGAGAACGAACCGCAGGATCGCATCAAATGGCCGTACTTTCTCGTAGCTTTCAGCGGGCTTTGACAAAATTCGGAGAGCCGAAGGGCGGCGAGCGGGCACCCTCGTCGATGCTGCAGGCCTATCGCGGGCGGCTACCTGACAGCCTGCTTCAGTTCTGGGAGCAATACGGTTTTGGGGTATGGCTTGACGGATATTTCCAGTTCTGCAATCCGGACGCTTACCATGAGGTCGTCCGTGCCATCCTCGGAAACGACAGTCAGCTCAAGGGCAACCGGAGCCATGTTATCGGTTTCTCGGCGTTCGGACACCTACTGATCTGGAACGAGGATTACCGGATCATCCGCATAGATACGCTCTATCATACCGTTCTCTGCCGTGAGTTGTTTCGGCCGAAGACCGACATCAACGACGATGTTACAATCGGCGTGGTGGTTGCTATGGCCGATGACGGGGCCGATGATCCGCCGGACCAGGATGGCAAGCCGCTGTTCAAGCGTGTTCGGAAGGCCTGCGGCCCGCTCAACTACGGCCAGATCTATGCACCGAGGCTGCATCCAGCGCTCGGCGGGTCGATCGTGGTCGAATCCTTCCGCCCGGTCAGCGCCTTCGAAGCCCTGTTGATCGCCGCTCAGACCGGACCGTTCGTCCTGCACGACAGCTCGACGCCGCAGGTGCGTGCGGTCAGAGAGATCGGCTGACATGTGTCGGCAAACTGCCTCCATCGGACCCGGTTCCATACGCTATTATAGGATCCGAGTCCGACCGACTGGGGGAAATCGGGGGATGGGAAGGATGCGCTTGCACAGCCGGTCGGGTTCCTGTCTCTGCAACCGGAGCCGCTAGGCTATGGCTGCAGGCGGCAGCGGCGGCAGTCAGCCCCTCCGGTCGCGGACCGGCGGCGATCCGCATCAGACCAAGGGCCCCAACGGCAACGGGTCGGCCAAGGTGGTGGCCGGCACGGTCGCCCTGCCGCAGGATAAGGATCCCTGGCGGCGAGAGGAACGGGCGCGGCGCCTCGAAAAGGCGTTGAAGGACAGGGACTATTGGGCGCGCCGCGCCGCCGAAACCCAGAAGCAGTGGGACGGCATCCAGAACGGCACTGTGGATTTGGGTCCGTTTCAGGATTCGGCCAGTGTCTACAACAAGCTCGAAATCGAGAAAGGAGCCTTGCAGTCGGTCGATCAGGAGATCGCGAATCTCTACAACCCGAACTACGACATCCTGAGCACCGGCGAACAGGCGGTGGGCGTCGCAAAGGGCGCATGGGACGGAACCGTCGGTCTTGTGAAGGGCGTCGCCGACACGGCCGTCGGTCTCGGCAAGATGGCTTATGATGGCTCGCCCGCCGGAACGCTCTACGGGGCCCTGGAAAAATATGGCGGGGTCGATGTCCCGGACTGGTTGCCGAACGCGTCGCGGAACGAGGAGCGCGTCCAGGCCGGGGTGGAAGGGGTCAAGGCGGTCTGGAACGATCCGAGCCTCCTGTGGAGGGACATCTCCGATCTCTGGAACACGGGCCATCAGGGCGAGGCGATCGGCCGGGTCATCCCCAATGTCGCCAGCATCTTTCTCGGCGACAAAGGCATCAGCAAGATCGGGCAGGCGCTGCGGATGGCCGGCATCGCCGGCAAGGCCGGCGATGCCGCGAAGATCCTGGGAGAGCTCGGGACCGTCGCCCGCCAGACCGGCAAATGGGGCGAGGCGGTCCAGGCTGCGAGGCAGGGCGGCAAGCTCGACGACTTCCTGAAGACACTCTCACCGGATGAACTGAAGGCGGCTCGACAGCATCTGACCCCCGAAGAAGCCGCCCGTCTCGGGAAAACCGACGGCGAGGCGATCAAGGGCGACAAGCCCGAGGGGACGAAGGAAGGCGACCCGGCCGATCCGGCGAAGAAGGGCGAGCCGGTGGTGCTGGCCCGCGGCGAATATGTCGAGAGCTGGGAGGATTTCCGGGTCGAGGGTACGATCCCGATCGTGGCCAAGCGCTATTACGGCCACAAATTCGGCCTGTCCGGACCGCTCGGCCGCAACCGCATCTCGCTGTTCGACACGGTGGTCCTGGTCACCCCGGCCAACACGCTGGAGCTGGTCGATGCGGAGGGTCGCCGGATCCCGTTCGAACGGCCGTTCGGGCACCTGGCCGCGCGCAACCGCAAGTACCGCCACCTGTCCCTGACCGCGCCCTGGCTGAAGCGGCTGGTCCTGGCCGACCGGCGGCTGCGGCTGCACTACGCGCAGTACAAGGACAAGATCTACCGGCTCGAGGCGATCGAGGACCTGAACGGCAACCGAATCGCGCTGCAGCGCGACGCCGCCGGGTTGCTGCTCGAGGCCCGGCATTCCGACGGCTTGGTCCTGCGCTTCGAGAACGACGACGTCGGGCTGCGCCGCGCCGTCACCCTGGTGGCGGCCGACGGCGCCGAGAAGCGGCTGGTCGACTATGAATACGACGCGGACGGCAACCTGCTGCGGGCGGATTGCAGCACCGCCTTCTCCATCGCCTACGCCTATGACGGGCATGGCCGGCTGGAACAGTGGCGCGACAGCACCGGCCGCTCGGCCACGCGCTTCGTCTATGACGAGTGGGACCGGGTGGTCCGCACCGAGACCACCGGCCCCTGGCATGACGACCGCTTCGACTACGACCCAGAACAGCGGACCGCCGCCTACCGGCCGGGCAACGGCGCGGCGGTGGAGCGTTTCCGCTTCGACGCGGATGAGAACCTGCTGGCCGAGGAGGACGCGCTCGGCCGGGTCCGCCGCTACGAATACGAGGACGGCTACCGCACCGCGGCGGTCGACCCGGCCGGCAATCGCACCGAATACCGCTACGACGCCCAGGGCAACCTCGCCCAGGTGACGGACGCGGAGGAGCGCTCGGCGCTGTACCGCTGGGGCCCGAACGGCGAGTTGGACATCGTCGTCGACGGCGCCGGCAACGCCTGGCGCTTCCGCCACGACGCCGCCGGCAATGTGGTCGAGGCGACGGACCCCGCCGGCGCCGTCACCCGCTTCTCCTGGACCGCGGCTGGGCGCGTGGCCCGCATCCGCTTCCCCGACGGGGCGGAGGAGCGGCGGCTCTACGACGAGGCGCACCGGCTGGCGGCGGTGATCGACCCGAAGGGCGGGCGCACCGTCTTCACCCGCGACGGCTTCGGCCGGGTCGTCCGCGTCACCGACCCGCTCGGCAGCGAGACACGGCTGGGCTACGACGACACGCCGGGCAAGCCCTTCGATGCGCCGACCCGGGTGACCCGGCCGGACGGGGTGGAGATCCGCCGCAGCTTCGACGGCGAGGGCCAGGTGGCGGAGGTGGTGGACGGCGAGGGCCGCCGCACCCGGTACCGCTACGGCCCCTTCGACCAGCTGGTCGAGATTGTCGACCCGAAGGGCGGCGCGCTGCGCCTGTCCTATGACGTGCAGGGCCGGCTCGAGCGGGTGGAGAACGCCAACGGCCGGGTCTACGCCTATGAGCGGGACCTGGCCGGCCGGGTGGTGGCGGAGACCGACTTCGACGGCCGCCGGCTGGGCTACGCCTATGACGACGCCGACCGGCTGGTCGAGCGGCGCAACCCCGATGGCAGCCGCATCGCCTATCGCTGGGACAAGGCGGGCCTGCTGCTGGAGCAGCAGGCTTTCGCGCCGGGGGCGGACACGCCGGAAGAGGTGACGCGAACCGCCTATGACGGGCGCGGCCTGTTGGTGCGGGCGGAGAACGGGACGGCGACGGTGGAGCTGCGGCGCGACGCGCTCGGCCGTGTCGTCGCTGAGACGGTGAACGGCCGCCGGATCGAGAGCGTCTACGATGCCCGCGGCAACCGGGTCGAGCGGCGGATCGGAGCTGCGGTCAGCCGCCCTGGCGAGGCCGAGGTCAGCATCACCCGCTACGTGCACGACCCTCTCGGCCTTCTTGCCGAGATCGCCATGGCCGGGGGCGTGCCGCTGCGGATCGACCGCGATTCGCTCGGCCGGGAGGTGTCGCGCGCGAGCCCGGGCGGCTTCCGGCTGGAGCAGCGCTGGGACCCTGCCGGCCAGATCCTGTGGCAGGGCGCGGGCCGGCGGAACGGCGGCGCCGAGGCGACGCGGGGCGCCGGCCCTGGCTGGCTGGAGCGGCGCTGGGCCTGGGACCGGGCGTTCGAGCCGGTCGGCATCGAGGAGAGCCTGTGGGGCGGCACCCGCTACCGCTACGACGCCAATGGCCAGGTCGAGCAGGCGCGATTCGGCGAGGGCGGGACGCGGCTGTGGGACGACGCCGATGCGCCGAGCCGGGACACGGAGGAGCGCTTCGCCTACGACCCGGCGCGGGACGTGGTGTCCTCATCCGCCTCGGGGCTGCAGGCGGGCTGGCTCAGGACGCCGGGCGGCAAGGCAGTGGAGGCGCAGGGGCCGCGGGGCGAGCGGATCCGCCTCGCCTATGACGCGAGTGGCCGGGTGGTCGAGCGCGTGGTGGAACGTCGCGGCTTCCGGCCGCAGCGCTGGCGCTATGGCTGGGACGCGCAGGATCGGCTGAGGGAATGCCGGACGCCCGGAGGTGAGACCTGGCGCTACGGCTACGACCCGTTCGGCCGGCGGGCGTGGAAGCGGCGCGAGGCGGCGGCGAACGACATGCCGCGCCATCCGCTGGCGCCGGGGCCGGAGCTGGGCCGGGCGTATCAGTGGGACGGCGACACGGTGGCGGCCGAGGCGCCGATCGGGCCGGACGGCGCCGCCGCCTGGGACCGGGCGGTGGAGTGGCATGTCGAGCCCGGGACGTTCCGGCCGCTGGCGCGGGTGGAGGACGGCCGGGTCCACTGGGTGGTGTGCGACCATCTCGGCACGCCGCGGGAGCTGCTCGACGAGTCGGGCGGCCTGGCCTGGGCGGCGAATCACCATGTCTGGGGCGAGCTGCGGACGCTGTGGCGGCGGGCGGCGAACGACGGCCGCCCGGCGGTGGCGCTGGCGGCGGGGGCGGAGGACGAAGCGTCCCATCCTGCCCGGGACGCCGGCTTCTGCCCGATCCGCTTCCCGGGCCAGTGGGCCGACCCGGAGACGGGGCTGTACTACAACCGCTACCGGCACTACGACCCCCTGGCCGGCCAATACGCCAGCCCCGACCCGATCGGCCTGCTCGGCGGCGCTAGGCCGCAAGGGTATGTCCGCAATCCTAACGCCTGGTTTGATCCTCTCGGACTTCAACAGTACTTCAGCGGTCACGGAAGCCTGGGCAACGGAATGCCTGGCGACCTGTATTCTGAGCTTTTCACTATCCCAGAAGGGTCATCTCTTACTACATATACGAAACCTGGCGGAACGATTTCCGATCGATTGGGCCAACTCATCGAAACTGGAGGAAATACGAACAGCATACTCTATAAACGTACGTACAACCCTGGAGATCTCGCTCCGGTTGTAAAGCTGTATCCGCCAGATGGCCTCAATATAATGGGCAATCCGATCACTGTGACAAGCCCAACGGATGTTCGGGATCTAATGAAACAGTATCCAGGCGAATGTCACTGGGCTGCCTGCATGTACCACCCCGACAGCCCAAATGCTGACTTTATGAATGACACTAGAGGAAAAAAGTCAAAGTAGGAACAGAAGGAGAATGCAGTTGCTTTACGAAGACCTGACTCTGTACCCGCACTCGGACACTCTGGATCTCGACAAAGCCTATAACGTCGGCTGGCTGTCGGACACGATGGATTTTCCTACAGGCACGCCTCCGGACCTATTTCTCGAAAAATTGTTGAGAATCTGCGGACATCCCATAAATGTACGCAGGAGCCTACACGTATGTCCTATCTGCAAAATGCGAAAAGATGAATACGCGAAACATTACAAGCATACCGCCCTTAACCTTGTCGGCAGCGTTGCCGATATATTAGTGAAAGGAAAAGATGCAGCATATGTCAGCCCCGTTCAAATTTACCATTACATCGCAGATCACAAATACCTACCTCCAGAATATTTTATTAAGTCCGTTTTAGAGAACTAAACTAATAACTATAGACTAGGGTATTTGGTGAGCAATTTACCTTGGCCAAATCACGTCTTTCAACACCCCTTTTCGGATCTGAAAAGCACCGCCAGAGATACGCCTCATGTCACAGCGTTCCCGTTCTGACGGCCCAACCATGAAGCGTTATGTGACAGAAAATGACATCTCTTGGCAAAAAATAATGGAGAGAGTGTCGGAACTCACATCCGGCGATGAAGATTTCGATGTCTTTAAATGTTCGAATTGCGCATCGATATACCTAGAGGAATACGAAGCAGGGACCGTATTTCTAGATCCAAAATCCCTGAAAACACAAAATCTCGGCGCGGATTTTTCTTGCCCGAGATGTGGTTTCCTGTTTCCTTGCGGAGAAGCCCTGATTGGTGAAAAGGCCCAAGAAAAGTATAAGGTCGAATATCATGAACTAACGCAAAGCGGGTGGTCCTGGATACTGAAATAGGGAGCCTCCGATCCGACACTCCGAGCCTGAGATTTAGGCTTCTATCAGGCGATCTGCCAGCACTGGGCAAGGGTTAATAGCTACGAAACCGCCGACCGTAGAGGATACATCCACATTCCCAACCCATGCGCAAAAGGATCTATCGAGTATGGCAAATTCCGCCCCGGATACCGCTTCGCGCGAATCGGCCCCACGCCTGCTCACGCCGATCATTACGCTGCTGGTGGTTCTCGCCATCAGCCTTCTATTCGATTCGGATATACGGTCGGCCTATCGTTTCGGTGATTCCGGATATGCCGTCGGACGGATACTTGGCCACATCATCGGCTACTACATCCTTCATGGCGTCGTTTTCGCAGTCGGACGCCTGATCCGACGCAAGACCTCCGGATCACGGAGCTTCTTCGGCTCACGGCTCAACTATGTCAGCCTCGCGCTGTATCTCCTTCTGTCGTTAATCATGCGCGTGGGGCAACTCCAGAAGACCGGGCTGATCTGACGATCTCTCGCGGCGAGGTCACGCCCTGCCGACGACAGGGCGTGCCGCGATTCTAGCCGTGAACATGACCGCCCGCGGGGTGGCCGACGACAAAGACGCCGTCGATCAAGTCGAACCAGAAGAAGAACGGGCCGGCGCTTACGCCGCCGCTGCCGCCCGGTCCTCATCGCGCAGCGTCACGGCGATCACGGCGAGGGCCGCCAGCAGGCGGGCGCCGGCCGGCCGCGACTCGGCCGAATCGGCCGGGCTCCGGCCCGGACGGCCGCCGCTCAGGGCGACGGACCGGATCTCCGCCCCGTCGATGCCGGGAATCAGCCGCGCCAGGGCGGCGTCGAACAGGCGCGACGGCCGCAGCGCCCCGCCGCTCTGCTCCGCCCCGGCCAGCCGGTTGCGGGCGATGCGGCAGGCCTGGGCCGCCAGCGCCTCGTCCTGCGCCGGCGCGGCCGAACCGGCAGGCCGCCAGGCGAGCCGGCTGCGGAAGCCGGGTAGCGACGGCCCGAGCTCGGCGACGGCCCATTCCAGCAGCATGGCCTGGCGCTGCCGCCGCAGCGTCTCCGCCGCCGTGCCGGCGGCCTCGGCCGTGGAGCGGGAGGACGGCCCGTCGAGCTCGCGCAGAACCTCCCGGACCAGTTCGATCATCTGATCAGCGCGCATGATCTTCACCCTCAGCTGATGGGGATGGCAGGGGCCGGGGCAGGGCTCGGCGCCGCCGGCACCGGAATCGGATTCGGCGCGGCGGCCGGGGCCTCCTGCACCAGCGGCCGCGACGCCCGGATCCGGCTCATGTCGACATCCGGGGACAGCCCGGCGCGGGCCTGCTCCTGGGACAGCGCGGCGCGGGCCGGCTCCGCGGGCGGCAGCCCTACGCGCGCCTGCAGCGTCGGCGCCGCCACCGGCTCGCCCTCGCCGATGGTGTGGACCAGGCCGGAGACCGAGACGATCAGGCCGCTCAGATCGTTGATGGTCGAGGCCTGCTCGGGCACCGTGGCGGCGTTCCGGCTGGTCGATACGCGGGTCCGGCCGAGGGCCAGGCTGACCTGGCGTTCGGCCTTCTGCAGCTCGGCGTACTGGTCCGGATTCACCCGGCGGCCGCCCTGGTCGTCCAGGTTGGACCTGGTCTCGACGATCTGCTGCTTCAGCTGCGTCAGCCGCTGCCGCATGGTCTCGACCGTGCGGTCGAGCGTGAGGCGCGAGGTTTCCGTCTTGCGGGCCAGGGCCTCGGCCGACAGCGGCACCTCGGCGACCAGCGTCGACGCCGGCGCCGGCGCCGCGGGCTCCGGCCCCTTGGCGTAGCCCGGGAACGCCTTCTGGTCGGGAATCTCCTGGCCGCAGGCCGCCGCCAGCAGGGACAGGGCCAATGCGGTGGCCGCGGGCTTGATCGACATCATCGGCAACACCTTTCGCGAATGGGGAACAGGCCGGGACCCACGGGCGGGTCCCGGCCGGCCAATCACCCTCGCCCTGCTTAGCCGCGCAGCGTGGTGCCGACGTCGTAGCTCGCCACCTGGTTGCTGACGGGCTTATGGTTCTCGTCATAGGTGGTGTATTTCAGATCCACCTTGGTGAAGTTCAGGGTGCACTCCTCGACCGGGCGGTCGCCCGTGGTGTTGATCTGGTAGCCGCTGACCAGCGCGTTGGTCAGCTTGTATTCCATATAGGTGCTGCCCGGGCTGCCGGTGGTGACCAGGTGGATGGTCACGGCCTTGCCCTGGTTGCCGGTCGCGGCAGCCTCGAACAGCTTCAGGGACGCCCCGTCCATCGCCTTGGTCAGGCGAATCTCGCCGATCACCGGCTCGGAGGCCTCGCGGTTCTGGGAGGAGCCGGACGGCGTCGAGACGGCGCGATGCACGCCCCAGTTCAACGACGCCACATCCATCCACTTCTTGTGGTTCTCCTGCGTGGCATCGCCCTGGATGCCATCGATCTGAACGTAGATCGCCATGGTCCCTCACGTCTCCTTTCGTAGGAAATTAGATGCGAACGGCATCATCCGAAACAGGGGGCCGGGTCCGCCACGAGGGCCCCGGCAATCCAGAGCGCCTCGGATCATGAACTTCCTTGGAATCCCTTCCCAAATTACAAACGACCGCTGTCGCGTCCTGACATTTCCGCCTAACCAGCTATAATCTGCGCGGCGGTCCTGACACATCAGCGTCACATTTCAGGTCCAGATCCCCCTGGGTGACTCAAGCACGCTCGAGACGAATGCATCTATACACAGGATTATGGAATCTGGAAGGCGAAAGGCATTTAGCGCATAATCGATATTAGGCAAGCTCGGAAGGAGGCCCTGGTGCGGCTTTGTTGGATGACCCTCGCGCTGGTGGCGGGCGCAACCCTGGCTTTCGGCCCGATCTCGGCCCAGCAGCCCGAGTCGCCGCTGCCGCCGCCCAATCCGGAGGCGCCCCCCTACTATAAGAGCCTGTCTCTCGAGGGGGAATTCAAAACAGACCCTTTTCCCATCGGCGTCGTCGCCGGCGGCCACTACTCCGTCTCCCGCATGGGCCGGGACTGCATCGGCAACATCACGGCCGAGCGCCCCGACGTGACGGTCGAGTTCAAGGGCGGCAAGCGCCCCCTCACCCTCTATGCCGCCGCCGCGTCGGACACCTCGCTCCTGGTCCACACCCCGGGCGGGCAGTGGCTGTGCGCGGACGACACCACCGACGGCGGCATGAACCCGGCCCTGACCTTCGACCGGCCGGAGAACGGCACCTATGCCGTCTGGGTGGCGTCGGTCGATACCTCCAGCCGCCCGGTCCCGGCCGTCCTGGCGATCAGCGAATTCGCCCCGTCCTGGTGATGCGCAGGGCGGGCGGATCATTTCCCTATGGCCGGCGGGCGCCGCTTCCCGGCTCCCGCCCGCTAGGATATGCCTCTATGCTCAAGAGAACTGCGGCCTATGATAAGACAGGTCCGCGGTGCGATCGGCAATAAGCGAGCAGCCCGGTGCAGACTCCTGAGGTCCTGAACATCCAGACGCTGCTGGCGCCCATTCCGGGGGCGAGCCCGACCGGGATCGACCCGCGGTCGGACGTCTCGCCGACCGCGCCGTTCCAGCGTCTGCGGGACCTGCGGGCGCAGGCGCGCGCCCAGGAACGCGCGGCCGACGCCGAGGACGACGCAGCCCAGCCGACGGCGGAATGGCGCCAGATCGTTGCCGCCGCGGGTGAGATCCTGGCCGGCCAGTCGAAGGACCTCGAGGTCGCCGCCATGATGGTCGAGGGCCTGACGCGGCTGCACGGCTATGTCGGGCTGCGCGACGGCTTCCGGCTGCTGCATGCTTTGGTCGAGCGGCACTGGGACGGCCTGCACCCCGCCCCCGACGAGGACGGGCTGGCGACCCGCCTGCGCCCGATCACCGGGCTGAACGGCGAAGGCGCCGAGGGCACGCTGATCCAGCCGATCCGGAAGGTCCCCCTGATTCGCGGGCAGCAGGACGACTATGCGCTGTGGCAGATCATCCAGGCGGGCGAGGTCGCCGCACTGGACGACGACCGGCGGCAGCAGCGCCTGGCGGCCGGGGCCCAGGATCTCGACGCCGTCACCGCCGCGGCCCAGGCGATGGACGCGGCGGAGGTGTCGACGACCTTCGCCGATATCGTCGGCGCCCAGGACGCCTTCCTGCAGCTGTGCCACAGCCTGGACCAGCGCTGCGGCGCGGACTCCCCGCCGACCTCGAACATCCGCAACGTGCTGGAGGCGGCCCGGGATGCCTTGTTCCTGGCCCTCGGCGATCGCGGCCAGTCGCTGCGGCACACGATCGGCGCGCCGCCCGGCGCCCCCGCAGCCGCCCCCCCGGCCCCGCGCCTTCAGCCCGACGGGTCCGGGCAGGACGCGCGCCCGGCGGCGGCGCCCTCCGGCGGGCCCAGTTCCGGCGGAATCGCCGACCGCGAGGACGCCCTTCGCCTGATCGAACAGGCGGCCGCCTGGTTCCGCCGGATGGAGCCCCAGGCGCCGATCTCCTACACGCTGCAGGAAACGGTGCGGCGGGCGCGCCTGCCGCTGCCCGAACTGGTCGACGAGCTGATCCGGGACGATGCCGCCCGGGGAGATTTTCTGGTGGTCGCCGGCATCAGGGCCCGCGGCGCGTGATGCCGCGGCCGCAGGTGCCGGGAGCAATGCATTGAACAAGACGAGGTCGCGGTGATGATGTCCAGCATTCACGACAAGCTCGAGCGCGTCCGCAAGCCGCGCGTCCACATCACCTACCAGGTCGAGACCGAAGGGGCGGTCATCGAGAAGGAGCTGCCGTTCGTGGTCGGTGTCCTCGGCGATTTCTCGGGGGACCCGACCCAGCCGCTGGCGCCGCTGCGCGAGCGCAAATTCGTGCAGATCGATCGCGACAACTTCAATGACGTCATGGCGCGGATCGCGCCGGGCCTCAATCTCAGGGTCGAGAACACGCTGAAGGACGACGGCACCGAATTCGCCGTCAACCTCGCCTTCAAATCGCTCGACGATTTCGAGCCGGCCGCGGTCGTCCACCAGGTCGAGCCGCTGCGCAAGCTGCTGGAGACCCGGAACCGGCTGCGCGACCTGATGACCAAGATCGACCGCTCCGAGGATCTCGAGGCCCTGCTCGAGCAGGTGCTGCAGAACAAGGAGCAGCTGTCCCGGCTCTCGCATGAGCTCGGCACCCAGGATGCGCCCCCCGCGGGCGACGGCGGAACGAAGGAGTAAGGGCCATGGCCGTGGAGAAGTCCCAGACCCAGACCGCCGCCCCGACCGTCGGGACGACGACCGGGCTGCTCGACCAGGCGATCTCGGCGACGCGGCAGACCGAGCCCGAGCGCGCCCAGGAGCTGCTGCGCACGCTGACGGAAGAGGCGCTCAAGGGCACCGTCACCTATGACCGCAACCTGACCGCGACCCTGAACCAGGCGATCAAGGTCATCGACGAGCAGCTGTCCCGCCAGCTGGCGGCGATCATGCATCACGAGAAGTTCAGGAAGCTCGAGGGCTCCTGGCGCGGGCTGCACCACCTGATCAGCAGCACGGAGACGAGCGCCATGCTCAAGATCCGTGTCATGAACGTCTCGAAGCGCGACCTGCACCGCGACCTGAGCAAGGCGGTGGAGTTCGACCAGAGCCAGATCTTCAAGAAGATCTATGAGAGCGAGTTCGGCACCCCCGGCGGCGAGCCCTACGGCGCGCTGATCGGCGACTACGAGTTCTCCAACCACCCCGAGGATGTCGAGCTGCTGCAGCACATCAGCCAGGTGTCGGCGGCGGCCTTCGCCCCCTTCGTCTCGGCGGCGGCCCCGGCCCTGTTCGGCTTCAACGACTACACCGAGCTGTCGCGGCCGCGCGACCTGGAGAAGATCTTCGAGGCCCAGGAATACGCCAAGTGGCGCAGCTTCCGCGACAGCGAGGACAGCCGCTTCGTCACCCTGACCATGCCCCGGGCCCTGGCCCGGCTGCCCTATGGCGACAGCACCCGCCGGATCGACGAGTTCGATTTCGAGGAGGCGCCCATCGACGCCGACGGCACCCACCGGGCGATGGATCATGACCATTACTGCTGGATGAACGCGGCCTATGTGATGGGCACGCGGCTGACCGACGCCTTCGCCCAGTACGGCTGGTGCACCGCCATCCGCGGCGCCGAGGGCGGCGGCAAGGTCGAGGGCCTGCCGTTCCACACCTTCGTCAGCGACGACGGCGACCCGGACCACAAATGCCCGACCGAGATCGGCATCACCGACCGGCGCGAGGCCGAGCTGTCGCGCCTCGGCTTCCTGCCGCTCTGCCACTACAAGAACACCGACTATGCGGTGTTCTTCGGCGCCCAGAGCACGCAGAAGCCGAAGAAGTACGACCGGCCCGAGGCGACGTCGAACGCCGCCATCTCGGCCCGCCTGCCCTACATGATGGCAACGTCGCGCTTCGCCCACTACCTCAAGGTGATGGCGCGGGACAAGGTCGGCTCCTTCCTCGAGGCGGAGGATTGCGAGGCCTGGCTCAACCGCTGGGTGATGAACTACGTCAACCACAACAAGGATGCGAGCCAGGAGATGAAGGCCCGCTATCCGCTGGCGGAGGCCAGGATCTCGGTCAAGGAGATCCCGGGCTCGCCCGGCGCCTACAACGCGGTCGCCTGGCTGCGGCCCTGGCTGCAGATGGAGGAGCTGACCACCTCGCTGCGCATGGTGGCGCGGATTCCGAACGCCGGCGGCAACGGCTGATCGCAGCCCGATGCCGGAAGGGGCCACGGCGCGCACCCGGCCGTCCGGTCACGACCGGACCGGCCTGGGGCCGGACCTGATCGACCGCATCCTCGCCGGCGGGGGCCGGGACGCCGCCGACGGGGCCGGCCCTGTCGTCGCGTTCCTGGCCGAGCCCCGGACGGCGCACGCGCTCGTCCTCTGGCTCGGGCGGATGGAGGCCGCGCGCCTGCTGCGCGACCGCCGGGCACTGCTCGCGGCGATCGACCGCGAGATCGCCCGGATCGACGCCCTGATCTCGGCGCAGCTCGACGCCATCCTGCACGCGCCCAGGCTGCAGCAGCTCGAGGCGAACTGGCGCGGCGTCGCCTATCTGGTCGACGGCGCCGCCGGCACCGCCGCCAAGATCCGCCTGCTGGACATCGGCTGGGCGGAGGTCTGCCGCGATCTCGATCGGGCGATCGAGTTCGACCAGAGCCAGCTGTTCCAGAAGATCTACGAGCAGGAGTTCGGCACGCCCGGCGGCGAGCCGTTCGGGGTCCTGGTCGGCGCCTATGAGATGCGGCACAGGCCGGCGCCCGGCCACCCGACGGACGATGTCGCGGGGCTGCGCGGCATGGCGCAGATCGCCGCGGCCGCCTTCGCGCCGTTCATCGCCGGGACGCATCCGACGCTGCTGGGCGTCGAGAGCTTCGCCGAGCTGGGCCAGCCGATCGATCTGGCGCATGGCTTCCGCACCCCCGACTATGTCCGCTGGCACGCGCTCCGCGAGATCGAGGAGGCCCGCTTCCTCGGCCTCACCGCCCCCCGGACCCTGACGCGGCTGCCCTGGGCCGATGACGGCAGCCGGGCCGACGGCTTCCGCTATCGCGAGGACGTCTCCGCCCCCGACCTCTCCGGCTATTGCTGGGCCCCCGCCGTCTTCGCCTTCGCCGGCACGCTGATCCGCGCCTTCGACCAGTTCGGCTGGTTCGCCGAGATCCGCGGTGCCGCGGCGCAAGGCGGCAGCGGCGGGCTGGTGACGGACCTGCCCGGCATGTCGTTCGGCACCGACCGGCCGGGCGTCGGCACCAAGATCGCCCTCGATGTCGAGCTGACCGATGCGGTCGAGAAGGACCTGACCGATCTCGGCATCATCGCCCTGTCCCGGGCGCGGGACACGCCCCATGCGGTGTTCCACGGCAACCCGTCGCTGCAGCGGCCGAAGGGCGACAGCCGGCAGCCCGCGGCGACCGCCAATGCCCGGCTGTCGGCCATGCTGCAGTACATCTTCTGCATCAGCCGCTTCGCCCATTACGTGAAGGTGATCGGCCGCGACCGCATCGGCGCCTTTCAGACCGTCGAGGACTGCCAGGAATTCCTGCGCCGCTGGCTGCTCGGCTACTCGGTCGCGAGCGACACCGCCACCAGCGAGCAGCGCGCCCGCTATCCGTTGCGCGAGGTCGACGTCTCGGTGCGCGAGCTGCCCGGCCGGCCGGGCCTGTATGGCTGCATCATCCATCTGCGGCCGCATTTCCAGCTGGACCAGGTGGCGTCGAGCTTCCGCCTGGTCACCGAAATCGCCCATGCCGGCCAGGCCGCGTGATGCCGCCGGCCGGGTCGAGGAAACGAGTCGAGGATCCGACATGACCTCTGCGACCGAGCATTTCCAGGCCGGCCGCCTGGCCGAGGCTCTCGCCGCCGCCCTGGCCGAGGTGAAGGCCGCGCCCGGTGACACGGCGAAGCGGGTCGCCCTGGCCGAGCTGCTGTGCTTCGCCGGCGATTTCGAACGGGCCGACCGCCAGCTCGACGTCGTCGCCGACCAGGATCCCGGGGCGGCGCTGGGCCTGGCCCTGTTCCGCCAGCTGATCCGCGCCGCCCAGGCCCGGGCCGAGCATTTCTCCGCCGGGCGGCTGCCGGAGTTCCTGGACCCGCCGGCCCCGCATCTGCAGCGCCTGCTCGAGGCGGGGCTGGCCCTGCGCGACGGGCAGGGCGGGGAGGCAGGCCGCCTCGCCGCCGAGGCGGAGGCCCTGCGGCCGCCCTGCCCGGGCCGCCTGGACGGGGCCGAGATCGACGACCTGCGGGACATCGACGACCTCGTCGCGCCGGTCTTCGAGGTGCTGACCAGCACCGGGAAATACTATTGGGTGCCGATGGAGCGCGTCGCCGCGATCGAGTTCCACGCGCCGGAGCGGCGGCGGGATCTGCTGTGGCGGCGCGCCTCGGTGACCGTCACGGATGGCCCGGAGGGCGATGTCTACCTGCCGGTGCTGTATGCCGGCGCCGTCAAGGGCGCCGATGACGGCGCCAGGCTGGGCCGGATCACGGACTGGCAGGGCGGCGACGGCACCCCGGCCCTCGGCGTCGGGCAGCGCTGCTGGCTGGCGGGGGAGACGGCGGTGCCGATCCTGCAGGCCGGCCGGTTCGAAGCCCGGCCGGCCGCTGACGCCGGAGCAGCCCATGGCGAAGGATGACGGCGCCCTTCTGCTCTCCGTGCTCGACCGCCTGCTGGCGGACGAGGCGGACCCGGTCATGCGCGGCGGCGTGCAGCGCGCGGCCCGGTCCCTGGCGGATATCCGCAACGGGGTCAGGCGCGACCTGGAGAACCTGCTGAACACGCGGGCACGGCCGATCGCCTGGCCGGACGCCTGGGACGAGCTGCGCTCGGCCCTGACCGGCTATGGCCTGCCGGATTTCACCGCCCTGTCGATGACCTCCGCCGAAGACCGCGAGCGCTTCCGCGCCGTGATCGAGGCGACCATCCGCCGGTTCGAGCCGCGGTTCAGTTCCGTCACCATCCGCCTGCTCGACAATGCCGAGGGCCTGGACCGCACGCTGCGGCTGCGGATCGACGCGCTGATGCATGCCGAACCGTCGCCGGAGCCGATGACCTTCGATTCGGTGCTCGAACCGGTGAGCCGCAGCTTCTCGGTGACCTCGCGCAGCCATGGCTGAAGACCTTCTCGCCCATTATCAGCGCGAGCTGACCTATATCCGCCGCCTGGCCGGCGAGTTCGCCGACGCGCATCCGAAGATCGCCGGACGGCTGCGGCTGAGCGGCGAGGCGACGGACGATCCCTTCGTCGCCCGCCTGATCGAGGCCTTCGCCTATCTGAACGCCCGGATCCGGACCAAGCTGGACGACGATTTCCCGGAGCTGACGGACGCGCTGATCGGGGTGCTGTACCCGCATTACGCGGCGCCCATCCCCTCCATGGCGATCGCGCGGTTCGACTGCCGGGCGGATATGCGCGGCGCCTATCGCATCCCGCAGGGGACCGAGGTCAGCACCGAAGCCGTGGACGGCGAGGCCTGCCAGTTCCGGACGGGCTATCCGCTGACCCTCTGGCCGATCGCGCTGGACACGGTCGCCTTCGGCGCCCGGCCGATGGCGGCGCCGCCCAATCCGCGGGCGGCGGGCGCCACCGCCATCCTGCGCGTCGGCCTGCGCTGCCTGAACGAGGCAACGACCTTCTCCTCGCTCGGCATCGAGACCCTGCGCTTCCATTTGTCCGGCCCGGCGCTGCAGGCGCTGCCGCTGTACGAGCTGATCCACAACGACTGCCTGTCGATCGCGGTAGCCGACGGCCCGACCGACCCCAATCCGACGATCCTGCCGGCCGGGGCGATCAAGCCGGTCGGCTTCGGTCCCGACGAGGGGCTGCTGCCATACCCGGCCCGGTCGCATCTCGGCTATCGGCTGCTGACCGAATATTTCGCCTTTCCCGAGAAATTCCTGTTCTTCGACCTCGAAGGGCTGGAGGCCAAGACGCTGCTCGATGCCGGCCGGCGGATCGAGATCTTCTTCTATCTGCGCCGCGGATCGGCCGATCTGGAGCGCAGCGTCGGGCCGGAGTCCCTGGCCCTCGGCTGCGCCCCGATCGTCAATCTGTTCCCGTTGCGGGCGGAGCCGATCACGGTCACCCAGGCCACGACCGACTATCGTGTGGTCCCCGACTCGCGGCGGCCGACGGCGACCGAAGTCTATGCGATCGAGCAGGTCGAGAGCTCGGACGAACGCGGGCAGGTGACCGCCTTCGAGCCGTTCTACGCGCTTCGACACGCCGGCGCGCGGCGGGCCTATTGGCATGCCGCGCGCCGGCCCGGGAGGCAGGGCGAGAACGGGACGGAGGTCTTCCTGTCCCTGGTCGACGAGGCCTTCGACCCGGCGGCGTCGCCGAAGACGACGCTCTCGGTCGATATCCTGTGCCTGAACCGGGATCTGCCCAGCCGCCTGCCCTTCGGCGGGGGCCATCCCTATCTGGGCGCGGCGGATACATCCCCCGCGATCGATCGGGTCACCTGCCTGACGCCGCCGACGCCGACGCTGCGCCCGGCCATGGGCAAGCGCGGCCGCTGGCGGCTCGTCTCGCATCTCGCGCTCAACCATCTGTCCCTGACCGACGACACGGACGGCATCGAGTCCCTGCGCGAGATCCTGAAGCTCTACGACTTCCGCGATTCGCCGGAGACGCGGGCCGTGATCGACAGCCTGCTGAAGGTGTCCGGTCGCCGCGGTTCGGCGCGCCTGCCGGGCGACGCGCTCGGCGGCTTCGCGCGGGGCGTCGACATCACCGTCGAGTTCGACGGCGAACGCTTCACCGCTGCCGGCCTCTATCTCTTCGCCTCGGTGCTGGAGCGCTTCCTCGGGCTGTATTGCAGCATCAACTCCTTCTCGCGGCTGACCGCCGTCATCCGCGGCCGCTCGCAGCCGCTGCGGCGGTGGCCGCCGCGGGCGGGGGAGACGGTGCTGCTGTGATCGACCGCCTGGCCAAGAAACCCTGGAGCGTCGAGGCCTTTCAGGCCATCCGACTGCTCGAGACCGCGGCCCGGAAAGGCGACCCGGGGCAGGACGGTCGCGGCCGCCCGATCGGCGAGGATCTGCCGCCCGCCGACGAGGCCGTGCGGCTGACCGGCACCACCTCCCTCGCCTTTCCGGCCGGCTCGGTCGCCCGGTTCGACCCGCCGACCCCCGACGAAGGCGGGCCGCCGCGGCTGGCCGTCACGCTGTTCGGGCTGACCGGCCCGTCCGGCGTCCTGCCCAGCCACCTGACGGCCGAGGTCAACCGCGCGGCCCGCCAGAAGCGGCCGGCGCTGAAGGCGTTCCTCGACCTGTTCCAGCATCGGCTCGCCTCGTTCTTCTACCGCGCCTGGGCGAAATACCGCCTGCCGATCGCCTATGAGCGCGCGGGCGGCGCCGAGGACGGGATCTCCGATGCCCTGCGCGCCCTCGTCGGCCTGGGCACGCCGCATCTGCAGCGGCGCCTGGCGGTCGATGACGAGGCGATCATCCATTATGCCGGGCATTTCGCCCGCTGGCCCCGGTCGGCGGCGGCGCTGGAGGCCCTGCTGGGCGACTATCTCGGCCTCCCCGTGGCCGTGAGCCAGTTCGAGGGCACCTGGCTGGCCCTGCCGCCGGAGGAGCGCAGCGTGCTGCCGACCGAGGCCTCGCCGGACGGCAATTTCTGTCAGCTCTCGGTCGACGCGGTCGTCGGCGAAAGGGTGTGGGACCGGCGCGGCAAGGTCCAGATCCGGGTCGGCCCCGTCTCCTGGTCGCGCTTCCAGACCTTGCTGCCCGGATCGGACGAGGTCCGCCGCCTGGCCGAGCTGACCCGCCTCTATGTCGGGCCCGGCCTCAGCTTCAACCTGCGCGTCGTGCTCGACCGCCGGGAGGCTCCCGAGCCGCGGCTCGGGCCCGAGGCGTCGCGGCTCGGCTGGACCAGCTGGGCCGTGTCGCAGCCGCCGCCGGCCGACCTGTCCGACGCCGTTTTCGAACTGGACGACATCTGATCCCCGCCGCACCGACCGACCGCAACACGAGCCCCGCATGGCCGCCATCGATCTGAAATCCCTCGTCGGCAAGCTGAACGCGCCGTGCCGCCGCGCCCTCGAAGGCGCCGCCGGCCTGACCCTGTCGCGATCGCAGTTCAACGTCGAGATCGAGCACTGGCTGGTGAAGCTGCTCGAGGACGAGCGGTCCGACGTCGCCGCCTGCCTGCGCCACTACGAGATCGCGGTCGAGCGGGTCGCGGCCGAGCTGGCCCGCGCCCTCGACCGGCTCAAGACCGGGAATGCGCATCCGCCGGCCCTGTCGCCCTCCCTGGTCACGCTCGGGCGTGAGGCCTGGCTGCTGGCCACGCTCGAATATGGCGACGGGCAGATCCGTTCCGGCCATCTCCTGGTGGCGCTGCTGTCCGACGAGACGCTCGGCCAGCACGCCCGCGCCGCGTCGCCCTCGCTCGCCCGCATCCCGCCCGACGAGCTGCGCCGCAGGCTGGCCGCGATCACCGCCGCCTCGGCCGAGACCGCCGAGACGGCGGTGCGCACCGACAGCGCCGGCCCGGGGCCGGTCTCCGCGGGGCGGACCGAGGCGCTGGACCGCTACACCATCGACCTGACCGAACGCGCCCGCGCCGGCCGGCTCGACCCGGTGCTCGGCCGCGACGGCGAGATCCGGCAGGTGATCGACATCCTGACGCGGCGGCGGCAGAACAACCCGATCCTCACCGGCGAGGCCGGGGTGGGCAAGACCGCCGTGGTCGAAGGCTTCGCCCTGCGGATCGCCGCCGGCGACGTCCCGGAGGATCTGCGCAACGTCTCGCTGCGCACGCTCGACCTCGGCCTGCTGCAGGCCGGCGCCGGGGTGAAGGGAGAGTTCGAGAACCGCCTGAAATCGGTGATCGAGGAGGTGCAGTCGAGCCCGCGGCCGATCATCCTGTTCATCGACGAGGCGCACACCCTGATCGGCGCCGGCGGCCAGGCCGGGCAAGGCGATGCCGCCAATCTGCTGAAGCCGGCGCTGGCGCGCGGCGAGCTCAGGACCGTCGCCGCCACGACCTGGTCCGAATACAAGAAGTATTTCGAGAAGGACGCGGCGCTGACCCGCCGCTTCCAGGTGGTGAAGGTCGATGAGCCGGGCGAGGCGGCCGCGATCGACATGATGCGCGGCGTCGTCCCGATGCTGGAGGCGCATCACGGGGTCCGGATCCTGGACGAGGCGGTCGAGGACTGCGTCCGGCTGTCCCACCGCTACGTCGCCGGCCGCCAGCTGCCCGACAAGTCGATGAGCCTGCTCGACACCGCCTGTGCCCGCGTGGCCATGGCCCATGCGGCCACGCCCGAGGCGATCGAGGAGCGCCGGCGCCGGATCGAGCGGCTGGAGGCCGAGATCGCCATCCTGCGGCGGGAGGAGGCGACGGGCGGGGAAACCGGGCGCATCGCCGGCCTGCAGGCGCTGCGCGACCAGGCCGCGGCCGAGCACGAGGCGCTCCGGGGCCGGTGGCAGGAGGAACGTGGCCTGGTCGACCGGATCCGCGGGCTGCGCGACCGGATCGAGGCGGCCGAGGGCCTCGGTCCTGCGGCAGGTGAGGCGGAGAGCTCGTCCGAGGACGTCGAGGATGTCGCGGCGCTGCGCGCCGAATACGCCGAGACCCGCCGCGCCCTGGCGGAGATGCAGGGCGAAGCGCCCCTGATCCCGGTCGAGGTCGACGCCCAGGCGGTCGCCGAGGTGGTCGCGAACTGGACGGGAATCCCCGTCGGCCGGATGGTATCCGACGAGATCCGGTCGATCCTGGCCCTGGAGGATCGCCTGCGCGAGCGGGTGGTCGGCCAGAACCATGCCCTGGAGGTGACGGCCCGGGCCATCCGCACCGCCCGCGCCAAGCTGACGGACCCGCGCAAGCCGATCGGCGTGTTCCTCTTCCTCGGCCCGTCGGGCGTCGGCAAGACCGAGACCGCCCTGGCCCTGGCCGACCTGCTGTATGGCGGCGAGCAGAACCTGACGGTCATCAACATGTCGGAGTTCAAGGAGGAGCATAAGGTCTCGCTCCTGCTCGGCTCGCCGCCCGGCTATGTCGGCTATGGCGAGGGCGGGGTGCTGACCGAGGCGGTGCGGCGGCGGCCCTATTCCGTCGTGCTGCTGGACGAGCTGGAGAAGGCCCATCCGGGCGTCCAGGACGTGTTCTACCAGGTGTTCGACAAGGGCATGCTGCGGGACGGCGAGGGCCGGGACATCGACTTCAAGAACACCGTGATCATCCTGACCTCGAATGTCGGCACCGATCTCATCGCCAAGCTCTGTGCCGATCCCGACACGGCGCCCGCCCCCGCCGACCTCGCCGCGGCGCTTCGCCCGGAGCTTCTGAAAACCTTCAAGCCGGCCTTCCTCGGCCGGCTGTCGGTGATCCCCTTCCTGCCGCTGGACGACGACACCATGCGCAGCATCGCCCGGCTGCAGCTCGAGCGGATCCGGCGCCGCATCGAGGAGTCCTACGGCGCGCGCTTCAGCTACGACGACAGCCTGGTGGACGAGCTTCGGGCCCGCGCCACGGAGAGCGAAAGCGGCGTGCGGGCCATCGAGCAGATCCTGGCGAACACGCTTCTGCCCGAGCTGGCCGCCGAGTTCCTCTCGCATATGGCGGATTCCCATCCTGTCCGGGACGCGAGCGTATCCGTCGACTCCCACGGCACGATCCAATATCGTGTGTCATAGCGCGGTCAGGACTGTGCTCCCTCGCACCTTCGCCCGAGTCTCTCGGCCATGAAGCTGATCCTCGACCTCACCACCGGCGGCTCCGGCCCATCCGGGAGCGACGCCACCAGGACCCTCGATCGCTGCGGCCTGACCCTGGGGCGCGGCCAGGACAACGATTGGGTGCTGGAGGACGATTCGCGGTTCGTGTCGAAGAACCATTGCCTGATCGACTATGTCGACGGCCGCTACGTGCTGTTCGACCTGTCGACCAACGGCACCTTCGTCAACGGCGGCGCGACGCCCGTCGGCCGGTCCGGCAGCGCCGTGCTGTCCGAAGGCGACCGGATCGCCGTGGGCGACTACCACTTCCTGGTCCGCCTGTCCGGCGCGGACGCCCCGGCCGCCAGCCATTCGATCGATATCGACGACCCCATGGCCCTGCCCTTCGGCGTCGACACGGCCGGCGGCGCGAAGCTGCCCCCGCATCAGCCGGACGAGGCGGGATGGCCGCCCATGCCGCCGGCGTCCCGCCCCTCCCCCTTCGCACCCGCTCCCGACGAAGGCTGGGCCAGTGCGGCCGAGCCCGATCACACCCCGGCGGCGCATGTCGCCATCCGGCCCCCCACGCCGCAGTTCCGGGAAATTCCGGAGGACTGGGCCGAGCAGAGCCCGGCGCCGGCGGCGAGGCCCGCGCCGGTGCGTTCGATCCCGCGGGACTGGCACGACACGCCGCAGCCCGCGCCGACGCCGCCGCCGACGCCGCTGCCCGATCCGGCGCCCGCCGTGCCCGAGGCCGCGCCCCCTGCCGCCGAGGCGCCGCCGCCCGGCCCGGCCGGCCCCGATTCCCTGCGCCTCGTTCTCGAGGCGGCCGGCCTGGATCCCGCGCAGTTTCCGGCGGAGCGCAGCGAGGAGCTGGCGCGCATGATCGGCCAGATCCTGCGCACCAGCGTTCAGGGGCTGCTGGAAGCGCTGGACGCGCGGTCGTCCCTGAAGACGGAATTCCGGATCGAGCGGACGGCGATCCAGCCGCGCAACAACAATCCGCTGAAGTTCGCGACGTCGGTGGAGGAGGCCATCACCGCGATCCTGTCGCCGCCGCTTCCCGCCTTCGCCAAGGGGGCGGATGCGATGGAGGAGGGATTCCGCGATCTGCGCCGCCATCAGATCGGCACCATCGGCGGCATGGAGGCGGCGCTGCGGCATCTCCTTGACCGGCTGTCGCCGGACGCCGTGGCCGAATCCGCGGGCGGCGCCTCCGGCGGGCTGGGCGCGGTCCTACCCGCGGCCCGCAAGGCCCGGCTCTGGGAGGCCTATGTCGCCCTGCACCGGCAGATGTCCGACCGGGCCTCCGAAAGCGTGCGGGATCTGTTCGGCAAATCCTTCGCCGAAGGATACGAACGCCTGAGCGATCCCGTTCAGAAGTAATCGCAAGAAGACAGTACAGTCACAATAACCGTGCAGACTGCACATCTGTAATGAGGATGTAACGCATGCCGGCTATGGACAGAAGGGCGGGTTTTTTCCTCGCGGTCTGGCCTCAGGACAAAACGCCTGCTACACAGGACGGCAATGCTACCAGCCGAGTGGGATAGGAGATGCGCTTGCGGGGATTGATCGCGGTGATGGTCGCGGCCGGGCTGCTGGCGGGGTGCGGAACCTTCGGGGCGGTCAGCGACATGGTCGATCGGACGCTCGGCTTCAAGCCGGGGGACACGACGATCACCGTCGACGCCGCGCCCGGCGTCAATCCCGACGCCTCGAACCGCCCGTCGCCGATCCTGGTCCGGATCTACCAGCTCAAATCCGGGGCGGCGCTGGAGCAGGCCGACTATTTCAAGCTGGCCGAGAACCCCCAGGCCGTGCTCGGGGATACGCTGATCAGCAGCGAGCAGATGCTGCTGACGCCGGGCAAGTCCCGGACGCTGTCGGTGCAGCTCGACCCCGCCGCCCACGCGATCGGGGTGGTCGCGGGCTTCCGCGACATCGACCGGGCCAAGTGGCGCGCCGTCGAAAGCATCGATCCCGGCGATGTCGACGACGTGGCGATCCATGTCGGCGCCTCCGACATCTCGATCAAGGTCGAGGACTAGGCGATGGGCTGGGACAACAAGGTCGTCTGGGCGGAGGGCATGTTCCTCCGCACCCACCATTTCCAGCAGTTCGACCGCTACGTCGAGAAGCTGGTCCGCGCCCGCGTCGCCGGCCTGCTGCCTTATGGCTGGGGCGTGCGCGAGCTGCGGCTCAACCGCGACCTGCTCGGCACCGGAAAGTTCGCCGTCTCGGCGGTGTCGGGCGTGCTGGACGACGGCACGCCGTTCTCCGTGCCGGAGGATACCGATCATCCCGCTCCCCTGACGGTGCCGGAGAACACCAAGAACACCATCGTCTACCTTGCAGTGGCGGTCCGGCAGCCGGGGAATCCGGACATCGACCACAACGAGGCCAACGCGACGGCGCGCTACGCCACCACGGAGTTCGAGGCGACGGACGCGAACGCCTTCTCCCCGGCCGTGGCGTCCTTGCAGGTGGCCCGGCTGCGGCTGCGCTACCTGCTCGAGACCGACGACCGGTCGGGCTATGTCTGCCTCGGCCTCGCGCGCATCGTCGAGGTCAAGGCCGACCGCAGCATCGTCCTCGACGACCGATACATCCCGCCCTGCCTGGCCCATGACGCCTCGGCCGGCCTGTCCGGCTATGTCTCGGAGCTGGTCGGGCTGCTGCATCATCGCGGCGAGGCCCTGGCCGGCCGGGTCAACGCCACCGATGCACGTGGCGTGGCCGAGGTGGCGGATTTCCTGCTGCTGCAGCTGGTTAACCGCGCCGAGCCCCTATTCGCCCATATCGCCGCGGCCTCCGGCACCCATCCCGAGCGGCTCTATGCCGCCATGATCGAGCTGGCGGGGGAGATCTCGACCTTCACCGGCCGGGACAAGCGTCCGGTCGCCTTTCCGCCCTATCGCCACGACGATCTGCAGCATTGCTTCCAAGCGGTGATGATCGAGCTGCGCCAAGCGCTGTCCGCGGTGCTCGAGCAGAGCGCCGTTCCGATCCCGCTCGAGGAACGCCGCTACGGCATCCGTGTCGCCTCGATCCATGACCGGACGTTGCTCGACCAGGCCGCCTTCATCCTCGCGGTCCGCGCCGACGTGTCGGCCGAGGCGGTGCGCCGGCACTTCCCGTCGCAGATCAAGATCGGGCCGGTGGAGCAGATCCGGAACCTGGTCAACGCTGCGCTGCCGGGCATCACCATCCGGCCGCTGCCGGTGGCGCCCCGCCAGCTGCCCTACCATCCGGGCGTGATCTATTTCGAGATGGACCGGAACAGCCGCCATTGGACCGATCTCAAATCGTCCGGCGGCATGGCGGTCCATGTCTCGGGCGAGTTCCCGAACCTGCAGCTCGAATGCTGGGCGATCAAGGCGCAACGGGGATAGCCGATGGTCGATGACGATCCGTTCGCCGACCCGCAGGATGCCGACCGCACCGTGATCCGGCCGCGCCCCGGCGGCGCGCGCCCCGCGGCGGTGGTCACCGGCGGCATCCCGGTCGGGGACGGAGAGAAGACGCTGGTGCCGCGCGCGGCCCCTCAGCCCCGTCCCCGCCTTGCGGCCGGGGTGGCGATGCCGGAGTTCGACGGCGCGGCCCCGATCGCGCCGACCGGGGTGAACAAGGTCATCCAGGCGGCGACGCCTCTGTTCGCGCTCGCGGTGCGGCTGAAGAACCGGGCCGTGCATCGCGACGTGCCGCTGCTGCGGGAGCGCGTCATCGCCGAGATCCGCGCCTTCGAGCGCAACGCGCTGGCGACGGGCGCCACGGCCGACGCGATCCGGGCCGCGCGCTACGGGCTCTGCGCCACCATCGACGACCTCGTCCTGAACACGCCCTGGGGCAGCCAGAGCGTGTGGACGAAGCAGTCAATGGTCTCGGCCTTCTACAACGAGACCTGGGGCGGCGAGCGATTCTTCGACATCCTCGACCACCTGATGCGGGACCCGGAGCGGACGCTCGACATCCTCGAGCTGTTCTATGTCTGCCTGGCGCTGGGCTTCGAGGGACGCTATCGGATCGATGCCCGCGGCCCCGCCCGACTGTCGGAAACCCGGGATTCCCTCTACACCGCCATCCGGCGGCGGCGGGACCATCGCGAGCGGGCATTGTCGCCGCATTGGGCCGGCGTCGCCCCGACCCGGCGGCTGTCCCGCCTGGTCCCGCTCTGGGTCATCGGCGCCGCGGCCGGCGCGATCCTGCTGGGGGCCTTCTTCACCTACCAGTGGCTTCTGGACGGGACGCTGCAGCCGGTGATGGCGGCGGCCGCCCAGGTGCCGCCAGTCGGTCCGGTGGTGATCGAGCGCCCGGCGCCGGTCGAGCCGCCGCCGGCGCCCAAGGTCGTCGAGGAGACCTCGGGCAGCCGCCTCAAGCGCTTTCTCGAGCCGGAGATCCGCGAGGGCCTGGTCACGGTCACCGAAGATCAGCAGAGCGCCCGCGTGCGGATCAACGGCAACGGGCTCTTCGCCTCGGCCAGCGACACGGTGACCGACGACCGCAAGCCGATCCTGATCCGCATCGGCGACGCGCTGAAGACGGAGCCGGGCCAGGTCGTGGTCGAGGGCCACACCGACAACCAGCCGATCCGGAACCTGCGTTTCCCGTCGAACTGGCAGCTCTCCCTGGCCCGGGCCGAATCGGTCCGCCGGATCCTGGCGGACCGGGTCCAGGATGACCCCCGCTTCTCGGTCGAGGCGAAGGCCGACACGGTCCCGCTGGTCCCGAACGACACCTCCGACGGCCGGGCCCAGAACCGGCGGATCGAAGTGGTCCTCCTCAAGCCCACGAAGGGCGGCTGACGCAGTGCGCAAGATCGTCTCCATCCTGACGACCCGCTGGTTCGTCTCCCTGGTCGGCGTGCTGCTGCTGTCGACGATCATCTGGTTCGTCGGCCCGCTGATCGCGGTGGCGGACGTGCGGCCGCTCGAGGATGCGCTCATCCGCGTCGTCATCATCGCCGCAATGCTGGTGCTCTGGGCCCTGGCGATCGCCTGGTCCGCCGCGCGCAGCCAGCGGGCGAACGCGAAGCTGGTCGACGAGGTCGCGGCGGACAATACCGCCCCGGCCGACACGGCGGATGACGAGATCGAGGCGATCCGCGGCCGGCTGTCCGAGGCGCTCGCGGTGCTGCGCAAGACGCGCCTGGGCCGCAAGGGCCGCCGCCGCTGGCTGTACGAGCTGCCCTGGTACGTCCTGATCGGCCCGCCCGGCGCCGGCAAGACGACGGCGCTGCTGAACTCGGGCATCGATTTCCCGCTCGCCGACCGCACCGGCCAGGGCCAGGACGCCATCCGCGGCATCGGCGGCACCCGGAACTGCGACTGGTGGTTCACCAACGAGGCGGTGCTGATCGACACCGCCGGCCGCTACACCACCCAGGACAGCCATGCCGCGCGCGACGCGGCGGCCTGGAAGGGCTTTCTCGGCCTGCTCAAGCGGAACCGCCCGCGCCAGCCGATCAACGGTGCGATCGTCTGCGTGAGCATCTCCGACGTCGCGCTGATGCCGGACAGCGAGCGCCTGGCCCATGCCCGCGCCGTCCGCCAGCGGCTGCAGGAGTTGACGGATGAGCTCGGCGTCCGCTTCCCGATCTATGTGCTGTTCACCAAGGCCGACCTCCTGGCCGGCTTCTCGGAGTTCTTCGACAATCTCGGCCGTGAGGACCGCGAGCAGGTGTGGGGCGTCACCTTCGCCCTCGACGAGGGCAAGGGTGAGACCGGCGTCGTCCCGGATTTCCTGCACGAGTTCGACCTGCTGGTCGACCGGCTCAACGACCGCGTCGTCGAGCGGCTGCACCAGGAGCCGGACATCCAGCATCGCAGCCTGGTCTACGGCTTCCCGGCCCAGGTCGCCTCGATGCGCGAGGCGCTGCACGAGTTCCTGACCGAGGCGTTCCGCCCCAGCCGCTACGATGCCAGGCCCTTGCTGCGGGGCGTCTATCTCACCAGCGGCACCCAGGAGGGAACGCCCTTCGACCGGCTGATGGGGGCGATGGCCCGGTCGTTCGGGCTGGACCGCCAGCAGATGGCGGCCGCGCATGGCCGGGGCCGCAGCTATTTCCTGACCGATCTGCTGCGCAAGGTGGTCTTCGCCGAGGCCGACATCGTCTCGACCAATCCGCGGCTCGAACGCCGCCTGCGCTGGATCCGCTGGGGTGCGACGACCGCCGCCGCCGTGGTCGTGGTTGGCCTGGTCGCGGCCTGGACCGTCAGCTATCTCGGCAACCGGACGCTGATCGCCTCGGCGCAGGGCGGCCTCGACGGCTACGCCGCGAAGCTGGGCGACACCAGCGGGCCGGTCCGCGACGCGGACCTAGGTCCCGTCCTGCCCGCCCTCGACGCCCTGCGCGCGGCGCCGACCGGCTACGAGCGGCAGGACGATCCGGCGCCGTGGGAGCTGCGGTTCGGGCTGTGGCAGGGCGACACCCTGTCCCAGGGCACCGTCCAGGCTTATCGGCATGCCCTGAATACCGTCCTGCTGCCGCGGCTGGTGCTCCGGCTGGAGGACATCCTGCGCAGCGTGCAGCAGCCCTCCGATCTCGCCTATGTCGCGTTGAAGAGCTACCTGATGCTCGGCGGCAAGGCGCCCGACGTGGACAGCACCACCATCCTCGAATGGCTCCGCATCGACCTGGCGCAGCGCTATCCCGGAGAGCAGAACGCCGCCCTCCGCCAATCGGTCGAGGCGCACACGGCCGCGCTGCTCGAGCGGCCACTGGCCGGGATCGGGATCGACGGCCGGCTGGTGGAGCGGGTGCGCGGGATCATCGCCGCGACGCCTCCCGCACAGCGCGCCTATACGCTGCTCGCCGCCAGCCCCGACGCCGCGGCCCTGCCGATCTGGACCGTGAGCGACCATGGCGGGCCCGAGACCCCGCGCGCCCTGGTCCGGGCCTCGAACAAGAGCCTCGGAGAGGGGGTGTCGGGGTTATTCACCTATCGCGGCTTCCACGACGTGGTCCTGACCGAGGTCGAGAACGCGGCCCGCCTGGTGGCCTCGGACCGCTGGGTGACCGATCCGCAGGCGGCGGCCGGCGCGCCGGACGACGCGGCCGTGGCCCGGATCGCCAGCGACGCGCTGCAGCTGTACTACAACGACTACATCTCGGCCTGGAACGCACTCCTGGCCGACATCCGCGTCGTTCCGTTCGAAAGCCGGGAGCATGCGGTCGAGGTCCTGAACATCCTCTCCGGCCCCGGGTCGCCTTTGGCCGCGATCCTGCGTGGAGCGGCACAGGAAACCGCGCTGACCAAGGAGGCTCCGGCCGCCGCCGCGGGGCAGGCCGCGCCGGAGATGAGCGCCGGGCAGAAGCAGGCAGCCAACGTCGTCGGCGCCCAGGTCGAGACCGCGGCGCAGAACCGCTTTGGCATGGGCGGCCGGCTGGCGTCGCTGCTGGCCCAGGACTATGCCCGGACACGCCTCGGCGCCGCCGCCTCGGCGTCGACGGACTCGGCCCCGCTGCCGGGCGCCTATGTGGAGGAGCGGTTCCGCGACCTGCACGCCTTCGTCGAAGGCCCGAACGGCGCCGCGGCGCCGCTCGACGACATGATCCGGACGCTGGCCGACGTCTATCGCCAGATGAACCGCAGCGCCATGACGCCCGGCGCTGCCGGAGCCGCGGCCAATACCGAGCTGGCCGCCCTGGCGCAGCAGCTGACCGCCTCGGCCGGTCGCGCGCCGGAGGCGATGCGCGGCTGGGCCGAGCAGATTGCCCAGGCAACCTCCAACGTCACCATCGGCGGGGCCCGGCAGACCCTGAACGCCGACTGGAACACCACCGGCCGGCCGCTGTGCCAGACGGCGCTGGCCGGACGATATCCGCTCGCCCGCGGCGCCAAGCAGGATGTGAAGCTGGACGATTTCGGCCGGCTATTCGCCCCCGGCGGGCTGGTCGACGGCTTCTTCTCCAGCAACCTCGCGCAGTATGCCGACACCTCCCGCAATCCCTGGCGCTGGGCCAAGCTGAACAATGTCGATCTCGGCATCGCCGACAGCACACTGGCGCAGTTCGAGAAGGCGGCCCGGATCCGCGACGCGTTCTTCCCGCAGGGCGGGACGCAGCCCAGCATCGGCTTCGAGATCGAGCCCGTCGACCTGTCGCCCGAGGCGGCCAGCGTGACGGTCGACATCAACGGCCAGACCGTCTCTTACGACCATGGCCCGGTCCGCCCGGTGTCGATGCGCTGGCCCGGCGCCGGGGCCGGCCAGGTCCGCGTTTCCTTCACCGCCGTCGACGGCTCGCCGAGCGGCGGCATCACCCTCGACGGCCCCTGGGCCCTGTTCCGGCTGGTTGACCGGTCCCGGGTCGCAAGCGCCTCGGCCAGCGACCGCTTCCGACTGACCATCAGCGAGGGCAAGGACAGCGCCACCTTTGAGGTCCGCACCGCCAGCGTCCTCAACCCCTTCACGCTGCCGCAGCTGAGGGAGTTCCAATGTCCGCAGGCCTTCTGATCCTGGGGGCCGGGAGCCCCGGCATCTTCGGCAAGCTGCCGTGGCTCGGGGACTTCGTCACCCGCCGGCTGCCCCACAGCTTCGTCGAGCCCTGGGACGACTGGCTGCAGCGCGGCATGGCGGCGACGCGCGAGGCGCTCGGCGAGGTCTGGCTGGACAGCTTCCTGACGGCGCCGGTCTGGCGTTTCCTGCTGCCGGCGGGCAGCGCGGGCCCTGCTGCGATGGCGGGGCTTCTGATGCCCAGCGTCGACCGGGTCGGGCGCTATTTTCCCCTCACCCTGGCCTCGCCGCTCGATGCCGATCCGGGGCCGGAGGCGCCGCTGCTCGCCGCCGGATGGTTCGACATGCTGGAACGGACCGCGCTCGCCGCGCTCGACGACGCCACGGCGCCGGAGGCATGGGAAGCCGCGGTCGAGCGCCTCGGCCCCCCGCCGCTGACGGGGCAGGAGCCATCGCCGCTCGAGATCGGCGACGGCTGGTGGGGCACATCGCTGCCGTCGGCCGACGGGCTGGGCATCGCCGCGCTGCGCCTGGGGCCAGCGCCCTTGGCGGCTCAGGCCCGGTTCTGGACCGGGCCGGCCGCGGAGGGCTGGTACCTCGCCGGCGACGGGCTGCCGCCGCCCGCGGCCTGGCCCCGCGCGTTCATGAGGACGCGCCTGGCCACGGAGCCCGCACAGTGAAGCGCTTCCAGTTCCGATCGGCCGGCCGCACCGATGCGGGCGCGGTGCGGCGTTACAACGAGGACGCGTTCCTGTCCAAGCCGGAGACCGGCCTGTGGGCGGTGGCCGACGGCATGGGCGGCCATCGGAACGGCGACCAGGCGAGCCGGATGATCGTCGAGGCCCTGGACCGGGTGCAGCTCCCCGAATCCGGGGCTGCCTTCATGGGCGACGTCCACGCCCGGCTGTCCGAGGTGCACGACGCCTTGCGGCGGGAGGCGCAGCAGACCGGCGCGACGACCGGGTCGACCGCCATCGTGCTGATGGTCCATGCCGGCCGCTTCGTCTGCCTGTGGGCCGGCGACAGCCGCCTCTATCTGCTGCGCGACCGGCAGCTCTGGCAGATCACGCGGGACCATTCCTATGTCCAGGAGCTCGTCGACAGCGGCGTGCTGTCGCCGGAAGCGGCCCTGAATCATCCCCAGTCCAATGTGATCACCCGGGCGGTGGGCGCCTCGGAAGCGCTGGAGCTGGAGATGGAGCGGAGCGTCGTGCTGCCGGGCGACGTCTTCCTGCTGTGCAGCGACGGCCTGACCCGCGTCGTCTCGGAGGGCGAGATCGCCAACCTGCTCGACGCCATGCCGCCGGACCAGGCGGCGAACGGTCTGGTCGACCTGGCGCTGGGCCGCGGCGCGCCGGACAACGTCACCGTCGTGATCCTGGCCTGCGAGGACGAAGAGGAGCGCACCATACCGCCGCGCCGGCCGAATGGAGGCTGGTCGTGACCGCCGGGCCCGAGCGTCGGCCGGAAGACCCGTTCCAGAGGGTTGAACCGACCAGGCAGGAGCCCTCACGGGGGCCAAGGTCGGCGACCGAGCTGTCGCCCGGCGCGACCGTGCTGTTCACCTACCGCATCGTCCGGCTGATCAGCCGCGGCGGCATGGGCGAGATCTATGAAGCCGAGCACATCGACCAGCGGACGCGGCACGCCATCAAGATCATCCTGCCCGAGCTGATGGGCGACGAATCGATCGTCGCCCTGTTCCTGCGCGAGGCCGAGTCGCTGCGCAAGATCCGGCACGCCGGCATCGTCAGCTATGACGGGCTGTTCCGCGACGAATCGAGGCGCCTCCATCTCGTCATGGAGTATGTCGACGGCCCCTCGCTCAGCGAGAGGCTGCGGGACGGGCCGCTGACGCCGGAGGAGGTCGGCGCCCTGCGCGATCGTCTGGCATCCGGGCTCGCCGAGGCGCACGAGATCGGCATCAGCCACCGCGACCTGTCCCCCGACAACATCCTGCTCGAGCATGGCCGGCTCGGCGGCGCCAAGCTGATCGACTTCGGCATCGCCAAGCTCTCCGATCCGGACGCCCAGACCGTGGTCGGCAGCGCCTTCGCCGGCAAGTTCTCCTGGGCGTCGCCGGAGCAGGTCGGGCTGTTCGGCGCGCAGGTCGATTCGCGGTCCGACATCTACAGCCTCGGGCTCGTGCTCGCCGCCGCCGCCCGCGGCCGGCCGCTGGAGATGGGCCGGTCGATGATGGCGGTGGTCAACGCCCGCCGCAGCGTTCCACAGCTCGACGGCGTGCCGCCGAGCCTCGCGCCCCAGATCGCGAGAATGCTCGAGCCCGATCCGCTCGACCGGCCGCAATCGATGCGGGAACTCATCACCGCCGCAGCCGGACTGGGACCGGCGCCGTCGGCCGGGGCACCACGGCGCCGGATCGCCGTGGTCGCAGCCCTGCTCTGCCTCGTCCTGGCCGCAGCTGCCGGTGGGCTCTGGTGGCAATGGCAACCGACCGCGCCCGCACCGCCCTTGCCGCAATCGCCGCAGCCGTCGGCGGCTGCATCCAGGCCCGCCATCGAGGTGGTGCCGTCGGAGCCGGCACGGCCGAGACCGGCGCCGTCGGAACCGACGCCACCAAAGGCGGTGCAGCCGGAGCGGCCGAAAGCAGAGGTCCCGCCCGAGGCCGGAACCGCGATCCGCCAGGACCCGGAGCCACCCCTGGACCGGCAGCAGTTGCCCCGGCTCCTGGATCTGCCCGCGCACGACCTGTACCTCGCCGGGCAACGCTTTTTGCAGGAGAAGCGCGACGCGGACACCGCGCTCGTGCTTTGGGAGGAGGCGGCGCGGCGCGGCAGCGGCGAGGCCGCGCTCGGCATCGCCCGCTTCTACGACCCGGCCTCCTGGGACCAGGGCCCCCACCCCTTCACCGCGCCGAACCCGGCCAAGGCCCGGGAATTCTATTCGACCGCCCTGGAACGTGGGATGGACGAGGCCCGGCCGCGCCTCCAGGCCCTCGGCAACGCAGGTTCCGAACCATGATCCGAATGGCTCCCCTCGCCCGCATCCTTGCCGTCGGCCTCGTGCTCGGGCTGTCGACGGCGGTCCTCGCCGGCGGAGCGGCGGCGCAGACCCAGTCGGCACCGGCCGCAACCCGGACCCCGTTGCTGATGCCGGGAACGACGAGCCTGTGGCAGCGCGTGCTCACCCGGCCGGGCGCCAAGGCCGCGGCGGAGCCGGGCCAAGCTTCGGCAGGCCCCGAGATCCCGGCCCTGTCCATGCTCTTCGTCTATGGGCGGGCGAAGAGCGGGGATGCCGACTGGATCGAGATCGGCACGACCCCGGGCGGGCAGACGCTGGGATGGATCCCGGCCGCGGAGGCGATCGACTGGAAGCAGACGATGGTCGTGCTCTTCACCAATCCGGTGAACCGCGACCGCGCCCTGTTCTTCAACGCGGACGATCCGCTACTGACGCTGATGGAGGCACCCGACGCCGGCGCCCGGGCCGCGGCGCTGCGCCAGGCCGCCGAAACCCACGCCCTGCCGCCGGACAGCCCGGTGACGGCGATCGAGCCCTCGGCCTGGATCGACCCGGCCAAGAATTTCTACTTGCTGCCGATCCTGAACTGGACCGACGGCTATTTCGCCAGCGGCTTCTCGGGGCTGGCCCTCGAGGTCGCGGCGACATCGCTGCAGGAGAAACCCGAACAGGCCGAGCCGGCCAAGCCCGATCCCCAGGTCGCGGCCAAGCTGCTGGAAGGGTATCGCGCCGGCGTCGTCTTCGTCGTCGACACCACCATATCGATGGAGCCCTATGTCGCGCGCACCCGCGCCACCATCGAGGCGTTGACCGCCAAGCTCGCGGCGTCCGAGGAGGGCGACCGGGTCAGCTTCGGCCTGGTCGGCTTCCGCGACGTGATGCCCGACGGCTCGCCGGACGGCTACATCACCAAGGTGTTCGCGACCCTGGCCGACGGGCACGACCGGGCGTCGTTCCTGGGACGCCTCGACGCCGCATCGGCCTCGACAGCGGACAATCTCGATTTCCGCGAGGATGCCCTGGCCGGCGTCAAGGCCGCGCTCGACGACATCGACTGGACCGACGTCGCCGGCCGCTTCGTCGTGCTGGTCACCGACGCCAGCCCGCGCCGCGCCAGCGATCCTTATTCCTCGACCCATCTCGACCCGGACCAGCTGCGCCTGCTCGCCCAGTCCAAGGGCGCGGCGCTGATGGTGATCCATCTGAAGACGCCGGCCGGCAAGGCGGACCATCAGGCCGCCGAGGACGCCTACACGCCGATGACCGCCTATCCGAACATCGGCAGCCTGTATTTCCCGATCGAGGGCGGCGACGTCCGCACCTTCGGCACGGTGATCGACCGGATCTCGGAGACGATCCTCCGGCAGATGGATACGGACACCCAGGTCGCGGGCGAGGCCCCGCCGGCGGCGCCATCCCCGGCGAAACCGGCGGCAGAGGCGAGCGAGAGCGCCTTCGCCCGCGCCGGCCTGGTCGGCCGAGCCATGCAGCTCGCCTATCTCGGCCGGATGGAAGGCAACCAGCCGCCCCGCCTGTTCTCGGCCTGGGTCTCCGACCGCGACATCGCCAACTCGGCGCGCAAGACCCTCGACGTCCGGGTCCTGATCACCCGCAACCAGCTGTCGGATCTGCAGGCGACGCTGAAGGCGATCATCGACGCGGGCGAATCGACGCGGGTAGCGCCGAACGACTTCTTCCGCCAGCTGCGCAGCGCCGCCGCGACCATGGCCCGGCGGCCGGAGGGCGTGGGCGGCGAGAATGCCCGCCGGCTGGCCGATCTCGGGCTGATCGGCGAATACCTCGAAGGCCTGCCCTATCGCAGCCGGATCATGGAGCTGAGCGAGGACGACTGGCTGTCCTGGAGCTTCGGCCAGCAGCGCCAGTTCCTCGACGACCTCGAGGCCAAGGTCGCGCTGTACCGGCAGATCTACGACAACACCGATCTCTGGATCGCCCTTGACGGCGACCGCAGCGGCGGCGAGGCGGTCTCTCCGATCCCGCTCGACGCCCTGCCATGAACGTCCTGGCGCCCCCGCCGGTCTACGCCCTGCGCGACGTGACGCTGCGCCGCGGCGGCCGCACCGCCGCCTTCGAGCTACATGTCAGCAACCTCGTCATCCAGCGCGGCGAGATCTGGTTCCTGGCGGGCCAGTCCGGCTCCGGCAAATCGACCCTGCTGGACCTGCTGGGCGGCACCCTGGCCCCCGACAGCGCCGGCGCCTTCCATCTTGCCGGCGGCAAGGGCTCGCCGGTCGACCTGGCCCTGCTGTGGCGCCGCCGGCGGCACGACGCCCTCGCGGCGCTGCGAGCCAACAGCATCGGCTATGTGCTGCAGACCGGCGGGTTGCTGCCCTATCTCACGGTCGGGGAGAACATCGCCCTGACCGCCCGCGTCGCCGGCCGGCACGAGCCGGAGCACCTGCGCACCCTGGCGCGCCGGCTTGGCCTGGCGCGGCTGCTCGACGTCCCGCCGCGCCGCCTGTCGGTCGGCGAGCGGCAGCGCGTGGCCATCGCCCGCGCCCTCGCCCACCGGCCCGACATCCTGCTGGCGGACGAGCCCACGGCGTCGCTCGACCCGCCGACGGCGGAGCAGGTGTTCGGCCTGCTGATCGAGACCGTCCAGCAGTTGAAGACCACGGCCATCATCGCCTCGCATGACTGGGCCAGGACCGAGGCCGGCGGGTACCGGACTTTCGGCCACGCCCTGCGGCGCGAGCAGGATGCCGTGCGCGCCTATTTCTGGACCTGAGCCGGTCATGCGACGGATTGCGCTCGCGGCGAAACTCGCCGCCCGGGACTTCGGCCATGACTGGCGGATCGTGCTGTGTCAGGTGCTCGGCCTCACCGCGGTGCTGGCGCCGCTGCTGGTGCTGTTCGGCATGCGTTTCGGCCTGATCGACACCCTGGCCCAGCGGCTGATCGAGGATCCGCGCAACCGCGAGATCGTGCCGGCCGGCAGCGCCCGCTTCGACGCCGCGTTCTTCCGCGACCTGGCCGGGCAGGACGGGATCGCCTTCATCGTGCCGGCGACCCGCTCGATCGCCGCCAGCTTCACCCGGCTGCGCAGGGCGGATGGCGGCGGCCGCCCCCTCTCCGGCGTCGCGCTGCTGCCCTCGGGGCCGGGCGACCCGCTGCTCGGCGGCAATCCGCCGCCGGCCGGGGATGCGGTGGTGCTCGGCCGCCGGCTCGCCGACAGCCTCGGCGCGGTCGCGGGCGACCGGCTCACCGCTGAGATCACGCGGCAGCGCGACGGCCGCCTCGAGGCACAGCGCCTGATGCTCACCGTCGCCGGCGTCACCGACGCGCCGATCGCGCCGGCCGACGGCCTGCTGGCGCCGCTCGACCTCCTCACCGCCACCGAGGATTGGCGGGACGGCTTGGCCGTCGGCGACCGGGGCTGGGCTGGCGCCCCGCCGCCGGCCGTGGACCGCGTGTTCGCGCGCTTCCGCCTCTATGCCCGCTCGATCTACGACGTCGCCGCGATCGAGGCGTCACTCAAGGAGCGAGGCGTCGAGGTCCGCACCGCCTCGGCCGAGATCGCGCAGATGCAACTGCTGGACCGCAATCTCGGCATCGCCTTCTGGCTGATCGCCGGCTGCGGCGCGCTGGGCTATCTGGTCTCCCTCGCCGCCAGCCTGCGCGGCCACGTCGAGCGCAAGCGGCGGGATCTCGCGATGCTGCGGCTGATCGGGCTGCCGACGCGGTCCCTGATCGCCTTCCCGGTGGTCCAGGCGGTGCTGATCGCGGTGCTCGGCGTGGCCCTCGCCGGCATCGTCTTCCAGGGCGCGGCCACGGCGCTCAACAGCATCTTCGCCGGCAGCCTGCAGCCCGGGGAACGCATCTGCCGGCTGCTGCTGGTCCATTTCGGCATCGCCACGGCGGCGACGATCCTGGCCGCGCTGCTGTCGGCGAGCTGGGGCGGCCTGCTCGCCGCCCGCATCCAACCGTCCGAGGGACTCCGTGATGTGTGATCGACCGGTCCGGCTGCTGCGAGCCGCGCTTCTGGGTCTCGCGGCCTGGCTGGCGATCGCCGCGCCGGGCCAGGCGGCCGAACCCATCACCTGGCCCGAGGATGCCTACAACCCGGCGCCGGCGCCTGGCGACGTCGTCCTGCCCCTGCCCTGCGGCGGCGCCATGACCTTCCGGCGCATCGACCTGCCCTCAGCCGGCGTGCTCGACGACGTCCGGGTCCAGCTCGGCGACGCCCAGCCGGAGCTGGGCTTCCTCAGCGACCGCCGCTTCGAGGTCATCGCCGGCTCCTTCACCGACACGGCGACGCCGGGCGTCCGCTACTTCCTGATCGGCAAATACGAGGTCACGCGCGCGCAATGGGATGCGCTGGCCGGCGGCGACTGCCCGAATCCGACGATGCGGACGCGGCTGCCGCAGACCGAGCTCTCCTGGTTCGATGCCGTCGCCTTCGGCCAGCGCTATTCCGAATGGCTGATCACCCATGCCCGCGACGCGCTGCCGGCGGAATCGGGAACCCCCGGCTTCACCCGCCTGCCGACGGAAGACGAATGGGAATATGCCGCCCGCGGCGGCATGGCGGTCTCCTCGGAAACATTCCTGGCGTCGCGGTTCCCGATGCCGAGCGGCGTTCCGGCCGAGTATCTCTGGTACCAGGGCACCGGGTCGGCGGAAGGCAAGCTGCATCCGATCGGCCTCCTCAAACCCAACCCGCTCGGCCTGCACGACGTGCTGGGCAATGCGTCGGAGATGATGTTCGAGCCGTTCCGGCTGAACCGGCGCGGCCGGCTGCACGGCCAGGCCGGCGGCTTCATCGTCCGCGGCGGCGACTTCACCATGCCGCTCGACCAGATCCGTTCCGGCATGCGCGTCGAGATGCCCTACTACGCCGGCGGCAGCGGCAAGGCCACTGAGACCCGCCAGCTCGGGCTTCGCCTGGTGGTGGCCGCGCCGGTCATCACCTCGCCCGAGCGGCTGGCGGAGATCGAGCGCGAGTGGCGCGCCATGCCGTCGTCGAGCGAGAGCCCAGCGAATGCCCGGCGCGAGGACGCGGCCCTGAGCACGCTGGATCGCCTGGCCGACGAGGCCGCGGACGAGACCGTCAAGACCGAGCTGCGCGGCGTCGGGCAATCGATCCGGGAAGCCCTGGTGGACCGCAACGACGCCCGGAACCGGACGGTGCGGTCGCTGGTCAATGTCGGCGCCCTGCTCGGCAACAAGCTGCGCACCGATCAGCAGCGCCTGCTGGCCGTCGGCCAGGCGATCGAGCAGGTGGCGCGCCCGGCCCTGCGGCAGCTGCAGTCGCGCCGGCAGGATGCCCAGACCCGCAAGGCGCTTGGCGACGCCCAGGCGCAGATGGAGCAGATGGAGAGGCAGCGCTCCGGGCTGGAGGACACGGTGCGCACCTCGCGCGAGATCTATGTCGACACCGTGCTGAGTACCTCCGGCGACTATTCGGACGAGGTGGTCCAGGCACAGGTGCCGACGCTGAAGGCAGAGCTGCACGCCCGCGGCTCCGACTCGCTGGTGCCCTATGTCGACATCTTCGTGCTGCACATGCAGCGGATGCGTGACAACGGCGCCGCCGACCCCCAGAGCCTCGTCGACGACCTGACCCGATGACCCGGTGGCGGACATGGATGGCGGTACTGGGGGGCGGGCTCGTCGCCGTGGCCGCGCTCCTCGCCGCCATCCATGTCGTCAATGAGCGGCTCGCCGGAGAGGCGCGGTCGGCGATCGCGGAGGCTCGCGCCGCCGCCCCGGACGCCGCGGCGTCGCCAGACGATCCAGCCGTCGCCCTCGCCGCCCTCGACCGTCTCTCCGCCTCCCCGCTGGCCGGCGCGCCGCCCGCCTGGTGGCGACGGGCGAGCCTGAACGCCGCGACCCTCGACGATCTTCGGGCGGAGACCCGGCGGCTGGATCGCGACCTGTTGCGCGACGGGCTTCTCGGGCGGCTGGCCGGCCGTATCCTCGAGCGGATCGAGCGCCCCGACATTGCGCCCGAGCTCGCCTTCGAGGGGCTGAAGGCGGTCCTCGCCCTCGGCGACGCGAGCGTCCCGCGACAGGACGATCTTGTCCGCCTCTGGGCCTCGATCGACTGGTCCGTCACCGAGCCCGCCCCCGACCGGCGCGAGCGGCTGGCGCGCCACCTGGAGCAGGCGCTGGCCATGGAGCCGCGCCTCGTGCCCGCGGTGGATGCTTCGGCGATCGACCGGGTCCGGGCCCGCCTGCGGCAGACGCCGCTGTCGGTCCGGGCCTATGCCGTGATCCGCAGCTCCGAGGCGGCCCAGGCGCTGCCCCCGTTCCGCGCCGATCTGATTCTGGGTGCCGAGGGTTGGGCGCTGGCCCGCCGCTCCGGGGCCTCGCTCGCCACGCCGATCCCGGGCCTGCTCACCGCCGAGGGTTTCCATCGGGTGATGGCGCCGGCGCTGGCCGACCTCTCCGGCGCGCTGCAGGCCGATGCCTGGGTGCTGGGCGGGAGCGGGCAACCCGAGACTGTCGGGCGCACGCTCGCCGCGACCGTGCTCGGGCTCTATCTCGACGACGTGGCCAGGGCCTGGGACGGTCTTCTTGACGATCTCGAGATCCTGCCGGCCCGCGCCGAGCCCGGCAGCACCGGCCAGGTCATCGACGCCCTGACGCGGTCGCCCGGCCCGCTCCTGCGCCTTGCCCTCGCCGCGCGCCAGGCCACGCTGTTCGACCGGGCGAGTGGCGCGGACGCCGCGCAGCTTGCGGCCCTGGCGGAGGCCATCGGCGGCACGAGGCCATGGTCGGCGATCGACCGCCGCTACGCCTGGCTTCTCGCGGGCGAGGGCGAGGATCTGCCCGGCTTCGCGGCGCTGATCGACGCCGCGCGCCCGCTGGTCGATTCGGCCGGCGGCCTGCCGGGCGACGCGCCGCCATCAGCGTCGCCGCTCGACTGATGCGGGCGGCGGCTCCCCTTCCGGGCGCGGATCCACGCGCCGCCTGCGACGCCGGCATCGCCGGGGCGCCTGACGCCCTGTGCCGGCCGGAGATCGGCCTCTGGGCGCTGGCCATGCCGGGAGGCGAGGCGCCGGATCTTCGCGACGAGGCCGCCGCCGTGCTGCGCGATCTCGCAGCGCTGCCGGCCGGGCTCGGCCGGGCAGAGCTGGCCCGGGCCGTTCATCGGCGGGTCGAGCGGGAGGCGCTTCGGTCCGGTCACCGGCAGCAGTCCCGCCGGCAATCCGAGGGCGTGTCGATCCTGGCCGCGATCGTCAGCCTGCCGCATGTGATGTGCTTCCGGGCCGGCCAAGGCGGCCTCTATCGCCTCGGACCAAGCGGTCTCGCCGCGCTTCCCTTCGACGGGCGGTCGCAATCCGGAAAGAGGACCTCCCAACCGGAGGTGGCGCGGATCCGCCTGGAAGCAACAGACCGGCTGGTCCTGACCTCCTACGAGCTGTCGGCCGACACGATACGGCCGGACGATGCATCCCTGCTGCACGAGCCGCCCGATGCCGCGGCCCGACGGCTGGCGGCGCGCGCCGGCATCCTGGGATCGCGTCAGCCGGCGGTGCTCGTGCTGGCCGCACGAACTGAGCCGGAAGCCGTCACAACGCCGTCGCGCCATCGACCTCCCGCGGATGGACGTACCCGTGCCGCCGGACGGGCACCGCTCCCGCTCCTCCTGGGCGTCGGGGCGTTGGCCGTGGTCACGGTCGCGGCTGTCGGCCTGGCGCTGTCGTACCGGCCCGGGCCGGTACGGACGGCGCCGCCCGCTCTGGTCGCCGCGCCCGACATGGACCTTGCGGCGCTCGGCCTGTCATCTGCCGATATCGCAGCCACCGATCGGCGCCTGGCGCAGACCGTGCGCCTGGCCCTGGCGGTCACGGCGATCGACCGCGCCCTGGACCGGCTCGACCTGCCGCCGGCGGCCGGCCCAGCCCTGATCGCGGATCCGTTCTCGCCCGCAGCGCTCGACGCCCATGCCCACCTTCTCGCGGCCCGGCTGCCGGGGTTGCCATTGGCGACGCCGCTGCGCGTCGCTTACCAGAAGTCGAGCCCCTTCGGCGTGCGCGTCCATCCGATCACCGGCCTGACGATCCTGCACACGGGCGTCGATCTCGTCGCCGCGGCGGGAACCCCGATCTTCGCCACCGGTGCCGGCCGCGTCCTGCGATCGGGGCTCGCCGGCGGCTACGGCAACATGGTGGAGATCCAGCATGCCGACGGCTTGGTCACCCGATATGCGCATATGCAGTCCCTCGCGGTGGCCGCGGGCGACCCGGTCTCGGCCGGGACCGTCGTCGGCACCCTCGGCTCCACGGGCGAGTCGACCGGCCCTCACCTGCACTACGAGGTCCGGCGCGGGGACGTGCCGGTCGACCCGATGCCGTTCCTCGAGACCGGCCAGGCCTTGAAGGCCGTTCTGCTCGTCGCGTTCCGGAAATGAAGGCACCGCGCCCATCCGGTGACATAATCCGATGCGGACAATGTTCATCCGTTCCCACGCCAGGCACGATATCCTTGTACAATCCTGTCGGGACCTGCCGCAGATCGCGTCCGATCGGACCGAATGGCACGGCGCAACGAAGGGAGGAGAGCCGATGACCGCGATCAAGAGCCAACGGACGACCCGGATGATCTCCGGCATCGCAGCCGTGCTCGGGTTTTCGATTGTTCCTTGGGCTCAGTCCCAGGCGGAGATCCTGATCCTGCAGAGTGCGGCCGAACGTCAGCCGATCGCCTGCGCCGACCGCGACGTCGTCATTCGCGCCGACGACCAGCGCTACAGCCTCGCCGGCAAGTGCCGTTCGCTGATCCTCGAAGGCGACCGCAACTTCGTCTCGATCGAGCTTGCTGCCGGCGCCACGCTGACGGTGTCCGGATCGCAGAACCAGGTCTACTGGAAGGAGAGAACCGAGACTCCTTCGATCGTGGACACCGGCAGCGGCAACCGCATCAGCCAACTCGGCGGCGATAAGATCCGGCGCTGATCACAAAGCAAGATGGAACTTCCCCCATAGCGCTGGCCCCACCGCGAGACCTTCTACGAGGGCTGGAGGGCGCTCGACGTCATCATCAAACCCCGACGATCAGCGTTGGCACGGTGCGGATTGCCTGGAACGAACGCCCCGGTTGGTGCGAGATGCGATACGGGTCGAAGCCAAGCGTCTTCCGCCCGTCTCTCTTTCGTCCTACTTTTGACCCCACCATCTTCGCAGATGGCCTTCACGGCATGCCTGGAACCTGACAGATCATTGGCACCGATCTCGGGACGCTTCATGTCGCTCGTGTTCACGCAGGTAGGGGAACGCTATGAGCTTGTCCGGCATCTTTGCTCGAGTGGTCGCGCTGGTCGGCGCCGGAGCGATCCATTTGCGGCACCGGCACGACGGCCCGCGAGAGCCGGCCTTCGGCAGCACGCCGGAGATCCCGGCAGCAAAGCCCCAGGGCAGCATCCCGACGTTGAAGATGCCGACCGCAAGAGGATGGGCGGCGGGACGGACGCCGATCGCTGCGCCGGGGCTCCAGGTGAACGCCTTCGCCGCCGGCCTGAAGCATCCGCGCTGGATCCACGTGCTGTCGAATGGCGACGTGCTGGCGGCCGAGGCTTTGAGCACGCCGGGGGGCATCAGCTCCGTCTTCGACTACGCCATGTTCAGCACGATGAAGCGCGCTGCCGCGGTGGGAGACAGCCCGAACCGCATCACCCTCCTGCGCGATGCCGATGGCGACGGCGTCGCCGAAATCCGCGAGGTGTTCCTCGGCGGGCTGAACCAGCCGTTCGGCATGGCGCAGCTCGGCGATACGCTCTATGTCGGCAACACCGATGGCGTGGTGGCGTTCCCGTATACGCCCGGAGACACGCGGATCAGCGCGTCGGGGCGGAAGCTGGCGGACTTCAAGCCCGGCGGGCACTGGACGCGGAGCCTGCTCGCGAGCTCCGACGGGCGGAAGCTCTATGTCGGTGTCGGCTCGCTCAGCAATATCGGAGACCACGGGATGGCCGCAGAGGAGGGCCGGGCCGCCATCCACGAACTGGACCTCGAGAGCGGCAAGGTCCGCATCTTCGCCGCCGGCCTGCGCAATCCTGTCGGCATGGCGTGGGAGCCGACGACAGGATCTCTCTGGACGGTTGTGAATGAGCGCGACGGGCTGGGTGACGAGACGCCCCCCGACTATCTGACCTCGGTGCGCGACGGCGGCTTCTACGGCTGGCCCTATTGCTATTGGGACAGGATCGTGGACGATCGGGTGCCCCAGGATCCGGCGCTGGTCGCAGCGGCCATAACTCCGGATTTCGCATTGGGCGGGCACACGGCGTCGCTGGGCCTGTGCTGGCTTCCGGCCGGCACGCTGCCCGGCTTTCCGGACGGCATGGCCATCGGGCAGCACGGTTCCTGGAACCGCAGCACGTTGAGCGGCTACAAGGTGGTCTTCGTGCCATTCGTGAATGGACGCCCCTCCGGGCCTGTGCGCGACATCCTGACCGGCTTCCTGTCAGCTGACGAGCGCGCCTCCTATGGACGGCCAGTGGGGGTGACCATCGGCCCGGACGGCTCGGTTCTGGTGGCGGACGACGTGGGCGATGTGATCTGGCGGGTCACGGGGGCGCCGGATCACGGCTGAACATGCGGTGACCGACGCGTCGGGTCGCGGAACTGCCGTCAACGCGTCGTCACGGCGGCCGACCAATCCAGCACGGTGTCTCGATCCAGAGCGGCAGGCTGCCGCTCCTGCGGGCTGCCGGCCAGGTGGCGGGCGAGGGCATGTCGAAGTGCCGAAGCGACCGGCCGTCGGTCGAGATCGCCCGCAAGGTCGATGCCGCTGATGACGAGCCGGCCGCGCCCGATCCGGCATTCCGCCAGAAGCGCGAGGTCCCGGTTCGAATTCCAATCGTCGACGACGCGGACGATCGGCGACAGGCCAAGCCCGCCGAGATCGAGTGCCGCGCGGCCATGAACCAGCTCCCACCAATGCCAGTCGGAGGTGCGGCCGCTCGGGAACGCGCTGAAGATCGGATGGTCCCGATCGATCAGCAGGCCGAGCGTGTGCGGCGGCTGGCGCCGGGTCCAGAGCGTGTTCCAGAACACCGTGGTGAAGCCGAGGATGCTGTCCTGCCGGATCGCCTTCGGATCGGGTGACCAGACGATGGTCTCGCCGGCCTCGATCCGGCGGAGGATCGCCTCATCCAGATCCGGCACGATGTCGAGCGGGGCCGCGTCCCCGGCCGTCTCGAAGACCCAGTAGCCCCAGCGATTGCGGTATCCGGTGCCGGCGAGCTCGAGCAGGAGCTCGTAGCGGCCCTGGGCGAGAGCGTCGGTCTCGATCCTGAGATCGCCGAGCCGGTGCAGGTCCCCGGTTGCGAGGCTTGGGGCCCGGATCTCGCCCTGGGCGACGGGCTTGCCATGGTCGTCGGCGAGCGACCAGCGCAGCACGCCACCCTCGATGTCCGCCGGCCCGAACTGCGCGATCTCGACAGCCGCCAGGATCGGCTCGCCGCGAGTCACGACGAAGCGCCCGCTCCTGACCAGCGGCACGATGGGCGCGCAGAACTCGCGGAACGCTGCGGGCGAGACATAGGGCTTCTCGTCCCAGAAGGCATCGACGACGCCGACCAGCGCCGTCCCCTGGCCCGGGAAGTCCTGCAGGCCGAGCAATTGGATGCCGGCGAAATCCTTGGTCCGCAGCGCGCTCTCGATATCCTCCTTGTACAGCTTCGTCTGCAGGCTGCCGCTCGCCATCATGAAATCCCTGGCAAGGCCCAGCATGCCTTTCCCGGCAAGGTCGTCGCGGACGCGGATGAAGTTCCGCGCCTCGACCACGCCGCGATACTTCTCGATCTCATCGAGGTCCGGAAAGACGCACCATTGCCCCATCTCATGGGTCACCAGCGGCATGTCGACTGCATCGCGATAGGTGCTCCAGTCGGTATTCGTCTCCAGCGCATGCGCGTTGAGCCGCCCGGCGAGGCCCTCGCCCCAGCGCTGCGATCGCGGCTCCGGCTTCGAGACGAAATCGGCCTCCGCGATCGTCGGCCAGCCGGAACAGCCCGTATAGAGCCGGCGCGGATCGGCTTCGCTCCAATGGGCGACCCAGCGCGACAGGAAGGCGTGCAGCCCCGGGCCGTGCGGCTCGTTGCCGACTGCCATCATCACGAAGGAGGGGTGGTTGCCATAGGCGCGGATGATCCGCTCGGATTCCTCATGAATGAAGCGGTCGAGGTTGGGGTCGGAGCCGAGCACGGCCCAGACCGGCGTCTCGACATGGAGCAGCACGCCCGCCTCGTCGGCCGCGACGAAGGCCGCTTCGGGCGGACAATAGGAATGGAAGCGCACATGGTTGAGGCCATAGGCCTGCACGGTCGAATAGACCTTACGCCAGCCGTCGACGTCGCAGGGCGGATAGCCGGTGAGCGGGAAGATGCAGCAATCGAGCGTGCCGCGCAGGAAGACGGCACGGCCGTTCAGACGCAGGCGCCGCCCGTCGCGGGTGAAGGCGCGGATGCCGAAGCTGGCCTCGCGCCGATCGACCGGGACGCCGTCCCGTGACCATTCGACATCGAGCCGGTGCACGGTCGGCGAGAACTCGTCCCAGAGGCCCGCGGCTTCCGGCAGATCGACGGACATCGAGATCGGCGTGAAGCCGCTGCGGATCGTGACCGGCTGCTCGACGACCAGCGGCTCGGCGATGCCGGCGAGATGGAAGCGCAGGGTCAGCCGGTCCTCGGCTTCGCCGGTCCAGAAGGTCGGGTGGTGGATGTCGGTGTCGAACGCGTCGAGCTCGATGTCGATCCGGGCCTGGCGCGTCGGGGCGTGGATGGCGACGCGGCCGATCGCGCCGGCCGAGGCTTCGATCCGCAGCGAGCCGACGACACCGTTCCAGTTGGTCTGGGTGTGGTCGGTGTTGGAATGGGCGACATCATCGACGCCCGTATGCCTGATCGCCTCGCCGACCGCCTCGACCCGCGCATTGTCGATCATCAGGACAAGGCGATGCGGGCCGGCCGCGAGCCGGCCGAGCAGAAAGCGGTGCTCGGTCGACAGGCTGCGGTCCCGGCCGATCTTCACGCCGTCGAGCCAGGCCGTGACCTCGCCATGCGGCCGCTCCAGCACGAGCTGGTGGTAGAGCCCCTCCGTCGCGACCTCGAAGGACCGGCCGTACCAGGCGCGGCCGACATAGGGGTGGCGGCGCGAGAGATGCGCCATGGTGGTTTCCGGATTGGCGGGCGCCTTCCGGGCCTCGTCGACGCTGCCGGGAAGCGCGATCGTGTCGTCGAGATCGCGGTCGAACCACGCCTCCTTCAGGCCGCGATGATCGGGATCGAGCGCGAAGGACCAGGTCCCGGCGAGGGATGTCTCGAACAGCATTGTCACTCCGGATGATCATGGAATAGGAGCCGGGGCGCGGGCGTCAGGCCAACGGTCGAAATTACTGACTTGTCATCCCGTGCGCGCTGCGGCGCGAAGTGCCGCTGCGCAGACACGGGATCTCTGCGCGATCCCAGAGAGATCCCGTGTCTGCAGCGCATCATTTCATGCTGCGCTGCGCACGGGATGACGGGTCATTGTCTATGGCTTGGCCTTACATCTTGGCCTTGATCTCGGCCTCTGCCTGGGCGATCGCCGCGTCGATCGGCTTGCCGCTGGTCACCACCGCATTCACCGCGGTCTCCACCGCCTGCGAGGCGACGGAATCGAGCGGGTTGGTGGTCTGCGGCACCATCTCGGCCTGCACCTTGGCGAAGATCTCGTTGGCGTTCTGGCCGTCATAGTAGGGGTCCTGGAAATTGATCCAGGGCGCCGTCCCGGCCTGCATATAGGCGGGGTAGAGATCGCCCTTTTCATATTGCAGCTTCAGGCTGGTGTCGTTCATGGCGATCCATTTGACCAGTGCCCAGGCCGCGTCCTTGTTCTTGCTGGTCTCCAGCACGCCCAGGAAGTCGCCGCCCCAATTGAAGGCCGAGACGCCGTTCTCCGCGGCCGGCGCCGGCACGACGCCCCATTTGCCGGCATCCCCCGGCGCATAGGCGCTCTTCAGCAGCCCGCCGAACCAGTTGCCGACGACGATGGTCGCGATCTGGCCGCGGGCGAAGGCGCCCTGCCATTCCGGCGTCCACATGGCGAAGGGCGAGATCAGGCCGGCATCCCGCGCCTTCGCGACCAGCTCGAAGGCCTGCCGGAAGACCGGGCCGCCGACCTGCAACCCGCCGTCCTTGTCGAAATAGGAGACGCCATGCTGCGCGATATAGGCGCGGACCAACTCGTTGCCCGTCCCCACCATCCAGCGCTCGTTCGGCTTCGCGATCTTCTTGCCGGCCTCGATGAACGCATCCCAGTCCTTGAGCGTCGCCGCGAGCGCCTGCGGTTCACTGGGGAGGCCGGCCGCGGCGAAGAGGTCGCGCCGGTAGAAGACCCCGCCCGGTCCGGTGTGCTTCGGCAGCGCGAAGATGCGGCCCGTCGCCGGATCCTCGATCTTGGACCAGGCGAAGGGCGCGAATTCGGCCTTGAGCGCACCGGCGTTGAAGGGCGGCTTCGAGAGGTCGGCGAATTGCTGCTTGTCGCTCAGCTGCGCAACGTTGTTGATCTCGACCATCGCGATATCCGGCCCGGTGCCGGCGAGAAGGGCCGAGAGCAGCTTGTTGAGATAGGCGTTGTTGCCGGACGGGAAGCCCTGGATCCGGACCTTGACGTTCGGATAGGCCTTGTTGAACTCCGGCAGCAGCGACGACAGCGTCCGGTCGTTGTGCGGCCAGGTCCACAGGCTGACGGCGCCCGAGACGTCCGTGTTCGGCGCCTCCTGTGCCGCCGCGCCCTGAAGGCTCGCGGCGAGGGCAAGCGCCGCCGCCATGATGGTCCAGCGTCTTGTCATTTCGGATCCTCCCTTCGATCGGTCATGACTTCACGGCGCCCCCCGTCAGGCCGCTGATGAACTGGCGGCTGAGGAAGGCGAAGAGCATGAAGACCGGCACGAGGCCGATCATGGTGGCCAGCATCACCGCCGGCAGATCGGCGAAATAGATCGAGTTCAGCGAGGTCAGCGCCAGCGGCACCGTGAACTTGGTCTGGTCGGTCAGGATGACCAGCGGCAGCTGGAAGTCGTTCCAGGTGCTGATCAGGGTCCAGACGCCGAGGGCCGCGAGGCCGGGCCGGATGATCGGCAGCACGATCCGGAAGAACACCGGGAAGGCACCGGCGCCATCGACCTCCGCCGCCTCGTACAGTTCGTGCGGCACGGTGCCGGAGATGTAGGTGTACATCCAGATCACGCCGAAGCCCGAGGCCAGCGCCGGCACGATCAGCGGCCAGAAGCTGTCGAGCCAGCCGAACCAGTTCATCTCGAGGAAGAACGGGATCAGCGCGAGCGACGGCGGGAAGAACAGCGTCGCGAAAGCCAGGAGCAGCAGCAGCTGATGACCCTTGGCGCGGCGATAGCGCGCGAAGCCGTAGCCGGCGAGCGCGCTGACCAGGACCAGGCCGGCCGTCTTCGGCACGGCGACCAACAGGCTGTTCACCAGCGGCGCCAGCGGCTCGTACACCGCCTGGATGCGGGCGAAATTGTCGAGGAGCGCATCGCCGAAGAAGACCGGCGGCGGGAACTGGAAGACCTCCTCCAGCCGCCGCGTCGCCATCACGGCGGTCCAGTACAGCGGCAGGACGAAGACGAGGGAGAAGACCCCGAGCCCGATCGTGACCAGGACGTTGGCGCGCCGCTCGTGCCTGGCGAGGAAGCCCGCCATCACGCGGTCCCCGCCGACATCCGCCCGAGCAGGCGATGATAGAGGATCGTCAGCAGCGTGATCGCGGTGAAGATGTACCAGGACACCGCCGAGCCGAGGCCGAAGTCGAAATTGGTGAAGGCGGTCGCATAAAGATACATGCCGAGCGTCGTCGTGGCGTTGTCGGTGCCGCCGGTGCCGGCGGTCAGCACGAAGGGCTCGTCGAAGATCTGTAGCCCGCCGAGCGTGGCGTTCGTGATCGAGAAGGCGAGCGTCGGCAGCATCAGCGGCACGGTCACATGCACGAAGATCTGCACCCGGCTGGCGCCGTCGATCCGGGCCGCCTCGTGGAGGTCGCGCGAGATCGACTGCAGGCCGGACAGGAAGATGATGAAATGCCAGCCGGTCCAGCGCCACACGACCAGCAGGACGACGAGCGGCTTGATCCACGCTTCCGAGCCGAGCCAGTCGAAGTAGTAGGGCTCGCCCGTGATCGCGCCGATCACCGTGTTCACGATGCCGCCATTCGACGAGAACATCACCCGCAGTATGACGGCCGAGACCGCCGGCGCGACCAGGAGCGGAAACAGGAAGACGATTCGGAAATACTGCCGGCCGACCACCACGTATTCGTTGACCAGGACGGCAAGCGCGAAGGCCAGCGCCACGGTGGCGGCCGCCGAGGCGATCCAGACGACGAAGGTGTTCCAGATCGCCTTGCGGAAGACCGGGTCGTCGAGGGCGCGGAGATAGTTGTCGAGGCCGACGAATTCCGGCCGGCCGAAGCCGTCCCAGCGATTGAAGCCGAGATAGAGCGAGAACAGGACCGGGAAGAGGCTGAAGACGGCGAAAATGGCGAAGAACGGCGCCACGGTCGCATAGAAGGCGCGATCCCGCCTGGACCAGCCGCCGGACGACGGAAGCGCTGAGGCGCTGCCAGGCCGCATCCTCCCTGTCCTCCTTTTATCGGATCGTTGCCTATTAAACATCCGATATTTGATCGGCGGTCAACCCCTGGATCGATCTCTCGGCGCAGGTTACGATGTGCGATGAGCGGCCAATCGGGGCTTTCGCTACCGGCTTGAAGCTTGCATATCGAATCTTCATGTCGATAATAAATCAGACAAGAGCGAAGGAGCCTTCGTGAAGATCACCGCCATCCAGACGCGCATCGTCAATGCCGAGATGCGGAACTGGGTTTTCGTGAAGGTGGAGACCGACCAGCCGGGTCTCCATGGCTGGGGCGAGGCGACGCTCGAATGGAAGACCCGGGCGGTGGTCGGCGCGATCGAGGATCTGGCGCCGCTGATCGTCGGCCGCGATCCGCGCGACATCGAGCAGGCGGTGCGCGCCATGAAGAAGCAGTCCTTCTGGCGGCTCGGCGCGGTGGCGATGAGCGCGATCTCGGGGATCGAAATCGCGCTCTGGGACATCCTCGGCAAGGAGCTCGGCGTGCCGGTCTGGCGCCTCCTGGGCGGCAAGGTTCGCGACAAGGTCGGCGTCTACACTCATCTCGGCCTCGGCGACATGCGCGCCGTCTATGAGACGCTGGAGGTCGATCCGCTGGTCGAGCGTGCCTGCGCCGTGGTCGAGGCCGGCTATCGGGCCTTCAAGGCGGTCTTCATCCCCTACACACATTTCCATGCGCCACTGCCGGAGATCGACAAGGTGGCGCGCCTGATGGATGCGCTGCGGTCTGCCGTCGGGCCGGAGGTCGAGATCATGGTCGACTTCCACGGCCGCCCGGCCTCGGTCGGCGCGGCGCTAGCCTATGTCGACGCGCTCACGCCGGGCCGGCCGATGTTCGTCGAGGAACCCTTGCCGCCCGGCGACACGACCGGGCTGGCGGCCATTGCCGCCCGGACCTCCGTGCCGATCGCGACCGGCGAGCGCCTGGTCGAGCGCAGCGAATTCACCGACCTGGTCACCAGCCGGGCGGTGAGCGTGATCCAGCCGGACATCTGCCATTGCGGCGGCCTGCTGGAAGCCAAGAAGATCGCGGCGATCGCCGAGACCTTCGGGATCGGCGTCGCGCCGCACAACCCGCTGGGGCCGATCGCCGGCGTCGCGGCGCTGCATTTCGCCGTGTCGACGCCGAACCATGTCATCCAGGAGGAGATGGTCGGCGCCGTGCCCTGGTATTTCGATGTCGTGCAGGGCCCGATCCGGATGATCGACGGGTTCTGGCAGGTGCCGGACGGGCCCGGCCTGGGGATCGAGGTCGATGAAGCCGAATGCGCGTGCCATCCCTTCGCGCAGGAGGTGATCCACACGCAGCACGCCGTCCTCGGCGACGGCACGATCGTGGATTGGTGAGATGGCGGATCGCCTCGAGGACAGGGTCGCGATCGGCACCGAAGCGGGAGGGCGGACGCTCTCGAAGCCCCGCATCCACGGCCAGGTGGTGCGCGCGATCGCGATCCGCATCCTGTCGGGCGAGTTCAGGCCCGGTTCGCTGCTGCCCTCCGAAACCGAGCTCTGCGAATCCTTGAAGATCAGCCGGAGCGCGCTGCGCGAGGCGATCCGCGTCCTCTCCGCCAAAGGGCTCGTGCGCACGCGTCCCCGGGTGGGCACGCTGGTGCGCGAGATCGAGGATTGGAGCCTGCTCGACCCGGATATGCTGGAATGGTCGATGGCCTGCCCGCCCAGCCCGGAATTCGTCCGCAGCCTGCTCGAGGCGCGCCGCGTGATCGAGCCCGCCGCGGCCCGCTTCGCCGCGCTCCGCGCCTCGGCCAGGGATGTCGCGGAGCTGGAAGCCGCCTATGAGCGCATGGAACGGACGCCCGACGACCTCGTCGCCTTCAACGAGGCCGATGTCGATTTCCATCGCGGCCTCCTCCGGGCGAGCCACAATCTGATCTTCCAGCAGATGTGGACGACGATCAGCGCCGCGCTCGCCTATTCCTTCCGCATCTCAACGGGACAGGCACGCTCCCCGGCCGACTCGCTGCCGTTTCACCGCGAGGTGGTCGAGCGCATCCGCCTGCGCGATCCCGAAGGCGCTCATTCCTCGATGTCACGCCTGCTCGACATCGCCGCCCTCGACCTCGCCCTCTTCATGGACGGCTGAGAGGCTGTCGGCCGTCGGGCTCCGGCTCACTGCGAGGATACCCCCGCGCCACGGTGGCGGCGGCCCTGCCGCGGCGGCGTGAACAGCAAAAGGCCGTCCCTGTTGGGGACGGCATGATGCACGGAACGTTGGTTGCGGGGACAGGATGCCACCGATCCCATACGGGCTCGCCATCGCCGTCTGATGAACGACCACGGCGGTCCGGCCGGACAAGCTTGATTGAGCCTGAGGCCGAGAAACCCTGCAATCGTCCGGCAGATCCGCAACCGGCGTTCAGCGAGTCGGTTCGGCCAAGCGGGCCCGCACCTCCTCATTACCCTGAGCCGCAGCTCGCCGGAACCAGCGAACGGCTTCGTCCGGGTCCTTCTGAACGCCACGGCTCCCGAGGTACTTGCGGCCACGACTGTTTCCGCGGCGTGGAAGCCCTGGTCCACCACCAATCGGAACCACCGCACGGCCTCGGCGCCATCTCCGGCGTGGCCGGCCAGCTCAGCGTCACCCCGTTGTCGTTGGCGTCCCCCTCCGGAAGAAGTTCGATGCTTTTAAGAAAACTATCTCATAAAAATGCGACAACGCAAATGCCCTCTTTTCTGTATCGAATTTTTCCAAAAAAATCCTGATACCCTGAGCACACGCCCCCACATCTCAGGAGAAAGCAAAATTCATATTATACATCCCAACAATGGCAATCATAAGTACCGAGAGACATCATTCTATTTTCAAATTCTTATTTCGTGATTCTGCTTTACTGCAAGGAAAACGAGGAGCAAGTATTTTTTCCTTGTATCTAATAATACCTGAAGCGGCGCGCCCATCCGTTATCAACCAGAGTAATGCCAGGTCAACCTCCAGGAGGACCTTTTGGCGATCATCAAAAGCGAAACCAACAACACGCTGACACCGAAGGAAGAGTTTGACGATGTCCTGAGCGGCTTTGGCGGCAATCTCGATCCAGGCTTTTGTCGAAAACGACACCGTGGTTGGCAGGAGTAGGAGCGATCTCCTCGCGGGCATGCAGCCGCCCCCGACAGGAGCAACGGCGAACACCCCGCCTCCAGAGCTGAGCCCATCAATTCTCCCGAAGACTTGCCGGCCGGAGGCGTGGTCATGGGTTTTTCCATCCGGAGCGATCTGCCCGAAGTCGACGTGTTGTTGGCGACCTACAACGGCGAGCGCTTCTTGCCGGAGCTGCTGGACTCGCTGGCGGCCCAGAGCCATGACAGGATCAAAGTCATCGTCGGCGACGACGGCTCCGGCGATCGGACCAGGCAGATCGTGAAGCAGTATCACAATCGGTTCCGGTCTCTCGAATTCCACGACTTCGGAGCAGCCGCCGATCACGGCCCCCGGGCGAATTTCTCCCGCCTGATGGCCAAGGCCCGGGCGCCCTATGTGATGTTCTGCGACCAGGACGACGTCTGGCTCTCCGACAAGGTCGAGCGGACCCTGCGGAAGATGCAGTCGCTGGAGGCGGAACACGGGACGGACAGGCCGATCCTGGTCCACACCGACCTGAGGGTCGTCGACCAGGACCTGACCACGCTGTCGGACTCGATGTGGCGCGCGCAGAAGATCCGCCCGGACCTGGCGTCGCCGCGCAAGCTGCTGGTCGAGAACAGCGTCACCGGCTGCACGGTGATGATCAACCGGTCCCTGCTGAAGCTGGTCGGCGCCGTTCCGGAACGGGCCATCATGCATGATTGGTGGACCGCCCTGGCGGCCGCCTGCTTCGGCACGATCGCCCATCTCGACGAGCGGACCATCCTGTACCGCCAGCACCACGGCAACAGCGTCGGCGCCAAGCGCTGGTCCGTCAGCACCGTCTGCGCCCAGTTCATCGACGCCGTCGCGGGCGATGCGGCCGCACGGTCGGTGCAGAAGACGATCGACCAGGCCGCGGCGTTCCTCGCCCGCTACGGCGAGGCCTTGCCGCCCGGGCAGCGCAAGCTGGTGAAGACCTATGCCGAGATCAAGGCGAAGTCGAGCCTGAGCCGGAAGGCCGTCCTGATCCGCAGCGGGCTGACCAAGTCGAAGTGGCAGAAATCCCTGGGCCAGCTTCTGGTCACCTGAGGGCGGATCCGCGCCGGCGGTCAGCGTCCAACCGCCGGCATCGCCGCCCGGTCCTTGCCGAAGGCGGCGAGGCATCTGGCCCGCAGCCACAGGCCGTCGTCGCCCCACAGCGCCCGGCTGGGGATGGCCAGCACCGCCGCCGCGGCTGCCACGATGCCCGCGCCGGCGAGGCCGAGAACCGCGGCGGGCGCCAGGGTCGGGCCGGCGGCGAACGCGATGGCGGCCGCGGTCCCGGCGAAGATGAGCGCCATCAGGCAGCCCGGCCGATGCGCCGTCAGGAATGCCCCGGCCCCCATCCCGGTCAGCCGGACCGTCAGGCCGGCCAGCACGATGCTGTTCAGGGTGATCGCCACGGTCACCACCGCGGCGACGCCGGTGATGCCGTGCGGCGCCGCCAGCCAGGAACCGCCGATCACCATCGCGGCATAGGCGACCTGGACCAGCACGAAGGCGTAGACCCGCCCGCGGGCGAACAGGACGGAGTTGCTGACCCGATAGGACAGGCGCGAGAAGGTGGACACCGACAGGATGACGAAGGGCAGCACCGTATGGTGCCATTGCGGCCCGAGCAGGACGTCGACGATCTGCGGGGCCAGGACGATCATCAGTGCCGTCATCGGCATGCCGATCAGGGCCGTGAGCTCGATGCCGCGCCGGTAGGCGGCCCGCAGCCGCTGCGGTTCGTTCTGCACGCGCGACAGCGACGACAGGGCGACCTTCGACGCCGCCATCTCGTACAGGCTGCCCGGCAGCGACGCCAGCTTGTAGGCGCGATCGTAAAGGCCCAGCGCGTCGCCGCCGATCAGCCGCCCGATGACCAGTTTGTCGCCGTTCAGGGCCAGGTAGTTGACGATGCGTCCGAGCGACAGGCCGCCGCCGAACCGCGCCAGATCCATCAGCGACCCCAGGTGGAGGAGCGGCCGGACGTCGTGCCGGGCCAGCACCATCACCAGCACCATGTTGATCAGGCTCTGGCCGATGAACCCGCCGGCCAGCGACCAGTAGCCCCAGCCGAGCCAGGCCATGACGATCGAGATCGCCCCATAGCCGAGGACATAGGACAGGATCTTGATCGCGGCCAGCCGCCGGAACTGCAGATGCCGGGACAGGAGGTTCTCGGAAACGGTCGACAATCCCTGCCAGAGGAAGACCACCCCGAGCAGCTGGGTCACCGCCGCCATTTGCGGCAGCCGGAAGAAGTCGGCGATCGGCCCGGCCAGCGCATAGATCGCGAGGCAGAGCAGAAGGCCGAGAAGCGTGCTGGCGGTGAAGGCCGTGCGCACATGATGGCCGGTCAGCACATCGCGCTGGATCAGCGCCGGGCCCAGCGCCAGGTCGGAGAACAGCATCGAGAAGGCGATGATGACGTTGGACGCCGCGGCGATGCCGAAATCGGCCGGCGTCAGCAGCCTGGCGAGGACCGCGAGGCAGACGATCTGCACGACCATCTGCGCCGCCGAGGCACCGCCCATCCAGAGCATCCCGCCCAGCGTGCGCTCGCTCAGCCTCTTGCCTGCGGATGGATCGGGCAGGTTCATGACGGTTGCGCGGCCCGCGCCGCCACCTCATCGGCCGGCCGCAGTGTCCCATCCCGCCCGACATGGCGGACCTCGCAGCTCAGCCAGTGGCCGGTGCGGTCGAAGACCCTGGTCCGGGCGATGTCGATCAGCGTCAGGATGTCCTGGGCCGTCGCGCCTCCGAGATTCACGATGAAATTGGCATGGAGCGGCGAGATCTGAGCCTGTCCGGCCTGCAGCCCCTTCAGGCCGGCCTGCTCGATCGCGTGGCCCGGCGGACCGACGGTTTCGTATATCGCCGGGTCGCTCAGGAACACCGAACCACAGTTCGGCAGCTTCAGCGGGAACTTGCGGCGCCGCGCGGCCATGATGTCGATGATCGCCCGTCGGATGGTCGCCGCGTCGCCGCGATCGAGCGTGAGCTCCGCCGCCGTGATCGCCATGGCGCGGTCCTGCATCGCCGAGCGGCGATAGGCGAAGCGGCAATCCTCCCGGCTGAGGATGACGGCCTCGCCCAGTTCGTCGACGGCCCAGACCCGGGTGACATGCTCGCCGATGCCGCGCCGCTGGCTGCCGCCGTTCATCATCACCAGCCCGCCGAACGTGCCCGGGATGCCGCCGGTATGCTCGATGCCCGACAGGCCGGCACGGGCGACGGCCGCGGCGAGATGCGGCATCCACACCCCGGCCTGGGCGGTCACCGTGGTTCCGGCGATCGAGACGGCGGCCATGCGCCGTCCGATCCGCATCATGACGCCCCGGAAGCCCTCATCGGCGAAGAGCAGGTTGCTGGTGTCGCCGACGACCAGGAGGGGCACCGCGGCCGAGCGGCACAGCCGCTGGATGGCGGAGATCTCCTCGGCGGATTGCGGCTCGACCAGCAGGTCCGCGGGTCCGCCGACCTGCCAGCGGGAGATCCCGGCCAGGGAGACGGATCGCCGGACGCGGCCGGGACACAGCCGGTCCAGCGCGACGAACAGGCCGGCCGGCGTCGCCCCGCCCCGCCCGATCACGCCGTCAGAACGCATGGACAGGGCTTCGGCCCGCCGCCGCACCGACCTGGGCCGCCGACGCAGGAACGGAGACATAGTCCAGGTACCACGAGACGAAGCGAGGCACGCCGTCGTCGAGCGTCGTCGTCGGCCGGAAGCCGATGTCGCGCCCGATCGACTCGATGTCGGCATAGGTTTCCGGCACCTCTCCCGGCTGCATCGGCAGGAACTCGCAGATCGCCTTCCTGCCGACGGCGGCTTCGATCAGCCGGATCAGCCGCATCAGGTCCTCGGACCGGTGATTGCCGATGTTGTAGACCCGGTGCGGCGGGGCTCCCGCCTCGGGCGGCGAGGCATCGAGGACGTCGAGGATGCCGCGGACGATGTCGTCGATATAGGTGAAGTCCCGCCGCATGTCGCCGTGGTTGAAGACCTTGACCGGCCGGCCCTCGAGGATGGCCTTGGTGAAGATGAACAGCGCCATGTCCGGCCGGCCCCAGGGGCCGTAGACCGTGAAGAAGCGCAGGCCCGTGGCGGGCAATCCGTAGAGATGGCTGTAGGCATGCGCCATCAGCTCGTTGGCCTTCTTGGTCGCCGCGTAGAGCGACACCGGCGAATCCGCGCGGTCCTCGGTCGAGAACGGGATCTTGCGGTTGGCGCCGTAGACCGAGGACGAGCTGGCATAGACGAAGTGTTCCACGCCGAGCCGCCGCGCCATCTCCAGCATCACCAGATGGCCTTCGACGTTGGACCGGGTGTAGGCGTAGGGATTGACCAGGGAATAGCGGACGCCGGCCTGCGCCGCGAGGTGGACGATGCGGCGGACCCCGGACCATCCCGCGGCCAGCGTCTCCATCGCCGACCGGTCGGCGATGTCGACCCGGTGGAAGGTGAAGCCCTTCCGGCCGGTCAGCATGGCGAGCCTGTCGGACTTCAGCCGCGGATCGTAATAGTCGTTCAGGCTGTCGACGCCGATGACCTCCTCGCCCCGGTCGAGCAGGGCCTTCGCGGCATGAAATCCGATAAACCCTGCGGCTCCTGTCACCAGGATCGCCATGACATCCCCTTCCCTCCTGCGGCGACCGCTGATCCAGCCCCGCGGCTCACGGGGTCGTCACCGGCTCCGGCACGGTCACCCGCCCGCCCAGGGCGGACATCTTTCCGATCAGGTTGCAGTAGCCGCGGTCGATCTGCCACGCATCCTCGATCACGGTCTCTCCCTCCGCCACCAGGCCCGCCAGGACCAGGGCGGCACCGGCGCGCAGGTCGGCGGCGCGGACCCGCGCCCCCTGCAGCGAGCGGCCGCCTGCCACCTTGAGCAGATTGCCCGAGATCTCGCTCTCGACCCCCATCTTGGCCAGCTCGGCGGCGTACTGGTAGCGGCCGGGGAAGCGAAGGTCGATCAGGCGGGATTCGCCCCGGGCGCAGGCGCCGTAGACGGCGAACAGCGGCTGCATGTCCGAGTTGATGCCCGGATAGGGGCCGGTGCTGATCTCCACCGGATAGGGCGTGCCGCCGCGGACGATGACGCCGTCCGGCCCGGTGTAGAACCGGGCGCCGCTCTCGCGCAGGAAGATCAGCGGGACTTCGAGGTCGACCATCGGGAAATTGCGGATCTCGACGTCGCCGCCCGTGATCACCGACGCCATCATCCAGGTCAGCGCCTCGACATTGTCGGGCAGCACGTCGTACCGGGTGCCGGCCAGGCTGCCGCGGCCGCGGACCACGATGCTTTGCTGGCCCAGCACCTCGATGTCGGCGCCCATCGAGCGCAGGAACTTGATGAGATCGATGATCTCCGGCCGGATATGCGGATTCCAGATCGTGGTCACGCCCTTGGCCAGCGTCCCGCAGAGGATCGCATTCTCGGTGGCGCCGGTGGACCGGATGGGAAGATGGATATCGGTGCCGACGAGGCCGCGCGGCGCCTCGGCGCACAGCATGGCCCCATCCTGGTAGACCCGGGCGCCCAGCCGCTGCAGCAGCATGACGTGTAGATCGTATTTCCGGTCGCCGGTCTCGCCGATGCTGCAGCCGCCGGGAAGCGGCACCGCCCCCGCCCCGGTGCGCGCCGTCAGGGCCCCCAGGACCAGAAGCGTGTTGCGGATCGACCGGCCCTGCCAGTCGAGGGCGGAGGAGAGCCCGGCGGGCTCCCGGATCACGATCTCCGTCTCGCCGACGGTGCAGGTCTTCCCCAGCACCTTCAGCATCTCCGCATGGATCTGCGCATCCAGCAGTGCTGACGGGAAGTTCGTCAGATGGACGTCCTCGGACGTCAGCAGTGACGCGGCCAGCAGGCGCAGCGCGCTGTTCTTGGCGCCGCTGACGGTGACGCTGCCCTCCAGACGCGAACGCCGGACGGCGTATGCTGCACTTTCCTTGATCATCCACGCCTCCCGGGGCGTCCGTCATGCCGGCGGAACGACATCGCCGGACCGGCTGGTCGAGACATCAGCGGGCGCCCGCGTCAGGCGGCGCCGCGAGACGCGGCGACGGGGGCATCGCCGCCGAGATAGCCGTACACCAGGGCCGTCAGCTCCGCCCGCAGCTCCGGCATCTTCAGCATCCCCTTGCGGACGGCGTTGTAGATCACGCCTTCCACGGCGGAGGACAGCACCTGCACGGCAGTGTCGTTGGCGGCCTCCTGGCGGCGGCCCCGGCACGCCCCGATGATGGCCTCGTAGCGGCTCAGATACGCGGCCTGGAAGGCCGCGCGCGCCGGCCGTGCGTCGCCCGGGGCCGGCGAGTCGAGCAGCACCCGGTGCAGCCACGGATCGATGGAGTGGACGGCGACCATGTCCTGGACGAAGTCGTCGACCAGGTTCCGCAGCCCGTTTTTCCGCCCGGCCGGCCGCTGCAGCGTCTCCAGCGCGTGGTCGAAATGCTGCCGCCCGACGGCGCCGACCAGGGCGTCCTTGTTCGGGAAGTACTGGTACAGCGTGGCCGTGCCGACCCCCGCCACGTCGATCACCTCGTTGGTGGTGAAGCCGAACCAGCCGCGGGCGCTCAGCACCGCGGCCCCCGCCTGGACGATGGCCTCGACCGTGGCCCGGGAGCGGGCCTGGCGCGGCACTCTGCGCACGCTTGCCGTCGGGGTCTGAGAGAGCATGTTCCTGCCTCCTTAGAAGGCACTTGGATCGGGGCGGTCGGCGTCGGTCGTTTCTGCGCCAGATCTCACTGTTCAACTGCTCCCCATAGGTGAAACCAAAGGGTGGCGGGCGAGGGTGTGGGGCCCTCGCCCGCCTGCACCGGTCCGGCGGCTGTCGAAACGTCCGGACCGGATCGCCTGCGACTGCCGGCTTAGAGGACGAAGTCGCTGGCGGTCAGGGTGACGACGCCGATCAGGCGGATCTGCACATCGGCCGTGCCGTCGCCATTGCTGTCGATATAGACCTGGGTGTCGGTGGTCCCGGCCTCGTACCGGACCTCGCCGGCGTCGCCGCTGAACGCCGCCGTGCCGATGAAGCTGCCGGAGCCGCCGGTGATCCCCGCCAGGTCGATCTTGTCGCCCTGGCTTTGCGAGAAGTCGTTGATCCGGTCGGGATCGCCCACGATGGTCTCGGACACGGCGGAGAACACGAAGGTGTCGGCGCCGCCGCTGCCGACCAGGATATCGACCCCGGCACCACCGTTGAGCCGGTCGTCGCCGCCCCAGCCGATCAGGTAGTTGGAGCCGCTGTCGCCGAACAGCGTGTCGTTGAAGCTGCTGCCGGTGAGGTTCTCGATGCCGGTGAAGCTATCGCCGGCGGCATCGCCGGTGTTGAGGGCGGCATTGGCCAGGCTAACCGTCACGCCGGCGGCGTTGTCGTAGGAGGCGGTGTCGAAGCCCTGGCCGCCATCCAGCACATCGGCACCGGCGCCGCCAATCAGCGTGTCGCTGCTGTCGCCGCCATGCAGCGTGTCGACGCCGTCGAGGCCGGACAGGCGGTTAACGTTGGCGTCGCCGGTCAGCGTGTCGTTGAAGGCGGTGCCGCGCAGGCTTTCGATGCTGATCAGGGTGTCGCCCGTGGCGTGACCGCCGCTGGCGGTGCCGGCGGCCAGGTCGATCGTCACCGCGGCGTCGGAGTCGAGATAGTCGGCCATGTCGTTGCCGGCGCCGCCGTTGATGCGATCGGCGCCAGCCTTGCCGGACAGGCCGTCATCGCCGCCATTGCCGTTCAGAGTGTTGGCGGTGGCGTCGCCGCCCAGATAGTCGCCGAAGTTCGAGCCGGCGAGGTTCTCGATGCCGCTGAAGGTGTCGCCCTGGGCGTCGCCGCCGGTGGCCGTCCCGTCGGCCAGGATCACTGCCACGCGGGCGGTCGAGGTGTTGTAGCTCGCCGTGTCGATGCCGGTGCCGCCGGACAGCCTGTCGGCCCCCGCGCCGCCGGTGAGGTAGTCATTGCCGCTATCGCCGGTGAGGGTGTCGGTCCCGGCCTCGCCGAACAGCGTGTCGTTCTGGTTGAGGCCCCGGAGCGTGTCGTTGCCGTCCAACCCATGGATGGTGTCGTTGCCGTTGTTGCCGTTCACGTAGTTGTCGACGGCGCTGCCGGTGACGTTGTCGGCGTAGTTGCTGCCGTTGACGTTCTCGATGCTGGTGAAGGTGTCGCCCTGGGCATCGCCGCCGGTGCCTCTGCCGGTGGTGAGATTCAAGGTGACGCCCGCAGTGGCGCTGCCATAGGCGGTCCAGTCGACGCCGTTGCCGCCGGTGATCCGGTCCGCTCCGCGGCCCCCGCGCAGCCAGTCATTGCCATCGCCGCCGTTGAGGATGTCGGCGCCGTTCTCGCCAAAAAGGAAGTCGTCCGCCGTGCCGCCGGTCAGCGTGTCATTGTAGGCGGAGCCGGTGACTCTCTCGATGTTCGAGAGCGTGTCACCGGCGGCGTATCCGCCGGCGCCCCTGCCGGTGGCGAGGTTGACCGCCACCGCGGCGGTGGAATCGCCATAGGTGGCGTAGTCACTGGTGCCGGCGCCGCCATTGATGACATCGGCGCCGGCCCCTCCGGAGATGGAGTCGTTGCCGTTGCCTCCGTTGAGGCGATCGGCGCCAGTGCCGCCGCTCACGCGGTCATTGCCGTCTCCACCGGAGATTGCGTCATTTCCATCCGCACCGGAGAGGGCGTTCACCCCGGCATTGCCGGTAAGCGTGTCATTGCCGACCCCGCCTCTGAGGTTCTCGATGCCGGTCAGCACGTCGCCCGCGGCGCCGCCGCCGGTGGCGCCGGTCTGCAGGTTGACGCTGACTCCCGCGGTAAGCCCGTTCTGGCGGAACCAGTCCGCGATATCGATGCCGGCCCCGCCGTTGATGCGGTCCGCACCTTGCTCGCCGGTGAGGAGATCGTTCCCATCGCCGCCGTTGAGCACGTCATTGCCGGCGCCGCCCTGAAGCTCGTCATTGCCGCCCACGCCGTTGATCGTATCGGCCAGGTCGCTGCCGTTCAGCTGGTCAGCGCGTGCCGTGCCATTGATGACCGCCATAAAAATCCTCCTGAGTCTGATCTGGCCCACCGCCCCAGGGCCACTCGCCCGGCGGGAAACAGCGCCGATACGACATCGACCGAGCGCACAGAGAAAAAAATCTTGCCTCGGCCTTCATCGGCAGGAAAGCCGATTCGCATTATGAGTACATCAAAAACGGCAAGAGTCTTCAATATCCGTTTTATACGTTTGTCTGATGTAAAAATATCTTTCTTGAAGTAGGAAGTACATCTTTCAACTTTTCCAGGCTCCCGACTCAAGGAAGACTCTCCATTGTCGAATCTATATGACATATGTATAAAATATTATGCATTGTCTCAAAGTATTAACCCGTATTTCCCTTGAATCGCCGGCGAGCTTCCCTTCAGCCCCGAAGATTCTTTTATCTTTCCTGCAACGCGGCTATCCGATAGACCGACCTGCAGCTGTGGCTGCCGGTGGTGGTGTGGGACCCCAGTCCGAAGCGGAAAACGCGGACGGTTCCCCAGGGTGGAAGGGAGCAGCGGATGGGCCGCCGCGAGGCGCGGATCCCGCGACCGGTCAAGCGCCGGATCAGCCTGAACCGGCGGTCCTGGGAGTGACGGTCCCGGGCATCGGGGCGCGGCACCCCTACGCCGTCGCCGGACACGGCGACAGCAATAAAACTCGAGGGGCGTGACCAGCCGATGTTGTTCAACTCACCCGAGTTCCTGTTCGTCTTCCTGCCGGTCACCTGTGCGTTTTTCTTCATCGCGCGACGGGTCGGCCTTCCCGTCCTGAGCGTCCCGGTCCTGCTGGTCGCATCCGTCGCCTTTTACGGCTGGTGGTCGATCGGGCACCTGCCGCTGCTGCTCGGGTCGATCCTGTTCAACTTCGCGGTCGGCATGGGGCTGGTCCGCCGTCCCGGCCGCGCCCTGCTGGCGCTCGGGGTCGGCGTCGACCTGCTGCTGCTGGGCTATTTCAAATACGCGGTGTTCGCGCAGGGCGCGGTCAGCGACCTGCTGGCGGCGCAATGGCCGGCGCTGTCGATCGTCCTGCCGATCGGCATCTCGTTCTACACCTTCACCCAGATCGCCTTCCTGGTCGACGCCTATCACGGCAAGGTCGACGACCGGGACCCGCTGGCCTACGCGCTGTTCGTCACCTTCTTCCCGCATCTGATCGCCGGCCCGATCCTGCACCACAAGGAGATGACGGTGCAGTTCGCCGCCCTGCCGCGGATGCGGATCGGCAGCGACGACATCGCCGTCGGCGTCACCATGTTCGCCTTCGGCCTGTTCAAGAAGACCGTGCTGGCGGATTCCCTGGCCCTGCACGCATCGCCGGTGTTCGAGCAGGCGGCGGCCGGCCATGCGCCCGGCGCCTTCGCCGCCTGGACCGGGACGCTGGCCTATACCCTGCAGCTGTATTTCGACTTCTCCGGCTATTCCGACATGGCGATCGGCCTGGCCCGGCTGTTCGGCATCCGCATGCCGGAGAACTTCAACTCGCCCTACAAGGCCCGGTCGATCGCCGATTTCTGGCAGCGCTGGCACATGACGCTGTCGCGCTTCCTGCGCGACTATCTCTACATCCCGCTCGGCGGCAACCGGAAGGGCAAGGCCCGCAGCCATGCCAACGCCTTCATCACCATGCTGCTGGGCGGCATCTGGCACGGCGCCGGCTGGCAGTTCATCCTGTGGGGGGCGCTGCACGGCGCCTATATCGTGGCGGCGCGGCTGTTCGCCGACTGGGCCCGGCCGCGCGGCATCCGGCTGCCGGCCGCCCTCGGCGCCGCGCTGACCTTCCTGGCCGTGATCCTGGCCTGGGTGCCGTTCCGGGCGCCCGACCTCGCTGCCGCCGGATCCGTCTATGCCGGCCTGCTGGGCCTCAACGGCATCGGCACGCCGTCCCCCAAGGCGATGGCGCTGATCGCCATCGGCCTCGCCATCGTCTGGGGGCTGCCGAACACGCAGCAGATCCTGGCCCGCTTCCGCCCCACCCTGGCGGCCGTCGCGGTCGCGCCGGCGCGCGGACCGCTGCTGTGGCGCCTCGGCCCCGCCCATGCCGCCGGCCTGGCCCTCCTCCTCGTCGCAGTGGTGCTGTTCGCCAATGACGTCTCCGAATTCATCTACTTCCAGTTCTGAGGGCGGCCTCCGCTACCTCGGCATCGCGGCGGGCCTGGCCGCGGTGCTGCTCGGGGCGCTGTGCCTCTTGTCGGTCAAGGTCAAGTGGTTCTCCGACCTGCCCGACTACGCGCCGCTGCTGGCCTATCAGCTGGAGAAGCTGGACCGCGGCGCCGGCTTCGACACCGTGTTCGTCGGCGACAGCTCGCTCGGCAACGCCATCGATGCCGAGACCTTCGACCGCCTGACCGGGCGCCGGTCGGTCAATCTCGCCCTCACCGGGCTGTTCGGCTATGCCGGCAGCTACAACATGCTGCGGCGGGCGGTCGACAAGGAGCCCGGGGTGCGGACGGTGGTCGTCATCCAGGCCGCCGACATGATGTCCCGCACCGACGATCTGCGCGGCTATGTCCTGTCGACGCCGCGGGTGCTGGATGCCGACCTGCCGGCGGCGCTGCGGTGGCCGGTGGCCGAGGCCTGGATCGGCGAGCTGCTCGACTGGCAGACGCTGAAGACCGCAGTCCGGGCGCCGCTGCTGCGGCTGCTCTCCCGGCCGGTCCGGGACATCGTGATCGAGAACGACTATGTGAAGCAGGCTGCCAGCCGCGCCCCCTTCGGCCCGGCGCTGCGGGCGGAGGACGTGGTCCCCGGCAAGCTCGACTTCCTGCGGCGGATCGCCGAGCTGTGCCGGGCGCGGGACCTGACCTGCGTCTATGCCCATGGCCCGCTCGCGGCGCCGCTGCTGGAGCGGTCGCGGGGCTTCTTCCAGGCGGCCGACCGGCTGATCGGATCGACCGGCCTGCCGCTGGCCGCGCCGGAGCCGGTGCCGCTGGCGGAGAACGAGATCGGCGATACCCAGAATCACGCGGCCCCGGCCGGGAAGGCGGCGATGACCGCGCGCTATGCCGCAATGCTGCGCCCCTGGATCGAGGCGGACCGGTCGCCGGAGCAGGCCGCCCGGGCCGAGGTCCCGCCGAGGCCCTAGGACCGGCAGGCCACCCGGCGCCCTCACTCCGCCGCGGTGAGAGCCCCGGCACCCTGCCCCGCAGCCCGGCGCCCCCGGCGCTCCTTGGCGTCGTACCAGCGCGTCAGCAGGAAGCGCAGGAAGCGGCCCTGCAGCCGGCCGCCGGCCAGCCGCGTCAGCTTGAACAGGCCGAACAGGACCAGGGGCACGGCCAGGAAGCGTGAACCCAGGCAGCGCCGGAACAGCGCATCGGCCTCGTCCGGCCGGCCGGCGATCGCCAGCTCGATCGCGCACAGCGCCAGGATCCGGCTGCTCTCCCGGTTCAGCAGGATCGTCATCAGCGCCTCGAAGCGGCCGGCATCGATCGGGTCGGGCTCGTTCCGGCGGCGGGCTTCGTAGCAATGGACGGCCAGGTTCGACAGCAGGACCTGGGCGGCCCGGCGGTCCGGGCGGCCGCCGCCGACGCCGTCGAGCCGGACGAAGCGCGTGTAGAGCACCTCAGGGACGATGTGGAAGCCGGTGCGCTCGGACATCCGCAGCCACAGGTCCCGGTCCTGCGCCATCCGGAAGAAGAGCCGGTAGCCGCCGACCGCGTCATAGACCTGCTTCCGGAACATCACCTCGCCATGCATCAGGAAGTTGGTCTCGGCGAGCTGCCGGCCGGCATCGGCGCCGACCGTCGGCCGGTGCATGGTCGAGGTATTGCGCAGCAGGTTGCGGTTCTCGACATGGCAGCCGACCACGCCGATCTCCGGCCGCTGTTCCAGGACGGCGAGCTGGCGGGCGATCCGCTCGGGATGCGAGATGTCGCCGGAGCCGTGGACGGCGACGATCTCGCCCCTGGCGAGCGCGACCGCGGCGCGGATCGAGCCGACGAAGCCCTGGTTCTGGTGCCGGACCACGGTCAGGCGGTGGTCGTCGAACGCCCGCAGCCGGTCATAGGTTTCGTCCGTGGAGCCGTCGTCGACCGCGATGATTTCGATGTCGCGATGGGTCTGCGACAGCAGGCTTCCGATCGACTCCGCCACCACGTCGCCGCGGTTGTAGTAGACGGTCACGATCGAGACGAGCGTCTTCTGTCCGTCCATCGTCAATTCCACCTCGAGATCGCCCGGCCGGGAGGGCTACTTCATGCATGGCGGACCCGTGACAGGCAAAGGGATTTTGTCACAGTACCCACTCTATATTTTCGATGAGATCGAGATTTCAGTGTGAATTCCTAGGACTTGACAGCACAAGGACCGAGGGCCGATACGCGATACTCGTCTCGGCCCGATCGATATCGACAAGCCTGGGGAGTGGGCGGCATGAGCTTCGGTGAGCAGGAGCTGGGGCGCGAAAGCCGTCGCCGATGCTGAGCAATGAGGGGAAAGACCGCGCGATGACGTTGCGGAGCGTCGCCGCGCCGGGCGACGAGACACCACATCTCTCCAGTGATCGATCCCGAGCCGAAGGCGGACGAAGCCGAAAGGCGGCAAGGTCGGAGGTGGCGATCCTGATCGCCGTCACCCTCCTGATCTGGGTCGCGACCGCCTTCTACCTGGCGACGACGACGCCGAAATACACGGCCTCCGTCACCATCGGATCGGCGGCGCTGGACAGCCAGGGATCGGCGCCGCCGACCATGTCGTCCCTCGGGCTGTCCCTGCCGATATCGCTCGGCACGCTGACCAAGCCCACCGACAAGTACATCTACATCATCTCGACGCCGAGCTTTGCCAAGCGCCTGATGGAACGAGGCGACTTCGCCAGGCTGATCTTCTCCGATCGCTGGAACGGGACGGAATGGACCGCGCCCAACGGCATCACCAATGACGTCTCCATGTGGCTGAGGGAACTCTTCGGCTACCAGGCATGGGCGGAACCCGACGACAACGATGTTTCGAATTACCTGAACAACAACCTGGTGCTGCGCCCCGATACGAACACCGATTTCGTCGAGATCTCATTCGACCATAGAGACCCGAAGATCGCGGCCCAGGTGCTGGACATGATCACCAGCGAGGGCGACCGCTATCTCAAAGAGGCCAATGAGGAGGCCTATCAGTCGCAGGTGGACTTCATCACGAGACGGATTCAGCAATCGGGAAATCTGGAGGTCGTCAATGCGCTCCGCTCCTATCTGATGAATGTCGTTCTCAACAAGACGCTGATCGAGGAAAGCACGAAGTATGCCGTCCGGGTCTGGGGAGCCCCGAGCGTGTCGAGCCTCCCCACCAAGCCGCCCGTCCTTCTCGCAGCCCTTCTGGGGTTTGTCCTGGGTCCGATCCTCGCCTTCTCGATCATCTTCTTCGGCCGCTGGATCAGATCCGGTCGATGACGGCCCATAGCGGGAGCGCCTCGGGGGCCGTGCGGAGATCGCGCCAAGAGGAGGTGGTGGCCAGGTCGACCGTTACCGCCCTGTTTGTCGCGATCCTGCTCGGCCTCGGAAACTCGCTTGCCATTCTGGCGCTGCAGCTGTTCCTGTTGCTGGTCCTTACCGCCTTTGTCCTGAGGGATGCGATCCTCAAGGATTTCCGCATTGTTCCCAATTATGGATCGCTCAGCCTCCTGTTCGCTATCCTCGTCTCGCTCATCGCCGCCATCTTTGTTTCCTATTCCGACTCGACCTATGGACTATCGATTCAATTAAAATACACAATGACTTTCGTATCGACATTATTCATTGTGTGGATATTTTATCATTGCCTTACCAATGGCATTCTTGACGAATCCTTCGTCATAAAGGCGGCGATCTACGCCTTCATGATCTACAGCGTCGCAAAGATCGTCACCAACACCCTGATCGCGCTGGAGGTCGTGCAGATCACTCTGCTGGACAGCGCCATCCGGCAGACGCTTGGCACCACCTTTGTTCGAAGCAGTTTGATATTTGGCCTGATCCGTATCAATCTGCCTCCGGATTTCGGCATTCCTGTCGTATTGTTCTGCGTACTCACCGCACCGAAGCTGAAGCTGGACCTCTCGAGATCTACGCTCTTCATTTGTTCGGCGTTGTTGATTATCTCGGTTATATTTGCTTATTCTCGATTTATCTGGGCCGCCACCTTCGTTGCGGTACTCTTCGCCACGCTGCTCGTGGGCAGGCGCCTGTTTGTCACCTTTACGATCATGACGCTGTTGATGGTCGGGGCTGCCGCCACCAATCAGGCGGTCGTCGACGCCGTCGAGAACCGCTTTTTCTCCTCTGCGGTCGAACGATCGGACAGCATCAGAGAAAATCAGCAATTTGCCTTGGTCGACGCCATTGTCGAGACGCCGTTGTTCGGCAAGGGCCTGGCCACCTACGTGCCCTGGCTGGTGCGATCGAAGAACTCTCCCTACAGCTATGAATTGCAGATTTTTGCGACGGCGATGCAGTTCGGTTTGATCGGCATAATTCCGATCATGTTGTTTGTCGGGAGCCTGATTTCACTGGTTCGATCCAGAGACATCCTGGTTTGCGTGGCGATTTACACGATCTACCTTGCCTGGGTGATGACCGGACTGACCAACCCATCGCTGATTGGACGTTCGGCCGCGTTGGTGTTTGTCGTCTTCATCTGCCTGGCTCGCCTGTCTCCCCGGCTCGATATTTCGTCCGGCCAGGCGACCCGATCGCAGACCGCCGCGACTGGGGCCTGAATGAAACGGGAGCCGGGCGGATCACGGCGGCTGCGCCAGGACCGGAATGGAGCCGCCTGACGGCAAGGGAGGGTCTGCAGATGAAAGCCAGCAAAACGCCGGCCTCCGCGACGACACGGCGCGGTGTCCTGGTCGCCGCGGCCGGCGGCCTTGGGGCCGCAGCAGCCCCCACGGCCGCAACGGCGCAGTCCCCCGATCCGACCAGAACGGCCCTGACGGCGGCTGAAGCCTTCCGGCACGGCGCCGTTGGAGGCCTGGCCAACCGGGGAGCGACGACGGACAGCCGCGCCGTGGCTGGAACGCTCCGCACGGAAGGCTTCCGCACGGCCGGAGACGGCGGAGGGGCCCAGTATCGCGAGATTTCGCCGCCGGCATCGCCTCAGCCATGGCACGGCCAGACAACCGATGGGGTCTGGTGGGAATTGGCGGCGACGGAAGTCGATGTCCGGCAGTTCGGCGCAGCCGCCGACGGCGAGACGGACGACGTCCAGGCATTCCGGGATGCCCTCGCCTATGCCAAGGCCAAGGGGCTGCGGAATATCGTGGCACGCGGGACGTTTGCCTTCGGTTCGACATGGGATATCGACGATGTGTCGAACCAGGGCATCACGATCGCCATCGAAGGCCTGACCGCCCTCGAAAGCTGGCCGCCCCCCTCGTCCTGGCGGGCGGCGGAGCCCCTGATCAGGCTGGGAAAACGGTCGAAAGGATCGATGATCAATATCAGCCTTCACGTCGGTTCGATGCGCGGAGCCGATCGGAAGGCCGACGGCATCTCCATCGGCGACGGTGGCCCGGGGGCTGGAATCTCCCAGATCTGGATCGGCGATGCTCAGGATTGCAACATTTCGATCAAGATTTCCGGCCAGACGCAGCCGGCCGCGTCCAACCGGCTGACCGGCAATTCCATCCGCAACAACAATGTCGGCATCTATCTCGACGGCCGACCCCGCATGTGCGAGGGCACCAGAATCCAATTCAATTTCATCTGGAGCAACGCCTTCGGCGGCCTGATCGCAGGCACGGGAAGCCAGTATCTCGATGTCCACTCGCAATTCGATTTCAATGGCCGCGCTTTGACGGAGCTATGTATCGAAGAGGACATCGATCAATTCGAGGATTACGAGAAGGCGCATATCGATAGCCGGGCGGATCTGGAGATCCTGGCGAGATACAGGGCCGGCGGAAAGAACTACCTGCTCTTGCTGAATGAATCCGGAGAAGAGGACACCAATAAGCAGATCCTCCCGGGAAGCAAACTCAGGACCGATCGATCCGACATCAATGTGGTCTCAAGGCGGACCGCCAACGAAGACGACTCGCGCTTCTATTTCGACATCGTGCTTTGCGCCACGGGACAGCCGTTTCACCGGGCGGTCATCAATTGCCCATACCTGGGCGGCATCGTTGGGCATAATCTGAACACCTGCTCGATATTTCAAGGGAACAGCAACGACCCCGGAATCTGCTGGATCGCCGGACACGGGCTCTCGGCATCGGCGACGCAGCTCCTGTTCTATGACGGACTGAGAAACGGCTACAGGATCAAGGGTCAGACCCCATGGCTGCAGGTGACGGCCGATGTGATGAGGCCGCATCGGGACGTGTACGTGCCGGATCAACGGATCTACAGCGCCGAGACGAAGAAGAGGCTGCGAAAGGGGGCGTGGGACTCGTTCTTCACGCCGTCGTCGGAAAAGATTCCGGCGAATGGCAGGAGGTGGCTGCTGACCGCGCAGGCGACCGGCACGGCCTCGTGCCACGCAGCCGGGCTGCTCGTTCAGGATGCGAAGGGGGGGTTGGCGGCAACAGCGTTGGGGGCAAGCGGGATCGGCTTCAGAGTCCTTGGTGACGCGCTGCAGATCAGCCAGACCGACGATGGGGAAGCAGATATCATCTTCTCGGCCGTCCAGATCGGGTGACAGCCTGGAACAGCAAGAAGCCGTCCCTGTTGGGGGATGGCTTGGTGCAAGGATCGCTGGTCGCGGGGACAGGATACCACCGAAACCCATACAGGCTGACGATCGCCATCTCATAAGCGCCGAACGCCGGACGCCCTTCTTCGGGAGTCCGGCGATGCCACCCTACTCCGGCGGGCACTGGGCGCCGGTCTCGATCCAGGCGGCGATGAGGGCGCCGAACTCGGCCTGGGTGCCGGGGGCGGGGCGCCGCCCCTCGCCCGGATGCCACGCCCAGGCCACCAGATGGTCCTCGGCCAGATGCTGCCGGATCTGGGCCAGGCTGCGGCCGCCGTTGCGCCCGGGATCCTGGATCTGCCGGCAGATATAGCCGAGCGAATGCCCCTGCCAGCCCATGCTGTCCGGCGCCAGCGACCAGTGCGCGTTGCCCGGGATGGACCGGATGCGGCTGCCCAGGACGGTCGTGTTATCCGCCCGGTGGCAGGTGCTGCACGGCAGGCCGTCCACCCCGACGCGGCTGGCGCCCCCCAGCATGAAGGGCACATGCGGATGCAGGTCGTCGCCCTGGGTGGGCCGGCCCGTGACCGGGTGGCAGTTCATGCAGCGCGGGTCGGTGATCACCTTCGCCGCCTCGGTGAAGAGTGCGCGGGAGCGGTCGCCGGGATCCGCGATCGACTGGAACGCGGCGACGCCCTGCAACTGCCGGCTCGGATCCTGGGGCGCGGAATCGGCAATGCCCGATCCGATCCCCAGCGTGATCGCCGCGGCGGCCAGCGCGGCCAGAGCCACCAGCCCGATCTGGCGTGAGCGCTTCGGCATGATCACACCCTCCCCAACTGGCGTGGGTCGATCGGCAGGTCCCGCAGGCGCTTGCCGGTCGCGGCGAAGATCGCGTTCATCAGGGCCGGCGCCACCCCCGGCGTGCCGAGCTCGCCGACTCCGCCCGGCGGTTCGGCGCTTGGGACGATATGGACCTCGATCGCCGGGCACTCATGGATGCGCAGGACCGGTGAATCGTCGAAATTGCTTTCGACGACCGCCCCGTCGGCGATGGTGAGGCGGCCGTAGAACGCGGCGCTCAGGCCGTAGATGATGCCACTCTCGACCTGCTGCCGCAGGATGTCCGGGTTGATGACCTGGCCGCAATCGACGGCGCAGACGACGCGCTCGACCTTCAGGCTGCCGTCCCTGTCGACATGCACCTGCGCGACGAGCGCGGCGAAGCTGCCGAAATCCGCCGTCACGGCCACGCCGCGGCCGCGATCGGCGCCGGCAGGCGTCGTCCAGCCGGAGCGCTCGGCGGCGAGGTCCAGCACGCCCCGCAGCCGCGGCGCCTTGCCCAGCAGCTGGCGGCGGTATTCCACCGGATCGCGGCCGGCGAGATGCGCCGCCTCGTCGATCCCGCCCTCGACGGCGGGGGCGTTGCGGGTGGGGCCGACGCCGCGCCAGTTGCCCGTCAGCATGCCTTCGGGCCCCTCGTGCCGGACGTATTCCACCCGCTTGTTCGGGATGTCGTAGGGGCTCTCGGCGCCGCCGGTGATGTCGAGGTCGATGCCGTCCTTGAACAGGATCGGCAGGAACCGCGCCATGATCGCGGGGCCGACCACGCGATGCCGCCAGGACACCGGCATCCCGTCAGGGCCGAGCCTCACCGCGATCCGGCTCAGATTGAGATAGCGGTAGGAATCGTGGCGGATGTCCTCCTCCCGGCTCCACACCACCTGCACCGGGCCGTCCACCTGCTGCGCCACCCGCGTCGCCATGACGATGCCGTCATGGTCGAGACGCCGGCCGAAGCCGCCGCCCAGCAGATGGTTGTGGACGACCACGGTCTCCACCGGCAGGCCGGTGACCTGGGCGGCCGCCTGGCGGGCGCGGCCCGCCACCTGCGTCCCGACCCAGACCTCGCAGGCGTCCGGGCGCACATGGACCGTGCAGTTCATCGGCTCCATGGTCGTGTGGGCGAGGATCGGCATGCGGTACACGGCGTCGACGCCGCCCAGGCCCGCGGCCTCGGCGAAAGTTCCGCTCTCATGCGCCACCAGCGCCTCGTCGCTCGCCATGGCGGTGTCGATGCGGCGCTCGAGCTCGGCTGTCGTCAGGCCGCCATTCGCCCCCGGATCCCAGGTGATGCGCAGCGCGGCGAGTCCTTTGCGCGCAGCCCCGGTGTGGTCGGCCACCACCGCGACAGCGTCGCTCAGCCGGACGACCTGGCGCACGCCCTTGACCCGCAGCGCCTCGCTGTCCTCGACCGCCTTCAGCGTTCCGCCGAAGGTCGGGCAGATGGCGATCGCCGCAAACTTCACCCCGGGCGGATGGGCGTCGAGCCCGAACCTGGCCGTACCATTGACCTTGTCCGGGGTGTCGAGGCGCGGCGCCTTCTTGCCGATCAGCCTGAACTCCGTCGCCGGCTTCAGCTCGATCTGCTGCGGCACCGGCTCCTGCACGGCCTTGCCGGCGAGCGCGCCGTAGGCGATGCGGCGGCCGCTTTCGGCATGGACCACCTCGCCGCCCTCGGCCCGGCAGGCCTGGGCCGGAACGCCCCACTCCCGCGCGGCGGCGGCGACCAGCATCATCCGGGCTGCGGCGCCGGCGCGGCGCATCGGCTCCCAGAAGCCGCGGATGGTGACGGAGCCGCCCGTGATCTGGTCGCCCAGCATGGGATGCGCATAGTGCGGGGGATCGGCGGGGGCGGGGACGGCCCGCACCTGGTCCAGCGGGACCTCCAGCTCCTCGGCGATCAGCGTGGCGATCCCGGTATAGACCCCCTGCCCCATCTCGGCCGACGCGATCACCAGCTCGATCGGGCCGGCCGGCGGAATGCGGATGAACGGATTGGGGATGAACGCCTCGGCGGCTTCGGCGGGCGGGGCAAAGCGCAGCCCGATGACGAGGCTGCCCCCCGCCAGGGCGGCGGAGATCAGGAAAGACCGGCGGGAGACCTGGCCTGAGATGGTGGCGGCGAGGCTGCCCATGTCAGCGGCCCTCTCCGGCGGCGCGCTTGATCGCCGCGCGGATGCGCGGATAGGTGCCGCAGCGGCAGATGTTGCCGGCCATCACCGCGTCGATGTCCGCGTCGGTCGGCCCGGGGTTGGCCACCAGCAGGGCCGTCGCCGACATGATCTGGCCGGACTGGCAGTAGCCGCACTGCACGACCTCCTCCGCGAGCCAGGCCTGCTGGATGCGGGCGCCCGCTTCGGTGCCGCCGATCGCCTCGACCGTGGTGATCGCGGCTGACGCGGCGTCGGCGACGGGGGTGACGCAGGACCGCACCGCCTGGCCATCGAGGTGGACCGTGCAGGCGCCGCACATGGCGATGCCGCAGCCGAACTTGGTCCCGGTGAGCCCGATGACATCCCGCAGCACCCAGAGCAGCGGGATGTCCCCATCCACATCGACCGAATGGGTCCTGCCATTCACGTTCAGAGCATAGGTCATCGATGATCCCCTTCCGATCAAGCGTGCTTTGCCGATACCCGCCGGCTCCGTTGCCTGTGCGATCCGGAGCGTCAGGCCTCAAATCTCGAGGCCGCCGGCGTCACGCGGCCTGCCTCTCGCGCATCTCTGCCGGCAGCACCTCCCAGACGCGAACGACCTCGCCGACGGAGGTCAGCTGCATCTTGCGCATGGCGTTGCTGCGGTGGAGCTTGACCGTGACCTCGCTGATGCCGAGGTCGAAGGCGATCTGCTTGTTGAGACGCCCCAGCGCCACGGCGCACATCACCTGGCGCTCGCGCAGGGTCAGGGCCTTGTAGCGGTCGGCATGCAGCCGGGCGATCCGGTTCTTGGCGCGCTGTGCAGCATCGATCGCAACGCCCGCAACCACGGCGTCGAGCAGCGTCTGGTCCCGCACCGGCTTGGTGAGGAAATCCACGGCGCCGGCCTTCATCGCCTGAACCGTCATCGGAATGTCACCGTGGCCGGTCAGGAAGATGATCGGCTTGGGATTGCCGTTCTGGCCGAGAATTCGCTGCAGCTCGAGGCCGCTCTCCCCTGGCATCCGCACGTCGAGGATCATGCAGCCAGGGGCATCCGACAGATCGGCGTCGAGGAATTCTCGGGCCGACGCGAAGCAGACCGGCTGGAAGCCGGCCGACAGGATCAGCTCCGACAGCCCTTCCCGAACGGATTCCTGGTCGTCGACGATGATGACGAGCGCTTGTTCCGCTGCACTCTTCTCCCGCGACGGCAACGGTGCCGACCTCCCTGGGAGCGGCTGGCCAAGTTGCATGATCACCCTCCATGTCTCGGTTGCGTGAAGCGCCGCCGACGGCCGCAGGCAGGGCCCGTGTCGAAGGGCTGGCGCGTCAGATTTGCTTCGAGCAGAGGCCGGGCCGGGCGCGGTTCGACGCTGAGAGAGCCGGCAGTTTTCGGGCTGCGAAATGGCCGCCTCTGTCGAGTTGGTTTTCGTAAATCGGCTTCAGATACGTGCTCGACCAGCTTGTCTGCTGCCTGCACTTTGAGGCTGATCCACGGGACCCAGCCAGTTAGAACTCGTTAAACGAGGTTAATCGGCATGGTCAAAACGTCCGAGCCGCGCAAATGCGCCCGTCGGCGGCGCGAGGATCAACTCGTCGGAACCGGCGTCGATCCATAGGAAGCAGAGAGCCAATACCATCATATAATTTAGGAGCAGCCAGGGATCGACTACTCTCAGCTTCGCCGCAGTTCCTCCCCCGAACGCGGCATGTGGCCCAGCCTTCATTCCCCCCATGAAGCGGCCGCAACCTCGAGGCGCTGTCGTTACCCCAGCAGCGCCGGCGGCCCGGCCACACGAGTTGAAGCCTCGCCTGCGGCCGGGCCGCATTTCTTTTGGGCCTCCGCCTTCTCGATATGACCAGCAGCATGAACAGCCCTGGTGGTCCTTCTGACCAGCAGTCCCTGCCCAGTTAGTCGTCGTTGCGGGGGGTTAACCGCAGTGACAGGCGGTGCGACCAAGACCGCGATGGCAAGTTCGTTGGGTTGCCACACCCAACCCACGGATTTACCAGTCTTAACTCGAACCGCTGTTCGAACAGGCGCAGCATCTCCTTCGTCAAGGCGCCTTCGGGGGCCAGCCGTCGATGCGCGACCCGGTGAGCTGTCCTCAGACCACCGCGGAGAATGTTGGGCATACGGTCGCGCGAGGCTGCTGCCGGATCCGTCCTGAGCTCCGACCACTCGCGAGCCGAGGTCACAGAATGAACGACGCAGGTTGGGTTCTCGAGCCGATAACGCAGGACTTTCTCGATACGGTCGGCGAGAACCCCGACCTGTGCCGCCGATCGCCTGAGGAAGCGCGCCGCGCACTGGTCCGGATCCAGTCCGGCGCCGTCGGACGGCCTTCCGCTCGGATTGAGGATCTGTCGTTCCCGGTCGGGCCGACCGGATCGGTGGTTGTCAGGATCGTCCGGCCCAGCGATGCGCAGCGGACACTACCGGTCATCGTCTACGTCCATGGTGGCGGCTGGTGTCTCGGAGATGCCGATACTCACGATCGGGTCGTGCGGGAGCTGGCCGTTGCTGCGGGGGCGGCGCTGTTCTTCGTGGAATACGACCGCTCACCCGAGGCGCGGTATCCGGTCGCCCTGGAGCAGATCTATGCGGTCACCGCCCATGTCGCCGCGCATGGCGAGAGCCTTGGCGTGGACCCCACCCGGCTTGCGCTCGTCGGGGACGGCGCGGGCGGCAACCTGGCCGCTGCGGTCACGCTCCTGGCGATGCAGCGCCGCGGCCCGAAGATCGATCTGCAGATCCTGTTCTATCCGATCACGGATGCCGATTTCGCGACATCCTCGTACCAGAGCTTCGCCAACGGACCGTGGCTGACGAAAGCCGCGATGGAGCGGTTCTGGGATGCCTATCTCCCCGACGCCGCGCTGCGAAACGAGATCACCGCTGCGCCCCTGCGGGCCTCCGTCGACCAATTGCGTGGCTTGCCCGACGCACTGATCATCGTCGCGGAGAACGATGTCCTCTGCGATGACGGCGAAGGCTACGCCCGCCTGCTGATCAGCGCTGGCGTGAGGGCGACCTCGGTCCGCTACAGCGGCACCATTCACGGGTTCGTCGTGCTGAACGCGCTGGCGGACACGCCGGCAACACGAAGCGCCATTGCTCAGGCGGTCGCCGCTCTACGCTCCGCCCTCGATTGAGGACGGCCGATCCCCCTGCAACAGTGACGTACGAGACGCTCCGCGCGACAAACCAGAGGAGGGACAAATGATATCGCATTCGTATCACGTGGCGTCCGAACAGATGCGCTGCAGGCCTCTCCCGATCGTCGCGAACGATCCCTCGTCATCAGATGCTGACGGCACGCCGACCGTCTTCATCGTCGACGATGACATATTCGCCCGCGAGTCCCTTGCAGATCTCATCCGGATTTCGGGCTGGCGAGCAGAGGCGTTCGGATCTGCCCTCAAATTCCTGGAGCGCCCGCATGTGCCGGTCCCGAGCTGCGTCGTCCTGGACCTTCGGCTTCCCGATCTGAGCGGCCTCGAGCTGCAGCGACGCATCGCGGCTGACCGTACCGAAATGCCGATCATCTTCCTGACCGGCTACAGCAGCGTTCCGATCGCGGTCAAGGCCATGAAGGCCGGCGCGATCGAGTTCTTCATGAAGCCGTTCGACGACGAGGAGCTCCTGTCAGCGATCGGCCGCGCTCTCGAGGCCAGCAGGACCAGACTGGAACATGGAGCGGAACTGCTTGCCCTCCGCAGGCGCCACGAAGCGCTGAGCAGCCGCGAGCAGGAGGTCATGGCCCTGGTCGTCACGGGGCTTCTCAACAAACAGGTCGGCTTCGAGCTGGGCATCAGCGAAATCACCGTGAAGGCCCATCGCGGCAAGGTCATGCGGAAGATGGAGGCGAATTCCCTGGCCGACCTGATCACGATGGCGACGAAGCTTGGCCTGCCGTCGCCGTTCAGAAGCAATCGTCTGTCTGCATAGTCCCGTTTCCGAGTTGCGTGCTCCACCCTATCGGACGGCGAAGTGATCCGAACTTGCAAGGAGCGGACCATGCAGCACAGACGTTCCGAGTTTACCAGAGTACTTGCGGCAACCACCGTCGGGCTTGCGGCGGGTGCGGTTGTTCTAGGTGCCGCCAAGCCGGGCCTGGGCCAGCGCCCGGCAGGCGAAGCTGGCGCAACGGCCGGGACGACGAGTGTCGACGTCGAGACGTTTCTGGCCGACCCGATGAAACTCCTCGGCTCGCAGGTGACCCTCACCGGATGTCGAGCAGCCGGCTTTATCGCCGATTCGGTTGGGTGCTACGCCCGGTCAGGCCGCGGCCAAGTTTCGATCGATGCTGCAACCTTCGATCGTGCGAGCCTGCGGCAAGCGCTGAAGCATTGCCCCGACACCGCCCCTCTCACAGCGTGCCAGATCAGCGTGTCCGGCCTTGTCGAGAAGGACGCGCTGCAGGAAATTCAGCTGAGAAATGCCATCGCGATATCCGACGACGTCGGGACGCCTTGAGGTCGGACCCGGGCCGAAATAGCCCGCGCCCGTTTCCTCGCAGGCAACCCCGCTACAGCTTCGTCACGCCTTCAGCCAGGCCCTTGAAGAACCACCTCTGGGCGAAGGCAAAGGCGACAAGGCCGGGCGTGGTCACGATGATGTACACGGCCGCGAGATTGGGCCAGGCCCAGTAGCCCTGGCCACCTTGGGCCGCGGCCAGGACAACCGGCATCGTGCGCCGCGCCTCGTCGTCGATCAGCGTCACGCACAGCAGATACTCGCCCCATGCGGCGACGAAGTTGACGATGAAGATGACGACGAGACCGTTGCGCACCATGGGCAGGCCCACCATCCACAGCGTCCGCCAGTGACCGGCGCCGTCGACCCGCGCGGCGTCGATGACTTCACGCGGAACAAGCTGGAACATGCTGCGCATGATCAGGATGCTGATCGCCAGCTGAAGCGTCACATAAGGCAGGATCAGGCCGGCGGTGTCGTTGATCAGCCCGAGCCAGCGCTGGGTCTCGTAGATGCTGATCAGCGACACGACCCGGACCGGAAAATAGAGCGAGACCAGCAGGACAGTCATCACCATCCCGGTGCCGCGCGGCTTCAGATGCACGAGCGCATAGCCGGCCATGACGGCACAGCACATGGTGATCAGCACCGAGCTGACGGTGACGTACACGCTGTTGAACAGGTTTCGCGGCAAGGTGACGATGCGCTCGAACACGTAGGAATAGTGGCTGAAGTCGAGCTGCCTGGGGATGAGGTCGCCGCGCATCGCGTCCGGCAGCGTCTTCACCGACATCAGCAGCACCCAGACCAGCGGCAGCAGGATGATCAGCAGGAAGAGGTTGATCACCACATGCCGCGCGACCGCGGCCCGCCTGCGCCTGGACCAGCCCGGCCTGGTGTTCCCGCCGCCCGCCGGCTTCGCCGCGGCCCGGCTGTGATCGATGGCTTCAAGGCTCATGGGCAGCTCAGTCCTTCGTCCGGAACAGCCGAAGCAGCAGCACCATGACGAGCATCATGGCGACGGCCCCGATCATCCCGATCGCCGCGGCATAGCCCTGCCGCCACAGGCCGAGCTTGAAGGCTTGGTCGTACATGAAGATCGTCCAGGTATAGGTCGGCGAGGCGCGGTTGAAGCCGCCGAAGATCAGATACTCGTCGATCACCGCCATCGAGGTGCCGAAGCGCAGGACGACCAGCACCATCATGATCGGCGCCAGCCGCGGCCGGATGACATACCAGAAGATCTGCCACTCATTCGCCCCGTCGATGCGCGCCGCCTCCGGCAGGTCCTTGGGGATCGTGGCGAGGCCGGCGAGGAAGAAGATGGTGTGGTAGCCGAGCCCCCACCACACCTCCATGATCGCGATCGAGGGCAGCGTCAGGGGCGTCCCGCCCAGCCACTGCGGTGCGTTCTGCAAGGTGAACAGGCCGGTCGTTTCGACGAGAAAATGATTAATCGGGCCGGCCTGGTAATTGTACATCCACTTCCACAGAACGAAGATCAGCGTGCTCGGGATGACCGCCGGAATCAGCAGGACGATGCGGTAGAAGGTCGCCAGGCGCGCATTCGTCACCCGATCGATCAGGATGGCCAGGAGGAGCGGCAGAATGATCGTCCCGGGCAGGAACATGATGGTGAACAGCCCGGCACGCCCGAGGCCGGCCCACAGCAAGGGATCCTGCAGGGCATCGGCATAGTTCCCGAACCAGACCCAATTGGCGGGTTGGTTGGACAGGACCTGATAGTCGGTGAAGCTGATCCAGAGGACGCGCAGGATCGGGTAGAGCTGATACAGGACGAAGAACGCCAGGGCCGGCAGCAGGAACAGCCACAGACCGGCCTCCCGGCGCAACCGGACCGCCTGGCGTCGCAGGGGAACCGCCGCAGCGGGGCGGGCTAGCGTCATGTTGTCCATGCCTGGGTGAACCCCGTTCGAAGCTCAGCACGCGGGAGCCGCAAGGTCCAGGCACCGCGGCGCCTGCCGGCCCTTGTTGATCGCCGGACGATTTCGGGCAGCGACGAGTCCGGCGGGACCGGCCACGTTCGGCGAGCCGGCCCCACCAGCCTTGCGTCAGCCCTTCTTCACCTCGGCGTTGACCGCCTCGGCAACCTTCTGCATGGCCGCTTTCGGATCGGCCTCCTCGCCCTTCAGGTAGGTCTCCCAGATCGGCTTGCCGATGACGAACTGCTGCAGTCCGAACAGGTGGTTGGTGATCGCCTTGGCCCTGTCGAGCTGGTCGCGGACCAGGGTCACGAAGCCGGGCATCCAATCGGGCTTGTCGGCTTGCCATTCGGCGTAGATGGATTTGTAGGGCGGCAGCTGCCCGGGATGGCCGCTCGGGGTCCCCATGATCGAGTCTTTCCAGATCTGCCGGTCATAGGTCAGGGCCTTGACATACTCCGCCGCCTTTTCCTTGTTCTGGCCGTACTTGAACAGCGCGCAGCCGGTCGTCCAGAACACGGTCGACCCTTCGCCCTTGGCGAATCTGGGCAACGGGCCGAGGTGCAGCGCCTTCGGGTCATCCCAGCTCGCCGCCATCCGCAACGGCGCGTTGAAGTACTTGAAGTAGAGGCCGACGCGCTGGGCGGCGAAGGCGACCTCGTCCGGGGTGCCATTGACGCCGGCATCCGATGCGCCCTCCAGCAGAATATCGGGATTGGCGAGCGTCATGATCTGCTTCATCAGCTTCAGCGCTTCGATCGCCGGCTCGCTGGTGAAGTCAAACAGGCCCTCCGGTGTATAGACATGGGGGCTCATGCTGTGCGCGATCGGCGCCAGCGAGCGCCAGCCGTGGCTATCGAAGGTGGCCCCCCAGGGCGCTGCCTGCTTGTCCACGATCGTCTTGGCCGCTGTCAGGAAATCATCCCAGGTCGCCGGCGCGGCATCCGCCACCCCCGCCTTGCCCGTCAGCCCCGAATGCCATCCCGTGCCGATCACATCCAGAAGGAACGGCCAGCTGTAGAGCTTCCCGTCGATCGTGCATTCCTCGCGAATCGACGGGATGAGATCGTCGATCACGTCCTTCGGAACGTACTTGTCCCACGGCTCGATCACGTCGGCCGCGATGAGGGCCGACATCTCCACGAAGGGCGTCTGCCCGACATAGACATCCCAGCTGCTTTCCTTGTTTTTCGCCTCGGCGACGAAGCGTTCGATCCCGAACCCCTCGACCGGCGCGATCTGATAATTGAGGCCTGGAAACTTGGCGTTCACCTCCGGGATCCCAGGGTGGAGGTTCTGGATCCACTGGTAGACGGTGGGCGTCAGCGGCCGGTCTGCCGCATAGGCTGCGCCGATGCCCATCTTCGCCACGGCTGCGACACCGGCCAGGCCGAGCCCCGCCGTGAGGCTGCGCGTGATGAAGTCGCGTCTGTCAATATTCCCTAAGTATTGAGGAGTAAATTCCACCCTTCGGAGGAATTCATGCCCCTTCCGGAATGTCATTTGAAGCCTCCTGAATCTGCGCTTTTGTCCAACATTAAATTGTTCCATGATTCTAGGTGCGGGGCAATGCGGACGCCAGCCTCTCTGGCCGTTGGCACCGAGCGTTGACGGTGCCCATCAATCGCGGGACATATGCGTGAGGCCGGCCTGGACGGAGTCCGCATGGCTTGGGTGGTGCTTCTTGCAGGCGCCACCAGACTCACGAGCCGAAGGGGCGAAGGTTGACCGGGTACGAGGCTGAGAAGCCGAGCGAGATCTCTTTTGGCGCCTTCCGGCTGCTGCCTGCGCAACAGCTGCTGCTTGAAGGCGACAGGCCGGTTCACCTCGGCAGTCGTGCCCGCGACATCCTCGTCGCTCTTCTCGAACGGCCCGGCCAGATCCTGAGCAAGCAGGAGCTGCTCGACCGCGTATGGCCCAACACCTTCGTGGAAGAGGGCAATCTGAAGGTCCATGTCGCCGCCCTGCGCCGCGCCCTCGGCGACGGACAAGCCGGGAAGCGCTTCATCGCCAATATCCCGGGACGCGGCTACAGCTTCGTGGCACCCGTCGATCAGGGCCCCATGCTCGGCGGCATCGAGCCGCGGATCGAGACGATCGAGGCACGGCAGGATCTGCCGATGCCGCTCACGCGCATGCTCGGCCGTTCCGACACCGTGGCCGCCCTGTCCGCGCAGATCACCCGCCAGCGCTTCGTCACCATCGTCGGCGCCGGCGGTATCGGCAAGACGACGGTCGCCGTCGCCGTCGCCGACACCCTGGCCGGCAGCTTCAAGGACGGTGTCCGCTTCGTCGACCTCGCCCCTCTCTCCGATCCGATGCTGGCGCCGGGTGCGCTGGCAACCGTCCTCGGGGTCGGCATGGGGTCGGAGAAGCCGCTGTCGAACGTGATCGCCTTCCTGCGGGAAAAGCACCTGCTGATCGTGCTCGACAACTGCGAGCACCTCGTCGAAGCCGCCGCAAGGATGGCGGAGGACGTTCTGAAGGCGGCCCCTCGGGTCCATATCCTGGCGACAAGCCGGGAAGCCCTCCGGTCCGAAGGCGAGCGCGTGCACCGGCTCGCGCCGCTGGCCTTTCCGCAGAGCGGCACCGAGCTCACAGCAACACAGGCCCTGGCGTTTCCCTCGGTGCAGCTCTTCGTCGAACGTGCCGCCGCATGCCTCGACGCCTTCGAGCTGGGCGACGCCGAGGCGCCGCTCGTCGCCGAGATCTGCCGGCGCCTCGACGGCATCGCGCTGGCCATCGAGATCGTGGCAGGGCGGGTCGACACCTTCGGCATCGCCGGGCTCGCGGCCCGGCTGGACGAGCGCTTCAGCCTGCTGCTGCGCGGTCGCCGCACCGCCCTGCCCCGCCATCAGACCCTGCTCACGACGCTGGACTGGAGTTACGCCCTGCTGCCGGAGCTGCAGCAGGTCGTGCTCCGCCGCCTGGCCGTGTTCGCCGGCATGTTCACGATGGAATCGGCAAGCGCCGTCCTGGCCGACAACGATACGCCTGCGTCCGAGATCGTCGATGCGATCGCCGATCTGATCGCCAAATCCCTGGTCACGGCCAGCGTGGACGCTGCCGTGGCCCTCTACCGCCTGCTCGACACCACCCGTGCCTATGCGCGCGTCAAGCTCGACGAATACGGCGAACGGGACCGGTTCGCGCGGCGCCATGCCGAGCATTATCGGGCACTGCTCGAGCAGGCCAATGGTGAATGGGAGCGCGAGCCTGCGGGCGATTGGCTCCAGCATTACCGGCACAACATCGACAATGTCAGAGCCGCGCTCGACTGGGCCTTTTCGCCCATCGGCGATGTGGTCACGGGCGTCGCCCTAACGGTCGTCGCCATCCCGCTCTGGTTTCACCTTTCGCTCACCAGGGAGTGCGAGGAGCGCGTCGACCGCGCCCTGGCCGCCCCCGAAACCAGCCGGACTCTCGACCAGGAGATGCGCCTGCACGCGGCGCGGGCCTGGTCCTTGATGCAGACGAAGGGCCTGGGGCCGGAGACCTTGGCCGCGTGGGGCCGGGTTCTCGAAACGTCGGAGCGGCAGGAAAATCGCGACTATCAGCTGCGGGCCCTGTGGGGCCTGTGGTCCGGCTTGCTGAATCAGGGCGAGTTCCGCGAGGCCCTGGCGCTCGCAAGGCGGTTTTCGGAGCTCGCCGCAAGCGCAGGCGACAAGCTCGGCATCCTGGTCGGAGACCGGATGGTCGGCTACATCCTGCATCTCCTGGGAGAGCAGGCGGAGGCCCGGCACACCATCGAGCGCATGCTGGGCAGATACGAGGTTCCGATCATCGGCGCCCAGATGATCCGCTTTGTCTTCGACCAGCGCGCCATGGCCCGATGCTTCCTTGCGCGGATTCTGTGGCTGCAGGGCCGGCCGAAGCAGGCCGTGCTGCTGGTCAGGAGCATCGTCGACGGGGCCGCCTCTGGGAACGATACCCTCACGCTTTGCCAGGTCCTGGTTCATGCCGCGTGCCCCGTGGCCCTGTTCGTCGGCGACCTGCCGCTGGTCGAGCGCTACGTCTCGATGCTGATCGACAATGCGGCCCAGGGGCTTGCCTTCTGGCAAGGCTGGGGCCGGTGCTTCCGAGGCGTCCTGCTGATCAAGCGCGGCGACCTCGATCATGGGCTGGCCGAGCTCGAGGCCGCCCTGGCGGAGCTGCGCGAGATCCAGTACGGCGTCTACTACATCGTCTTCCAGAGCGAGTTCGCCGCCGCCCTCGGGCGTGCCGGAAACATCGCCGAAGGATTGGTGGCGATCGACGAAGCCCTGGCGCGATCCGAACAGAATGACGAGCGATGGTATTTCGCCGAGATCCTCAGGATCAAAGGTGAACTGATCCTGTCCTCCGGCACGCCCGATGGTCCGCGCGAGGCCGAGTTGTACTACCACCGATCGCTCGAATGGGCCCGCCGGCAGCATACGATCGCATGGGAATTGCGGACGGCGACGAGCCTCGCCCGGTTGTGGAAGGATCAGGGTCGGGCCCGCGAAGCGCTCGCGCTCCTGGCTCCGATCCATGACCGCTTCGCCGAAGGGCAGGATACGAGCGATCTCGTGGTTGCTCAGGAGCTCTTGCAGGAGCTTCGCGCCGGCAGTTGAGCCGTCAGCGGCCGAGCTGTCCGACATGGTGTCCGAGACGCGTTTCGACGTCGCCCGGCTTGTGAAAGCCTCGGTCCATCAGCGCCTTGATCCGCGTCTGGGCGGCGGGCCGGGCCAGCGCGGCCATGAACGCATCCCATTCCGGCGCGATTTCGGCGTCGGGCGGCAGGCTCGCCACATTGACCAGGCGCTTGGTCTCCGCGATCGCCTGCTTGTCGAAGGACGCGATCCTCTGGGCCAGCGCATCGACGAAGGCGTCGAGCTCCGCATCCGGCAGGGCGCGATTGACATAGCCGTAGCGCTCCGCGAGCTCGCCCGGAATGTCGTCCGCCCCGAGCAGCACCTCCAGCGCGCGGCCGCGGCCCATGAGACGGGGCAGCCGTGCCATCGGCCCGCCGCCGGGTACCAGGCCGGCGCCGACCTCCCATTGCGACAGGATCGCCTTCTCGCGACTGACGAAGCGCATGTCGCTGGCGAGGGCGAGCTCGCTCCCTACGCCTGTCGCGCGCCCACGGATCGACGCGATCGAGACGACGGGGGCGCGGCTCAGACGCACCAGCATGTCGGGCAGCTGCTGCAGCCCGGTCGGGCCTGGCGGCAGGCCGAGCGTGTCCTCCGGCTTCGCCAGGAAGTCGTAGTGGGTCAGGAAGAAGCCCTCGATGGCGCTGTCGAAGACGACGACCTTGACCTCCTCGTCACTCTCGAGCGCGGTGACGACGGCGTTCAGCTGCGCCATGTTCCCCGGCCCGAAGATGTTCAGAGGCGGCAGGTCGAAGGTGACGCGCCAATGGGCCGGTGAGCGGCGATCGACGCGGATCCGGCCGGCGTTTGCGATGGCGTCCATATCCAATCTCCGATGGTCGCGGGGACAGTCCCGGTGTCATCGAAATGCCGGAGCGCAGCGCCCGATCCAATCAAACAAAAGTATCGTCGATACCTTGGTATCGCCCGGTCCCGGAAATAATCCGGCGAACATCCACGGTCCGATACCAAGGTGTCGGCGATACCAACGTGCAATCGTGTCTTCCCCCAGCCGCGTCGCATTCTGCCATGGCATTCAGCTGACGATCCCGAGAGGTGCTCGCCATGTCGGAAGGTTTGTCCCCCACGCGCCGTGACGTCCTTGTTGCGTCGGCCCTGACGGGCGTTGCCATGATGATGCCGATGCCGCTCGCTGCGGCCACGGGCGACACCATCCGCCCCTTCAGCATCAGCTTCCCGCAGGAGCAGCTCGACGATCTGCGCCGTCGCGTGGCGGCGACGCGCTGGCCGGACAAGGAGACCGTGCCGGACGACACGCAGGGCGTGCAACTCGCGACGGTGCGGAAGCTCGCGGAGTATTGGGCGACGGATTACGACTGGAGCAGGATGCAGGCGCGGCTCGACGCCCTGCCGCAGTTCGTCGCCGAGATCGACGGGCTGGACATCCACTTCATCCACATCCGCTCAAAGCACGAGACCGCCCTGCCGGTGATCGTCACGCATGGCTGGCCGGGCTCGATCATTGAGCAACTCAAGATCATCGGGCCGCTGACCGATCCCACGGCCCATGGCGGGACCGCGGCGGACGCGTTCCATGTGGTGATCCCGTCCCTGCCGGGCTACGGCTTCTCCGGCAAGCCCACCGCGCCTGGCTGGACCCCGATCCGCATCGCGCAGGCCTGGGCGACGCTGATGCAACGGCTCGGCTACAAGAAATACGTCGCCCAGGGCGGCGACTGGGGCAATGCGGTCTCCGAGCAGATGGCCCTGCAGCAGCCGCCGGGGCTGCTCGGCATCCACACCAACATGGCGGCCACCGTTCCGGCCGACGTCTCGAAGGCGCTGGCAGCCGGCGGCTCGCCGCCCGCCGGCCTGTCGCCGGACGAGAAGCGCGCCTGGGACCAGCTCGACGACTTCTACAAGAACGGGCTGGGCTACGCGATCGAGATGAACAACCGGCCGCAGACGCTGTACGGGATCGTCGACTCGCCGGTCGGCCTGGCCGCGTGGCTGCTCGACCACGACATCCGCAGCTACCGGCTGATCGCCCGCGTCTTCGACGGCAAGACCGAAGGCCTGACGCGCGACGACATCCTCGACAACGTCACGCTGTACTGGCTGACCAACACGGCGATCTCCTCGGCGCGGCTCTACTGGGACAATGCGCATTTCCCGGCGGGCGGCTTCTTCGACCCGCGGGGCATCAAGATCCCGGTCGCCGTCAGCGCCTTCCCGGACGAGATCTACCAGGCGCCGAAGAGCTGGGCCGAAAAGGCCTATCCGAAGCTGATCCACTACAACCGGCTCGACAAGGGCGGCCATTTCGCCGCCTGGGAGCAGCCGGCCGCGTTCAGCGCCGAGTTGCGCGCCGCCTTCCGGCCCCTGCGCCAGACAACCTGATCGCCACCGGCCTCGCACGAAGGCGACCGCATCACAGTTCGGAGATGATCATGCATGCCGACAAGACGGTGATCGTCACCGGTGCCTCGCAGGGCATCGGTGCGGGGGTGGCCAACGCCTTCCTCGATCGCGGCTACAACGTCGTCGCGACATCGCGACAGGTCAGCCGGTCGAGGGAGATCCCCGACTCCGATCGCGTGGCCCGCATCGACGGCGACATCGCGAATCCGGAGACAGCCAGGAACGTCACCGAGATCGCCCTGGCACGGTTCGGCGCGATCGACGCCCTGGTCAACAACGCCGGGATCTTCTTCACCAAGCCGTTCATCGACTACACGGTCGACGACTACCGCCAGCTCGCATCGACGAACACCGAGGGATTCCTTCACCTCACGCAGTTCGTGGTCCGCCAGATGCTGGCACAGAAGTCCGGCGGCAGCATCGTCAGCATCACCACACCGCTGGTCGATCACCCGATCGCCGGCGTCGACGTCTCGGTCGCGATGATCACCAAGGGCGGCATCGAAGCTGCTTCGAAGAACATCGCGATGGAGTACGCGAAGGCAGGCATCCGCGTGAACACGGTGGCGCCCGGCATTGTCGACACACCGCTCCATAAGGACGATCCGAAGGACGTCCTCGAGACGCTGTCGCCGATGGGCGTCATCTCTACCGTTCAGGATATCGTCGACGCCGTCGTTTTCCTCACCGAGGCTCCGCGCATCACCGGGGAGACGCTGCATGTCGACGGCGGCGCCCATCTGGGCAGGTGGTAGTGGGAGCGCACCGATGAAGCATCCGGTCCATTACCGCACCATCGACGTGGACGGCCTGTCGATCTTCTACCGGGACGCCGGCCCGGCGGACGCGCCGGCGATTCTTCTGCTGCACGGTTTGCCGTCATCGTCGCGGATGTTCGAGCCGCTGCTGCAACGGCTCTCGGACCGCTATCGCCTGGTCGCTCCGGACTACCCTGGCTTCGGCCACAGCGACGCGCCGCAGCCGAAGGATTTCTCGTACACCTTCGACCGTCTTGCCGGCGTCGTCGCCCGGTTTACGCAGAAAATGGGGCTGTCCCGCTACAGCCTCTACATGCAGGATTACGGCGGTCCGGTTGGCTTCCGGCTCGCGCTTGCCCATCCGGATTGCGTCGAGAGCCTCATCATCCAGAATGCCGTGGCGCATGACGAGGGCCTCGGCAGGCCCTGGGCGACCAGGCGCGCCTTCTGGGCGGACCGGAAGATGCATGAGGCGGCGCTGCGCGGGAACCTGCTGTCGCTCGAGACGACGCGCGCCCGCCATCTCGGCAGCGATCCGCGGACCGACCGTTACGACCCGGACCTCTGGACCGATGAATTCGCCTTCCTCAACCGCGAAGGCCAGGCCGACATCCAGACGGAGCTGTTCTTCGACTACCGCACCAATGTCGCCTCCTATCCGGCATGGCAGGCATGGATGCGCAAGACCCAGCCGCCGATGCTGGTGCTGTGGGGACGATACGACCCGTCCTTCGACCTCTCGGAACCCGAGGCCTACAGGCGCGATGTTCCTGAAGCGGAGGTCCACATCCTCGACGGCGGCCATTTCGCGCTCGACACCGCGGCGGACGAGATCGCCGGGCTGATGGATGCCTTCCTGAAGAAGAGCCGCGGCGCCTGAACGCTCGAGGCCGATCCCCTCTGACTCTGCGAGCGCCGAAGGAGCGATTCACCTGATGGATCAGTTCGTCAACGACCATGCGACCCGCGCACAGCCGACATTTCTCAGGTCGATCACTGCGCCGGCCCGATGACGAAGCAAAAGCCGTCAATCCATTGCCATCCACCGACCCGAAGAGCGATCTGCCCGAGAACCAGATGCCGGCCATGGCGCGGTTCAAGCAGAACCCCCAGACTCAAAAAGACTTCGCAAATACGAACCGACGGGGTGATTCGCCGATCCCGACAAGTCAGATAGCCAAACGCCCCGCTCGAGGGTGCGGGGCGTTTGGCTATCTGGTTGCGGGGACGGGATGCCACCGATGCCCATATAAGCTCGCCATCAGCTTGTAGCCCCGGCTAGAGCGCGGAACTCGCGAACTCCTCAATCGCAATGCGGTGTTCCCGCAGGCAAACCGGCAGCGATGTGAGGAGAGGGATCCAATGCGCGATAACTGTCCTCGTTGTCGCGCGCGGCTGCCGCCTACGCGTTCGTCGTTTCAGGGTGATGCAGCCCTCAGTTCGACCAGAGAACGAGAGTCCGAGCTTCCCGCATTACGTCGCGCGTGGCGCCGCCGAAGAGCCTTTCCCGTGTCCTGTCGTGAGAGTAGGCGCCCATGACAAGTAGATCCGCGCGGGCATCGTCCGTGGCCATCAACAAAGTCTCGCCGGTCGACAAGCCGGACGGCTTTTGGATCACCGCACCCGCCTCGAACCCATGGCTCGCGAGATACTCCCGAACCGGTTCCAATGAGGGAGTTCGGCCCCCTTCCTCCACAGCCAGCAAGACAATCTTCCAGCATTTCTCGAGCAGCGGCAGAGCGCCTGCTACCGCCCGCGCCACCTGCGGACTGTCGTTCCAGGCAATGAGGGCGGACGCGCAGCGGTTCAGGACCGTTCGCCCCGGGACGAGCAGGACAGGACGGCCGCTGGTCAGCAAAGCCGCCTCGATGATCCGATCGGCAACCGACGGACGGCCTCCCTCGCCCTTCGAAACGACGATCAGGTCGGCGCTACGGGCGGCCGGGCCGATGGCTTCGCTGTAGGGTGTCGAGCACTCCGTCCATCGGACAACTGCGGGCTGCACCGGGTCGTGGCTGTGCCGGCAGCGGATTTGGTCCTGCTCCCGCCAGTGCTCGAAGCACATCCGGGCGCGGTCGGCCGACGCACGCGCCTCCTTGCTCATCGTTTCGGCTAGATCCTCTGTCCATCCCGGCGAATAGATCTCGCCCAGAAAGCGATCGGGCGGACCGTTCGGCCGGCAGAAGTAGAGGCATTCAAGGTCGGCGCCTTGCCGGCGGGCTAGGGCGGCCGCTACGTCCAGCATGTCCTCCCTCGGCCGACCCGCGAACGGAGTCAGGATCCGGCGGATCGACATTTCAGGTCTCCTTCAATGGTGTGGACCGGCGATGGATCGCCGCCTTCGGCGAGATCCTCCAGACCGGCAACCGATTCGAAATTGATCTCATGTCGCCCACGAACTGTGATCAGCCCCCGCTCCTTCAACCGACCGAAGCACCTGCTGACGGTCTCGAGAGTCAGCCCGAGATAGTCCGCGATGTCCGACCGGGTCATCGGCAGATGCATCGGATTGTGCGGGAGACCGAGGCGCCCGGCCCGAGCGCTGATCTGCAGCAGGAAATCGGCCACTCGCTCCAGCGCCGACTTCTGACCGAGCGTGAGCATCTGCTCCTGCGCCGCGGCGAGATCCCCGACCAACCGGTCGCGAAGCGCGACCTCGAGATCCGGAATGCGGCTCAGCACCGCCTCGAAGCGATCCACCCTGAAGCGGCAGAGATGCGTTTCGGCGATCGCCTCGACGCTGTAAGGATAGGTGCCGCCTACCGGGAGCCCGAAGAAATCGCCGGTCAGGAGAAAGCCGACGACCTGCTGGCGGCCGTCCGGCAGTTCCTTCAGCAGCTTCGCGGCGCCCGACACGATGTTGTAGGTGTGGCACGCCGGATCGCCCTCGACGATGATCCGCTGGCGCGGGCGGGCATGCATCGCCTCGACGATGTCAGCGATCGCCGCAAGCTGCCCGTCGGGCACGCTGCTGCAGAGGCTCCGGCATCGAGCCTCGCAGCGGCGGCAGTCATCGATCGCAGATCGCGTCGCGGGAACCACAAGCCTGAAGACGCCGGCTACCATCGCATTTCTCCGGATCGCGCCGATGCACGCTCTCCTCAATTCTTCACCGGCTCCGGATCGGAGCTTTGATCCAGATCAAGCGTCTGGTTCAGCGTGCGTCGAGCGTGCGGCGCAGGCGATGAAGGACGGCGCTGCGGGCGGCGTCGTAACCGGCGGCGTCGAGACGAGCGTCGAGGTCGAGCAGGAGACGCGCCCGCTCGTTGTGCCAATCGAGCGTGCCGACGGCCTCCGTCCGGATGCGCGGCCTCTGGGGCATTGGAATGAGCTCGGGCCCGGTCGACCGCAGCCAGTAGCCATCGTCGATCTGTGGCCGCAGGATGGCCGGTGAAGGATCGAGGCGATGCTCGACCCGCTCGGCCAGGGCGGCCAGCGCCGGTCGCTCGCCATGCACCAGGAAGACAGATCCGCCTGTCGGCCGGCGATCGGCGATCCACCGGGCGAGCTCGGGTCCGTCCGCATGCCCGGAATAGTCCTCGATCATCCGGATCCGCGCACGCACCTGGAACTCCTCGCCTTGTATCCGCACGGCCTTGGCCCCCTCCTGCAGCAATCGACCCAGCGTGCCCTGGGCCTGGAAGCCCGTGAGCAGGACGGTGGCGGCGGGGTTCCAGAGATGACGCTTCAGATGATGGCGGACCCGGCCCGCGTCACACATTCCGCTCGCGGCGATCACAACCCTGAAGCCGCCTGCGTCATCGATGGCCTGGCTCTGGTCGGCGGTCTCGGCGAAATGGATCTGCTTTGATCGCAGCGCCCTGGCAAAGGAGGGGCCATCCTCCAGCACCGCGTGGTTGCGCAGAAAAACGTCCGTGGCCCGGATCGCGAGGGGTGAGTCCACGTAGATCGGGGATCGCGAAATGGCGCCGTCCTCCATGAGCCTCACCAGGTCGAGGATGAGCTCCTGCGTCCGTTCCACGGCAAAGGCGGGCACGATCAGAATTCCCTGGGGGGTCATGGCCTGCCGGACTTCCGAGGCAAGATGTTCGCATCGGGTCTCGGGTGTGGTCACCGGGCGGTCCGCGTCGCCATAGGTGGCCTCGCAGACCAGAACATCGATATCAGTCGGAGATCGCCTCTCGGTCTGGAGCATTCCGATGTCGGGGCCGAGATCGCCCGAGAAGAGGAGGCGGAGGGGCCTTCCGTCCTCCCCCGCGAGCTCGATCTCGATCGAAGCCGATCCGAGGATATGGCCCGCATTCCAGAAGTGGACCCGGACGCCAGCGAACGGTTCGAACCAGGTTTCGTAGTCCACGGCGCGGAAGGCCGTGAGCGTCGCCTTCGCATCGGCCGCCGTATAGATTGGTGTCACCTGTGGCCGACCCCGCCGCTGATTCCGCTGGTTCAGCGTCTCGACCTCCGATTCCTGGATGTGACCGGAATCCGGCAGCATCACGCCACACAAATCGATCGTGCCCCAAGTGGCGTAGACAGGGCCGGTGAAGCCATCGCGGACGAGCTTCGGGATCAGGCCGCTGTGGTCGATATGCGCGTGGGTCAGCAGGATGCAATCCACGAGCTCGGGCCGAAACGGAAAGGGGATGTAGTTCAGGCCCTTCAGCGTCTTCGACCCCTGGAACAACCCGCAGTCGATCAGAATGCGGCCGCCATCGGTCTCGAGCAGGAAGCACGAACCCGTGACGGTACCGGCGGCACCGTGGAAATGCAGCGAGGGGGTCATGAGAGCCTCGGAAGGGGAGCACAAGGGGCGCGCCGGTCACGACCGACGCCATCGGCGCGCCGCTGCGCTGTCGGACCACTTATCCGACCAGAAGATGGTCCTCGACCGCCGTGACGCCGGCGGCGGACCAAGCGGCCCGCTCCGCCGTGTTCCGCTCCGCCCAGCTCCGCACATACCCCTCGAGCTTGACGGTGCCGTCCACGGCCAATACCCGGATCTCGCTGGCGTCGAGAGCGGCGGTTCTCCGGAACGCGTCCTCGATCTTCTGCCGCACATCCGCCGCCCGGACGGCCGGCTTGACCGCGATCAGATTGATCAGGCCGACGACACCGCTGAGCTTCTGGATATCTGCCGCCGCCGCGCCTCGCTGGTAGTCCCAGTCGACGTCACCGGAGAGGGTGACCCAGCCCTTCTCGACCTTCACGGAAATACGCTCGGACGGTACCGAGACGTCCCATTGCAGGATGCGGACCGCGCGCTCGGCGATCTCGTCGTCCTTCGTCTTCTTGGCATGGGGCGGCCGCACCTCGATCGCCTCGGCAATGCCCCGCACACCAACCACCCGCTTGGTCGCCCGTTCGGCGGCCAGCTTCTCGGCATAGGTCGCGACATGCCCGGTGAGCGTCACGACACCGTTGTCCGCGGCGACGCCGATATGCGTGGCATCCACGGAGGGATCCCACGCAAGCTCGTTCAGCACGTTGCGCCGAAGGTCCTCATTCTTGCCTGTCATCACGAACCTCCTGTGAAAGGTCGATGGAAGAGCCCTAACGCCGCGGCCGAGCATCGACCTTGACGCAGATCAACCCGCTGCCTGGTTCACACTCGGCTTCGACAGGAGACTGATCAAAGATCCGCGCCGCATCCTCCGCGGGTCCCGGTCTCGGATGTTTGGATCAGTGCGCCAGAACGACACCGATACGGGCCTGCTCCAGCACATCGCGGGTCGTGCCGCCGAAGATCATCTCCCGCACCTTGCTGCGGGTGTAAGCGCCCATCACAAGCAGGCCGGCCTGCATGCGATCGACCTCGTCCAGCAGCGCCTGGCCGACCGTGCGATTGTTGAGGGGCTTCACCTCGCACTCGACCAGGACCCCGTGCCGCTGAAAGTAGGCCCGGATCGCGTCGAGCTTCACCTCCTGCCCGGCCTCCTCCAGGAAGGTGACCACCTTGATCCACTTCCGGTCGCGCAGCAGCGGCAGCGCCCCTGCCACGGCCCGTGCCGACTGGACGCTGTCGTTCCAGGCGATGAGGACTGTGTCGATGCGGCTGAGGAACGGGCTGTCGGGCACCATCAGGACCGGCCGGCCGGAGGCCAGAAGCGCGTCCTCGAAGATCTCGTGCGACCAGGCCGAGGCGGAACTCTCGGGCCCACGAGTGACGATGATGTCGGTCACGCGGCAGCTGGCACCGATCACGTCGGCGTTGATGCCGGTCTCCTCGCGCCAGATGACCTTCGGCGAATTGCCTTCCTCCGCCACGTGGTTGCGGTGGCACCAGCCATCGAAGTAGCGCCGTGCGGCCTTGGCAGCCTCATCCAACGAGGCCTCGATCTCGGCCTGGTACTGCTCGCTCCAGGCGCCATAGTCGAATTCCCAGCCGGGAATATTGCCGATGATCGAGGGACGCAGGTACAGCACCTCGACAGCGGCGGATTGCTCGCGCGCCATGGCCAGCGCGGCATCGAGCAGGTTGTCGTCGTTCAGCTTGCCCGCCACGGGCACCAGGATCTTGCGGATCGGCATGGCCATCTCCTGAATTCCAGCGCCGCACGGCCTGACCAGTGGTGCCGCCGGTCGCGGATCGCATCCTGCTGTCTGGAGCACCCGCCGGCTTTGAGGTGGATCAAGCGCTGAGGGAGATCATCACCCGCATCAGCCCGGGCTCGTCCGGTACGGCCTCGCATTTGAAGCCGAGCTCCTCGGCCATGCGCAGCATGGTGGCGTTCTCGCGCAGGATCTCGCCGGAGATCCGCGCCAATCCCCGGCTCCGGGCATAGGAGATGATCTCAGTCATCAGCCGATGGCCCAGCCTCTGCCCCTTCAGGTCGGAGCGCACCATGACGCCGTATTCGGCAGCGACGTTGTCTGGGTCGGCGATGATGCGCACCGTGCCGAGGAGCACGGGACGCCCACCCTCCTCCGCCTCCGCCACCAGGAGCGGATTGACCGACCTATAGGCCAGGGTGCTGCTGATCGATTGCGCCTTAGGGTTGACCGGCATCACCGGCCCGTCGAAGCCGCCGGCTGGCCCCGATCACGGCGATCGAGCCTGGACGGAACATGGCGTCCAGATTGCCGACTGATATCATATCCTCTCGTTCGTTGCCGTGCCGGGCGGGTCTCCAGTCGACGGATCCGCCGCCACCCGGCCGCCATCTTCGGGATCGCCGGGCCGACCAGCTTTGATGCGGGAAAAGCGCTTGTAAGCCTCCATCACCGCCAGGACGGCGATCCCGAGCCCGGCCAGGCCGAAACCCTCCGCGACCGACAACCCACCAAGCGACAGCAGGTCCCGCAGCGGCGGGATAGCCAGAGCGGAGACCTGCAGGGCCTGGGTCGCGATGACGCCGCCGACCAGCATCGGGTTGTGCGCGAGCGGGATGCGGAAGGCAGACCGCGTCTCCGACCGGCTGTTGAAGCAGTGCGCATTCTCGCACCAGACCAGGAGCCAGAGCACGGCCCCCTGGGCAACGCCGAGCGCCGCGCCCCCTGAGAGCGCGAGCCAGTAGAAGCCATAGGCGATGAGGCCGATCGCCGCGCCGCCGAGGGCGACCTGTTCGATCATGCGGCGGTCGAAGATCGGCGTCTGCGCCTGGCGGGCCGGACGCGCCAGCACGCCGGGTTCGCCCCTCTCGAAGGCCAGGGCGACGTCCTGGATGCCGTTGGTGACCAGGTTGAGCCAAAGCAGTTGGACAGCCGTCAATGGCGGCGGCAACCCGGTGAGCGCCGCCAGCAGCATCAGCAGGATCTCGGCGGCCCCGGTCGAGATGGTCAGCAAGATCACCTTGCGGAGATTGTCGTAGGCGATCCGCCCCTCCTCGATCCCGGCGACGATCGACGCGAAGTTGTCGTCAGTGAGGATGAGGTCGGCCGCGTCGCGGGCGACATCCGTGCCACCTTTTCCCATGGCAACGCCGATGTCGGCGGCATGCAGCGCGGCGACATCGTTGATCCCGTCCCCGGTCACGGCGACAACCTGCCCCTGGCGGCGGAGGCTTTCGACGATCGCCAGCTTCTGCAGCGGCTCCGTCCTGGCGAAGACGCCGGCCCGGCGAACCGCCGCATCGAAGGCGCTGCCCTGCAGGCTGGCCAGCTCCGGACCGGTGGCGACGTCGCCCGCCGCCGCGGCGAGGCCAAGCTGTCGGGCGATCGCGAGAGCCGTCAGCGGATGGTCGCCGGTGACCATCACGACGCGAACACCCGCCCGCTGGGCCGCGACCGCCGCTCCTCGCGCTTCGGGACGGAGGGGGTCGATCAGGCCGACGAAGCCGAGCAGGCAGAGGCCGCCGAGACTCGGCTCCTCCGCGGCGGGCACAGGCCCGGCCGCGACGGCAATGACCCGGTATCCTGCCGTGGACAGTCGCGCCAGGGCCGCTTGTGCCTCGTCGTCCATGCCGCCGCAGAAGCGGGCGATCGTTTCCGGCGCCCCTTTGACGGAAGCGACGGCGGCGCCCTCGATCTCGTGGAAGGCAGCGGCGAAGCGTTTCTCCGGTTCGTACGGGATGCGGCCGAGGAGCCGTGCACAGGCCATCTCCTCAGAAGGCCAGCCGAGACCCTCGGCTGCAGCCAGGAAGGCAATGTCGACCGCATCACCGTGAAGCCCATCATCGCCCTCGGCGAAAGCCTCGCTGGCCCGCGCGCCGGCGTGGAGCAGGCCCCGGGCGATAGCGTCGGTGGGTGTCAGATCGCCGGCACCGTGGATCCAGAGCCGTTCCACGGTCAGGCGGTTGATCGTGAGCGTGCCGGTCTTGTCGGTCGCGATCAGGGTGCAGGCGCCGAGCCCTTCGACCGCCGGCAGGTGGCGCACGACGACATGGCGCAGCCCCATCCGATGCATCGCGATCGACAGGGCGACCGTCATGGCAACCGGCAGGCCCTCCGGGATGGCAGCGACGGCAAGGGCGACGGCGAGCAGAAAGATGTCGCCGATGGCCGCGCCCCGCGATGTCTCCAGCAGGGCGATGACGATGATCACGCCGACGATCGCCAAGGCCACATGCCGGGTAAAGCGGGCCATGCGCCGGATCAGTGGCGGCGCCGGCTCCGGCGTCTCCAGAGCGGCGGCAAGCTGTCCAAGGATGGTGTTCCGGGCCGTCGCCGCCACGACCCCCACCCCCCGGCCGGTCCGGACGGTGGTGCCGGCGTGGAGCATGGTTATGCGATCGCCCAGCGGTGCGTCCACCGCGAGCTCGGCGCCCGGCAGTTTCGTGACGGCCAGGGACTCGCCGGTCAGAAGGCTCTCATCAGCCGTGAGACCCTGTGCCTCGACCAGGCGGATATCGGCGGCAACCCGCTCCCCGCTCTCGACCTGCACGATATCACCGGGGACGAGGTCTTCCGCCGGCGTGCGCCGGAGACGACCACCCCGCCAGACGGACGCCGTTCCCCTGACCAGGGCCTTCAGGGAGCGGGCGCGGGTCTCGGCCCGCCATTCCTGATAGGTCCCGATGCAGGCGTTGACCAGGAGCACGACCAGGATGAAGGCCGCGTCAGTGAAGTGGCCGAGGCCCAGCGACACGCCGGCGGCGACCAGGAGCAGGTAGATGAAGGGGCTCCGGAACTGGCCGAGGAACACCGCGGCGGGCGACCTGCCCTTCGCCTCCGGAAGCCGGTTCGGACCCCAGCCATCGAGGCGGGCCACGGCATCCGCCTCACTCAGCCCGGCCCGTGTCGACGAGAGTCGGGTCAAAGCCGTGTCGATCGACAGGTGATGAAACCCGTCGCGCGCCAGTGTCGCAGGGCTTGGCACATCTCGACCGAGCCACGAGGCCGCGAGGGTGGCAAGGCCGCAGGCCCTGCGAGGGATGCGGCCGGGTCGGCGGATGCCCGCGGTCGGATCGTGCGTCATGCCGTCGAGGGTACCGATCCCGCTGCGATCGGGATTGATCCAGGTCAAAGAACGGGCAGCGCCCTGCAGTGGAGACTCCGGTACCCGCCAACCACTGAGATGAAACGTCCGATGCCGCCCCTGGAGCATGGGCACAGCGCAGACGAGATCCGGAGGCGGCTCGCGGGCGGTCCGCGCAGCAGCTATCTCCGCGACTGGATCTATGGCGGGATCGACGGGGCGGTGACGACCTTCGCCGTCGTCGCCGGCGTTGCCGGCGCAGGGTTGCCCATGCAGGTCGTCCTGATCCTCGGCGGCGCCAATCTGGTTGCCGACGGCTTCTCCATGGCCGCGAGCAACTTCAGCGGCACCAAGGCCGAGCGCGACGACTACGATCGCCTGGCCGCAGTCGAACGGCGGCATGTCGCGCTTGTCCCCGAGGGTGAACGTGAGGAGATCCGCCAGATCTTCGCCGCCAAAGGATTCTCCGGCGCCGGCCTCGAACGGATCGTCGCCACCATCACCTCGGACGAGCCCGGCTGGATCCGCACCATGCTGGCGGAGGAGTACGGGCTCTCCGCCAGCCCGCGCTCGCCGAGGATGGCGGCAGCAGCCACCTTTGCCGCCTTCCTGATCTGCGGGGCGATGCCGCTGCTGCCCTACGCCTTCGGCGGTGGGCTGAGCGCGTCGGCGCTGGCAACCGCAATCACCTTCTTCGCCATCGGTTCGACGAAGAGCCGCTGGTCGCTGATCCCCTGGTGGCGGTCCGGACTCGAGACCGTAGCGGTCGGATTGGCGGCGGCCACGCTGGCCTACCTGGTCGGCTTCGGGCTCGGGTCCCTCTTCGGCATCACAGTGCCCTGACGCTCCTCAATCAGGCCTGGCCAGTTCCCGACGTCTTCGATCGCCCGCCGCTGGGTTCAAAGCCGTCGCTCGAGAACGGGATCAAGGATCGTGCCGGTGAAAGGCTCGAGCAGAAGCATCTCGTCCTTGACCCCCTTCACCCCGGGCACGTTTTCCACGGCTACGCGGAGAGCATCGCGGACCCACTCGTCGGTGATGACGCCAGTGAGCGTCGCCTCCCCATGCTGCACATCGACCCGCATCCCTTCGACCCGGGCCCAGAGCTGTTCGCTCAGCTCGGCGAAGATCCGCTCGCGGATCGCCTTGTCGTCGTTGCCGCTCTCGGCCCGGGCATCCAGCAGTTCGGCCAGGAGACGCAGCAGGTTGGCACGAGTGACGATGCCGACCAGCTTGGTGCCACACACAACCGGCACGCGTTTGATCCGCCGGCCGATCATCAGCTCCACGATTTCTTCCAGCGGGGCGTCTTCGGAGACCAAGACCACGTCCCGCGTCATCACGTCCGCGACGTTGCGGCTGTGCGACTGGACGTATTCGCGTGCGAGCCGGTCGGTGCCGGTAAAGAAGGCGAGCCAGTCGGGGCGTCGCTTCTCGGTGCGCATCTCGACCCGGCGAAGCAGGTCGCCTTCGGTGATCATGCCGACCAGGTCGCCCTCCTCATCGACGACGGGCAGGCCGCTGATCCCGCGCCCGAGCATGATCCGGATCGCGGCCAGGATCGGCAGGTCCGAGCGCACGGTCACGGGCTTACGGGTCATGATCTCGACGGCGTTCATCGAACGTCTCCTCCTTGGTCTGCGAGGAGAATGTCCAGGTGAGGCCTGCGCCACCTTGATCTGGATCAAAGGCCGTCCTCGCCGATAGCCGCAGCATGAGGACGACACGGGAGGTGGACATGTCGCTGCCGGTTCGTCTGGTCCTCGCCGCTGCGGGGGCGATCGCGACGGTCGTCGTCGCCCGCGGGGTTCCGAACTTCGGCGTCCTTCAGGCCTTCGTTGGCATGCTCCTGATCGTCGTAGTTGTCGGCCTTCTGGCTTGGCTGCGGCGCTAGCCAGACCGGCCTCAGCACGGCCATGCGCCTCGGCTCGTCCGTCGCGGAGGCGCCGATCACGTTCAGCGCCTTGGTGTCGGCGGCGCGGCCGAAGGTGTCATAGGCGTCAAGTATCCCGTAGGGCCACGCCGCACCTGCAGATTGTCGGGGTCTCAGGCCACTGCTACCTTGGGATCCACTAGCGCAAGCGGCGGCGGTCGCCAGCCCGACGGTTGCTGCAGCCGACGGCTGCTGCCGATTCCCCTTGGCACGGCAAAAGTGAATTGGTGATCCGGCCGAGCAGGCCGTTGGGGGCTGAATGGTGACGGAGTCGCCCGAATCCGACCACAGTGCGGCGGTCCTCGACGCCCTGCCCGGGCAGATTGCTCTGCTAGACCGCAACGGGGTTGTCATCAGGGCAAACCGCAGCTGGTCCGCCAATGTCTCAGGCAATGCGGTGGCCGGCGTCTCGGTCGGCACGGACTATGTCGCGGTCTGCGAGCACGAGGCCGATAGCGGCATTCCGGAAGCCCGGCGCCTGGCCGATCAGCTTCGGCTGATGCTCTCCCAGCAGAGCGACAGCTTCCAGCTGGACTATTCCTTTCCCGGATCGGCCGGGCCTCTGTGGTTCCGCTGCACCGGCGCCAGGCCAGCGGACGGGGCTGGCGGGGGTGTCGTCGTGCTGCATGCGGAGGTCACCGATGCGAGGGCCGCGCAGGCCACCGCCGAAGCCCGTGAGGCGCATCTGCGCTCGATCCTCGAAACCATTCCGGACGCGATGGTGGTGATCGACGCGCAGGGCCTGATCCAATCCTTCAGCAAGGCCGCCGAGCGCCTGTTCGGCTTCACGCGAGAGGAGATCCAGGGTCGCAACGTCAACATGCTGATGCCCTCCCCCTATCGCGAGGCGCATGACGGCTACCTCGCCCGCTATTTCGCGACCGGCGAGCGCCGCATCATCGGCATCGGGCGCGTGGTCGTCGGCCGACGCAAGGATGGTGGCACCTTTCCGATGGAGCTCGCGGTCGGCGAGGTCTCGCGCGAGGGACATCGCCTGTTCACGGGCTTCATCCGCGACCTGACCGAGCGCCAGCAGACCGAGGCGCGGCTGCAGGAGCTGCAGACCGAGCTGCTGCATGTCTCGCGCCTGAGCGCCATGGGTCAGATGGCAGCCACCCTGGCGCATGAGCTCAACCAGCCACTGACTGCCGTGACCAACTATTGCCAGGCGATGCGGCGCATGCTCGGCAGCGCGGATCAACCCAACCCCGCGAAGCTGCGCGAGGCGGTCGAGCTCAGCGCCGAGCAGGCGATGCGCGCCGGGCAGATCATCCGCCGGCTGCGCGACTTCGTCGCCCGCGGCGAGACCGAGAAGCATGTCGAAACCGTCGCCAAGATGGTCGAAGAGGCCAGCGCACTCGCCCTCGTCGGCGCCAAGGAGCACGGCGTCCGAGTAAGCCTCACGGTCGACGCGAAGCCGCGGCATGTCATCGTCGACAAGATCCAGATCCAGCAGGTGCTCCTGAACCTGATGCGGAATGCGATCGAAGCCATGGACGGCAGCCCCAGGCGTGAGCTGGAAGTCACCGCGGCGGCTCGTGGCGACGTGATCGAGTTTGCGGTGATCGACACTGGGCCAGGCCTGGCGCCGGAGGTCGAGGCCCAGCTGTTCCAGCCTTTCGTCACGACCAAGCGCCAGGGCATGGGCATCGGCCTGTCGATCTGCCGGACCATCGTCGAGGCGCATGGCGGACGCTTGTGGACCGAGCCGACGCCGGGCGGCGGCGCCACCTTCCGGTTCACCTTGCCCGCCGCGGGAACCAATGGAAACGGCGATCATGACTGACAATCCGATCGTCCATGTCGTCGACGATGACGAAGCGGTGCGCCGCTCGCTGAGCTTCCTGCTCGAATCGGCAGGCTTTCGGGTGGAAACGCATCCATCGGCCGTTGCCTTCCTGCACCGACCGCGAATCCCACCAGAGGGCTGCATCGTCACCGATGTGCGGATGCCGGAGATGGACGGGCTGACGCTGCAGCAGACGCTGGTCGCGCGCGGGATTGGGCTGCCGGTGATCGTGATGACCGGCCATGGCGACATCCCCATCGCCGTTCAGGCCTTGAAGGCCGGCGCGGTCGACTTTCTCGAGAAGCCCTTTGACGACGAACTCCTGATCGGTGCGATCCGCGCGGCGCTGGAGCGCAACCAGCGCGACCGGAGCCGGCAGAGCGAAACCGCGGTACTGTCCTCCCGCCTGGCGGCCCTGACACCGCGCGAGCATGAGGTCCTGGCCGCCCTGGTGAAGGGTCATCCCAACAAGACCATTGGCTATGACCTCGGCATCAGTGCCCGGACGGTCGAGGTACACCGGGCCCGGGTGATGGAGAAGATGCAGGCCCGGAACCTGTCGGAACTCATCCGGATGTGGCTGTCGCTGCATCCGGAAAGCGCCGAGGCCGGCCGGCAGCAGATGCCTTGATCCAGATCAAGGCGGACGCCGGACGGCGGCCCATCATCGGGGCTCGCGCCTGCGTCCCAGAGGCTCTTATGCCTGCGACCGTCTCCCCGGCCGAGCACCCGACAGTCCATGTCGTGGACGACGACGAGGCGGTTCGCCGGTCGCTCGCCTTTCTGCTCGAGTCCGTGTCGTTCCGTGTCCATCTTCATACGTCGGCCTTCGCGATCCTGGCGGTGCTGGACCAGCTCGACGCCGGCTGCCTGGTGGTCGACTATGACATGCCGGGGATCGGCGGCCTGGAACTGCTGCGCCGCCTGCGCCGGCACCGAGTCTCCCTGCCCTGCATCGTGGTTACGGGCAAGCACGCGGCCGGGATCCGGGAGGCGGCCAGAGCTGCGGGAGCCGCCGCCGTGATCGAGAAGCCCTTCGACAGCGATGAGCTGATCCTTGCCATCCGGCAGGCCCTCGTCGTCCGCTGACGGGCGCTCCCTCCCGGTGTGTTTCGTCAGATCGAGCCCCCCGGTTCGCGGTGGACCGCGGCCGACCGGTCCTCATGCAGCTCGAGCCACATGGCGTTGAGGATCGAGAAGGCGCAGGCGAAGCCGACGCCGAGAACCCAGGCGAAGTACCACATCGGTCGTGCCTCTCAATAGGTGCTGGTCGTGTTGTCGGAGACATAGGCCAGGGTCACGCGGCCGCGCAGCACGCGATAGACCCAGGCCGTGTAGGCCAGGATGACGGGCAGGAAGACCGCGGTCGCGCCCAGCATGATCGCGAGGGTCAGGCGGCTTGACGAGGCATCCCACACCGTGAGGCTGGCGTTCGGGTCGAGCGAGGACGGTAGCAGGAAGGGGAACACGCTGAGCCCCGCCGTCGCGATCACGCCCGCGACGCTCAGCGCGCTCGCCAGGATGGCGAGGCCGGGCCGTTGCAGACTGGACAGGGCAATCACGCCGAACGCGCCGAGGAAGGCGAGAATTGGCGCGGCCAGGGTCCAGGGATGTGTCCCGTAATTGGCCAGCCAGGCGCCGGACTCCCGCGTCACCTGCTTCAGCAGGGGGTTCGACGGCCCGGCATGCGCCACCTCGCTGGTGATCGCGTAGCCGTCGATGCCGATCGTCACCCAGAGGCCGGCAACGGCGAACAGCGCGATCAGGGCGATCGCGGCCAGGTGCATGACCATGACCGCGCGGGCCGCCACCGGCTCCGCCGCCTTCAGCGCCAGCCAGGCGCCGCCGTGCATCACCAGCATGGCAACGCTGACCAGGCCGCAGAGCAGCGCGAAGGGGTTGAGCAGCCCGAGCAGCGTGCCCTCATAGGTCATGCGCAGCGTCTCGTCGAACCGGAAGGGCACGCCCTGCAGCACATTGCCGAAGGCGACGCCGAAGATCAGCGACGGCACCAGCCCGCCGACGAAGAGCGCGCCGTCCCAGGCTCGGCGCCAGGCTGGATGCTCGATCTTGGAGCGGAACTTGAACGCCACCGGCCGCAGGATCAGCGCGAACAGCACCAGGAACATGGCGAGATAGAAGCCGGAAAAGGCGACCGCGTAGAGCGGCGGCCAGGCGGCGAAGATCGCCCCGCCGCCGAGGATGAACCAGACCTGGTTGCCCTCCCAGACCGGGCCGACGGTGTTGATCACGACCCGCCGTTCCGCGTCGGTCCGGCCGACGAAGGGCAGCAGCGTCGCGGCGCCCAGATCGAAGCCGTCCATGACGGCGAAGCCGATCAGGAGGATGCCGAGCAGCGCCCACCAGATCAGGCGCAGGATTTCGTAGTCGAACATGATGCGATCCTCACTGGGGCTATTCGGCCGCGGCCGGAGCGGCAGCCAGGTCTGGCTCGGCCGAGAGCTCCGGTCCCGCTGGCGCCGGGCCCTGACGGATGGCCTTTGTCATCAGATAGACGTCGACGATGAGCAGGACCGAATAGACGGCGACGAAGCCCAGCAGCGTGGTCAGGACGCTGCCCGTCGACAGGTTGGAAACCGCCAGGAAGGTCGGCAGCACGCCTTCGATCACCCAGGGCTGGCGCCCCACCTCGGCCACGTACCAGCCGAGCTCCGCCGCGATCCAGGGCAACGGCAGCGACCACAGCGCGACCCGCAGGAACAGGCGGGAGCTGTGCAGGCGGCGCAGCGAGGCCAGGGTGAAGGCGACGGCGAAGAGGCCGATGAAGAAGAAGCCGAGCCCGACCATCAGCCGGAAGCTCCAGAACAGCGGCGAGACGCCCGGCACAGTGCTCCAGGCGGCCTGCTCGATCTCGGCGTCGGTGGTCGCAAGAATATCCGGACGGATCGCCTTCAGCAGCAGCGCGTAGCCGAGATCGTCGGCATGGGTGGCCAGGCGGCCCCGGGCCTCGGCATCGTTGCGATCGGCCTGCAGCCGCTGCAGCCCGTCATAGGCGGCGAGGCCGGAGCGGATCCGGGTCTGTGCGTGTGCGACCAGCTGGTTGATGCCCGGCACCTCGCCATCGATCGACCGGGTGGCGATCAGGCCGAGCATCCAGGGCACCTTGATCTCGTAGTCGGTCCGCCGCGCCTCCTGGTCCGGCAGACCGAACAGGGTGAACGAGGCCGGCGCCGGCTCGGTGTCCCACATCGCCTCGATCGCGGCGATCTTCATCTTCTGGTTCTCGCCGGCGGTGTAGCCGCTCTCGTCGCCGAGCACGACCACCGACAGGGCCGCGGCGAGGCCGAAGCTGGCCGCCACCGTCATCGACCGTTTGGCGATGTCGACATGCCGGCCGCGCAGCAGGTAGAGCGCGCTGATCGACAGCACGAACACCGCGCCCGTCACGTAGCCGGCGCTGACCGTGTGGACGAACTTCGCCTGTGCCACCGGGTTGAAGATGACGGCCATGAAATCCGTCACCTCCATCCGCATGGTGTCGGGATTGAAACGCGAACCCACCGGGTGCTGCATCCAGCCATTGGCCACCAGGATCCACAGCGCCGAGAGGTTGGAGCCGAGCGCCACCATCCAGGTGACGACAAGGTGGCCGACCTTCGACAGCCGGTCCCAGCCGAAGAAGAACAGGCCGATGAAGGTCGCCTCCAGGAAGAAGGCCATCAGCCCTTCGATCGCCAGCGGTGCCCCGAAGATGTCGCCGACATATTGGCTGTAATAGGCCCAGTTCATGCCGAACTGGAACTCCATGGTGATGCCGGTGGCGACCCCCATGGCGAAGTTGATGCCGAACAGGATGCCCCAGAACTTCGTCATGCGGCGCCAGACCTCGCGGCCGGTCATGACATAGACGCTCTCCATGATGCCGAGCAGCACGGCGAGGCCGAGCGTCAGGGGCACGAACAGGAAGTGGTACATGGCCGTCAGGCCGAATTGCAGCCGCGAGAGCTGCACGAGGTCGAGGGCTGTGGTCACGGTGCAAGGTCCCCCTGGCGGTCCGACATCGGGGCTGGAGCGGCATGCGCTTCGGCACCTGGTGCTATCGGTCACGCGAGGCGAGGCGGCCTTGATCTGGATCAAACCCGAACGCAAAGGCTGATGGATCTGACCGCGGACGAGAGCGAAGCACGCTTGATCTAGCTCAAGGTTACGAGCTTCCGATGCGGCCAGGATGAGCGCCAATCCTAAGGGAGGCGCCCGATGTCCCCAGATCCACAGCAAGAGGTGATCGCGTTTCTTTCGCAGCCGGAGGTGTATGGCGTGGCCTCGGTCCAGCGGGTCGAGACCCACGCCTCGATCGTGTTCCTGGCCGCCGGCCACGCCTACAAGCTCAAGAAGGCAGTCCGCTTCAGCTATCTCGACTATTCCACCCCGGAACTCCGGCGAGTGGCCTGCGACAAGGAGCTGGTGCTGAACTGTCGGACGGCGCCGGATCTCTATCTACGGGTGATGCCGGTGTGCCGGACTGCCTCAGGCGGCCTGATCCTCGGCGGCGATGGCGCTATCGTCGACTGGCTCCTGGTCATGCTGCGGTTCGATGCGTCCGGGCAGTTCGACCGGCTGGCCCGCCACGGACAGCTGACGGCCCACATGATGCGCCAGCTGGCCGACCGGATCGCCGACTTCCACCAATCGCTGCCGGAGGAAGACGAGCATGGCGGTCCTGCGGCGATCGCGGAGATCATCGTCGAAAATGACGGCAATCTGGCCCGCTTCGGGACCGGGGTGTTCGACCCCGCCGCGATCAGCCGGCTGACCATGCGCTCGCTGGGCGAGGCGTCCCGGCACGAGCAGCTGCTGCACCAGCGCCAGAGATCTGGGCATGTCCGCCGGGGCCACGGTGATCTTCATCTCGGCAACGTCGCGCTGTGGCGCGGCGCGCCGATGCTCTTTGACGCGATCGAGTTCTCCGAGCGCCTGGCCTGCGTCGACATCCTCTACGACCTGTCATTCCTGCTGATGGATCTTCTCGACCGATCTCAGCGCGATCTGGCTGGCGTCGTGTTCAATCGCTATTTCGATCGCATGCCGGACGAGGCCGAGGGCGCTGCCCTGTTGCCGCTCTTCCTGTCGATCCACGCCTCGATCCGCGCCCATGTCCAGGCGACGATCGCCGGCGGCGCGACCGAGGCCGCGGCCAGGCTGGAGGCGCGCCGGCGGGCGACGTCGTATTTTACTTCGGCGGAAGATCTGCTCGAGACCAGCCCGCCGCGCCTCCTGGCGATCGGCGGTGTCAGCGGCACTGGCAAGTCGACGCTGGCGGCCTATCTCGCCCCCCATGCCGGACACCCTTTGGGGGCACGCATTCTGCGTTCGGACGTCATCCGCAAGCGGCTGCACGGCGTTGCGCCGGAGGACCGCCTGCCGGAGAGCGCCTATACGCCTGACCAGACCGCCCGCGTCTACGACGCACTATGCCGCGAAGCTGACCAGCTTCTGGCGGCCGGCTGCACGGTGATTGCCGATGCCACATTCCTGGCGCCGTCCGAACGGGCGGCGATCCAGGCCGTCGCCGATCGCCGGCGGGTGCCCTTTGCACACATCTGGCTCGACGCACCGGACCCGGTTTTGGCGTCCCGGCTGTCGGCACGGACTGCCGATGCGTCGGATGCCACTGCGGCTGTGCTCAAATCCCAGCGAAGGGACGCCGCGACTCCGTCGGACTGGGCCAGCTTCGCGGCCGACATCCCGGCATCGACCCTGGTCTTCCGGACATTGCGATATCTGGGCCGGCTCGGCTGGCTGGTCGGACTTCCGGCGGCCCAGCCACCGGTCGAGGCCAGCGTCGTCTGAACCATCCAAGAGGAGCCACCATGGCGTCCTATGATCATCAGAGCAGCCGCCGATCGACGGTCCATGCCAAATCCCTCGCCCGTATCCGCATGGAGCTGGCGCGCACGCCGGACGCTCCCGAGGGTGCCCGGGACTGCGGCTACGAGTTGATCGCTCCGCTCGATCCGGATGGTTATCTCGATGCCGAGGCCTGGCGGGTCCGCCGGGGCGAATGCAGCGTCCGCCGGTTCTGGTCCGGCACCGACGAGGAGCACGGCCGCCTGATCCATATCCGCGACCACCGCTGGGCCTTCTCCTACGCTGCGGGCGAGGATGACGACGAGCCGATCTGGCGGCTCGACAACCATCGCTTCGTCGAAGGCGAGTACATCTCGATCACCGAGCATGACGGAGTCACCCGCCCCTTCCGCATCGTCCGGGTCCGGCCCTGGCCGGCGGCATTTGGTTGAGCCAGGAGATCGCTCGATGATGGAGCTGAAAGGGCTGAGTGAGCGTTGCCGGCTCGGGTCACGTTCGAGATCGAACAGGCTCCGGACCGATCGTTGCCATCGGGAGCCAAAGCAAGGGCCTTGTCCATGAAGGCCATGATCCTCACGAAGCCGGGGACGCGGCTCGAGCCCGCGGACCTGTCGCGCCCGGTCCCGGGCCCGACCGAGATCGTCATCCGCGTGTCGGCCTGCGGCGTCTGCCGGACCGATCTGCATGTTGTCGACGGCGAGCTGCCGTCCCCCAAGCCGCGGCTGATTCCTGGCCATGAGATCGTCGGCCGGGTGGTTGCCGCCGGCGGCGGAGCCACCCGGTTCAAGGTGGGCGACCGGGTCGGCGTGCCTTGGCTCGGATGGGCCTGCGGCGCTTGCGAGTTCTGCCGTCGCGATCAGGAAAATCTGTGTGAGAACGCGCGCTTCACCGGCTACCAGCTGGACGGCGGCTACGCGGAGTATGTGAAAGCCGATGAGCGCTTCTGCGTGCCCATTCCATCGCGCTACGGTGACGTCGAGGCGGCTCCTCTCCTTTGCGCCGGGCTGATCGGGTATCGGGCCCTGCGCCTGGCCGGCGACGGATCGCGGCTTGGCCTCTACGGGTTCGGAGCCTCCGCCCATATCGTCATCCAGATCGCCCGCCATCGCGGCCAGGAGGTCTCGGTCTTCACCGCCCCCGGTGATGTCGAAGCGCAGGCCTTCGCGCGACGTCTCGGAGCCGCCTGGGTCGGCGCTTCCGACACAATGCCGCCGGCACCGCTCGACGCCTCCATCATCTTCGCGCCGGTCGGAGACCTGGTTCCCAAAGCGTTGCAGGCGCTCCGGAAGGGCGGGACAGTCATCTGCGCCGGCATCCACATGTCGGACATCCCGCAGTTCCCCTACGCCCTGCTCTGGCCGGAGCGAACCATTCACGCGATCGCCAACCTGACGCGCCGCGATGCCGAGGACTTCATGGCGATCGCAGCAGAGGTGCCGATCCAGACGGAGACGCTGGCGCTTCCTCTCGATCAGGCAAACGAGGCCCTGGCCCGGCTTCGCGAAGGCCGTCTCACGGGCGCCGTTGTGCTGGTTCCCGGATCGGCCCCTGACAGCACCCGCTGACGCGGCTCACCCGCGCCAGCTCACCGCAGCCAGACTCGCTGCGAACGCGGCGAACGCCGCAACAATCCCGACAAGGATAATGATCTCGTAGGTGGTCACAGGCCGTCTCCAATCCTGATTTTCAGCATCGGCAGCTTGGCTGCGTCCGGGCCTCGCTTCCTTGATCTTGATCAAAGACAAACACAGTGGATCTGGAGTTCATTGGCTGGCGCCCCGTTTCTGCATGCGGGGTGCCGGCAGTTCACTGACCCAGCCTCGGCCGGGTCGCTTTTTTGCCGAGTAAGTAGTTTCCCGTACGGACCTAACCGAATGATGCGCTGTGTGGCCGAGGCGTACGACAGCTGCACGTCCAACCGACGGCAGCGAGGCAAACATGCAGACGCACAGCGCCATCCCGACGTCCCGGCTGCAGCAGGGGCCTGCCCCCATCCGGCCGTCTCATCGCAATGACGACGCACCGGCCAGCCTGGCTTCGCTCGGGACTGTCGTCTCTATCCGGCGCGGCGGGGTTGTCTATCGCGAGGGAGACCCTGCGCTGAATTGGTTCCGGGTCGTCTCGGGCACCGCGTGCACTTGCAAGCTGCTGCCCGACGGCCGGCGCCAGATCTTCACCTTCCTTCACACCGGCGACTTCTTCGGCTTCGAGGCGCTCGGCGAGCACGGCTTCGGAGCGGAGGCGCTGACCGACCTGGTCGTCATCCGCTATTCCCGCCGGCATACCGAAGCTCTCGCTCAGGCTGATGGCGCGGTCGGTCATCGCTTCCGCGAAATCGCCTGCCGCTCCCTGACCGCCGCGTATGAGCGGCTGCTGACCCTGGGCCGAAGGACCGCGACCGAACGGGTCGCCGGCTTCCTGCTCGAACTGGCACGTATGGCGCCAGATGGAAAGACCATCACCCTGCCGATGTCGCGCTGCGACATCGGGGACTATCTCGGCCTGACGCTCGAGACCATCAGCAGGACCTTCGCGGCCCTCAAGCATGACAGCCTGATTGAGATGACAGGAGCCCACCGCGTGTCGCTGCTCGACCGCCCGGCCCTCGAGCTGATGACCGAAGGGGACGAACCTGCGATCCGGCACGGGAATGCGTGAGCCTGGCGGCGATCACCTCCTTCGTCCCTCAAGATTGATCCGCTCTGACGGACGTATCTGCGGACAGACGAGGCTCCCCGACTGCATGTACGACCACAGCGCTCGGTTGGCGGCCTCTTCTGTATCACCGGAGAACAAGCACCGGAATCCGCGAATGCGTCAGAACCTTCTGAGTCTCGCTGCCCAGGACCACGGCAGACAATCCACGCCGGCCATGCGACGCCATCGCGATCAGATCGCAGCCGAGGCTCCGGGCGGCATCGATGATCGCGGCATACGGCTCCTCATGCTCGACGATGAGTGGCTCGCAGGTCACGCCCAGCGTTCTGGCCAAGGCCACTCCCGAAGCCACCCGCTCCTGGCCGCGCCGTTGCGCCCAGGCGGCATATTCGTCGACGCTGACCTCGGGCCAGTTGCCCGAAAGGTGGAAAGGCTCCGTGACCGTCAGCAGGGTTGCCCGCGCCTGCATCTCCGCAGCCAAGTGAACAGCCTCGTCGACGGCCCGCTCGGAAAGCGCTGAGCCGTCGGTCGGGATCAGGATGTGCTTGAACACCGTCATTCGCTCCCAAGTCAGCGCATGCCGCCGCAATCGGCGGCCCCGGCGTAGCTAGTAGCTACGATGTCGTGACCGGGATACGTCGGCCTTGATCCAGGTCAAGCCGGGAAGGTCCTGCATCGTGTGCCGTGGATCAGATGAAAAAGCCGGGCGACCGTCCATAACGCCTTCATTTGATCCGGATCAAGGAGTCGGGGGCGGCGAGGTCCGATGGTGTGCAAGGCGGACGGCATCCTGGACCAGCCTCCGCGCCCTTCACGGGTCCTGGGAGCTTCGATCATGACCTACCGCGACGTCCTGGTTCATGTCAGCCGCGCCGAGACCCCGGCGCTCGCTGCCGCTATCGATTTCGCCCGCCGGCAGAACGCAAGGCTGATCGGCCTCGGGATCTGCCCGCCGGTCTGGACCGGTGTCGGTCTGGATGCGCTTCCGGCGTCAGCGATCGAGACGATCGAGCGCGCCAACGAGCAGGATCTTGCAGAAGCGAAGGGGAGGTTCGACCGGGCTGCCGAACGGCACGGTTATGCCGGCCGCTGCGAGTGGCGATCCAGCCGTGGTGACATGGTCACGGTGACCGCGGTCCACGGCCGCTATGCGGATGTGATCGTGGTCGACCAGAGCGATCCTCATTGGGAGCCGCCCTCCTTCGGATTTGCTCCGGAACTGGCCCTCACCGGCGGCCGGCCGGTGCTGATCATCCCGCGCACAGGCGTCACCGCGGTCCCCTGTGAGCACGTCGTGGTTGCCTGGAACGCGAGCCGTGAGGCCGCCCGGGCGGTCGCCGACGCGATGCCGTTGCTTCGCCGTGCGCGACGGGTGGATGTGCTGGCCGTCGCTTCGCCAAGGGTCGACCGAGTCCCGGGCATCGACATTGCGCGACATCTCGCCAGCCACGACGTCCAAGCCAATGTCGTTGTCCGCGAATCTCCCGACCCGGATGTCCCCGCGGAGATCCTGAACTTCATCGCTGAGCACGGCGCCGATCTCCTCGTCATGGGCTGCTACGGGCACGCCCGCCTGCAAGAGGTGATCTTTGGCGGCGTGACCCGATCGATCCTGCGCACCATGACCGTGCCCGTGCTGATGTCGCACTGACGATCCCTTCAGCCGGGTTTTTGGTCTCCGCGCGAGGGGCCGGAGCCGCAACCTGGCATCAGGTCAGCGGCCCGGTCTTCGCCAGGGCAAGCGCTTACCGATGGTCCTGGCGGCCATCTCCCCTTTCCGGGAGCCCGGCGCAGCGCCTGCGGTCGGCGTCCGGGTCCCTTGGGCCGATCTGACTTCTCGACATCGCGCAACAAGCTTTCCAACGCGCGATAATCGCCCATAACGGGCAAAGCTTCAGAGGATTAGCAAGGGTTCTCACATACAATCAGCATGCTTGCAGCATGCTATCTGGTTCGCTTCGATACCGACCGGACCGCGCTATATGCGGCCATTGCGTCGGCGCTCCGACATCGGACAGTGCTCGAACCCGCAGGATCCGGCCCTTCTCAGTCTGCTCGGAGGTCAAAGTGCGCCCGAAACTGGCCGTCACGGCCTGCTCTGCGAAGCGGACATGACTGGACGCGACCTGCATACGGCCCTGTCCTCTCAAACATCCGTCGCTTCGACGGCCCGAGGCCGATGATTCGAAGACTGAGCCGGCATGGATCGATTATTTTATGTCCATGAGAGGCGCAATCTGGTGTTATTATTGCCATGCTGGACAGGTCTTTTCCCCTCCCGTCCGGCACGTAGTCCCCGCAGCCCCCTGCGGCGGGCGGCCCGGCCGCCGGACTGGAGCCTCGACGGCGGCCGGGCGAGCCGGCTGGTGCGTGCCAAAAGCGGCGATCTCGACGGCGCCTCCATTCCGGACATCGGATCGACGGGTCTCCTTCAGCCTCGTGTCTTGGGATGGTGCTTCTCTTGCGGCCATTATCGGTCGCACTGTGAGGTGGCGACGGAACCGGAGCAGACCGCGCCCGTTGCACGGGGAGGAGGTTGAGCCATGTCATCGCATGCCACTCCATTCACAGAGCCACATGAGATCGAGCTGAAATTCGACCTGACGCCGGCGGACCTTCCGCCGCTGAAGCGCCGGATCGCCATGATCGAGGGCCGCGCCGGGCCTCGCGAGATTCAGCGGCTGAACACGACCTACTTCGATACTGACGATCTGCGGCTGAGGGCCCATGGCGTGTCGCTTCGGGTCCGGGAAGAGCCCGGTCGGCGGCTGCAGACCGTCAAGGCGAGCGGCGCGTCCGGGACGGTGAACCGTGCGGAGTGGGAGCAGGAAATCGCCGGCTCCTCCCCCGATCTCTCGGCCGCGGCGGACACACCCGTCGGTGATCTGCTGTCATCCAAGCGGGCGCGCAAAAGTCTCGCGCCGATGTTCCGGACCGAGGTCAGGCGGACGGCGCAGAAGATCCGTAGCGGCCGGTCGGTCATCGAGCTGGCGGTCGATGAGGGCAGAGTCGTTGCCGGTCGGCGGGTGGCCGCATTCTGCGAGTTGGAGTTGGAGCTGAAGTCGGGCGACACCGCCGGCATCTTCAGGGTGGTGCGAGACCTGGTCGACGCTGCACCGCTGCGCCTCGGAGTGCTAAGCAAGGCGGAGCGCGGCTACGCGCTGCGCGAGAAGGGCGCCTTGCAGGCGGTGAAAGCCGTGCCACCAAGGCTGACGCCGGGCATGAGTGTCGCGGACGGCTTTCGCGCCATTGCCCATGGGTGCATCCGGCAGTATCGGCTGAACGAGGCGATCCTGCTCCAGCGGCGCGACGTCGACGCGCTCCACCAGGCCCGCGTTGCCATGCGCCGACTGCGCTCTGCCTTCTCGCTGTTCAAGACTATCGTTGCGGGCCGCGAGCTCGAGGCAATCAAGCAAGAGCTGCGCTGGGCATCGGAGCCGCTGGGCCGCGCCCGCAACCACGACGTATTCCTCAAGCGGGTAACCTCCAGGGTTGTGCCGGAGGACACGGCTGCCACCAGGTTCCTCGAATTGATCAAAGATGGCCGCGAGCGTGCCTACGACGACGTCCTCGGGATGCTGCAGTCTCCGCGCTTCGTCGCACTGATGGTGCGGCTGGTGGAATGGCTGGAACGGGGGCGTTGGACGCGGCGCTCCGGCGACGACGGTGGGTGCCTGCGGGAGCCGATCGAGGACGCCGCTGCCGCTATCCTCGACTCACGCCAACGCAAGGTGCGAAAGCGAGGCAGGCGGCTCGCGAAGCTCGACCCTGATGCACGGCACCGGGTGCGGATCCAGGCCAAGAAGCTGCGTTATGCTGCGGAGTTCTTCGCACCGCTCTGCCAAGGCAAGTCTAAGCGGCGCAGGCACACCAAATTCCTCAAAGCGCTGGAGGCGATGCAGGAAGGGCTGGGCACGCTGAATGACATCACCACCGGACGCGATCTGGCGGCCGGACTGGCCCGCCAAGGCGCTGAGGCCGAGCCCGCGTTTGCCGGTGGACTTATCGCCGGAGACGCGGGGGCCCAGGAACCGGCACTGCTGCAGGATGCCGCCGCGGCGCAGCGGCAGGTGGCCAGGGCAAAGCGGTTCTGGTGATCAGCGCGTGCCGGCCACAACGCGCCATAAGCGGCCCTGCCGCCGGCTCCCTGGTCGCCCTGCGGCGTGTAGGTTCAGCTGGTCGTCAGATTCAGCCGGCCGGTCCCGGAGTCGGCCGTCGTGCTCAGAAGGTTGAAGGGCGCCGCGGTATCATAGGTGTTGGTGGTGACCTGGCCCTCCGGGTCCGTCACCGTCAGCACCTGTCCTCTGCCGTTGTAGGTGTAGCCCGTGACCGGGATCGCCGATACGCCCGCCTTGGTCACCGCAGGCTGCGTCACCTTGGTCAGGTTGCCCTTGGTGTCGTACTGGCTGGTCGTGGCGCCGCGGCCGTCCTTGGCCGTCGGCACCTTGTTGAAGGTCGTGCTGTAGGTCCAGCTCTCGACGATCGGCACGGCCAGTGGGCCGGTCGCGGTGTCGATAGCGTTGGGAATCGGGTTTGTCGTCCGCTTCACCAGGTCAGACGTCCGGCGAAGCGCGAGCTGCCCGGAAGCCTCGACGAGCTGAAGCGCACCCCGACGCATCCCGTGTTCCACGCGGCGATCCTCGTCGGTATCGTCGCCGCCGGCTGGCGATGTCCTCGAACTGGGACGCTGGACCGGAGCCTCCCGGTTCCAGCGGACCGACGACGCCTTCGTCGCGGGCGACACCACGCCGGTCGCGACGCAGGTCTCGGGCTATGTCCGCTCCGTGGCCGTCGACGACTACGAGGTCGTGAAAGCGGGGCAGCCGATCGCCGAGATCGATCCGGCGGACTACCGGGCGCAGCGCGACCTGGCGCAGGCGGATCTGGCCGTCGCCCGCGCCAGCCTGGCCGGCATCGGCGACAAGCGGGCCATCCAGTTCGCATTGATCGAGCAAATCCCCATAGCCCCGCCCCAACTGGCCGACACCGCTCCAGCTGACCGCGGCTTCCTCCCTTGAAGGCCTTCGGACGCCGGCCCCGCTCTCGGCCCCATCCCTGCGATGCGGGCCGGCATCCGAAGCCCTGAACAGAAGCGGATATGCGTCAAATCGGCGGAACTCGACATTCCCGGTCGACCAAGCTGAGGGAGCGCTCGAAACCAGACATCGCATGCCTCCTCAGCAGTGGACATCTACACGCGGCACACCTCCATCATTTCATCAAGACAGGAATAAAATCTAATGATATAACTAGAATTGAATCCCACTACATCGGATAAGGCTTTCACGACCGGTATTCGCCAAATTCTTTACGGGACCGCATGATGAAATCAAATGACAATCGCGACCGAGCCATCTATCTCCAGCATGATCGGTCCGTTCCGGCATCGAGAACGCGCAACGTGACAGTCGGCGGAGCGCGGTCGAGCATACGGCTTGAAGAGGCATTTTGGGATGCGCTCGAAGAGATCCTACGGCGCGAAGGCCTGACCTTGAATGAACTTGTCTCGCGGATATGGGACCGCCTTCCCGCCAACGGAAACCTCTCGAGCGCGGCACGCGTGTTCGTCCATAGCTACTTCTACACGCTGAGCCAGAACGGGAAGCCGCAGCTGCCGTCTCAATCCGGCTGGAAAATCCACAATCTGCACAACTGATATTTGCCGAAAGACCCAGAAGAGAAGATGCCGTTCATCGTTTGGTACTCCGAGCGCCGATCTGAGCATTCCAGCCAGCCACGACAGCGACTGCTGTCGACGGAACGAGACAGCGAGGTCGATGCAGTTCGGGCCGCGCACGCGATCGAGACGTCTGGCGGTCACGTACATCACGTCCAGCGGGACGACGGCACATTCTTCTCGCGAACAGAGCTCCTTCAGATGTGGTCCGACACATGATGCGCGCGGTCCCCGCCCTCAACCTTGGGCTGTTCACCGGCGTAACGGACGCTTCACCAGGCGCAGGTCGCCGGGCCGGTCGCCACAGGGGCGACCGGCCCTTTCACCAAGTCACAGCATGTAATCTGCGGAGCCCGATGCAGGCTCACCAGCGCCGAACACCTCATCGAGGTTGACGATGGTGCCGTTGATGAAGCCGACGAGCCCTCCGACCGTACCTCCGACGCTGCCGAGAACGCCCTGGGCACTGACCTCGTTGCCGTATTCCAGGCCGATCTCCAGCCCTGCCGTGAGCCCACCTGCGAGGCCACCACTGTCGCCGTTCAGCAATTGACCGATGGGGCCGAGATCGATGCCGTCAGTGACGACCAGAAGACCGTCGACCAATCCGACGGCGGTGTCGAGCACACCGTTCACCAGTCCCGTCACTGTATGCACGAGGCCTCCGACCAATGAGCCGACCAGGGGAATTTCGCTGATCGCATCGCCGAGATTGTCGACGGCGCCGACGGCAACGCCGACGACGCCGCCCACCGCGCCACCCGCGACGCCAAGGAGCCCCTGCTCTCCAGCCTCCTGGCCTTCGGCCACGCCGGTGGTCAGGCCGCTCACCAAACCGCCGAGCAAGCCATCACTGTCGCCATTCAGCACCTGCCCGACAATGCCAAACACGCTTCCGAGAAGGCCACCAAGTAATCCAGCCATCACATCCTCCAATTTTAGATAAATTATCAGACCCTTCCAAATTGGTCGTTTTGCATATCATAATATGTTGGCCGAATTCCGAGTCAATACCTGATTGTGCTGAAGGTGTTAATGAAATTATAGATGGACACCGAATACCCAATTTCGGAGAGCGCAATTCAGGACCGGCCTGAGCGTCAGACGCGTTCGACATCCGTCGACATCAGGAATTGCCAACACTCAGCGAGGTGGATTTCTCGTCTTTCCTCCTATGGTAAATTCTGAGGCGCTTACGGCCTCGACTGCTCCGCGTTGATCTCGGAGACACCGTCGGCCTCCGTGGGCCAGATTGTGATCACACGATCCAGTCGGGTGAGTTTCAGCAGTTGCATGACCGGGGGCCTGAGATCGCTCACGCTGAAGCTGAAGGCCAGCGGACGGGCGCCGACCAGCTTGAGTACGGATATGAGAACGCCAAGCCCGCTGGAATCTACGAACTCGACGTTCTTGCAATTGAGCAGCAGACAAGCATCTGCCGCCTGAGCACGCTCGATCAGCTCGCGCTTGGCTTCTCGTGCGATCGAAGCGTCGAGGCGACCGATCTGAAAACGGGCGACCAACACGTCGCCATGGGTCACAAATTCGGCAATCATCAATATTCTCCAAATATGTTGGACGAATTATTGTAGCAAAATTAGGTTCTACAGTCATTCGCTTTATGCAATAATCGAGTTTCGGTTATTGATTGCATTTTAGAGATAATCATTACGATCTGGCGGTGAGGAGAACCGGCATGGCCAGAACCACGTTGAAACGCGCGGCGGATGTTGCCGACCAGGCGGACGAACTTGCCGCGGGCATCCATCACCATCTGCGCTACACGCTGGGTCGACGGCCCGGCCAGCCGAGCGTGGCCGATGTGAACTTGGCATTGGCGCTGGCGGTGCGGGAACGGCTTGCGGACACGATGCTCTCGACCGGGGACCGCCACGAACGCGCGAGGGCGAAGCACGTCTACTATCTGTCGATCGAGTTCCTGATGGGCCGCATTCTCGACAACGCGCTGGTCAACCTCGGAATCGAGGAGGCGGCACGGGTCGCGACAGCGCAATTCGGCTTCGATTTGCAGTCGATTCTGGAAGCGGAGCCGGATCCTGCTCTGGGAAATGGCGGCCTGGGACGGCTTGCGGCCTGCTTCCTCGATTCCCTCGCGACGCTCGACATCCCGAGCTGCGGATACGGCATCCGCTACGACTTCGGACTGTTTCGCCAGAGTTTCGTGAACGGTCAGCAAAGGGAACACCCGGATCGATGGCTCGATGCTTCGTCGGCCTGGCTGATCGAGCAGAGCAGCGAGGCCTGCCTGGTACCCGTTTACGGTCATGTGGAGCATGGGGTGGACTTGGCGGGCCAGTACAATCCGATGTGGGTCGACTGGCAGGTCCTCATCGGGATCCCCTATGATCTGCCCGTCGTGGGCTATGCCGGACACACAGTCAATCGGCTGCGCCTGTTTGCGGCGCGATCATCGGCCGACTTTGACATGCAGATATTCAACAGCGGCGACTATATCCGGGCCGTCGAGAGCAAGATCTCATCCGAAACTGTCTCCAAGGTTCTGTATCCTGAAGACTCCGTGGCTGAAGGCAGAGAGCTCAGGCTGATTCAAGAGTACTTCTTCGTCGCATGCGCGATGCGGGACATTCTGGCCCAGCTCAAGCGCCGCGGACAGAATGTTCGCCACCTTGGCGATGTTGCGGCCATTCAGATGAACGACACGCATCCGGCCCTGGCCGTTGTCGAGCTGATGCGGATCCTCGTCGACGAGGAGCACATCGACTGGGACGACGCCTGGGAGATCACACAATCCACCCTCGCCTACACGAACCACACGCTTCTTCCCGAGGCTCTGGAGCGCTGGCCTGTGGCGCTCATGGAGCGGGTTCTGCCGCGGCACATGCAGATCATCTATGAGCTCAACGGGCGTTTCCTGGCGCAGATGTCGGAGCGGTTTCCCGGCGATGGACAGCGCCTCGCCCGCATGTCCCTGATCGAAGAAGGTCACAACCGCTCGGTGCGGATGGCGCATCTGACGATGATCGGGTCACATTCGGTCAATGGCGTCGCCGCCCTCCATAGCGCCCTCATCCGGGATACCTTCGGCCGGGACTTCGTCGACGCCTTCCCCGACCGCTTCAACAACAAGACCAACGGCGTCAGCCAGCGCCGCTGGCTGCTCAAGGCCAATCCCGATCTAAGCCATCTCATATCGGAGCGGATCGGTGCAGATTGGATTGCGGATCTGGATCAGCTCCGCCGGCTGGAACCCTACGCCGGCGACAAGGCCACGCTGAATGCACTCGCAATCGCCAAGCGCGCCAACAAACAGCGATTGGCCGAGCTGACGCGCCGCCTGACGGGTGTCTCTCTCGATCCGGCCGCGTGCTTCGACGTGCAAGCGAAGCGCATGCACGAATACAAGCGGCAACTGCTGAACGTGTTCTCGGCGATCGACCTGTACCTGCGCATCGTCGTCGACGGCGAGCGTCCAACCGTACCGCGCACCGCCATCTTCGCCGGCAAGGCGGCCCCGGGCTACTACATGGCGAAGCTGATCATCCGCCTGATCAACGGGCTTGCCGCGCGTGTGAACGCCGACCCGTTGGCGGCTCCGCATCTGCAGGTGACGCTGTTGCCTGATTATCGCGTGTCCCTCGCGGAGATGATCATCCCCGCGGCAGACCTCAGCGAGCAGATTTCAACGGCCGGCTTCGAGGCTTCGGGAACCGGCAACATGAAATTCGCCATGAACGGCGCTCTGACCATTGGAACGCTCGACGGCGCGAACATCGAGATCCGCGAGCAGGTGGGGGCTGAGAATATCTACTCGTTCGGCTTGCATGCAGATGAGGTGAAACGGCTTCATACCTCGGGCGATTACAGCGCCATGCTGATTTACGAAACGCAGCCACGCCTGCGCCGTGTGGTCGATGCCCTGCGTGGCGATCTGTTCAGCCCCGAAGAACCGGGGCTTTTCAATCCAATCGTCGATGCACTGCTGAACGGGAACGACCACTACTTCGTGCTGGCCGATTTTGCTGATTACGTTGACACAAAGGACCGGGCGATCACGGATTTCGAGAACAGCGATCTATGGCAGCGTCGGGTGACGCTCAATATCGCCTATATGGGCATGTTCTCGAGCGACCGCACAATCCGTCAATACGCCAGCGAGATTTGGAAAGCTGATCATCTTGGATAGCTGACCCTGGCGCGACCCGCCGCGCTGGAATTTCGGGTTCTGCGGCTCCGGAGGTTTGCAATGGTCAACAGCTCGCTTCGCTTGATCTCGATTGACGGCCAGAGCCTGGAGAACCGCCCGGGAACGACATGTTCGGCGGCGCCGGATGAGCCTGGCTTGGATCACTTCCAGCGGCTGGGGCTCACCATCGCGAGGGTCGCAGAGGCCCGGACGCAGTTGACGGGCAGCTTCAGTCACCGTCTCGACCTTCGTGTCGCCTGCCGACCGCATGAGACCGAGGATCACGCGGCCCCTATTGTCTGGGATGTACTGGGTCACTGGCGGCGACCGCGACGGCTGTATCTGGTCAACTCGGAGATCGACGAATGGCTCGGCTTGCCATGCCTCGACGCGTTCGCCCTGCTCCGCGGCATGCGCAACGATGCGCAAGCCGAGAACTCCGGGCCGGCTGCGGTCTCGGACTGCTTCGAACATGGCGGACGACGGGTGATCAATCCGTTTCGAGATCGATATGGCAATGACACCAGTCCGCTGAGCGAGTATGGCGCCGGCTATCGGTTATGGCGAGCCCGCTGGACTGATGTCGTCCGGAAGGGCTGACCGGCGTCGGGGCCGCCTCGCTCACTGCCGCAAAAGCCTCCACGGCGCCGTCTATGGAACGACGTCAGCCGTGGTGACAGGCCATGCGGTTGCCATCTCGTATGACAAGGGCTCCGGGTCTCACGGCGATTCTTGCCTGCGGGCCCAGATGGCGCGGATTTCGTCCGACAGCGTCATCGGGTCGAAGGGCTTGGAGATGACGTCGATGGCGCCGAGGGCGCGGAAGCGTGCCACCTCCTGCGGCTGAACCTTGGCGGTCATGAACACGGCCGGGGTTGCCGCTGTGTCCGGCAGTGCCCGCAGCGCCGCCAAGGTTTCCGGCCCGTCCATGCCCGGCATCATCACATCGAGCAGCAGCAGCTGCGGCGCGAAGCCGGCCGCCTGGGCCAGCGCCTCCTCGCCCGAGGCGCAGGCGGCCAGGACGAAGCCGCCGACCGCCTCCAGCGCGAAGCCGGCAACCGAGCGGATGTCGGCATCGTCCTCGACGTAGAGGATGCGGGTCAGTGCCTCATCGGCCATGGCGGGGGCCCCCTTGCGCGTCCTGGATCAGCCCGTTGATCAAGTTGGTGATGGTCTGGTGCAACTGCTCGTTGTCAGTCCTGCTCTTGACCAGCGAGGCGGACACCGCGCTGGCGTATGACGAGCTGGCGTCCTCCGCCGAGAAGATCAGCACCGGCTCACGCGGCGTGCGCGCGTTGATCGTCTTGAGGAGGTCGAGGCCGGATCCGTCCGGCAGCCCGACATCGATGATAATCAGGTCGTACTGCCGCTCGGTCAGCCTCTGCCGGGCCTCCCGCAACGATCGCGCCGGTATGATGTCCGCCTCGTCGCGGACGATGGCGCCCACCACCTGAATCACGTCATCGTCGTCCTCGACATGCAGGACGCAGGCGCGGCCGTCGCGTTTCCGCACCCCGGCTTGGTACAGCGCCGCGCGCAGCCGCAGCTGCTCGATCGGCTTGTCCAGCCAGTCGACGATGTTGATCACACCGTTCAGCGTGCGCTTGCCCTCCTGGGCAACGGCCGAGACGACGATAATCGGCAGGGCGGCGGTGGCTGGGGCATCGCGTAGCTTCCGGATCAACGAGATGCCGTCCATGCCCGGCAGCAGCAGATCGACGGTCATCGCGTCATACTGGCCGGTGCGGGCTTTCTCCAATGCCGTCTCGGCATCGCGGGCGATGTCGACCCGCCAGCCATCCTGCTCGATCAGCAGCCCCAGGAGGGTGGCGACGTCTGGATCGTCCTCGCACACCAGCATCCGCCGCCGGGCATCGCCCGACTCCTCCGCCGGCGCTTCGGCCAGGAGCGGCAGAGTCAGCCAGAAGCGCGTGCCGCCCCCTTCTGCCGCCTCGAAACCGATGCGGCCGCCATGGCGCTCGATGATCGCCTTGGCGATCGACAGCCCGAGGCCGGAGCCGCCCTTGCGCCGCACGTCGCTGGCGTCGGCCTGGGCGAAGCGCTGAAAGATCCGGTTCCGGAATTCCTCGGGAATGCCGACGCCGTAGTCCCGCACGCTGATCCGGACAAGCGAGCCGAAGGCATGAACGGCCACATCCACCACCGCCCCGCGCGGCGAGAACTTCGCCGCATTCGACAACAGGTTGGTCAGCACCTGGATGATCCGGCCGGCATCGCCTTGCGTCAGGAGAGGCACGTCGGGCCGGGCCGATACCCAGTACTCCACCCCGTGCTCGGCCGCATAGGCCTGGTTCATTTCGACGGCCTGGTCGACCAGCCCGCTCACCTCCAGCTGATCATGCTTGAATTCGATTCGTCCCGACTCGATCCGCTCGATATCGAGAATGTCGTTGATCAGTCCGACCAGGCGCTCGCTGTTCTTGTGGGCGATCTCCAAGAGCGATTTCGCCTTGTCCGGCAGCACCCCCGCCGCCCCGGCGACGACGAGCCCCAGCGAGCCCCGGATCGAGGTCAGCGGCGTGCGCAGCTCGTGGCTGACCGTCGACACGAACTCGTTCTTCAGCTGATCCAGCCGGTGCCGCTCGGTCACGTCACGGAGGATGCAGACAGACATGCCGCGGCCGTCGCGCTCGAACACACCCGTCGAGATCTCGACGGGGAAATCACTGCCGTCATGCCGGATCACCCGGACCTCGCCCCGCGGGCGCTCACCGCCCGCCAGCGCCGGCACGAGCCCCGCGACATCGGACCCGAGCAGGTCTTGGCTCGGCACACCGAAAGCCTCACCACAGGCACGGTTTGCCAACTCGATCCTGCCGTCCTGGTCGATGACAAGGATCGGGTCGCGGGCGCTGTCGAGCACGGCCTGCAGCTGCCCGCGGCTTTCCGCCAACGCGCGGGCATCGGAATCGCTCTCCAGCTTGGCGCGCTCCATCTCCCGATAGCGCTTGTGATTGGTCGCGACCTGGCGGGCCAGAGCCCAGGTCGCCAGCAGCCCGCACAGAACGGCCAGCGCGGCGACACCGGCCAACAGCCACATGATCCGTCGCAGCGTCGTCTCCGTCGCCGCCTGGCGCTGAGCCAGCAGCGCCCCTTCGGCCGATACCGCCTCCTCAATGATCGTGCGGAAGGCCGGCGCCTCATCGAAGCGTTCCGTGACGAGGTCCCGAGCGCCGTCGACATCCCCCCGCTGGACCGCCGCGATGATCCGGTCATTGGTCGCCAGGATCTGCTCGGCAAGCAGTATGGCGGCGTCGATGCGCCGAACCTGATCCAAATCCTCGGCCGTCAGGGCGCGGAGGTCCAGAAGCGCTTCGGTGGCCAGCCTCTCGGCGTCCTGCGCGACGGCGGCGTCACCCGGGTTGCGCGTCAGCAAGAAATTGTGGCTGTAGAGCTGGGCGCGCAGCAGGTGCTGCCGCACCTCCCCAATCGTGTTGATCACCAGGCTGGTGTGATCGACCCAGCCCCGTGTCCGCGCATTGTCGGCCAGAAACTCCCTTCCGAGCCAGCCGGCGGTGCCGAAGAACAACAGCAGGGCAAGGACCGCGAGCACCACGATCGAACGGACCGGCCTCTCAAATCTCGCCATCGCCACGCCTCCCCGATCGTGTAAGCTCTGGCAGGCAAACAACTTGATAAAAAGTAGCTTCCATACAACTCACAAAACCAAACAACAGCCTTAGACGCACCAAAAACCGAGTAGATACTCATCTCCGCTGCACATCACCTTCGCAGAGAATCAGTTTCCTCGGTAGGCCGACACGCAGCCGGAGGCGGCCCTCAGGGACTCGCATCCTTCACATTCTCGCTCAGAAAGGCCACGAAAGCCGTGCGCGTGGCCGCAGCCGTCGCAAGAAGTTGCGGCACGAGGGTCCAACTTGTCGGCTCGGCGCGCTCTGAGCTGTCCTCGACCAACCGTGCCAGAGCGCTCAGGCGCCGGGCCCCGAGCGTCGCCGCGCTGCCGGCGATCGAGTGCGAGGCGCGGCTCAACGCCGAATAATCCTTATTATTCTCAGCAGCAGCAATCCGTTCAAGACGCTGGTCCATTTCGGCGATGACGAGTCTCACCAACTGCTGCACGAAACTCGCATCGGCCCGCTCCGCCATGCGCTGCAGCACCCCATGGTCCAGAATGTCACTGTCCTTCGCTTGCTCGTCTGTCATCGCTCAATTTGAGACAATTTTCGCAAAACTCTTAGAATCACAGGCCTGTCAACATGTATTGAAACCGATTATGATTGCAGTCAGACGATATTCCAACCGATTTGGCGCAACTTTTCATAGACTAAGGCTTGGGCCGATGGCTTGGTCGAATTGCCACGCCCGGCACCGGTCTCAGTCTCAGGTCATTCCCTTTCAGCCGGTGGCGGATGATGCAGCGACGCAGAAGAATCCCAAGCAGTGTCGCACTGATCGGAATTCTCGCAGCAGGCATTGGTGCCGTCTTGGTGACGCGCGACACGCCGCCAGCCTCCGCGGCCGAGCCGGCGGCACCGCCAGCGCCCGAAGTCACGCAGTCCGCCCCGGCGCCGCAGCATCCCGGCCGCAACGGCCCGTTGACCGAGCGCGAGCGGAAGATGGCCGAGGCCGCCTGGCAGTATTTCGTCCACGCCACTCAGGAGAAGACCGGACTGGCCAACGCCGTCGCCGCCTATCCATCGACCACGCTGTGGGACACGGCATCCTATCTCAGCGCCCTGGTATCGGCCTATGAGCTGGGCATCATCGACAAGCGCGAGTTCGACCAACGGACGCTGCGCGTGATCGGCGCGATCCGCGATTTCGACCTGTTCCGCGGCGAACTGCCCAACAAGGTCTACAACACCCAGACCGGCGCCGAGGTCGACTATGCCAACAAGCCGGGCGAGGTCGGCTTTTCGGCCCTTGACATCGGCCGCATCCTGGTCTGGTTCTATATCCTCAAGCAGCGTTACCCGTATCTCGCCAACAGCGTCGACCAGACCGTGTTGCGCTGGAACTTCTGCCACGCTGTCGACGCCCAGGGCCGGCTCTACGGCAGCGCGGTCGGCAAGGACGGCAAGACCCAGTACCACCAGGAAGGCCGCCTCGGTTACGAGGAGTATGCCGCGAAGGGTTTCGGCCTCTGGGGCTTCGACACCCGCCGCGCCAGCCAGGCCACGCCCTATGCTTTCATCGACATCAACGGGGTGCAGGTCCCGTATGATTCCCGGGATCCTCGCGTCTACCACACCCAGAACTATGTCCTGACCGAAAGCTACCTGCTCGACGGCATCGAACTGAACTGGGACCTGCCGGACGACGACTATTCCGATCCGCAGCTGCACACGGATGGCTGGAGGGCCGAGTTCGCGCAGCGCATCTACCTGGTGCAGGAGCGGCGGTTCGACCAGACCGGCATGCTGACCGCGCGCACCGAGCACCAGGTCGACGGCGACCCCTATTTCGTCTACGACACGATCTTCTCCGACGGCTACGCCTGGAACACGCTGTCGCCGCGGGACGAGTACGTCCCCGACCGGGCCGCCGTCGCCATCAAGGGCGCGCTCGCGATGTGGGCGCTTTGGAACACCTCCTACACCGACAGGCTGTTCGAGGCGGTGGCCGACCTCTACACGCCGGATGGCGGATTCTACGAGGGCCTCTACGAGAACGGGCGGGGCTTCATCCCGCTGCAGACCGCCAACAACAACGGCATCCTGCTGGCAGCCCTGCTCTACAAGGTGCAGGGGCCGATCCTCCGCCGGGGGAACCGCGATCTCGAGGCATGGTATACCGCCTTTGCCGACAGCGACCTGCGTGAGCAGCACTGCCTGCCGACCAAGCCGCTGCAGGTCGAATGCCCGACCCAGGACCTGTGCACGGCGCCGCCGGAGCCCTCGCTGCACGCCGAGGCCTTCACCTATTGCGAGCCGGTCCCGGCCGAGCAGTGGTACCCCGGCTGCGCCTTCCTGCATCCCGAGCCGGCCGCCCGCAACTGCAGCCCCGGCCAACCGATCACGCGCCCGGTACCGAAGGCGCCCCCCATTCCCGGATCGCTGTGCCCGATCCGCAGCCCGCCCGGCGCGGCGGCGGCGCCCTGAGCGGCCCGCCGGTTCCGCCGACACCGACGCCCGGAGACGGAGTTCGCCCCGATGACGTTCCGCGAAGGCCTGATCAGAGCGCGCAGCCACATCATCTTCCTGCTGGCCCTGCTGACCGCTTTCCCGCTGATCATCGCCCTCGATCGTATCGGCACGCCGCCGGCGGAGACGGCGCCCCGGAACGATGCCACGGACGCGCTGGTCGCAGGCGAACGGCTTCCACTCGCAGCACAGGCGCCGCTGCGGGCCGACCAGCTTGAATGGGGACGCATCGCCTGGCGCTACTTCCAGGCGAACATCGACCCGGACACCGGCCTGGCCAACTCGGCCGACCGCTATCCTTCCACCACCATGTGGGACACCGGATCCTTCCTGCTCGGCCTGATCTCGGCGTACCGCATCGGCGTGATCGACAGGGCGGAGTTCGACGGCCGGCTCGACCGCGCGCTCGACAGCCTGGCCCGGCTGCCCCTGTTCGACGGTGCGCTGCCGAACAAGGCGTATCACACCCACACCCTGGCCATGGTCGACTACAACAACCAGCCGACCGAGCGCGGCCTGGGCTGGTCCGCCCTCGACATCGCACGGCTGATGGTGCCGCTGCAGGCCATCCGGCAGGACTACCCGGACAAGGCGGCCGCGGTGGACCGCGTCATCGGCCGGTGGGACCTGTCCCAGCTGGTCCGGAACGGCGTCCTGATCGGCTCGGCCTCGCCGGGCGGGGCCGCGACGACCCTGCATCAGGAAGGCCGGATCGGCTATGAGGAATACGCCGCGAAGGCCCTGATCCTGGCCGGGCTCGACGCCTATCAGGCCTGGCGCACCGACGACACCATCGCCTTCGTCGACGTCGAAGGCGTGCCGGTGCCGATCGACGACCGCGCCGCCGACCGGTACGGCGCCCAGGTCTATGCCACCAGCGAGCCCTATATCCTCGATGGGCTCGAATTCGGCTTCGACACCCGGTCACGCGCCTTCGCTGAGCAGGTCTACCGCGCCCAGGCCGCCCGGTTCGACCACACCGGCATCCTGACCGCTGTCAGCGAGGGACACCTCGACCAGCCGCCGAGCTTCGCCTATGCGACGGTCTGGGGCAACGGTGCCCCTTGGGCAGTGCTGACCGACGCCGGCGAGCGGATCGACCGCCTTCGCACAATCAGCACCAAGACCGCCTTCGCCTGGGACGCGCTGCTCGGCACGCCCTACACCAAGCGGCTGGTCGCCGAGGCCGTGACGATGAACAACCCGCAGGGCGGCTGGATCGAGGGACGGTACGAAGCCGATAACAAGCCGAACGGGGCGGAGACGGCGAACACCAATGGGATCGTGCTGGAAACCCTGCGCTATCGCGCCTTCGGCCCGATCGTCAATCGGCATCCCGGGCCGTGATGGTTCGCCGGCGGCAGATCGGCGTCGTCCTCTTCATGACCGGCATGGTGCTGCAGCTGAGCGCCGCCTCGGCCCAGGCCCCGTCTCGGGAGGTCCTCGTCGACACGAGCCGCCCCTTCGCCCCCGGCGCAACGGAAGAACGCGCCGACACGCCGAGCGTCTTCGTCTGGGGCACCTATCAGGCAGGCATCGCGGCGGGGTGGCATTATCGCTTTTCCCCCGACGCATCCGCCGTGTTCAGCCCGTCGGAGCGTCTGGAAGCGGATCGCATCCAGGTTCAATGCTCGCGGCAGGACAGGAGTTGCGACATCCGCATGCCGGACGGGCGATCGATCCGCGTCACGGCCTCCAAGGAACGGTCGCTGCCGCGGGCCGGAGACACGCCGGCCAACGGCGTCGAGGTCGCGGAGGCTTATGCGGATTGGGTGCTGAGCCAGCTGCCGCCACCGCCTGCTCCACCGGCGCCCGCGGCGCCGGCCCCATCGGCAGCGGCGACGCCCGCTCACCTGCCGCCGGCCACCGCCCCCCCGGCCGCAGGCGGCACCGTCCCGCGAGCGCCGGCGCGCGCCGCTCCGGATCCGGCGATCGCGGATCTCCAGCGCGCCCTGGCATCACGAGGCTTCGATCCCGGCCCTGTCGACGGACGCATGGGCCGGAGAACCCGCGCCGCCATCGAGCAGGCGGAGCGGACGGAGGGGCTGCCGCCGACTGGCCGCCCGTCGCCGGCACTGCTCGAGCGGCTCAAGCGGCCGACGCCTGCCGCGCCGCAGCCCGACCAGCCGCCCACTGCTCAACCTCCGTCGGCGGCCAGCGCCGAGGCGGCCGCCGCGAACAAGGGGTGGCCGCATGACTGCAGCGTCAGCGCCGGCTATACGCCACGATATTTCGACAATGCCAGCCTGAAGGATCGAAGCGGCAAGACCCAGCTGTTCCTGTCCTGCGGCGTCACCCCGATCCCAGGCCTCAACCTGCGCGCGACCGCGATCTTCTATCCGCGGCCCGATCAGCAGCAGCCCTGGGATCCCGATTTCGTCTACTCGGTCGCCTATCAGATCACCGGCGACCTTTCCGTCGAATACGGCAACTACACCGGCAACCGCTGGCCCTGGCACAAGGACGACGATGCGACGGGATCCGTGTTGGGAGGCTCGCTCCGGCTCAACTACAAGCTGCCCATCCCGGCCGACCTGTTCGGCGAGCTCAAGCCCGGCGAGAGCCCGCCGCTCGACTGCAGTGCCAGCGTCGGGGTCGCGCCGCGCTACTTCGACAATGCGAGCCTGGAGGACAAGTCCGGGAAGACCCAGTTGTTCCTCTCCTGCGGCTACACCGGGATCCCGCGGCTGACGCTGCGCGGCACGGCGATCTTCTATCCGATCGCCTCACAGCAGCAGCCCTGGGACCCGGATTTCGTCTACGTCGTCAACTACAAGGTCACGGACGAGATCGCGCTCGAATATGCGAACTACACCGGCAACAGATGGCCCTGGCACGACGATCCCGACGCCACCGGGACCGTGCTCGGCGGCTCGTTCCGCCTGACCTACCAACTGCCCTTCTGACAAGAGCGACGGAGCAGACCATGAGACGCCCCGCCTTCGCCATCCACCGAGCCCTCGCGAACGGCTTCATCGCCGCAATCCTCGTAGCCCTTCCACTGCCATCGGCGAAGGCGCAGACGCCCGCCCGGACCGCCGGCACGATCCACCCGGAGCTCTGGCTGGCTCAGGCTTCGCCGATCCCGCGCGATCCGGAGCTCGAAGCGTTCATCGATGGGCTGCTCCTACGGATGACGCTGGAGGAGAAGGTCGGCCAGATCATTCAGGCAGACATCACGGCCATCAAGCCGGAAGACCTCCGGCAGTATCCGCTCGGTGCGATCCTGAACGGCGGCGACCAGCGGCCTGGCGGTGATGCACATGCCCCGCCACAAGCCTGGCTGGCGCTTGCCGACGCCTTCTACGATGCCGCCAAAGCACGCGGCGGCACCTATGTGCCGCTGCTGTGGGGCACCGACGCGGTGCACGGGCACAACAACGTCCCGGGGGCGACCGTCTTCCCGCACAATATCGGCCTCGGCGCCACGCGGGACCCCGACCTGGTTCGCCGGATCGGGGCCGCGACGGCGGCGGAGATGCACGTGACCGGCCAGGACTGGGCCTTCGCGCCGACCGTCGCCGTGGCGCAAGACGCCCGCTGGGGACGGACCTATGAGAGCTACTCTTCCGACCCTGCCGTCGCCGCCAGCCTCGGCGCGGCGCTCGTCGAGGGGCTGCAGGGAAAGACCGGATCCGGCGAGTTCCTGCGGAACGGCCATGTCCTGGCGACGGCCAAGCACTTCCTCGGCGACGGCGCGACCACTGACGGCAAGGACCAGGGCGATGCCAGGGTCCCCGAGACGGAGCTGCGGGACGTTCATGCCGCCGGCTATGCCGCAGCCGTCGCTGCCGGCGTCCAGACCGTGATGGCCTCCTACTCCAGCTGGCAAGGGCAGAAGATGCACGGAAACCGGGCTCTGCTGACGGATGTCCTCAAGGGCCGGATGGGGTTCGACGGCTTCGTCGTGGGCGACTGGAACGGCCATGCGCAGCTGCCGGGTTGTACGAAGGAGAGTTGCCCGGCCGCGATCAACGCCGGGCTGGACATGTTCATGGCGCCGGACCGCTGGAAGGAGCTCTATGCGAACACCCTTGCCCAGGCGAAGTCGGGCGAGATCCCGATGAGCCGGCTCGACGACGCGGTGCGCCGGATCATCCGGGTCAAGGCGCGGGCCGGGCTGTTCGACGCGCCGCGACCGTCCGCCCGGCCCTTCGCCGGCCGGTTCGACCGGCTCGGCTCCGCCGACCATCGTGCCCTGGCGCGGCAGGCGGTGCGGGAATCGCTCGTCCTTCTCAAGAACGACGGCAATCTCCTGCCGCTGCGGCGTAGTGCGCGCATCCTGGTCACCGGCAACGGCGCCGACGATATCGGCCGGCAGTCCGGCGGCTGGACCCTCTCCTGGCAGGGCTTGGGGAACAGCATCGCCGATTTCCCGAACGGCCGGTCGATCTATGCGGGAATCCGCGAGGCGGCCGACGCCGCGGGCGGTGCGGCCGTGCTCAGCCCCGACGGCCGCTTCACCGACAAGCCGGATGCCGCGGTTGTCGTGTTCGGAGAACCACCCTACGCCGAGGGCAAGGGCGACCGCCGATCGCTGGACTACAGCGCCGATGACCAACCGACCCTCGAAATTCTCCAACGCCTGAGACAGGCCGGCATCCCCACGGTCTCCATCTTCCTCTCAGGCCGGCCGCTGCGGGTCAGCGCGGAATTCGCCGTGTCAGAGGCTTTCGTCGCCGCATGGCTTCCCGGCACCGAAGGCGGTGGCGTTGCGGATCTGCTGTTCCGTGACCGCGGAGGCGGCATCACGCAAGATTTCCGAGGGACACTGCCCTTTGCCTGGCCTGGCGACCCGTCGAACGGGATGCCCGCCTTTCCGATCGGCTTCGGCCTGCGCTACGCAGCCGATTCAAGCCTCCCAACCAATCGATAAAATTATATCTACCAGGCCCCGACAAAATGATTGCAATCAATACTAGTTGAGATATTCCTCCTATGAGTTAATTTCGATATTCGAAGCGGGATTGGACGTTGCGAGTTTTCAACGCGTCGTGGCTCGAGTGAGCTGGTGCGAGGCATTTTTTAGGACAGGCCGATGCGCGTCGTTGTGGCCGATGACGACTTGAGCCAACGATTCTATCTCTCCGGCATGCTCGACCGGATGGGCCACGAAGCGCTGCCCGCTGCCGACGGCGGCGAGGCGCTCGGTCTGCTGGAGCGAGACGACGTCTCGGTCGTGATCTCCGACATCGAGATGCCGGGCATGGATGGGCTCGATCTCGCCCGCACCGTCCGCGCTCGATCGTTCGGCCGGTACATCTATGTCGTGCTCGTGACCGGGCGGGACCGGCCGCAAGACTACGTGCTGGGGCTCGATGCCGGTGCCGACGACTTCATGTCCAAGCCTGTCGAGCCGCCGATCCTGGCAGTGCGGCTGCGCGCGGCGGAGCGGGTCCTGACCTATGACCGGGAGCTTCAGGTCAAAAGCCGGCATCTCGAGCAGGCGAAGCGGCAGATCGAAGACGACCTCGCGGCGGCCGGCGAGGCCCAGCGCGCGCTGCTGCCGAAGCGGGATCTGACGCTCGGGTCCTGCCTGGTGCAGCGCCTGTTCGTGCCGTCCCAGTTCCTCTCCGGCGACATGTTCAACTACTTCGATCTGGGCGAGGGCCGGATCGGCTTCTATGCGGCCGACGTCTCCGGTCACGGGGTCCGGCCCGCGCTACTGGCCGCATCGCTGGGCCATCTGATCACGCGGGGGCTGTTCCTGGACGCCGTGCTTCAGGCCGGCTGTTCCGCCACCCCGGAGGAACTTGCCGATCGCCTGAACCGGCGTTTCGTGAACGACGAGGACGTCAGCAACTACTTCAGCCTCGTCTGCGGCGTCATCGACCAGCATGCGCAGAAGGTGACGCTGTGCCAGGCAGGCCACCCCCATCCGCTGCTGATCCGCGGCGATGGGGAGCATCGCTGGCTCGGCAGCGGCGGCACGCCGCTCGGCCTGTTCGCCGGGGCGGAATACGAGCGGACCGTCGACCGGTTCGGCCTCGGCGACCGGCTCATCATCCATTCCGACGGCATCACCGAAGCCGCCGGCCCCGGTGGCGACCAATATGGTGACGACCGGCTCGTCCGCTTCGCGCTGGAGCGACGGCGGGCATCCGCCGGCGATCTGTGCGAGCAGCTGGTGCCAGAGCTGTCGGCCTGGACCGGCCAGTCGGAATTCAAGGACGACATCTCGATGATCGTGTTCGACCGTTCGGAGCCCGACAATGCTTGAGACCACGACGAGAACCGACGGGGTCACTGTCTTTCGCTTCCTGCAGCCGCGCCTCGACGCCGCCAACGCACCGGCGTTCAGGGACCTGGTGGCCCGGGCGGTCGATCAGGGCGATGTGCGCATCGTCCTCGACATGGCAGGGGTGGAGTTCGTGGATTCGAGCGGCCTTGGCGCCCTGGTCGGGGCGCTGAAGCGCGTCGGGACCAGGGGTGACCTGGCGCTCGCCGGCCTTCGCCCTCCGGTCCAGAAGGCGTTCAAGCTGACCAGGATGGACCGCGTGTTCCAGATCTTCCCCGACACCGACAGTGCCATGGGGCGCCTGCGGGACAGCTGAGGAGTCCGGCAATGACCACGCATCCACGGACGATCGAGCTTGGCAGCGACTATGCGGAGCTGCGTCGGATCGGGCCGTGGCTGCGGAAGGCCGCAGGCGGGCGTCTCCAGGCCGGGGTGATCGAGGACCTGGAGCTTGCGGCGACCGAGGCGGTGGCCAACGTCATCCGCCACGCCTATGGCGGTCTGTCCGGCCGACCGATCGTGATCGGGATCAGCTTCCATCCGACCGGCGCGGAGATCGTCGTCGAGGACGAGGGCAGCCCGCCCCCTACCGGCCTCTTCGATCGCCCTCCAACCGCTCCGGCCGACGGACCGGTCGATATCGCGTCTCTGTCCGAGTCCGGCCGGGGTCTCGCCATCATCCATGGCTGCGTCGATGAAGTCCGCTATGCGCGTCACGGCGCAACCAACGAGTTGCGTCTAACCGTCCGGGATCGAGCGGCCCCTTGAAACCAAGGCGAAGCGGTCGTCGTAGAAACGCCCGCACGCCAGTCCGCAATGGAGGAGAGGAATCGTGAGCACACCCGTCTCCCCTCATCCGCAAGGCTCCGGCCGTCTCGCATGGCTCGACGCCAATCGGTTCCTCGCCGCGCTCGGCGTGGTCCTGATCCACAGCACCACGGATTTCGGCGGCCAGCCCTTCGCCGCCTCGCCCCCGGCCGAGCGTATCGGTCCGGCCCTCATCCGCTCGGTGGCCGAGCTGTCGGGGGCGGAGATGTTCCTGGTGTTCTCGCTGTTCCTGATCGCCTTCAAGCTCGAACGCCGCAACCTCGGCTATGGTGCGACAGTCGGCGATCAGGCGAAGCGCCTCCTGATCCCCTTCGTCGTCTGGACCGTGTTCTACGCCTTCTTCCGCCTCTTCAAGGCGGACACCTTCGGCTACGGCGACGCCATCATGACCGAGATCTCGCAATGGCCGTCCTGGGTGGGCTACCTGCTGCTGGGGTCGGCCCAGTATCATCTGCATTTCCTGCCGACCCTGTTCTTCATCGTCCTGCTGTATCCGGCGATGCTGGCGGCGGTGCGCTACCCGGTGGCTGGCCTTGCCATCATCCCGCTGATCTATGTCATGGACTTCGTCCAGGGCTGGCTCTGGGGCCATGTGTCCGACCCGATGTGGCGGGACTACCTGGTCCGGGCGGTGAAGATCGTCTGCTATCTCGGCTATGGACTCGCCGCCGCGGCCTGCTATGGCGTCTGGCGAAGGGGGGTGAGTCGCGCGGATGCCTGGCATCTCTTCGCCCTGTTCCTATTCCTGACATCCATCGCCTTCATGGCGACCCTGATCTATGCGGCACAGATCATTGACACCGGACAATGGGGCATCCGGCCCGGCGCCGCCTCCTATGGCCATTTGCTGATGCCGGTGCTCGTCTTCACGGTGTTCATGACTGCTCAGTACGCGAGCTGGTCATCGCGGTTCAGCTGGCTCGCCCGGTTCACCTTCGGCATCTATCTGGTGCACCCGATCTTCATCGACCTCTACGACATCGCCCTCTATCGCTCGGGCTGGTCGCTTTCGCCGACCGCCATGGTGCTGACGAAATATGTCCTCGCGACCGCGGCCGCCTTCGCCTTCGCCCTCCTGCTGTCGAAGATCCGTTCCCTCGCTTGGCTGATCGGCCTCGGGCCGGTTCCGCTGCTGCCGCAGAAGCTGACGACCGCCGAGGCCGCGAAGCATGCCTGAGGGAGGCTCCGGCAGCTCGTTCTATTTCGATCGGTTCGACGACCGGCAACCGGAGCCGCCGCTCGAGCATTCGGTCGGCCGCGAGCTCCTGTGGCAGTACCTCGCCACGGTCGCGCTGATCCTCGGTGGCTGGTACATCTGGTGGCGCTGGACGGCGTCGCTCAATCCCGAGGCGCTCTGGTTCGCCATCCCGCTCGCCGTCGCCGAGACCGGGGCCTATCTCGGCCTCGTGCTGTTCGTGATCAATCTGTGGACGGTGCGGGATCGGCCGATCGATCCGCCGCCGGCGACGATCAACGAATGCCTGGAGGAGCCGCTCCCAACCGACCGGCCGATCGGCGTCGACGTCTTCTTCGCCACCTACAGCGAGGATCCGGAACTGGTGCGCCTCGGCCTGCGCGACGCCAAGCGGATGCGCTACCCGCAGCCGATCGATCTCCGCATCCATGTGCTCGACGACGGCAAGCGGCCGGAGATGCAGGCCGTCGCCGAGGCGGAGGGCGCCAACTACATCACGCGGTCGAGCAACATCGGCTTCAAGGCCGGCAATCTGCGCAACGCGATGGAAGTGACGACGGGTGATTTCATCGTCATCTGCGACGCCGACACCCGGCCGTTTCCGACAATGCTGGAGCGCACGCTCGGTTATTTCCGCGACCCGAAGATGGCCTGGGTGCAGACGCCGCAATGGTTCTTCGACCTGCCCGAAGGACGGCCGCTGCCGCAGTCCCTGGGTCGGACGCTCGGTGCCGCCGGCCGGGCGCTCGGCCGCGGGATCGAGCGGCTGATCGGGCCGGTCCGGGTCGGGGCAGATCCCTTCGTCAACGATCCCAAGATGTTCTACGACGTCATTCTGCGCCGCCGGAACTGGGCCAATGCCGCCTTCTGCTGCGGCGCCGGCTCGATCCATCGGCGCGAGGCGGTGATGGAAGCGGCGCTCCGCAGCTACGGCCTCGCGATCGACCGGACGACCGCGTCGACGCTGCGGGACTGGAAGCGCGCCAGTCGTGAGCGGCGGGTATCGGCGGAGTTGAGCGCCGCCATCCGCAACGAGGCGATCCTCAGTGAGGAGCTGGTTCCCTACAAGTTCCACGTCTCGGAGGATATCTACACTTCGATCGTGCTGCACAGCGACCGCGAGCGCGGCTGGAGGTCCTACCAGCACCCCTTCGTCGAATCGAAGATGCTGTCGCCGCAGGACCTGCTCAGCTGGACCGTTCAGCGCTTCAAATACGCGGGCGGCACGCTCGACATCATGATGCACGACAACCCGCTGTTCCGGCGCGGGCTGACCCTGCCGCAGCGGCTGATGTACGCGACCACCTTCTGGTCCTATCTGGGTGGCATCTGGAATGTCATCTTCCTGCTGGCGCCGATGGTCTACCTCATGACCGGGGTCGCCCCAATCGCCAGCTACTCCTCGGAGTTCTTCGTCCGGATCATGCCGTTCCTGATCACGATGGAGCTGGCAATGATGGTCGGCACCTGGGGCATTCCCGGCTACCAGAGCAAGGCCAACTACATCGCCTTCTTCCCGGTCAATCTCCGTGCGCTGTGGACCGTGCTGCGCGGCCAGAAGATCAGCTTCCCGGTGACGCCGAAACAACGGCAGTCCGGCCGGCACCTCTCGATCGTCTGGCCGCAGATGGCGGTCGGAGGGCTGACGGTGGCCTGCCTGCTTTATGCCATCGCAGCCTATGCACTCGGGCTGGGGCATTACCAGGCGGCCGGCATCCTGTCGAACGCATTCTGGGGCCTGAATAACGTCTTCGCGTTGATGGGCATGGTGCGCGCGGCGCTTTGGGAGCCGGAAGAGGCGCCCGACGACTGAACACACCCGGAACATGAGCACCGAGTTGTCTCGCATAACCCGGTAGGGGAAGGGCAAGTTAACATCGATTTTTATAAAATTTTAGATAAATTGCTTGACACCTGCCTTACCCAAATGGCCTCATACTGCAACGAACCGCCGACGGTCACGGCCATTGAGCCAAGGTTGGCCGGCGAGAGTTATACCGAGACTGACTATCGGATTATGAGACTGACCCGTTTCCGACATCTGAACATATCGGATAGCACTGAAAACAATTTGAGAGTAATTGCCATGATCGCTTACAGAGGCTCGCAGCCGGCTTCGGCCCGCGACTTCATCCGTGAAGACGAGCCGATCAATCCACCGGCGGGGGCTCACGAGATCGGCCTTCCGGCGAACCGCACTCTCGAAATATGGGCGGCGACGCCACCAGACCGCGAATTGTCGCTGATCTCGATCATCGATCCCCGCACCCTCGGCCGAGACACCCTCGCGCGGGCGCTCGAGGCACCGGAATGCGGGTTCCGCAGCCAAGCATTCGCCTGCCTCAGCGAATGGCTGCAGCACCAGGAAATCCACGGAGGCACGGCAGCAGTCCTGCTCGGCATCGGAGCGACGGACGCGGATGATCCGGCCTTGGCTGAGGATCTCCAATTGCTGGCGCGGGAGTTCAGCCATATCCCCGCAATCGTGATGGGAGACATCGAGGATCCGTCCCACGTGCTCAGGATCCTGGGTCACGGGGCTCGCGGATACATTCCGACCAGCGTCAGCCTCTCGGTCGCCATCCAGGCCATCTCGCTTGCCCGGGCCGGCGGCCTGTTCGTGCCGGCCAGCACCCTGATGCAGTCCCAGCAGAAGCCGGCGGAAGGTTCCCGGACTGGTGCTCCGATGACCCAGTTGTTCACGGCAAGGCAGGCAGCCGTCGCCGATGCGGTCGCCAGAGGCAAGGCCAACAAGATCATCGCCTATGAGTTGAACCTCTGCGAGAGCACGGTGAAAGTTCATATCCGTAGCATCATGAAGAAGCTGCAGGCCCGGAACCGCACCGAGGTCGCCTTCAAGCTCCACAACCTCACGCCGCGACGGGCCGCTCCTGTCCCCGCCTGGCCGTCCGAAGTGAGCGCCTGATCGGTCCGGCGGAACGGCATAGGCCGTCACTCGCCGACACGACCGCCTTAACTTAGGAGACAGAGGCGTACGCCATCGTGCTTGAGAGCTCGGCCTCTGGCAGGGGCGAAGCAGCCCATCGGCATCAGCCCTCCTATCAAGCCGGGCATCATTCAATCAACAAATCCAATTCCGGGAGCAGCTTTTTAAGATTTCTTAAAGATTTTTTTTGCCAAGGAATCTGATCAGACCCTTCTATAATCATATGAATACCCTCTCTCTTTCTAACCTCAATTGTGAATTTAGCAATCATATTGATCCCGGACGAATTGAGATACTCCAGATTCCTCAAATTCATCGTGACCGACGGTGTCGCCCGATTCAAAACGTCAATCATCAACGCATAGATCGGGGCGTAGGCTTCGCTGCCGGCCAGGCGCATCGTGCCTTCGAGGTGAATCTCGGTGCCTTCCGACCAGGCATGAAAATCATTGGTCTTGATTTCCATCAAGCGTGACTCCTGGTGTTCGCTATATCTCCAGCCCCGATCGGCAACGCCGCACAGGTCTCCAAGCATACCTCGTCCGAACGATCAACCGCTTCGAAGGTCCAGGCAAGCTTGACACCATAATCGCTCATCAAGGTCAGAAGCCCGAGGCCGGACTCGACCGTCCCGGACTGCGCGTTGCTTTCGATCTTCCGGATCAGCAGATCGGTTGCATCGCCCGCCGTGAGCTCCGCCAGAAGCGACTGCAATCGCAGCGCCGAGTCTGCTGCCATCCTATTCCAGGTCTTGACGGTGAACCACTCACTGGTGATCGCAGCCCGGACCCCGACGTCGCCTGACGTCTTGAACTTCACAGCGTTCTCAAGCAGCTCGTTCATCAGATAGGCCACGCTGTGCCGCACATCCCTGACCTCGCGGAAGGGCAAACGGACCCGAAGCAGGCACAACTCGCTGATAAAATCGGATGTGGTGGCGCAATGGTGCCAGCTGAGCTCCAGCGGACCATCGAAAAGCTGAAGACTGCAGATCGGTTCGTGATCCTCGATCACGACGTGCCGCGCACCGATCACCGTCGTAGGCATCATCTGTGCCTCAGGACGACGAGCGTTATATCATCATGGATCTTCTCGTTTCCAATGTAAGTGAGAAGATCATTAATAACCTCAGACTTTATCATTTCGGCATCATTCTTTCGGCGATTAACCACGCTCTCACACAGTCTCTCTACACCAAACATGACACCATCTCCGTTTATTGCCTCCGTCACTCCGTCCGTATAAAGTACTATTAAATCATCTTTATTGAATTTAAATGTCTTGCTTGAAATAAATTCAGATATATCCGGCTCAATGCCAACCGGAAATCCTAGATCAACGGTATCCATTATCTCGATTTCTCCACAGGAACGCACGACAATCACGTCTTCGTGCTGGCCAGTCAGGACCACCTCCGCGCCGGCGAGATCGAGAAACGCCAGCGAGAGGTGCTTTCCGGACCCGGTGCGCTCAATATTCTTGAAGATCGCTCGGTTGACGTGGCTGAGGAAAGCCTTGGGATCGCTTTCGCCCGCTTCCTGAAGCGCGCGGGCCACAGACTGCACCATCAGCATCAGCACACCGCTTTCGAGGCCGTGGCCGGTGACGTCGCCAATGCCGACCTTGACCCCTGAGCCGTTGCGCAGCACATCATAGTAGTCGCCTCCCACCTCGTCGGCCGGTTGCATGAAGGCGGCAATCTCAATCTCGGGAACTGCATCGAGATCGCTCGGCTTCGGCAACACCATCTGCTGGATATGGCGGGCGACATCGAGCTCGGCGCCCAGCCGGAGGTTCTCGTCGGCCAGCTTCGCGTTGAGGGCGGAGATCTCCTCATTGGCGCGGGCCAGCTCGGCCGTCCGATCCTCGACGAGCCGTTCCAGGTTCTCGGTGTTGTATCGGATCTCCTCCGCCATCCGGTTGAAGGCCAGGCCCACCTCGCCAACCTCGTCGCGCGTCGGGATGTCCACCCGGACCGAGTAATCCTGGGCCTGAAGCTTCCGCGCCCCATCAGCCAGTGCGCTCAGCCCGGCGGTGATGCGCTTGGAGATGCCGACGATTGCGCCGAGGACGACGATCATGCAGAGCAGGATGGCCGCGACCTGCCACTCGATGATCCGGTTGGTCGCCTGCGAAATTCCCTGTTGGGCCGCATGCAGCGGGGCATAGATCTCGCTTTCCGGAACGACGATCCCGACGGACATCGTCTCCGAGACGGCCGGCCCGCCGCTCCACAAATTGACCGGGCTGAGCGGATACAGGGCCAGAACATAGGGCTTCGGAGTTCCGGTCTCGTCCAGCACGATCCGACGAACCGCCCCACCGGCGGCGTCGAGCGAAAGGGAAGCCACCGCCGGCTCGACGCTCTTTCTCAGCGAGCGGTCGACGCCTGTGACGCCCTGGCCGGCGGCATCGCTGGACGCAACCAGGCCGAGCGTCTGCTCGCCGGCCGATCCGATCGCGAGCACGTTTCCGTTCGACATCGCCAGAAAGCCGAAGCCCGTCTCCGCGACGCGGACGCTCTTCACGATCTCCGCCAGCTGGTCGAGGGTGATGTCCGTCCCGGCCACGCCGGCGACACGCGAATGATCCCGGCTGGCAAGCGGCCGGAAGAAGCTGACGATCAGCTTGCCGGTGATCGCATCGGTATAGGGCGCGGTCATGGTGATCTCGCTGCCGACCGGTCGCGCGCCTGGATTGGTCAGCCATTGCTCCCATGACTCGTACAATCCCGGAAAGAAGAAGGGCCAGAAATCCGATGTGTTGTGTCCTGGATAGAGCCGATCAAAGGTCTGAGCCTGATCCGTATAGGGAACGGTCCGGAAGATCGGCGCCTCCTTCGGACCGATATAGTACATCTGCAGCTTCGGCGAGCCGGCCGCCATCAGGCTGGGAGCCACCAGATCGATGATGGCGCTGTTGTCGATCTCCGTCTGCGCCTCCGGCAAAGGCTTGTGATCGGGCCCCAGCAGGTATCCCCAGACGCTGACCACGGATGGCGACCCCGGTCGGTTCTGGGCCCAGCCGCCGGCCTCATCGTACACGACCGAATCCGCGTTCGGATCCACCCGGCCCACCGCCTCCCCGATGGCGGCCTGCTGCCCGGGACTGCCGATCTGCGACTGCAGGACGTCCGCCAGCGCGTTGACCTCGGCATGGACCCGGTTGATGAGCAGGTCGGCATCCCGAGCCGTGTTGACGGCGTAGGTGCGCATATATTCCTCGGTGGCCTCGGTGAGGCCTTCGCCGACCTGCACAGTGGCGTCGCTGGACAGGCGCTGCACATTCCACAGGGCGAGCCCACTGCTCAACAGAAGATCGAATAGCACAGCAGTGCCGACGACCGCGATGAACTTGGCCCGGAAGGAGCGAAGCCCGAGAGCGGGCAGGCCGGCCGCCACCCTCATGCCGGCTTCTGCCCGGAGGCGACCCAGATCGGCCAGCCGGCATAGCCTTTTGGGTGGAGGGCGGCGTGGATGTGGTCCCGGAATCCCTGGCGGAAGCGCTCGGTGAACTCGGGCGGGTCCCCTCGCCGCACGGACATCTCGCCCGCATAGACGTTTTCCCAGGCGGCGATCATGTCGGCGAAATCCTGCGGGTCCCCGTCGAGGTTGGTCACCATGAAGGACTCCATCCGAATGTCCTGGAACCCCGCATCCATCAGATGCCGTCGGCTTTTCGGACCAAGCTCGACGTCCATTTCAAAATACTCGAAAAGCTTGGCCACTTCATTATAAGTCCACTGAATGCTGCGCGCCCGTGGCTCACCCAGGCAATGAGAATTTTTCTCATTGGTGATATAAACCCGCCCCCCTGGCCGACATATCCGAAACAGCTCCTTCAGAATCAGGTCGGGCTTGTTGAAGATCTGCAGCGAATGCCGGCAGGTCACGAAATCGAACTGGTCGGGATCGAGAAGCATCTCCGCGGCATCGCCATAGGTATACTCGATGCCATGAATGCCGAACTCCTCCGCGACCGATCTCGCATAGGCCAGACTCGATTTCGAATGATCGAGCGCCACCAGCCGGGATGGCGTGAATTCCCGCTGCACCAGAACGGCGAAATCACCGATCCCGCAGCAGATGTCGGCCATAGACATGCCTTCCTTCAGCCCATGGCGCGGGAGAATGGCCCGTTCGTGACGCCACGTCATCCTGGTCTGGGTTCTCAGGATCGGGATGAACCCCCCATCCTCCAGGAAGCTTTGGCCCGGATAGAAATGCCCATCATACTCGTTGACGGAAATCCGCGGCTCGATCTGCCTCAGGCGGCCGAACTTTGCGGTGGCCCAGCCCACCACGCTGGAGGTGACGACAACGATCCTCAGCTCCGGCCGCGCGCGACAGGCCTCAACCATGCCTCGCGCCAGGATCCGGAAGCCGGTGTTGTTCAGCCGGGCCAAGCGCTTCACATTGACGTAGAGGGTTCCCCTGACATGGCGAAGGGCGCGGTCGAACATGGCCATACAGTCAGCGATCTCACTGCTGGTTTCCGGCCGGACTGTGCCGGACAGCGAGAACTCCTGATTGTTCTCGTCATATCGCACGGCGAAGGACTGCGAAGGCCCCGGCATCAGACGGCTGCCTGATCTTCGAGCCGCAGGTCGACAGTCAATCTGACCTGCTCGTGATCCTCAGCCTTCGCCGAAATGTCGGCGCCATAGTCATGAGCGAGCTCGAGCAGGCCGATATCCGGGCAGCCCCCGTCGCCGGATGTCAGGGCGTCCAGATATCGCGCTTCGGAGCCGGGGCCGGACAGATGCTCGACCGCACTCAGCAGGAACCGGCTGTGGGGTGGCGCGCACGGGATCTTGATCTCGATCCGATCCACAGCCCCGCTGCGAAGCACCCTGCAGGCCACTGGGCCCTCGCCGTGATGGCTGCGGTAGGCGAGTTCCAGAAGCTCGTTGATCGCCGAGGAGAACAGGTTGGAGTAGAGGGTCGAGTCGGTCCGGTTGTGGCTCACAGCCCGGGCGACATAGGTGGCGATATAGCTGCATTGCGACCAATAGGCCGAAAAAGCCCGGGCCGTCATCGCCAACTCGATCAGGGGCTCGAAGCTCCGGGTCGACGCTGCCTCAGAACCAGTCACCATGCCATCCCCGCTGCTGTATGAATTCAGTCCGCTCGGCGCCGCTTCGCGCCGGATGATGGAAGGATCATGTCATGCCGCCGTGCCCTGGCGTGCCCGTTGGATGAACTCGGTGGCCTCGCGTTTGCTCACCGGGTGACCGATCAGAAACCCTTGCAGCCGGTCACAGCTCTCCCTGGCCAGCCACTTCGCCTGGGCGTCGGTCTCCACGCCTTCGGCCGTGACCGTCATCCCGAGACCGTGGGCAAGGCCCAGGATGGAACGCACGATTGTCTGGCTCTTCGGATTCACCTCGAGATCGCGGATGAAGTACTTGTCCACTTTCAATCCGCTGAAACTGAAATCCTTGAGATATCCGAGCGAGGAATAAGACGTCCCAAAGTCATCCAACAGGACCCTGACCCCTAGCAGGCTCAGGGTGTGGAGCGTATCCAGATTGTCCATGGTCTGCTCCAGCAAGACCGTCTCCGTGATCTCGAACTCCACCCGTTCCGGATAGATGCCGACGCGGTCGAGGATCTTAGCCACATTATCGGTGAGCATCCCGCTCCTGAATTGGGCTGGCGACAGGTTGACCGCGACACTAATCGTCGATGGCCAGTCCAGCGCATCGGTACAGGCCCGTTCCAGCACCCACTGACCGATTTCGTCCATGAGGCCATCGGCTTCCGCGATGGATATGAACGCCCCGGGCGCGATAACTCCGGCTTCTGGATGACGCCAGCGGAGGAGGGCCTCGAAACCGACCACCGAGACTGGAAGCCGCACGACCGGTTGATACTCGACGTAGAGCTCGCCGCGATTCAAAGCCTTTCGGAGATCACGACGCAGGTTCTCCCGACTTTCGAGGAACATCAGCATCGCATTGTTGAAGATGCGGGCCCGTCCTCGCCCCTCGCTCTTTGCGGCATAAAGAGCGATGTCGGCGGCCTTCATCAGCTGTTCCGTGCTGGACCCGTGCTCGATGCCGAAGGCAATCCCGACGCTGGCGCCGATGAACACCGAAATGCCGTTGATCTCGAAGGGTGCTCTCAATCCAGAAATGATGCTTTCGGCGAGCCGCTCGGCGGCCTGCGGCTGCCCATCGGCGGTCTGGATCACCGTGAATTCGTCACCCGCATAGCGGAATCCGACGGCGTTCACGTCCAGGGCCTCCTTGATCCGTCGGGCGACCAACTGCAGGAGGATGTCGCCGGCGCCGTGTCCCAGCGTATCGTTGACGGCCTTGAAGTCGTCGAGATCGATTTGAAGCAGTGCCACACCCATTTGCGACCGGCCGAGTCCTGACAGGATTGCCGCGAGGCGATCGCTGAACACCCTCCGGTTCTGCAGCCCTGTCAGGGAATCGTGGGTGGCCCAATGCAGAAGCGTATCCGCCTCTCCATCATCCGAGCGCCATTGCTGCTTCGCGGTTGGCTGCACGATGACCCCAAGTCCCGCAACGGTTCGGAACACATGCACAGTCATCCGGACGCCGGTCGCCGGATGGGGCATGTCGATGTCGAGCCCCATGCCGGCTTCGCGAAGATCGGCCAATGCATTCCGGACCGCTGGCTCGGCGAATTTCGGCAGAATGTCGGCGAGCGCCGCGCCTTGCTCGGCAGCCCGAGGAAAGGCCTCTCGGAACCCGCCGCCAAGGAGAATAAGCTGCAGGTCGTCACCGCAGAACGCTACGAGTTCTCGGCTGTGGTGCAACCAATCCGTTAGGCGGGTACGGTCGGCGCCAACGCCTGCGAGGCCCAGTTGTTCATCGACCAGCCTTTTCCAACGCTGGATCAATGCACGGCTCTTCCAGGATCCACGCAACCTCACGCCTCCCTGTCGCCGGATAGAAATCAATGCCTTAGCGCTATTAATTCAACCAACACACCGCCCGAGACGCCGACATAACGACATATGTAATTACTCCATGCAATATAGAATGAAGCTGAGTTGACGTCCAGCCACTGGCATTCGGGAATTACACAATTGCCCGGGCCTCGCCTCGCCCGCAAGAACAGCGTCAAATCCATGAAAATAATCCCCAATAATGCCGCAGTCCTTTTGTCCGACAACTCAGCGCCACGAAGACCAACTCGGATGCGGCAGGCCGAGTTCACGACAGCAGCTGCGACGCTGGACAAAAAAGGGGGTGAGCCGGGTGTCTGCTCGCAACGTCCACTATCGGTGCGGCTCGATCGCCCGAAATGACCGCTTCGAGGGCTTGTCACGTTATCGGGCGTGGCCGCGGTGGGGCCAAATCGATCCGGGTTCAGGCCGCGACGCCTGCCGCGTCACGCCATGCCGCGAACGCCTCGGCGCGAAAGCGGCGGTGCGTGCGAGCGGTGGTGAGATGACGGCATACGTTGAAGGTGTTGTAGGTTGTGGCATGCATCGACAAGAACCGCTGCGCCGAGGCGGCCGATTTGAACCGTTGCAGCTTGTGCTCCCGTCGCCGGACCGGGACGTGTGAGCTTTCGGCGCGGTTGTTTTGCCGCTTGGCCGTGACGTGGAATGCGGCGCCCAGGCCCAAATCACGAAGCGCCGCGCCATAGGCCGGACACTTGTCGGTGACCCAGACCGTTGGAACGATCCGCTGCTTCTGGAGAAGCCTGCGCATCAGCTTGCGGGCTGAGCGCTTGTCCCGTCTGGACTGAACCAGCACGTCGAGCACCTCGCCCTCGGCATCGACGGCCCGCCAGAGATACGTCGGCTTGCCGCCGATTCGGATGAACATCTCGTCGAGGTGCCAGCGCCGATGCGGCGCGGGCCGCTGCGCGCGAAGGCGCCGGGCGATCATCGGGCCGAACGCACCCACCCAACGACGGATCGTCTCGTACGACACCTCGATCCCGCGCTCAGCGAGCAGGTCCTCGACATCGCGGTAGCTCAGGGTGAAGCGCAGGTACATCCAGACGGCGCGCTGGATGACGTCGAGCGGGAAGCGGAACCGGCATACTCAGGCAGGGCCATGGCTACGGCTACGCTGCTCACGGGGCGCTCCGCAAGCCCGCGAACGTGACAAGCCCGGCTGGGCCACAAAGCATGCAAGCCCTCGTCAGGGACGAGGGCTTGCATGACATCGGTGGTTGCGGGGACAGGATTTGAACCTGTGACCTTCAGGTTATGAGCCTGACGAGCTACCGGGCTGCTCCACCCCGCGGGGGTGGTGGTAGGGCATTGTGGGAGACTGCGAAGAGATTGGTGAGCGAG